>Ga0118677_10000040_pt1 | contig 230402 bp, 169 predicted proteins | sample AliMusrvi5mmetaG_FD_86154 | JGI IMG/M metagenome (GOLD analysis project Ga0118677, IMG submission 86154) | reverse complement strand
GTACCCGATATCGGTTTAAAGTATTGATTATCAATTGAAAAATAATTTATTAGTTATTTTAAGATAATTCAGCAACAGTTTTTAAAAAATCGGGAAGTGATATACTAAAAATCGTGCTGATGTATATTTTGAAAAAACGGGAAGTACCGTTGACTATCATTTATCACTTATCACTTTTGTACGGAAGTTGTACACATCTTTCTTATAACATATTGATAATTAAGTTAAATATTTTATTTGGTTAAACTTTGGTTATTTTATCAGTATAATTATAACTTTTAATTTGTACGGAAGTTGTACGGAAGTTGTACGGAAGTTGTACGGAAGTTGTACACATCTTTCTTGTAACTGATTGATTGATAAGAAAAGTTTTTGATTTGGTCATCTAAAGAATAAAGATTAAATATATTATCCTATTATCATTTATTTATCAGTCATTCCATGTATTATTAATATCCATGTCTTTTTTGGTTTGTTTCTCACTGCGTTCGAAACAAACGATAATTAAAATTAAAAGGAATGGATATTAATGCTGCGTGGATTTTAGACTAATAGAATTTGTCGCCCAAATTTTCTTGGCGTCTGCGACTTATAAGTATTGCTTCGGAAGGAATAATCAGGATATAAATATTAACTTATAATTATTCCTTACCATGATGATTAGAAAGGACGCAGTTAATTATCTTGTATAGGGTGGTATCTTGTATCATTCTTTAATGAAATGGTGCCACAGACCTTTATATTCAATTTTCATAATTTTCACGATACTTCAAAAAGGTAAACAAATACCACATTACCATAATATAAGTTATCTTCATTGCAGCAAACGATATGATAACGCCAGTACATTATATTACCTTATTTGTTAAAGTTCGTTACAGCCCTTATAAGATAGTTTATTTGAATACTTTTTTCATTTGTTCCATTTCCGTAGTGCCTTTTTTTACATATCCGTAAAATACCTTTAAATTTTTGTGTCCTGACCATTTCATTATACTGTCATCCGTTACACCTTCACTTATACAGGTAGTAATAAAAGTTCTACGGGCAGAATGGAATGTTAATAAATTATACTTATATTCATTAGTGGTTTTTATTGTTGCCCCTGACCGTGTTGTTACTGGTATAATTTCATTAAATTCTAATTCCTTAAAAATTACTTTCAATTTATCGTTAATCTTTTGGTTACTTTTCTTGGTTATTGTATAATCATATTTCTTTAATAGCCGATTTGTTAACGGGTTTACTGGTATTCTAATTTCTTCGCCTGTCTTAGCGATGTTAATTACAATAAACTTATCCTTATCGATGGTTTTTATATGATGTTTCTGTAATCTAATCAAATCTGAATACCTTAGACCAGTACTGCTACCTAAAATGAATAAATCAGCGTAGTATTGATTCACTGGATTAGTGAATTTATGTTTTATAAGTTTGTTTAGTTCCTGTTTACTTAATATTACAACTGGTTTTTCAGGTGTTATAAGTTCTTTATTGTTCCAATCCTTATAAGAATCATTCTTTAAATACTTTTTAATGTACATATCAGATAAGAATGTATGTAAACATTTCAATCTTTTAAGTATTGTGTAATTGTTTAGTCCGTTATCAATATATATTTTAGTTAACTTGTCTTTAAATGTGTCGTTAATTTCACTGAATTGTATATCAGGAAAATTATCTGATATGTTATTCTTTAATGTATTATAATGTCGTATATCTTTTATTTTGGTTTTCTTTATCGCCATCCATTGGATATAACACTGCAAAACATTTTTATCGTTCACTATTTCCATTAAAGGTTTATCATATTCCTTCCTGACATAATCAACTGGCGGATTTTGACCAGTTTTTAACTTATATTCATAAATTATATCCTGCAACCGTTTTAAATTACTGGAAAGTACCATGTTTTCTTTAAAAAAGTTTTTTTCAGGGACTTTTAATTGTTTTTCTTCATTCCAGTTTTCCAAGTTTTCACACTTAATGTGTGTTTGAACCCTGAACCACTTCTGCTTATTCGTGTACTGAAGCTGAATCATGTTCCAATCTTTCCTAATAACATACTTTGGATTTTTCATATGTCAAATGTGTTATATGTTTAACCTGTGTTCCAAATTGGTGGCACGAATATACAACACATTTTCACTTACTGTGTCATTACTGTGTCATTCATTGAAGTTTTTTAAAGGTCAATGAAAAACAAATTCTTTATAAGATATTGTATAACAGTATAGTAAGAATCAATGAAAATCAACGAATGATAACCATGATAGTCCCTTCGGAGTCACTGAAAGCTTCTGGATTAGCAGTATTTACTGATGTTTCGGAAGGTGGTTGCTAAAAACTGTCAAGTTTTCTGTCAACTCATAAAACCCAAATGGTAAAATCATTCGATTTTGTTGTTTGGGTTTTTTCTTTGTTTTCGCCTGTAAACATTGGTAAATAGAGTTAGTGCAAATCTAACTTTTTTCTTAATTAAAAAACAGGCGTACCCGATTTTCGAAGAGAATCAGTCTGCAAAATACTTTTGAATCAGTGCAAGTAATACCTCTCTGTTTATGGGTTTCGAAATATAATCATTACATCCTGCTTCTATAGCCTTCTCTCTGTCACCTGAAAGGCCATAGGCAGTTTGGGCAATGATGATCACATCCTTGTTAAACTGGCGAATTTGCCGGGTGGCTTCAAAACCATCCATTTCGGGCATCTTCATGTCCATCAGCACCAAATCGATGTCCGGAGTATTACGGAATAAACGAAGGGCTTCAATTCCTGTTTCCGCATGTAAAACCTCTCTGCTGAATTTATTGATCAGCGTTTGAATGAATATGTCCGATGTTTCATCATCTTCGACGATCAGTATTTTCAGGTTTTTAATTTGCACGTCTTTATTTTTTGAAATAATCCCCTTGGTTATTTCGCTATATTCCTGCTTCTTTGCATTGTAAGGAACGGAGAAATAAAATATTGAACCTTTGCCAGGCACGCTTTCTACCCAGATTTTTCCGCCAAGCATTTCCACATACGCCTTGGAAATTGATAATCCCAGACCAGCCCCCTGATAAGCATTCGTATCTTCTATGTCAGCTTGAATAAATCGTTCAAATATGGCTTCCTGCCTGTTCCTGGCAATTCCAATACCTGTGTCTTTCACAAAAAAATCAAGGTATTCGTCCTTTTTCTCATACCCAAATTCAATTGAACCTTCGTTGGTATATTTAATTGCATTTTTGACGAGGTTGGTCAAAATGGCATAGATTTTTTCACGGTCTGTCTCGATGATCGCCTCGTTTGCCGGCAAGGAATTTTTAAAGAAAAGGCGCATTCCTTTATTTTCCACTTCTGGTTTGAAGAAGGCATAGATGTATTCTATCTGATCATTAATATTCGACTCCTTAAGTTCAACTTCCATCAATCCTGCTTCTATTTTCGCAATATCAACAATATTGTTAATGATATTGAGCATTCGGGCGCCACTTTTCTCGATGATCCTGATGTATTTTTGTTGCTCCTCACCGTTAAGACCTGGTTCTTTCAATAATCCGGCAAAGCCTAGAATGCCATTCATCGGGGTACGGATTTCGTGGCTCATGTTGGCAAGGAATGCAGATTTCAGGTGGTCACTCTCTTCAGCATGTTCTTTGGCCATGATTAATTCCTTTTCAGCTAACTTGCGCTCTGTGATGTCCTGAAAACTCACAAGACTTGCCCAAATATTCCCATTTTCATCCTTCACAGGCGAGCCGAATACCTCTAGAGCTGTTCTTGTACCATCTGGTTTGACAACATCCATATCGTCCACATATTTCGACACCCCGCTCATTGCTACAACAAGAGGCAATTCATCATTAGGGTAAGGGATATTCGAGCCACTAAGATATAGATCATATGTTTTAGTAATAGTGTTGGCATTTGCTTCAGGTAAAATGCCTCGTCCAAGTAACTTGGTTGAGGCATCATTTGCTACCAGCGGCTTCCCAGAGGGCACTTCAATCATGTAGACTCCAATCTGCAGATTCTTGAGAAGCGAAATAAACATACTGTTTTGCTTACTCAATGCTTCTTGCAACATTTTGCGGTCGGTAATATCCTGGGCTGCACCCCAAAGACCGACAGTTTTACATTCTTTATCCAGCACAGTCTCTCCCCGCACCCACATCCATCCATTACTGCCATCTTTCCTTACTGTTTTCAGTTCAAGTTCGTAAGGAATTCCCGTTTCTCTGGTGTTGGCTATTGATGAAGACAACATTTTCCAACTTTCAGAAGTAAACAATTTTTGATGTTTGGTATAGGATGGCGGAGGTAGTGCCGGATCAAAACCATACATTTTGTATAGTTCTTCCGTCCATGTAACCTGATTCGTTGACACATCCAGATACCAACTGCCGATATGAGTGATTTGCTGCGCTTTTTTTAATTCGTTTTCACTCCTGATCAGCGAATCCTCGGCCTTCTTGCTGTCGGTGATGTCAATAAAAGCTTCGAGCATTGCTTTTTGTCCCTTATAAATCATTCCGGTATGGTATATTTCAAAAGTTTTTCCACCCTTCACACCAAAAGATTCATATACTTTGGTTTCGCCAATAGTAATACCAGAAACAAGAGGGCAGTCGGAACATTGTTTTTTATCATCACGGTATAAATCCCAGCATTTTGTACCCAGGGCATCATCCCCGAAATGCTGTTTCAAATTGTCACTTAAAAAAAGAATGGTCCCATTTTCATCCACTATATCCATACCGAATGGAATAGTATGCAACAGCGATTGATTAAATTCATTGCTTGAACGAAGCATTTCCTCCCCTTTTTCACGCTCGACAATATCATATACGACATTAGCAATTTCTGAAATTGATTGAACATCGGTTTGGTCGTAATTGCGCTCCTTGTTTCCGACGCCAAGGATGGCCACAATTTTTTCATTTCTGAAAATCGGCACCACCAGTTCGCGAATGACCGGTGCATGACCCACAGGCAGCCCTTTCCGGTGCAAAAGTGAAAGGTAATCGTTGTGGATTACCGGTGCACGTGCAGCGATACAATCCACCCAAACACCCGCCTGATCAATGGGGTAATGCTGACCTTTCCCGTCGGCGCTGCACATTTTCTGCAACGTATTCGTTGACCATGTTTGCAGCGAAAGCGTAACCTGGTCTTCTTCAACAAAATGGAAGAATGAAATTTTGCTTTTCGAAAGGAATTCAACCTCATCCAGTGTTTTTTGAAGCAATTCATCCAAAGAACATTGGTAGGGAAGTTCTAAAATCGAGTTTCGTGTTTTGAGGATGCTTTCCAGTCGTCTTCTTTCCGTAATATCAACAGCAGATAAAAGGCATTGTTTCCCGTTTTCAGTGGCGATACCGGTAAGATGAACATTCATGTGTGTGCCATCATCTGTTAACAGGGTCACTTCGCAGCTTTCTTTAGCGTTGCTTGTAAAAACCTGTTTCAGAAAGAGACCGAAGCGTTGTTTTGTGTCGCTGGAAACGAAAAGTCCAAACACCTTGTCTATGAATAGCGAGCGTTCTTTGCCAAGCATTTTGGCTCCTTCAAGGTTGAGTTCAACAATTCTACCTTCTTTTGAAAGGGAAAAATAACTAGTTGGCGAAAAGTCGAACAACTCGGTAAATTTCTCGGCTGTCAAGAGTGCAGCGGATCGGGCCAGGTTAAGTTCCTTGTTCTGCAATTCCAGTTCTATCTGGTGTACCTCCAACTCATGAATGAGTTTGAGTGTGTCCGTTTCAGAAAGTTGTGAATCTGATTTTGAGATTTTTGTTATAAGCAACTCCTCTGCCTTTTGGCGGAGGTTTGAGAATTCAGATTTGTTACTTCTTTTCATTGTACCCCCTTGCTTTTCCCAAGTAATTCTTCCACCAGTTTGCGGTCGGTGATGTCGCGAATCTGGCACTGGATCACCCTGATCTCATTTACTGAATAAACATTGCTGATGAACTCCACATTGATCTTTCGGCCATCGGCGGTTTCAAGTGGCAGATCTTCATACCGGACATATTCCTTCTTTTGCAATTCCAGGAATTTATCTTTGTTGGCGACGATATCTTTAAAAAGACCAATTTCCCATATTGCTTTTTCAATAAATTGTTCTTTTGAGTATCCCAGTAATTCAATCAAAAACGGATTCACATCGGTAATCTTTCCTGTTCCGGCATCAAGGATAAGTATCCCGTCCTTGCTTGTTTCAAAAAGACGGCGATAGCGGGTTCCTGAAATGGCAAGGGCATCATTGGTTATTTTCACCTCCAGTTCAAGCTTCTTGGCTATGGTTATCTTGTTGAAGGTAATAACCAGTCCTTCGATGCGGTCGTCGAGCGTACGGTAAGGCATGATCCTCACCGTGAACCACCTGCCATCGTGCGTTGTGATTGCGGTTTCAAAAGGGATCAGGGTCTGGAGAACGAGCAAAGCCCGTTGATCAATTTCAGGGTAAAGCAAGCTGGAAGCCAGGTCGGTAAAAAGCCTGCCGATATCGGTTTTACGCAGCTTGATGATTTCTGTTATCGAGTCGGTAAACCTGCGCACGTTCAACTCGCGGTCGAGGAACAGGGTAGCGATCTCGGTGCTGTTGAGCAGGTTCTTCATATCGTTATTTGCGAGAACGAAATCACCGATCTTGCTCTGCAGTTCAATATTCACCGTTTGCAGTTCCTCGTTAAGACTTTGCATTTCTTCTTTGGAGGTGGTCAACTCCTCATTGGTTGACTGCAACTCTTCATTGGTTGATTGCAGTTCCTCATTGGTCGATTTCAGCTCCTCCTGCGATGTCTGCATCTCCTCGCGGGTGCTTTGCAAATCTTCACAGCTCCGCTGCAGTTTCATTTCCAGGTCCTTTAGCCGGCCGGTCGACTTTCTTTTCCCGGTTGACAGATTCGCCACATCAGGATCAACCCCCGGTACATCGGTAAAAACGACAATGATTTTGCCTCTGATCGAATCAGGGCTTTCGATGCGCTGAACGGTAATATCCACGTATTGGGTTCCCCCGTTGATACCCACTTTGATATTTCGTACAATAACGGGGTCAAAGCTTTTCATCGCGTTGCGGAAGGCATTCGGCAGGACTTCGCGCAATCCTTCCCGTGCCATGGCATAAATGTTCACGTTTGTTTTACCGGCAGGCGGTTCGAGGTATTTCCCTGTCCGGCCCGTAATGAAGAGGATATCGCCTTTATCGTTTACCATCACAATGGCTGGGGAAAAGCGCTGAAGCATGATCTGTTCGGTAAGGGTCTGTATATTCTCAGTAACTTTTGCAGGTAGTATCTCCTTTGGCGACACTCTTTTGGTGCGGGCAAAGGAACTCGGGAAATCAATGAGTTCATGTAAGACAGGCGTTACTTTGCGTTTGAAGAATTTCAACCGTGTATCTACCTCATCAAATCCTTCTTTATTGTTTCCAAGGGTTTCGGCCGTACCGAGCAACAGGATCCCGCCCTCCAACAGACTGTAATTATACAATGAGATCACCTTCTTCTGCAATTCGGGTTCCATGTATATCAGGAGATTACGGCATGTAAGCAGGTTGAGTTTTGTAAAGGGTGGGTCTTTGATCACATTCTGGGGAGCAAACACAATCATTTCACGGATAGCGGTGACCACGCTGTAGCCTTCCCCTTCCACTTTAAAGAAGCGACTTAACCGTTCAGGCGAAACATCGACAGCGATGTTTTTCGAAAAATATCCCTTGCGGGCGATCTCAATGGAGTCATGGTCGATATCGGTGGCGAAGATCTGTAATGTAAGGTTTCTGTGTTTCCTCGTTTTTTCAAGCGCCTCCTGGAAAACAATAGCCAGTGAATAGGCCTCTTCGCCGGTCGAACAGGCCATTACCCAGGCACGCAGCACATGGCCGTCGGGCAGTTCACTCATCAGGGCAGGAAGTATGGTTTCTTTCAGTTTTGCCCAGACCTCTGCATCACGGAAGAAGCGGGTAACACCGATGAGCAACTCTTTGAAGAGGATATCAACTTCTTTGGGATTTTCCTGCAAATACCGTACATAGGTCTGGAGCTTGTCGATTTGGTGAACGCCCTTTCGACGTTCAATGCGACGAAACAAGGTGTTTTTTTTATATTGTGAAAAATCATGTCCCGATTGCTCCCGTAGTAGGATGATTATTTTATCGAGGTTGCTTTGGGTTTTATTATCTATTTCGAGATCGGTTTTTAATGCCGGAACATATTTAAGGAAAGTGATCAGCCTGGCAGGTAATTCTTCGGCAGGCGCTATAACATCAGCAATTACGGCTTCAGTAGCGCTGCGGGGCATGCCATCGAATTTGGCTGTGGCTGGATCCTGAACCAGCACAATGCCGTTTTTTTCCTTAATGGCTTTCAGCCCCAGGCTGCCATCGGAACCCATGCCCGAAAGGATGATGCCGATGCTTTGTTCCTGCCTGTCATCGGCCAATGAACGGAAGAAAATATCAACCGGCAACCGCAACCCCCTTGTTTCCACCGGGTCGAACAGGTGCAATGCGCCATTGAGTATCGAGAGGCTCTTGTTGGGAGGGATCACAAACACACAGTTAGGTTTCACTTTGAGCCGGTCACTTGCCTGGAAAACCTTCATGGGAGTGATTCGCTGCAACAATTCAGGCATAATCCCAACGTGATTTGGGTCGAGGTGCTGAATAACCACGAAAGCCATTCCGCTGTCTTTTGACATGTTACCGAAGAATTGCTCCAAAGCTTCAAGCCCGCCGGCGGAGGCGCCGATACCCACAATGGGAAACTGAGACTGTTCTTTTTGAACAACGGGGACTGCTTTCTTTACCGTTGCTTTTGTTTTTGGTTTCTTGGCGCTCAAGGGACTTTGGTTTAGGCAATGGATAATGGTAATAATATATAAAGGTACGCTAAAAGTCAGGGAATTGCAAGGGAAGCCCTTAGTTCCTTCACTTGTCATTCGTCACTTGTTATTCCTCCTGACTCCCGGAGGGCAGAGAAAAATAAAAGGTGGAACCTTTGCCCTCTTCGCTCTGTGCCCACAGGTTTCCTCCGTGTTTTTCAACGAACTCTTTGCAGATGAGCAGGCCAAGCCCGGTTGTGGGTTCTCCTTCAGTGCCTTTCCTGTTTGTTTGCTCATCCAGGCGGAACAGATTTTCGACCATTTTTTCATTCATACCCATACCATTGTCCCTGACTGATATTTCAACCAAATGGCCGGTCATTGGTTTTGTCACAATGGAGATTTTACCGCCTCCGGGAGTAAACTTTATGGCATTGGTAACCAAATTACGCATGATGGTGCTCAGCATATACCTGTCGGCAAAAACATTACAATCGTCGTTAATGTCAAATACGATCTCTATCCCCTTTTTATCGGCCAGTTCCCCGACCGGTATTAAAGATTCTTCGATCAAAGCCAGAAGCGTCGATACAGCAGGTTCAAAACTGGTTACACCCCTGCGGATGCGCGACCACTCCAATAAATTCTCCAGTAAACTGAAAAGATTGGTGGCCGACTTTCGCATGCTCAGGGCAATCTTTTGAAGCTGATCAGATGATAAGGTATCCAATTCTTCCGCCATCATTTTTGTAAAGCCCAGGAATGCATTGAACGGGCCCCGCAGGTCGTGGGCAATAATAGAGAAAAACTTGTCTTTTTCGGCGTTGAGTTTCAACAATTCTGCGTTTTTATGATTTATCTCAGCTTCAGCCTGCCTGCGTGCAGTAATGTCAAGGATAATTGAGAAAAGCACCCGTTTTTGCAAATAATCGATTGGAGATGAATGGACTTCAACAATACGTTCCTCTCCACTGGCCAACCGGTGTGAAAAAACAAAGAAGTTCCGATTTTCATTGGCCGCGTTTAGCCTCTCTGTTTTTACCTCATCGGCAGATAATCCATTTATTTGGTCGATGGACATTGAACACAATTCAGAAATGCTGTATCCATAAAATACAGATGCGGCATGGTTTGCATTAATTATCTGACCTGATTCGGGATCAATGAGAAACATGTTCGCGCTATGCCGTTCAAATAAAGACTTGAATCGGCCCTCACTCTCTTTCAGGGCATCTTCAGCTGCCTGGTGATCTGTTATATCGCGTATCGCAGCCAGGATAACCTCCTTTTCGTCCATCATTAAAAGGGTTGACGAAATATCCACTGGAAAAACCTTTCCATCCTTTTTTTTATGATATCGAAGTTCAATCCTTTCCTCCAGATTTATCGTCGCAATTTTTGTCGCGGCTGGTTCAAATGATAAATCGGTGTTGCTCAATTTCTTCAATTCCTCCAGTGAGTAACCATAGAGATTACAGGCGGCATCATTTACATCCAAAATTGCACCGGTCTTGGGGTCAATAAGAAAAAGGGCATCTCTGCCGGTAGTAAATATGGTCCGGTATTTTTTTTCACGTTCTTTAACTGCATTTTCCAGCACGAATCGTTCGGGGATATCGATCATGGAAACCAGACATTGATCTTCCTCTTCGGTAAGTCTGCCCGTAAGTTGAATATGAAGAGGTGAATTGTCATTGATTGTCAGGGTCAGCTCACATGTTTCTTTGGTTTTGTTGGTAAGTATGTTCTCAAAAAAAAGTTTGAATACCGGTTTTGCACCGTCGGTTAGAAAAAAGGAAAAGGAGCTGTTTATTAAACGCAACCGTTCTTTCCCCAGCATTTGTGATGCAGAAAAGTTAATTTCAACAATTCTGCCCTCTTTTGAAAGTGAAAAATATCCCGTTGGTGCAAAATCGTATAATTGAGTATACTTGTCAACGGCAATTTGTCCCACTGCCCAAGCATGACGAAGTTCGTCATGCTGCATTTCAAGTTCAACCTGGTGCACTTGAAGTTCGTGAACGAGTTTGAACATGTCGGATTCTGAAAGGTTGGGCGTTGATATATTACCCGGCGGAGTCGTAGTTTTTAGCAGTTCTTCGGCTTTCTGACGCAGTTTCTCATTTTCAGATGAATTATCGTTATCGTTCATAATCGCATTTTTTGAAATGTGTCAATTCGATTAATGCTTGGTTTGCCTAAGAAGAAAAGGGCGTGAACCTTCGCATATAATCAGCTCATAGAGGTACTGCCAAGCACCCAACTCAACTGAAATAGCAAAAGGAACACACCCGTTGGGTGCGTCCGCAAAAACTATTTCCCTGAGTTTAAAAAATTGGCAGTTTTCTATGAGAGAAATATTAGCAACGCAATATTTTATCTATGATTAAGAACGATGAATGAGCTTGTAACTGGGATTTTATGTGAATCCAGATACAAACTTACGTATAAAACCAAGGTAATTCAATAATGGCTTAAATATCAGAAAGAAATATGTATTTATTTGAACAAAGATTGCTTTCGCGAATCAAATCACAGTTACATATCCCATTTAGAAGGATCAAATTTCAACCCAAGACAATCCAGTAACTTGAAAGCAAACATAACCCCATAATCATTATCAAACACCGGCCCCAGCATCTCATAGCTTACAGATTATATCGAAAAAGCCCCTGTAGGTAATCCATTACAGGGTTTTTTTTATGTGGATTTGTCCGGGATCAAGAAGGATTTCCAGGGGGAACGGACTTTCAGTGTCTTTCACATCTCACATTAAAATAACTTTTTCATTGTCATTGCTTTAACCGGATGGGAGTGGGAGTCAATAATCCCTGATGCACCTAACGGCATATGATTGTGAAGGATCGCTCAGGTTTCGTGCGATTTTGGAGGATTGCCCGTCGAGGGTGCGGATATACGGATTGCTTGTCCAGAAGGGACGGGTGGCGGACCACCAGTCTGTAGCCCAACCATTGTAGTGAAACCCTGTGGGGTTGACTAACTCCCCCCCGGGCAGGGCAGAGAAATGAAACGGATCGGCAACACTGTAATCCAAGGCCCAGGGGACATTGGCCTTCAGGTTAAACCCGGCATTGGAACCGCGCCAGCCCTCGTAATCCCACACCGGGCTTCCGATGTGATAATTCACATCAATACTGCCTTCAAGCACCTGCCACTCTTTATCTGTCGGGATATGCCAGGAGGGCGGACAGATACCCTGCACCCGCCCGGTACAGGTATATTGCATTGCCTCCTGCCATTGATAAAGCCCGCCAAAGGTGTCACAATTGGACTGAAGGTTGTTGTAACAAAATTTTTCAATGACCCCGTTATCTGACTGATACTGGATGGTGGGCCATGATATCCTGGTTCCGGCATCAAGGTTCTCCTTCAGCCAGCACTGGCTGTAAACCTGGATGGTATTGTACACCTTTCCCATATAGGGTACCGTTGGCATCCCCGGGCAGGGAATCTTTGTTGCAAACTGGAAGACATAGGTTTTGCTGATAGTAGGTGTGTCGGGGATCCCCGATTGTTTGTTATCAATATACGCGGTGTAAAGAAGGTTATGCCCTGCATTGTAGAAAAAATTCAGGATTGCTGCAGTTGATTTCACCTGGTCAGCAGATTTCCCTGTTCCGGTGTAATCAAGGGAACACGCATGAGCCTTCCCCGGATATGTCCGGATCACTTTGACGCTGCTGGTCCGGCCCCTCCATATGGCTGTAAAAAGATAGGCTGATTCACCTCCCGGGGAAAAACTAAAGAGGTGCGTTCCCTGTTCCAGTGTTCGCATGTCACTGATAACCTGACGCCCTGCCATATCGGTTATAAGCAGCTTTACCTTGTCTTTCCCGGGGATGAACACACCGAGGCTCGTTTTATCCTGTGTAGCCCCCTGCGAACTCAAAAAGGTTCTGAACCCCTGTGAATTTTCCTGGTGCTGGGGAATTCCAACCGGACGGACGGTAATCACCAGAACCGTATCCGGGTAATGTAACACCGTATCTATGCCCCAGGATTGGTTCATGACCCGCACGCTGTCAAGCCTGGCATATGCCGTACTGTCCATGGCGCTGAATGTCAAAGCTATTGACGGCAACTGGCAGTAAACGCCCGGTAAAAATGCAAGTGCCAGAATCAAAAGGAGCATTTTTCGTTTCATTTGGATGGTATTTTAGTAGATGATACAGCAGATTGTACCACACAAATATAATGCTAAAAATCTGTTTTTCAAAGAGTCTGAGAAGAATAAACACGGGTGGAATTCCTTTGGTGCCACTGAATAAACAGAAAAAACCACTTACATACAATCTATGGCCTTTTTAACGGTACCACCCGGAATTGTTCCGGTTTCGGTTATCCTCTACTTTCTGCCCGGACATTATCCCTTGCACAAAAATGGTTTTACAGAATATCTCCGAATTCCGGGAGTGGTTTGTGCGAAAACGCCATCTCGCTGTCAGGTTGGCAGAGTAGGAAACAGGAAGGGACAACATTCCGGTTTTATCAATTTTCTTAATTTTCAGGCAACTTTTTCGCCGTAACTGTGTCTTTTTCAAGGTATATTTGGCCGGAATTTTGCATACGGTCTTTGTTCTTTGCCTCAATAAATATATTCCGGAATGAAATACGTTTACTCCGGTAGCCGCAGGAAAGTGATTGGTATGATCACCCTCCTGACCTTGCTGTTTGTTGTTCAACCCTGCCTCCGGCTTTCAGCCCAGGAGAAGGGTGAAGAATTGCCTCCCCCTGAATCAACCTACCACCTCAGGCCACAGCTGATGCCTCTCTTTGCGCGCCCGAAACCACTCAAGCCCGACACCACTCCGAAGTTCTATGAAACATCGTGCCCGAATTCGGACTTCAGCAACGGTGACTTTACCGACTGGACCGGCGCCTACGGATTTTTCAGCACGCCCGGCTTATATACGGGATTCCAAACCACCGGTGCCAATATCCTGCACCAGATCATCCCCGCCCCTGGCTGGCAGGATCCCTTTACCTGCTATGGGCTGACCAACGTTTTCCCGGGTGAAAATTTTGTCGCAAGAATCGGCGATACCGTTTATATCCCACCTACCAACACCACCATCCCCAAGGAGGGGGAGGTGAAGTATTCCGTTAATGTAACCCCCGATTCCTATCTTTTCATCTACCGATACGCGATTGTCCTGCAAACCGGCGGCCACAGCGACGACCAGCAGCCTGACTTCAAGGTGCAGATCACCGATCTCGCCGGTAATGAACTTGACCCGGTTTGCGGATCGTACCATATCGCCGCACAGTTTGGCGGCGCACCCAACCCGGGCTGGAACCTCTGTCCCGGGGTTTACCCGATGGATGTTTACTGGAAGGACTGGACAACGGTCGGGATGGATCTTACCGCCTATTCGGGCCAGACTGTATTTCTCAATTTTAAGGCGAGGGGATGTTTCTACGACACCCATTTCGGATATGCCTATATCTCTGCCTACTGCAACCCCATGGCCATCCAGATCTCATTCTGTACCACCAGTACGACGGCAACCCTGACAGCCCCACCCGGCTTTGCCGCCTATGAGTGGCGTGGCCCGGGATATTCCGGCCCGGTGATCGGGACCACGCAATCGATCGTCATCAACAACCCGCTTACAACCGACATCTACTACGTAAACCTGACGGCCATCAACGGATGCATGGTCAATGACATCAGCCAACAGATCGTATATACCCACATCTATCCTGCCTTCACCTACATACCGCAGTGTACCGGCGGGTATTGCTGGTTTTTCGATGCCTCCACCATCAACCAGAACGGCATCGTCAACTGGAAGTGGGACTTTGGCGATGGCTCCCCTCCCATCATGGGGATGAAAAACCCGGGTCATGTCTATGCAACGCCGGGCACCTACAACATCACCCTCACCTCCTATTCCAGCGATGGTTGTTCCGATTCAATTGTACAGCCCATTGTATTTCCTGATCTACCTGTGCCTACGCTGACGGGGAGCGTATTAACCTGTGTCAACAGTCCCGACCAGGTGTATAAAACCGAAGCGGGAAAATCAAACTATACCTGGACCTTCCCTCCCGGTGCCCTCCTGATTGCCGGCGGCACCACGGCCGACAGTACGGCTACCATCCGCTGGACGGTCAACGGCACCTTCAACATCAGTGTGAACTATACCCTCCCGGGAACATGGTGTACCGGTGCCAACCCTGCCGTGATATCGGTTACGGTCGGCCAGCAGTCGGCCCCGGAAATCACCGGGGTGACCCCCGTATGTGCAGGAACCACGGGAAATACCTACACCACCGAAGCCGGTAAAACAAACTATGTCTGGACCTATCCCCCCGAAGCCACGAAGACCGGAGGAGGCACGCCTGCCGATAATTTCATCACCCTGACCTGGGCATCACCGGGCATCTTCAATGTCGGGGTTATTTATACAGAACCTGTTACCCAGTGCATTTTCAACGCACCGGCCGTTTACCCTGTCACCGTCAACCCGCTGTCCACGCCCACCATCACCGGACCGGCAATGGCCTGTATAAGTCTTACGACCACCTACACCACCGAAGATTTTAAAACGGGGTATGTCTGGAATGTCGTTTCAGGCGGAACCATTATTTCAGGGCAATCCACAAAAGAGGTAAATGTTGTGTGGGATACTCCCGGCACCCATACCATCTCTGTCACCTACAGCGACCCGTCCGGATGCACCTCCCCCATCCCTGCCTCCGCCCAGGTTGTGGCAAATCCATTGCCTGTGCCAACCATCACCGGCGCTGCTACCGTTTGTGAAGGGAATACCGTAACCTACCAGACCCAAAGCGGGGCATCGTCCTACGCATGGATTTTGCCCTCTTCGGGATTTATCCAGGTTTCAGGTGGCGGGCTCCACGACGACCAGGTAACCCTGCAATGGAACACAGCAGGCAGCTATAACCTAAGTGTCAATTATGCCACCCCTGTAGGATGTATGGCCCCTGCACCGGTAAACTATCCTGTAACGGTTCATGCAGCGCCGTCGCCGCAGATCCTCGGGCCGGCCGCCCCCTGTGCCTCAACGCTGCAATCCTACACTGTTTCACCAGTCGTTTCAGGGCATCTGTACAACTGGACGGTCAGCGGAGGCACGGTTCAATCGGGTCAGAATACGGCAACAATCCAGGTTTTATGGGGAAATACACCCTCGGGATCGGTCGACCTTGACGAATCGGCCAACTACCCGGGTGGTTCATGCCAGGCATCCGCCACGACCATCCCGGTTACCATCGGTCCATGGCCGGCAGCAGCCAGGGTCATCTCCGGGCAGACTTCGGTGTGCAATACATCAACCTACACCTATTCCGTCCCTGCAATCCTGGCTGCAACTTCATTCCAGTGGCTCTATTCCGGAACCGGGGTCACCCTCACCGGCAACGGAAATTCAACCATTTCCATCCTGTTCTCCTCCGGTGCAACCGGAGGGGCACTAACCGTAAAAGGGGTCAACAATTGTGGCAACGGAATGGTTTCATCACCCCTTGACATTGCGGTACATTATCCCCCGGAGGTTGCCCTGGTACCATGTTTCGACCTGGTAACCACCCCCGGTGCCAGGAAGATCATCCTGCGGGGTGGAACTCCATGGATTCCGGGGCAAGGCATCTACTCAGGAACCAGGGTAGGTCTGAACACCCTCACCGGCAATTATGAATTTGATCCCTACGGAGCAAGTCCCGGTACCTATGCGATCACCTACACCTTCACGAACACCTACGGGTGCGTGGCCTCACCTTCGCCGGTCTCTGTCAGTGTCCTGAACAACCCATTCTTCTGCGGGGGTGACCTGACGGATGTAAGGGACAACAAAAAGTACAAAACTGCCTTCCTTTCAGGACATTGCTGGATGGCCGAAAACCTCACCTATGGGATCAGCCTCAATTCCCCGGGCCCTCCGCAGACCGATAACTGCATCCCCGAAAAATACTGCACGACGGCACCCTCGGGCTGCACGCTGTATGGCGGCATGTATCAATGGGACGAACTGATGGATTATGCAGATATGCCCGGGACAAAGGGGATCTGTCCTCCCGGGTGGCATGTTCCTACCGAAGCCGAATGGCAATTCCTGATCGACAACCTGGTGGCCGCCTTCCCCGCCCCTGCCGCCAACGGAACCTCCGGCTCCCCGATGAAGGATCTGCTACTCCCCACCGGATTTCACGGACTGCTGGGTGGCCTGAATTACAACGACAGCTTCTGGGCCTTTACAACCGGGACCGACACGGGAAGCCAATTCTGGACCTCTACTCCCAATGGTACCACCCAGGCCGTTGCCCGGGGTCTGAACAGCTACAACCAGAGCATCTCCCGTTATCTCAGCAGCAGAGGAAATGCCTTCTCCCTAAGATGCCTGAAAGACTAAGTGACTGTTGTATTTACAACACAGTGCCCCTGACGGCACGAGGCAGGCACCATGCACACAAAGAACCCCTTTGTGCCATCGCATTCCAACCAATTTCAGGAAATTTCATTTACATTTTACAACTTTGAAATACCGGGTCACCGCCTGATCCCTGCAGGAAAGCAGATACATTCCCGGTGGCAAAGCCCTGCCATTGCCTGAATTTCCATCCCACGCGAACCTGTTTTTCCCGGCAGCCATTGCCCCGGAACAGATCCTGGCCAGTGGCAATCCCTGCAGATTCATGATCACGATTTCAAGATCGCCGGAATGGTCTGAGAAATAATCAATTGTACATCCTTCCTCCACGGGATTTGGAAAAATGCTGACCCTCCCGCCGGTGTTCCTGATTTCGCAGGTGCCGGAAACAAAGGAATTCAAAATTAATTCACCGTCAAACTGATTGGCTGGTGCCAGCCCCTGGTACAGATACAGGTTGATCCTGACGTTTTCATTCCCCGGCAGGGGGATTTGTCCCTGCTGCTTATAGCTCCAGGAGCAGGAATCGGAGCCCCAGCTACTTTTAAACAGGATGGAGTCGGGCCGCCAGTCGAAGAGATGTTCGGAATGGCCGATGCCGGTGAGATCCATGTTGAACCGTTTGATATGCCCGGCCGCATCCCAGGGCTGGACAACGAATTGTGCGTTGGCATTCCCCGCGGTGCCCCATCTTGAAAACTCAAGGTCCATCTCCCGGTAATTGTTGTCAGCAGGGATGGAAAGCGGTGCGCAGTCATCCCAGGTAAAGATGCCGGCGATGATATTGGGATCAAGCTGGTCGACCCGGCCGGCCAAATCAAAGCGATACCGGTTATAGCCAAGCGATGAGCGGCAGATCAGCTCGGAACAATGCCAGTTGTTTCCGCTCCTGGCCACACGCAAGTGCAGCCGCTGCTGGCCGTCAACCCACACCATGGAGTCATGATCATTGAAGATATTCGGCCCGGGCCCCATGGCAATGAGCGGGTTACCGATCGACCTTTTCACAACCCAGTCGAGTCCCGACCACGACAAAATGCGGCTGCCATGCGGCCTGCAGGTTACCGTATAAGGAAAAGAAAACAAGGCAGAAGGGAGCTCTCCCCCGGAAATAACGGGTGGTGAATAGGTCAGGGGGATCAGAAAAGCGATGATCTTCGTGGCAAAGGGGTCGGTCGGGGCAATGGCAATGGTGGCATTGAAAAGCGAATCGGGCTGAATGGCAGTGACCGTGGCTGATGCATAGGGTTTGTTCCACCAGCCCCCAGCCTCCTCCAGGAAAATATAGACGGCAACACCGTGACCGGCAGGGGTCGTATGATGGACAATACCCTGCAGCTGACCGGAACCCGCCCATCCGGGAATCATCGTAAACTCAACAGAGGGTGCTGATTGCGGAAAACAGGCAATATGACTTAAAACCAAAATGAGGGTGATCAATTTGTTCATAGCATTCAAAAGTAAGGAAGAATTCATTAAATTTGTTTTTAATATAACATTTAACTAAGTATCCGCCACAATGTCGCTACCTTCGGGAATGTCTGACACCCCGGATTTCTTTCTCTTCAGTTTCCACTTCGTTGATTTGCCGGGATAACATGATAAGGAAAATAGAGATTTTCATATTGGCTTTTGGTTTTGCCACACAGGTAACCATTGCACAATCAACATTCCAAAAAACCTATGGTGGCGGTGCCAACGACTACTGCACCTCCGTCAGACAAACAACCGACGGGGGCTATATCCTTGCCGGTTCAACCTGGAGTTTCGGGGCAGGCAGCGAATATATCTATATCATTAAAACGAATCCCGCAGGCGATACCCTGTGGACCAGGATCACCGGGAATTATTTCGGGGCTGGCGGTATTGAAGCGATCCGGCAGACATTCGACGGCGGCTATATCGTGGGTAGCGGCAATTTCAACGGAAGCACCTTTAACAAGGATCTCCTGTTGTATAAATATGACCAGGACGGGAATTTAGTCTGGGGAAACAACTACGGTGACGGGGGAACAAAGCAGGAAGCCGGTCAATCTGTTTTGCAAACACCCGACAGCGGGTTTGTTTGTTGCGGTAGTATCTCCAATTTCGGTGCTTCGTCGCAATCGGATGTCTATATGGTCAGGACTGGCAAAAACGGAAATGTTCTCTGGGCGAAGTCCTATGGAGGAAGCAGTTTTGACTATGGCAAGTCTGTGCAGCCGACCAGTGATGGCGGATTTATCATCTGTGGTTATACCAACAGCTTTGGAGCCGGCAGTTCAGATATCTATCTGGTAAAAACCACCGGGACCGGTGATACCCTATGGACCAGATCCTACGGGGGAGCCGGCCAGGAAATCGGCTACCTGGCGATCCAGACACCCGGTGGAGGATATATGGTAGTTGGCAGCACTACGAGTTTCGGGGCAGGAGATGAAGATGCGCTGGTCTTCCTGACCGATGCAACCGGGAACCCGGTCTGGGCAAAAACCTATGGCGGAGCGTTGGCTGATTATGGAACATCGGTTCAAACTACAGACGACGGAAATTATATCATCTGCGGGGTAACCCAAAGTTTCGGCGGCGGAAAAACAGATGGATACCTGATCAAAATAAACAGCACAGGGGATACCCTCTGGACGAAGGCCTACGGGGGCTCTGAAAATGATTACACCTACGATGTCTGTCAAACCCAGGACGGCGGATTTGCCATAGGCGCATACTCTTTAAGTTACGGTGCAGGTTCCGAAGATATCTACCTTATTAAAACCGATCCGTCGGGAAATGCGGGATGTTGCAACCAGTTTAGCACAAACACCGTCATTGCGTCATTGCCCCTTGTAGCCCGGGTTGCACATACCCAGGTATCGTCACCCCAGTGTTTTGCAACAACGGCCCAGGTGTATATGGGAAACGGTGGAGTTACCGGGGATGTCAGGATTACGCCAGGGGTCGCAGTTACAGCGTCGGCCAACCCGTTTTGTAACGGCAGCAGCGTGGATTTCACCGCGATGCCGGTTTGCGGTGGCCCGGCACCCGTTTACAAATGGATGGTTAACCATCAAATCGTTGCAACGGGGCAGCCGGTATTCACCTATTCTCCCGCGAACGGGGATACGGTATGGTGTTCGATGAAAACCGGGCTGCCGTGTGCCTATCCTGATTCGGCTCTGTCGGGTAAAATTGTCATGACCGGTTATTCTCCTCCCATAGTTTCCCTTGCCTCATGCTTTGACACGATCACTACCGTAACGGCAAGGGCCATTAAGCTGAAAGGGGGAAATCCATTGGGCGGGTGGTATTCGGGTCCCGGTGTAAATTCAGCCACGGGAGTTCTTACACCGTCAACCGCCGGTTCCGGGTCGAAAACCGTCAGTTATACCTATACGAATGTAGCCTTGTGCAGTGCCGTGGCGACCCGTTCAATTCTGATCCTGCCGGACCCTTCCTTTAACTGCGGGTCACTGTTAACGGATATCAGGGATAACATGACCTATCCGACCATACAGATCGGGTCGCAATGCTGGATGGCCGCCAACCTGAACCACGGAATCACCTTATCATCAATGGAAATTCAGACCGACAACTGCATTCATGAAAAATACTGTTACCATGACCTAGGCGCGAATTGCGCTGTGTATGGAGCCCTTTATCTCTGGGATGAACTCATGCAATACAGCACTAACGAAGGTTTCCAGGGATTATGCCCCCCCGGCTGGCACCTCCCTGATGAAAACGAATGGATGACTCTGGTCAACTTTTATGATGGGAACGGCAGGGCCGGAAAACCTATGCAGGATTCGGTTATGGCAGGATTCAGGGCCCTTCCGGGCGGGGTCCTTTACATGAACAACAGTTGGAACTTTAACGGCTTTGCCGCCCTTTTCTGGTCATCGGCGGGATTTGGACAATACCAGGCCATTTCACACGGGTTGAATACCCATGATTTTTCGGTCTCCTTATACCTGCCTTCCCGTGTAAATGCCTTCCCGGCAAGATGCCTGATGAACTGATCCATTCAATTACAACACCTTCATTTTTTTCATATCATCCGGAGTTAAACTGGGTGGCATTTCACCCTTTTTGATCTTGTCAATCACCGCTTTGGCAACAGTTTCGGCACACGATTTCGATTTAAACCCGCTGTTGCCGGGCATCCCGGGAATACAAGGCTGGTGGATGAACAATTTTTTTTCCATGTAAATATCGTACCCCCATGTTGCATGGGGAGCTTCGATGATGGCATAGGAGAAAGCGCCGTTTTTCACTGATTTACCCGCGGGGAATTTCACACCTCCACCGGCTGGCTGAGGGCTATTCTGGGCCCGGATGATCAGGCTGAAGCTGAAAATAAAAAGGATAAGCAGTTGCTTCATGTTTATAGGATTACCAATAAAATATCGGGTAAAAGTAATTTAAATATAACAAATTTCATAATCTGCCAATAGCCACCCGCAGGGGCTCCCGGCAGGGCATCGGGGGATTTGGCAGGATCCCGGAACCTCCTGACAAAAAACTTCAATTTTCATTTAGCTCCATTACCACAAAAGTTGAATATTCCCTCCACTTTTACACAGGATCATATGCTGTGCCCTGGCTTCATGTGAAAAAAAAGCCGGACAAGGCATCTTGTCCGGCCGGCATGAAGGGGTTTTTGTTACCGGATTACTACCTTTTTCACAACGTACGTTGAGCCAGAAGTTATCTTCACCACCATGAGCCCCGGAGGCGCTGAGAGACTTACCGGGAACCGGTGTTCCCCCGCACGGGCCATACCCATGTCGGAGTTGTAAACCGTCATCCCTGCTGCATTGACACATTCGATCCGCACCGGCGAATCGGCCGGCAGGCTGAAGGATACCGTAAAGTCGCCGTGATTGGGGTTTGGCGCGATGTTCAGGTTGAACGAATCACCGGCAGGCTGACCGATCCCGGTAATCGACGGCACATCTCTTACACAGCGCAGGTAGTTGTTGATCCTGATGGCATCACCCTGCGGCCCGTGGCCCGTGGGCCAGGCATTGGGATCGCCCTGCTTGGGGTCGCTGCGCTGTGCGCCGGCGCCATGCACATCCTGCCATACGCTGTTGAAGTAACCCATGGCACGGCCAAAGGCAACGTACACGCCATAACGGCCATGTCCCGAAAAATCGCCATGCGTGGTGGTGGCCCAGTAGCAGGGGTAATCGGGCTGGCTGGCTTCGTTGGTGATGGCAGTGCATAGAAACACCGGATCGATGGCAGGCGAGTTTGTGGTTGACGGCGATCGAGAATATTCGATGATGCTCTCCAACTCCTTGGTAGTGGGCAGCCTCCAGTCGCTGTGGCCAAGCCAGCCGGCCGCATTCCTCGCCTGCACCCAGGCCAGGGCCGCCTGCCAGTTCATGCCATGACCGCAATCGCCCTTGCTCCACATCAGGCTGGTTCGCTTGTCGGTGACGGTACTGTCGCCATTATCGACGAAATGGTTAAGCCCGTAGCCGGACATGCCCCGTACATATTGGGTGAACATCCTGGTATCGGCGTCCATCCTTTGCCGGCCGTAGCTCTTGATGCGCCCGTCGGCAAAATTCACGCCGAAAACCGAATGGTCATGGCCCATCACGGTGGCAACATATTCGGTGCAGCTCCAGTACTGGGCATCGATGATCCGATCACCGGCCGTGGTATCGCCGTAATGAAATACGAAATAGTTGGTGTCGATGAAGGGGGTCAGCAGCGACAGGGAGATCCCGTTCATGACCCCGCTGGGATCGGTGCCGGTAAATTCAATCAGCGAGTAGAGTTCCTTGATGGACGGCATACGCCAGTCGGTGTAACCGCCAAGGGTCAGTGTAGTTGCGCCCGAGAGAGCATCGACATATGTTTTTTTGGATCCCGGGTCGTGCTGCCACATCAGGCCGGTAACCTGGTCGGTGATGGTCCCGTCGCCATTGTTCACAAACGAGGGGGTAGTCCCGTTATATTGCCCGTAAAAGGGCGCCGACGGATTTGCCGGACAGGGAATGACCTGGATGGTATCATAGCACTTTACCACATTGGTCCCGTTGATGGCCCAAACACGCGTAATCGTGTCGGTTACCGTAAAAGCAGCCGGAATGGTAAAATAGACCGCCGGGGAATTGGGGGGCGGGCCCGGGAAGACCACCACCACATTATAGGTCCCGGAGATCATGTGGGTAAAATCGAAGGTTGCCGTAAGATACTGGTTGATCCGGGTGACATTGGTGCCCAGCGCCGGGCCGATATTGACGGAAGTGGCAATGATGGGGCCCGGGGGAGCGCCGACAGAGTCGAGCACAATCGAAACAACTACCCCTGTTGCATTAAGGGGTGAAGTAGTCGGGGAAACGGAGATAATCCCCTGTGACATCATCAGCAGTGACAAAAACAACAAGGGGATTGCAAGCAGAATTTTTTTCATACAGCAATAGTCTTTTTATCATTTCAAGCTTCGAAGATGCAGCCCTGGGGTGAATTTCCCATCATCGCAATACCCGTTGAGCCCGGAGTTACATTTTATTGGATGCTTTTAGAAGGGAAAACCTGCGGTTTATTAAAAGAAATCGGGGCACTTCCGTTTTTTACTATTTTTGTTCCCCTATACTTATCGTTTCACGTAACCAGGGAGGAATTATCATGCCTGTTATCACCTTGGAAGGACCCGTCCTTTCGATCGAACAAAAAGAAAAAATTGCCCGCGAATTCACTCAACTGGCCAGTGAGATCATGAATATCCCGAAGGATGTATTTGTGGTTTTCATCAAGGAAAACCCTTATGAGAACATGGCCCAGGGAGGCATTCTCATCTCCGAGAAAATAAAAAGTCACTGATCCCTGAAATCCTGGTTGTCGTGCAGGGGCTCCTTACGGCAGCTCCTGTTTTTCCATGCTATCTGCGTGCGTTATCAAGAAAATCGCCCCGGATGATATATTCTGAAATCTTATCCAGTATCAGCTGCAGCAAGGCGAATGGAAAGATCAGAACCGTTAGCAGTTTGATGATGGCCGGGATCAATACCCTTACGATAAACGGAATCAGCATCCGGTAAAGGAAAATCAGGGTCCAGGCGCACCCCAGGATGGCAAAAATAATGACCAGGGCGCCCTGCCATAAATCTTTCCAGTATAACCTGCTGATGATAAAGAGGCCCCACACTACCGCGGATATGATGAGCAGGTTTATCCCGTCGATCAATATCCGGTTTCCAAACAAATAGCGGTAATCCCTTTTCATCTGTCGCCATTCTATCTTGTCATGCGTGATCTCAAAATAAAATCGTCCCATGGGCTTGTGTTGTTGCAGATGTAAAGATAACATTATTTCGCTCCCCTCCCGCTGCCGTGATCGTCAAACCCTCTTTCCCACAGGATTGTGGAACAATATTTGACGGTACGGTTTGTATCCTGCGGAAGGATTATCTTCATCCTTAAAAAAAATATTTTCATTTTACCTGCAATAAAACCACGGGGACCCGTCTACAACATCATGGAAAAGGAACTTCAGAAAAGGTCGCTCGACAACTTCTTCAGGAAAGAATACCAGAAACTGGTGAATTTTGTCGGCAAGAACCTCGATGACCGGTTCTTTGAAGCTTCGCCCGAAGACATCGTTCAGGAGGTGGTAATCGGTATGATTGACAAACTGGATCTGGATGTTCAGATCGGCAACCTGACTGCCTATTTTTACCGGTCGGTAAAAAACAAAATCATTGATTATCAGCATAAAATACAAAGGAATGTGTCGATTGAACGCTTCACGGACAACAAAAATGAAAATTATTTACTTAATACGATTCGCGATGAAACAGTAGCTGAAGAGAGGGATTACACGAACATAGAGCCGGAGATGCTCAGGCAGGCCATTGGTCAGCTGAGGCCTGACGAACAGGCGCTGATCATTGCAACGGAATTTGAAGGACAGACCTTTGAATACCTTTCCGAAGAGTGGGATGTCCCGCTGGGGACCCTGCTCTCGCGCAAGCACCGGGCTCTTTCAAAATTACACAAGATATTGTTAAACAATCAAAAACTATCAACATGAGAAATATAGAGAACAGATCAGAAAACCGCCGCTTTTGCGGACGTCCGGGCCACCACATCGGATGGATCATCCTGGGAATCATTGGCTTTACGGCATTCGCCTTCCTTTTCGGGGCGGTGGTGATGTGGCTCTGGAACTGGCTGATGCCGGTCATCTTCCACCTGGGTGTAATTACCTACTGGCAGGCTGCCGGCCTGGCAATCCTGGGGCGGCTCCTTTTTGGCAGCCTGCATCATGGCGGGTCGCGCAGCCGTGGTCATCACCGGTTCGGCTCTTGGGGTCACAGACGGCAGATGGCCGATGGCGATCATTGCCGCGATCATTCAAACGGGTCAAAATGGGGCTACTATGAGCAATACTGGAATGAGGAGGGTGAATCGGCTTTCAACGAATATGTAAAGCGCAAAAACGGCTCAACAGAACAGGAATAGGCTCCATGTTAGCTCCCCCTGCCGGGGAGGTCGCTGAAAAGCCGGATAATCCCTTTTACGGGATTGTCCGGCTTTTTTCGTTTTAAAATCACTTCGGAAGCACCAGTTCCCTGTTTTTGATGAACGCCGGGTTTTTCGTCAGCCCGATTGCCCTGTCAAAACATTCGAGCGCTTTGTCCTTCCGGTTCAGCCTCAGGTATGAAACCCCCATGGCATTCCAGACATCCCCGGTGCTGTCGCGGGTGATCTTCATATGCTCATAAAAATCATCGATGGCAGCCTGGTGCCTGTTCAAAGCCTGCTCAATAAGGGCGCGGTTTGCATAACCGTTTTTGGAGGCAGGGTTCAGTTTCAGGGCCAGGTTCATATCCTCCAGCGCCAGATCGGTTTTCCCGGTGGCAGCATAGGCAGCACCCCGGTTCTGGATGGACTGCTGCTCATCGGGATATACTGCCAGGCATGCGTTGTAATCGGCGATGGCAAGGGCAAAGTTCCTATCGGCAAAATAGAGATCGCCCCGGTTTATCAGGGCATCCTTTTCCGCTTTATTCAGATTGATGGCTTCGTTGAACATCTCCAGCGCCCTGTTCTTCTGTTCGGCTTTCAGGTAAAGCACTCCCCGGTTCGTAAAGGCTTTGGAACTGGGCTCCGCCCTGATGGCCTGGTCCCACAATGACGCGCTGTTTTCCCAAGTGGCCGCCTGCCGGTAGCTTAATACGACCAGCCCGGCCGAAACCAGGATTAACAGGGCTATGGCCGCGGGTGGCGGTTTCCCGGTGCCACGGTCAACCCAACGCTGGAAATAGTGCCCCGCGACAAGGAAAAGGCCGATCAGCGGGATATAGGTATAACGGTCGGCCATGACGGCGCTGCCAACCGGGTAAAACTGCAGTACCAGCGCCAGGTTCACGATGAAAAACAAACCTGAAAAGATGACCAGCCGACTCTTCCGGAAGGAGATAAAAAACAGGATGGCCAGGGCAGTCATCACCATTGCCGACAGGTAATAGATGGCTGGTAATCCAGCGTTAATGGCCGGATAGGGATAAAAGGTGCAAAGGTTCAGCGGAATCAGGGATTTATAGAGATACATCATGGAACCATAAAATCCGAAAAACAGTTTGAAATGGGCCGGGATCATGGCAGTATAACGAATGGCGCCGGTCATCGACTGTCCGTACAGGGTCAGTATCCCGAAAATAAGGGAAAGCAGTAAAAAAGGGATCTTTTCAATATAGGTCGCCACGTTGGAGAGCCTGTTATAATAGTAATCGATTGTAAGCAGCACAACGGGGAAGATGATGGCGGCGGGTTTCGAAAGGAGTGACAGCGCAAAAAGTCCCAGTACGGCCGCAAGTCCCGGCAATGTTCTTTTTTCCAGATATTTGAGGTATTTGATCAGTGCCGCAAGGAAGAAGAAGGTGTACAGCACATCCTTCCGTTCGGCCACCCAGGCGACCGATTCGACGTGCAGCGGGTGGATGGCAAAGAGCAATGCCGTCACAAAAGCCGTCCATCGCTGCTTACCGGTCAGCAGCCAGGTAAAATAAAAGACGAGCGTCACGTTCAGCAGATGCAGCAACAGGTTCACCACATGGTAGGAGGCGGCATTGAGCCCCGACAGGGCAAAATTGAGGGCCAGAGAGAGCATGGTAAGCGGGTGAAAGTTTCCCTGCACCGGCGTCGAAAGGATCTCCCTGAGGTTGCCCAGCAGTTTAACGGCCTTCGCAGAGGTGACATAATCGCCGTCGTCCCAGTTGACAAATCCTGCTTTAAAGACCGGAATAAAGGCAGCAACGGCGAGTACCATGCAGACAACGGGAAACAGGTAAAAGTAGTGGTCATCCCCGGCAGCCGGTTTTATTGCCGGTTTATGTTTTCCCTTTGGTTCGTTTTTCTTCATAGCCTTTGTTATTTCAGTTGCCAATACCTGTTATACCCGGATCTCCCCGGCAATTTCCACCAACCTGCTGCCTCCTGTCACAGCCGTCTAAACGTAAACCTCAGCAAGGCAAGGGCCCTTTACGGGATTATCCCGGGCCTGGTTTTTATGGCGGTGTCATTTTATAAAAATAGCGGAAGTGATCTGCCAAAAGTAATAATTTGAGTTGTTGCTTCATGAATTTCCTGGTGCATTCCTATGATTCATTTTTCTCTGGATGAACATCCTGCGCTCAATTAAAGTGATACAAACTACACCTTTGATTTAGTCATTTCAATTAATTATCATATCTTTGCAAAACTGCGATTATTATTTTCGATTCCTACACATTACCCAACCTTATCAAAAAACAATAAATGGCGAGTTCACAAGAGACCTACAACAAAAGAGACCAGGAGAAAAAAAGATTAAAAAAACGGCTGGATAAGCAGCAGAAAGTCGCAGAACGCAAGGCCAACTCGCAAAACAGTACAGGGAACATGATTGCCTACGTGGATGAGTACGGGAACATAACCGACACGCCGCCCGATCCCGCCAAAAGAAGGATCATTGATGCCGGCAGTATTGAAATCGGCGTTCCCAAACGGGAGATGATCGAGGTTCCCTCCGTACGCAAGGGCAGGGTTGAGTTTTTCAACCACTCAAAAGGCTTTGGCTTTATCAAGGAAGCCGATTCCCAGGAGAAATTTTTTGTCCATGTAAATAATGTCACCGAAGAGATCAAGGAGGGCGATATCGTTACCTTTGAGCTTGAACGTGGCTTTAAAGGCATGAGCGCCGTTGGCGTAAAAAAGGTATCATAACGATTCAGCCGGCTCCTCCTGCTGAAAACCCTTTACCTTTAACAACATCTTCTTTTCCGGTTCCCCGTTGTCCTTATTAAGGAAGTAGGCATCCCCCTTATAAATCCTGATCTTTTCAGGAAAGGGATAGGGCAAATCAAACACGTTTGTTAGTCGGCCCGTGTTCATATTGATCTTCCTGACCTGAACGATCCCGTTTTTCTTAAAAGAGGTATAGACTGCACGGTAATAGTCATCTGCATAAACCTGTTCCCCCCATTTCCATTCATCGGACGAGATCAGGGTTTTAGCCAGGTCGGCCAGGATAGTGCTTGCCCTGTCCTTGTGAAAGGAAATCGGAACCCTTCTGAATATTTTGTCATCCCGGCCGATCCATTCGATGACATCTTCCGGGAAATTAATTACCGCGATATTGTTAGCTTCCAGCTTCACCACAGGCAGGTTGATCCTCCCGTAATAAAACCGTTTCAGCCCGTTTATGTCAAATCCATCTGAAAAGGGAAGTTTTTTCATTCCCGAGTGGTCCAGGACGCCCCTCCCGGCATTGTGTGGCTCGAAGATGCTGGATTTCAACTGATTGACCGACTGGGTCAGCTGGTAGTTCCATTTTGTGTTATACCGGATCTCACCGTAAAAGTTCTGCCGCGCCGATTCCCCTGAGAATAACCGTATATACCGCTTATTATGATCCTGGTCGATATATCCGATCCGGGCCCCGAACCCGTCGGGCGACAATTCGCGGAAATAAAGGCGGTCGCCGGAAACAAAAAGAAAGGGGCGGACCATCAACTTTAATGAATCGTAGGTGGTTTCCGCCATAAAGCCCAACTGCCGGTTCATCTCGTTATAATAGCATTGAAAGGCATTTCCCTTCGTTGAAACAAAGTGTACATTCCCGAGAAAATCCCTGAACAGGCATTTTGGTTTTTGCTCGGGAACCGGCACGATCGACAACGTGTCGCCACTGAGGGTAAGCAACACGACCTCCGACCGTTTAAGCTGGTACCGGAAGATGATCAGCAGCAGGCGGTCATCCATGATTTCGTAATCCAGTACGGAATAATTGCGGTCGCTGAAGACCACCTTTAATGCTTTTGAAGATATATCAACCTCTTTGAGCAGCTGCGTGGTCTTTCGCATGACCAGGTCGAGGGGTCGTGCAGGGACCTTCCTCAGGTCATAATAAACAGCTTCGTAACCCACACAGGTGATGGTTAGCGAACAGGGTGTTTTATCCAGATTCAGGGTGAATTTTCCATCCACCCCCGAAAAGCAGCCTTCCGTAGTGCCATTGACCCTGATATTTACATTAGGAATGGGATTCCGGGTAATTTCATCCTGCACAATCCCATGGATCAAGGTATTCTGGCCCACGACCGACGCTGCACAGAGGATACAAAAAAAGCAAACCTCTGCAAACCTGATACGGAACAAGAGAAGTGGCGGCATAGGACCTGGATGTTTTATAACGCTGTCCTGGAACAAATATACGGTTAAAAAACCCGGATTATCCTGAATAGAACTAATTTTGTGACCCTGAAACAAATCATGCTAATCAAATCATGGAGAGAATACAACTTACAGCGCAATTCGGTATTTCCAGGATCGTACACGGCCATTGGCGGTTAATGGACTGGAACCTGCCGGACCAGGAATTACTGAAGCTGACAGAGCAGGTGATTGAACTCGGCATTACCACGTTTGACCATGCGGACATTTACGGGAATTACAGCTGTGAAGAGAGGTTCGGTAAGGCACTCCTGCTGAAGAAGGAGTTGCGCCGGAATATCGAAATCGTTACCAAATGCGGCATCATGCTACTTTCCGCCAAATTCCCGGAAAGAAAGCTGAAACATTACGATTACAGCTTTGAGCATATTGTTTCTTCTGTTGAAACCTCCCTGGCGAACTTCAACACCGATTATATCGATCTCCTGTTGCTGCACCGTCCCGCCCCGTTTTTCGACCCCGAAGTGGTGGCAAAGGCCTTCGCCTACCTTAAAAAAACAGGGAAGGTGCTTCATTTCGGAGTTTCCAACTTCATCCCCTCGCAGTTTGAAATGCTGAATGTATACCTGGATGAACCGCTGGTCACCAACCAGGTTGAATTGTCACCATGGTGTCTTGACCATTTTACCAACGGCAACATTGATTTTTTCCTGAAGAATAAGATCAGGCCGATGGCATGGTCGCCGTTGGCGGGAGGCCGTCTGTTCAATCCAACGGATGAAAAGGGGGAACGTCTTAACCGTGCCCTGTGGGAGGTGGCCGCAGAGCTGAATCTCGAGTCAATCGACAGTGTTACTTATGCCTGGTTGCTGAACCACCCGGCCGGGATTATTCCCATTGCGGGTACCCGCAGCATCGACCGCCTCAAAGGCGCTGCCGGGGCGATCGCAACAGCGATGAGCCTGGAACAGTGGTATAAAATTTACAATGCCTCAACCGGCAAGGATTTGCCATAGCGGCAGATCAATGTGAAAAAACCTTTGAAGATTGGCGGTACCCCTGCAGGTTTTTATACCATCCGGGATAGGTGGTGCCGGAACTCTCAGCCCATGAATTGAATTTAAGATAGGCGGTATTGACCGCAGTCTTTTCAATGGGATAACTGAATTTTTCCGCAATGTTCAGCACCCAGGGAAGGTTGTTGACGGTTTTGTAATAACGGCCAAGGGCAGGCTTACTGTCATCATTGTCGGTCCCCAGCAATCCCAGGTCGGCCTTGTCGGTTGGCGGCTGGTCGGGAAGATGTACCTCCCGCGAACGGTTTCCATTGATGATGATAAAGGGGTTGAACGGCGGGATACCGGCCTGCGCCAGGGTAACTGGGGAGGCCAGGGTAATCACGATTTTCAGGGTATCCGGGGTCACATAGGCGGCGCCGGCCTGCGTATTGACGCCTGTCTGGCCATGGCCGGGTGCGGGAAGCTGGTCAAATGAATCATCAGTGGCAACAATTACCGCCTTAGCTTGTCCCGATTCGGTTTTATTGGCTGAAAGGTTGATGTAGCCATGTTTGAGGCTGGTTCTCGTAACGGTCAGGATTTTGTCGGGGGTCAACGGCAGCTGGAACGCAAATCCGCTGTGATAGGCGGCCCCGATTGCCTCAGTGATAAGGGTTGCATCAATTTCAACTACTTTGTTCTGGGCATTGGTGACTTCATTGAATCGATAAGAGATCACCAGATCGTTGAAGTCATAGTCGCCCCGGCCGGGCCAAAGGTCTTCAAATACCAGTGAACCGAGCCCGGTCTTCGACGGCGTGTAATTATTGAATGCTTTTGACGGGTCGAGTGGGTAATCATCGGAATTATCGGGAATCCCGTCATGGTCCTGGTCAACCACCGAAGTGGCAATCTGCGGCATATTGGTGGTGTTGACAGAGGATATCGGGTTGATGGTAAGATAGAGGACACCGTCATTGAAATCATGGTCAGAACCCTGGTAGGCACCCTGGTCCTCAAAGGTGAAGAGCACCTGCTGGCGCGACACATCCCGCTGCAGAACCATATGGTTCAACATGGTCGGGTCGGTAGTATTGAAGGATATTATGGAGTACCAGACATCGCTGGTTGGGCCGACATAGGTTCCTTTCCCGTTCCAGCCGTGGGGTACCACGACCCAGCCAATCGATTTCCCGGCAGGGAAAATCCCCAGGTGCACCTTGTTGCCCGGGTATAGGCCTCCCCCGCTGCCATTGTTACTCAGGTTCGGGAAAATGATGTGAATGGTGTCAATAGCGGATGCCGAAGCAGGCGGCTGGCTGGTGTTATAGGTAAAGTAACCCAGGCTGTTCATCCATCCGGCGCCTTCGGTGATATAGGTTACAAAGACATCGCTGGATGCCAGAATGTCAAGGTTCTTGGGTACCTGGGCCGTAAACCATGCGGGATGATAGGCCGATTCATTTTTGTACTCGGGAAGATCGGCATTCAGATCGTTCAACAGGGTCTGGCTTACAGGGTCGTTTACCGCCATCAGGTTATTCGGAACGCCCTGTGTGTTAAAGGTACTCATATACACCCATTTGACTGCATCCGGGCTCAGGATGGTATGGGCCTCCGCAGATTTTTCCGACACCGGCACCGGTGAGGTCCCGCCAAATTGTGCACTGACTACCCCTGCCGTGACCGGGAGTTCCATCTGGCGGATCAGTCCCAGGAAATTGTTGAAGACCGTCACCTTTTCCATGGAGGCAGGCAATGCCGTCAAGGTATTCCACATGCCATCGCTGCCGGTGATGCCACAAGCAAGTGCAACGCCTCCCGAATCAGGATTGGCGGTATACATGGTAAACCTTACCCCTGTCAGGGGATTGTCCATATTATCTTTCGCCGAGATGGAGACGGTAACATTGGTCGTGGTCGCCCAACCGAAGGTTGCCGGGACCTTCAGGTCGAAGATGCTCGTCGGGACAGGAACGACGGTAGCGCTCTGCTTGTGACACCCGGCTATGAATAACGAAATAACAAGGAATCCCGGTATAATTTTATTCAACGGAAATGGGCGTGTTAACAAGGCTGGGAATTTCATGGCATTTTTAACAAAGATACTCCTGTTTTCTCCCCTTTTCAACACGGAATTGAAAGATTCGAAATTATATCCTGAAGGACGATGCGCAATTTTCCATGTTCCAAGCACCAGGTGCAGGTTTCCTTATAGGTATCCGGTATATTCAAACAGATATCGATATTCAGCCGTTGGTGTTTTTTTCGTAATTTTACAGAGGTAAATAGATCCCTCAAATTGAAGCAAGTTTTCTTCTTCTCCCTCTTCCTGGTTCTGGTTCCCTTTTTGTTACCCGGGCAAACAAATACAGATTTCTGGTTTGCAGCCCCTGAAGTTACCTCTGCCCATGGCGACCAGCCTATCTATTTAAGACTGACCTCCTTCAGCCAGAGCGCCATTGTCGTGATTTCGGAACCGGCCAATACGGTGGCGAATTTTCCGCCGATGACGGTGTATATCCCGCCAAACGGATCGGTTGCAGTCGATCTTACAGCTCTAAAGGACCAGGTCGAATGTAAGCCGCCAAATACCGCGCTGAACCTGGGGTTGTATATCCATTCCGAACACCCGATAACCGCCTATTATGAAGTGGCCAACACGGTAAACCCCGAGATTTTCATCCTCAAGGGGAACAATGCCCTTGGCACCTACTTTTTCATCCCTTCCCAGGATGTCCTTTACAATGAAACCTCACTGAATCCCAAGGCCTGGAATACTTTCGACATTATTGCAACGGAGGATAATACAACCGTTACCATCGTGCCAAAAAAAGCGATCGTAGGACATGGGACCGGTGTCCAGTTCACGGTAACGCTCAACAAGGGGCAGGTGTACAGCGCCCAGGCGACAGGGCAGCAGGGGGTCGACCACCTGATGGGATCGGTGGTTACCTCCGACAAACCGGTGGCTATCACGATGAAGGACGACTCAGACCGTTACCCCGGCCAGATGTGCTATGACCTTACGGGTGACCAGATCGTGCCGGTTTCCATCATCGGGAACCAGTATATTGTCGTACGAGGAAGTACCAACAGCACGGTGAACGACTGGGTGTTTGTCACCGGTACGGTCAACAATACGCAGGTCAGTGTCAACGGAAGTGTGGCGGCCATTGTCAGTGCAGGAGAGACCTATCATTTCAACATGACCGCCGGCAACCTGTGCACCTCTGTTCAGGCTGACCATCCGGTTTACCTGCTGCATCTGACCGGCTACGGCTGTGAAACAGGTTCAGCGCTGTTGCCGGCCATCGGCTGTACCGGCTCCACGCAGGTTGCCTTTACCAGGACCACCTCCTATACGTTTGAGATGATCATCCTTACAAAGGCCGGGGCCCAGGGCTTTTTCACCCTCGACGGGAGTTCAACGCTGGTGACCGCGGCCATGTTTTCATCCGTCCCGGGAAATCCTGCCTATGTTTATACCAAGATCACCTTTCCGGCCAGCACCCTGCCGGTAGGGGCTCATATGCTCTCCAACTCCATGGATGTTTTCCATATGGGGATCATCCATACCTATGATGCCGGGCAATCGGGATGTTCATACGGCTATTTTTCCGATTTTGCCAGCCTCAACCTGGGCTCCGACCAGCTGGTCTGTGCCGGAACCAATGTCACCTTCGACGCCGGGCCAAACCGGCAGAGTTACGCCTGGTATTTCAATGGAACACCCTATTCAACAGGGTCACAGACAATCACTGTGAGCAACCCCGGAACCTATTCCGTAACGGTGGATGATCACGGATGCATGTTGTCTGATACCGTACAACTTGACAACTACCCCTTCATAACCCCGGTGATTACCGGAACTACCGGGTTTTGCCAGGGTGCGTCACAGCCGCTGAGTGTCACACCTGCCTTCAGTTCCTACCTGTGGAGTACCGGGGCGACCACCCAGTCGGTTACCGTCAGCGCGACGGGTACTTACAGTGTTACCGTGACCGATAACAACACATGCAATCATACAGCCTCCGCTGCCGTTACGGTTCACCCGTTACCTGTGGTAACGCTTGTTCAGCCTGCAACAACCTGTGTAAACCTGCCACCTTACGCACTCACGGGTGGCAGCCCGGCCGGGGGGACCTATTCCGGGCCCGGGGTCAATTCAACGACGGGTTTTTTCGATCCTTCATCGGGCATCGGAGCGCACCTGATCACCTATTCGTACACCGATGCCTTTGGTTGCAGCGCGACAACCTCCAAAACTCTTACGGTCAATGCCCTGCCATCGGTTGCGCTGGCAGCCCAGCCTTCAGTATGCATCTCAGCCTCGCCTTTTGCCCTCACCGGGGGAACACCGACGGGGGGGATCTACTCAGGGCCCGGGGTCAATTCCGGCACCGGCATTTTCACCCCCTCCTCCGGGGCAGGAGCTCACCTGATTACCTATACCTTTACGGATGCCAGCCTCTGCAGCAATACTGCCAATGCCACCCTGACCGTCAACCCGCTACCCGTCGTTCAGCTGGCAACCCAGCCATCGGTATGCATCTCGGCAGCTCCCTTTGCTCTTTCCGGGGGAACCCCTGTCGGTGGTGTTTATTCAGGGCTGGGAGTCAATTCAGGAACCGGTATTTTCACCCCCTCTTCCGGTGCGGGATCGCATAATATCATCTATACCTATACCGACCCGAACGGCTGCTCGAATGCGACCATCAAGGCATTGGTCGTTTATGCACTGCCGGTGATCACCATGTCGGGTCAGGACGGGACCTGTGTTTCCGCCCCTCCCTTCCTGCTTACCTGCGGATCTCCTTCCGGCGGAACCTATTCGGGGACGGGGGTTAATTCAGGGACCGGATTTTTCAACCCGGCTTCAGGAATCGGGCAACACATGATCACCTATACCTACACCGACAGCCATGGCTGCACCAACACCTCCTCCAAGATACTCACCGTATATGCCGCCCCCGACGTACAGGTTGCCCCCATGGCCCCCGTATGCATCTCGGCACAGCCGTTCCTGCTCACCGCAGGAACCCCGGCAGGCGGCCTTTATTCGGGAATCGGGGTGAATTCCGGGACCAGCTATTTTGATCCCTCCTCGGGTGCCGGATCCCATCTGATAACCTACTCCTATACCGACGGCTTCAACTGCTCCGGAAACGCCTCCGGGATTATCGTGGTCAACCTGCTTCCCGTGGCCCAACTGCAGGACCAGGCAGCGGTTTGCGCCTCCGATCCTCCGTTTTTACTGACCGGTGGCTCCCCCACGGGAGGTATCTATTCCGGGACCGGCGTCAATTCCGGTACCGGCTATTTCGATCCGGCCGCCGGCACCGCCAGCAACCTGATTACCTATACCTATACCGATGCAAACGGCTGTTCCGACGCAGCATCCAAATTACTGACCGTCAACCCCGTACCGGTGGTATTGTTTACAGCTCCCGATGAGGCCTGTATCTCCGCCCCTCCCATCCTATTGAATGGCGGAACACCTGCAGGAGGAGTCTATTCCGGACCGGGGGTCAACTCCGCGACCTCCTATTTCGACCCGGCTTCCGGGGCGGGCCCCCACCTGATCACCTATACCTATACCAGTTCCAACAACTGCGTCAGTGAGGTGTTCAGGACCATCACCGTAAACCCACTGCCCGTGGTTCAGCTCATCGGGCAGGATGCCGCCTGTATCTCCACGCCCCCCTTCCTGTTGACCTGCGGATTGCCCGCAGGCGGTATGTACAGCGGCCCTGGTGTCAACTCCCTGACAGGATTTTTCGATCCCTCCTCCGGTGCCGGGTCACACACGATCACCTATACCTACACCGACTTCTCGGGATGTACCGGCACCACCTCCAGGGTCCTCAATGTCTATGCAGTTCCCGTGGTGCAGCTTGCAACTCAGCCCTCTGTCTGCATTTCAGCCTCTCCCTTTGCCCTTACCGGCGGAACACCGGCCGGTGGTATCTATTCCGGCACCGGGGTGAATTCAGTCAACAGTATTTTTGATCCTGCAACAGGGCCCGGCAGCTATCTGATCAGTTACCTGTTTACCGATGCAAACGGGTGCAGCAACAGCGCTGCCAGTTCCCTAACCGTCTACCCACTGCCTGTTGTGACGCTGGCAGACCAGTCAGGCGTGTGCATCTCGGTGCCTCCATTTCCCCTTACCGGAGGAACGCCGGCAGGAGGCATCTATTCAGGTCCCGGGGTGAATTCCGTGACAACCTTTTTTGATCCGGCCTCCGGCGCCGGCGTGCACCCGGTAACCTATACCTTTACCGATGCCAGCGGCTGCACCAGCGCCGTCAGCAAAAACATAACCGTCAACCCGCTGCCGGCGGTTCAGCTTTCCTCACAACCGGAGGTTTGTATAACGGCAGCCCCCTTTGCCTTAAGCGGGGGAACCCCGGCGGGAGGCGCCTATTCCGGCCAGGGAGTCAACCCGGCTACAGGAGTCTTTACCCCCTCAACCGGTGCGGGAGGCCATGTAATCACCTATACGTATGCCGACGGCAACAGCTGTGTCAGTTCGGCAACCTCTACACTTACTGTTATCCCGCTGCCGCTGCCCACAGGAACCATAAGCGTGCCGGGGCTGGTGTGTGAAACAGCACAGAATATTCCCTGCCTGCTCAGCGGGGCAGACCCGCTGGCAACCTCCTTCAACTGGGAGATCAGCCCGGTGAATGCAGGAACCATCACCGGAACCACGGTATCCGCAGTGGTTTCATTCAACCCGGGTTTTTCAGGAGTCGCCACCATCAGGTTCAGCCCGGTCAGCAATTGCGGAACAGGTACCTATTCGGGATACACCTCCATTTCGGTCAATCCCGCCCCCTCAGTCACCTTTCAATCGTGCATCGACCCGGTCACCACCCGCGGCGCCAAACCCTTCCGCCTGAAAGGAGGCCTTCCTGCAGGCGGTATCTACAGTATTGACGGAACGCAGCTGCCCACGGGCATCCTCGACCCGTCGACCCTCAGCGCCAGCCCTCCCGATCATATCATCTCTTATACCTATACCAACATTTTTAATTGTGTGGTCAGCAAAACCCAGCCGTTAAAGGTTAACAACGGTTCAAACTTCGTGTGCAAAAACATCCTGACCGATATCCGTGACCTGAGTACCTACCCCACCTTCGAAATAGTGACCGGCGCGGTTCACCGCTGCTGGATGTCGGCAAACCTGAATTATGGAGCTTATATCACCGACAAGGTCACCCAAACCGACAATTGTACCGCCGAGAAATACTGCCAGGGGAACGACGGTTCAAAATGTACCGAAGCAGGTGGATTTTACCAGTGGGACGAGCTGATGACCTACCTGCCTGCCGACAATGCCTCTGCTGAAGGGGAAAAGGGATTATGCCCGCCCGAATGGCATGTCGCCACAGAAGCCGAATGGGCAGAACTCATCAGCTATTACCTGGGACCCGGGCTCGCGGGCTGGACGATTTCCGACCCCATTCCCCCCGAGGGATTTCATGCTAAAACCCGGGGAATTTTATATCAGAATTTCTCATGGGATTTCCTCCCTCCCGGACTTTCCGCCACCCTTTTCTGGACCTCAACGGTAAGTCCGGCCGGCGACTCCCGCATTTTCAGCCACGGCGTAAACGGGATCAGCCCCAGTGTTTCCAGATATGCCTCGTTGCGCAGCAATGCCTTCCCGGTAAGGTGTGTTAAGGACTAAAAGTGTCTGCGTGGAAATCAAATAAGATCATCCCTCCCTCATGATTGAATAAATTGATCCCATTCTGAAAATCATTAGGTCATTGTTAAACCTCCGCCGGAAAGAACCCTGCATGAAAAAATATTAAGGAGATCCTGCTTTGAAAAAAGGATGGGACGGTCAGCTGCATTTCATGAACATCCTGGCCAGCCTTATTCACTGATGGTGAAGGTTCTTCTGACATCCTTCGTACCAACGAACCAGTAAAATTTACCGGGACGGAGGAATTTTACCGGCACCTTGTATTCCCTGATCCCGGGCTTGATCCCCCTCCAGAATACCATCTTATCCTGCACTTCCGAATAGATATAGAAATTGGTAAAGGAATCCGTCTTCTGTTTCCAGTTGAATAAAATGTCTTCACTCCTGCCTAAGGCGATCCCGTCGGCGGGAGTAATCAGTTCGATGACCTCCGGGGCCGTTTCAACAGGTTTATCAACGGCAGGGATAACGGTTTTATTTTCAGGTTCGGGCGACACGGGTGTCTTGACACCCGTAGTTTCCGCAGGATGTTCCTCGTTGGGAACAGGGTCGGGCTGGAAAGACGACCGGTGATTGAACACAAAGACCGAAATCACGATGAAAACAATAAAGACGGCACCCCAGATAAAATACCCTGACTTCGGGAGATGAAACTTTTTTTTCTCAGGCACAATCTCGGGAACTACTGTAAATTTCTTCTCATATTCAAGCTTTCCAGCTTCACTCATCATCTCTGGAAAGGTCTTTACCAGCCTGAATTTCCGGGCAAACTCACGGTCGTCGCCAAGCCTGGCTTCAAAACTCCTGACCTCCGCATCGGAAAGATTCCCCAGCAGGTACTTTTCAATAAGATCGTTGTCAATCGGGTCGAGGCTCATTCAGCGGGGATAACAGGGATCACGCCTGAATTTATGAAGCGATTTCCCATTCCAAAGGTACTAAAATGATAATAACCTGCGCTAAATCCCTGGCAGGAAAAATTTTGTGAATCGAAAAGCCGCCGATCCTGCATTGGCGGTGTATTCCCTACTGTTAGTTGATGCGGGTCAGCGAGGATGGCTGGTGAAATTTCTGCAGCACACCTACCCGTGTTTCAACAAGGACGGCATGTGCCAGGGAGAATTCATTGTCAAGCTCCCCTGCTGTCTCCAGAAAGATACGGTTGTATCCCCCGATATAGGCAATTAAGGTATCGAACCGGTTGGATTTCCCGATCCAGATATACTGCTGGTTCTTTTCTCCTTCAAAGTCAAGGCTCAGTTTCCCGATCCTGCAACTGTCGGCATGAAACAGCCGGATCTGCTTTCCCCGGAGAGAAAGTTCCTTCAGATTCAATCCCTTTATATGAACTTCCGAACAATTTTCAAGGACAAGGCCCGGGACCGGCGGAAGGTTGATCGTGACAGTTCCTTCCGGCTCATTGAGTTTCCGCAGCCACAGCCTTGATTGACCATTTGCCGAATCGGACCAGTTGCAGCTCCACACCCGGGGATTCAAAATGACATTCAGCTGCGTTCCGGCCACCAGGTTAACGACCGTGGTGCCATCGCCCCTGATGGTCAGCCCTTTGGCAGGAACCGGGTGGCTCAGTTTCCGGCTTTCCGGGATTTGATGGTGCGACAGTGCAAAACGGGGAGCCCTGCCCTGCCTGTAACTGTTGATGGCGGATGCAGCCAGCCAGCCCATCAGGAGCATCCAGCCTGTGGCCAGGCATAGGGCGCAAACGAGAGAAATCTTGCTTCTTTTCATAATCGTTCCTGTTATTATTCTTTAGGATGATCCTTTAAAAAACTTTTATATTGCCCCTCCAGCTCATCAAATCCGATCCCCAGCAAATGCATGTTTTTTAGAAATGCGGGGATCTCTGACTGCAGGAAGTTCTCCCTGCGTGAGGCGAGGATCCTCTCCCGGGCATCGGCTGCCAGGTGGTTGCCGATCCCCCTGCGGTTATAGATGATCCCCTCCTGCTGCAGGAATTCGCAGGCCCGCATCACCGTGTTGGGGTTGACCTGCAGCCAGGCGGCAAGGTCACGCACCGAGGGGATCTTCTCCTCCTGCTCCCATTTGCCAAGCAGGATCTGCTCTTTGATAAATGCGGTGATCTGTATGTATATCGACTGATTTTCGCTGAAATTCATTGCGTTGAATGTTTACAATTCGCGTTCCCTGAGTTTGTACCAGGCGGTAAGATATAAAATGAAAAATACGACGAACCATACCAGGTAGTTTACAATCCTGATCTGCCTTGTAAATGAAAAATATTCCATCGCCGCCCGTCCTCCCGGCAAGGTGGCAAAACCAAAATTGGGGTAATAGAAGGGCAGTGAGCCCGGCGCCTGCAGCGCACCGGCTGGTATTTTCGTGAACCATGCCATCATCTCCATCATGCCGAGGTTGTAGATAATCAGGGTGATTGCCAGCACAAGCAGAAAGATCCCCGCCTGTCTCTTCCTGAATTGCAGCCGGATGATCATCAGTACCGATTGAATAAACAGAAAGGTCAGGAACATGTAGAGGTAAACATGAACGGGTGTTGTCAATATCCCACTGATGCCTTCCTTCATCACCGTGGAAAAGGGCAGGAGGTTGTTGGGAATGGGCAGCACGACAAGGTATGCCAGGATAAAGGCGCTGAAAATGTAATTCAGACAGTATAGCGGAATATACAGGACAAGGCCGTAAAACAGCCCACATGCCAGTTTCTCGAACGCGGAGACAGGCAGCAGCAGGTAAAACGAGGATCGTCCGAAATCCTGCCAGTCGCTGAACAGGGTGACGGTCACGGCATATCCCCCCGCCAGAAACAGCAGGAACTTAAACGGGGACAGGTCATTCCCTTTGAGGATCGATATCAATACCAGGGCAAGGGAGATCTCACCCCAGAGCAGGAGATACCTTTTTTTGTTTTCTGCCCACTGGCGCCTGACCAGCAGCCCGAAGCGGTTTATGCTGAATATATCATTCATGGTTATTGAAATTAAAGTTGGAAACAGGCTGATATTTGAGCGGGCGCCTGGATACAGGCAGTAAAGAGAGTTTCAAGATCGACATTCCCCTGCATGCCGGAAGAATTCAGTGAAATCACGGGTTCTCCCGGTTCCCCTTTTGCCGACCAGATAACATCGCCGGATGCTGCGGCAAAGGGAGCGAGTTCAAACCTCAGCCTGCGGGCGATCTCCTCCAGGGGCTGGTTGAGGATGATCCGCCGGTTTTCGAGGATGATCACGCTGTCGATCATGTTTTCGAGATCACGCACCATATGGGTCGACAGGATGATGGTCTTTTCAGGATCGAACGATGAGGCCAGCACGGTGCGCAGGGCTGCCTTGGAGGAGATGTCAAGCCCTCCTGCCGGCTCATCCAGGAAAAGATAACGGGTGTTGACGGCCAGGGCAAAGGCAATCATCGTCTTTTTCTTCTGCCCGTACGACATCCGGGTGCACGACTGTGTTGGATCCACCTCGAACATGCCGATAAACTTCCTGAACTGCCCCGGATCATAAGCCGGGTAAAAACCACCGTGGATTTCTGCAAATTTCTGTGGCGTCATGGAGGGCACCGAGACCTCCTCCGGAACGTAAAAGATATCAGCCAGCAACCGAGGTTCACGTTTTGCAGGGTTATGGCCGTCAACTGTCACACTTCCCGACCCGGGAAACGTAAGCCCGCCGATCAGCTTCAGCAAGGTGGTCTTCCCCACCCCGTTTTTCCCCAGCAATCCGTGGATATGACCGGGAGCTATCTCCAGGTTCAACCCTTCAAATATAACAGCCTGCTTTGAATACCGGAAGGCCAAATCTTGAATTGTAATCATGTTACTAGTGTATTAGTATAGTAGTACACTGCAAATATAATACACAATTATCAAATGTCAAGAAAAAAGTGATAAAAGATTTCCATAAGGCCTTTAGCCCCTGCGCAAAACCCTCTCCAGACTAATGGTTAACCATGATTTGCGAAGTTGGCAACATCCTTATATTTTTCAGATCGTTCAATGACCCCACCCTAAAAGAAAAATGGCTAAACGGGATGGTCCGTTCAGCCATTTTTCAAGTTTACAAGTTAACTTTTAACGATCAGTTCACCTCAAATTTTCCGATAAACACCCGAGCGTCGCTCGTGAGCTTGATCATGTAGATTCCCTTGGCAAAACGGCTTACATCGATCTGCCTGGCGTAATCGGCTGGCAGGTTGCCGAGCGATTCATCCATCATGATCCTGCCGCTTACGTCGGTAATCTGCATCCGGAGTTGTTTCTCCGATCCCTTGATGGAGACGGTAAGAATTCCATGAACCGGGTTGGGGAAGATCGAAATCTGTGAATGGAGCCGGTTGTCGTCGAGCCCGGTGCAGACCATCACCTTCACGAATTTGGAGCCAGCCGTGCCGGTTCCGCAAAGATTGGTTCCTGCTGCCGTAACATTGCCTGAAACAGCCGAGCTGCCGAAATCAACCAAAATTGAGTTTGTACCAGCTCCCTGGGTAATCGTGGCCCCGGTGGGAAGGTTCCAAACATAGGTCGATGCATTACTGATCACCGGGATGGTGAACTGGTAGCCGCCCAGTCCCTGGCAAACGGTATCGGGACCCGAAACAGCCTGTCCGGCGGTAGGGATGGTTTCCACGTTTACTGCAAGGGTATTCGGGGTACTGGTACAGGTTGCAATTTGTGCATTTACGCTGACAAAACCTGCCGAGATGCCCCACTGTACCGTGATGGCATCGGTTCCCTGTCCGCTGGTAATGACGGCATCGGAGGGAACGGTCCAGTTGTTGGTAACCCCGGTAACTGCAGGAACGCTGAAGTTGACGGTAGTGCTGCTGCAAACGGTCGATGGCCCGGTGATGGTACCGGGTGTCGAAGGTGCAGGTGCCAGGGCAACGGCAAGCTGGCTGGCCGGGCTGATGCCGCATGTGTTCCCTGCGGTAACCGCGACATTGCCGGAGGTGATTCCCCATAGCACGGCAACGGCGGTGGTGTTCTGTCCCGAGACAATGGTCGCTCCGGCAGGGACCGTCCAGTTATAGGTTGTGGCGCCCGAAACTGACCCGACGCTGTAGTTTGCATTGCTGTTCTGGCATGGGGCGGCATTACCCGAAATGGTTCCCGGGGTTGCAGGCAGGGCGCTGATGGTCACCAGTACGCTGTCTTTGGCCACATGGGCGGCATTATCATGCACAGTGCAGATATACCGGGTCTGGACCGAAGGGCTGGCCGTGGGATTGGGCAAGGTAGAGGTAAATCCTGCGGGGTTGGAGGTCCAGGCATAGGTATAGGGGTTGGAGCCTCCGCTGGCTGCAGCCTGCAACTGCGTGGAGCTTCCCGGGCAAACAGCGGTTGGATTGGCGGTAACGGCGACTCCAAGCGCCAGCGATGCCAGCACCTTGACCGTGGCGGTGCGCATATGGGCCGGCGTCCCGTTGGGACCCTTTGCATAGAAGGTCACCTGGTAGTCGGCCAGCGGGACATTACCGGTCAGCTTGAGACGTACGATTTTTGTGCCGGGAAAGGTGGTGATCTTGTTTCCCTGGGGATAGAGAAATGTGATGGTTCCCGAAGTTGGAACAGGCGTAATCACACCCGACAGGACCACCGTATCGGTGTAAAGTTTGACATCAGGCACGCTGACAACGAAGTCGGTGCTGTCGTTGGTCACATAAAGGGTGTCGGACGTATGGTTGATAGACATGGCAAAATCGGGGAAATAGGCGGTCACGCTCATGAAACTTCCCTGGCGGAAATCGGTCCAGCCGGCCATGCCTCCCTTTTTATTGGAGATGATGCCATTGTAGTCGCCCTGGTAACGGGGTGTTCCTCCACCACCGCAGGTTGGGCAGTCGATCTTCATCTTCTGGTTTGACAATACCTTATTCGTGGCCCAGTTCACACCGCCGTTGTCGGAATAGGAGGCATAGATCATGGCGCTGTCGTTTGTCGGGCAGTCGCGGGTATCCATCCACATGGCATAGAGCCTGCCTGTCTGCTTGTCGCACCAGATGGCAGGATGCCACTGGTGATGGGTTTGAGGATTTGCATCATCGTTGATGATGGTAGCTGCGGACCATGTGGTTCCGTCGTTGTCGGAGTAGCGGCTCCAGATATCAGGTTTGTTGCCGTCGCCGGGAGGGTCGTTGGAGGCATAAACACAATACATCCGGCCACGGTGTGCTCCATAGCTGTTGTCGGCGGCGATCATCGGGTAGGGCCGTGTACGCATGTTCTGGACTGAATTTCTGCCGCCAACCTGGCTTCCTACGGTATTGCAGAACTGCTGGGTCGATTTCTGGGTGAAGGTTGCGCCACCATCGAGGGATACATAAAAGGTGTAAGTGGAGGTAAACGAGCTGCCGCTGTTGGTGACAACGTGTACAGCACCACCCTGGACATTTCCTTCCGGGCCAACACAAACCATCATCCCCGGGATCTGTTGGGTGGTGGGTGCAAAGGTGGAGGTGAAGGTAAGGCCATGGTCCATGCTGCGGGCGAAATTTCCCGGGGGACCTCCGTTGGTCATCGTCGTATAGACATAGTTGGCATAGGGGCCCGATGTTTGGTCGCAGGCGATCCAGTTCTTGTCATTACCGGCAATGGCGGTGATGGAAGCTCCCCAGGTTGCGCCATTGTTGGTGGAGGCCATCACTTTACAACCTGCGATGGTTGCGCCGTACATGTTCATATAGAAAAGGTTGCCGAGACTGTCGTAAGTTACCACAGGGTCGCCCTCCATGGTTGCGCCAAAGGATGGCGTTACGTTTGACCAGTCGATGCCTGTTTCGGTATGATGCGCGGTATTGGTGTTGTAGGCTGTAAAGTACCATGCGGGCTGCTGCATGCTCTCGGCCAGGTTGCTCTCTCCAAAGTCAACCCCGAGGTTGAAATTATCATAATTGCTGACCGTGATCGTGGTCGACAGCGGGAGGTCGCCGCTCTTCGGGGCCGTTTCCCTCAGGTACTGCGGAACCTGGTCAAGGTTTGGGTTATCCTTGAACTGGGCCAGGGCTTGCAGAGTGGATAACATAGCCAGGATCCCCACGAAAAGGGAGATGCGCAGGCGCAAAAGTGTAAATTTGGTCATAGGGGTGTTTTTAAATGTGTCGTAATTTCTTTAACCGCATAAAATTAGGAAAAAAAACGGATGGGAGGCGATCCATTTTTATGGTTTTACCATTACAGGAAGAAAATTCCGCCCGTTGATCATGCAATGCTACGGAAACAAGCTAAGCGTCTGTGGGAAAAAGAGTTCTCAGAAGTGAAGGAATCCCTTGGAAACTGCAAAATTCAGCGACCTGATATGGAGAATACAATAACCTGCCTGAAGATTTGACAGGTTGACGCTGCCCCTGTCTGCCGGATCATTCCTGTCGGCAGAGAACAGGGTTCTTCCTAAGGCATCGGTAATCTCGATATGACTGCCGCCATTACCCAGTGTTGATTTACCCGGGATATCGTAGTACACGACATCACCGGCAGGGTTCGGGAAAAGCCTGATTTCGGCAGGAGCCCCGGTTTCGCCCGTGCCGGTCATGGCGAAGTTGAAATATTTCGACTGGCTGGGATAGCCCGGGTATTGTACCACGGCCTTGTAGAGCCCGCTTTGGGTGGGTTTATAGGTTGACGAGACGACATTTGGTATCGTATCGTTATCGCGCATCCACCGGTAGGTGACCCCCTTGGGGCAAAACAGCGTGTCGCTTATCCTGGCAAGCAGCGTGTTGGGTTTAGAGTAGATCCGCTGCCAGTTGACATTCATGTCGGGTTGTTCGATCACCTTGTCGATACAGGGCTTTTTAACATCCGCAACCATGTAATAGGCCTTGTTGTTGGAATTTTTATAGGTGGGAATGATAAACTTCGAGGAATCCTGGTCATAAACCGCCATCTGGTTGTTCAGATGCACCAGGTGTATCGGCAGGGCAATCACCGGCGTGACTATTTCGGTAAGGGGATCAAATTTAACGATGGTATCGTGCCTGACACCATAATACTGGCCGGTCTGGTAATCAACGACTGCCGATTCAATCACCCCGCAGTGCGAGATCTGCGAGTGGAGCAACTCTCCCGTAAAGCCGTCGATGATGTCGTACCAGGTGGAATCGCTGTACCGCTGGAAAAAGAGGGTGTTGTTCACCGGGTTATAAACCCTGGTTTCGCCATAGATGATCCCGTTCGACGATGGCAGGGTGGAGAGGTGTGTAAGAACAGAATTCCCAAGACTGTAGGAATAAAAATCGCCATCCAGGGCTTCAAAAAGAATTGAATTGTTCAGGCTGTTGTATTCAATCCAGTTTTTATACTCAAAATAGCAGGTTTGAGCGACCGTATAGGTGTTCAGATCAATATATTTGATCACGCCACCCGTGGAGAGAGGCGCCGCATCATAAAAATACCGCCCGTTATAGGGATCCATGGCACAGCCAAAGCTCAGGTTGGGATCGGGGAAATAGGTCGTGGTCGGGATCGTGTTGTAGGCGCCCGACACGTAGTCGAACGACACCAGGTGTCCGTTTGATGTTCCGTAGATCAGCGACTGGGATTGAACATTGCCCGCAAACAAAAGGGCCAGGAGGGATACAACGATAAAACAACGAAAGTAATGCAGGTATATCTTTTTCATGGCTTAAAGGATTAACCCTCAAATATAATGAATTTTCCCCGAAAATTCTTACCTGCCTGGAAGAAAATTGTACCCGCATGGACAACCGCTATCCAGACTGCTCCAATACCTGTCCGGTCATGGCCGGATGATTTCCCTGCTTTTATCCGTTAACCAACCGTTTGCCAATCGGTTGGCTTGGCAGACTAACACCTGCAGGAGATGATCAGACGCGCCGGTTACTACCCGATGCAGACGCTTATTGCCGCAATATATGAATCCACCAATGCTACAGAATATCCTTTGAAATACAGCAATGTTTATATTTCTTTCCCGACCCGCAGGGACACAATTCGTTCCTGCCTGGAATCTTTGGGATGCTTACAGTGGATTCTGTTGCCAGATTCTCAATATGCTCCCGGAACATGGTATAGTGATCAATTAATCTTTTGACATAGAAGTCATCCTGAAACACCATCTTTACCCGTTCAAAGATATTAACAGTAATATCGGTTAAGGGGCTTAGTATATTAATTGACGGCCCCTTGAGATCGTGAAGAATTTCCTTATCGTAACTGCCAAACCAGTTTGTATAGAAGATCTCCTTCTCCCATCCAAAATTGATTATTGCGACAAGTTGTCTTCTGTTTTCCGATAGTACATTGATCATTACCCTTCTGCAATCGCATTTTGGTTCATCACAAAAAAGTTCCATTAAAATAAACAGATCTCCGGCAAGTTCCGGATCATTAGAAAATTGGATACACCGGGTTTCCTTTTCAGCAATTTCCGGGAAAATGGTGCTAAAAGCAAGGTAAGGCATGATAAATCAATTTTGGTTTATCCTCATAAAGAAAGGATAAAATTACAATTAAACCCCAATTAACCGACAAGTTTCATATTCGAATAAACCCTGAAATCAGAAAATTTTCATTTACATCTAACCCCGGTATTTTTTTTCGGGGAAGGGCTGAGCTGAAAAGCAATTTTGGCACTGCTAAGTAAATTCAACCAGGGATAACCGATTCATATCCAATGAAAATCTCATTCAACTGAAACAGGATAAACCTTTTCACTATCAGAGACAATTCCGGGACAATTTATTGAGACCATTCAAGGTAGGAAGTTGCGTTTATCTTCTTTCCTAAAGCAGAAACCTGATCTCAGCCAACTCCTTCCCGATTTGCTGAACTCCTTTAAGTATTCGTTGTGTTTGTATCGGCGAAGGCTTCTTTTTCCCCGAAATGTATTGTGCCAGCAAACTTTGGTTCATCCCGATGCAGTCTGAAAAGGCCTTTGCATTGATGACCTTGTAAAACCCGAAGAACTGTGCGATATCCAATGTTATTTTAAGGTCCTCTACTTGCACAGATTTTCCTGCTTCCTCAAAATAGAGGTTGAGCGCTTCGGTCATATTGGATTTCAGTTCAACCAGGTCTTTCCCTGTGGTCGCAACGGGGTAATTCTTCGTATATCCCGAAAAACCAGAATTTGTCCGTTCCACAAAAAATTCTATTTTTTTCATATTCCCGGATATTTCTTCAATCCTGCATCCTTTAAAATCATATTCAGGAGCCCCCGGCCAACTTCATTTGCTCCATGATCAGGCAGAACAATCTGACCCTCATTTCAGGATGGCGCATGATTATTTGGCTCCCTGATTGCCTGTAAACAAACCAGCCATCCCGTCTTAACAGCCGGATTAACTCGTTGGATTTTATTCAGCAAAGGTAATATATATATTACCCGAATTGTCTTTGTACGGGAAAAATATTTCTTTGCAAAGGGCATCATGATTCGCTTCGTGTCATTGTGCCTTCATTGTGTCATGGTGGTTAAATTTTATCCTGGTTTTTGAAATTCAACCAGCTTCAAAAAGAAATCTGCGATAACCCATTCCAATGCAGGTAAGCAAACCAGGGTAAGACTTTCGGAAAACCTGGCACCTCCATGGAATCCGGCGAAGCGGACCCATCCGCTAGTGTCTTATAATAATGAGGTTTGTCCCAGCAAAATGATTTACCAGTACAAAATAAACTCCTTCAGCCAGGTTTGAAGTATCCAGGGTGACCGACAAACCGTCCAGCCGCGAACTGTGGATAACCCGGCCCATGGAATCGAAGATCGTGACAGGGGAACCGGCCAATTCAGGATCCCTTGTTCGGATCATCACATGTGAACCTGCCGGGTTCGGGGAAATTTCAATCAACGGATTTGTGCCACGATTATCAACGGCAGTGTTCAGGTATTTGTCGGAGCAAGCCGGTGCTACACTGTCGGTAGAATACCAGGTGACGCAATCGTGACAAAACAGGCTTTTGAAAAAACAACAGGCCCGCCCGATCCTGAATAATTTCTGGCCGGGGGTATGGTTATAAACGCCGTGGCCGCCATCCTCCTTAACCGTCAGGTCAGCGCATACGCCAAAGGAGACCAGCCTGTTGTAGATTGACCTCGTACCCCAGTCCATCGGGTAATTGCTGCAGTTCTGGTAATAGCCCGAATCGATATGCGAGATGGTGTCCTGTGCCCCGGCAAAGGCGACCATCGGAACGGCATCCCCGGGCGTGAGGAACCCAAGGTTAATGAGGAACCCAAGGTTAATGATGCTTCCCCAGTTATGGAACAGCCCCTTGACGGTGAAGGAATTGGTAAGGGTATTCCCCGAGGCATTGAGGTTGCCCAGCAATGGCTGGCACCAGGGGTAGAGGCCGTTGATCTCCTGCTGGCTGACAAACGCGAGATCGACGGTGGCGTAAGCCCCTGCGCTCTCCCCACCGATGAACATGGTTGCCGTATCGATCCGGTACGACTGGAAATTTGCCACGAAGTACCTTAATGCCGCGTGACAGTCCTGCATGGCCCGGTACACGGCGTTTGCCAGGGTAACCGTATCCCCGTTGCAATCGGGCAGGTAATCCCAGCCAACCCTGTACTCAATCGTGGCAGCTACATATCCCCGCATGGCAAATTCCCTGCAAAAAAAATTCAGTTCATCCAGGCTGCCCGTCAAAAAGCTCCCCCCATGCATCAGCATAACGAATGGCCTGACCTGCAGGGTGTCGAGGCTGAATTTTGGGTAAAAGACATTGAACTTAAGCTCTTTATTGATCCTCTGCCAGTCGGCGGCAACCCCATATACCACCTTCATCGATGAATCGATCTCATTATCGGAAAATACAGGTTTCTCGGTAAAACGGCAGGTATTACAATACTGCGGATAAGCAGGGAAACAGGAGAAAAGGATCACAACAAATAATGAAACCCGGAAAAACGTTTTCATGGCCACCGTGACGATGAAAAAAGGTTGATTTGACTATTTGAGTTACATTCCTGTTGAAAGGTATCTATTGCTTTTTAACGTTGGCTGATTATGAAATATTTTAAAAAAAGCTGGAAAATTTACGAGGAGAATGTCTGTCAGGCTCTGCCATAGTTAATCATGATCTTTTCATTGAAATGGCATACGGACGATCTGATAAACCATCCGTATGTCCATCCTGCAGCCGAATGCGCTCTTCATTAAACACCCACTCTTCAGATAGACATACCTTACAGGAAGGGATGTAAACCGTTGAATTTTAATTTGAAGCAGGCTGATTGACTTTAAACTCTATCAATAAAAGTAACAATCCGGGATGCATGGCACAAAATTATTTCCTTTGCTGCAATCCGCTGCCCGGGTCCGGAATAATGATAACGGGGCCATCAAACATTTCCTTCAGGTGTCTGGCATACTCCGGACTGGTACCGACTCTTTTATTAAAATTGTCGCAGAGCACTTGTTCCCGGGCAAAGGGCGATAGCGGGCAAAACACCAGGGAGGCAGGGCTTCCTTTTTCTCCAAAAAGAAATGCCGCCTGTCCATATTTAACGGCAAATTCCAACACCTTCTCCTTTGAAATTCCGAGAATAAACAACCCCGGAGAGGCCGGGCAATTGTCGTCATCACCCCTCACCTCTCCTCCATGCGTTTCATAACCAGACATATCGGATTGGAACTGCCGGTAACGCCGTAAGTTCTCTTCAGGGAATAAAATTTCCCCTATCGGGTTCGAAGTAGTAAGGAAGGCGTAAGTGTTGTATTTCCGCATTTCCAAACGACGTTCCATGTGTTCATCGATCGTGTTTATCCTGATGTCGGTTTTCATATCAAAATCGTGATACCGGTTTTTCATGTAATATTCCGTAAGTCTTTCAAGACTAATTTCCGGCCTGGCATTCTTTGAATTTGATTTTTCTGTTTCCATACGATATAAGTTTAACTGGTTAAACATTATCGCATCAGAAAACAAGCGGAAACTGAAGGAGAAGGGGGAAAATAAAAAAACGAACCCTTTTGATTCTTACGATCCACATCGTTTTACCACCGTGGCGTTCGAAACTCGGTTGGTACCCACTGAAGGGTTCTTGATGCAGGGGCAAAGATACGATGGGATTTAGCGGATTCGACAAATGGTGGGGAATAATTTGTTGAAGGCAATATAAGCGCCTTGCAACGGGAGCCTGAGTGGGTACAAATGGCTGGCTTAAAAAATGGATGATGACAATTTCCGGATGTTTGCAAAATTATTTAAATGGTTTTTGCGAAAGAATGAAGTGCATTTAAAACAAAGTAATTACTTAATGCTGAATTATCCGGTTCACGATCCTGTTCCGATCATCTTTTCAGGTATAGGTTGGTGAAAGATAATTCTTTTATCAATATAATAGCATATCCTCTGATTACACCACAATGTTGTATGTTTTTGAGGTTAAAAGGAAGCTGTTAAAATTATTTTCCACTAAAAGTCCCCAAAAGTCATTTCCTGACTTCGATTTGAATCTGTGACTTATACTCCCAACCCTATAAAATTATAGAACTTATGATTCATATCCAGTTTCAATGGATGATGACCCTCGGGGTTATTGTCCTGTCATGTTATGCAAATTGTTTGCACAAAAAAAGGGTTTCAGATTTTGGACCTTCTGAAACCCTTGCTACTGCTGTCTCCTCGCCAGGATTCGAACCTGGGACCCATTGATTAAGAGTCAATTGCTCTACCAACTGAGCTACGAAGAGGATTGGGAGTGCAAAAGTAGTGACTTTTTGGGAAATATCACGGGAATTGCAAAATATTTTATCTTTGTAGGAACAAGGCAATAGGCAATGACCCCCCCCAAAAAAAAATCCGCCCTTTCCGTCATGGACGGCATCTCCCAGCCGTCGCCGATCAATGAGGAAGCGGCAAGAAAGTTCCGGGCAAATAGAAACCGGTCGCTGAACACACAGGAATACCTCGCCGGGATCTTCTCCGGAAACCGCACCATCCTCAGCAAGGCCATTACCCTGGTCGAAAGCAGCCTCCCCGCCCACCAGGCCCAGGCCCAGGAGATCATCGCCGAATGCCTGAAACGGAGTACGAAGGCGGGGGCACACCTCAAGGGACCTGCATCAGGTACCACGAGCGACGAACGGTTGGCGCCGGGTCATGAAACACCGGCATTCGCAAACAGCATCCGCATCGGCATCACCGGCGTGCCGGGTGTGGGAAAGAGCACCTTTATCGAAGCGCTGGGAATCCATCTCACCGCCAAAGGACATAAACTCGCCGTGCTGGCCATCGACCCCAGCAGCAGCCGATCAAAAGGCAGCATCCTGGGCGATAAGACGCGGATGGAGGAGCTCTCGGTCGACGCCAACGCCTTTATCCGCCCCTCCCCCGCCTCGGGGTCGCTGGGCGGGGTGGCCCGCAAAACGCGCGAAACGATCGTGCTGTGCGAGGCCGCCGGGTTCGACGTGATCTTCGTCGAAACAGTAGGTGTCGGACAGTCGGAAACCACCGTCCACTCCATGGTCGACTTCTTCCTGCTGCTGATGCTCGCCGGCGCCGGCGACGAACTCCAGGGAATCAAACGGGGCATCATCGAAATGGCCGATGCCATCGTCATCAACAAGGCCGATGGAGACAACCTTGCCAAGGCCAAAATCGCCCGCGTGGAATACGCCAATGCCCTGCATCTTTTCCCGCCTCCTGACAGCGGGTGGACGCCGGTGGCCGATATCTGCTCGGCACGGACGAAAATGGGCATCGACCATGTGTGGGAGCTGATCATGGAACACAGGAAAATTACCGGTGAAACCGGCATCTTCCACGCCCGCCGTATGGAACAAAACCGCCAGGTCTTCCGCGAAACCATCGAAGCGGGGCTGCATGACCATTTCTTTAACCGCAGCGAGATCAGTCACCACACTGACACCCTGGAAAAGGAGATCATGAATGGCCGCCTGAACCCCTATCTGGCTGCACAGGAGCTGCTTGAACAGTATTACAGGAAGTTCTGATTTTGATTCCTGTCAGCCACCAACGTTAACGCTTAGTTAACCCTTAGTTAACGCTATAAGCCGGATGCGTTAATAAAAGGTTGAAGAGAGGTTGGAAAATGTTAAACATACCTTGGTGAATGTTAAACATACCTTGGAGAATGATAATGGATCTACAGGAATCTCCCGGGGGAAAAGTAGCTGCGAATTTCGGAAATCAGATATCACATTTTTCCCCACCCCGGATGGCTGGCCGGGGCCTGGCTAATGATGTAGGGATCATGGCAACCTCCGCCGGATGATCATGGCCCGCAGGCTGGAGGCCAGCACGCTGGTTAAAAGGATGGAAGCAATGACGATCAGTGAAATATTGGTGGGAATATTAATCCAGTCGTGGATCAGCATCTTTACGCCGACAAAGGTGAGCAGAACCGCAAGCCCCAGCTTCAGGTAATGAAACCGGTTCATCACATCCATCACCAGGAAAAAGAGTGAGCGCAACCCCAGGATGGCGAAGATATTGGAGAAAAACACGATGAACGGATCCCGCGTGACAGAAAATACGGCCGGAACCGAATCAACAGCAAACAGCACATCGGAGAACTCAATGACCAGCAGTACAATGAACAGGGGCGTTATATAAACCTTACCCCGCTTCCTGATAAAGAAGCTCTCCACATGCTCGTCGTGGCTTACATGAAAAAAACGGGAGACCAGCTTCACCACCGGGTGCTTTTCGGTATCGATTTGTTCTTCCGCATCCCCGTAAAGAAACTGCCATCCCATCCTGAAACCGATGATCAGCAGCATGCCCCCGAACACCAGCAGGAACCAGGCAAACCGCTGGATCAGGGCGCTGGCGGCAAAAATGAAGAGAAACCGCATGATGATGGCACCCAGGATCCCCCAGAAAAGCACGCGTTTGAAATACTTTGGCTGGATGTTGAAGGAGATGAAGATCAGCACGATCACAAAGACATTATCGACCGAAAGGGAATACTCGATGAGGTAACCGGTAAGATATTCGAGCGAAAGGTTCCTGTTGTACCGGGCAATGGCTTCCTGTACCGTCATCCCTGAAATGCTGATCGGATGGTGAAACTTCGTGATCCGCTCCTGGAGGGCCGCCAGCGTGTTGCTCCCGTGGATCCAGTTGCCGTGAAACCGTATCAGGAAATAAAAGGCAACCGAAATGGCTACCCACACCAGCGTCCAGCCCAACGCCTCCCTGAACGATTGCGCATGATCTTTCTTCTGCAAAAATCCAAGGTCGATCCCCAGCATGATGAAGATAAAGACCAGGAATGAGGAGAAGAAAATGATTTCGTTCGGGTTCGACATTATCACGACAGGCCTAAAAAGATAAATGATAACTGACAGCTAAGGTAACCGTTTCACAGGGTCACAAAGTTATAAAATATTCTTACTTTTGCCTGCTACAGAAAACAACTGAATCCTACCGACATGAACGACAACATTTCGCTGAATCCCAACGTAATCGTACAATTTCTTGGCAAACCCTCCGATGACTTTACCAAAGCAGACCTGATCAGGTTTATTGAGGCAAATGGCATCCAGATGTTGAATTTCCGGTATTCGGCTGCCGACAGCCGCCTGAAGACCCTTAACTTCATTATCAAGGACCGCCAGCATCTCGACAGCATCCTCAGCGCAGGCGAGCGGGTTGACGGTTCAAGCCTCTTCCCCAACTACGTGGAGGCAGGCTCCTCCGACCTGTATGTCATTCCCCGTTACCGTACTGCCTTTGTAAATCCCTTTTCGGAGATTCCTGCGGTGGATATCCTTTGTTCCTATTACGACAAGGACGGCCAGCCATTTGCCAATTCACCCGAATATATCCTGCGGAAATCACACGAAGTGCTGAAAGCCAAAACAGGCCTGTCGTTCGAAGTGATGGGCGAACTGGAGTACTACATCATCAGCGAACAGGACACCCTTTTCGAAGCCGTTGACCAGCGCGGGTACCACGAGTCATCCCCCTTCTGCAAATGGGAGAAGCTGCGTACCGAAGCCATGCAGGCGATCGCCCGTTGCGGGGGATTCATCAAATACGGCCATTCCGAAGTAGGAAACTTCACTGAATCAGGCCTCTCCTATGAACAAAATGAGATTGAATTTACCCCTGTAAAACTCGAAGACGCTGCCGACCAGCTGATGATAGCCAAATGGGTTTTGCGTTCACTGGCCCACAAATACGGGGTTACCATCACCTTTGCCCCCAAGATCACCACCGGCAAGGCAGGCAGCGGCATGCACGTGCACACCCGCCTGATGAAAGAGGGCAGCAGTGTCATGCTCGACAACGGCAAACTGTCATCCACGGCAAAAAAGGCCATTGCTGGCTACCTCGACCTTTCGCAGTCGCTCACTGCCTTCGGAAATATGATCCCCACCAGCTATTTCCGCCTGGTACCTCACCAGGAGGCTCCCACCAACATCTGCTGGGGCGACCGTAACCGCTCGGTACTCGTCAGGGTACCGCTTGGATGGGGCAGCAAACACGATATGATCATCGATGCCAACCCGAAGGAGCCCGACACACAGGCAGGTTTCGGAGGCAGGCAGACGGTGGAGTTCCGCTGTCCCGACGGCTCGGCAGATATCTACCTGCTCTTTGCAGGGCTCACCGTTGCCGCCCGCCATGGCATCGAAATGCAGAATGCCCTCGACTTTGCAGAAAAGACCTATGTCGACGTCAACATCTTCGAAGAAAAATACAAATCAAGGGTCAGCGAGTTACAGCAACTCCCCTTTTCCTGCTGGGAATCGGCCGAATACCTTGAGAAACACCGTCACATCTACGAAGAACACGGCATTTTCCCGAAACAGATCATCGACGGACTCATCCGTCACCTGAAGAGCTTCAACGACCTGGAACTCCGCGACACGATCAAGCAAAATGAAAAGGAGCTCACTAAACTTGTCAACAGTTACCTGCACTGCGGATAATGTCGCAGGTTACGGTTTGAGGGCGCTTTTGCGGATGGCTTCCAGGTAGATCTTTTTAATGCTGTTTTTCTCTTCCCGTTCGATTATTGCTTCACAGGCCGGCACCAGGTCGCCGTTTCTCCCTGTTTTTAACTTCAGGATGGCCCCCAGTGCGAAGGCAGCGCTCCACCTGACCACCGTTCCCTGATGTTCAGTGTTGTCGAGCAGGTTGTTAATGGCCTGGTCGAGCTTCGCGGGGAACAGGGCCGCCGTGTTGCCGATCACCCTGGCCGACTCCCATTTTACCCTGGGCGCCTTGTCGGTGAGGCATTTTACCACGAAATCAAAGGCTGTTTCAGTCAACATCCCGGGGTTTGCCAGGGTAACATGTTCCAGGGCCTCGATACAGGTCGCCCTCACCGGCTCCTTCGCGCTCCTGGCGAGATCGGTCAGCTGATCGACAGAAATTTGCTTTTCAAGGATCAGGCTTGACAGTATTTCAGTCTTTTCCTTTGGTTTGATCTTGTTATCGATCAGTATATCCGTAAGTTCCATAATGTATCTTTTAACGGTGGCTGGCACGTTGATGTTTGCAGGATTATTTTTTTTCCCAGTCTCCTTCTCCACAAAACCTAGCGGATGGTTTCCCTGTAAACCACTCCCCGCTCTTTTAAACCGCGAAGCATAAAATCGACGCATTCAGGCTGCCGGCCCACAAATTCGGGCACAGATATGCCTTTGCGCGTGTAGAGTCCGGAGGCGATCATACGCAGGGCCACGGTGGCTGAGTAGCCGGTGGTCCGCGCCATCGAATGGATCCGTGTGACGGGGTCATATTTATCGAAAAGATCCCAGGTATAGCGAACCTGTTTGCCACCTTTGATTCCCTCCACCATGACCTGCATCACGGTGATGTCAACCTCACCCTCCTCCAGTTTCCATTTTGGAAAGAGCAGTTTGGCCGTCAGATCCATGGGTTTGATGCGCATGCCGCGCACTTCGACCTCCTCCTGGCAGAAAAAGCCGGTTTCCCTGAGCAGGCGCATCTTTTCGATATGCCCCGGGTAACGCAGCGTCTTTTCCTTCATGTTGTGACATTTGACCGTATGCGCCAGCGAACGAAGCCCGTCGGTGTTGAAGGCCTCGAGGGTTCCGATTCCGGGGAAATTCAGCAGTTCCGGGTCCGACAGTGCCGGTTTTACGATAAACTGTCCGTTTTCAATATACCGGGCCGGGCGGGTATATTCTTCGATCACATCAACCGGCGAAAATACGGCCTTGTATTCATAAGGCCATTCCCTGATTTCGGGAAGTCCACCCACCATGTAGAGGATGTTTTGCGTTTCATCAAGCAGGTGATCGCCATAGCCGATGAGCACATTGCACATGCCGGGGGCCACGCCCATGTCCATGATGGCCGTGACATTGTTTTTAAGTGCCAGTTCATCCAGCACAAAGGGATCTTCGATGAAAAAGGCGATATCCACCACGTTTTTGCCTGCGCCGATGATGGCCTGCAGGGTGCGGAATCCCATGAATCCCGGCACCGCGTTGATCACCATGTCGTGACCGGCAACCAGGGTGGCCACCCTGCCGGGATCGGCCAGGTCGGCAACCACGGTTGTCATGCCGCGCGATACACCCTGCTGCCTTTTTACAAGGGCTTCGAGTGCCCCGGGGTTGATATCGGCAACGGTTACCTCAAAGGCAGGATCTTTGGAAAGGTCGATGGCCATCGGACCGCCAACCAGCCCTGCACCCAGAACAATTACTTTCATGATTTCAGGTATTATTTAATACTATTAAGGGTCTGTCTACTATTTGTTTGTTTTTCATAAGAAGGCTGTTCCCCGAACCTTTGCAATTAATTTAACCACATAGGAAACAATGATTTACACAATGTTCATAATGAAACTCTTTGTGAGCATTGTGCCTTCTTTGTGCCAATGTGGTTAATTATAATACCAGGCACTACTCAATCGTCACCTCAAAGATCTCCCCCACATAATCGACCTTTGGGAACGGCGTATTCTCCTGGGCATATGGCGACCCGACCCACCATTTGGTGTTATGAAACTCCTGTGTAACGATCAGCAGCATCTGGTTGTTCGGGATGGAGGTGACCTTGTCGTCGAGGTAACCCACCACATGCATCTTATCCTTCGATGGGCCGATAAGCCAGATGATCCGGTCGGGTTGCCAGTCGATCTGGAAATAATAGAAGGGCGAGCCGAACAGCTCATCATCACTTTCGGGGGTCTTCTCGGTCAGGGCACGGTAATTCTTGTCCCAGCGATGGGTCCAGTAGGTCTTGTCCTGGTAACGCACCGGGTAACATCCCGAATTAAACCCGGCCGGCTGCCAGCAGGCCATATCCCAGTTGGTGCAGGAGACGCAGATCTTGTCATCGTCGGCCAGGATCTCTTCGGGGAAAGGGACATTCCAGTTGCGGGCATGATACTGGTCGTCGTAACCCTGGTTGTAGGCCGGGGAGGCGACCCATGTCGGGCAGTAGGGAACCGTTTTCAGGATCTCAAAGTCGATTTCGGAATAACCCACATTCTTCACCCGCTGGTCGGTCTGGCCGCCGTAATAGTTGGCCATATAGCCGCCGTTATTGCAGTCGCGGCGGAAGTTCCAGTCGGCCTGGGCCTGGGTGATCAGCCAGATGGCGTTGGTAAGGCCGTTCCACATGTTGCTTTTATTGAGCAGTTCGGTCAGCTTGCATTTTGCAGTCCATTTGCCGTAAGTCATGCCATGACGGGTGATCACCCCCACATTCTGCTTCTGCCATTTGCCAAATTCCGATTTCGGGTTGCGGAGGGTGATCTTGTGGTTCACCGGGTCGGAGATGACCGTTTCGCATGGGCGGGGTGCCACGGTCGCCGTGATGGCAACCAGCTCCTCTTTCCGGTAAAACCGCTTGTTCCAGTTGTAATCGGTTTTGGTATAGGGTTCATGCAGAATATCGGTGATGACCGGGATATTGTTCATTTTCGTCGAGGGATCGATAAAATGGACAAACTGTTCGAATGCCGCCTTATGGTACAGTGATGAATCTTCGCCGCAACCGGTCTCCTTCGGGTCGGCGGTCGGATCCTGTTTCCATGCCCGGGGATTGATATAGATCCCCGCCCCCGGATCGGGCCTGGCGGCAACCGTGAGTAGCCTGGCGGATCGCTGGACTGCCGTATTTTTCAACGCCCTGCCCGCGCCGTAAAGGAAGTAATAGTAGGGATTCACAAAGCCGCTGTCGCTCTTCATCCCGATGTTCTGCACATTGGCTGGGATTGTCTTCTGCTGCAGGTTATCCAGGCTGGTCACCACCAGCATGAAACTGTAGTTTCCCACGCGGGGGTTTCGTTTCCAGCGGTCGTTATGGCCGCCTTCGTAATAACGCTGCTCATCCCTGGGGTTCCCCACGATACGGAACCTGTTCTCCACGGCATGATATTCATTGTCGGCCGGGATGATCCCCGTTTCGGCAAAGGTCGCAGCCACCTCTTCCCAGCTGCCGTAGAAGTTTTCCCAGGCATAAGGGTGCTGCCGGGTGCTGTCGGACGGGCTGCGCTCGGGGAACTTGTACGATTCGTTCTGGTAATAGATCTTGTAGCCGAAATTCTGCGGGGCAGTCCCGGTATTCCTGATGCTGAATTCCATCCTGAAAAAGCCATCCCCGGCCTGGCGGGAGGTGGGGATGATAAATCCGTTCTCCAGCGCGTCGGCATAATCGAGAAAAAGGGTCTCTCCCTGTTTCCAGTTTGTGAGAGGGTTGAAATCCTTTACGGAAAACTGGCCGCTGACGGCAGGGAGCGACGAGGTTGACTGCCCGCAGGAGATCAGCAGGCAGGGCAGGAGTGGAACCAGCAGTATATATCTCAGGGAAAGGATCATGATCGGAACTATTTTTTCGTGGTAAAGGAATAAAGATCTGTAAAATCGGGCAAGGTCGCATCATAATGTTCTCCCTTCGTCATATGACCAACGGCCACGAACGAGGTCCCGGAGCCACTGAGAAAATGGCCGGGAATGAGTATCAGCGATTCATAATACTTGGGATTATGATCCAGGGTATAGCCATGAAAATCAAGGGAATTTCGTATGGCAAAAGTGCTGTCATTAAAGCTGATCTCCTTCAGGTCGAAGCGCCAGTCGCGGTTGTAGCGAAGCACACCGCCATCGCCCCCGTCGCCACTACTGATGGCAAAGAAGATATCCGATGTTTTCAGTGTATCAAGACCGATGGTCTTTCCGCAGAAATCATGTTTTTCGGGATAAACGGCTTCCCACTTCATGCGTGAGGTGCTGAATCTGCGGATCGTAAAACCGGATTTTGCCTCTCCGGCCGCATGACTGACGGTCAGCACCTGGTCAGTGGCACTATGGGAAAGAAACCGGCCGGCAGAAAGGTTCACCACCCTGTTTTTCACGACCCACTCCTTCACCGGCGACTGGCGATCTTCGGCGACAACCCTCCAGGCGCCGCCACCACTGCCCGGCTGGTCAAACGACATAAGCTGCCAGAGCCCGTCATCGGAAACCGACAGGATTTCCGACCGCTGGCCTCCGCTGAAGTTTCCGGCACAGAGAACAGCAGCAGGAGTCGTTGATTTCCAGATTATTTTCAACCCGGCATGAAGTGGGGCAGCAGCAGAACACGCATTGGCAACAGGTTCAAGCGCTGCAAGCATCCATCCTTTGCTGCCGCAGATCACCACCTGGTCGCCCCCGGTACTGAGAAATTTTCCACTGAAGATCTTGTTTATCCTGCCAAGACCGGCCAGGAACGATGTATTGTCAACGATTACCTTCCGGAACTCACGTTTTTCCGGGCAAAAGACAAATGCACCGGCGCTGCCATCTTCGCGCACAAGGAAAAGTCCGTCGTTCCCCGTATTTTGGAAATTGCCGGCCACCACCTGGTCGCCGGGCCCAATGTCAGCAGGTTTTGGCAGGGAGATCTGCGTCACCTTTTCAAGCGACTCAACCCGGAAGGGGGGAAAGTTGAACTGTGGAGTAAACGCAGAAGGCCGCGTCATGTCGGCCCAGGTGGAATCGCCGCGACGTACGGGCTCACTGCCTAAAACAACGCGGTAATCATCGATCAGGATATCGGTGTGGCTGTTGTTCCAGAAATAGACCTTGATCTTGTTTTCAGGTTTGAAGGTCATGGCAGATAGATCAAAAACACCGCTGATCTTAAACCAGCGTCCCCTGGGTACCTCCGGGTCATTTACGCCGATCGACTGCCAGCAGGCGCTTTCGCCCTTGTCGTTGATGACGCTGAATACCATCGACCCCTTCACTTCGTTGGTGGTAGGGAGAACATAGATCCAGGCGCTCAGGGCCGCTGCCTTCATATTTTCCATGCCCACCTCCCGGATGGTCCGTTCAACGGTAACGCTGTAGGTGTTCTGCCCGAAGGCCTTCACGCTATACTCTCCCGAATGGGCCTGCCCCTTTTTAAACCCGTCGGGCATCGCCACCCCGGGAGCCAGCTCAAAATCGTAATAGAGGGTATGCGGCGGAAGGGTCCCGCCTTTTTTAGGGGCTTCAAAGTCCGACTCCGTTTCTGACGACAGTTTCACCTTCGCATGAAAGGGGTTGTATTTCAGACCCAGGGCGACCACGACAATGGAAACAAAGAGCAACAGGCTGAAAATAAGCAGTCTTTTTGATTTTTTATTCATGCAGTTCGGTTTAGCGTATCAGGATCACTTTCTGGCTGCCCTGGTAATCAAGGGTTTTCATGTGACAGGTATAAACTCCGGGAGGCAACGGGTGCCCGTCGTCATCCCTGCCATCCCAAAGTACCGAATGTTCTCCAGCAGCAAGCGAAGAAAGCTGCCATGACCGTAACAGGAGTCCCTGGGTTGAGTAGATCGCAAGACGGGCATCGCCGGCATGTTCCAGCTCAAAGGGGATCGTGGTTTCAATGCTAAAGGGATCGGGAAAGCAGGACTTGAGGCCATGACCTGCTGCTGACGCAGGTTTGCCGGTTGACAAGGGCCACCATACATGCAGGGTAACCGGGATAACGACCTTGTTGTTGTAAAAATCGCCTGCCACCAGGTTGCAATGGTAGGTGCCCATGGCCAGTGAGGCCGTATGAATATTCAACGTAACCATACCCGTCTGGCTATGCAGCAGGCTGCCCGTCGGGTTGGCCAGTGTAAGCCAGGTGTCGGGGAGCCCCTGGTTGGTCACCTTGATGCTGCCCGGCTGCCCGTGGGGTAAAACCCCGGAGCTGTCGCCCTGCAGGTCATACACCACAAACACATCCTCCATAAAGGATTTCCCGATGGTTCCCGTAATGGCCGATACAGCGGTCTCGCCAGGTTTCAACACACCCAGTCCGCCGGCGCTTTCGCCATGCCAGTGCAGGGAGGCGCCATTGCCCGGTGTTCCCTGGAACACCAGGTCACCCAGTGATCCTCCCGAAAAATTGGTAGCACCTGAAACAATTACACCCGGCGGGAAATCGAGTTTTACCTGTTTGATATATTCATTGTCGGCGCTCTGGTTGTGAATGGTAAACAGCCAGTTGACAGCCTGTGCCGGCGTAAACCCTGTGGCGCTGCAGGTGATAAAGGAACCTGAAAGGTTATCGGTATTCACCGCCTTTTTATTGGCAGCCGTATCAAACACGATGACGTTGTACTTCAGCATTCCCCCGCCGGTATTGGTAATATGGAGCGAATCCGTCACACTCTCCCCCTTTGCCACCGTTTTTTCAAAGGATGACGGGGTAGCGGAAAGGTGCGGGATGATCCCTTCGATGACCGGCAAGGTGATAAAATCGACCAGGCATCCATCCATACCGGCCGCAACGGAACCGTTCTTATGATAGATCCAGGAAAAGGTGTGGTAGCCTGCTGCAACATGGTAGGTCTCTTTGCTCCAGCCTATGGTTCCGTCCCAGCGGCCCATCTCAAAATTATCGATCTGGAATGCCATGTAGTCGTAGTTCCTGCTTCCGCTGGGGTCGTGTTCACAGGAGACCATTTTGTAAAAGCTGATATCTCCGTCGGTCAGTACCCGTACAGCAAGGTTCAGGACGCTTTCGGCATTGTCGGTGATCAGTCCCGAGAGGGCGCAGTAGTTTCCCTCATATTTCACGCCGGTTTCCATCCGCCAGGGCCATTGACCCGAGGCGTACCAGGGAAATTTATTGAAATTTCCCGTTTCAAAATCCTCCACGATCTGGCCCGAAAACAGGTAAACCGTGTCGATGGCGGAAAAGCTGTTGTTGGCCGTGATCGCCGCCTTAAGTTTGTAAAGATGTTCCGATGGCGCCTGGTTTCCTGCCGTAACATGAAACGTAAGGGTTTTGGAAGAATCGGGTCTGAACTGCTGGAATCCTGCCGAGCCGGCGTTGATGGCAAGGTTGGTATCGGCGGTGGTAAGATGAATGTTGACGAACGATGCCTTGGTGCTGCCGTCGTTGCGGTAGGTCACCTGCAGGTCGGCGCTCTCGCCCGGGTCGGGCAGGCCGTTATCGCCGTCGAGCAGCTGTGTGCCCGAAACATGAAACACGGGGGCGTGGGCAATACAATCGATCGACCGCTGGAATCCACCCTCCTGGGCAAGCACATGGAGGGTGAGGGTAAAGGGATGGTTGTCGGGCACCTGGGGAGAGACGACAAAAGTGAAGGCGTCCGGCAGATTGAGGTTCTGCCCTCCGGTGATGATCGCGACATTTTCAGTACTGTCGGTCAGGGTGATCCAGGGATCGCTTTTGGTGATCCAGAAACTGACATTATGGAGCACCTGGCTCCCTACATTCACCACGTTCAGCGAGATATCCGCCGTTTCGCCGAATTCGATGAGGCTGTCGCCCCCCGAAACAATGGTCTGCGTGATCAGCAACCCGAACGAATTGAACAGCAGGGTTTTGGATGAAGAAAGGTTGTTAAGGTCGGTGACCACGAATTTAATCGGCAGGTTCTGGTACGAATTGGTCGGTGTGCCTGTAAAATGGCCGTCTTCGCTGATTTCCATCTCGGGAGGGAAGCTGCATGTAGTGAATTTATCCAGCATATTCCCGGCAATGGAGGGTGCACTGTTCAGGGTTGAAAACTGGAAATTCCTGTTATCGCCCGACGACATCCCGCCTGTCCAGGCGGTGCCTGCAGGGTAAAGCATATCGCCGTAATAGTACTCAATGGTGCCGTTCGGATAGATCTTGACGGCGAAGTTGACACTGGAACTTGCCGCGAGGTTGTAAAGCGATGCTTTCCAGCGGATGATGGCGTAATTGGCATTGCCCTCAAACCACACCCCCTGCGCGTAGCCGGGGTAGATTGCCAGGTCGGTCATAAAGGGAGCCAGGATGGCCGTTTGTTTGAACAACAGCATCTTGTCGATGATATAGGGCCAGGTATAGGGCTGGTCGTCGAAAAGGATATAGCCATCGGCATAGATATATACCTTGCTGACAAATTTCTTATAAAAGGGGAAGTTGAAATCGAGGGTTTTAATGGCGTAGCCTGTATTGTTGTTCGTGAGCGTCAGCTGCTGGGCCGTAACCGACGGGAAGGTCGCAACTGAAACGGTTTCGGGGTAGTCGAGCCTGGCATCCCATTTATAGAGCGGCGTGCCCCCGGTTGCTGTAAGCGTGGCGCTGTAGGGCTGGTAAAGCTGGGCCGGCGGCAGTGTCGCATTGGTGATATAGGGCTTGTTGAACCCCAGGGTATAGTTCATGCTGAGCCGGGTAATATCGTTATTCACTAGGGCGACATTGTTGACAGGGTAGTTGGTGACCATCGGCGTGGTGGGGGTGTAATCGACCAGCGACCAGCTGACGATCTCGCCGGTATAGGCATTGGTTGGGTCGCTCTCCTGCACCTGCAGGAAATACTTAGCCGGCATGTTATTGCTGATCTGGCTGATGAGCGGGGCAAGATCAAGTCCGAATTCAATGGTTTTGTCCGCCTCCGTTGCGCCTCCCTGCATGTAGAGGTCGCCCCCCTGGTTGTTGAAGATGGGGAATTCGAGCGTGGCCGAGGGTGTTGTCGCTGCCAGGTCGGTACTCAGCCCGGCGGTGACCTTGATCTTGTTACGCGAAGTATGCTTCAGGGTGACCTTCATGGTGAGTACCGGGGAGCAGGTGCTCTTCACGTCGAGGATATAAACCGTGTGGTTCCAGATCCCGCCGTTTGTCGAATTGTCGGCCAGGTTTTTGTACATGGTATAGCAGAATCCGCCATTGCTCCAGCCGGGACCTGCATACCCGTTGGCAAATTTCAATCCCCCGATCTCCCAGTCATGCATATCGACCACCCCGTCGCCATTGATGTCGATGTTATTGGTGTACTGGCCGTCGTTGTTGAAATCATAGCGGATGGAATCGTTATAGCCGCAGATGGTCCAGGCATGCGAAGGGCTGCTGCCCCAGAAGGGCTGTACAAACTGGCCTGAATAGGGGGTGTTGGGCGGCAGTACCGTTGACGGCGTGCCGAAATACTGCCCGTACATATTGGCAACACCGCCAACCGAAGCACCTTCGAGATGGTCGAGCAGCCAGTACTTCAGCGTTTGCAGTCCGTCGGGGGTGTCAACGCGTATGGACTTCACCGAGTTGATACGGTTGTGCATGCCGTTGTAATACATGTCATATCCCGATATCCAGCGGGTATACCCGCCCGTGTTCTGCGCGCCGCCGTAATCGGAGATATTCATGTTGCCGCAGGCCCTGACGATCTCCCACGAGTCGAAAAAGCTGGCCCCCTGGTAGTTGTTGGCGTTGTTGAGGAAATCCCAGGTAAAGTGCGACGGGTATTGTGTCGTGGTCTGGCTGGCCGCCAGCCCCCGAACCCTGTCGATCTCATAGGTAAAGTTAAAGGAGATCCCGGCCGACTGGCCGCATTCGTAGCCCGACTGCGCCGTGATCGGGCGGAAAAAGGGCTGCGTGGAGTTATCCACCTGGTAGGGCATCAGCGGGGCTTTCGCCCCTTTGTAGGCTTCGGGAAGTTTCAGTTCGGGAACCCTCGACAGTACATAAAGTTCATCTGCCGTCAGGGAGGATGGTTCAAGTCCCTTCTGAAAGGGGAGATCCTGTGAAAAAGTCCGCATGCCGGAAGAGACTGCAAGGGCGGTTAAAAGCACGGGAACAAATTTTTTCATGGCTCGGATCCCTTTGGTTCTCTACAAATTTAATGCTTTTTTTTCGATTGTTCATAGCAATAGGCCGCATCCAGCAGCAGCATCGAATCGAGGGGAATTTTGCGCTCCTGCGCCTTTTTTTTGACCTGGGAGAACCAGTCAGGATTATTCCTGATATCACAGGTGATGTGGTAAACCGAATCACAGTAGCTCTTCCCGGTAATGCTATTGTAGTGGGTGTTAAAGAGGTAGGTTGCATCTTCATGGATCGCCTCTTCCAGCGTCTGACCCTGGCGGGAGGCCTTTTTCACCAGAAACCTGAACCAGCTCCGTTCATTCCGGATGACGTTTTCAATGCTGTCTACTTTCGGATCCTTCTGTTCCGGGTGAAAGGCCAGGTAGGCCTCATCGGCGAAATTCCAGAAACCGCAGTGCAGGTTGATTTCTGATACCATCACCAGTACAAGATCATAGTGTTTAAGCCTGCTGCGCAGGTCCGACTTGTCGACATAGGCAGGCGGGCTTTGGTTCTGAAAGGGGTAGCATTTTTTATTATAGTACCAGTAATCCTGGGTTTTGAACAGTTTCCGGCCATAGCCCTCGATGATATTCAGGTAATAGCTGTCGGCAATGACCAGCACCCTGAGGGCTACCGGCGGCTTGTTTTCAAAGGCGATCAGCGGGAAGGCGCCGCGGGTTGCCTTCATCGGGCAGGCAAGGTTGAGCAGTTCGCCGATATCGTTGTCGGTTCCCACGGGAGTTTCAGTTTCCAGGAGCTTTTTTGTCCTGAACCGGGGAAGCTGCTTTCCTGTCATTTTGCCGGCAACCCTGGCCAGCGTGTCGACGGCAAGCGGAACGCCATAGAGGCTCCAGTGCATGCCATAGCGCGGGAACAGGGGATAACGGGCGGTATCCTTCATCTCCAGGAAATAGCGGTTCATATCCATGAAGGGCAACCCTAGTTCCCGGCTTCGCTGTAAATAGAAGGATAAATTGGAGGCAGAGGGCTTCCCGGCATGAAACCTGTCGGGGATGAATTCGGGATAAAAGCTGGCCTTGCCGGGCTCATAAACCAGCAGCAGCGGGATGTTGTACTTTTTGAGGCTGTCCGAAACATTTTTCAGCCGTGACAGTTTTTTATCGATGACACGCTGCCCGATGAAAAAGTCGCCGTTATATTCATGGATGTAATCCTCCTCGAACAGGTATCCCTCTTTGCCGCGGATAAAGCCCTCGGCGTGGACATTCCCGAAAAGGGTATAGTCAACCTGGTTGGCAATGCGGATCAGGGTGTTGCGCAGCCCGGTATGGTCGTTCACCCTGGCGGAGAATTCATCCTGGAAAGAGGAGGAAAACCATGATCTCCAGGTAAACAGTTTCACCGATGGCAGGTCATGCAGCTGGAAATAACCGGTAAGCGGCGCCTCCCTGACCAGCCGGTTCCGGTAGTTCAGCGAGGAGACTGCCAGTGCAAGGAGAATGAGACTAAGAAGGAAATACTTGACCAGACGCATAAACCCGTGATCCTTGTTTGAAATCATGTACAAATCTAAGGAAATTTGAAGCCTTTTAATGGGTTGGGGGTTATCTTGGAAACAGTCCCGGTGTTGCGCTAGTTATCTTCCTTCTCCCCAAAATTAACCGTTTCGGAGACCAGGTAGAGCGGGCGGTTCCTCGACTCCTCCACACCGCGCCAGATATACTCGCCGATCACGCCGAGGGTGATCAACTGAATACCGCCCAGGAAGAGGACTACTACCATGATTGAGGTCCAGCCTGTGGGTCCGACGCCGTTAACAAGCTTATTCCAGGTCAATACGATGGAATAGAGAAAACCCGTCAAGCTGACGATGATGCCCAGGTAGGAGATGAACCGGATGGGGGCAAAGGAAAACGAGACAAATGAATCAATCGCCAGTTTAACCAGTTTCATGAAGGTAAAGGAGGATTTGCCTGAATTCCGCTCATTCTGCCGGTAGGTGATAAAAGTATGGCGGAAACCCATCCAGGCAGCCATCCCGATGATCATGCGGTTGGTCTCTTTAAACTTGTGCCACTGGCTGCATACTTTCCGGTCAAAGAGAAAAAATGCGGAGGGCCCCTCTTTCGGGTAATTTTTCAACCCGGAGGCCTTGATGAACAATTTATAAAAAGATTTTGAAAGGGTTTTCCCGATAAATGACTGCGCCCGTTTTTCGCGCACGGTCCATACCACTTCATATCCCTCCTCCCATTTTTTAATCAGTTCACCGATCAACTCCGGGGGCTCCTGCAAATCGGCGCTGATCACGATGGCAGCATCTGATTCTGTCACATGTTCGATTCCGGCAGAAATGGCAATATGACTCCCGAAATTCCTTGACAACTGGATGCCTTTTATCCAGGGATGCGCCAAGGCCAGGGTCCTGATGGTCTCAAAGGTATGATCGGCGCTGCCATCGTCAACAAGCAGGCAGGTAAAGGATATCCCGGGAACGGACCTGGTGACCTGGTCAAGTTTCCGGATAAGTTTTTCAAGGTTATCCTGTTCATTATAACAAGGAACGACAATGGTTATGGATTTCCGGATCATGGTTTGGTTCATTGGGGTCTCATCCTTAAAAGCTTCGCAGGCACGCCGGCAACAACGGCAAAGGGGGGAATATCCCTGGTTACGACTGAGCCGGCACCAATGATACTGTTCCTTCCAATGGTCACACCCGGGAGGATAACAGTGCCTGTGCCGATATCCGCCCCGTCTTCAATCACTACTGGTTTAAATATCAACGGCAGTTCCAGCACTGCAAGTTCGGCATGGGTATCTTCGTGGTATGAGGTGAGAATTTTCACCATCGGTCCAATGCCGACAGCCTTGCCGATTGTCAAACCGCCGGCGCTGTGAAAAAAGCAGCCCTGACCGATCCAGGTATCCGTCCCGATCTCCATTTGCGATTTATAATAGCCTTTTAAAATAGTATTGTGGCCGATATAGATATTCGAAGCAAGGATAATGTTTTCGGGATGAAACACCATGACACCCGTCTCAAAAATCACGTTGTCGCCGATCGATTTAAAGGCTTCCCGGGTAAAGGTGCCGTCCCCGTGCGACTGGTATTTTTTTATTGTTCCCATAAACTAACCAATAAAGAAGTTAACTGGTCACAAACCAGGTTGATTTCGGTTTCATGAATATAATGGCTCAGCGGCAATGCAAGTCCCTGCCGGAAGGAATTCACTGAATTGGGAAAGTCCTCAAACTTCAGCTGATATTTTTCCCGGTAGAATGTAAGCAACGGCAGGGCATTTGCACCAAAATTTGTTTCAATCCCCTTTTCATATAATTTCATTTTTATCTCATCGCGCGAAAAACGGGAATCAAGTAAAACGTGATACGTTTGATATACGTGTTTCCGTCGATGAAGGAGGGCGGGGGTTTTCAAACCACTGATCCCCCGAAGCCGGTCGGAGTATGCGTTTGCAATGAGGATACGCTCCCTGATATACTGATCAATTTCTATCATCTGGAAATAACCGAGGGCTGCCTGAAAATCGGTCATCCGGTAATTCAAACCAGCCGCGATAAAATCTGCTTTTCCATCGGCCACTTCAATACCGTGATTACGCAGCGTTCTTAGTTTAGCCGCAAGCTGGTCATCATTTGTCGCGATGGCCCCGCCTTCACCCGTTGTAATGGCTTTACGCGGGTGAAAACTGTAACAGCCCAGAACGCCGAATGTACCGGCCTTTTTCCCTGAAAATTCAGTTCCCAGGGCACAGGCGGCATCCTCCACGACCAGCAGGTTGTGTCGCCGGGCGATATCCATGATATCATCCATTTTTGCCGATTGCCCGAATTCATGAACCGGCATGATTGCCCTTGTACGCGGAGTGACCGCCTGTTCAATCTGGCGGGTATCCATGCAGAAATCGTCAGTTGTGATGTCGACGAATACAGGTCTGGCGCCAACCAGTTCAACGACATTGGCAGTTGCAGGAAAGGTAAATGCGGGCACGATGACCTCGTCGCCGGGTCCGATTCCAAGCGCTATCAGCGAAAGATGCAGGGCCGCAGTGCCATTGGAAACCACAATAACATGGCCGGCTCCCAGGTATTGCTTAAGCGATTCTTCAAATTTCAGCACATATTCCCCCTGTACAAGATTCCCGGAAGCCAGGATTTCTGAAACCTTCAGGATCGCATCGGTTGAGAAATAGGGTTTTGACAGCTTTATCATCACCTATAAAAGATTGTTCCCGATCCAGACCGCTGTTTTTTCGATACCCTCCTCCAGGTCGATGACAGCTTCAAAGTCAAGCATGGATCTCATCTTTTCAACGGATGGTATCCTCAATTCAATGTCGGCCGACAGGGCAGGTTTAAAGATGATCTTTGATTTGGAACCAAGCACCCTGCATACCGTTTGTGCCAATCCATAGGTAGTGACAACAGCCCGGGAGTTGCCGATATTGAAAGATTGTCCGACGGCAACCGGGTTTTCAATACATTTCATCAGTCCTTTGATAAAATCGCTTACATAGCACCATGCCCTGATTTGATTTCCATCACCGTAAATGCTGATATCCTCATTACGAAGGGCTCTTTTAATAAAGATTTGAAGCGCTCCCTCACCGGTCTGGCCGGGTCCATATACATTGAAAGGACGCACTGAAACGGTGGGCAGGCCAAATTCCTTATAATAGGCCATATTCAGATGTTCCCCGGCAAGTTTGCTCACGGCATAGGTCCATCGCGCTTCACCAGCGCTCCCCGAAACCGTTTCCATACCCTCGCTTACCTTGAAGGCCATATTGCCAAAAACCTCAGAGGTCGAAAAATCGACAATCCGCTCTTTTACCCCATTGACCCTGGCGGCTTCCAGCACATTGGCCGTACCAATCATATTCACCCTCATGGTATGGGTAGGCTTTTTTATTACCGTATCAATACCGGCAATGGCTGCAGCATGAATAACAATATCAGCTCCTTTCATGCATTCGGTAAGAAAAACGGGGTCCAGCACATCCCCTTTGTGGATCGTCAGGTTTCTGTGGTCGTAATATGGGCTTGTTGTTAAGGTATCCCGATGAAAATTATCATAAACAATAATCTTGTTGTTATCAAGAAGAATCCCGATCAAGGCATTTGCGATAAAACCGGCCCCCCCGGTAATAAAAATTTTCTTATTCTCTATCATATACTGTGCTTATATAATTATAAATAAAATACTTTGCTCGCGGGATTTATGAGATTGGAGATCTGGATGCTCCTGATATCGATGGATCCTGATTCAATGGTAAAGATCGTGGCCGGCTGGTTAAATTTGGTGTTGAATATCGTAAATTCCACTTGGTTCCCCGGTTCAATATCCTCCGTTAAATGGTTTACCTTGATCCTGGTCTTTTCAGATGACTGCCCGGGAATCTGCTTATACGATACTGAAAATTGCTTGTACTTTGAGTAAAACATGACCAGGACTCTGCCGGAAACCGAAGAAACCATGGTATCTGCCTTATCAGGAATTCCCAGCCGGCCTATGACCAGCAGGGCGTCATCCGATTTATAGGCCTGTTTGTAGATGATCCTGTACCCAGGGTCGGGCGAAATCTTGGTGACCTTCAGGAACTCCTTTTCATCCCTGATCATATTCTGGATCAGTCCTGATTTGCAGAGAATATAATAATTCCACTGGAATCCCTGTTCGGTAAGCCCACCCGCCATGTAATAATGGTTGTCCCAAAGCTGGGCGGAATAAATATTGGAAGAACTGGGTATGTTCTTGAATTCTTCTGATTTGATCAGCACATCCACCACCCTCATTCTCACATTTGCCTGGTGAACATCCTGTGCAACATAATAATTTGTAAAATCTGTCAGGAAGGAGCAGATTACAAATCCTGTCGAGAGAATCAGCGCAACGGCATGGCGCGGCAGGGTGTAACTTTTCGTATAGTTCACCAGTAGTGTGCTCAGGGTTACAAGGAAAAGCAGGACACCGAACAGGGAGAAGAATGTGGTGATATAACCATGCATTTCCTGGGTCGTCACATAATAGATGTACTTCTGGGTCAGGGCAAGCGGGATATGGGGGAAGAATGTAAACAGGATGGAAAACAGGAACCCGGTGACGATCGTGGCTAAGGGAACCCTGGGAATCCTTAGCAACATGTAATAACCCAGAACAAAAACCAGTGCTGATTTTATGATCCACTCAACATGCGCATTGTAGAAAAGGTAGGGAACAACATTACGGTATCCGTCGATCAGCTCCGATTTGTAAAGGAAAAATGTGTGGGATGAAATATATTCTGTCAATGGAAAAGCGGTGTAGGAGAGGCTCCATAAAACCTGTAAAAAAGTAGCGATGGAGAATTTACTTCCGGCCATCTGCGTACCTGAATATTCCGAAGGATGAAACCGGCTGTAGAGGATATAGGCCGTACCATAACAAATTACGACGAAAACATAGGGAAGGATATGAAAAACAATTTGTTTCAGCAAGGCCAGCCCTCTCTTCCCCTTCCGGAAATTATCGTAGATAACCGACAGACCGGCAAAGACCAGGAATAGAATGAAGACCTCGTAAAACAACAATCCGAACCCGAAAAGGATGGCCGAAAAGTAAAGAAAACGGCTCTTTCCTGTGGTCTGAAACCTGAATAACAGCAGGTAGGCCGACAAGATCACTGAAAATGCAAAGGTGAAATAAAAGGGATAGGTCAGAAATAAACTCGTGTGATGGGAAAACTGCGCGATAACAAAGAAAAGCAGTACGTAAAGGCTTGCCATCTCCTTTGACCTGGTAAGAATGATGACGATTTTGTAGAACAGGAAGAGACATAAACAAATCGGCACCACATGAAACAACTTGGTGACAAAGAGATCATCAACCTCGTAGGAAAGGTTATGGAACATCCCCACGATCAGGTAATAGAACCTGCCTGAAAATTCAGAAATGTACTTCGAATTTATCAGCTCCTTCCCAAAGCGAGTGTTGGTGTAATTTCCCATGTCGTCGGCCGAAGCAAGCCCGGCTTTGAAAAGGGGGAAAAAGGTGATGACGGCAATCGTTATCAGCGAGAGATAATAAAAAACATTGCTGTTAAGTTGAATTTTTTCATTCAGAACAAACCGGGTTGTTTTTTTAATATCCATCTTTAGCGTTGTTAATCGGGCCGCTTTTTTTCAAACAATTCCATCTATGATAAAACTGTCGGTAAAAAAGTGCAGCCTAGTCCGACAGCGAACTTTTATAAAACTGCCAGGAATCACCTCCTGGTCTTTTCTTCAATAACAATTTCCACCGGAAACATGTTCCGGCGGAACCAGTACCCATATGCCTAATGTGCAAATCCTCAAATCCGCGACCAAACCGGTCATTTTTTCTTTGGCAAAAGCCATCGGGGCAGAATTGAAACCCCCGGAAAACAGTTCGGAAGATACCAGCTGCAGCCGATTTTGAATTTGGGACAGCCCCAGGATAAAGAGACTGGCAAAGATAAGGAAATGTATTATCAACAGGGGGCAAAACGTGAAATAAATAACGATGGCTGATCCCGGGAATGAAAGGATCAAGAGCAGGTGTTTTAACCGGACCTTTACCCTGAAAATCGATCATCATCATTTTTTCAGTTTTTCCAAAAAGCTTGAATATTCATGCCAGTCGCCTATATCGGTCCATGAACCCTGGCTGACCGGAAAGACGCCGATCCTGCCATTCCGTTCCTTTACCTTTTCGATCAGCTGGGTGATATGGAAGAAGGTGTTTTCAGGGATTTCATCGATCAGGCCCGGCTCCATGAGATATACACCGCTGTTGATCATAAAGGTCAGTTCCGGCTTTTCATCCAGCGACGTCATCAGTCCATTCCGGCTTGTTTCCAGCACTCCGTATGGGATTTTATAATGCATCAGCGCGGCAACGATGGTGATCTCATTCTTATTCTGCACATGGTAATCATAGATCTCGCGAAAATCCTGATCTACGAGGATATCGCAGTTGGAGACAAAAAAGGTGGATTTGATCCGATCCTTCAGCAATGTCAGGCTCCCTATGGTTCCCAGTGGTTTTTCCTCCTGGAAATAGCTGATGGAATAATGGCTGATATTGAGCTCCTCGAAATAGTTTTTTATCATCTCCGCCTTATAGTTGACTGAGATAAAAAACTCCCTGCACCCGTAAGAGTTGAACTTATCGATAATAACCTCCAGGATGGTTTTCTCCCCTACCGGTATAAGCGGCTTGGGGATGATGTTGGTGAGTGGTTTCAACCGTTCGCCCTTACCGCCTGCCATGATAACAACCGGCAACACGATCTGACGGTTATTGATCTTATCCGACAGTGAAAAGACATCATCCCAGAAATAAATATCCACCAGGTTATTCTCCTGGTCGACTACGGGCATACATTCCATCCTGTGATGCAGCATCCGCTCCTTGATGGACTGGAAGGGCTCGCCCTCCTTAGCCACGGATATCTCCCTACGCATGATCCCGGCAATTTCGGTCCCCAGGGGGATCTTGTTCACGATGGCCCGCTGGATATCACCGATGCTGAGCAATCCCCTGAAACGGTCATCCTTGATGACAATGAGCAGCTTTACCTTCTCCCGGTCCATCTTTTTCACTGCCGACAGGATATCATCCTCAAGGCTGATGATGAGACGCTGAATTCGTTCTGCAATTTCCTTTTTCATCCCCTTTTCTTTTTATACTGTTTCCAGCCCTCCGGTACAGGCCGGGTTGGCTCTTAATTTAACTGTCATCTATAACAATGGATCCGGATAACCAGGGAGAGATAATAAAAAACCCGGATGTCGGGGGGTATTTTATGTTTCAGCACAAAACCTGGAATTTTTTAAATCCATCGTGTCGTTATTTCTTACATTCTGATATTCAATATCTTTCTCTTTATCAAAACCCTAAAACCTGAAATAGATAAACGGGCTGAATCCCGAGGATGAAATAGTCGCCTCATTCAGGATAAACAGCAGGATGGCGATGACCGAAAAGGTTACCATAAGCCTGCTTCCCGGGTTTATATAGAGTTTTTCAATCCATGATTCCACTTTTTTAAAGCCGCCCCAGAAGGAGAAGAAGACGGCCACGGCCAGCACAGTCCAGAATTTGGGGTTGAGCCACACCGTATTGTCGCCTCCCCTGAAAACGAATAGCCGCCTGATAAGGTACCAGGCGTCGTTCGGGCTTTGCGCCCTGAAGATCAGCCACCCGGTCATCAGCAGGAAAAAGGTGATGGCGATGGCGGGGATTTTCCCCGACCGTTTCAGGTATTTCAGCAGGAAGAGCCTGTCGGCAATGAGGAAGATCCCCATGTAGGCGCCCCAGATCACGAAGGTCCAGGCGGCGCCGTGCCAGAAGCCGCACAGCAGGAAGGTCACCGTGGTTGCGACCAGGTAGATGACCTTGTCGGCCCGCAGACCGAGATAATGCTCTTTGGGCAGCCGGCGCGAGGTGGCATAGGCCAGCGGCAGGAAGACATAGTCGCGGAACCAGAACGACAGGGTCATGTGCCAGCGGCGCCAGAACTCGGTGATGCTTTGCGACACATAGGGGGAGTTGAAGTTCTCGGGAAGGCTGAAACCCAGCATGCGCGCCAGGCCGATGGCCATGTCGGTATAGCCCGAGAAGTCAAAATAGATCTGGAAGGTGTAGGCAATGGCCCCGATCCAGGTAAGACCTGTGGATAACCCCGAGGGAGGTAGTGCAAAGATCTCGTTAACCGTTACCCCCAGCACATCGGCAATCAGCACCTTTTTCGAAAGCCCGATGATGAACCTGTAAAAGCCGGTCAGTCGCCAGTCGGTATTCTCCTGCGCCTCCCGGCCGGCAATCTGATGGGCGATCTGTCCCGGCCTGACGATCGGGCCCGACATCAGCTGGGGGAACATAAAGATGTAAAGGGCGAAATCCTGTAACTTTCCGAAGGCAGGATGGCGCTTTTTATAGACTTCAAAGGTGTACGACAGTTTCTGGAAGGTGATAAAGGAGATCGCAACAGGCAGGGCAATCTTCGTCCAGGCGGCAGGCTTTGACCCTATCCAGCCCAGCATCACCTGGAACTGGTCGGTAAAGAAATTCATATATTTAAAATAGAGCAGCAGCGCCAGGTTGAGTATCACCGAGAGCCAGAAGAGCAGGCGCCGCGACCGCTCCTCTTTAATGCTCATCTGCCTGACAAGGAAGAAATCAACCACGATGGAAGCCATGAGGATAAAGACGAATTTTGGGGCCCCCCATGCATAAAACAGGATACTGGCAAACAGCAGCAGCCAGTTTTTATAGCTCCTGTCGATCAGGTAATAGGCGATTAGGAAAAAAGGCAGAAAATAAAGTAAAAACAGGCTGCTGCTAAAGATCATGGGTCAGTGATATTTTGCTAATCGTAACAATTCACAGTTGTATAAATTGGTGGCTTCAGCCCTGACAATGGCTTCCAGCGAAATATTATTCTCCTTTGCCCTTTTCCTCAGATCCTCCATGGCAACCGGGTTTTTATGTAATGCCTCCACGAATCGCAGGTTCGGCGTTTTCCCGGGGTAATAATACTCGTAGGCCCTGTCCACAAATCCGAATCCGAGGTTGCCATAACCGCCGTTGGTCTGCATCAGGATGACCACCTCGTGCCGGTTGATGGCGCTGTCGAGATTGATCTGCGCCACGTTGGTGGGCTTTGTATTCTGCTCGGGATAGACCTCCTTGTCATAATACCACATGTCCTCCCGTTGAAAGGTGTTTTTGATAATCCCATTGTAAAACCAGTACCAGTAAAAGCTGTCGCTGATAAAGAGCACCGAGGGTTTTGGCGCAGTGCCGGTATACACATGATGGAACACGGGATAGGTCATCACGGGGACAGGGGTTTTCCGGATCAGGTTCATCACACGGTCCATGTCGTCGTCCTCCTTTCGCGCCTCCTTTTCCTCGACGAGGCTGTCGATGACCATATGGGGCAGGGTCCGGTTCAGCTTAACTTCAAGATACCTTATCAGCGAGTCGGCGCAGATACAGGCCCCGTAACAACTCCAGTGAATCCCGGTCTTCGGGTAGAGGTTCCGGCGGGAGGTATCCTTCAGGCTTACCAGGTAATGGTTGAAATCAACGAAGTCAACCCCGTTTTTCTGGAGCTGACTGACATAATATCCGTAATTGGTGGGCCCGCGTTTTGAGAGTAAAAAACGGTCGGGGATACTTTCCGGGTAATAAAATGCCTTTCCGGGAGCAAATACAATCAAAAACCTGATCCCCTTTTTCTGCCAGAAGTAATCCCTCAGGAATTTTACCCGGGCTACCTTGTCGTCGATATATCTTTTCCCGACAAAATCGGTTCCCAGGTATGCGGCGATATGTGTATCGGCCTGCAGGCAGTTGTTTTTTCCGATGATGATCCTGGCTGCATGCGGGATTGAAAAAAGAGAAAAATCACATTGGTTGAAGAGCCTTGTTAACGCATCGTGAAAACCAATATTTTGTTCCAGATAGGTCGTTAGTTTCGACTGGTATTCACACGTTTTGAAGTCCTGCCGGGTGAACCCTGGCTTTATCAGTGGCTCGAAATAGCCTTCAAGCCGCCTGACGCTGAAAAACCCGAACTCCTTCTGCACCGCTGAACCGGCAAGCACAAACAAAACCATGAAAAGGAGAACATTTTTTATCCAGGTCATCGTACTGTTGTTTGATGCATATTATTTACCGGGGTTTAACGTCTGTTTTTTTTCTGCAAGGAAGTGTCTGTAAAACAAAGTTGTTTTACATAAGAATCCTGTGCCTATGATGAATGAGCTTCATTTAACCACAAAATTCACAATGATTTACATGATGTTCACATTGAGATTCCTTGTGTCCATTGTGCCTTCTTTGTGTCATTGTGGGTATATTTCAATACTGTCTTTAATATCAAACAGCCTCTTAAAGAATCTGCAAAGTTAACAGAAAATAAATCTACCTCTTTTTGCGGATGGCTGTCTATTCAACAGGGTCAAAAACCATGATTTCAAAATGATCGATCAGCACCTGCCTCTCGCCCCTGTTCCAGAAATAGACCTGTACTGTATTGTTTTTATCGTCGAAGAAGGGGGTCATGTAATCGATCGAAACCTTGTTCCAGCAACCGGGTTTGAGGTTGGCCCTGCCCACCTCGAGCAGCCGGTATTTATAGGCCTTCCCCTTCTGGTTGCAGGTTATTACCAGCGAACAGGCAACATCTTCGGGCTTGCAGGTGAAGTAAACCGAGGCGGTTGCCCTGATCCAGGCAAAATCCCTTTTGGCAACATCCTTGTAAGGCAGGTTGATTCCCGGCGAAAATTCCAGTTTCCGGCTCATCCGCAGTGAATAATGGCCTGCACTGGCCGTATCGGCGCAGTAATTCACGGGGTTTGCCGGGTCGGGTTTTTCAAAATCGTACAGCGCCAGGGTTCTGGAGGTATAGTGTTCCGGATCCTGGAGGTATTCGCGTTCATCGATGACCCCCGAGGGCTCAAGGAACAACCGGTCGGTGGCGTTTACGGTGGTTTTGCCGAACATCCGCCAGTAATAGGCTTTCGACATCCGTGAGGAGTCGATGATAAAATACATGTATTGCCAGGTCTGGAACAGGCTCAGCAAAACCAGCAGCATCATCACGCCAAACAGGGGCCACCTTACAGCCGCCACCTGCTTCGAGATCAGCTGTACCAGCGCAGCCAGCGGAAATGCCAGCAACAGATAGGCCTCCATCATCGAACGCTGTCCCAGGCTGCCGCCGTACCACCAGGTCGGCCAGCTGGCGGCGATTAAGAGATGAACTACGAAAAACAGGAATACCGCCAGGAAGATGGAACGGAATTTAACGAAAAGCGGCCAGAACCCTGCCACGGCAAAAAGCATCAGCGGGGTATAGACCAGCCATCCCTTTTTATAGGAAAAGAGGAAGTTCCTGAGGTAGGGTGCGATCCATTCCAGCTTCTCCCCCTTCTCATAACTGTAATAAATCCACCTCCCGGAATGTATCTTCCAGTATAGCATCTGCAGACCCACCACCAGCATCATCAAGGCAATTGCAATGAGGATCGGAACTATGTTGCGGCTTGCCAGCACGAGCTTGTCGCGCCAGGTTTCTGTCCACAGGCCCCACAGCAGCGGGATCAGCACGATGACAATGGCCGTTGGCCTGATCAGTGTGGCAAGGCCGCACAGGAGGCCAATGTACAGCATGTATCTCCACTGCTGATCGTCATGCCAGCGGATAGTAAACCATACGATCAACGCAAAGAGGGTGAAGAGATAGTTATGCGGCATGGTGCCGTCAAAGGCGGTAAGTTCAAAATAGTTGGTGCCGAAAACCAGCAATACCATGGTTATGGCGGCCACCGAGCCGGTAAAAAACCGTATCAGGATCCTGCGCAGGAACCAGAGGCCGATCACGGTGTACACCAATCCCCCGCAGGCAATGGAGAGCTGGTAGGGCAGGGTAAAGCCGTCGGGCGAATAACCGGTAAGATGGGCGAGAACCTGTCCGCAAAAATAAAAGGGGCTGTACATGATGGCCATTCCCATCGGGTATTTCATCACGTAGTCGCCTCCCGGGCTCAGGTAAGCCTGGTAAAATCCTATGGTGGGATGATAGGTGTCGAGGATCTGCTGGACCCAGGCAAAATTCCTGATCCCCAGGTCATGGTGAATGAAGGTCGCCGGCAGGTACAGGTAGTAACCGAAAACGTCCCAGCTCAGGATCGAGATGACATCATGGGTGTTGAACCGGGGAAGCAGCAGCCTGTTGAAGATGATGACCAGGGAGATAAGGCCAAACACGGTAAATGAGATTCTCTGTTGGCTGGTATTTTTCATTCGGTTAGGGTTTAAGGCTGCAAATCTAAATCAATTCCAGCTATATCTGTACTTTATATGCAGGTCGTCAACATATAATTGGCCGTATTTCGGGTTGCGGATGTATATATTGATGAGCATGCTGGAATCTGTCACATCGGGGATGATAAAGTTCTTTCCCACCTTCGACCAGGTGAGCGGCTTTGTCACGACACTGTCAACCGGCTGTTCATCGCTGAAGATAAGGTCGGCGCCCCTTTTCAGCGTATAGCAAAGTGCGGCACCCGTGCCGGCCGCACCGGGTTTCAGGGCCCACACCTCCACCTCCATCGTTTTAGGCCAGGGATGGCCAAACTCGTCGAGCCTGATGGAAAAAATGGGTGTCTGTCCACCCTTCTCACGGGCGGCAATGCTGTACCGGCCCGAACGGGTAAAGAGCATGGAGGGCCTGACAACGGGCGACAGCGCCATGTTTTCAAAATCATTCTCATACGATCGTACCTGGTTATCCCTGGCAATGATCCCGGCGCGACCGAGCGAACGGGAAAAATGGTCCCAATCCCAGGTTGATCCGTAATAACACCGTTCGAACCGGTACATGGCAAGGGTATAACGCTGGGTGTAGTAGGCCGGCAGCAGGATGATAAACAGCAGGAGGGAGCTGACGACAAAGTTCCGCATCCTGAATAGCTCCGTGGCGAGGTAACCGAAGGGTACCGCCAGGATGGTATAGTACTCGATATAGGACCGCTGGCCGTTGCAACAGCCGAAGTACCACATCTTCCAGGAGGCGCAGACCAGGGTCAGCACGATGAAAACCGCGGCAATCGTAAGTCCGTTGCCCATTTTACGGAACAGCATCAGGATGATCCCTGCCACAAAAAGAAGGGTCAACGGCACATATGCGAACAACCCGTTAACCGGCGAGAAGAGCACTTCGGCAATCCGGGGATGGCGCCAGTTGGTAAACCCCTCTCCCTGGTAAGAGAAATGGAGCCAGTGACCCGAGAGATATTTCCAGTAGATCATCTGGGGCACGAACAAAAGCAGGATAATCCCCGAGAAAACGAGGATTTGCGAAGGTTTCATAAAGTTCTTCACCCTGGCAATCCATTCGCCTGGCCGGCCATCCCAGGAGAAAAAAAGCAGGGCAAGCAGGATGTTGGTGGGGCGGATCAGAACTGCCAGCGAGAGGCTGAGGCAGAGCAGCAGAAAAAGCCTGCCCGTAGGTGCCAGCAGGTATCGTTTCAGGGTGTAAAGAAAAAGGGCAAAGAGAAAGAAGGAATAGACATGTGACATCATTCCGTCGAGCAGGGAATAGATAAACAGGTTGGTGCCCAGGAATACCAGGGTGATGACAAAAAAGCCGATGGCGGGCCGGAAGTAAAAGTCGAGAAATTTCTTCAGAAGCCACATGCCGAGTACCATGTAAATCACGGCAGCCAGGCTCATCATGCGCATGTAGAGCATGGAAAAGCCGTTTTCGTCGTCAATTCCGGCGATGCGCGAAACCACCGCTGCGGTGAAAAAGAGAGGTGACACCATCAGCGATACCCCGTAAGTGTATTTCGTGTCCAGCTTGTTGGTTACCGTGTCGATACTGAATCCCCCCCCGGTGGCGATGTCGAGGTCGGCCGGCATCTTATGGGTATCGAAATGGTAGAAGAAGGTGGCCGGCAGGTATATGTAGTAGCCTGCCCGGTCGGACCAGAGTTCGTTGCGGTCGGTAAAGCGGGTTGAATCCTTGTGAAAAAACCATGTCAGCGCCAGGGATGCGCAGAACAGGAGATAAAAATACCAGCTTCCGTTAGTTCGCAGTTTATTCAATGACAGGGTTGTTTCTCAGCATGAAAATATTGATCGATCGCAATTGTCAAAATTATCCCGGGGAAAACCTAACCTACTGTAAATGAACTCTCCCTGACCCTCCCCTTGGAGGGGAGGGAGATTCCTTCCGGTTTTTGTTCTACCTGTTGTCAATGTCCCGCTTTTGTAACCGTTCCCGGCTGGTACAGCCTGATATCAATGTCATCTACCAGCATCTCGCCTTTTCCCCGGTACCAGAAATAGACCTGGACGACATCCTCCCCGTCGGGAGCGCGTGGAATCCGGTAATCCATAATGATTTCGTTCCACTGGTTCGGCTTCATCTTCTCCTTTTCAAGCGCCAGGAACATATACTTGAAATTGACCCCCTTGCGGTTGCAGGTAGCCACCAGGCTGCATTTCACATCCTGCGGCAGGCATGAAAACCAAACAAACCCCGTAATTCGCAGCCAGGTTGAATCGCCCGGCTTCAGCTCTTTGAATTTCATCCATAAACCGGGGGAATAGGGAACCCACGGCTTCATCCGGAGCGACTGTTTTCCCCGGTGACCCATGGCCGCCAGGTGCGAGGCTGTGTCGGCAGGATTCCCCCATTCAAAATCCTGGTACACCAGCCGTTTTGAGGTTAATCCCACCGTGTCGGCCATCTTTTCTGCCTCATGAAGTTCACCCTGTTTGCGGCTGATCTCCAGCGACCGTTCACCGGTAATGTAATTAACTGCCACAAAAATCCCGAGCAGGGCGACAGCCGTGGCAAAAACAGCGATGATCCGCGGAAACGAAGGGGTGGTATTCTCTTTCAAATAATGCGGGATTATTGACCGATTCAAAGATAAAAACAATTTCATTCAAACCTGATGCGGATATCATCCACCAGGAAGGTCCTTTTCCGGGTATTCCACAGGTAGATCTTCAGCCTGAACCCGGGGTCGTTGAGCCAAAGGGGAACGGCAAACAACATGGTCACCTCATTCCACCGGCCGGCCTTTGTCAGCGACCTGTTGACAGGTTCCATCCTGTAAAACCAGGGAAAATGTTTGTCATCTTCGATGGAAGCCACCAGGAACGCATTGGTTGAATCGGCCACGAAGGGGTCGAGCCATAACTGTGTTTTGATGCGGTGAATGTTACCCGCCAGGATCCCGTTCATGCTGTGGTTATAGATCCCGCAGAATTCATAACGGTTGTCAATCATCGCTGAGAAGTTCCGGGAGCGGCTCTGCAGGCTCGTTCTGACCACGGCCGGCTCAAAGGAGTCGTTCTCAAAATCGTTGATAAAGGTATAACTGTCCTTTGAAAAATGCAGGATTTCCGCCTGGTCAAGACGCGATTCATACATATCCCAGTCCCACACCGACCCGGTGTACCAGCAGCTGTGATGGATCAGCAGGAGGTTATAATAGCTGAAACCGATGAGCAGCAACACGACAAGGTACCGGATAAACAGGTTTTTCAACCGGGCTATTTCAGTGAGGATCGCGCCAAACCCCAGCGAGAGAAGGGCATAATACTCCACAAAGGGCCTTGATCCGTAACTTCCGCCAAAAAACCACATATGCCACGACCCCGAAATGTAAGCCACCAGGGCAAAGGTGCAAAGCAGCAACAGCCCGTTCGGCTTCCGCTGAAAGATCATCAACATTGATCCTGCCACAAAAAACAGGACCATCGGGTTATATAGGAAAAGGCCATTGAACGGCGAAAAGAAGAGCGGGAGGATGACAGGGTTCCTCCAGTAGAAAAATCCTTCGGCACCATAGGAATAGTGCAGAAAACTGCCCGAGACATATTTCCAGTAGATAAGCTGGGGTAGGAACACCAGGAAACTAAGGGCAAGAAAAGTCACCAGGAATTGCGGTTTTAAAAAGATCCGGATTCTGCGCATGATCTCTTTGATGCCCGTGGCATCCAGCAGGAAAAACCAGGGCAGGATGATCAGGTTGGTAGGGCGGACCAGGATGGCCAGTGAAACCACGAGGCTGATCATGGCAAAAACAGCCAGAGAGGGTCTTTCCCTTGTAATGAATTTTTTAATCAGGAAAAGATAAAGGGCAAAAAGGAAAAAGGAGTGGACATGCGACATTAGTCCCTCGAAAAGGCCGTAATAGTATAGGTTTGTCCCGACGAGGATGAACAGCGCCGAGGCATAAACGATGAACCGCGAAAAGTAATTTCCCAGGAAGCGGGTCAGGAAAAAGAGCCCCAGCACCAGGAAAAATACCGGCGGGATGACCGCCATGTGCTGGTAGAATTCGGAAAAACCATCGGGATGCAGGTCAAAACTCTTTGCGATCGCGTGGGTTGCCAGGAAAAACGGGGTCCACAGGATGGCCACGCCGCAGGTCATCTTGTTGACGATCTTGCCTGCCTTGTAATCGAGGATAAATCCCTTGTACAGGGTGTCGCACTTGTGGGGAAATTTGTTGACATCCCAGCCGTAGATGAAGGTGGCGGGCAGGTACACATAGTAGATGCTCCGGTCGGAGGCGAAAACACCGGTGCCTACTGCCTTCCCGTCCTTAAAGGTTAGCCTGAATGCAAGCGCCAGGCACACCGCGAACACTACCGTAAACAACAGCAGGTCAGAGAGGAGACGCTTGTTCGCATTAGACTTCATAAGGTGCGGTTTGGTTTGCAGAGTAGGATCTCAACGTCATCGATATAGCAATCACGGTTGCCATAGTTCATAAAATAAACCTGGAAAATATCCGCAGGATCGACAGGGAAGGGTACCAGGTAACTCATCGACACCCTGTTCCACCGGCGTGGGCAAAACCTGTCGGCCGAGAGGTCGGTCACCTTGTATTTGTACGGAACTCCCTTGCGCACGCAGGTGATCACCAGGAAAACCTTGTTGGCAGCGGCCGGGCAGTTGTAATAAAAGTAACCCGTGGCCCTCACCCAGCTGGAATCACGGCTGGTTAGCTGCCCCACGGGCAGGGTAACCCCGGGGGAAAAGGCGTTGTGCCTGTTCAGCAGCATCCCCGACCTTCCTGAGTGTGCCTTTTGCGCGGGCCCCTGTGTGTTCTCAAAATCATACATTGCCAGCCTCCTGCAGGTCAGCCAGGGAACCGCCGGGAGCGAGTCGGGGGGCGCCGGGATATCGGTTTCCAGCAGGCTTTTTTCCCGGCCGGTCAGGGAATTCCTGCCAAATATTGCGGCGTAGTATGCTCCTGTCATCCTTCCAGGAAGCAGTATCTTCCGGTTGAACTGCCAGGTCTGGAATAGGTTCAGCATTATCAGCAACACTGCGATAGCCATCAATGTAAACCTGGTTTTGGAGGATCGTGTAAAAACCCATTCGACAAAAAATCCCAGGGGAAGGCAAAGCAGGGCGCAGGTTTCAACCAGGTTCGGGTAGCCAAAGCTCTCTGGGAACCACCAGGTTGGGTAGCTCCCGGTCCATACCAGCGATACCAGCAGGAACAGAAAGGAGGCGCCAAAGAGTTGCCTGTTTTTTTCGGCCATAAAATAAAAGCCTGCCAGGGAAAATAAGATCAGCGGGGAGTAGATGAACCAGCCGTTTTTAACTGAAAACAGCACCCTGCCCAGGTTTGCCGGGATGACCGGAAATTGGCCCTTTGTTGCATCCCCGGAATAAAAAGCTGAACCGGCATCGGTAAACCACGAAAATTGCCGCAGTGAAAAGCATGCAATAAACAACCCTCCGAGGAAAAGCAGCTGCCATCTGCCTTTTGGTCCGCCATCATGCCATGTTTCCACAAACTGCTCCGTGAGGGATCTGTTTTGATCCTTATCATTAAACCAGGAAAAGGCGGGAACCAACAGGATAAAAACAGCCGGGGCGCTGATCATCGCCATTCCGGCCACCACGGGGATCATGATCAGCAACGGGATCCAGCTTCTTTCCCTTTGCCAGAGAAGGTTCAGGAAAACAACCAAAAGCATTAAGGCAAACATGACGGCGTTGGCATTGGGTCCGCAGAGAAACAGCTGCCAGGTGCAGTTTGTGCCGGCAAGGAGAAGCAGCGCTGTAACCGCAGCCACCTTCGGCTTGAAATAACAGGATAGGGACCTCCACAGTAAAAGGAGCCCGGCTACCAGCGGTATCATCCAGAAAATCAAAGTTGGCAGGATGTCGAATCGGGCAAGCAGTATGGCCATAACCATGGATCTATCGGCGCTGATCTCCTGTAAAACCGGCTACCCTGATCAGCCTTTGGATATCAGGTATTTCCGGTCGAAAATATTGTATTTCATCATGCACCATATCGCGCGAAACCCATCCTTCATGCCGATTTTTTTCCCCTCCTCGTACGTGCGGCCATAGTAGGAGATTCCCACTTCGTAAATCCTGATATTGGGAAAACGGGCAATTTTCGAGGTGACCTCCGGTTCAAAGCCAAAGCGGTTTTCCTTAAAGCGGATTTGTTTCAGGTATTCGGCACGGAAGAGCTTATAACAGGTCTCCATATCCGACAGGTTCAGGTTCGTAAAGATGTTGGAGGTGAAGGTCAGCAGCTTGTTGCCGATGGAATGCCAGAAGAAGAGGATGCGGTGCGGGCTCCCGCCCATGAAGCGCGAACCATAGACCACATCGGCAAAGCCGTCGAGAACGGGTTTCAGCAGTACGTTGTATTCGGCTGGGTCATACTCCAGGTCGGCATCCTGGATAATGATGAAATCGCCTGTGGCCTCCCTGATACCGCGGTGCAGCGCAGCCCCCTTGCCCATGTTTTTTTGCTGGCTGAACAACCTGATATCTGTCGCTGGATGGTCGCGGATATACCGTTCAATAACAGGAACCGTGTCATCACTGCTGAAATCGTTGACGATGATGATCTCTTTTTTCACCCCTTCCGGCAGCACGACTGCCAGCACTTTGTCAAGGATGCGGTGGATGGTTGCTGCTTCGTTGTATGCCGGTATTAAAATACTTAAGGTGCGGGATTCCATAGTGACAGATCAAAAGGCAAAAATACAAGAAATTTTGAAGGTATCGCTCATTCGTAATAATAGATGCGCTTTACGCGCCGCGATATGGAGGTCAGCACTTCGTAAGGGATCGTTTCCATCTGCGCTGCAAGTTCGCTCACCGGGTGGTCATCGCCAAAGATGATCACCTCCCCGCCCACCTGCGGCGGATTGACGGTTGATGCCAGCCGGGTAACATCGATCATGGTAAGATCCATACAGACATTGCCGACGATGGGGGCCTCCTGCCCGCCGGCATAAAGCTTCCCGCGCCTGTTGCCGAGCCGGCGGTTCAGTCCGTCGGCATAGCCAACCGGGACAATGGCGATCACCAGGTCGGTTGCTGCGAGGCCTTTGCGGTTATAGCCGATGGATTCGCCGGCTTTGATATGTTTAACCTGGGTGATCACTGTTTTCAGGGTACTCACATTCCTCAGGCGGGCCTGTTCACCTGGGTCGTTTGCCACGCCATACAGGCCGATGCCTAGCCGCACCATGTCGAAATGGGCTTCGGGAAAGCGGTGAATCCCGGCGGTATTGACAATATGCCGCAGCACGGGGTACTCCAGTACGCCTGTAACCCTGCTGCTCATCGTCTCAAAAAGCCTTATCTGCCCGCGGGTAAAGTCATCCTCGGCGGGATCCTCGCTGGCAGCCAGGTGCGAGAAGACCGACCTGACGCACAGGTTGGGATTCTGAACCAGCCGCCCGGTAAGGGCTTCCAGCTCATCTTCCCCGAATCCAAGACGATGCATGCCGGTGTCCAGCTTGATATGAATGCGCACCTGCTCCTGCACGGAGGTCTGGTTCCTGGCAATAGCCTCTTCGAGCAGGGTGAGAATGTGAAGATTGTAAATTTCAGCCTCCAGGTTGTATTTCAGCAGGGTGTCAAGACTCCGGGCTTCGGGGCTCATCACCATGATCGGCAGGTGTATGCCGGCTTTGCGCAACTCGACGCCTTCATCGGCATAGGCCACCGCCAGGTAATCGGCCCGGTGATGCTGCAGCACGCTGGCAATTTCATAACTTCCGCTCCCGTACGAAAAGGCCTTGACCATGACCATGGTTTTCGTGCCCCGCAGCAGCAGCGACCGGTAATGGTTGAGGTTGTGCACCAGGGCATCGAGGTTGATCTCCATCACCGTCTCGTGTGCCTTCTGCTGAAGCAACTGGCTGATCTTCTCGAACTCGAACATGCGGGCCCCCTTCAGCAGGATGGTCTCATGCTGAAAAGTGGAAACCGGGAAATGGTGCAGGAACTCATCGGTGGTGAGGAAAAATGATTTTTGCATCGGGAATTTGGCCGCATATTTCACCAGGTCGCGGCCGATGCCGACCATCCGGGTGATCTTCCTTGACACCAGCATGGAGGCTATTTCGCTGTACAGCGCCTCCTTGTCGCGGCCTGTTTGCAGTATATCCGACAGGATAATGGTTTTTTGTTCCTGCTGGTGCTGCTGATCCAGGAAATCGAGGGCAATCGCCAGGGAGTTGATATCGGAATTATAGCTGTCGTTGATCAGGGAACAATGGTTGATCGCCTCCTTTAATTCCAGCCGCATGGCAATCGGAGAGAGAGAGGCATACAGCGGAAGGTGACGGGTAACAGCCTGCAGTCCAAACAGGGCAAGCTCAGTGGCAAAGCAGTGAATGGCATTTTCGATGGAGGCCTCATCGGGAAACGGGATGGTGAAACTGATCTCCCGGGCGTGAAAAAGAGCACTGATCCTGCTCTTTCCGCCCTCCTTCACCACCGATACGATCTGCAGGTCTGCCTCCTCTTTCCGGGCCCAGGTGAAGGTCGTCAGGTTACCGTATTGCGGATTGCCGCGCAGACATTCGGTGATCAGGGTATGGTCGGCACAGTAGATTAGCGTTCCGGCGTGGATAAATAATTTAAGTTTCTCCTCCACCTTTTGCCGCTGTCCGGTAAAATATTCATCATGTGCATGACCTATGTTGGTGAAAACGCCTGCCGTCGGCCTGATGACGACTTCAAGCCGTTCCATTTCGCCCGGTTTTGAAATACCTGCTTCAAAAACGGCCACATCATGACCGGCCGTCATTTTCCATACCGAAAGCGGCACACCGATCTGGGAGTTATAACTTTTCGGACTGCGGATGACCTTGTGGTTTTGGCTCAGCACCTGGAACAGCCATTCCTTTACGATCGTCTTGCCGTTGCTGCCGGTAACGCCGATCACCGGGATTCCGAAACGGCTGCGGTGGTAAGCGCCAAGCTCCTGGAGGGCCTCCAGGGTGTTTGCTACCAGGATAAAAACAGGTTCTTCCCCTGTTATAACATACTGTAAATCTGTTGGTGAAGAGGAAACAAGGAAATACCGCACCCCCTTTTCATATAATTCAGGGATATAATGATGACCATCGTTGCGTTCAGAAACCAGCGCCACAAAAAGGCAGTTCTCCGGGTGGATCAGGCTGCGGCTGTCGATAAGCAGGTCGCTGATCAGGCCGTCATGAGGGTTGCCGGGGTGGATTTCACCATGACAAACGGATGCAATTTCTGAGACCGTGTAGGCCGGTTCTGTCATGAACGGTTGTTATCGGGTTGATTTCCCGCCGTGCGTAAGGGGCTGGCGTGGAGTTCATCGTATTCCTGGCGGTGCATGAAAATATCACCTGCCAGGTAGAGTGCATTGCGGAAAGCCTCCGGCGAAGCCTCGTTTTTCCCGGCAAGGTCATAGGCGGTACCATGGGCCGGGGAGGTACGGATCACCGGCAGTCCGGCAGTAAAGTTAACCCCTTCATCAAACGACATCAGCTTGAATGGCAACATCCCCTGGTCATGGTACATGGCCAGGATGCCATCGAAATTCCGGAAGGTGGTTGCCCCGAAAAAGCCGTCGGCCGGATAGGGCCCATAGGCAAGGATATTCTGGGTGTATGCCTTTTCGATGGCCGGCTGGATCACTGTTTTTTCCTCCGTGCCGAGCAACCCGTCGTCGCCGGCGTGCGGATTCAGTGCCAAAACGGCGATACGCGGTTTGACAATGCCGAAATCGCGCATCAGCGAATGGTTAAGCACCTGTATCTTCGACAGGACAAGCTCCTCGGTGATGGCCTCCTTAACGCTGGCAAGAGGAATATGACCGGTCACCACCCCGATGCGCAACACATTGTTGACCATCAGCATAAGGTAGTTGTCGGTGTTGAATTTTTTTGCGAAGTATTCGGTATGCCCCGGAAATGCAAACCCGGGCGACTGGATATTCTTTTTATTGATGGGGGCGGTAACCACCACATCGATGTTGTTATTCACCAGGTCGTCGACGGCGGCTTCCAGCGAAAGCAGGGCTAACTCGCCGGCAATGGCGGTCGATTTCCCGAGATCGATCTTGATCTCCTCATCGTGGATGTTTACGATGTTGGGCCTGCGGGGGTGAGCCTGGTCGGCCTTCTTCACCAGGTTAAAATTAAACTCATTGATATTCAATGTTTTTCGGTGGTATGACGCTACCTTCGATGAACCATAAACCACGATGGTGTATAATTCGATCAATCGCTGATCCTGTAAGGTTTTTATGATGATCTCGTAACCGATTCCATTAACATCGCCGTGGGTAATGCCCACCCGGACCCGTTTTTCTTTTTCAACCGTTGGTTCCATATAGGTTTTATAGAGTGCAAATATATTAAAATTGGCTTACGAAATCAAACAAGAGCCGTACGCCGAACCCCGTTCCTCCCTGACCGCGGTATGAATCGGCCTTGTCGAGGAATGCCGGCCCGGCGATATCCAGGTGGATATAGGGATATTCCGTAAATTTTTCGAGGAACTTCGCCGCGGTGATCATCCCGGCTTCGGCGGGGCCCAGGTTTTTCAGGTCGGCCACCTCCGATTTCACCAGTTCGCCGTAATCATCCCACATCGGGAATTCAACCAGCCGTTCACTGACTTCAAATCCTGACGAGATAAGGGATGTAAGTTCTCCTGATGCCTTCGACTGCATGGCCACGGCGCCGTATTTCCCGATAGCACGCACGGCAGCGCCGGTGAGGGTGGCCAGGTCGATCACCAGCGCCGGGTCAAATTTCCTGGCATAGCTCAGTGCGTCGGCCAGGATAAGACGGCCCTCCGCGTCGGTATTCAGCACCTCGACGGTCATGCCGTTATGCATGGTGATGATATCGCCCGAAACCAGCGCCTCCATTCCCGGGCGGTTGTCGGTAGCCGGCATCAGCCCGATCACGTGCACCGGCAGTTTGGCCTTTGAGATGGCATAAACGGCGGCGGCTACGGCGGCGGCCCCGGCCATGTCGCATTTCATGTTCATCATCGAATCGCCCGGTTTCAGGTTCATGCCGCCCGTATCGTAGGTGACCCCCTTGCCGACAAAGACCACCGGTTTATCATTTTTCGCGTCACCGGGGTTCCATTCCATCACGGTAAAAGTGGGCGGTTCGGTGCTCCCCCTGTTCACCCCCAGCAACCCTCCCATCTTCAGCGTTTCCAGCTTTTTCCTGTTCATCACCTCTGCCACGGCGCCTGAATCTGCAGCCATCTGTTCCACCATGCCGGCAAAGGAGACGGCTGTAAGATGGGAGTTGGGTTCGTTTACCAGGTCGCGGCAACGGGATACTGCGTCCAGGAGGATGTTCAGGTCGGAAATGTGGTTCTGGCGCGATGCGCGACGGGCGGCACGCGGGTGACTGGTCGCTGAGTACTGGTCCTGCATCGACTCCAGCGCTTTTGAATAGATCTGGATCTCCTTCAGGGTGCTCTCCTTATCCCTGTCTGTTTTATATTTCAGGAAACGGTAGCCGCCCAGCGCCATTCCTTCGGCAACCGCAACCACCTCATCGCAAAGCCCTTCCGGGTCAAAAACGGCAACACGGGCAGCTTTCCGGTCGTTGAGACAACCCGCCATCTTATCCCCTGCCTTCCGGCAGCTCTCCAGCCGTTTGGCACGATCTTTCTCCTCTCGCAAGAAGAAGACGAAAACCATATAATCCAGGCGGTTGAAGGAGATCACCTCCTTTTTGTGATTTTCTACCTGCTCTTTCAGGTATTTTTTTTCAGCTGAGGTGAAGATGGCTGCAGGAAGTTTTGATAACTTCGAGATAACGACCACGAGATGTTCCAGTTCCTGCTCTTCACTGGTAAGGGATATGGTTGGGATCATGTTTTTATGTAATTTTGGACCGTTTTACTGTTGCAAAATTAGAAAATTTTCCACTGACCGGGTAGTTTGATTATGGCACAGGGATATCCAATATGAAGAATGAAACGCTGATACAAAAAGCCCTTGGCCTGGAATTCCTGACCATCGGCGAGGGCAGACAACTCTTTGAAACCATGCCGCTGACGCACCTGATGCTGGCCGGCAATGCGTTGCGCAAGAAACTGCACCCCGAAAACCGTGTAACCTGGATCATCGACCGGAATGTGAACATCACCAACGTCTGTATCTCGGGTTGCAAATTCTGCAATTTTTACCGGACTGGCGCCAGCAGTGAGGCCTATATCACCACCATCCCCGAATACTGCAGTAAGATCGAGGAGATGAAGCGGCTGGGCGGCAACCAGCTGCTGTTACAGGGGGGGTTGCATCCGAAGCTGAGCCTTGATTTTTACGAAAACCTCTTTACCGACCTCAAGCGACACTATCCCGATATCCGGCTGCATGCACTGGGGCCTCCCGAGATCGCACACCTCGCCAAGATGGAAAAACTGCCGGTTAAAACCGTGCTGGAACGACTCGTTGCCGCCGGTCTCGACAGTCTGCCCGGCGCAGGAGCCGAAATCCTGGTTGACAGGGTCAGGAAGATCCTGTCGCCTGTTAAATGTACCACGCAGGAATGGCTGGATGTGATGGTCGTCGCCCATGGGCTCAATCTGACCACTTCGGCTACCATGATGTTTGGTCATATTGAAACGGTTGAAGAGCGGCTCAGTCACCTTGATGCCATCCGCCGGGTCCAGCAGAAAAGACCGGCCGGTCACAAGGGATTTCTCTCCTTTATTCCATGGCCCTTCCAAGATGACAAAACAGTACTGAAGGAAAAATCGGGAGTTTTCAATACGGTGACTCCCGAGGAATATATCAGGATGATCGCCATCAGCAGGCTGATGTTACCCAATATCCCGAACATCCAGGCCTCCTGGCTAACCGTTGGCCGCGAAACCGCCCAGCTTTGCCTGCATGCCGGCGCCAACGACTTTGGCAGTATCATGATCGAAGAAAATGTGGTCAGGGTTGCCGGTGCCACGCACAAATTTGATGCGGAGGGCATCCAGCAGGCGATTCGCGATGCGGGATTCGAGCCCCAGCTGCGGAACCAGGATTTTACCAGCATCCCGTTTACAACTGCTTAACTTCCTCCGTTAATGACCGGGTTGGTATTTTCTTTTAAAAAGCGCATCACCTTTTCGGTGGCTCCACGGTTTTCTTCCACATACCGCGAACAAAGTTCCGACATCTGACGGTACCTGTTTCGGTCTTCCAGTATCTCCCTTACTTTCGTCTCCAGCTCCTGCCGGCTGTTCACACAAACAGCGCCCCCGAGACCCACCAGGTCAACCGCCTCCCTGAACTTATGGTAACGGGGACCGAAAAACACGGGTACGCCAAAGGTCACAGGCTCCTGAATGTTATGGAGCCCGGCGCCAAATCCTCCACCTACATAGGCCAGGGTGGCATACTGGTAAAGTTGAGCCAGGATGCCAACCGAATCGATCAATAAAATATCAGACTTCCGGGCATTGACCGTATTGAGTTCCGAATAACGCACCACCGGTTGTCCGATCCGTTCCAGGATATACCGGATGCGGTCGGGAGAGGTATCATGGGGCGCAATGATAAACTTCACAGAAGGGGTCAGGGCGCTGATAAGCGGCAACAGGATGGCTTCATCTTCCTTCCAGGTACTGCCGCAGATGAACACCTTGCAGTCACCCGCGAATTCTTCAACATTGGGGAAGGATTGCCTGTTGGCGGCAATGGAAAAGACCCTGTCGAACCGGGTATCCCCCGTCACGGTGACATTGTTTTTCCCTATGGACTGCAGCAATGCAGCCGATTCCCGGTTTTGGGCAAAAAACCAGGTCACTGCGTCCAGTTGCCTGCGGAACCACCCGCCATACCACTTGAAGAAATGCTGCGACGGACGGAACATTACCGAGATGAAATAAACAGGTACCTGTTTCCGGTACAGGACATTAAGCAAGTTAAACCAGAAATCGTATTTGACAAAAACGGCCATCGAGGGTCGTACGATATCCATCCATCGGCGGGCATTGGCGGGCGTGTCGAGCGGGAGGTAAAACACCCAGTCGGCAGGCGGGTAGCTTTTTCGCACTTCATAACCCGAGGGGGAGTAGAATGTCAGCAGGATCTTACTGTCAGGCCAGTTCCGGCGGGATGCTTCAATAATGGGTCTGCCCTGCTCAAACTCTCCCAGCGATGATACATGAAACCATATTACCGGGTTCAGGCGACGGTCAACATCTCTCAATGCGGCTTCAGCGCGGGTGAATAATCCGGTACGGCCGTCACGCCACAGGCGTGCCTTGGCATTGAAGAGTGCTGCTGTCCGGACCAGCAAACCGTAAAAATAAATTCCAATGGTATAGACCTGCCTCATCCGGTCAGTGCTGTTTTGATTTTAGAACGGGAATTTACCCGGTGCCTAATAGAGATAAAAATCTTTCGGAGCCCTCCTGTATAGCGGGATCATCCAGCAAACCCTCAGGGTGTAATACTGGCTGCTGAGTTTGCGGGTATCCTTCTGCCCGGTGGCGAAATCCCAGTCGCGGTACGAATGGGTCCAGGCCTGCATCACCTCGAAACTTGCCGAGAAGTTGAGCAGACGGGTATTGCTCAGGAACATGTAGCCCAACGATCCTGAGGCAACAATACCGCCATTCAGGCGGTCGTAACCCTTGCCATAATCGCCGTTCAGCTGGGGCGCCGTATTCCCGATAACATGGATCCTGATCTTATCCTGCATATAACCTGCCCCGGCAACCAGGATGAAGCCGCAGTTCGGATTGGGGGCCAGCAACGGGATCACCTTGCCAAACCGTCCGATTATGTTGAATCCCGCCTCGTAAAAAACGATATCGGCCATATAGCCGTTGGCATCAATGATAAAGCCATCTTTGGTTGAGATGCCCTTCAACAGCGCATCGCTGTTCTTTACCGACTGGCCGAACAGGTAACTGCTCTCGGCGCCAAACAACCAGTTGTGCTTTGTTTTAAACATCAAACCGCCACCGATCGCGGAGTTGCTGCCAAACTGCTTTCCGAGATCGCCTCCGGGGAACTGGTATCCATAGGTGGCAAAGATCATCGGGGTGAAAATAACCGAATCACGTATGTTAACCTGGGCAAACGAAGCGGCCGTGATAAAAAATGAGAGTGAAACAAGAATCCTGAATCGACGAGACATATTGTTCGCTTTACCTGATGATGGGTTTGCAATCCTTACCTGCCGGAACAAATCCCGGCCTGACAGTTAATCTAAAGCAAAAACCCTTAAAATATTGTGCTTTGAGATTACAAAGTTAATGTTTTTGTACCAATCCGCGATTTTCAACCTATCAAATCAATATTTTGCAGGGTGATATTCAGTTCGTTTGTTGACCAAATTTTTGTAATTTTGGCGCATGACGGGTACAGAGGCGCGGGATCATGAAAGAACAAAATAGTGAACCATCGATATTCAACTAATTTAGTTAATCATTCAATTCTGAAATTTATGAGAAAAACCTTACTTGGCCTGACGTTGCTGCTTTTTCTCGGCTTCAACCTCCACTCGGTGGCCTGTACTAACTTTATCTTTACCAAAGGGTCCACCACCGACGGGTCGGTTATGATCACCTATTCGGCTGACTCACATTCACTTTACGGTGAGTTGTATCACTGGCCGGCACGCGACTGGCCCGCCGGGTCAATGTTCGACGTTGTTGAATGGGATACCGGAAAACCCCTGGGAAAAATCACCCAGGTCAAACATACCTACAATGTGGTGGGCAATATGAACGAAAACCAGGTAGCCGTTGGGGAAACCACCTTTGGCGGCCGGGAGGAGCTGCAAACCCAGAAAGGTGCCATTGTTGACTACGGAGCGCTCATCTATGTTTCGCTGCAGCGGTCAAAGACGGCCCGAGAAGCCATTAAAATTTTTGGTGAACTGACCGAAAAATACGGTTATGCCAGCGAAGGGGAATCCTTTTCGATTTCCGATGCCAACGAAGCCTGGATTCTTGAGATGATCAGCAAAGGCGAAGGCCAGATGGGTGCTGTTTGGGTCGCCCTGAGAATTCCCGACGGTTATGTTTGCGGCCATGCCAACCAGGCACGCATTACCACCTTCCCGTTGAACGATCCCCAGAATTGCATCTATGCAAAGGATGTGATCTCATTTGCACGCGCTAAAGGTTATTTCGACGGTAAAGATGAAGAGTTCAGCTTCTCCGACACCTATGCCCCCGTGACCTTCAGCGGCGCCCGCGCCTGCGAGGCACGCGTTTGGGCCATGTTCAACCATGTCAACGCCTCCATGGGACAGTATCAGGATTATGCCATGGGCAACCTGGTCAAAGGCAAATGGGGTTATACTTCCAACCGTATGCCGTTATGGATCAAGCCCGATAAGAAGTTGAATGTCAACGAGGTGATGAACCTGATGCGCGATCATTATGAAGGCACCAAGATGGATATGACCTACGATATCGGCGCCGGCCCCTTCCAGTGCCCCTACCGCTGGCGCCCGATGACCTGGAAATCCGACAGCGTTCCCTATATCCACGAGCGTGCCGTATCCACCCAGCAAACCGGCTTCGTCTTCGTAGCCCAGTCGAGAAACTGGCTGCCCGACCCTGTTGGCGGAATTTTCTGGTTTGGCCTTGACGACACCTACACCACGGTCTTTTCACCCATGTACTGTGGTATGACCCAGGTCCCCGAAGCCTATAAGGTTGGCAACGGTGACCTGCTTACCTTCTCCCCAACATCGGCCTTCTGGGCCTTTAACATGGTCGCAAACTGGGCTTATACCAAGTACGACTATATGATCAAGGATATCCTCCCGGTGCAGCAAGGTCTCGAACAAGGCTACGTTACCGAAACTGCCGGCATCGATAAAAAAGCAGCCGACCTGTACAAAAAAGATAAGAAAGCCTCCGTTGCCATGATCACAGGCTACTCGGTGAAAACCGGCCAGGCCACCATCAAACGCTGGCAGGAGATGTTCCAGTACCTGTTTGTGAAATATATGGATGGAAATGTGAAGAAGGAAAAGGATGGCAAATTTGAAAGAAACCCCTACAACATGCCCGTTATGCCGTCACAGCCCGGTTACCCGCAATGGTGGCTGAAGGTGATTACAGCCCAGCATGGCGAAATGGTTAAAGAGATAAAGCCGGCGGCACACTAAGGCCGGAATGCAGGAATGCAGGAATGCAGAAAATGATGAAATGCAGAAAAGTAAAATGGGATGCTGTTTTACTTTTTTGCATTTTTGTAACCTCCATCCATCACATTGGTGAGGGTTCTCCCTCCCCTTGAAGGGGAGGGCCGGGGTGGGGTCATCCATCCAAAACGGGCCGGGGAAAAGCAAATAATCAGTACAGATTTTATACCCTTTGGAAATATGAATACAAGGAGAACAGGTTGGTTTTTCGCCGCAACGGGAGCGGTTTTCTTACTGGTTATGGCGGGAGGGTGCGCCAAAAAGACGGAAACGAAAACCGTTGTGGCTTCCGTGTTGCCATCGGTGACTACGAACACTGCCGTTACCGTTACCGGTCCGCAAAGCGCGCGGGCCGGGGGAACGGTCACAGCGGCCGGGACAAGTACCGTCACGGCAAGAGGCATCTGTTACTGCATCGCTCCCAAACTACCCACCATTGCAGATAGCCTCACCCAGGAGGGAACCGGAACGGGTGACTTTTCCAGTTCCCTGAATTTGCTTACCGGCGACACCATTTACTTCATCAGGGCTTATGCCACCAACAGCCAGGGCACAACCTACGGCAACCGGGTGAGTTTTTACACCAGCACGGTATTCCGCTATTTTCCGGGTCAGAATTATGGGGGCGGCATTGTTTTCTATGTTGATGGCACGACCCAGCACGGCCTGATCGCGGCAACCAGCGAATATTCGGTGTCGTGGGGCTGTAGCGGATTATCTGTTCCCGGAACCGGGCGAAGCATTGGAACCGGCCATCCCAATACCATTACCATCATGGCGGCATGTACCGAAAAAAAGATCGCGGCACGCGTTTGCGACAGCCTGGTCATGAACGGGAAATCGGACTGGTTTTTACCCTCGAAAGATGAACTGAACCTGATGTTTCTGAAGAAGGATTTTATCGGTGATTTCAGCAACGACTACTACTGGAGCTCCTCACAATATGATGCGAACCAGGCATACTCGCAGAACTTCTCCACGGGGGAGGTGACCGGCACCAATAAAAACGGGTTCATCATGGTTAGAGCCATCAGGATTTATTAAACCTGATTCCGTTTTACCGTTTGATAAACTTGCACACAAACACCTCCTTCTCTCCCACAACCTTTAACACATAAAGACCCTCTGGGAGGTTGCTGATATCAAGGGTGGCACCTGGTTTTTCAATCTCCTGCCGCAGAAACAGCTCGCCATTGAGATTAAATACAAAGAGAGAACCCTTATCTTTCGTTTCAACGGTTAACTCACGGCATGCCGGATCCGGATAAAGTTTGATGGAATTTGTAACAGTTTGATTTTCATTGACTCCGAGGGGACCTCCGCCATTATTTGTTTTTATAATGGTACCTAATGTCCCCACTGCATAACCTGTATTCGCATCGGGGAAGTAAACTGACGTTAAAAAATAACCTGCGTCATTTGTCATCATATTCCAGGTGGAGCCCCCATCGGTTGTTTTCAGGATGATTCCGTATTCAGAACTGACACGCACCCCCACCACATATCCCGTATTGGCATCGGTAAAGAAAACTGAACCAAACCAATTTGGTGTTCCATTTGACACAGTATCCCAACTGGCACCCCCATCGGTTGTTTTAAGGATGACTCCGTAACAGGAAAAACTATCGTAACCCACTGCATAGCCCGTATTGGGATTGGTAAAGAAAACCGAGTTAAAATCAGCTGATGATGCAACTGACAGAGTCCAGCTTGTTCCCCCATTGGTTGTTTTTAAAACGGTTCCAAATTGCCCCACAGCATATCCTGTATCGGGATCAATAAAAAAAACTGAGGATAAATCATTTATGGTACTGCTTGTTAAAACAGTCCAGTGTGTACCCCCATCGGTTGTTTTGATGGCGGTTCCGTTTCCCCCGACGGCATATCCCGTGCTGGCATCGGTAAAATAAACCGACGTTAAATAATTTGTTGTTCCGCTTGACAAGGGATTCCAGTTCATCCCCCCATTGGTCGTTTTTATCATGGTTCCGGCCACCCCGACCGCATAACCCGTATTGGCGCCGGTAAAACAAACTGAGGTTAAACATTTCGATGTTCCGCTTGCCAAAGCATTCCAGTTTGTACCTCCATTAATTGTCTTTAAAATGGTCCCGCTGTCACCCACTGCATATCCTGAATCAGGATCGGTAAAGTAAACCGAGCCCAGCCAGTTTTTTGTCCCGTTTACCAAAGATGTCCAGCCGGTGCCTCCATTGGTTGTTTTTATCAAGGTTCCCCAGTTACCCACCGCAAATCCTGTATTGACACCGGAAAAGCAAACTGAGTGTAAATCACCCGTTGTTCCTGTTGGCAAAGCAGTCCAGCTGGCACCCCCGTCGGTTGTTTTTATGATGGTGCCGCTCCAGCCCACCGCATATCCTGAAAGGGCATCCGTAAAGGAAACTGAGAATAAAGAACTCATGGTCCCGCTTGACAAAACTGTCCAGCCTGCGCCCCCGTTGGTTGTTTTCAGGATGGTTCCATGACCCGATGGAGTTATGTTGTCGCCCACCACATAACCCGTATTGGCGTCGGTAAAACAGACTGACGAAAAACTATTGGTTGTGCCACTTGATAAAGCAGTCCAGGTTGCTCCTCCATCGGTTGTTTTCAGGATGGTTCCCTGACCGGATGGATAACTGCTGCCAACCACATATCCCGTATTGGGACCTGTAAAGAAGATGGAGGATAAACCATTTGCCGTACCGCTTACCAACGCAGTCCAGCTGGTTCCCCCATCGGTTGTTTTTAACATGGTTCCGTTATTACCCGCAACGTAGCCCGTATTGAAATCTGTGAAGCAGACGGATGATAAAACACTCGTTGTTCCACTTGACAAAACAGCCCAGTTTAAACCCCCATCGGTTGTTTTAATAATGGTTCCGGACTCACCCGCAGCATATCCCCTGTTGGAATCGGGAAAGCAAACGGATGCCAAATCCACTGTTGTGCCACTTGACAAAACAGTCCAGCTTGTGCCTCCATCCATTGTTTTAATGACCGTTCCGGCAACCCCAACCGCATACCCCGTGCCGGAGCCGGGAAAACAAACTGATGTTAAAGAGAAACCCTGTGGAATTGGATTCTGCCAGTACCATTGCGCCATTGCTCCATTTATAAAAAACAGAAGAACAAGACATGAGGACAGCTTTTTCATAAAGATGGAGGTAAATTGAAGATACCTGACGGACTGTAAAATCAAGACTTTACTCTTTTTTCGTTCCTGTAAAGCTAAGGTATTAAAAAAGTGAATTCAGAAGAAAAAAACTTCAATCATGCTTTAATCCTGTAATAGGCCTGGCATACCGGTGGCCGCCATCAGCAATGCCTGCCTCACGGGCAGCTATTATTCGGTTCCATTAAGCAGCATTCGGGGTGGCATACTCCTGATTTTATTTTATCTTTGCACCTGTTATAGTGGAAAATTCAGATTTTTATGGAAGAACAAAACTCCTCAACCCGGAAATACAAGGTTTACCTGGCGGTTGTAGCTATTCTCTTACTCATACTGCTCTTTTGGCTCTTTATTCAGCGGTCGCAACTATTAAAACTGGTCAAAGAGAAGGAGACCGAGAAGACAGAGCTCCAGCATAACCTCGACTCCCTGATGACGGAGCACAATAAAATCAAGGTATCCTATGGCGCCCTCTCCGATTCACTCAGGTCGAAAGACAGCATAATCCAGAAAAATGCCGTTGAGATCAAGAAATTACTGGATACCGAATGGGAATACAACAAGATCCGCAAGAAGCTGGAGATGCTGCAGAAGGTGGCCCAGGGCTATGTCAGGCAGATGGATTCACTCTACACGGTGAACCGCGAGCTTACGGCCGAAAACGATCGCATCCGCCAGGAGGTGAAAACAGAACAGCACCGGAACCAGAACCTGATCAAGGACAAGGAGGAGCTGAAGGAGAAGATGAACCAGGCTGCCTTTATCAAGGCCTACGACGTAACTGCCAACGCCTACAAACTTAAATCGGGCAAGACCAAAGAGGAGCTTACCGACAAGGCCAGCAGGGCCCAGCGCATCAGGGTTAATTTTACAATCGGCGAAAATCCGCTGGTCCCCTCCGGCAAAAAGATAGTGTATATCCGCATCCAACGCCCCGACAAGGTGGTCGTGATCAAGAGCAAATACGACACCTTTGCCTTTAACGGGCAGACAATCCCCTTCTCACTGCGCGAAGACATCGATTACCAGGGAAAGGCCATGAATGTGAGTGTGGCCTGGACCAAAAAGGATGATGAAAGCGCTGCCATGAAAGGGAAATATATTGTTACCGTATTTGCCGATGACAAGGAAATCGGAACTGGTTCATTCGATCTGAAATAATATTTTTTTATGCGTATCGGCATTTTAACGGCCGGAGGCGATTGCCCCGGCATCAATGCAGCCATCAGGGGCGTCGGGAAAACCGCCATTCTCGAATACGGGATGGAGGTGATCGGTATCTCCTCGGGCTTTCTGGGCCTGATTAATGAAGAATATGTTCAGCTGGATGAAAACGTGCTGTCGGGGATCCTCACCCTGGGAGGCACCATCCTGGGCACATCAAGGGAAAATCCCTTCAAGAAGGGAAGCACCTTCAATGCCATCGACAAGCCGAAACTCATTAAAAAGCACTACCAGGAACTCGGGCTCGATGCCCTGGTCTGCATCGGGGGCAACGGAACCCAGCGCACGGCTGCCCAGCTGGCAGAGGTCGGGCTGAATGTGATCGGCATACCCAAAACCATCGATAATGATGTTTATGGAACCGATGTCACCTTTGGTTTTGATTCGGCCCTGTGGATTGCCACAGAGGCGATCGACAGGCTCCATACGACGGCCAACAGCCATAAGCGCATCATGGTCATCGAGGTGATGGGGCATCATGCAGGCTGGCTGGCGCTCTATTCAGGAATGGCAAGCGGTGGCGATGTGATCCTGCTGCCCGAGATCAACTTTGACATCAACTTTGTTGCCCGCTGCCTTAAAAAAAGGGCCGTCAACAAAAAGCCCTATTCCATCGTGGTGGTGGCCGAGGGAATCCCTACGCCCAAAGGGGAACCGGCCGGCCGTTTTGTTGCCAACAGCATCAAGGAACTCACCGGACTGGAAACCAGGGAGACCATCCTGGGTTATATCCAGCGCGGGGGCAGCCCTTCGCCCATGGACCGTGTGCTGGCTACCCGTTACGGCGCCTACGCGGTTGAGCTGATCGCCGAAAAGCGGTTTGGAGAAATGGTCGCGCTCAAAGGCGATACCGTGACCTCCGTTGCACTCTCTGATGTAGGGGGAAAACTGCGGCTGGTTCCCGAAGATCATCCGCTGATTGAAAAAGCCCGTCGTATGGGGGTCTGTTTTGGCAAGGAAACCTGCTAATCCGAAAATTTTATATCCTTGATGTTGAGCTGGAGATTCACCAGCCCGTTCCATTCATTTTCCTCCACATGGTAACAAATGTTGAAGGGGATCTGTTTCTCGATCATGCCGAACTGCTCGCCCTGCTGGAATGCTATGGCTGAGAAGGGACCTCCGGCAATTTCCGGGTGCACCACATTCAGCTTCAGGTGATTTTTCCCTACAATTCGCGACCCGCCTGCATCCATCACCCCGTTGGTGGAAAACAGGGGGGCCATATTGCCCGGTCCGAATGGGGCAAACTGCTTGAGGACGCTGAAAAACCGGGAACTGATCACATTCAGGGGTAGTTTGGAGTCGATCTCCAGCACCGGTACCAGTTCGACACCCTGGAGCCTGTCACTGACAAAGGCCTCAAACCGCGTGCTGAACTTTTCAAGATTTTCAGGCTTGAGCGAAAGTCCGGCGGCAAATTTATGCCCCCCGAAATGTTCCAGCAGGTCGCTGCAGGCATCCACCGCCTCGTAGATGTCAAAATCACGTACACTCCTGGCTGAACCCGTGATAAGACCATTGGAAAGGGTCAGCACGATGGTAGGCCTGTAATAGGTTTCGGTGAGCCGCGATGCGACAATACCAATAACCCCTTTATGCCAGTTGGGATGGAAAATAACCGTTGAACGGGCCGATTTGAGTTTTGAATTCTCGTCGATCATCCCCACAGCCTGCATCGTGGCTTGTGAATCAAGTGTTTTTCGCTCGGTATTATAGGCATTGATCTGTTCGGCCACACGCTTTGCATCGTCGAGATTCCGGGTGATCAGCAGCCTTACGGAGTTTTTCCCGCTTTCAATCCGCCCGGCGGCATTGATCCTGGGGCCGATCATAAAGACCAGGTCGGTAATGGTTAGTTCCCTGTTGAAGACATTGCCTCCCAGGCCATCGTCGTTTTTCATCATGGCTGAATAGCGCAGCAGGGCCTCCAGCCCCGGGCGGGGCTTCGAATTGATCAGTTTGAGCCCGAAATGGGCCAGGATACGGTTTTCACCCGTGATATCAACGATATCGGAGGCAATGCTGATCACCACCAGGTCAAGGTACTGGATCAGCTGGTCAAAGGGGATCTGGTTGAGTTGCGCATAGGCCTGGATGAGCTTGAACCCGATGCCGCAACCCGACAACTCTTTATAGGGGTAAGTACAATCGTTCCGCTTGGGATCAAGAATAGCAGAGGCAGCCGGAATTTCAGCCCCGGGACGGTGATGGTCGCAGATGATAAAATCGATTCCTCTGGTGGTGGCATAAGCCACCTTTTCAACAGACTTGATCCCGCAATCGAGGGCAATGATGAGCTTGACATTGGTGTCCGAGGCAAAGTCAATTCCCTTGAAGGATATCCCGTAACCTTCGTTGTCCCTGTCGGGGATATAAAAGTCGATCTCTTCATGAAAATTAAGAAGGAAGGTGTAAACCAGCGCAACAGCCGATGTACCGTCAACGTCATAATCACCATAGACCAGGATCCTCTCCTTGTTCTCCACCGCCCTGACAATGCGTGCGATAGCTTTATCCATATCCTTCATCAGGAAGGGATCGAACAGGTCATTCAGCGAAGGCCTGAAGAAGGTCTTTGCCTGATCATAGGATGTCACCCCACGCTGAACCAATAGGTTACCCAGCGACTGGTCGATGCCCAACGCTTTCGATATTTCCCGTACTTTTTCAGGATCTCCCTGTGGTTTTAGCACCCAACACTTATCCATTTTACTTTTCTTAGTGCTAAATTAGGAAATTTTACGGATATCGCACCTATCCGGTGAGAAAAAATTCGTAGAAATCCCACCGTGGGAACGGGAGAAATGATAAAAAGGGAAAAGAGGCGGGCAGATGGGCAGCCGGAAGGGTTGCTAACCGTTAAAACTCAGCATTCTTAGGGGTTCTCGGGAAGGGGATCACATCCCTGATGTTCGCCATCCCGGTAACAAACAGGATCAGCCGTTCAAATCCCAGGCCGAACCCGGCATGGGGAGCCGTTCCGAAGCGGCGGGTATCGAGGTACCACCATACATCCTTTTCAGGAATGTTCATCTCATGAATACGTTTGAGCAGGGCCTCCAGGTTTTCTTCACGCTGGCTTCCACCGATGATCTCTCCGATTTTCGGGAAGAGCACATCCATGGCGCGCACCGTTTTGCCATCTTCGTTCATCTTCATATAAAAGGCCTTGATATCCTTGGGATAACCTGTCAGGATAACAGGTTTTCCAAAATGCTTCTCCACGAGATAGCGCTCGTGCTCGGCCTGCAGGTCGGTTCCCCAGTCAACCGGGAACTCCCATTGCTGACCCGACGCCTTCAGGATGGTAACTGCCTCGGTATAGCTTAACCGTTCGAATTTGTCGTCAATAACCTGGTGCAGCCTGCCGATCAGTTCGGTATCATACATCTTGTTGAGGAATTCCAGGTCGTCGATACAGTTGTCGAGTGCATACCGGATCAGGTATTTCAGAAAATCCTCGGCCAGGTCCATATCATCATGGATATCATAAAAGGCCATCTCCGGTTCGATCATCCAGAATTCGGCCAGGTGGCGCGGGGTATTGGAGTTTTCTGCCCTGAAAGTGGGTCCGAAGGTATAAACCAGCCCAAGAGCCATGGCACCCAATTCGGCCTCGAGCTGACCGCTTACAGTGAGTTTGGTCTCTTTACCGAAAAAATCCTGTGCATAATCCACATGCCCGTCGGGAAGCATGGGCGGATTCTTGTCATCCAGCGTGGTTACCCTGAACATGGCACCTGCACCCTCGGCATCGGAACCGGTAATGATCGGGGCATGCAAGTAGTAAAAACCGTGGTCGTTGAAATATTTATGAATGGCAAAAGCCATAGCGTGACGCACGCGCAACACCGCACCGAATGTATTGGTACGTGGACGAAGATGGGCAATCTCCCTGAGAAACTCAAGGGAATGACCCTTCTTCTGCAAAGGATAGCTTTCCGCATCTGCCGATCCATAGACTTCAATCTCACGGGCCTGGATCTCCACACTCTGGCCCTGCCCGACCGATTCCACCAGGATGCCTTTCACAGCAATACAACTGCCGGTGGTAACCAGTTTCAGCGTCTCTTCCTGAAAATTCGCCACCTCCGCCACTACCTGGATGGTATGGATCACCGAGCCGTCGTTAAGGGCAATAAAATTGACATTTTTATTGCCCCGTTTTGACCTTACCCAGCCCTTTACCAATACTTCACTGCCTATTTCCTTCGATTTCAGCAAATCGACGATCTTATTCCTTCGTGTGTGTTCCATTGAAATTTGTGTTATGAATTTGCAAATTTACTGAAATGGCAGGAATTTTCATCTATTCCTGTTGCCATGTTGCAGCTTTTGCCTCAGGGTCTCAAAAACAACTGCTGAAAGGACCTTTTCGTAACTTTGTCACCCAACCTGCGTCAAAGCAAGAAATCACCGGTTATGAATCACCATCATCACGAAAATATGCCCCCCTGGGCCAGGAGGATCGACTCCTATGGCCGGCAGCACTGGGAAAAGGAGCAGAAAATGAAATCCCACAGGGGAGAATATATTGCCTCTATCGTCGTCAATCTTATCTTTTTATGGATCGTGAACAAGGTTCCCGAATGGCATATCCCCTTTATTAAGGACAGCTATATGGTTGTGCTGTGGATCCTATACACCAATATTATCATCCGTATCGGGGCCTCTGTCCTGATGCTGGTATTTGATACAATGCCCGTGCGCCGGCTTGGCACCATCCTTACCGAAGCGGCGGGTTTTGTGACCACGCTGGTGCTCTATTATATCTATCCGTTTGATTTTCAAAACTTCTACGGATTATTCTGGATGGACTTGCTTTTGCCGGTAATCTTCATTGTCGGGATGGTTATAGCAGCCATGAAGGTTTTTTCGAATGTATGGAAATTGCTGTTCTGGCGGTAAGGGCAAAAAATAAATTACCTTTGTGGAAACATCCGGGCAAACATGGATATTGAACCGCTGGGCAATTGGATTCCCTTTAGTCATCAACCCTTTATCATTTCAGGACCGTGCAGTGCCGAAACCGAGCAGCAGGTCATGGAAACGGCTATGGGTCTGGCAGCTATTCCCCAGGTAAAGGTTTTCCGTGCCGGGATCTGGAAACCCCGTACCCGCCCCGGAGCCTTTGAAGGGGTTGGAACACCCGGACTGAAATGGCTGCAGCGCGTTAAAAACGAGACCGGCCTGCTGGTCACCGTTGAGGTGGCCAACCCACGGCATGTTGAAGAGGCTCTCGATCACGGCATCGACATCCTTTGGATCGGTGCCCGCACGGTGGTAAACCCCTTTACCGTCCAGGAAATTGCGGAGGCTATTGCCGGTCACGACATTCCCGTGCTGGTCAAGAACCCGCTCAACCCCGACCTGAAGGCATGGATGGGAGCGCTAGAACGGCTGAACCAGATGGGCATCACCCGGCTGATTGCCGTGCACCGCGGCTTCTCCTTTTTCAACCGGTCGCCTTACCGGAATGCTCCCATGTGGGAAATCCCCATTGAACTCAAACGGCTTGCCCCCAACTTGCCCATCATCGTCGATCCAAGCCACATCTGCGGAAACCGTGAACTGATCCCGGCCACCATCCAAAAGGCTCTCGACCTGGAGATGAACGGGCTGATGATCGAATCACATATCAACCCTGCCAGGGCGCTGACCGACAAAAATCAGCAGATCACTCCTGCCCAGCTTACGGAAATCATCTCAAAGCTTATCCTGCGGCGTGAATCGGGGGGAGTTGAATTTGAAGCCAAACTGGAGACGCTGCGTTCCGAGATTGACAAACTCGACGAAGAACTCATCGATATCCTGGCCCGCAGGATGAATGTGGTCCAGGAGATCGGAACCTATAAAAAGGCCAATAAAATAACGATTTTACAGCTGAAAAGATGGAACCAGCTTACCCGGGAACGCATTGAGGCGGGCATCAAAATGGGGCTGAGCCGCGAATTTATCCTGAAACTGCTCGAATCGGTTCATGAAGAGGGCATCCAGCGCCAGATCGATGTGATGAACCGCGATGAACCCTGATCGGGTCACATCCATCTCCTGATCCTGAAGTAAATAAAAACAGCAACGGCAATCCCAAACATTCCGGCGGTGACCAGCAGGAAAGCCAAAGGATGATCCTGGATGGGAAGTTTCATATTCATACCGTAAAGGCTGGCAATAAAGGTCAATGGCAGCATGATCGCCGAAACCAGCGTCAGGATCTTCATCACCTCGTTGGTTTTGTTGACCTGCAGGGAATCAAAGGTCATGGAGTAGCCTTTGATCAGCTCACCGTCGTCTTCAACCATATCCCAGATCTTCTGGTAGTAATCCAGGATGTTACCCCAATAATCCTCCATATTCTCGGCAAAACCCCTGATGGAGCCGTTCTGAAGCTTTTTAAACAGGTTCATCTGCGGTTTGAACATGGTGTTCAGCAGGATCAGGTTTTTCCGTGTCCTGGAAATCTTTTCAATGGTAGGTTCGGCCTTCTTCGAAAAGAGCGACCTGCCGCAATCATCCACATCTTTATCGACCCTTTCCACCAGCTTTTGCGTATCCAGCATCAGGTGGTCGAGAATCTCATAAAAAAGCTGGTCGCTGCTTCCCACCTCCATCCTGCCGGGGGTATGCGTTTTGGCCTTTTCCCTGTTAAACAGGTCCTTCAGCAGCCATTGCGACTTGCTGATGCTGATCAGGTAATCCCTTCCCCAGAAAAACTTGATCTCCCTGATCTCGATGAATTGTTCCGTCACCCCGATAGCCGGGAAATGAAGGATGACAAAATAATAATCGTCATAGATATCGATTTTCGGGCGCAGGTTAACTTCGGTGCGGCAATCTTCGAGATCGAGGGGATGAAAGTGATACCTGTCGTTCAGGGCCTGCAAATCCTCTTCGGTGGGGCGTATGATGTGCGACCATCGAAGTGTCCCGAATTTAATGGTTTCAATCATACCCCAATCTTGAATTAATGGATGACGACCAGTTTTTTCACCTCTGTTGATCCGAAACTCCCGCTGATCCTGTAAAGATAGACCCCCGGGGCGAGATGATCAACCGGGACTGTTATGTTTTTACAACCGGCAGGGACAGCAACCTCCATGATCTTCACTCCCTTTAAATCCAGCAGGGTAAAGAGGGCTTTACCCTGGTTGCCTGAATCTCCCAGGTCAAAACCCACCACGGCAATGCCCGTGGCCGGGTTGGGTACCGGATCGCCAATCACCGGCTTTTTGCCTCCGGCAGAGGATATCCCCACCTGCGACATATCCACCACCGTGACGGTGACATCGTCGAAATAGAACCCGTCGTAATTCACGCTCTGGTCGCTTTTCAGCAGGAACTGCATCTTCAGGCTTTTGTTGGTATAGCCGGTGGTTACGATCTGCTCTTTCACCCATGCCGGCTGGTTGCCGTCGTACAGGGGCTGGCTGGTTGCTTCCGTATAAAAGCTGGTCTTGGTGTACCTGCCCTGCTGCGGGGTCCAGGGACCAAGGTTGCCCTGGAGGTTGAACTGTACAAAGTCGGAACCCTGTTCCGTTCTCCATTTTGCCCAGTAGTTGATTACGACGACCGGCGAATTCTTCAGGTCCAGAGAATTTGCCGAGGTGATGGTAACCGTAGAATTGTTGGAATAGTTCCCCGTTGGTGAATCGGTAAGGCAGGCCGTGGGTGAATGGTACTGGGCGTGGGTAACATTCCACTTGGTGGAGCTCCAGTTGGCCATCGTATTGCAGCTGTCGCTGAAGATCACCAGCGGCGGGCCGAAAAACCTGATCACTGTATCACGGAATGTGTATAACCCGTTGCTTACCTCGTAAACAAAGCCAATGCGGTCGCCCGAGGTGATGGCGGGTTTCAGCAGGTAGGCAACCGAATCGGGATAGGGCTGCAGCTGGAGCGGGCTGGTGAATGATCTCGGTCCTCCCCAGGAGACGAACTGCGTAGAATCAAGGGGTTTCAGGGTAACCGTATAGTTTGCCGGGCTGTCCATCCCGTACCGTACAAAGTTAAAGTTGAAATAGCCCTGGCGGCTGGAAAGGATTACCGGCGAGGCATCCTGTGCTTCGGCATAGCGGATCGCAAAATGGGCGATCATCAGGTTGGAATACATGTTCTCCTGCGCAAGGGGAATGATCCGGTTCGCAAAGGGCCAGAAGCCGTCGGTCTGTGTTCCTGTTTCGGTCGTAAAACAGAGCTCTTTTGGCTTGGTGGTCTGTTCACCGTATTGCCAGTCGAGGGCATCCCCGTTGGTATTATAGAGGATCTGGCCAGGAGTGCCGGTCATATACCCATTCTGCCGAACCATGAAGGAGGAATAGGCAATATCGATGGCGCTGTCGGCGGTGAGGGCCGTCTGCCAGCACCAGGGGTACATGGTATAATCGCTGTAGGTGTGGTAATTCTGCGACAGGGTCCATACATTGGCCGTTGAGAAATCGCGGATGACCTGGGTTTCAGGCTCGGAGAAGGGGCCTGTGCCGCGATAGGTCTCGTTCGAGGGATCGGGGGACGAACCGGTATTGTCATATCCCCATTTATAGCCGAAATTGCGGTTCAGGTCTACCCCGATGTTGCCGCCCCCGTTGTCACGGCGGTTTTTGCGCCACATCCCGCCACCGGATGGAAAGCTGGTATGGTTGAATTCATACCCGTCGGGATTGACCACCGGGATAAAATAGAGCTGGAGATTGTCAACCAGGTATTTTATCTCATCGCTGGTACTGTAGTTTTCAAGTAGGTACCACATGAAGTACACCAGCTGCTGCATTCCCATCGGCTCCCGTGCGTGGATCAGGGCATTATAAAACACCTTCGGCTTGGTGGTGGTCTGGTCCGGGTTGTTGGAAATCCTTACGTAATAAATGGTGCGGCCTTCAATGGTTGGATTGTTTCCCGCATCGGCCTTAACGGAGATCAGCCCGGGGTAGAAGAGCCTCATGCTGTCAAGCTGGTTCAGCATCTCCTGGAGGTTAAAATAGCCTCCCATCGATCCCAGGTGGAAATGCTGCGGAACCGGATAGTTGGCTGCGGCAGCACTTATAAATTCCTCCTTATGGTGATTGATATAGTCAATCTGCCCCATCATCGACCGGTTGCGTTCTTCAATATAGGTTGAATAGTCGGCATGGAGCACATCATACCGGAAACCGGCCTGCTGCACCCTTAACAGTTCATCCTGTGAAAGGATGGTGGTCCAGGTGCTGTCTTTTGCGTGAAAACCCTCTTCAATGGCCAGACCTGATCTGGCAAGTTGTTCCATCCCATGGCTGTCTGCATGGATCCTCACCTCCGACCAGCGCGGTGTTTGGGCAGAAAGAAAAATGGGAATACAGAGGTACAACAGGAAACTTGATAACTTTATCATAATTGTTTTTTCAGACCCTTCCAGCGAAAGGTATTAATCATGTGTTCAACATCGGCCTTCAGCAGTTCAATTACCGGTGCCAGTGAATCGTTGTTGGGGGGAATATTGAAATAGAGGGCTCCCCTTACAAAGCGCGAAACGCTGTCGGTGACATAAAACTGGTAGGTTGAGGCGGCATCAGCCCCCCTGATATCATAGACCAGCCCAAAAACACGATGGTCCTTGTCAAGGAACTCGCGCTGGGTGATCGCATTGGCTTTGGGAATATGTTTATTTACCAGGGTATGGGCATCATCGAGATATTTTCCCAGGTTTCCGTCAATTACCTTATAACTGATATGTAACGTGGCGTTAAAGGGTTTATACCGGATGTTGATCCAGTAAGGTTCTGCCATCTTACTGCTGTCGGCGCTGATTTCCGCATAAACAGGGTATTCAAAGGAATAGGGGAAGGAGGTATCGAACGACTGGTATTGATGCCTGGGCAGATCGATCCTGAAATAGCCCCTGGGTTTCGGCGTATAGTGATCGCTGCAGGAACAGGCAACCAGGAGGAGAAGGATGAATAACGGGGAAATTTTCATGGGTAAGGAACAAATTGCAACATAGTAAATAATGAAAAAGTGTAAAGGCGATGAGCTGCCTTTACACTTTTTCACCCTTTTTCAGAAGGGAAGATCATCCTCAGCCGTGGATGGCATTGTAACATCCCCGGGATGAGACTCTGCGGGGGAGGCCCCGCCATTTCCTTCATCCCGGCGGGGGCCGCTGCCCAGCATCTGCATCGAATCGCCGAGGATCTCAAAGATAAACTTTTTCTGACCCTCCTTGTCTTCATATTCGCGTTTGCGGATCCTTCCCTCGACATAGATGGTGCTGCCCTTTTTCAGGAAGCGCTCAGCCACGTCGGCCAATCCACGCCACATGACGATGTTGTGCCACTCGGTATGGGTGGTCTTCTCCCCGTCTTTTCCCTTGTATGCCTCGGTTGTCGCCAGCGTGAATGTCGCTTTTTTAACTCCGTTTTCGAAATTCTGAACTTCCGGATCCCGTCCCAGATTACCGATCAAAATTACCTTGTTGACTCCAGTTGCCATGATGATTGATTTTAATGTTAAACACTCCGTGAACAAAAGTACTCATTTTTATTCTTAATCGGTTTTGAAGGTAAAAGGTAATGTGGAAAATGGATTTTTTTTTCATTTTTTAATATTTTTTCCCACTTTTGCACAAATGCAACTGATGCCCGACACAATTTCGGGACTGTAAACTTTATTTACTCGACCTGCTCCCCCTTGTTTTGCTGTAGGAAATACCCCCTGGAAAATGAAAATAAATATCCGCATCATTTTTGGAATCCTGGTTTTGATCGTTTCAACCATCACCATTACCTTCATCCGGATCAACCCCACCTCGCCTATTCCATCCCGGTCCAATTTGACCCGCAGGGCCGCCATGATCCCCAGCCTGGGGATCGGTGATATCGTTACCCAGGAGCTTATTTCCAATAATGACTATTTTAATGGGATCAGCTTGTTTTTCACCCAGAACCACCGGACAAACACGAACCAGAACATTCTCCTGTTGCTGGATTCAACAGGGAAAATCCTGCACAGGGAGGTGTTTTCCTCCCTGGTGCTCAAAGAGGGCGACCTTTCTACCTTTTATTTTGACAAACCTGTTTTTGTGGGAACGGATAATAAAATATCCCTTGTCCTCTATTCGCCCGACGGAACAACTGACAACTCCGCCTCAGTCCTGATCAATCCAACCGACTCCATTGGAAATTTCTATGTCTCAAAATTAACCGGCAATGACATTCTCACCTCCATTAAGAATAAAAACAGGCACTATCATGCAAGCCTGATGCTCCAGACCTATAAAACAAAGTACAGCCAGTTCTGGTTCCTGAAAATCCTGTTATATGTCATGGCGCTTATGATCTCCCTGGTCATCCTCATTTTTGGGCGGATAAGGAGCTGGCTGGCGAAGACAGGGATCAGGGTCGAATGGATATTTGCAGGCTTGGCCCTGCCCTTTTCTGTCCTGTTTGCCTTCATTACCCCCCCGACACAGGTTCCCGACGAAGGGAGTCATTTTTACCGATCCTACCAGATCTCCGAATTCCATTTTTCACATGCTGATGGCAGCGTACCCGTTTCCCTGGTTAAACTGGACACCTCTTTCAGCGATCTGCATGCCGCAGCCGCCAATAAAACCACTCTGGCAGAGATCAGGTCACACATGAAGGAACGGCTTGAACCTCAGAACCGAACGCAGGTATCGGCTCCGGGCTATACCCTTCCTTATATTCCCCAGGCAATGGGAATCCTGTTCGGACGACTCGTCACCTCCTCCCCGCTGATCCTCATGTATTTCGCCAGGCTGTTCAATCTTCTGGCAGCCGTGGTCATCATCTTCTTTGCCATCCGGATCACCCCATCCTTTAAATGGCTTTTCATGATCCTGGCCCTGATGCCAAAAACGATATTCCTTTTTGGTTCATTATCTTACGATACCCTGACCATCAGCATTTCTTTCTTTACCATTGCCATTTTCCTCTATTACGTCTATGAATGTAAAAGAAACCTGCAGATTAAAGACTTGGCACTGATGGCATTCCTGATCCTGCTGTTGCTCTTTTGCAAACCCCCCTACTTCCTGATCGCCCTGCTCTTCTTTTTTATCCCGCCGAAAAAATTCGGCAAGCTCTACAAATATATCATGATTTCCATCGGGGTGGTTGCCCTGGGGCTGTTTATCTATAAGGGGATCCCGGTAATGACAACCCTATTCCAGGGTCATTCTTCCGCAGCTGCTGTTACCTCGTCTCCCGAATCGATCTTCAGACCTGATGTCCAGATGAACCTTATTAAGAGTGACATTCCTGCCTATTGTACGCTGATGCTTAACAGTGCCTTTAATCTTAACCGCAGTTATGTACTGGAAAGTTTTGTCGGCTTCCTGGGATGGATCGATATTGAACTCCCCAAAACACTCACCTACTCTTTTCTGCTATTCATCCTGTTTTCAGCGCTGGTGATGGCCGAAGGAGAGATCAAAATTGGCTTCGCCAAAAAATCACTTCTCTTCTTTATCCTGGTAATGAGCTTCCTGGCCATTGAAACAGCCATGTTTCTGTACGCCACCAGTCCCGGGATTAACACCATCCACGGGGTACAGGGCCGCTATCTCATTCCCCTCGCCCCTCTCTTTTTCATGCTCTTTTACAACCGATCCCTCAATGGCCGGCTCAACCTTTTGTTTACCCTGCGCCGGAAGGAATATAAAACCGCCAAACCCAAAACCAAACCTGAAATAGTAAAGGAAATCCACAAAACGGAACAGCTTTTCAGCAAATCCCTCTACCTGGTCACAGCCTGCTTTTGCTTTTTTACCCTTACCTACTCCATCTTTCTGACCCTGGTACGATATTATAACATCCTATAACACTCACCCCTTAACCCACTGCCTGTTGCCTGTTGCCTAACCCAACCCTGAATGCCACAAAAAAAACACCTGATATCCGCCATCTGTTTCCTCCTCCTGGCCATCTTTGTGCTTAGGTTTTATGTGCCAAAACCGCCGTTGCTCGACATTACCCAAACCACCCGGTGCAAAAACCCCTACCTCGATGATGGATTTATCAAGGGGATCGTTCTGGTGCAGGAGGTAACGCTTAAAAAAGATTATCTCAATGGTTTTCACATCCGTTACATCACCATGGACCGTGAAAACACCAATACCAACACCATTGTTGTTTTTGACAACAACTACAACCTGCTCTTCAAGGAGAAGTTCTCTTCAAAGGAGATAGAGGACCGTAAATTCCATGCATTTCAGTTCCGGGAGAGCCTGAAAATCGGGAAAGGGAATAAAATCTCCATCTGTTTCCTGTCGCAGGATGGCGACAGCCTCAACTGCGTGCACAGCCTGTTCAACAAGGAGGCCACCATCGGGAATCTCTATGCCTGTGCCTTCAACAATGATGATCTCATTACCTCCCTGCATGGCCGGCACTATCCCTACCCGGGAGCCATCTTCCTCCGCACCTATGAGTCTGACAGTTCCCGCACGGCCATAATTTCCGGCATCCTGTACCTGGTTGCCCTGCTGATGGCCGTTACAATAGCATTTTTCGCAGCGATCCGCAAATTCCTTGCCGGAATCAATATCCTCCCCGAATATGTTTACCTGGGTTTTGCCATTGCCGCGGGACTGTCATTCCTGTTCCTGACCCCGCCGATGCAGGTCCCTGATGAGGGATCTCATTTTGCGCGGGTCGTGGAGTTGTCGCAGGGACAAATCTCAACGTCGCAGAAGACAATTCCCTCGGCTTTTGTGATGCTCGATTCAACCTTTTTAAGGCTGCATGCAAACCCGGATGAGAGGACCAGCATGGCTGAAATCATCTCTTTGAAAAAGCTGGACATAAATTCCAGCCACCAGGTACCCAGCAGGGGCCCGGCCTATACGATTCCCTATATTGCCCAGGTTGCGGGCTTTTTTACAGGGAAGATATTCTCATCCTCCCCGCTGGTGCTGTTGTATTTCGCCCGCCTGTTCAACCTGCTTTGCTCCGTCCTGCTTGTCTTCATGGCGATCAGGCTGGCGCCCGCAGGAAAGTGGATCTTCTTTTTACTTGGGCTGATGCCAAAAACCCTTTTTCTGATGGCCTCCCTCTCTTACGATGCTTTCGTCATCAGCAGTTCCTTCCTGCTGATCGCCATGTTCCTCTATTACGCCTTCAGGCCTGAAAAGGCTATGACATGGAAAGATCTCGGATTCCTGTGCCTCCTGTGGGCCCTGTTGGTGTTCAGCAAGCCTCCCTATCTCATCCTGGGCGCTCTTTTCTTTATCATCCCCTTTAGCAGGATCAGGGCCATATCAATCTACCACCTTTCCTTTTTCTTCATTGCCTGTACCCTGGTGCTGGTGTTTGACATCTGGAAACCAACACCACGGGAGGCAGCTCCTGACAATCCCGAAATGCAAGCGCTTGTTCATCCCCAACCGGCAAAAACCACTCCGGCAAACCTTCCAGTGCAGGCTGCAACCTCAGGTAATACCAATAAATCAGGAGAAAATAAAACCCAAAAGCCACAAGGGTCCCCGGCGATCGCACCTGCCCCGGTTGCCAAGGCCAATATTCCGGAGATCAACCCGCCAAAGCAAACCGAGTATATCAAAACCCACCTGAAGGTTTTTGTCTCGCTGCTGATAACAACCAATTTTTACGAAATGCGGGCTGACATCCTGAACAACTTTGTCGGGAATATGGGGTGGCTTGATACTTTTGTCCCGGACAGTCTGGTAAACCTTTATCTCATCGTATTGCTGATCACGGCAATCTGCATGGCTGAAGTGCAGATTCACCTTGGCTGGCAAAGAAAACTTTTCATGTTCCTGCTTTTTATGGTGGCAGCCCTGGCTATTGAAACCGCCATGTATATCTATACGTCGTTTTTTGCACAGGAAAAACTCTTCGGGATACAAGGCAGGTATTTTATTCCGCTGGCCCCCCTGCTCCTGCTTGTATTTTACAACAGCAGGGTTTCCGGCAAACTGAATTTCCTGTTCAGCGCCAGGCGGGGCAACTGGTTAAAGTCAAAGCCAAACCTGAAACCCGGGATAATGGTTGATATCCAGCAGGAACAGATCTTTTCAAAATACCTTCAGATCTTTATAATAGGGCTGTCGGCCATAGCCCTGATCAGGGGTGTTGCAGCGGTATTACTGAGGTATTATCTATGGTAAAAAACTGGTTTTATGAATGATGAGTACGAGTTAACCGTTATAATCCCGGCATACAATGAGGAAAAGAACCTGTTGATTTTCCTGCCGCCGCTGATAACTTTCTGCCAGGAAAACCGCTGGAGGATCATCCTTGTAAACGATGGTTCAACAGACCATTCCAGGGAATTCCTGGACTCTTTGTCCACGGAACCGTTGCTTACCATGCTGCACCACAAACTCAACAAAGGATACGGGGCTGCTTTAAAAACCGGTATCAGCGCGTGTGAAACAAGGTACCTGGTCACCTTCGATGCCGATGGTCAGCATTATCTTGAAGATGTCGTCAAACTGCTCGGCTATCTTAAAAAAACAGATGCCGACATGGTGGTTGGATCCCGCAAAGGGTTAAAGTCCTCCTCCTATTACCGCGGAACCGGCAAAAATATCATCCGGTTTCTTGCCAGGATCATGATGACGGTTCCGATTCACGACATCAACTCCGGTTTAAAGGTATACAGGACCGACCTCGCCAGGAATTATCTTTACCTGCTGCCCGACACCATGTCGTTCAGCGATGTGATCACCCTGATCTTCATCAACCACCGGCACCTGGTACTGGAACAACCTATCCATATCAGGGAACGTACCAACGGGGAGAGTACCATCGGCCTTCAGACCGCCTTCCAGACGGTCATGGAGATCATCAACATCGTGATGCTTTTCAACCCGATGAAGATATTTTTACCTCTGTCGGGCCTCTGTTTTCTCGCTTCGATGGTTTGGGGCCTGCCCCTGGTATGGGAGGGGCGCGGGGTCAGTGTAGGCAGCCTGCTGGGCATTGTATCCACCATGATCTTTTTCCTGCTGGGGCTTATCACCGAGCAGTTATCCCAGATCCGGAAGAACCGGAACAACTGATCAGGATCAGAAACCGTGACGGCCCCTGTCCGGGAATGTCCGGGATGGCCGGAGGTGTCAATAAACAGGTTGAATAAGGATTATTGGAACTTGATCCCATGAAAAAAGAAGAAATCAGGGAATATTACAACAGTGCCGCAGGCTCAAGAGCTAAATGGAAAAAGAGAAACTGGTTTTATCACAAGTCGCTGGAGAAATATTTTTCATTTATTATTCCTGCCAATGCAAGGGTTCTTGAACTCGGATGCGGGTTAGGTGACCTCCTGGCCGCCATGAAGCCCGTTTATGGTGTTGGAATTGACTTTGCCCCTGACATCATTGAACAGGCAAGGAAGAGATACCCCGGCTTGCATTTTTTGACCGCCGATGCCGAAGAAATTACCCTCGTGGAAAGCTTCGACTACATTATTCTTTCCGACCTTGCCTGTTGTTTATGGGATGTCCAGAAGGTCTTTCAGAATGTCCGGAATTTCTGTCATCCACAAACCAGGCTGATCATTTCCAACTATAACTTCCTCTGGGAATCAGTCATGATTCTCGGCGAAAAGCTCCATATCAAACTTCCCCAGCCCAAGCAAAATTGGCTGTCGGCAGCTGACCTGGATACACTTTTACAGCTGGAAGATTTCCAGATCATTACGACCCGGCATAAATTATTGTTTCCAAAGTACCTCCCGGGAATTAATTTCCTTTTCAACAGGCTGCTGGCCAATCTTCCGCTGTTGTGCAGGCTCGACCTTGTGAATATCATTGTGGCACGACCTCTGTTTACTGCCGGGGCCGGCCACAGCGTTTCAATCGTCGTACCGGCCCGCAACGAACGGGGCAACATAGAAAATGTAATCTGCAGAACAGCTACCTTCGGCCTTTCCCAGGAGTTTATCTTTGTGGAAGGTCATTCTTCCGATAACACCTGGGAAGAGATGCTCCGGGTAAAGGATGCCTACCCTGATAAAAATATCAAAGTGCTCCGGCAAAGCGGGAAGGGAAAGGGGAATGCGGTAAGAGAGGGATTTGATGTGGCGACGGGGGAGATCCTCATGATCCTCGATGCCGACCTGACCATGCCACCCGAAGAGCTCGAAAAATTCTACCTGGCCCTGCAGCAGAACAAGGGCGAATTTATCAACGGCTGCCGCCTGATTTACCCGATGGACAAGGATGCCATGCGGTTCCTGAACTTTCTGGCCAACAAATTCTTCGGGATGTTTTTCACCTACCTGCTGGGGCAACGGCTTAAGGACACCCTTTGCGGCACCAAGGTAATGTTCAAACGCGATTACGATGCCATTCAGGCAAACCGCCATTATTTCGGAGAATTTGATCCCTTCGGCGATTTCGACCTGCTTTTTGGCGCTGCCAAACTGAACCTGAAGATGACCGAGATCATCATCCGTTACCGCGACAGGGAATACGGTTCAACCCAGATCAGCCGTTTCAAACATGGCTGGCTGCTGATCAGGATGAGTTTGTTTGCCGCGCGGAAAATGAAATTCATTTGATACATCCTTACTACTTTGATTCAAAAAAAATGGACCAAAGATTATCCATCGAAATCAAACATGGCATCATGCTGGCCGGCCTCGATCCGGGGAAAATCTGGAACTGGGAATCCTGTGCAGGCAAAAAAAGATGGCAGAAAAGGGTAGCCCTCCTTTCCTCCGGGTTAACACCCGGAGCCTCCGTTCTGGAGCTGGGATGCGGAACCGGTTATTTTACAAGGGAGTTCATAAAAACAGACACCTTGGTGACAGCCATCGATATCTCCCCTGACCTGCTGGAAATCGCCCGGAACAATATCTCTGCCGAAAACCTCACCTTTTACCTGATGAATGCCTATTCCATGAACTTCCCTGATGCATCGTTCGATTATATCATCGGCAGTTCCGTACTTCATCATCTCGATGTCGGGAAGGCACTCAGCGAAATTTACAGGGTGCTGAAGCCGGGCGGTGAGGTCAGGTTCACCGAACCCAACATGATGAACCCTCAGATAGCCGTGCAGAAAAACATCCCCCTGATAAAACGGTATATGGGCGATTCCCCCGGGGAAACCGCCTTTTTCAGCTTTATCCTGAAGCAGGATATGAAAAAGGCAGGTTACCGTTCAGTTCAGATCACTCCGTTCGATTTTCTTCATCCCGGCATCCCTGGAAAAGCGGCAGGGTTTGTTGACCGGCTTGGTAAAACCCTTGAAAAAATTCCACTTCTGAAGGAGATCGCAGGTTCCCTGTTTATCACGGCCTTAAAATAGAATCACTCGGATTCTGATGGCGTCATGCAGGTCTTCTGGGCCCCACCGGTAAGTATTACAGATTGTTTTGAAGTAAACAACGAAAATATGGCCAAAGGAACCCATGGCATACCCAACGAGCACAAGGAAATCCGAAAATGGAAATTACAAGGTTTCAGGTTTTAATTATTTTCAGTGTCATGAACATGCAGGTCTGTCTTGAGATGGATGCCAAATACCTGTCAGTAGCCCGGAAAAGCGGGAAGGAACCATCAGGCACAAATTGCCTGAAGGAGACACCGCCACTCAGGAGGTACCGCAGGGGCGTATGATATTGAATGTATTCTATCGTCAGGGCAGGAAACTCTCTTCGAAACAGGGCATTATCTCTTTCAAATACAATCCAGGGCAGGCAGAGATTTGCCTGGCTTAACGGGCCATCCTCCGGAATCTGCCAGGTGCCGGCGGGATCAAAAGGCTCATGATGGAACCGCTGATAGATGAAACGGCTCCAGATACTGTTCGCCGGTTCAATCATGATCAGTTTCCCATTTTTTTTTAATACCCGGCTGGCTTCCGATAAAAACAACCGGGCATCGGGCAGATGATGAAAAGTGTCGACCATAAATATACCACTGACTGAACTGTCGGAAAAAGGCATCTGGATTGCTGAGAAGGTCATATCATTTGAAGGCAGCGGTAGAACATCGGTTGAAATGATATCCGGAATAAGCTTCTTTAAAAATCCGCCACCTGCCCCGATTTCAATTATCTGGCCAGGAGGGAGATGCGACTTTTCAAGGATAAATGCCTCATACCATTCCCTGTATAGTTTATTGAGGAATAACTTAGACTGTATGATGACCCTGTGTTCCTGAGTCCTTCCCGGATCATCCAGCGTGAAATTGCTCCTATATTTAAATTTGTACATTTATTTGATCATTATGTATTTTGATGGTCACAATGGTACCGCAACAACTCTTGTAGACGGTGAAATTTCAAAAACCGAATTAATATACATCCGCCAAAGCATGGACGACCATGCAGCATCACCGGTAAGCATCCGGCCAACACCCGATCCTAAATGATGACTGGACAAAATCACAGTTTAGCTTTTGCTTCCCCTTATTTTTTGCATGAGGGAATATATCGTAACGATGAAACTGTTTTTAATTCGATGTTTCAGCAGCCGCCATCGGTTCCGGTCGTATCTTTGATGAATCCTGTACTGCTCTTCAAACTGCCCTTTGTAGCCCCTTGAACTGATCGAATCGGGGTGTACCCTGAAACAAGCCAGGTCGTCGTCGATAAAACCCGGCTCACCAAGCTTTGCAAACCTGAGCCACAGGTCATAATCCATGGCGGTCGGCAGTGTCAGATCAAGCGGCCCCGCGGCCAGGATGGCCGTACGCCGGAAAAATACCGCAGGCTGGGAGATAAAATTCTCCCCCAGCAGCCGGTTGTAGCTGTATTTTCTTGCCGACCTCCTCTTATAGGCCGTGATCCATTTCCTGATCTCCCTTCCGTGCTCATCAACGATATGGCAATGGCCATAAAGCCACAGGGTTTGCGGGTGACTATCAAACCAGTGCTCCACTTTTTGCAGGGTTCCCGGCAGGTAAAGGTCATCGGAGTTGAGCCAGCCTATAATATCGCCGGCACCCAGGGCAAATCCCTTGTTCAGCGCATCAGCCATCCCCTGGTCAGGCTCTGAAACCATCCTGATGCTGTCGCCCTGCTGCTTTAGTATTTCAACCGTACCATCGGCCGACCCGCCATCGATCACGATATGTTCCACGAGCCCGGTCACCTGCTGGTCCCTGACACTCTGCAGCGTGCGCCCGATAAAGGCCGCCTGGTTGAAGGAGGGGGTGACGATGGAGAATTTCGTTCCTGCTGATGGTCCCATTTTTCAGCCATTGAATGATTTGGCAGCCCCTGCGGTCATGACGGCAACGATGGCTTCGATTACCTGCCCGGTCGTGATGGATGCAATTTCCACAGTTGACCCATCAATAAACATGGTATTCAGGTCACCGGGATCCATCGTGGCATATCGGGCCGGGATCACGCATTCCATGTTACACCCGGAGGCGGAGGGATAGGGTACAAACCGTCCGTAATGGTTCATCTGCGATACAACCACCATGGGAATATCCAGTGCCGCCGCGATATGAACGGCTACCGTATCGTTCGTGACCAGGAGGGCTGCCTGGGAAATCAGCCTGATCAGTTGCGGGAAGGTGGTCTTCGCGGTATAATCCGATACGGGTGCCGCGACGCAGCCAGCTATCTCAGCAGCCAAATCAGTATCTCCGGGACCACCGGCGATGACAACCTCCAGCCCGTACCTGCTCCTGATAAAATCACAAATGACCGCAAAGTTGCCGGCGGGCCAACGCCTGAAAGAGAGCTGGGCCCCCGGGAATATTACCGCATAGCTTCCACCGGTTTCGGTAACCTGTATGGCTGAGAGGGAACCAGGGTCAAAAAATGGCTTAACGACCCGCAGGGGCACTTCCAGGATGGTTTCAAAAAAGATCCTGTTTCTGTCAACCTCAAAGATCACCGAAGGATCAACCGCTATAAGCCGCGAATACCAGGCACGGGCAACCCTTGCATATAACGGATTAATATTGACGGTATCCCCGGAAAAACCAATCCGCTGCCCGGTACCGGCAATTTTTGCAAAGTAGTCAAAGAGGAATTCCCTTGAAAAAACAGGATGAATCACCTCCGTATATTGACCGGAGATCCTTTTCGCAATCCGGATATAATAAAAAATATCAAGGTAGATCCTATTCTTTCTGATCCAGATATATTCATCGAAACAATCACCGTCGAACTGTTCAGTCATCTCCCGGCACATCGAATTTCCGCAGAAGGTGATGTGAAAGTCCCTGTATTTTTCACTGTTTCGCAGTATCCTGAGAAAATTCCTGATCAGGATATAATCGCCAACGGCATCGGGTTTGAGAATCAGCAGTTTTTTCCGGGGCTGTACGGGTTTGGCCCTGAACAGCAACGACATCACGGCGAGCAGGTAGATGAAAAAGGAGACATAACGGAGATAGATGCGGGTAAGCAGCCGCTGAACCTGAAAACGAACGGTCATAACGTATCAAATTTCAAACGTGAGTCACCTTGAAGGATCCTGCTGCGGTTGGTCCATTTAACAAGCGCACTGACCACACCCTGGGGAAAAACAGCGTAAACCCCCTGTACGACCACCGATAATAGGACCAGCAACAAGTAATAGGCCTTTTGCCTGGCATGCAGTACAGAATGCAGTTTTACCAGCCTGTACCGCTCCATGGCAGACTTTACCTGCCGCCGGTCGGACACGCCGCCTGTTTTCCAGATGGCAACCGTAACTGGCACCTTCACAAACCTGCAGCCGCGAAGATAAAGCCTGTAGAGCAGTTCATGATCGGCGCCAATCCTGAACGAGAGATCATAGCCGGTATCAGCGATTACAGCCCGCCTGAGAAAGAGGCTCTGGTGATTGCAAACCATCCCCTTCCACAGCTGATCAGCCGGCAGGGCTGCCCTGAAAACGCAATATCCCGGGTAGCCGGCGATGCTGTCGCCATACATCACCTCCGCATCCTGGGGTGGATTTCCGAAAATCCGGGTTAATACCTCTGCATTGGCAAAAACATCCCCGGCATTCATAAAATTCACCCAATCTCCTGTGGCCCGTTCAAGCCCCTTGTTCATGGCATCGTAGATCCCCTTGTCGGGTTCGCTGATCCATGTTGTTATTTTTTCCTGCTGCTCCCTGATCACATCCAGCGTGCCATCTGTAGATCCGCCATCAATAATGATAAACTCAACCTGAGGATAATACTGGCCTGAAACGCTGAAAATCGTTCTTTGCAGTTCCGCTGACGCATTGAGGACAACGGTGACAATGGATATTTTAGGTTGATCGCAGCTCATGTTACCCCTGCAAATCTATTGATTCGGGTTGGATATTTGTTAAAAAACAACACGGGACGATATCCTGCCATCATGTTATTTGAAAATTGCTTCGAGTTTTTTTCGCATTATACCGGCCTCAAAATGATCTGAAAATATTTTTTCTGCTGCCAGGCAATGAAAACTATAAAATTCCGGATCCGTAAGCAGATGCCTGATTTCAGCGGCAAAGAGTTGAGGATCACCGGCGACCAGGAACTCCTTCAGGAGTTCAGGTGGCATGCCGCAAAGTCCTTTTGGCGTGTTGACCATGGGGATGCCGTAGGCAAGCGATTCGACAACCTTTACCTTCATCCCTGTTCCGCTCTGCAGCGGATTGATGGTGATCCTGCATTTCCCGTAAGCTTCATCAAGCCGCGGCGCATACTCCGTTTTTGTAACCCCGGCCATATCCGCGACAAACAGTGATACTTTGCCAACCACCAGGATTTTCAGATCATCCTTCAGGTGCGGGCGAACCTGCTGGAAAAACCACTTCAGCCCTTCAATATTTTCAGGATTGTCAAAGCCGATGAACAGGATATCATATACCTTGTCACAGGCAAGCCGGGCTGGCTTTTCCATAAAAACAGGGACATAATCATACCCGGGATGCGGGGCATTCGCCGAAAAAAAACGGAGCTCCTCATCCGACAGGCATATTACCCTGTCAAACAGGTTGACTCTTTTTATCTCCTCGGCAATCGCGGCATCCAGGTTTACATTTCCCGGGTTTGCCTCATGTACCTTCAGGGAGATGAAATCCTCCATGGTCAGTACCCTGGTAATTCCCTGCGGCAGATTTGTTTGCAAAAGGTTGGCCCAGTAAACATATCCGATTACAATGTAGTCGTAGCGGCTGGTTCCGGTAATTTTAGCAAGAAGGGATTGCATGCCGGGAAAAGCGTAATCAGGCAGCGGGCTATCTATGCCAGAAACTTTTGTTTTCGAAAAGGGGAACATTTTTGAAAAAAAATTCATGACCAGGCGCCAGTGGTAACCCGTTCTGAAATCATAGAGGAAAAGCCGGTTGACCAGGTGGCGGTCATTCTCTGTTTTAAAGTTGTTCCAGTTGCTTTCAAAATGGCGCAATCCCAGTAAGTCAATTTCGAAACCCAGCGCTTTCAGGCAGGAGACAAATTCATAAAATCGCTTATGAACCCCGCTTTTCAGTTCAAAGAAGTTATGGGGGAATACAACCAGTATTTTCCTTGCCTCCTGCATCTTCACGGGTTTACCTCCTTCAGCGTCTCTTTTATTACCTGCAGGTATTGCAGTCCCCACTGCCTGTCGGGCTCCAGGTAGTTGCCTTCGGCCCATTCATTCCACGATTTAATGATCAACAGGTTGTGTTTTCGCCCGTTATCCAGCACAAACCTGATCGCCTGCTGCAGATGTGCCCTGAACAAAGCCGGTGTGGAATGGTTAAAAACCAACCCGTTCCTCCCCGACCTGGGCGTATTATCCCAGTTAGGCAGGATACAGGGAATGAAATCCCTGTTAGAAAAATCGTCAAAACGGTAGTGCCGGATGATATCCTGATAACCGATGACCATCGGGTAATGGCTCAGGATATGCCGATTAAATGAATTTTTCAGCGACCGGAATAAATTTTCCTGGTAGGTATCCACGTAATGCCCTGGCATGTACACCGTCATCTCATCGAAGCCGTCCTTCCGGTAATCCCACTGAAGGTGGTTTACCCCAATAAAATAGATCCCGGCGAATCCGTTTTTGATGGCCAGTCCGTTCCAGAGATCGGTAAATTCTCTCATTTGCGGGAAGGTCGCCGGTTCATAAATAAAAAACAGGGGCTTGTTATCCAGCCTGATATACCTGGGGTCATGAAACGCCTTGAGCAGGCTGTGGAAATGGGCAATATGGTCCTCTTTGCCGGGGTAGGTTTGTTCAATCAGCGTTTTGTCTTTAAGCCCGTGCCAGATCCCTGTCCACGATTGGTTTGCCCAGGCAAGGCAAAAGGGAAAATCGGGCTGGCCGCTGTCAACAACTTCATTGAAAGGCCGTTCCAGCAATTGCCGGCCATTGCCAAACCAGTAATGCCAGTAAATAAATCCTCCCAACCCTGCCTCCCTGGCCAGTATTACCTGTGCCAGCCTGGCTTCGGGAACCCTGAGGTCATAATAGCCAAGGTCGGCTGGCAGGTTTGGCTGATGATGGCCGTAAAAAAAACGCTTTGCCCTGGTGGTATTGGTCCATTCGGTAAATCCACTGCCCCACCATTCGTCATTTTCGGGGATGGGATGGAACTGGGGAAGATAAAAGGCCAGCGTTCTGATAACCGTAGGATTGATTCCCATTTTTCTTTAACCTCCCTTTGAAAATAATGTAAATAATTTACAGTTCCGTTGCTTTCACCCCTGCCGACAAAACCAATCCGGAATTCACCTCATTGAATCAGAACGTATTGAGAAAATCATCATCTTTGCCAGGGAATACCTTATCTGAAAATACCAGGAGGAATCTAAACCTGTGATCCGCTAAGTCAAAACCCGCTTCTTCTGAAACAATTCTTCCCAAAATCCGGCATCCCTTTTTTGTGTATAAATACGCGGCAAATGAACCCATTCATACAAAAAATAATTTTTAATCTCCGTTATCCGAACATTGCGAAAATAAGAAAAAAAAATCTCACCTACTTGTCTAAAGGCGCTTTATTAAACCTTTCAAGAAATGTCAGGAGGGTAGAACAGAACAATATCCCGGGAATTTTGATTGAAGCCGGGTGTGCCCTGGGAGGCAGCGCCATCATGATCGGGCTTGCGAAATCAAGGAATCGCAGGCTGAATGTTTATGATGTGTTTGGTATGATACCGCCACCCTCCGGGTACGACGGAAATGATGTGCATCACCGGTACCGTATCATCAAAGAGGGGAAATCAAAGGGGATCAACGGGGAACTGTATTACGGGTATGAGCAGGATATCCTGCAAAAGGTCAAAAAAAACTTTCTTGACTTTGGATTGAATGAAAAAGACCATATTCACCTGATCGGGGGTTTGTATGATGAATCCCTGCTAATCGGCGAACCGGTGGCTTTTGCACATATCGATTGCGACTGGTATGCTTCTGTTATGACCTGTTTAAAGCGGATTGAACCAAATTTATCCCCCGGGGGTATCATGATCATCGACGATTATAACGATTGGTCGGGATGCAAGAGAGCTGTTGATGAATTTTTCAGGGCAGATGATAAAGAAGGTCATTTCAGCTTTAAAATTGAATTTAACAAACTGGTTATCGAAAAGACAAAAGGGTGTTCGCCTGCCTGATCTTTTATTCAGCCCTGAACCACAAACCAGGGATTCAGCAGATTTTCCTTGTTGTATGAAAGCTCACTCCCTGTTTCAGGGTCTACCAGGGCAAACCCGGCGGCTTTCGCAATGGCATGTCCGGCGGCCGTATCCCATTCCATGGTCGGGGCAAAACGTGGGTAAACATCGGCAGTCCCTTCTGCTACCAGACAGATCTTGAGGGAACTGCCCCGTGATATTACCCTGACAGGGGCAAACTTGCGTTCAACCTCCTGAATAAATGCAATTGTCTCCGCTGTCATGTGCGACCGGCTGGCCACCACGGTATAGCCGGGGTTCTCCCTGGCCGGTAATGGCAGCCGGGACGAGGACGAAAAAGGCACCTCAGCATCATGATCCTGTATCCATCCCTCCTTTAACAGCAGCTTATACGCCCCGGTCAGCAGTGTTGCGAAATATAATTCCCCGGTGACTGGCGTGAAAATAACGCCCAGCACCGGCTTTCCCTGTTTCACGAGGGCAATGTTGACCGTGAAATCGCCATTTCGTTTGAGGTATTCCTTTGTGCCGTCGAGCGGGTCAACAATCCAGCATTCCTGCCAGTTCCGGCGAACTTCCCAGGGTAACTGCAGGGATTCCTCGCTGATCACGGGAATCTGCGTTTTGGCAAGGTACCGCAGGATTATCTCCTGTGACCTTCTGTCGGCAAGGGTGAGTGGCGACAGGTCTGATTTATAGGCAACATCCTGGTGATCTGAACCGTAAACGGCAAGTATTGCCTCCCCGGCTTCCAGGGCAGCCTTAATCACATACGTCAGCAACTCCTTTTCTTCCATCTGATCTTCTTTTTTATCTTCAGGTTCCTTCCTGGAAAGTCATTTACCTGAATATCCCGAGTCTTCGTACAATTTCCTCCCTGTTATCCTCCAGGAAGGTCGTTGTAAAATGGGTTCCATCAACAAAACAACTGTCGGGATAATACAGAAAATGATCAAAATACCCGACAAACATATCATCAAAACCTTTTTTATGAATATCTGCCCTTAATTTTTCAAAGTCGTTTTGCTTATGCCCCAATGTTTCCCGAACCGGGGATGCAACAAAGATAATTTTAACATGGTTTGTACGCGAAAAATCTCGCAGCTTAGTGATATAATAGGCGCCAAAATCTGACACGGAACGGTAATTAGCCGGTTTTCCGTCGTCATAGTTAATATCGGAAAACGGCAGGATTTTATAAAAGTTGAAAAATGACAGAAATGCAAGGGGTTCTTGTGCGATGTTTTTTATCAGGAAGCGATCCAGATAGGGAATATTCGTATAGTTGAAAAAAGATTTAACAAAATGTCCGTAGGTCAACTTAGACCTGAATTTATAGGTTATCCCGCCAGGGACGGTAACAATATAGATAACTTTGATATGCGGGTTGGCTTTTAAGGCCCTGTTGGCCATGATATAGCACTTTGCCATCAGACAGGGTGCGCCGGTTGCAAGCCAGTTTGAACGTTTTCCCATCGGGAATAACTGGCCAGCGACGCTGCATCCAAGCAAAAGTGTGTCCGATGTTATTGGCTTTTCTGTTCCCCTCTGGGACTCATAATGCTTAAAAACAGAAATTTTTTCTAAAAAATAATTTGATGAAGAAAGGATCCAGGTGCCTGCCAGTTCAAGGAGCAGGATCATGCATAAAAGGTTCAGCAAAACAATCAGGATGAATTTTTTAACCGTCATATAACCACATTTAATTTTTTATCAGCAGTTCAGGTTCAACCAGTTTCAACAGCAATTCCTATTTTGGCCTTAAAGTTTCACTGCAATGTTTTGATGCATGAAGATATCAGAAACACCGCAACCCGGTTTCCCAAAATCGAAGTTTTCCCATACGACCCTGAACTCAGAGAGCATGATTTTCCGGTTGGAGCAATCAAACATGACCTGCTTTACCAGGCCCGTCTCCTGCAGGCTGATGATAAAGGGATTGATCCAGATACCATCGGCTGCATTTTCAGGGACAATTTTATAATGCATGATCCTGCCGTCGGAAAGTTTTAAAAAAACCAGGCATTCTTCATCCTTGTACAGGAAACTTTTCAACCGCTGCAGGAAGCTTTTACCACAGGAAAACTTTGCCCTCAGCAAACCCTGCTGATTAAAAGGCACATCAAGCCACTGCCCCCAGGTTCCCTCATCCGTTCGGAGACAGGAAGCAGCTGCCCCAAGGTTGGTTAACCTCTTTTTAAGTACCAGGAATTTAGCATCAGCGTAATAAAAGGAATAGTTGCAAAGGATCCTCAGCAGGGTCTGTGGCTCATCATTAAGCAGGTACCTGTTGTCGATGCTGGCAAACTGACCATCGGCCCTGTTTCCGGGCCATTTCACCAGGTCCCAGATAAGGTAGGTAGGGGCTTGACCTGAACTAAAATGGGCGGCGTTTTTATTGTCCAGCCAGGGAGTATAGCTTGCGTAGCTCTGGATTACAACCCTGGGCTGCCAGGTAAGGTTGTTGGCTGCAATTACGGCATAATCCCAGGGGTAAGCATCTACGGTTGCCTTGCCTATTGAATCGCGAATAGCCACTGGTAATAGTGAGGAGGCAATATTATGCCTGCTTTGGACAGCCCCTTTTGATTTCAACATATTAAAATCAGTCAAAAATCCAATCATGCTATTAACCCTGAACAACTCCACCGGCTTGGGCCGGTAGGCAGCCGCATTCCTGGAGTTGACAGTGACCAGGCAAACAACACCCATGGCCAGGATAAGATTACGGTATTGATGCTGATTTTCAAAAAGGATGAAAATCACCAGGAAGATGGTTATCAAAATTATGAAACTTGATACATGGAAGATATCCTCCCTCGACATCCCGTATTTCCAGGTAGCAAAAATGGTTAACAGGGTCAACAGGCCGAAATAGGATCCCTGCCGCGACTTGCTTATGAAGGGCAACGCAAAAACCACCACCAGGAAGGGAGATAAAAGCCACCAGTTATTTTCAGGATAAAGGGATGCTGCAGCAGAGTTATCCATGGTAAGCTGATATATTCCGGTTATATAGGTAAAAAATCCAGCAAGGGTTCCATACAGGATGAACCAGCCCAGGAGTATCAACGCGGGAACAATGACCAGATCGATACAACTCTTTTTGTAATCTTTATCCCTGAAAAAATAAAAGGCTGCAAAAGAAACGTACAGGGTAAGTGCGGTTACCACAAGGTAAGATTTTATATAGAAAGCAAAGACGGTCAAAATAAAGGCGGTCAGTTTCAGGAAAAACCTTTCTTCAAGAAAATAGTTGCAATAAAGCAGCAAAATATTGACAAGAATCAGGTTCTGGAAATTGGCGATCGCCGAGATGAGGTACGCGGCAGTAAACAGGATCAACCATTGTTGTCCATGTTTCCGGCCGGTTAATCCTGAAATGACAAAAACAAGGCACGCCTTTAACAGGGAGGTAACAATCACAACCTGTACCACAGTGCCGGCCAGCGGATAAACGAAGTAAGCAAGCGGTCCGTGGGGAAAGATGATCCCTTTGCCCCGGCTGAGCCCGGTCATGAACAGCGAATTAAACACCCATTTTAAAGAATTGTCAATTCCGGTTGAATAATTCCAGCTGTATTCAGGGAAGGTGCCAACGATAATGAATATCGCCAGTAAAAACAGTTTCAGCATATCAGACTGACGGTATCTGGCTATGATTTTACCTGTTTTCCTGCTTTTTTTGAAGTCGCGGAAATATTGGAATACCGGAACATCCCTTATGTCTGGCCCATTAATCTTCCTGCCGAACAAACTCTTTATCATGCATCGGACTTTTATAAACATCATGCGACTATTTCCAACCGGTAACGGTTTTCAGAATTGGAAATAGAGGAACACCTTCTGCCCGCCGCCAAAGAAAACAATGGCCAACACAATCCCGTAATAGCAGGCCCAGCGAACGATCGCCGGAACCCTGTTCACGAGTTGCAGGGGAAAATCCCTGTTGCGTTGAATAAATTCAACGAGGAAGGCAACCGCGGAGGCAACAATCAATTCAATCCGGGGAAGCGGCCCGGCGTGAATTTCTGACGGGTAGAAAATCCCTGCCAGAAAATCAAAAGCCTGATGGATACTGGCCGATTTGAAGAAAATCCAGGCAACCAGTACCATCAGCATGGTCAGCAAATACTCCGTTCCCCGGAGTAAAAATCCAGGAACAGGGTTCATCCTGCGCAATAGCCTTTGTTTTGGTTTCTTTACGATATGGTATAAAATCAGCATCCCCCCATGGATCATTCCCCAGAAAATAAAGGTATAATTTGCCCCATGCCACAACCCCGTAAGTGTCCAGGTAATAAAGATGGCCATGATGTAGATGAAAAGCTCGGTTTTGATTAAAAGAAACCTGGCACCCTTGATCCTGCCGGAGATAAAGTAGGCTGCCGGCAGGAAAATATAATCCCTGAACCAGTTTGTCAGGGAGATATTCCACCTGCGCCAGAATTCAGCAATATCGCCGGCAAAATAGGGAAAGGCAAAATTGCGCTTTATCCTGAATCCAAGCATCTTACCGATACCGATCGCCATATCGGAATAGCCTGAAAAGTCGGCATAGATCTGTACCGCAAAAAAGACAGCTCCCAGCAGGAGGCTGATGCCCGACATCTCTCCGGTAACATCGAACACCCTACTGGTAAAAATACTGCAATTATTGGCTACCACCATTTTCATAAACAAGCCCCAGACAAATTGCCGGATGCCATCCACTGCCAATTCCGGATCAAACACCCTGGGAGCCTTTATCTGCGGAAGAAGTGAAACAGGGCGTTCGACCGGACCGGCAAGGATGACCGGGAAAAAACTGAATGACAGCAGGGCGGGGATGATCCTTTTTTCGGCATCCAGCTTACACCTGTAAACATCCATGATATAGCTGATACCCACAAAAATATAGAAACTGATTCCCACGGGCAGGATCAGGTTTAGGGTTAATGCCTGAACCTGGAAACCAACCGCTGCCATGGAGGATACAAATCCTTCAATGAAAAAATCAAAATATTTAAAAACAATAAGGGTCCCGATATTGACAGTCAACCCTGCAAGCAGGATCATCCTGCGTCGCCGGGTAGCAGTCGAATCCTGTATCAATAAACCTGCCAGCCAGTTGACCAGAGAAACCCCTATCAACAGCAGCAGGAATTTCCAGCTCCAGCACCCATAAAAAAAAAAACCGGCTGCGAGCAGGAAAAGGTTCTGCAGTTTCAGGCTATTCTTCAGGAAAAGCCAGTAAAGCAGGAAGACAAAAGAAAAAAATACAGCGAACTCAGCAGAAGTGTAAAGCATCAGACTCAGGTTCGCACCCAATGGTAAGGTGCTGTTAATATCTTAGTGAACATTTTTTAATCCCCACCTCTTTTCCATCTAATAAACGGCCATAATGCCCGGGTTCCGAAACATATCCGGATCCCTGGTGCCGGAGTCAAGATTTATAGGTTTCGGGCGCCTATTTTGTCGCTACAAACAGCGCTCTAAATCCGCCCAGGTAGCCATATTTCTCCGACCAGTACAAAACAACCTCAACATCCCTGAACCCGGTCTCCCTGATCTCATCCAGCAACTGAAAACTAAAATTATTATAACACAGGCTTCCATTCTCGCTGAGTGGATTCCCGTGGTATTCCGGTGGTTCCAGGTGAACTATCTGCTGATCATCATTAATGTAGGCCCGTGTGGTATTAAATTGCTGGTAGGGGTAGAACGGAACACAAAAATAGAAAATCCCGTTTTCCTTCAGGCATCGGAATATCTCCCGAATCGCTTTCCTGTAGTCAGGGATATGTTCCAGGCAATCAAAACTGAGAATATAGTGAAAGCTTTCGTCCCGGAAGGTCAGTTTTGTGAGGTCCTCATTTCTGATCTTTGTGCGTCTGTTGCCGGGGCTTGGTGCAGTCCCATCCAGGAATTCACTTCCCGTCAGTTTGGGATAATATTTACGTAACCGGTTAAACAGGGGCGTTACCTGTTCTGTGATATAAATCAGGGAGTTGCGGGGTGGCTTCACCTTTGCCAGTAAAAAATGATAAATCGCCCTTGTTCGGCCATTCATGCCACAATCGGGACAGATCATGCGTTCCCTCCAGTTGGGGATCCTGATTTTTTTATCAAAAAAAGAATATTGAAAATCAACCTGGAAATCAACAGTGTGCCCGCAAATAATACAAAAACCCCTGATGCCCGTTTGCTCTGTGAATTGCGTCAAAGCAAACTCTTTCTCTGCTATTTTCTGTATCAGTTCGTTTTCAGCCTCCAGTAACTTCAGGTACTCCTGGTAACTTCCCAGGCAAACAACTACCATGTCCTCCGATAACCCGGTCTGCTGGTCGTTAAAAGCAGTCTCATCCTGACGTTTGCGACCTGGTCTGAAAATATCATTGAAAACAGCGCCAAACAGCCCCAGGCACCTCCGGAACAGTTTTTCAACAAGCATCCTTATAAAGTTATCAGATGGATTAAAAACCATCATATAGACCTGTATTGACTTTTATTGTTTCCAGCCTTATGGTTTCGATCTGGCTGGCATCAAGGTTTACTTTCCATTTTTCCGCCTGTGTTGCAGCATTTCTTCTTGGTTCATAGAATTTTCCATCCCCGCTCGTGGTAAAGTTAATTATTTTCTCCATGACCTCCCCTGTAAAATCAAGTTCCAGGAGAGAATACAATTTCCTGAACTCCGGGATAGGATTACCGGAGAGTGTTTCGAAGCGTATCCATATCCAATGCGGTCTTTTCCCGGAGCACTCCAGTGCTTGAAGTATATGCCGGGCCCATTTGGCAGCCATTGTGGTGATCCGGTCCTTTGAAAATATTATCTCGTCTGATCTATGCAGCTTTTGCTGCCGGATCAGACTGTCAATATAACCGCAGGGATGTCGTGAGATATACACCTGCAATAAAAAACCAAATTTTCGCTCAAACGCCGGCATTGCCGTCTGGAACAACCCGGGTTTGATCACAAGCATGGAAATTCCACCGGGGGCCTTTATCAGGAAATAGAGAATTGAACATACAAGGGCATGGACCTTTTCAGAACTATCCGTATCCCCGAGGTAATGATTCCAGAAGTCTTCCTTGTGTATGTTTTTAACTTCCGACTGGTGCTGCAGTACCTGCTTTACGCACTCATGGATATAGACAGACCCCGGTGCAAAACCAAGGAATTCTCCCAACATGGTTGTTCCGCTCCTGCTGAAACCGTTCACAATGATAATCCTTCTACGTGAAAGAAGGATTACAATCCTCATGAAAAGCCACATAATGTTCCTGATCGGGTAGGTTAGGGAGAACAACCTGTAAAGTGCTACGATGTCAGCCTGCTGATGATTTGGAATTTTCACCATTTTACTTAGAAACCGGCGTACAGGTTAGTACTCATTGTCATGCACCCCTTCCTGATTGTTTCTATCTGCTCGGCGGTTAAATTTTGTTTCCATTTCTCCGCCTGGGATGCTGCATTTCTCTTTGTTTCGTAAAACCCTCCATCTTCGGCCGTGGTGTTCCTGATGATTTTTTCCTTCACGTCAGGCGTCCAGTTTAATTGTAACCGTTGAAATAACCTCTCAAATTCACCTGTCGGGTTAGCCGTGATTTCTTCAAACAAAATCCAAATCCAGCCCGGTTGTCTTTTGAGACAACACTGTGCATCACTTATCTTTTCAGCCCAATTCGCAGCACTCGTCCTCAACCGGGAATTGGTATAGGTGCCCTTTAACCGGTTTTCATACTGTTGCTGCCTGATCATGCTGTCAAGATGGCCGCAGGGATGACGGGATATATAGACTACTTTTAAAAAACCAAGTTTCTTTTCAATTTCCCGGATACTGTCAACTACCATAATTGGTTTAACGATGATCGTGTGGATGTCTGAGGGAGATTTAAAAGAATAGAAAAGAATTGTACAAACCAGGGCATGAAGTCTTTCCTGCTGCGTCGATTTTTGCCTGAAGTGCTTCCAGAAATCATCCTGGTGTTGCCTTTCAGTATCACACTTACACATAAGAACCTGCTTGATAGGTTCATGGATATAACAGGTCCCTTCGGCAAATCCAAGGAACTCTCCCAACATGGTTGTCCCGCTCCTGCTGAAACCAATAACGAGAATGATCCGTTTTTTTCTGATCCGGACGACAAGCCTTGTTAAAATCCGTATCAGCCATTTAAACCTGGCTGTCCGGATAAACAACCGAATAATCGTTTCAAGTTCAGGAAGTTCACGAATAATCTTTTCTCTCATAATTTCTATGTTTTGAGGGCGACGTTTATTATTGCTCCAACCTGGCGATCAATAATCCAAACAAGTCAACATGTTAAAACAGGTTTGGGAATACCACTCCAATAAAAGAGGCAACAACCTTCCCTCTTGTACTCTCTGCCCTCTTTTGCAGGTAGTAAATATTTTTTCCGATACATGTTTTCCGTCTCCCGGCATTTTATTCCCATCCCTCTGCCTTTACCAGCATATCCGGTGATTCAATCTGGCGACTATGTAAAACTTTCCCGCATAAAATCACAAATGTATAAATATCTTCCAATAAAAAAATGTATAATATTTTTTGTCTGGAAAAAAAATGAACCGGAAACCCTTGGTCACAATTCCAGCAAAGGATTTTCAAAAAAGGTTACCCTGCAGGCCGGGTAACGAACCAACCCCGGAACGTACAACAGGTCAGGCTGATAGATAGTTTTAGAATGGATGACTGGTCTGGCTTTCCCTCACACAACAACTCTGGCGGGCAAGCCCCTTTGATCCCCTCAAGAAGGAGGTCCTGAACAACCCACGTTGTCAGCCAAATAACGACGAGAGTTCCGCATAAACCTTGTTGTTATAGCGGTTCGCAAACTGAGCCGCATGCTCAGCAATGGAATTGAAACAGCCCGGTTCCTCCAGCAATCTGCCAATCTGAAAACTGAACTGCTCCGGCGTGTCGGCCAGAAGGAAAGCGGAACCAGCACCCTCTTCAAGTCCTTCAGCACCCACCGTGGTAGAGATGACGGCCTTTCCATAACCAAGCGCCTCAATCATTTTAATTTTTAACCCGGTACCAATGGTGAGCGGGTTACAAACAATATCTGAAGTATTGTAAGCGTCAGCAAGGTCGGCCACCTCTCCCAGCCTGACGACACCTTCGCTTTCTTCGATAGCCTGGCAGATCCTCCCGGCAAGCAGCAACTGCAATCCCTTGTTTTTCATGCGCAGCACCGGGAGAAAATCTTTAATAAAATCAGTGATGGCATGGAAGTTATTTGGGTTGTTGGAACCCACAAAGAGTATCCTTTCCTGGGGTAGTGCTTTTAATGAAGGTGCTGATACAGTGACACTATGACCTATCGTAATGACCTTTTTCCGGGTAAGTTTCCTGTAAAAAGAGGCCTCACGGTCCTGGATCGCCATCACAACATCGGCGCGGTCGATCCCCTTCTTTTCTTCTCTGCGTGGGGTTGAATACCAAACTGCAGGTTTCCCTGCCCGGAGGAAATGTTTATGCCTGTCGGTCATGACATCATGGGTATCAACCACCTTGAGCACCTCGTTGCCGAAGTTGAGAAAGGCCCTGGTGTTAAAAATATACTCAACGATAACCGCCGAAAAAGAATACTCCCGGTGAAGTGCCATGATCTTTTCATCCAGCAGTTCATTATAATGATCATCCACATGGCAGTAATAGCGATAGTTGGGATTGATCCGCATCAAAAACCGGTTGAAGGGAACCTTCACAGGCGCTTTATACGCTAAATAATGAAACTGTTCCCCCCAGAATTCCTCCATGGCTTTGATATCGGATTCCTCCTGGTCGGAGTAAAGGAAATGCACCTGGTGGCCAAAACTCATAAGGTACTTCAGGTAAACCAGGATCCTGCTTCGGTTCCCGGCATTTGTCGGGTGGGTGGGAGTTGGCGAAATAATAAGAATTCTTTGCGACATACTGAAACTAACTTCATTTGTTATACGAAAAACTGTTTCTAACCTCCCTTATAGCCTCAAGGTAGGATCTGCCCCAACGCTGGTCGGGCTCAAGGTAGTTTCCCTCGGCCCATTCGTTCCATGATTTGATAAAGATGATCTTTTCTCCCTGCTGATGATTGTTCACGTAATCCAAACAGTCCCTGAAGTGTCTTTTAAATAGTTCCGGAGAAGATCCCTGGAATACCCAGCCTCCGTATTTCGAACGGGATGTGTTGTCCCAGTTTGGAATAATGGTCGGAATAAAATCATCCCCCCTGAATTGGGCAAAATCATAGCTGTCGATCAGGTCCGGATAGGAAAAAATGGTTGGTTTTTTCCTTGCAGGCAACCAACTCCTCAGGGTTCTCTGCTTCATCTTTCGCTGCTCCTGCTGAACAAAAACGTAATGACTGGGCTGGTGGATCGTCTTTGCATCGAACCCGTCATTCCTATGATCCCATCCCAGGTAGTGAATCCCGACAAAATAAATTCCGTTAAAACCGTTTTTCACGGCAAGTTCATTCCACAAGGTGGTGAACCGCTTTGGTTCAGGGATTCCATCCGGGATATATACAACAAAAAGGGGCTTGTTGTCTATCTTAATATACCTTTCATCCTGGAATGCAGGCAGGAGATGGTAGAAATGGTTTCGGTGATCATTCTCCCCCGGGTACTCCTGCGTTATCAGCACGTGATCTTTCAGTCCGTGCCAGATCCCTGTCCAGGTCTGGTTGGCCCAGGCCAAACAGAAAGGAATCGATGGTTTGCCGCTCTTTAATACCTCATCAAATGGCCTTTCCAACAGCCGTTTCCCGTTTCCAAACCAGTAGTGCCAGTAACAGAATCCGTCAACACCATAATCCAGGGCCAACTGCGACTGCATTTCCCTGACCTCCGGCACCCTGAGGTCGTAAAACCCCAGGTCGGCAGGCAGGTTGGGCTGATGGTGACCCCTGAACAACGGCCGGGCCTGCGTCACATTAGCCCATTCTGTAAACCCCTTTCCCCACCAAAGGTCATTCTCCGGAATCGGGTGGTACTGGGGCAGATAAAAGGAGAGAACCCTTACATCAGAAGCCATCGCCTGCATTCAAGGGGGTTTTATAGTTATCTGCTGTCACTTCTTTCATCGGCTCGATGGGTTACTGTTCATGATGAAAATCTATATCCTTGCTGAAAATTTCAAAAGCGGCCTCCTGGGAAAACCAGGTTTTAACGTAATTACACGATGATACCGAACGCCCGGTCAACCGGTTTTCATCCCCGTACATCCCGATGATCGCTTCGGCAAAATGTTCCGCATCATCCCGGATCTCCAGGGTGTTTCCGGCATCGGTAAGTCCTTCAGCGCCAACCGTGGTGGTCACCACTGGCAGCCCGTAGTACATGGCCTCGACAATTTTTCCCTTGACCCCCGCCCCGTACCGCAAAGGTGCTACCACAATCCTGCTGTGAAGATAAACCTGCTCAAGCGCCTCATTGGAAAGAAACCCCAGCATATTGACATTTTTATAGGCCATCTTCATAAACTCCTCCGGCGGGTCGGAGCCGACAATATTAAACTGAATTGCCGGGAAGGCTGCGATTATCAATGGCCAGATCTCTTCAAGGAACCATAATACCGCATCCACATTCGGCGGGTGTAAAAAGCCTCCGACAAAAAGGAGGTCATTCCGGATCCCGAAGGAATAACCTCCCTGGTAAACCTCCCTGAAAATATACGGAACAATTGCCCGCGCCGGAATTTTTATCCCAAACTCTGCCCTGATTATCTCTATCTCTACGGTTGACGGATAGTAGATAACATCGGTTTTTTCAAAAATCCTGGATTCCGTTTCTTTGAACCCGATCGCACTGCGAAGCAGATCATCCGTTTTCTCAATCTCATATTGACGCAGCTTCCGCAAATAATGGAGATCATGCCCGTAATAAAGGATTTTGGCCTTTGTCAGTTTCCTGATAAGATCAATATATTTTATCGTGATGGCAGGCCTGCTTAAAAATGCATACGACAAGTGACTTTGATTTGACCGGATCCAACTCTCGAAATTTTCCTCATAATATTTGCCATGAAGCACCTCCACAGACTTTTGTTCAAGTGCCTCACGGTATTTTTTTACAGGATAGAAAAAATCACTGATGTATTTTACCACGATCCCATTCTGAACGAACAAATCAATAAAGCCACTCATGGTTTTGGATCCGGCATCCTTGTCAAAAAATGGCACATTGTATTCGATCATGAGCATGTAGGTTTTGCCCTGGCCTCTTTCCCGGGCACGAAAAACATGCGCCGGGCCACACGGGAGATGCCCACGCGACAATTCGTTTTTCCAACGCTGAACAAAGGCCTGCTGATCGTCAGCATTCACATCCTCATGTTCCCGGAAACCAACTGTGATTTCTGCCAAAGGCTGGTAGATCACCTTTTTGCCTGACTGCCGGATAAACATCGCCAGGTCATGAAGACGGTAAAAACCGGAAGAATAACCTGCGTTAGCAACTGTAACCCAATCTATGAAATCTCCGGCTTTTACCAGCACAAAAGCATTGCCCGAATCGACCTCCCTGAAATAATTGAACTCAGGCCTGACGGGGTCTTGATTCCTTCCGTATTCCTGGATTGACCCGTCATTCCAGATGATAGTACCGGCCGATTGAAGCTCGTGGGGATAGACCAGGGATTTGGGTACTACCATGGAGTATTGCCCCTCTTTCCCGAGGGTTCCGATGGCAAAAGGCAGCGTATCCCTGTTAAATGAACAGGGTTTGTTGACCAGGCCAATAAACCGCACCGACTTGTGTTCCGAAAGGTAGACCTGGAGCCGATCAGGTTCAACATAGTCAATCCATGAAAGCGAATCCCCGGAAATACTTTCGGAAGATCCTACCACCGCTATGCGGAAGTTCATACCATAGTTCCGCAGCAAATCGCCGGCCATGCCCTGGATGGCATCTTCCTCCCCGCTGGCATAATGAATAAAGATCAATTCGGCACTGAGATTCCCTGGGTCTAACGCCCGGGGATGGAAATTGACGGAAACCGGCTCTCCATCCTCCGCGAACGAAAATGCCTCCTGGTGGTCATTTGAGCTTTCCACCAGCTTGTTGTAACTGACAAGATTCCGGTGAAACAAAATTTCCATGTACTCTTTTACGACCGGTATCCGTAACTGTTTCAGGTAACGGGCCGGGTGAAAAAGAATCCTGGAAAATGTCTTGAAAAGCAGCCAGCGTTTGGTGCCATAAGGGCAAAAGAAATAGAAAACCCGGAACAAACTTCCATGAATCCACCGAAGCGGCCGGGTGATTTTCCATGAAAAGGACTCGCGGAGCGACCTGACTACCTGTTCCTCCACATGCATTAAACGGCGACTTTCCTCCAGTTGCCGGATTGCTTCATGTCTTTCACTTTCCTCCAGGATAAGCCTGTTGATAGTATCCTGCAACTGCCGGGACAACTCCTCAACCCGGTATTCCAGCTGTACGACCTTAGCCTCCTTTTCTCCCAGGAGATCAACCTTTTCAAGCAGCTGCAGGTTTGTTTGTTCTAAAAGCCCTGTGAAATGGGTAAGCTGGACCTCCAGCGTTTCGATCTTGCGGTTCAGAAATTTAACCTCATTGATCAACCCGACGTTGACCGATTCCCCGGAAGAGAACTCCGGTTGTTGTCCTCCCGGACCTCCTGGTTTCTCCAGTAGTTTTCCTGCCTCAGAATACCATAGGTCTGAATTGACTCTTTTCTCCCTGACCTCAGCCAGGAGACTTTTGGAATCATTTTTCCCCAGCAGGGCCTCCCTTGTGGCTTCAAGAAATTGCATGCCATATTTATTATCAGGCTCCAGGTGTGCGCCTTCTGCCCATTCATTCCAGGCATTGATGAACACCAGCTTTTCATCGCCCGAATGTTCTTCCCTGGTAAGCCCGATGACCGTTTCCAAAAACAGTTGATACAGTTCAGGTGATGAATTATGAAATATTATTCCGGCTTTTTTCCTGCGTGGCGTGTTATCCCATGAAGGGAGGACTCCCCTGAAAAAGGGAAAATCCGGCTTCGGCATGCTGACAAAATGCTCCATAACGGCAGGGTAATCGAGCAACAGGTTATCCCGGATATCTTCAACTTTTATTCCGTGAGTCTCGGCAAAGAGTGATTTATCAAGAATGCAGCCAGGGGTATAGTCAAAAGGGAATTGAACAATCCCGTCAAACCCTATAACCCGCGGGTCTACCTTCTTGTCATGGCTGTTTACGGCACACAGGAAAAGTTCTTCCCCCGTTTGTCCCCTGACTGTCTGACGCCATAATGCGGCTGTTTTCATGGGGTCGGGAAACAACTCTGCACGGTAAACGAGTAAAAGCAGCCTGTTCCCGACCCGGATGTATCTTTTGTCGGAAAGACACGGTATCAACTGCAGGATGAATTCCAGGTCATCTGCGGGAGAATGGTTTTGCCTGATCAGGATATCCTCGGCGTAACCATCCCAGTTGCGGGTCCAGTTTTCATTGGCCCAGCAAACACAGAAGGGGAAATCGGGCTTTCCTGTCGCCAGCACTTCGTCAAGTGGCCTGTTCAGGAGCCGTTTTCCATTAAAATAGTAATAATAATAGCAAAATCCATAAATTCCATTGGCCTGGGCAAGGCGGGCCTGCTGCTCACGTACTTCTGCCAGCCTGAGATCATAAAATCCAAGATCGGCAGGGAGGTGTGGCTGGTAATGTCCCGGGAAAAGAGGTCTGGCCGTGGAAACATTGGTCCATTCGGTAAAACCCCTCCCCCACCAGTCATCATTTTCCGGGATCGGGTGGTATTGGGGAAGGTAAAATGCAATCAGCCTGACATCATCCATCTCAATTAATTCTTTAATTCGCGATACCAGGGCATCGGCTATCCACAGTAAACTTTCTGACAGATCCCTGATTCATTGATTGGATAGCCAATCACGCCCCGGCACCACCACGCCTGCTCTGTTCCAAAAATCACAATTCTGGCGCCGGCAAACCCGTTTTATGCACCAAAGTTAAAATTTATTCTTAATTTTACCTGCACGGAGCAGTTTACAGGGAGATGCCACTGGAGTCGTATCCTCCGGAAACAAGGTATTCAAAAAAACAGGTCGGACAAATGTCATTTCCAAAAATCACGATCATTACCCCGGTTCTGAACAAGGAACTCGACATTGAAAAAGTGATCAGTTCGGTTGGCGGCCAGTCTTACAGGCCTGTTGAACATATCATCATCAATGGTGCCTCTTCCGATCAAACGGAGCAGGCCGTGGTCCATTTCCAGGAGCTTTATCCCCATATCCGGCTGCTGAGCGAACCTGACAGGGGTGTTTACCACGCTATGAACAAAGGGATCGATCTTTGCACCGGGGAGTGGATCATCTTCATGGGGGCCGAAGACGAGTTTTATGATGAACAGGTTCTTACTGACATCCATAACCGGGGGTTGCTGAAGCAGGAACATATAATTTACGGCAATGTGATCATCAGGGGAGACAGTCCCTGGGCCAAAGATGCTACCCTTTACGACGGCCCCTTCGACCTCGAAAAACTATTTAAACGGAACATTTGCCACCAGGCTGTCTTTTATCCCGTCAGCGTGGTAAAGGAAATTGGCTATTATAACGAGGCCTATGCTGTCACTGCTGACTGGGACTACAACATCCGCTGTTTTGCCAGGTACCCCTTCACCTATCTTGACAAGGTCATCTCCTATTTTCAAAGCGGTGGAACCTCCTCCCAGGGCGGCGACGATGCTTTTTACGAAGATCTTCCCGGGAATGTGATCCGGTATTTCAACCTGGATCCGGCTGACCGGTTATTTTATGATTTTAATTCACCTTTCTATGGCCCTGTTTCCAGGTACCGCGAATTTGAATTAAGAAGTCAAAGGGATAATTTGCTCCAGATAAAGAGGAAGTATGTAAAGTTACTGAAAACCCAGGATCTCAGCAAATACCAGGAAAACAAACGCAACGAGCAGTTGACACCTACACAGTTGCCGGCCCTTGCTGAATGTGAAGAGAAGGTAGAACACCTGAAATGGGTGCTTCATCTCAAAGAAATGGATTTTGCCAGGTTTCTGAAAGATCACGATCCTTCATCCATGGCTATGGACGAACAAGTAAATGAACTTCGCCGGTTGGTTGAAAAACATGAAATTTCATATACTGAACAGAAAAAACGGGCAGACGGGTACGAGCATGAATTACAAGTCATTAAAAGGTCCTGGATATGGAAAACAGGCAGTCTGCTCGTTGGTGCCTTCAGATTTCTGCTGGACAAAGTCATTCCCGGGTTCCGGAAAAATTTCCGCAATCTTTCTTCACCCCATGATTAATGTCAACGATGGATAACCTAACCGTTTCATCCCAAACAGAATCCGGGGGAGAAGTTATCAGTTCCCCTGACAGCCTTGCATTGCCATGGAAGATCCTTGTCGGGACCCACCATAAAACAGGCACGGTATGGCTTAATTCCGTTTTTAGAAATATCTGCATCTCTCATCAGTTGAAATACAGGGAGTCCGATCTTGATACGCCTGAGGATGATCAATATGATGTGTTGTTCCACAATGCCAGCAAGTTCGATAACACGACCCTTTCACAACTCTTCCGCGGCATTCACGTGATCCGTGATCCACGTGACATAATTGTTTCCGGTTGTTTTTACCACCTTAGATCGGATGAAGCATGGTTGTTTACGCCCCAGCATTACCTGAACGGACGAACATACAAGGATACAATTTGCCAGCTCGAAAACCTGGATGAACAATTATTGTTTGAAATGGAAAATCACGGCACCTGGACCATAAGTCAAATCTGCTCCTGGAATTATAAAAATCCCTCTTTTTTCGAGGTCAAATATGAAGAACTGATTGAAGATTCAACCCTGCTTATATTCCGCGATATTTTCCTCTTCCTGGGTTTTCCCAGGAGTTCGCTCCCCAACCTTTTATCCATCGCTTACCAGAACAGTATTTTTTCACTTAACTACCAGAATTCCCAGCACATCCGGTCAGGCAAACCTAATGACTGGAAACAGTACTTCAAACCCAGGCACAAGGAAAAGTTTCTTGAATTGTTTGGGAACGTCTTAATTGACTTAGGATACGAAAAAGATAACAGCTGGGAGGGTTATTGACTTGCCGTCATTTGCAATTTTTCCTGCTGAGTTCTTCAGCCTCCTTTACACCCAGTGATACAGCCTTGTTCAGGTCGGCACAAGCCTCCTTTTTTGATCCCATTGTTAGGAACAGAGAACCCCTGTTCAGATAAACCTCGCCGAGTTTGGGATTGATTTCAAGTGCCTTTGCAAAATCAGCCATTGCTGCCTGGTAGTACCCTTTGCCCTTTTTAATATAGGTTTTGCCCCTGTTTGCATATACCTTTCCATATTTGGGCGATATCGCGATAGCCTTGTTAAAATCATCAAGCGCCTCGTCCGTTTTCCCGAGACTTAGTTTTGCTATCCCGCGGTCGAGGAGGGCAGTTGCAAAGTTAGGACTGATGGCAAGTGCGGCCGACTGGTCGGCAATGGCACCCTGGACATCACCTGTCTGGAATTTGACCTCTCCGCGTTTATTAAAGGCGTCACCGTCTTTGTCTCTTATACTGATAACCTTGTTAAGATCGGCGAGAGCACCCTGTAAATCATTCTTCTTTAACTTGGCAAAGCCCCGGAACCGGATAGCCTCCCCATCCTTCGGGCGGTTGGCAAGGAACATATCGAGATCCCGGATGGCCCCATCATTATCGTTTGTTTTCACCCGCGCACAGCCCCTTATTTTATAAGCCTCGATCTTCTTAGGCGCCAATTCTATAACCTTCCCCATATCGGTTATGGCTCCGGCGAAATCGTCAAGTTTGTATTTTGCAATTCCCCTGTTGAACCATACCGCAGGTTTTTTGGGATGGGTGGCAATGATGGCATCATACTCCCCGACGGCCCCCTTAAGATCGCCTGATGCCGCCCTGTTTTCGGCAGAGGTTAATGCATCATCTTTATGACGGGAGCAGGAATTGAAAACAATTAACAGGACCCAGAAAAAAATGGTCAGCTTTTTCATAGTTTTTACCTTGAGTGTTGGTACTTTATAAATTTTTCGGCTGTTGAGAATTACGATCCACGCATTACCCTGCAAATATAAAAATAATGGATCAGATCTGCTTATTAGCCGCTGTAATCCTTTGCAGAAAACAAGTCATTCATGGCCGCTTTATTTATTTCAGACCGTTATTGTTAACAGGTTGCCATAAAGTTCCATTTCCAGTTGAGCCCATATGGGATTTGAAGAATAAAGCCGTTCCAGGTCACCCTCCCCAAACCAGGTATCCAGCCTGGCATCTCCCCCTGTGCTGTTGATTATGGTCGAAAACTCATCCCCGCTTATTCTTGATACAACATCAAGATATCTTCCGAAACATCTGTAAAAATCCTCAGCAAGATATTCAACCCTGATCCAGTAATCTACTTTCCTTAAAGTATAAAAATTAATAAGTCTGTTGGCCTTGTAAACAGAGCCATCCTGTTCATAAACCAGCCCCCCTTTATACATCTCCCTGGTGGCAAGGTGTCCCGACCGAGCCTCCTCGTATTTTACCCGGCTGATGATCCAGTAAGGCAACCTCCTTATATTGCAGATTACCATTTTTCGTGAAAGATCAATACCGGTTGTCTTCTCTCTTTTCAGCACCGAATCATGCCAGATTTTTTTACCGGGCTCCAGAGGATCAAAGGTCATCTCCGGATCACCCCCATAATGCTTTCTTAACAACCGCTCGGTAAAAGTACCGGCACATTTTGGAAAATGTATCCAGATAAAATCTTCACCAATAATCATGGGTAACGCTTTAAATTTTTGTTCCGGGTCTGCCTGTATCCAGGAGCCACATTTAATCACCGCTGTTATTTCCTTACCTCCCTTGTTAAACCGGGTTCATCGTTGCCGTGCCAGGAGTCAAGAGATTCCCATACAACTCCTTCTCAAGAGCTGCCCAACCCGGGTTTGCAGTGTACAACCGATCCAGGCCGGCCTGACCCAGCCATTCGCGCCCCCCACTATTCCTGAAGGTGGAATTGATTTTCACCCTGAACTCGCCAGGATCAACCCTCGACCTGACATCGAGGTATTCCGAAAAAGCCCTGTAAAAATCCTCCCCGATATATTCAGACCTGACCCAATGGCTGACTTCCCGTTCAGTATAACGCCGGAGGTAGTCGTCTGCTGAAGAGATGGCCCCGTTACTTTCAAAAAACCGCCCTTCAGCAGCCATCCCTGCCGGAACTATTTTCCCTGACCTGGCCGTCTCATAGGCAACCCGGCTGGATATCCAGGATGGCAACCGCCTGAAATTACAGATTACTGCCCTTCCCGATAGGTCGTCGCCCGTTTCCAGTTCTCTCCTGGAAATTTTCTGATGCCAGATCACCCTGGCAGGATCGATTGGATCAAACACGATATCCGGGTCATCCCCAAAATATTTGCGTAGCAATTGCTCGGTAAAGGTGCCTGCACACTTGGGAAAATGAAGCCAGAGGAAATGTTTTCCTATAATCATGTTTAATTCAGTATTTTCCTTGAATGATTACCCCCTGGCCGGCAATGCACACCGGTGCCCGGGAACAGGAAATCTTCTGCATTGACCACCCGGGATATGAAATTATCCGGCAACAGGAACTCATGATACCCGGAAAACCTATATTTGTAAGGAAATTTCCTCAAAGGTGAGGATTTTTTATACCGGGGTTCAGTATGGATTGGCCATTCAATGCCGGATATAAATTTTAATTCCTGTCCTGTACAATGCTAAATAAAAGTACACATGCTTCCGATTAACCTCCTGGGAGAAACAGTTAAACCCGGCATTTCGGTGATCACCGCTGTCAAAAACCGGAGGGAGGCCTTTGAAGAGGCGCTGCCGACCTGGCTGGCACAACCGGCAATAGATGAGATTGTCGTGGTGGACTGGGACTCCGACCAATCGCTGCTCCCCCTTATCGGGAAGTACCAGGACGGCAGGATCCTGCTGGCGACCGTGACAGGACAACCTAAATGGATCCTCTCCAATGCATTCAACCTTGCCGCAAGGCTATGCAGCAATTCGCTGATGCTGAAACTGGATGCCGATGTGAAACTGCAGTCAGGCTTCTTTGAAAAGCACAAACCCGGCGACGACAGGTTCTTCTGCGGGAACTGGAGAATTCGCCGTAACCCGAACGAACTCCACCTGAATGGAATTATCTTCCTCCAGCGGGCCGCATTTTTCAGGGTCAACGGTTATAATGAATTCATAAAATTTTATGGCTGGGACGACAGCGACCTATACCAGCGCCTCGAATTGTCAGGCCTCTCCAGGGCCGATTTTGACCTCGACACCCTCTATCACATTCCACATGGCGAGCGAACCCTTTTCCAGGAAATCCCGGGAAACCTGAAACATATACCTGAAGATGAAAAGGCCGGTTTCGCCACTTTCCTCAACCGCTGTATCGGCAATAATTACGGCAGATGGACGCCAGCCTGCAGCATGATGGAATTCCGCATAAGCCGGCAACCGGAACATCTCATCTCCTGTACTGCTGCCGGAAGGGAGCTGAATCTAATCTCCCCCGAAGTACTGGCCGAATGTGAAAAAGTTGCCATCAGGGAAAGGTTGCTGCTGACCGGGGCTGAAATCCCCGGCCATATCCTGGACAGGTTGTCACTTGAAGAACTGTTTTCCCTTTATAACCTTTTCTTCCAGGGAGATGGGGAACAACGGGCAGCAACAATAAGAGATTTCCTCCTGCAGAAGGGGACAGACACCTTTGAATGAAATCAAAAGCGAAGGATCTCATCATCCGGAATATCCTGCCAGCAAGCATAGCTGCCGGTAAATCCCATCCGTTGCAGAGGTTACGGGGCAGGTTGTCCGTGTACGGTCAAGTTCGGGTGCGATAAAATCCGGGCTGAGGCTCACACCCAGCCTTTGAGCAAGAAACGGGAGGCAGGCCCCGTTTAAGAGCTGCCTGAAATGGACAAAGATAAACCGCCCCGGATCAATCGTTTCCAGCTTTTTCAACAGGTGGCTGTAGCTGTTGTACCATAGATTTTCTGCCAGCTCACCCGTCAGGGCAAAATCACTCAGGTACCCGGCTGCTTCACACTCCTTCAGAACACTGCCGACGGTGATCCCCGGTTCCCTGAAAAGGCAGATAAACAATGTGTCGCCGGGCAAATGGGGCATCCAGGCGGATAACGTATAGTTAAACCGTGGATCCTTGTAGGCAAAATCAGGCCGGGAAAGTGCCTGTTTCATAGCGTCGCCCCGGGCAGCCTCCGATGAGGAAATATCAATGGCCGGCGGATAATAACCAAGCCAGCGGTGTCCCTCCCCGGGCCTGAAAGGCGACCAGTACTTATCATATTCAGGGTGAACCGGATTCTCCAGGTAATGATCAAATCCTGCCAGGATTCTTTCATTGATCCCATTAATGATGGCATTTTCAAAGAACCCCTGCGGGTTGGAATCCCTTGGGGGGTAAAGATCGTCGCCCATAAAGTAGCCGGCCTGGTGGAGGATTCCCCCCATCAGGCTTGTCCCGCTGCGTCCAAAACCCATAACCAGACAGGTTTTCAAAGGTTTCCCTCCTCTCCTGCCCGTGACTTGTTCTGATGGGGGAAGGAAATCGCGGGAACGGGCAAACCCAGGAATTCCGCCAGTTTCTCCCACCCATCACCACCCTCCCAGCAAACCCGCAGCAACCTGTGTTCACGCCCCGCGAACCAGTCGGAAACATCTGTGTTATGCCGGTTGTAGACACGAAGGTGCTCCTCTTTTTGATCATAGGGCTCGGGGTAACCGTAAACGATTTGGCGGTCGCTGGTGGGCCCTGTCCGGTCGGCATGCCGGCAAAGGCTCTCAAACCATGTCTGCGGGTCTTTTCTTATGGTCAGGATAAATTTCGCATCCGGGTACCTGGCATCAAACTCCCTGTAAAGCAGGGGCCAGGGCCAGTCTTCAAAACTTTCGTACGCATCGCTCACCCTGTATATTGTCTCGAGATCCCCTTTGGAAAATGCCGCGAGAAGGAGGGGATCATACGACCGGTGACGGAAACCGAAAGCCTGGAGGCAGGAACCCAGGGTTTTCGTGCCGGTTTTGTTTAACCCTATCCCGAATACTTTCATCATAGATTATGTTAAGAGCGCCCTGTATGCCCTGGCTTCACAGGTTAACCCAATGGCTTCACAGGCCAAAATATAGGTTTTCAGGAATCGCTGATTGTCCTGGAGTTCATGGTGGACCAGGGTCAGGATAAAGAAACTGCCGGCCGGATCGGTTACTGAGAGCCTCATGGCATGGACCAGGAGCCGGTAGCTCCTGAACCTCGACGGAAAAGCCTTCTGATAATTTTCAAACAACTGCAAACGGGCATAACCGTTTCCATAGGTCAGCAGGTTAAAGAATCCTTCTGGATTTCTGAAGAGCATCTCCGTGGTTCCGTCCATAACCAGGCGGTTTTCGGTCATCGCTTCCCGCCGCATACGGTACCCGAACGACTTAAGAGATTTCGTCCGGCCGCCCTCGTTTCGCGTTCCGAAGTGATGATGATAAAAAAGGCTGTCGTATATCCCGTTGAATACCGGATGAAACTCGAGGACATTGTTGCGTTTCAGGGGGTATATGGCACCGGGGCCATAGTGTTCCCTGACAGCTGATGTAAAATGCGAAAGGGAGTCCTCAAAGGCCGGGTTGGGAATCCTGTCAAACCGAAGGCCGAGTTCGCGGATGGTTGAAACTTTGATGGCAAGGCAGGATGGATGTACATAGGGTTCAATGGCCTGGGTCATCTCATCGCGCCATATCCCGGCCAGCCTGCTGTCGCCGTCAAGTGCCGAGACCAGCGGAATATCCCAGCCATACCTGACCGGGCAGGCATCCGAATCGAAAGTAACAACAGTGTCCAAATCATATCGCGACACTACATGATCGTAAAGTATCTGCAATGGCGTGCGATGAACATGGTATCCCCCGGCGAAGGTTGCCGGCCTGCCTGTCATCTTCCCTGCAAGCAGGGATGCATCTCCCTCTATGTCATAGTGTGCTTCATCCAGTACCTCCGTTATATCCCGGTAGGTTTCCAGGTACCTGGAAACTTCAGGACTCCTGTAATGATGGTTCCAGATAAAAACCCGGTAATGCTGTTTATCCGAAATATACTTTACAATATTAGCCAGTGAAATTTCAAGCCATAACCGGTCTTTGTGATCATACCTGCCATTGACAATCAGAATGGCGATCTTTAGGAAGCTCTTCATGATTGGAATACCATCACGTCAATGTTATGGAAAAATCCGGATCGTATATTCCGCCCCTGCTGACCAGCTTTTCCGAAATGACCTTGAATACCTGGATGTCGGATGCACGGTAAGCTACTTCCCCTCCCTCTTCACCACTCCTGCGGACGACCAGGCCGATGAAATAGTTATCCGGCATCAGGTTGCATGAAAACTTCCATTTAACATGCACAGAATCTCCGTTGCGGTAAAACTTCTGGAAGTATTTTTCAACAGTTGGGAAAAACCGCCAGCTGACAGAAATACCCTTTTCAGTTGTAAAACTGATCCCCAGGCTGATGTGCCCTATGTTTTCCAGGAAACTCAGGGTATAGGAGATATTATAATCCCTGCCGGCCACAAGGTGGTTCACCTCGTCTCCCTCCAGCGTTTCAATACGGATGGGGGACAAGACCAGTTCAACATTACGGGTCACCACGGTGCTTTTCGGTGAGAAATTTTTTACCAGGAAGGGCTTGATCTCGTAAGTGTCGTTGCCTGAAAAAACCTCTTCGGTCATCTCCTGGTATTGGGGAGAGATGATATGCAGATCATCGGAATCCTCCCTCGGTATGAGGGTTTTGAATTCTTGGAGAAGTTGTTTCTTCTGTTCAGGCCTTGAAAAGATCAGTTTCTGGTAATTCATGGTGATGAACTTGGCAGGGCCTTCCAGTACCAGCCGGCCATCGACGAGCATCACAGCGCGTGAGCACAGCTGGTTCACACTCTGCGCGCTATGAGACACGAAAAGGATAGTCTTCCCTGCATTGAAGAACTCTTCGATCTTGGCATAGCTTTTTCGTTTGAACAATTCATCCCCTACCGACAGTACCTCATCAAGGATCAGGATGTCGGGCTGGATGTTCACAGAGACCGCAAACGACAAGCGGGCTTTCATCCCTGAAGAATAGGTTTTCAGCGGTTGGTGGATAAAATCACCAATCTCTGCAAAATCGATGATGTTGTCAACAATCTTCTGGGTCTGCTTCCGGCTGTAACCTAGGATGCTGTTGTAAAAATAGATGTTCTCCATCCCGGTGAATTCAGGGTTGAACCCGGCACCCAGTTCCAGCAGAGGTACAACGTTCCCGCTTACATTTACCTCGCCTGAAGTTGGCGGGATAATCCCGGAGATGATTTTCAGCAGGGTTGATTTTCCCGAACCGTTCATGCCAACAATCCCAAGGATCTCCCCGCGCCGCACCTGCAGGTCAACATCCCGCAAGGCGAAAAACTCCTGGTGAAAGCTCTTCTTGAAAGGATGTAACGCCTCCTTCATCCGGTCTGTCTTGTTTCGGAAAAGCTTGTATTTTTTTGAAACCCCTTTCAGGTTTACTGCGAGATCCTGGTTGGTCATCATCCTATCACAAAATAAACAATGTTTTTTATTGGGCAGCTACATCAGCAAAATGGGGCCTCAGTTTTTTAAATACCATTACGCCTGCAATCAGAAAAATCAGACATACTGACCAAAAATAGACTGTCAGCGCAGGATGGGTCCAAAACCCAATGCCTTTGGTAAGACTGTCACGGTAGCCGTTGACAATATAAAAAATGGGGTTGAACTTTAAAAGTAGCTGGCTGTTGGGTGGCAGACCATGCATGTTCCAGAAGATGGGGGTCAGGAAAAACATCATCCTGGTGACAATACTCAGGATATTTTTAATATCGGGAAAGAAGAGGTAAACGGAGGAGGTGAGCCACCCCACGGAAATCATCAGGGCTGATAGTGCGAAAATATAATAAAGCGTCTGGAACCAGTAAAAGGAGGGATAAACATGGTTGATGATAAGCACTATCATGGTGATTCCAAGCACGAAGCCATGCACCATCAAATGCGACACCATCGTCACGATTGGAAGGACAGCCACCCTGAAGTTTACCCTTTTCAGCAGGAACGAATGCTCCTGGATGCAGGTAGTCATACCGTTTAGCGTGTCGGTAAAGAGGTTGAAGGCAATGTAGCCCGTGATCAGGTAGATGACAAAGGAGACCTTTTCGGGATTGGTATTCCCGTACCGGGCTCCGAAAACCAGGTAAAGGATCACCACGAAGGCCAGGGGGTCGACCATGGCCCATACCAGGCCAAAAAAATTACGTATGTATGATTTCTCAAAATCGCGAAGACTGAGGGTGGAAATGAGCACCCTGTTGACATAAAGCTGATAAAAAAAATCAATAGTCTCCCTGAAAATTTGTCTGATTTTATCCATTGCAAAAAGTTGCAAAATTAGCTAAAAATTAGATAAAGAATGGCCTCTCCTGATTTGCCCATATAACGGTTCAATGCGACCCATCGGCATGTATGAATGACAAGTGCAGTTTAACCCGTTATCTCCTCTGTCAGTCTTTGTAATGCATCGGCCATTTTTGCCTCCTCATCCATAGCAGGCAAATAGGGATGAAACACCCTTAGTTTGTCCCGTCCAATCCTGACATCTTTGTTCTGCCCCCTCGATACCAGTTGTGTGCTAAAAGCCTGCAGATGCATTTTATTACCCCTGTAGGTGCCTGAATGACCCTCCTGCTGGGTTTCATGCCAAACGGTAGTATCCCTGAGTAACAATTCATTCAGGGCGGCCTGGTCATCCTGCAGTTTAATGGTTTCATCCACCCAGGTCCGCATGAAATCCAACGTCCTGTTGTTTGAATGCAATATAAAAAAACCGCAGCACAAAGAGAATCCCCACTTTTCCACTGCCGCCCTGGGATGCCCCCCTCCTTTTGAAATCTGAAGGTCGAAGGCAGGATTTGCAAGCTGCACTACTGAACGGGAGAACCAGAAGGCATCGAGATCGGTGTGAATCACATGGCAACCCTGCTCCAGGTATGACCTGATGACGCGGAGCCTCTCAACGAATATATCAGAAAGTTTGTTGACAGCGTTGAAGGCCGGTTGCGACTGAATCCCCAGCGACCTTGCCAGGGATTCGCTCTCACTGTCAAAAGTAATCATTACCAGCAACTTGTCCAGGTCATAGTTTGAATAAAAGGAGTACCAGAGCCTGAACATCCTGTGGTAATTGTTACTAAGCCCGGCAAGAATGACATATTTCCCCGGATGACTCATATTTCCATCATGTATTTACTTGTCAAGGTCCTTTTATTGAAAAACAAACCGGTCCCCTACCTCGCCTACGTATTCTATGATCCCGGTAAATCCGGAATTTAGCGCTACTCACTCTTTTCCCTGGTGGCAATAAAATTCAGGTAAAAGTCATAATCGTAAGTCCTGGCAATGATTTCTGAAACCGGAAGAGGCGGGATAAAGTCCACCCTGAAACCGGCCTCTATCAAGGCATTATAATAATCAACCGGATTAACCTGCGCTTTTTCCAGGCCATAAGGCCAGAACTCCCCGCATAAAATAATATTCTGCGACTTTTTTATGGTTTCCGACATCCCCTGAAAGGCAAAATAATCGGATCCCTGGATGTCTATCTTAATTACATCGACCTTCAGTCCTGGGTGATTTTTTCCATAAAATCATCAATGTTAACGGCAGGGATACTGACTGTTTTTCTATTCTCCCCGATATCGTAGGTCATGTGATCGAAATTTCGCCAGGATGAAAGGTATAAAAGAATATTAACCGTTGAATGGTACACCGCAAAAGGATGAATCCTGATATTCCTTTTGTTTTTCGTATGCACGGCCAGCCTTGAAAAATTCTTTTCCTCAGGTTCAAATGCGATCACCATACCGCCGTCACCTGCAAGCTTTGAAAACAACAGCGTATAAAATCCGATGTTGGCCCCGACATCCAGGATTACAGCATTGGGTGATATTTTCTTGTTAAAATACCTCACCATCTCCCTGTCGGTCCACTTTTTATAGGCAAAATATAACACCTTGTAAGCGGGAAAACAATGGTTATATAAAATCTTGGCAAAGGAAAAAAGAAGATCAGTCATAATAATGGATCACCAGGTTTGTGTATTGATCATACATATTTTAACAAAACTCCCGCGCATGGATGGTAACGATATCCCGAAGAACCTCATCGCTTTTACCAATTGCTTTTAAGGATCATGGCATCCCTGTCAAATCCTTCCGGAGATTTCGGGCAGATATAGTTTATGGGCATTTCCGACAGGTAGAGGTCTCTCAACCAACCCGGAATTGCATCAATCCTGTTATTCAGCCGGTACAAAGGTGTAAGCTGGTTTAAAAAGCACTCCACCCCTTTCGAATAACTGCTTTTTAACAGGTCGTCGGCCAGCTGGTCTCCAAAAGTCCGTGCCGAAAGTACCTGGTATGCTTCCCACACTGTATTTAAGGAGATGGAGCTGGCACCTGCCAACACACCCATCCAGGAGTACAATCTATTCAACGTTGTCTCTGTAAGCATTTCTATCTCGCTGTTACAGGCATCAATCCTCGACGCTGCATCGATTCCGCCAAGTCCCAGCAGATGGCCATATCCCGAAATTCTTGAAATTCCTCCGGTAGGCAAATGGTTGACTTCCCCCTTATGGTGAGGAAAGATAGTCTTAACGCCAAAACTGATGGCAGGAAATGCTGCATGAATCCTGTCGGTGATTACCGTCGAGGCACCGGCAATGAGTTTAAGCCAGCACAAGGCATAGGCCATCCTGGCCGGGAGTGAATAGGAGATACTCCTGGGAACGTTGCAGGGATTGAAGTAAAAACAGTGTTTCATATCCTGTTTTGCAGTCTCAATATAATGTAATTCGGTGCATACCTGGTAATCGAAGGAACAGGGCGTGGTAAGAAAAAAATTTGACAAGAGCAGGGTCGGGCATCCGCCAAACTCAGCGTCGATTCCCAAACCGTTTATGAGTTCCCGGGTATAGAGGTCTCTTGCTACAATAAAGGGACTTATTCTAAGGTATTCGAGCCACGATTTCTGAACATGTATCGGATTTTCAATGTGGATACTCAGGGGAGGGCAAAATAGGGCCAGCCTGGAATGGTCGAATTCGCTGGTTACATTATAACTAAGCCACCCCGAAAGGATGCCCCTGCTGTTGATACCCGCCAGCGCTTCCGGGATATGATCGCGCGATACGATTGTTTCAATATTTTTTAACAATGAAATCAACGCAATCGATTGCAGGTCGTCGCCTACATTCCTGGTAAAAGCATAAAATATAGTAGACATCTGTTATTCAGCTTTGGCAAACCACAATGATCCACTGTTCCTGCAACCTTCCTTACTCCGTCTTATCGGTCTGCTTACCCAACCCGCCGTGCCTGTAATTGCGCTGTAAGCCGGTCAGGGTCATGTCAATGAATTTCTTTCGGGGCACCTTCCTGTAGAGTCTTGAGGCAACCCTGTAATCGCATCCGCTCCAGCCATCCCATGTGGCAAAAGGAATATAGCCGGAATGAAAGGCAAACCCTATCCCCGATATATGGGCATAAACAGGTTCCTTCCCGAAAAATTTGTCTTCCGGCAAATCCCTGCCCGGAAACCGTACTCTCCAGAAAAGCAGATCATCCTTTGAGCTGATATGGCTGACGATCGCCTTAAGTGCACCGGGGTGCAGCAACAGGTCATCATCGTCAAGGAACATGATGAAACCATCTTTGACCTGGTCCATCAATGCATTCAAATGGAGGTTAGCCGGGAACCGGTAGGAATCATAAGGATAATCATCGGGTAGAGGTTCACAGGGTCCAGTATTTGGCTTAACCCTGACAACCTCGATTCCCTGGTATTTCTTCAGGTAGGAAAATGTCTCCTCGTTATCGCAGGAAACCAGGATCCTGATTGCAGGATAGCTTTGAGAATAAATACTTTGCATGCATGTTTCAAAATAGTTCGGACGCTTTGAGGTTCTGACCAGAATATTGACGAGTACCGGTTGATTTACCCGGGGGTGGAAAACTGAATTAAAAAACCTTTCAAACATGTTGCGACATCAAAATTGTTCCTGATTATCAATGTTTAAACGTCCTGTTTTTAACCTTGTACAACCAGAACCTGGCAGCCGAGGCTCCCGGTTTGGCGGTTAACCAGGTTTATCGGTCTGCTTACCCATGCCACCTCCCCTGTAATCCCGCTGGATGCCCGTCAGAATTTTATCGATGAAAACTTTATTGGGCACGAGGTCATATAGTGCGGAAACCACCCGGTAATCGCCGCCGCTCCATCCCTCCCACCTGACCTGTGGTATATATTTTGAATGAAAGGCAAACCCGCACGTGCCAATATGGCCAAAGACCGGTTTCTTTCCAAAAAACTTGTCTTCGGGGAGATACCTGCCCGGGAACTGCACTTTCCAGATTAACAGGTCGTCGGATGAGGAAATGTGGTTTACGATGACCTCCAGGCTGTCACTATGCATGAATTTGTCGTCGTCGTCGAGGTACACGACAAAACCATCGGAAACAAGATCCATCAGGGTGTTGAGATAAAGGTTCGGATGGAGCCTGTAATAATCATAGGGATAGTCGGCCGGCAAGGGAGCATACGGTTCAGGCCCGGGAAAAACCCTGATAGCTTCAATATCCCTGTAAGCGCTTACATAGTCTAACGATTCCTCATTATCATAAGATACAATTGTCCGGATGTTCGGGTAAGTCTGCGAATGCACACTTTCCATGCAGGTCCTGAAATAGTTGGGCCGTTTGGAGGTCCTGATCAGGATATTGACGAGGAGGGGTTTTTTCCGCCGTAACGGGAACATCCGCCAAATTTTGCCCGGAATCCATTGGTTGCATGTAAAAAACGACATAATGCTGGCAGTATCGAAGCGAAGAGGATTGTTAGGTTAAAACCCGGTAAGCGGTTTTATTCAAGGTAATACCTGGAAATCATGGAGCTGGTCATGACTACCACTGAAACTGCAATGAACAAAAGGCAGGTGACCTGTATTACCTTCTTTTGCAGTTTAAAATGTCGGTTGAAAAAAAGTGAAAGCGCCAGAGGGGCAATCGCAATAAAATACCTTCCCTGGTTGATCCCCTTGATCTTCGGGCTGCCGACAGGGTTCCAGCTCATATAGAGCAGGGTGCACATAACCATCACCACGCTGCACAGGGTAATAAAAAGGAGCCCCCTTTGAACTGGGGTTATGGTATTGATTTCCCCCGGACCAGTAAGGCTTACAAACAACAGCATTACCCATGCGAAAATAATATAAAGGCCGGGAAGCGGGGTGTCCAGCCAACCCAGTCTCCCGATAAATGATTCGGAGATCAAACGCTTCTTCTCCCATAATTCGCTTACGATTGTTTTCAGATAAACTCCCTGGTGGGTTAGAATAAAATCGAGTTGTTTGTAAGGAAAAATGTTCCGGGGCGCACGCGGAATCGATGCATACATTCCGGCTGACATGTCAAAGTCACGGTAAACATACCGCATGTATAAGCTTCCTGCAATAACCGCAACCGCCACTACCGACAGTATGCCCATGACCGTCAGCAGGCGTTTCTTTCCTGACCGGAACTTCCAGGCCGGGATCAGCACTACAGGCAGGATCAGAAAAAAATAGGCATTTTTACAGAGCGCGAGCAGACCTGCAACCAGGATGACCTGGAGGATATCCCTCCTGCCGATACTTTTTTTGTCATCAAATGCAAGGCGAAAGATCAAGGCAGTCAACAGGAAAGCAAGCCCGTTGGCCATGGCGTCACCGCTGACAGAAGCGCCCTGGAATACTGACATGGGCAACAAGGCGACCAGCAGGAACATCCACCCGGAAAGGGGGGTTATCCCGATTGCCAGGTAAATCAGGATTGTCCAGATAAAGAGGTTTCCAAGCCTTGCAGCATACAAAAGAAAAAGCGGCCGAAGTTGAAGTAAACGGGGCAGCATTAACCCCAGTGTCTGCGGGAGATAAGGGACTGGTGAATAATGAGCCACAAACTGGAAATTGGCAAAGGATTGCCTTTCAGGGTTTAATGGAATGTTTATAGCATGCAGCCAATCCTCCCTGCTGACCTTCCTCCCGGGCTTGAACCTGATTTTTGAAAATACGGAATCCAACCGGAGGACACTTTCTGGAATGAATCCCCCGATCTGGTTATGATTTATCCCGGCAACAAAATGGCCTGTAGAGATATGGTATATCCGGAAAAAGTGCACGTTCTCGTCAGGCACCTGAAATGGCGGGGTTAAAAACACCGTCAGGACGCCCCAGGTGACTGAGAAAAAGAGAAATATCCTTTGTACGCTTAACTTACCGATAAACTGAAGGCCAAACAGTTTATCGTTGTCAGGGAGACCTGTTCCTTCAGCGTTTCTTACTTTTTCAAACACCTGTCGGTATGAAATTATTATACTATGTCAACAGCTTCGCCCCTTCGGTCACATTAAATCACAGGGAGATAAAGACCGTTAACAGGAAATAATGGATTATTCCTCAAAAATAAAGAAAAAATGCCGCCTCCCCTATCTGCGCAGGAAAAAAATCAGGCCAGCAGCGATTTCCCGATAATCCAGTAATTCTCTGACAGGGCAACCAACCTGAAAAAGCTGTTACTTTACAAAAACGAAAAGGTTGTTTAATCCAAACTGGAACCTGCGGCGCTTAACCAGTTTAAACCCTGAGCGCGAAAATACAGGGACCGTTTCAGCTACCCTGAAACCATAATGCTGGTGCCCTTTCATGTCATCATCTGTGAGGTGAAAAAACCTCAGGGTATGGATAATGTAGTCGACCAGTGGTGAAGGGACGGTGAGGATCATTTCTCCCCCGGGTTTTAGCAGGTCGTAGGCGCCATTAGCAAACGCATCCAGATCTGTGGCCGGGATATGTTCAATTACTGCCAGGGCGGTAATATAGTCAAACTGCATGCCCAGGAGCTTCTCTGAAGGAAATGTGTCCCTGACGAAGGCAATGCCTTCAGGGATGCGGCTCTTCCCTTCACCCGGTTCTGGATCAATGCCGGTATACTGGATATTCTTTTCTTTCAGGAATGCAGCTTGTTCGCAACAATTACTGCCGATATCCAGCAATTTCCTTCCCGGTAATATCCTCGTGCCGGCAACCAAAAACCGCCTGTGCTGTAAATAAATGTCAGTTTTTTTCATCGGGGATGGTATATTTTGTATGTATTCCCAGTATTCTAAGCAAAAAACTGGAGAAAATGGTTTGGATGCCAATAGAAATCAGGGTGATGGAAGGGATAAGCAGACGGAATGTTTCTCCCGGATTATGGATGGGCCCGTATCCTATCCTGCTCCAGCTGTTTAAAAGGATCATCAGCATGATCACCCCCCCCAGCAAAAAACCGGCCCCGGCCGCAATACCCCTTTCGAGCGTAAATAAAGTGGCAAAGAATTTGTGTTTCGGTTTGGCAGGATATAGTCCCTGGTTCAGGGAATATACCCTGATAAACACGGCATAAAGGAATAGCTGGTAAGAAAGCACCGCCATCGATCCGGCGATGGTAAGGGTGTGAATGTCCAGGCCGATTTTTTTGATATACAGCGTACCGGGGAGCAGTATCAGTAAACTCCCGACCGACAGTAAAAAGAAGATTAACGAGGGGTAAAAGAAAAGCCACCTGGGACTGTACATCAACAGGAAGACCAGCTGGCGCCAGCCATCTCTCCAAGTCTGAAGGTGAGGAGCCCTGTTTCGTCCATCTTGCGACAGGGTTGTGGGTACCTCAGCAATCCTGTATTTCAGGATCGTTGCCTTTACGACCATTTCAGTTGCAAATTCCATGCCCGGGGTTACAAGGCCAAGGTTCAGAATACTTTCCCGGTTAAAACCCCTCAAACCGCAATTAAAATCCTTCACGTGTGACTTGAAAAACAGCCTGCCGATAAATGAAAGGGCGGGATTACCGAAGTACCGGTGCATTGGTGGCATGGCGCCCGGGTGAATTCCCCCTGCAAACCTGTTCCCCATCACCAGGTCAAAACCCTCCCTGAGTTTATTGATAAAATCGGCCAGGTTCAAAAAATCATAACTGTCATCGGCATCCCCCATGATAACATATTTCCCGGATGATGCTTTAATACCTGCAATCAATGCGCTGCCATAGCCTTTTTCCCGGACCCTGGTAATCTTGGCGCCCGCCTCCGCGGCAATGCGGTCCGACCCGTCGGTACTTCCATTGTCGGCTACCAGGATCTCCCCCGAAATCTTGTTTATCTCTAAAAAATGCCGGGCCTTCTTGATACATATTTCCAGCGTTTCTGCTTCATTTAAACATGGCATCAGGATGGTGAGTTCACACATGTTGAATCTTATTATTGTTGACAAGGGTTAACCGCGAAAAGAAATGTAGGTTCCTGCCAAAAACCCAGTTGAACGGCCAGGGATATAAAGAAAGTTCGCGGGTAATCAGCACCTCACACAACCCTGCCTGCTCGTAGAGTTCCCCCCATTCCCTGGAATTAAGAAAATTGTATGGCAGACTTACTCCATGTCTTGCATTCCCTATGTAATCCATGAATTTCAAGGTCGTTCTGCTGAAAATTCCTTCATTCAGGTGATCCTTGATTAAGATACAGTCCCGGGTCACCCTGGCAGCCTCCTTTAATAATGAGACCTGGTCATAGGCATGATGCAACACATCAACCAGTATCACGATATCAAAACTATTGTCCTCATATGGAATAGTGGTCCCGTTAAACTCCCTGACGCTGATAAAACTCACCTTCCTGGTCATTATATCAATGCCCTGGATCTCTACCTGAGGCCTGTACCTGTTTATCAGGGCATCGATCCTGCCATCCCCGCAACCGATATCCAGAACGCTTGCCTCCTGAGGTAAAACTGAAGAGATTAACTCAACCAGTTTATTTATTCTGCGCCTGTACACCGTTTTTTCATGCAGCATGCTGATGATGTCCATATTTCCATGTTTTTTTTAATAAATCCAAAATCCCGTATAATGAAAGAAATTCAAACATAAGCATGAAGGGATAGGCCATGTTCAAATAGAGGGTATTTAATGCATCCCATTGAGAAACTGAGATATAGGCCATTAACGTCAGCCTTATCAGCAATAACGACAACAGTCCGGTTGTAATAATCCATCTTTCAAATTCAAGGGAAAGCCCATTTCCTGTGAAGAGAACCAGCGTCAGACAAAAATATGATAAAAGCGAGACAATAAAAAACAGGGGGTTTAATTTTCCGTAGATTACCGCCAACAGGTTCAATAACCGGTTTTTAAAACTACCGAAACTATAATTGACCGGTTGTGATTCACCAGGAATATTGGCAGGTTCATGGGTGATATTCTGAAAGTGCGCAACATTTTTCATATTTCCCTGGGACGGCCCTGCAACGGATTTATATCCTTTAAAGGCGGAAACATATACCAACTCCTCTTTTATTTTCCTGATAACGGGAATCACGAGCCTGTTATCCCAGGTGAATGCGGATAATGACCAGTTTGGGACTGCCTTAAGCTTCCCGGAGGCAAAACCACTATTGATCTCCCTGGCGACCTGGCTGTAAAAAGCACGTGATACCGATAACGAACGGTGAAAACCCGCATGAGCTGCGGCATCACGCATAGCCCACAGGAACCAACCTCCTTTTATTTCATGCGGGTCGCCTTTTCCGCACAGTTTCCATCCATTGTGTTCAGCTTCAAGCCATGGCTTAAGCTTACTGAATGCCGGGCTCACCTCATAAGCCTTTTCCCTGGATGAACGGGGAACGGGAACGTTGGGTACCCAGTGCTGCTGCTGAATGCGGGCCAGTGCGGAATATGCCTCTGAAAATGGCCTGGATTTAAGTTCATTGATGACACAGTCGCCATATTTATAGTCGTTTATGGAGGCTATTACAAGGTTGCCGCACAGCAATATGAGGTAAGGCATCAGGTAAATCAACACCACTTTCCATTTTCCCCTGGTTCCGTAAACCAGTCGCGAGGTAAATTTCCCGGACTGTCCTTCCAGGATTGTTGCAGTTGCTGTGAATAGCGTCAACCCAATAATTACCGGGAAAATGATAATCCCCTCCTCCCGCGTATTCCAAAAGGCAAACAACGACAAGGAGGTTAGCAATGACCACTTGTAATGCCGGCGGATCTCCTTTTTCCTGCGTAAAAACATCGCAAAAAAGGAGGAGATCACCAAAATTGTCAGGGCCGGGTATATCCCCTCCCTGATCACCCGCAGCGTAAAATCAGCCGAGGAGACCGGATGGAAAAAAAGGATACCAAATAGCATGACCCTGGGCCAGGTTGTTTTAATTACGGGCGACATTGCAACCACAAGCACGAGGCAACTGCCTGCATAAAGCAACAACTGCGAAAAGAACAGCGGCACCCCCAGCACGCCTGAACATGCAATGAAAAACGGGTAAAAAAAGCCCTTGACAAGTGTAAACAGATCATATTCACCGAGCCAGTTACCGGAGACCAATGAGTATGCCTGCCTGACAAACAAACCATCATCAATAAAGGCTGGGAATCTCACCGTCATTTGCTGCACTGAAACCAAAAAAGCTTTTACCAGAAATAAAATCGCCACCATTGTAACAAATACAAGGTGCCTTTTCAGAAAACCGGAGACCTTATATCCAAGTGTTTTCTTTTTCAGCAACATAAGGGTTGCATGAATCCGGCCTCCGGTAGCCAGTAGCATTAACGACAGGATGCTAAAAACAAGAAATGCAGCGATCAGGTAATTTCTTTTTTCAGCCTTGTTTTCGGGGTTAAACATACCGCCCGACTCCGCGTTAAAAACAAGTTTGCAACTGCCGGGCTTAACAGGCTTCATGCATAATTTCGAATGATCCGATGAATCCTGCAGGGCTATGTTTGTAAAGGTAAAAACCGACCTGATTTCCTTTGGAGTCCAGGCAACTGTCTTCAGGCCCGAGAGGATCGAAATCCGCCCGATGTCCACAGATCCGGAGCGGTATCCCGGATCAATCCTGAATTGCCTGAAGTCTGCCTGGGGCAGCTCAAAGGCAATCTCCTGGAAAGTTTTACCGGCAACCATCTCTTTGGTAATGGCCTCCGTTGCATTAAAACCATTGCCCGAGTCGTAGAACAGTGCACACCTGTCGGTTGAATCACTTCTGACAGTTATTTTTATGGTGCCCGGACAATAAAACACTGTTTCATTGATAAAAAAAGCCAGCAACATAAACAGGGCTGTCAACAGGAGGAGGAGATATATTTTCTTTTTCAGCGGCATATTACCATTAGCTTTCCTTGATCAAACATTTTCTTTCCCTTAATAAAAACATAACCTTCCAAATCCGGCCCTTTACACGCTGCAGTATAAACGGGTGCAATAACATTCTACGAGGCCGTGCTTTTAGTCCGGGTCATAAGGAATGCACCTTTTTCCAAATCAATGTACCTGAAATCAAACGACGGATATTCAGTTAAATAACGTTCAATAATTTTCTTTTCATCCTCCCTTCCGCCATCATCCAGGACGATAATCGCATTACTGCTTAAGTTGCTGTACATCAGGGGGAGTGCGGGATACCGGGCCATATATTGTGTCACTCCCGGAGGACCATCAACAATCATTAAGTCGATTTGACCGCCTGGTTTTACCCCCTCCATATCATACCACAACCAGGTTTCAGAGCCGATCACGGTTTCCTTCAACGGGGCCAGGCAAACTTCAGCAAACCCTGAAAGGCCATGCATTCTGATCAACTCCCTGGTCTCATCAGCATACCTGTCTAAATGATCCAGTGCAATCACCCTCCCTCTCCCGTTCCGTTTCAGGCAATAAGCTGTGATAAGAGTTGAAATGCCGCTGCCTATCTCCAACACCAGGGTCGGTTTTCTCGTTAGGATCTGTAAACATATAAGGTTCAGGAAATCGGGATAAGCTGCCCAGCCATTCATGGACGGTAAAGGGAATACAGGTTGCAGAATGGAAAATAGCGAAAATAAAGACTCTGTGTGCCAATTGACAGCTTTTATTTCTTTTTTTAATTCCCTGTGGGATTGTTTCATCCCGGAATCCAATGCTTCAAGCATACCGGCAACCTGAACCGGTTCGCCATCCCCGGTTGATATATTCTGTGCCTTCTGTCCTGCTTCATCAATCAATGACTGCAGGTTTGCATTTATCCCGGAAAATTGCTCCTGCATGCAGGTAACTTCTGTTCTTAACGTAGCCATCTCCCTTTTCTGTCTCAGAAGGATTAACCGCATGAATATAATGATCATAAGCAACGTGAATACCAAAAGGATAAGCAGCAGAGCCTCGCCGGACAGGATCCAGCCCGGAACCATAAATGCAGAAATACAGCTGAGCATCATACAATCGAATTAAAGGGAGTTCAATAGTGTTACCATCACAGCCATCATTCATCAACTAAAGGTAACCTTTTGTCTCCCTGATGAAATGAGTTACAATCCCTCCTGTAAAATGGATTAACCTGAAGTAGTTTTTCCGGAGTGTAAGCCTCGGTATTACCCGGATTCCTGCAAAGCGCCGCACGACAGGTATGGATTTGTCAGAATCACCCTTATTCCTGCTTACGAGAAATTATCAACTTCAAAAGTAAATAAAAAACCTGATTATTGCGCTCAAGCGGGGTTGCACGGATTTTAATCAGGCCATTTTTATGACCAAATCCTTAACAAAACAAGACTGGCTGAAAAAAGTTGACCAATAAATTGAATGCCGGAAATAAAAATGTTTTACTTTGTAACCAGGAACGGGAGAATAGATGCTGTATACGTTTTTTATACTGAAATCCAGGCATTTTGCAACCTGAAAAAAGGAGATAAATACATCAGGGTGTTTGTACATTCATCCATAACAATACCGGGCCATGATTCTGAAACATGATTTTCAAAAATTAATCTCCATGAACAGGTGGGTTTTATTACTGTTGATACCATCAGTTCTTATCATTGAATTCACCTTCATCGAACAGGATAATTTCTGGAACAACCATTACGATCCCTCCTATGCCTACCTGATGAACGGGCTTAACCTTGCTGTAAATCATGGGGATATAGGTCATACCGACCACCCCGGCACTCCTGTTCAGATGATGGTTGCCGTAATCATCACGACAACGTATTGTTTCACCCATACCGGGAATTCTTTGACGGAAGATGTATTGTACTACCCTGAATACTATCTCAGGATTCTTGCCCTGGTTTTTACCTTTGTCAACATAATTCTCATCCTTTTGCTCGGGTTTGTTGCGCTCAGATGTACCGGGGAGATTATCACTTCGGTGATGTTCCAGTCAGCGACTTTTATTCCAATAAGCCATTTGATTCAACATAACTTTTATGATGTCAAACCGGAACCGGTCCAGTTTGCCTGCACGATGATCCTCATGATGTTTTTCCTGGTTTATTCAACGGGAATGGGCTTGCATCAGACATGCTGCTTAAACAAGAAACTAAACCTGTATGTTCCTGCGGCCCCGATTGTCTTTGGCATGCTTACCGGGGTTATCATTGCCTCCAAAACCATCGCATTTCCCCTGTTTATTTTTCCATTGTTTTTAATCCCGGGAACCAGGAAAAAATTCCTTTATGCAATAACCGTCCCGGCCTCATTCCTGGTTGTCACCATCCCCATCTGGAGTATCTACCCGAAATTTATCGACCGGACGCTCAGCTTTTTCGTTCATTCCGGCAAATACGGGCATGGGGCCTCCAATGTAACAGATCTTCAGTTATTAGGCCGGAACTGTGGTCACATAGCAAGCACAGCCCCGGTTTTTCTAATTGTGCTGTTTGTTTCAATCATCCTTGTTGTTACCGGTTTCTTAAGGAATAACCGTGATAAACGGCTCAACCTGCTGGCAGCCCTGGTGATAATCCAGCTGATTTCCATTTTTCTTGTATGCAAGGAATTTGCACCACGATATATGCTGCCGGTTTTATTTACAATCGTCCTTAATATCTACCTGATCTTTTTGATTTTCAAGATCCGGCCTGCTGTGAAAAACATTGTCCTGCTTTCTTTTATACTGGCCTGCCTATTCCTGAACTTCAGGATTCCCTTTGATCCTATTGACAATAACCTCCCCATAAAAATGGAAAAAGGGTCACAGGCCATTTTCTGCTGGGATACCCCTGACCCAAGGGCAGCCCTATATTCCGGCAACTCCTACTCAAAAAAAATGAGAAACGCTCTTCTCGCAAAGAATTATACTCATTTCGTCTTCTATGATAACTGGAGGGATCAGTTTACAGACTGGAACCATAAACTCAATTTTGACTCTCTGAATAGGACACAGACCAGGATTATCCTCTATGGCCCGGAAAAATCGTTTCAGAAATTATGCAACAGGGTTCAACTGATAAAACTGGGCAGGATGAAGTTCCTTGCGGTGCCGTTGAACTGATATGGATACCTAATTACGTTCTCCCTGTTTTCTCCGTTAATTCTCCGTTAACCTCCCGTCAATTCTCCGTTAATCACTATATTTTCTCCGTTAATTCTCCGTTAACCTCCCGTCAATTCTCCGTTAATCACTATATTTTCTCCGTTAATTCTCCGTTAACCTCCCGTCAACTCTCCGTAAATCTCCCGATCCTCCCCCTATGACCCTGCGTCATTCTTGCATCGTCCTTGCATGGTCCTTGCATCGTCCTTGCATGGTCCTTGCATCGTCCTTGCATGGTCCTTGCATCGTCCTTGCGTCGTCCTTGCATCGTCCTTGCGTCATCCTTGCATCGTCCTTGCGTCATTCAAGGGAGTCTGTTCAAAAAAGTGTGTCGAGACTCCCTCGGAAGGCCGCACAGTCCCTGAAAACTGTCCAGGGAAACAACCAACTCACGGTTAAAAAATCCTGCCCCGTTCAAAATTCGGTATTCGGTATTCGGTCCTCGAAATCTGAAATCTGAATTACGAAATCTGAAATCTGAATTACGAAATCTGAAATCCGAATTACGAAATCCGAACCGACACCCGGTATTCGGTCTTCGATATTCAATATTCGATATTCGATATTCATTTTTCATTTTTCAATATTCCCATTGTTTTTTATATTTTTATCGCATGAAAAAACCACCCGTAAAAAATCCGAAAACTGCAGGGAAACTCCCCGCGGCGACCTTCGAGAGCCGGTTCAACAATACCCTGTTTTCGATCCTGGTGCTGGCATCGCTTACCTTCGTGGTCTATTCCAGGACCCTGCTTTTCGACTATACGAAACTCGACGATTCCATCTTCATTGTTGAGAATGCCTCCTATAACGCCGATGCGCACAATATCGCCGTCTCGTTCCAGCGCGGCCTGTTCAATCCCACCCGGGATGTCTATTACCGACCGGTATTTTTGGTCGACTTCATCCTTGAATCGCGCCTGTTCGGGGTCAAGCCTGCCGGGTATCACTTCACCAACCTGCTGTTCCATATCCTGTCGGTATGCCTGTTATTCCTCTTCCTGAAAAAGATCAGGATCCCCCCGGCCGACTCCTTCCTGCTTTCGCTGCTCTTTGCCCTTCACCCGGTGCTCACCCAGGCGGTGGCCTGGATCCCGGGGCGCAACGACATGCTGCTGATGATCTTTTTTCTCACAGCTTTCATCCTGCTGATGCGCTACCTCGAAAAACCCTCCCCGGGAACCCTTTCGCTCCATGTGCTGGCCCTGCTGGCGGCCCTGTTTACCAAGGAAACAGCCATCATCATCCCCGTGATCATGGTTATCTTTTCGCTGATATGCCTGAAATCGGGCTGGAAAAAGCTGCTGCTGCCCATGGCCGGCTGGATCGCGGCCACTGCCATCTGGATGCTGGTAAGGTCAACCGCAACCCTTTCGAAGGACTGGACCACCCCGGTCAATATGCTGCAGACGGGATTGGGCAGGATGGGGGTGATCGTGCAGTATGTGGGAAAAATTTTCATCCCGGTAAACCTTACAGTATTCCCCGAAACGGGGGATATCACCATGATATGGGGTTTCGTGGCCATTGCCGGTCTCATTGCGCTGGTGGTCTATTCGAAAAGCTACTCCAAACCCCTTACCTGGCTGGGGCTTGGCTGGTTCATCCTCTTTCTCATCCCGGTGCTGATCGTTCCCAAATCGCTGAACGACCAGGTGTTTGAACACCGTCTCTATCTTCCCATGATCGGCATCCTGCTGATGCTCAGCCAGACGATCCCCTTCGGCAAAACCCTGGAGCCCGGGAAAAAACTGGCGGTTGTCGCAGCAATCGTGATCCTCTTTTCATTGCAGAGCTTTGTCCGTTCGGCCTACTTCAGCGATCCGCTTACCTTCTGGACCCATGCCGTGGAGGGATCGCCTCATTCGGCCTTCGCCCGCACCCTGCTGGGCACCAAGGTCGAAGACCCCGCCGACCGCGAACGCCTCTTCAGGGAGGCCTACCGACTCGATCCCAATATGAAAAACCTCAACTATTACCTTGGGAAGGTCTTGTTTTCAAAGCACCAGTCCGACAGCGCCGAATATTATTTCAGGAAGGAACTGCTCCATAACCCGCTGCCCGATGTCTATTTCCTGATGGCACAAATCGCCTTTGAGCGGAACAGCCTCGACAGCGCCGCCGTCAACCTCGTAAAGACCATTGAGATGGATCCCCTGAACCCGCAGGCAAACCACAACCTGGCACTGCTTTATCACCAGCAGGGACACGACGATAAATTGCGGCAACTCCTGCAGGATATGCAGATGAAGGGAATGGCGGTGGATGAGGATCTGCTGAAGCTGGTAAAATAAAGGAGACTCCCCCCAGCTGGCCGGGCCTATCCGAAAAGGAACAACACCAGCCATAACAGCGACAACCCGATGAGGATGATCACCGTTCCCCAGCCGATGATGTTCTGGAGGGGTTTGTTGGTGTACTCCCCCATGATCTTCTTGTTGTTGACCAGCAGGATCATGCATACCAGCACCACCGGCAGCAGGAGCCCGTTGATGATCTGGGTCCAGAGGGTGATGGCGATGAGCGGGGCATTGGGAATGAGAATGATGATCACCCCCAGCACCATGATGCTGGTGTAGAGCACGTAAAACTCGGGAGCCTCTTCCCACTTTTTATCGATGCCCGCTTCAAAACCAAAGGCCTCGCATACATAGAAGGCTGTTGCCAGCGGCAGGATGGTGGCTGAAAAGATGGAGGCGATGAACAATCCGAAGGCAAATACGTTTTTCGAAAGCGCCCCGGCCAGCGGCTCCAGCGCAAGGGCTGCATCCTTGGCCTCGTTGATCACGATGCCCTTCGCATGAAGGGTGGAGGCGCAGGCTACGATGATAAAGAAGGCCACCACCACGGTTGCGGTACACCCTACAATGATATCCAGCAGCGTGTACTTGTATTCCTTGATCTTAAGTCCCTTTTCAATGACCGACGACTGCATGTAAAACTGCATCCACGGGGCGATGGTGGTACCGATGATCCCCACGATCATCATGATGGAACGCTGGTCGAAATCCATCTGCGGACTGGCGATCGAGTGGCCGATGGCCTTCCAGTCGGGATGGCCCATCAGGGCGGAGACCACGTACATCAGCAACGAAACGCTGAATATCAGAAAGATGCGTTCGGCAAATTTATAATCCCCCTTCACCACCATAAACCAAACCATGGCAGCAACAATGGGAACCGAGATATATTTGCTCACCGAGAAGACCTCCATGCTTCCCGCCACGCCGGCAAATTCGGTGGTGGTGTTGCCGATATCGGCAAGCAGCAACCCGATGAAGATAAAGAAGGTGACCTTAACCCCCGCATTTTCGCGGATCAGGTCGGCCAGCCCCTTGCCGGTGACGATCCCCATGCGGGCATTCATCTCCTGAACGATCACCAGTACGATGAACGAAGGGATGAGCGTCCAGAGCAGTTTGTAGCCATAGAGGGCTCCCGCCACCGAATAGGTGGTGATACCGCCGGCGTCGTTGTCGACACTGCCGGTGATGATGCCTGGGCCGAGAATAGCCATGAAAAATGCGATATTCCTCCAGATGGATTTACGTCTGATTGATGCTGCCATGAGGTTCCCTTTCTCTGTTTATCTGGTTTTTCCCCTGCTTAACAGGTCCTCTACAATGTCTTCGACCACCACAACCCCCTCCATCTGCCGGCTTTTGTTGATCACCGGCACGGCAAGCAGGTTATAGTGCGATACCAGGTCGGCAAGCGAGTCGACCTTGTCGTCGTCGAACACCGTCACGGCATGCTTGTTCATGATCTCCTTCAGGTGACTGGCGGGATCGGCAATGACGAGCTCCCCGAGCGAAACCGACGACAGGAACCGTTCGTGTTTATCGATGACGATGATCGAGTAGATATGGGCCGGTTCAGGTTTCAGCCGGCGGAGCTCTCCCAGTGTTTCATTGACGGTGAGGTCTTCATCGAAGGTGTAATAATCGGTTGTCATCAGCGAACCCACCACCTTGCTGGGGTATTCGAGCAGTTCCCTGACCTCTTCCGACGATTCCTTCTCCATCTCGTCGAGCAGCTTCTCGGCGGTATCGTCGGCTAGGCTGTCGAGCAGGTCGGCAACCTCGTCGGCCGGCATTTTTTCGAGCACATCGGCCACCTTTTCAACCGGCAGGCTCTCCACGATGTGGATCTGCACATGCGGTTCGAGCTCTTCGAGCACGTCGGCGGCAGTCTCCTCGTCGAGTGAGGCAAATACATAGGTACGCGATGCCTTGTCGAGATCCTCGATGATATCGGCCAGGTCGGAGGGATGAAGGGTGTTGAGCTTCGACGACGATTTCGACAGCCTGATATTGGAATTGGAGAAATCAACGGCGGCGATATCATCCCAGAGGATGAACTTGCCGGGGATATCCACGCTGAAGGGGTCGAGTACCGACTGGATGGGTTTTCCGATGCCGATCCGCCTGAGCAGGCCGTCAATGCCTACATCCACGGCAATGGCATAGGTTCCCGCGGGGATCATCACCAGCCGGATGTCATTCACCCTGACCAGCTTGCGGCCGTTGATATCGACGATCTGCTTGTCCTGGATATCTTCGGCCAGCCACAGGCAGTTTTGAAAATCGGCCGGGGAGATATCATGAACCTCCTGGCAGGTGATCCTGAGTTTGCGTTTGAATTTCCTGATCTCGAAGGATGAAAAATCAAGCACCCGGGTCTCCTTGCCGCTTTTCACACGGATGGCCACCACACGCGGACGGATCGGATCGCTCTCCTTGCCGGGCACAGGGGTCTGGTCGATGAGAAAATCCCTGATCTTCCCAAGTACGGCGCCATCATCGGAGATATATTTCATCCCCAGGATCTGGCTTAAATAGAAGGTAATCTGTGATGTCATGCTGGCCTCCTTCTTATGTTATCCGCTGTAATGAAGGATGCGAGCCCATGGATCATGTCAGGCCGGACACCGCTCAGTGCAGGGGTGGATTGTTCTGAATGCTTCGGTCAGGTAAGTCGTCCATTGAATGTTGAAATATGAGGGGCAAAGATAATAAAATTAGCGGGGTTGCAAGGTTACGGAATCGTTAAATAGTGAAAATTGGTTCTGTCGAAGAGGTCTTTGAAAAAATGCGTGTTGTATTAATTTGATGGAGCGATTTTATCCCCGCATCCTCAATAAACCAAAATCGACACAAACCCTGGTTTTTCAACAAGGGAATTGAACAATGAATTGATTTTCATTTCTGGCGCTGGATTATATACATACAGGACATACCATGGTGCCGCGACATCCCTAATGTAGGGCCATGCCATGGCATGGCCCTACGGGCATTCAATCATGTCATCGTAGGCCACGCCATGGCGTGGCCCCACACCAGGCCGTTTACATGTTCTAATCCTATTATCAAATATTGATAGAAGGGGTATAATTGTAATCAATCAGGGTTATCAATAATCCTTCACACATCTGACCGAATAGGCATCGCCCATGTTTTGCCATTGGATAGTTGTTCGGATAATAGACAAGCCGCAGGCTCCTATATATCTTTGCATAGGTCCAAATTCCGGGTTATAAGTTATCCAATCAGCAATTTCCTTCAACTGCATGAACTGACCGTTTGCCTCATAATACCCACCACCGCGTCCGTCAAATTCATCTTTCCCGGTTCCACAGGCATCAATCCAATAGGTTGTGTCGGAAGTCAACAATGTTCTCCCAACATATCCCCTGACATTTGCAAATATGAGACCGATATCATCCCACGACATTCCTTTATAATGTTCCAGGAACATCCAGTCGGTGTCGTTCGACACGTGCCAGCCGTTTGGACAAATACCCTGAAGAACATTGAGAAGTGATGATGGATTGTTATATACATCGGCATTAAGCGCCGATACAGCGGTGTATAACTTCCCGAACTTCTCATCGTTTGCGGGGTCGTTGTTATAATCGTAATACCGCCTGGGATCAGAAGTCAGGTTATTTTTATCGCCGGCCTTTAAAGTTCCCCTTTCGGAACAGGAAGCGGTAAACCGGGCATCATCGGTCCCAGTGGCTAAAAAAGAACTCTTTAAGCCATCGGACTGAAAGCAAACCAGGTAAACTCCCCGTGGGCCGAGGGTAACGGCAATCGTGTTGTCGCCGGCCGTGCAGCTTACTGTTTCCGAGAAGACCCTTTCGCCGTTTACCGAAAATATTTCCAGCCGTATCCTTTCCGCTTTTTCCAGCTTCATGCCGATCTTCAGCAACCCGGGAGTATTGACCAGCTCCCACGGGCCGGCGGGAGGCACGTATATCCCCACCGGCTCCCCACCGGCATAACGTGTCGTACGCATGTTCTCCTTTGTCCAGCAACGGCCGCCCATCAGAACCGTGTGATAGATATAACCGTCGATATCGGTCACCGTGCTTGTGCCGCAATGGAAGCCTTGCGGGGAACATTTCAGAAAAAAGACCAATAACATTGACAAACAAATTAACCTTTTCATGGCGATATCTTGTTGATCACGATTGCACCAGCTATTACGAAAAAAATATTTAACTCCCTGTAAATGACCCCTCCCCTGACCCTCCCCTTTGATGGGAGGCAGACGATTAACCCATCGCTGTAGCAGGAACTGCTTTTGTTTTCCTGTTACCATGATTTAGACTTCTTCAATTCCATTGAAATCTGAATCAAGTACTGATCCTTTGCAAGTATTGCCTTCTTTTATGTTGATTTACTGACATTTAAATAGTTGTTTGCTTTTCTTAACAAACCGTCTCCCTCTCCTCCAAGGAGATGGTCAGGGATGAGGTCATTTCATGCTTATTATTGGCCTTTAATAGTATGGAATAATCCAAACGAAGATTTTTAGTGACTTTCATGAAGCGGTGACTTTTCTTTGTTACTTTCTTTTTATGGCAGAAAAAGAAAGTAAAGTTAGTGCAACTTGAGATCAATTACAATTAGGAACATCCTTTTTTTTAAGGCAAAGGAGGGTTAACAGGTCTTACCCTGTATAATAGAGATCAATCAAATAACGATATGATTAATCAGCCGGCATTGTGAAACAAAGTTTCTTCCTGGTTCACCCGCAGATGACATAGTCCTTCAGGTAGCGGTCAACCACCCGCGGGATGGGATAACCGGCCAGTTCGCTCAGCGGCACCGCGACAAAGGGCAGCCCGGCCCGGCCCTCAGAATGGAATCGGTAGAACCGTACCTGCAGCTTCTGGTGGGTAAGCTGGTGGACATATTTGCGGGAAACTCCCAAAAAGGCCATCCCTCCGGGTTGAATAGCCGCGCGGATCTCCTGCTCTGTCAGGGAGCGGTCGGTTTCAGAACCGGCAATCCCCTCCGGCTGCGGGAAATCGTAGAGGTTCTTCCAGATATCGCTGCCGGTGCGCCTGTTCAGGTAGATATGATCTCCACCGGATATTCTCCCCTCTGTTATGACGAGGTAGTGAATAACCCGATGAATAACTGCGGGCTTCGCCCCCCTGACAGGCACTATGTCAACTATTCCTTCCGACAGCGAAGCACAGCCGTTGCTGAATATGCAGCCTGAGCAGCCGGGGTTGGCCGGGGTGCATACCGTGGCGCCGTATTCCATCATCGCCTGGTTGAAGTCGCCCGGGCGGTCGTGGTCGAGTAACTGCGTTGCCAGGCCGAGGATCAGCCTGCGGGTTGACGGCAGGCTCACAGGCTCCCTGATGCCATATAAACGGGTGATGAAGCGGATTACATTCCCGTCGACCACCGGGTGGGGACTGTTGAATACGATCGAGGCAATGGCCGCGGCGGTATAGTCGCCCACTCCCTTCAACGCCCGGAGAGCTTCGTAGGTGCCGGGAAAGGCGCCGTTAAACTGCTCAACCACCTGCCGGGCAGTGGCATGGAGGTTGCGGGCACGCGTATAATAGCCCAGCCCCTGCCACATTTTCAGCACGTCATGCTCCCCGGCGGCTGCCAGGTCGGCCACGGTCGGCCAGGCAAGGGCAAATTTCTCATAGTAGGGCAACCCTTGTCCTACGCGCGTTTGCTGCATGATAACCTCTGACAGCCATACCAGGTAGGGATCCTTTGTACGGCGCCAGGGAAGGTCGCGTTTGTTAACATCATACCAGTTAAGTAGTTGCCTTGAAAACGTCATAGGGGTTGTCTGTATTGCAAAGATAAATCATTATCCCGCGCCATCTCCCGGGGATAAAATCCTTAAATTCAGAATAAAAATTGGCTTTATTTCTTTGTCTATCAAAAAAGTCATATATTTGCAACCCGTTTTCCGGCTTTAAAAGGCATTCAGTAACAACAATATATAACACTTTAATATTAATCAAACATGACAAAAGCAGAAATTGTAGCAGAAATTGCTAATAAGACTGGCATTGAAAAAGTTGCCGTTCAGGCCACCGTTGAAGCTTTCATGGATTCCATCAAGAATTCCATGACCACAGGTCAAAACGTTTACCTAAGAGGTTTCGGGAGTTTTATTATCAAAAAAAGAGCTGAAAAGACAGGGAGGAACATTTCAAGAAACACAACGCTTATCATTCCCGCCCACAACATCCCTTCGTTCAAGCCGGCCAAAACCTTCGTAAATAAAGTCAAATCACACGTAAAAGTGAAGTAATAACTTCTAAGCTGATTTATTATGCCAAGTGGTAAGAAAAGAAAGAGACATAAGATGGCAACGCACAAACGGAAAAAACGTTTGCGCAAGAACCGACACAAGAAGAAATAGCCTACCTGCTGCTGCAATTCCTTAAGTCATCCTTGTGTACTGGCCTTTTGCCAGTGCTATCTCTGTAATACATGGAAAACTGTGAATAAGGAATTAATCATCAATTCGACATCTTCGGAAGTTGAAATCGCCTTACTTGAAGATAAGCTTCTCGTAGAATTAAACAAAGAGAGATCCAACAACGAATATTCTGTTGGCGACATCTATCTTGGCAAGATCAAAAAGATCATGCCCGGGTTGAACGCTGCCTTCGTGGATGTTGGTTATGAAAAGGATGCCTTTTTGCACTACCTTGACCTTGGACCTCAGATCCAGACGCTGCTGAATTATATCAAGGCAGGACAGTCGGGGAACGGGGCTCCTTTGTCTATCGGCGATTTTGAACTGGAACCCGACATTCAGAAGACGGGTAAAATAGCCCAGGTGCTAAAGCCCAACAGTAATATTGTTGTGCAGATCGCCAAGGAGCCGATTTCGACCAAGGGACCCCGTGTCACCTCTGAGATCGCCTTTGCCGGACGTTTCCTGGTACTGATCCCCTTCTCCGACAAGATCTCTGTTTCGCAGAAGATCAAAAGCAGTGAGGAACGCAACCGGCTAAAGCGGCTTATAACCAGCATCAAGCCTAAGAATTGCGGGATCATCATCAGGACAGTAGCCGAGAACAAACTCGTTGCCGACCTCGATTCTGATCTGCGCAGCCTTTACAAGCGCTGGGAGACCATCACCCAGAAGCTGGCCACTGCCAAGCCTCCCCAGAAGATCATCGGCGAAATCGACCGTACCTCGACCATCCTGCGTGATGCACTCAATGAATCGTTCAACAACATCGTGGTCAACGACCAGGTGTTGTATGATGATATCAGGACCTACATCCAGCGGATTGTGCCCGACAAGGTCAGTATCGTCAAGCTTCACACGGGCAAGGTTCCCATTTTCGACCAGTTCGGGATCGACAAGCAGATAAAAAATTCGTTTGGCAAGATCGTCACCATCCGCAGCGGCACCTACCTGGTGATCGAGCATACGGAGGCGATGCACGTGATCGACATCAACAGCGGTCACCGCGTAAACCAGGACCAGAACCAGGAGACCAACGCCCTGGAGGTGAACCTTGAAGCTGCCACGGAGGTGGCCCGCCAGTTGCGCTTGCGCGACATGGGAGGCATCATCGTGATCGACTTTATCGACATGGTCCAGGGGCTCAACCGCAGGAAGCTGTTTGAAAAGCTACGCGATGAGATGAAGCGCGACCGTGCCAAGCATTCGATCCTGCCTCCGAGCAAATTCGGCCTGGTACAGATCACCCGCCAGCGCGTCCGTCCCGAGATGAACGTACAGATCCTCGAAAAATGCCCGGCCTGCGATGGCACCGGCCAGATCAGGCCTACCATCCTGCTTACCGACGATATCGAGAACAACCTCGGCTACCTCATCCGCGAGCAGAATGAAAAGAACCTTACGCTTCTGGTACATCCCTATGTTTACGCCTTCCTTACCCACGGTCTGTTCAACTTCCGTTGGAAATGGTGGCGCAAGTTCGGCCAGCGCGTCAATATCAAGACCCAGAACGCATCGCACTTCCTTGAGTACCATTTCTTTAATAAGAATGGGGATGAGATAAAAATGTAGGAATGCAGGAATGCAAATAATGCAGGCAATGCAAACAAGACAGGATTAATTGAATTTGCTCTAATGCCTATTGCCTATTGCCTATTACCTTTTCCTTATTAATAATTTTATAATTTTCAATCAGTCAATGGATATAGTTGTCAGTGGTATCAGGCCTACGGGGAATCTTCATCTGGGGAATTATTTCGGGGCGCTGAAAAATTTTGTCAAGATGCAGGAGGAACATCATTGTTACTTCTTCATTGCCGATTATCATTCGCTCACCACCCACCCGATCCCGGCCGACCTGCACGGGAACGTAAAGACCGTGCTGGTGGAGTTTCTGGCCTGCGGCCTCGACCCTGAAAAGGTAACGCTCTACATCCAGAGCGACCTGCCCGAAACCGCCGAACTTTACCTGTTGCTGAACATGAATGCCTACATCGGCGAACTGGAACGCTGTACCTCCTTCAAGGAGAAGATCCGCACCCAGCCGCAGAATGTGAATGCCGGGCTGCTCACCTACCCCACGCTGATGGCTGCCGATATTATCATTCACAGGGCCAGCAAAGTTCCCGTGGGAAAGGACCAGGAGCAACACCTGGAGATGACCCGCACCTTTGCCAACAGGTTCAACCGTCTCTATAACCAGGAATATTTTCCCGAACCCGCTGCCTTTAACTTCGGCGAAAATCTTATCAAGATCCCCGGGCTGGATGGCGGATTGAAGATGTCAAAGTCGGAAAATGAAAACAGCTCCATCTTCCTGGCCGACAGCCCTGAGATGATCCGTAAAAAGGTGATGAAGGCGGTAACCGATACCGGCGCCGTGGATCCTGCGCAACCCCGTTCGCAGGGTGTGAAGAACCTTTTTGACCTGATGAGCTATTTCTCGGCAGCCGGCACCCTGGAAAATTTCGAGAACAGTTACCAGGCGGGATCGATCCGGTACGGCGACATGAAAAAACAGCTGGCTGAGGATATCATCCTGTTCACCACCCCCTTCCGTGAGAAGATGGAGGCCCTTCATGCCGATGAATCCTACCTGAGAAAGGTGGCCGCCATGGGCGCCGAGAAGGCCCGGGCTTCGGCAGCGAAAACTGTCCGCGAAGTCCGTGAAATCATCGGATTCAAACCCTTTTAATGATCGAAACAGCCCCCCTTAAAGAGACGGCCGTACTGATCGGCCTGGTCACCCATGCGCAGGATCAGGAGCGCACCCACGAATACCTTGACGAGCTTGCCTTCCTGGTCGACACCGCCGGCGGGGTTCCGCTGAAACGCTTTGTCCAGAAGGTCGATCATGCCGACTCAAGAACCTATGTCGGCAGCGGCAAGCTTAAGGAGATCCAGACGTGGATCGGGGAAAACCCTGTGGATATGGCCGTTTTCGATGATGAACTGTCACCCAGCCAGATCCGCAATATCGAAAATGTGCTGAAATGCCGTATCCTCGACCGTAACAACCTGATCCTCGACATCTTTGCCCGGCGTGCCGTCACCTCTTATGCCCGCACCCAGGTTGAACTGGCACAGAATGAATATCTTCTGCCACGCCTTACCCGCATGTGGACCCACCTGGAGAAGCAACGCGGCGGCATCGGCCTGCGCGGCCCGGGTGAACAGGAAATTGAAACCGACCGTAGGATCCTCCGCTACCGCATCTCGCTGCTGAAGGAAAAACTGGAGGAGATCGACAAACAAAAGGCCACCCAGCGCAAGAACCGCCGCGACATGGTCCGGGTTGCCCTGGTAGGATATACCAACGTGGGCAAGTCAACGATCATGAATGTACTCAGCAAATCTGAGATCTTTGCCGAAAACAAACTCTTTGCCACCCTCGACACCACGGTTCGCAAGGTTGTCATCGAAACACAGCCCTTTTTGCTTTCCGACACGGTGGGTTTTATCAGGAAACTGCCCCATTCGCTGGTGGAATCGTTCAAATCGACCCTCGACGAGGTTCGTGAAGCCGATATCCTCCTTCATATTGCCGATATCAGCCATCCCGCCTTTGAAGAACAGATCAATGTGGTCAGGCAGACCCTTACCGACCTTAAAGCCTCCGACAAGCCCACAATCATGATTTTCAACAAGATCGATGCCTACAAGTTTGTCGAAAAGGATGCCGATGACCTGGGGCCTGTACGAAAGGAAAACCTGACACTCGATGATCTTGAGAAAAGCTGGATGGCCCGGGAAAACCTGCCTTCACTGTTTATCTCGGCCACCTCGAAGCAGAATATCGACAAACTACGCGAAACCCTTTACCGGGAGGTACGGAAGATCGTGATGGTGAGGTACCCTGAGAGCCAGTATGGCGTTGGGGAGGCTGCCGGCTATTGAAATGCAGGAATGCAGGAATGCGCTAATGCGGAAATGCAAACAATGCAGGCAATTTAAAAATCCAGGTTAACGTACAGTTTTAGTCGTGGAGGCACCGAATGTTGAAGGCGTTTTCTCTTGATGAGTTGTACAATGAAACACTAAAATTGAATTCATTGATTCCCCTGGCGGTGGCACGCTCTGTGTCAAAAACGGTAGATGTCCAATACATCGTACCGGCATAAATACCGGTGACAAACGCCCAGGTGTTATTAAGGTAAAACAGTCCCTGCTGGCAGGAGTGAAATCCATTGGCCAGTAATGTATCTTTCAACGGACCGCCGGCCTGGCCGGGACCGGTGCTGAAGCTGATCAGGTCATTCCATTCCGGGGCGGTCGGGATATGCCATCCCGGAGGGCAAAGCCCCTGCATGGCCTCCATATTATCGTACTGCATCAGCTCGTCCCACTGGTAGAAGGCCGAATATTGATGGCTCGTTACCGAATACCTTCGGTATTTCTCAGCCAGGCAATTGTCGGTTTGAAGCGTCAGGTCAGGAACCGTTACCCCGAAATCAAGGTTTTCCTTCATCCAGCATTTGCCGTTAGGCAGGCTGAAGGTGGTATAATGCCGGTTGTCGCGCGGGTCGGTGAAGGTGTTGCCGCAAATCAACGGCATCGCGGTTTGCGTGGCAACCGTAGTCGTTGCGTTCGCCGTACATCCGTAAGTGTTGGTATAGGTGTAAGTGATCGGATGTGCTCCCGCTCCTGCAGCTGAAGGATTGAATATGCCCGTGACCGGGTTAACGCCTGCCCCGGTATAGGTCCCTCCCGGCGGGAGGCCTCCCTTCAAATGAAATGGTTTTGAAAGGGTGGTGGTGATGCTGTCGAAACAGCGGGTAAAGCTGACCTGGGGAGCCGGCCGCGTGGTCATCAAAATGGCGGTTGAAGTTACAGGGTTGTTGGTGACACAAGGCTGGTTGGAGGTCAGCTCACACGAAACCAGGTCGCCCGCCACCGGGTTGTAGGTATAACTTGCATTGATCGCATTGATTGCATTGATTGCATTGACTTTCCACTGGTAGGCTGGTGCCGTGCCGCCATGCACCGGGAATGCATCAAAGGTGACTGCCGTGCCCGGGCAAAAGGGATTTGGCGTGGCGGTGATGGTAATCGCGGCGGGAAGTAATGGCGTTGCAACCATGGTGATGGTATTCGAGGTGGCGGGATTGCCCGAAGTGCAGGTTTCAGAGGAGGTCAGCTCACAGGAAACCACATCGCCCGGCAACGGGTTGTAAACATAGCTTGGATTGTTTCCATTGATCGCATTGATTCCATTGATTTTCCACTGGTAAACAGGGGTCGGACCGCCAAACCCGGGCGTTGCCGTGAAGGTCACGGAACTCCCTGCGCAGTATGGGTTTGAGGAGGCCCCGATACTCACCGTCACCGGCAGGTTGGGGTTGACGGTCATGGTAATGGGGACGCTGGTGGCGGGGTTTCCCACCGTACACGAATCGGAGGAGGTCACCTCGCAGGTAACCACATCGCCATTCAACGGTACATAGGCATAGCTTGCATTGTTTCCATTGACTGCATTGTTTGTATTGACTTTCCACTGGTAACCCGGTGTGGTTCCGCCATGAACGGGTGTAGCCCAGAAGGTGACCATGGTTCCCGCACAGACCGTGGTGGCAGAGGGTAAAACGGAAACGCCCACGGGCAGTCCCGGCAGAACTGTCATGATGATTGCGGTGCTGGTGGCGGGATTCCCCGAGGTACAGGGATCGGAGGAGGTCATTTCGCAGGTGATCACATCGCCTCCTACAGGCACATAGGCATAGCTTGCGTTGGTTGCACCGGTTGCATTGATTGCATTGACCTTCCACTGGAAGGCAGGTGTGGTTCCGCCATGCACGGGGGTTGCATTAAAGGCAACGGCAGTACCCGCACACACGGGGTTGGAGGAGGCCACGGCGGTAACGCCTGCTGCCAGGATCGGGTTTACCGTCATGCAGATCTGGTTTGAAGTGGCCGGACTGCCCATGACACAGGCTGATGTTGTGGTAACGACACAAACCATACAATCTCCCTGGGAGGGGGTATAGGTAAAGAACTGGCTGTTGCCTCCGACGTCGAAGCCATTCAGCCTCCACTGGTATTGCGGAATAAAGCCAACCGGGAGCGCAAAGGCGGTGAAGGTGACCTGGGTGCCGGTACAAACAGGATTGGCAGTTACCGTGATACTGACTGTTACCGCGATCACCGGGTTTACAAAGAGCTGGGCCGTATCGCGTCCCGTGCAACTGTTGGGACCCACCACCGTCACCATGTAATTGCCGGCTGTCCCCGTGGTATAGGTCTGTCCATTGCCGATGTTCATCTGCATGGTGGTCAGGTCGGTCCACTGGAAGGAGCATCCGGGGCAGGCTCCCGCGTCGAAGGTGTTGGTTTGCCCGGCACAGATGGTAACATCGGGTCCCAGGTTCACTGCAGGTCCCGACAACTGGCTGACATTGATGGCATCGTTCGAACTGCATCCCCACCGGGTTGCGGTTACCGAGTAACTGCCCGGCGCCGAAACGGTGATGGTACGGGTAGTTGCACCGGTCGACCATAGATAGCTGCTGAAGTTTGCCCCGGCATCGAGCAGGGCGGAGTTGCCCGGGCAGATCGATTTATCATTGCCCAGGTTAACCGCCAGGGGGGTCATGACCACAATTTCCTTGCATAAACTTGCCTGGTTTGAAAGTCCTTCATTGACGATCAGCTGGATGTTGTAGCTCCCGGGCTGGTTGTAGGAAAAGGCTGGTGGATCGTAAAGAACCGATGAGGGAACGGAGGCATTGGTGCAAGGCAGAAACCGCAACCTGGTGAGGGTGTAATTCTGCCGGTTGGTATTGTACAGGAACAGGGTGTCTCCAACCCTGAACAACTCCGAAAACTGCGACGGGCGACTAAGCGCACCAATATTGCCAAGCGAAGTTCCGCTGACAGTCCCTGTAATTCCAGCCGGGAAACCAAGCCGCCATATGAGGTCGGAGGATGTAGTGGAATAGTTCATCTGGAACCCCGAAGTACCCTCACAATCGCGGATGAGTGTAATCCCTCCAGGAGATGTCATGCCTGAACATACAATGCCAAGGTTCACACCTGCTGGGTCATTCAGCAGGGAGCTCCCGAATGTCAGCCGTGACATGGTGGCATCACCAAGATTCACGACCAGTCCGTACCAGATGCCGTTTTCAGAGATAATCCTGAAAGAGCCGGGCATATTAAGTGATCCGGGTGTGCCAAGGTCGGTAAGGACAGGATTATTGAGCAGACTGTTCCCGAAATTAAACCTGACAAGTTTGTTGCCCCATGAACAGGTAATATACCCGACCCAGGTTCCTCCTTCATTGAAAATATCCAGACAGTGGGCCGTATTGAGCATGGCATAGGGCCCGAGAAGGGTCGCGGTCGGGAAGTTTGCCAGGGAAGTACCAAAATTAAGCCGCATGATCCTATTGTTGTTATTCACAAAACCAATCCATTGTCCTTCACTATAAAGGATTTTTATACCAAGCACAGTATCCCCCAGCATTCCGAACCCTCCCAGGTTAGTCCATGAAACCGGGTTGTTGTTGAAACTTGCTCCGTGGTTGTATCTCACCACACTTTTATTACCCTGATTTGTAACGAATGAATAACAGGTGTTTCCGTCCTTGACAAGGGTCATATAACCCGGGATGTTGAGCAGGGTTCCGGGGTTCCCTATGTTGGTACCGAACGGGTTGGACAGGGCATTCCCCGAACAGAAACTCCAGTAATAGGTTCCTCCGGTCGTCGACTGGTTGGTGATGGTTACCTGGCTGCCGGTACACACCGTGTCGGGTATGGTAAAGGCAGCCGTAACGGGTGGATCGGCAACGACAATGTTTTTACATAAAGATGTCTGGTCGGGCAGCCCTTCGTTCACGATCAGCCGGATGTTATAGGTGCCCGGCTGGCTGTAGGAAAAGGGAGGGGGTGTGAAGAGGGTCGAAGAGGCGACTGAAGCGCTGGTGCAGGGGGGAAAGGTTAGCCGGGTGAGGGTGCCGTTATCGCGGTCGGTGATATAGGCAAACAGGGTGTCGTTCTGGCGGAATATCTCAGAAAAGCTGTGCGGACGGGCCAGTCCGCCGATATTGCCCAGTACTGCCCCGCTTACGCTGCCGGTGATGCCTGTGGGGAAGGTAAGCTTGCCGAGTTCGCCGTTGACCAGGTAGTTGACCCAGTACCCGGTGGTGGATTCGCAGTCGCGCAGCAGCGTGAGCCCTCCCGCAGAATTAAACCCGCCGGGATTACCCAGGCTGACACCCGTGGGGGTATTGAACAAGGAGGTTCCGAAGGTGATCCGTGCCAGGGTATTTCCCCCGGCCATGATCAGGGCATACCAGAGCGAATTTTCCTGTACCAGGCAGATGGCGGCCGGACTGACCAGGATACCGCCCATGCTGCCGAAGTCGGTGACGGCAGGGATGTTTGCCAGGCTGGTACCGAAATCGAGGCGCAGTAGTTTTTGACCCGTTGAACAGGTGACAAATCCCACCCAGGCACCCGCCTCCTGCGTGATCACCAGTCCGTGCGCCATATTGAAGGCGGCGAATGGCCCAATGTTCACCACGGTCGGCGTATTCCAGAGGGAGGTTCCGAAATCAAGCCGGTACATGGTGGTGACACAGTTCACAAAACCATACCAGTTTCCATTGTCCTGCTTGACCTGGATCCCCTCGGTGCTGAACCCGCTGGATCCGAAAGTGGCGACAATGGCCCAACTGACCGGGAAGTTGGCAAAGCTGGTGCCATGGAAATACCGCACGACGCCAACCCCCTGGACGCTGATAAAGGAAAAGCAGTCGTTATCCTGTTTTACCAGGGTGATGTAGGTGGGAATGGTCAGCAAACTGCCTGGATTGCCGATGTTCACCCCCGTGGGGTCAGTATTGGCATTTCCCGAACAGAAACTCCAGTAATAGGTAGATGCGCCCTGGGTCAGGTTGGTGATGTTGATATTGGCATTGGTGAATACCGTATCGGGGGCGGTAAAATCAACCACCAGGGAGGTGGTGGTGACCAGTATGTTTTTCTGGGCCGGGTTGAGGGCCATGCAGCCATCCGGACCGGTATAGTTTACCCTGACCCATTGTGCTGCTGTCATCGTCCACTGAACCTGGATGAAATCATCTGAAATCCCACCCCCTCCAACAAGTGTTCCTCCGGTAGAAAAGGTCCACTGGTAGTTTGACATCCCGGGTTCCGTCGTGTAAGTATATACCGTTCCCAGGATGGCAGTTGTGAATCCGGTGATTGAAGGTACAGGCCCTGGGTGCACCGCTACAACGAGGACTGAAGGTACGCCATTGGCACAATCATTTGTGCCGTAAACTGTTACCTGGCCTGAAACAGCATTCGCAGCAACAGAAACTGTGATGGTATTTGTATTGCTTCCGCCAGATATCAGAAATCCCACCGGCAGGGTCCATTGATAACCGGTAGCATGGGCAATGACCGGAACCGTGAAAACAATGCCGGTTGTACCCTGGCAAACATCGAAGGGCCCGGTTATCTGTTTTGCAGTATCGGCGCCGCGACAGGTTTGAAACTTGACCAGAAAAGCATCTAAGCCACCCGCAATATTTTTTTGATGTGATCCCTCCGTTGAAATACCATTAACCGAGGATGTAATACCAGTGAGATATTGAAACCCGGCGGGATCGAGCGCACCACTTCCTCCTGTTTCATTACTGCTGCCACCATAATAGGTACCCCATATCCGTTGTCCGGCACTGTCGAATTTAACCAGGAAAATGTCATACCCCCCGGCAAATGTTGTCTGATATGTATCGGGAGTGGCAATCCCCGTAAGGGAATTGGTGATACCGGTCATATATATATGACTGCTATCATCTACTGCGATAAAAGAACAATAGTTTGTAGAGTCATGACCGGTTCCCCCGTAGTATGTTCCCCAACGCCTGGTCCCATCCGGAGAAAACCTGGCCAGGAAGACATCTCCGTTTCCTGCATACACCGGCTGGTACGACCCTGAACTTGCAATGATATTTGCTGATGAAGTGTGCCCCGAGATATATGCATTTCCAAGGGTGTCTGTTGCCACACTGGTACATTCATCGATCCCGTTTCCACCGTAATAGGTTCCCCACAGCCGTTGTCCATCCGTATTGAAACATGCCAGATAGCCGTCCATTCCGCCAAAACCCCCTATCCAATTCTGTTGAAAAGAACCGGGAGTGGAAATATTAATTGCCGAAGCAGTCATTCCTGTAATATATACAAATCCGTTTTTACTGATAGAACAATCATATACACGGTCTGCCATGGGCCCTCCGTAATATGTTCCCCACTGTCGTTGTCCGCTGCTGTCAAATTTCACAAGGAATGTATCATCACCCCCATTGAAATTGGGATCAAATGAACCCGAAGTGGAAATGTTGTTTTCCGAATGGGTTACTCCGGCCAGATATACATTGCACCTGTCATCGGTTTTTACGACCCCCAGTTGCTCGTCGTTGGTTCCGCCGTAATAGGTACCCCAGATACGCTGTCCGCCTGGCGTGAATTTTATTAAATAACAATCCGTAAAACCCCCGAAAACAGGCTGATGGCACCCCGGCGTAGCTATGTTTGAGGCTGACCAGGTTTCCCCTGCTATATATGTGTTTCCAGCCTTATCAACAGTGCAGTTCATATTCTCCTCCCAATCAGTACCTCCAACATAGGTGCCCCACAGCAGAACCCCGGAAGGGCTGAATTTCGTCAGGAACGTATCATAACTTCCCTGCAGGGTTGTCTGGTAAGCACCGGAGGTTGCAATATTGGAAAGAGATTGTGTTTTGCCGGAAATATAAACATTACCTGCGCCATCAACAGCGCAACCATTTCCTTCATCATTATCTGTTCCGCCATAGTAGGTAGCCCAAACTCTTGTGGGAACAGGGTCTATGATAAGCGTTGCTCCTCCGGGAACCTCAAGATCGGTGCTAAACCCGAGAATTCCCTTGCTGATCCTGTGAAACCTGCATTTTACTTTAACCTCAAGACTATCCGCCAGGTAAAAACAATCCGGGATATCCTCTTTTATCCCGTCAATTGTATTTCTCAGCATAAGCGCTCCCGAGGTTGATACCAGGATTTCCGGGTCCGCAATTTTCATCCTGATGGAGGAGATCTTCCCTCCAGGGCGCACTACGAAATTGTACTTGAACCCCTGCAGGCCACTGACCATAAACTCCAGGTCGATATTTGGATAGATATTTTTATAGATGATGCTTTGAAAGGACCTTACATTCGTGACCCCTTCAACAGGTGTGCCGCTGGTGTAATAGTTCAGGTAATCTGAAGAAGGACCGGATGTGATGATCAGGCAATTGGGGTTGCTGCCCGCCAGGTCGAAATCGATACGGTGGAAATTGACCTTACCCCCTGCGTCACTCCCCCGGGAGTGGTGAAGATTCGCTGCAATGGAACATGCTGTTTCAGGACCATGGAAATCGGTTGCGGAACGTGAAACTTCAACATCCGGCATTCGCTGGTCAGTATTCGATATGTTATAGAGATCATAACTGAACCCTCCCCTCCTCAGCTGCACATTCATCCCGGGGGTGTTCAGCAGGAATAAAACAGCGGGATTGGGTTGGTTGTACTGGTCGACGAGCTGGCCCCTGTTTTCGGTAAAGTGGCCCGGGGAGCGGGTATAGGATGACTTTCCGGATGCCTGGATGGCAAAGGTAATGTGCAACAGTAAAAATATGGTCCCGAACCTGGACATTGCGGGTGGAAGGTTTGCCCTGTAAAGATAAAAAATTCGTGGGAATGGTTGTCCCGGGATGGAAAAAAGAATGCAGAAATGCCGGAATGCAAGAATGCAGGAATGCAGGAATGCAAAATAATGCAGGCAATGCAGGCGATGAGATGAATCGCAAACCGGGAAGGTTTGTGGCGGGGGAAATGGGTTGTGGGGGGAAGGCTGTATTACAAAATGGTTAATTCTCCGGGCCGGATATTCGTGCAGAAGGATTTCGATGGTAATTTATTTACCTTTGCGTTTCCTAAACTTTATTTACCGTGAAATTCACCAGATTTCAACTGATCCTGTTAAGCCTGCTCAGCGGGATCATCCTGTCGCTGGCATGGCCCCACCGCGGATTCCCCCTGCTCCTCTTTTTCGGTCTGGTTCCCATGCTGGTGATTGAAGACCATGTCAGCCACCACCGCCATAAATTTGGCAGCTTCAGTGTCTTTATTTATACCTACCCGGGATTTTTCGCCTGGAACCTGCTAACCACCTGGTGGATCGCAAATTCAACCCTGGTGGGGGCCATCCTGGCCATTGTGCTGAATGCCCTGTTCATGTCGGTCATCTTCCAGATGTTCCACTGGTCGAAACAATACCTTCGTTTCAGGTTTGCCTCCTTCCTGGCCCTCTCCTGCTACTGGATCGCCTTTGAATACCTGCACCTGAACTGGGATCTGAACTGGCCCTGGCTCAACCTGGGCAACGGTTTTGCCGCTTATTACAAATGGGTCCAGTGGTACGAATATACAGGAGCGCTGGGAGGAACGCTCTGGGTGCTGGCAGGGAACATCATGGCCTTTATGGCCATTGACAACCTTTTCCTGAAAAAATTACACCTGAAACGAAAAAATGTCAACATCCTGGCATCCGCCGCCGCCGTTTCTCCCCTGCGCCATTCGGCCATCGTGGTCACCCTTTTGCTCTGGATTGCACTCCCCATCATATTTTCATATTACCTGTACGCCGGCTACAGGGAAAAACCTGATCCGGTAAACTTTGTGGTCGTCCAGCCCAATATCGACCCCTATTCCGAACAATATACCCTGCCCCCGCCGGTGGTCATCGGCAAGATCATGGAGCTGGCAAAAACGAAACTCGACAGCAATACCAACTTCCTGATAGCCCCCGAATCGGCCATCCAGGAGGATATGTGGGAAAACCACTTGTCGGGATTTCCCAGCATCCTGCTGCTGAAACAGGCTGCCGCCCCCTGGCCTGGGCTGAATATGCTGGTGGGCGCTTCTACCCATTACCAGCTCATGCCGGGCGACAAACGGGAGCGCTGGTCAAGGAAATTCACCGATACCGACGGGTATTACAATGCCTATAATGCGGCCATCCTGATCAACCACCGCGACTCCCTGCAGCTTTACCACAAATCAAAGCTGACGCCGGGAGTGGAGATACTCCCCTCCTTCAAGGGTTTCAGCTGGCTTGAAAAGTTCGCCATCGACCTGGGCGGAACCGTCGGCAGCCTTGGCATGGATTCGGTGCGAAAGGTCTATACGACGGTAAAAACTGTACAGGCAGGACCTGCGATCTGCTATGAGTCTATCTTTGGCGAATTTTTCGCCGAATTTGTCCGCAACGGGGCCCGTGTCATGATCATCATCACCAACGACGGATGGTGGGGCAATACCGCCGGGCACCGCCAGCATTATGATTTTGCACACCTCCGGGCCATTGAAACGCGGCGGAGCATCGCCCGCTCGGCCAATACGGGAATTTCGGCATTCATCGACCAGCGCGGCGACGCCTTCCAGGAAACCTCCTACTGGATCCCCGCGGTCATCAAGGGTTCGCTGAATGCCAATGACCGGATCACCTTTTATGTGGAACACGGCGATTACATTGCCCGGATATTAACATATCTGGGCGGCCTGTTGCTGATCACGGCCCTGGTAGTTTTCGTACAGAAAAGATACAGGAGAATTAAATTTTAACAGTAAACCGGAACCGGCACCCATGAAACTCCTGTTGTGTTCTATGTGCCTATGTGGTTAAAATAACCAGCCACCACAAAACAAAGGCTACAAAGAAGATGAATGATTGTTTTCCATCTTGTTACGGGTTCGGAAATCACGAAAATAAGAACTAAACCGACATGGATAAAACTGCAAAAACAACATACCCGATCAATACCCTTGCGACAAACCGGTGGAGCCCCCGGGCCTTCCTGAAAAAGCCTGTGGAACAGGAAAAACTGGTCAGCCTGTTTGAGGCTGCCCGCTGGTCGGCTTCCGGTGGCAATGAACAACCCTGGCGGTTTATCGTGGGTCAGAAACCCGATGACTCGTGGGATAAGATCTACTCCGCGCTGAATGAGGGAAACCAGCCCTGGAACCAGGATGTCCCGGTATTGCTTGTAGCCTGCGGAAACAGGATATCCTCCTGGGATGGCGGCATCAGCCCCTTTTTCCAGTATGATGTCGGCCAGGCCGTTGCCCAGCTAAGCCTTGAAGCACAGTTCCAGGGATTACATATCCACCAGATGGGTGGGTTCTCGGCCGGGAAGATCCGCGAACTGTTTGAGATTCCCGATGATTTTGAAGTACTGACCGTTATTGCGGTGGGTTACCGGGGCGATCCCGAAACCCTGTCTGAGAATCTGAAACAACGGGAATTGCAGGAACGATCGCGAAAATCGCTTTCCGAAATCGTGTTCAGCGGAACATTCGGGAAAACTTCTGAAATTATCAAGTCACTTTAATTTACCATAACCCATGAAGTACCTTCTCCTCCCGGCCCTGGCCATCCTCCTCCTTGCAGGGTGCAACCAGCCTGTAAAACAGAAAGCAGCGCGACAGGATTCGACCAGCGTGAAAACTTCGGCCGCGGTGCCGGTCTTCAACGAGGACTCGGCATACGAGTCGGCGCGGATCCAGCTGGCCTTCGGCCCCAGGGTTCCCAATACCCCCGCCCATGAAAAGTGCGCCACCTACCTGATCGATAAGATCAAAGGCTATACGCCGAATGTGATTGTTCAGCAGGGAAGGGTGAATGCATTCAACGGCACGCCGTTAAATTTCAAAAATATCATTGCCAGCTGGAAACCGGCCACCAACAACCGCATCATGCTTTGCGCCCATTGGGATTCCCGGCCATGGGCCGACCACGATCCCGACCCTAAAAACAGGTTCAAGCCTGTGGATGCGGCCAACGACGGCGCCAGCGGTGTGGGGGTGCTCATGGAGGTGGCAAGGCAGCTCAGCCTGGCCAACCCGCCCATCGGCGTTGACATCATCTTTTTCGATGTGGAGGATTACGGTCCATCGGAGGATCTCAAGGTCCCGAATTCTGAGCAGTACTGGGGGCAGGGAGCGGAATACTGGGCCAGGAACCCGCACAAGGCCGACTACTTTGCAAAATACGGGATCCTGCTCGACATGATCGGCGCGAAGAATGCCACCTTCCTGATGGAGGGAATGTCGATGGAATATGCACCCGATATCGTGAAATCGGTATGGACCACGGCAAACCGGATCGGCTATTCTTCATGGTTCCTGTTTGAGCAGGGTGGTTATATTACCGATGACCATGTGCCCATCAACAGGATCAGGAATATCCCCACCATCGATATGATCCACCTCGACAAGAACAGTAAAACAGGGTTTTATCCTTACTGGCACACCACGGGCGATACCTTTGACAAGATCGATAAAACCACCCTTAAAGTGGTGGGTCAAACCCTGCTTACCGTTATTTTTGAAGAAAAATGACCCCGTAACCGCGCCCCATCGGGGGCAGCTACAGCAATTCATTGGCCAGGTTGGCCAGCTCCGAGCGTTCCCCCTTTTCAAGCCTGACATGGGCGTAAATATCATGTTTTTTCACCTTGTCAATCAGCGTTGACAGACCGTTCGACTGCGCATCCAGGTAAGGTGTGTCGATCTGGTATATGTCGCCGGTAAAGATGATCTTGGTATTCTCCCCTGCCCGGGTGATGATGGTCTTCACCTCGTGCGGCGTAAGATTCTGGGCCTCATCCACGATAAAGCATACATTCGAGATGCTTCGCCCGCGGATGTAGGCCAGGGGGGTGATCATCAGCTTTTCGTTTTCCACGGCATCGGTAAGCACCTTGTATTCCTTGTCCTTTTCACTGTACTGGCTCTGGATGAACTTCATATTGTCCCAGAGTGGCTGCATGTAAGGGTCAAGTTTCGACTTTATATCGCCGGGAAGATAACCGATATCCTTGTTGCTGAGCGGTACGACAGGTCGTGCAAGAAAGATCTGCTTGAAGTTGCGTTTCTGTTCCAGGGCGCCGGCCAGGGCAAGCAGCGTTTTGCCGGTGCCCGCGATCCCCTGGAGCGTTACCAGCTTGACATTGGGGTTTAGAATCGCATGGAGGGCAAAGACCTGTTCGGCATTCCTTGGATTTATCTTATAGCAGCCGTGCTTTTCGATCTTCTCAATCCGTTCGGTGAGCGGATTATAGAAGGCGAGTACGGAGCTTTTTCCGTTTTTCAGGATGAAGTAATGGTTGGGGATCGGGTTTTTCACCCCTATGTCTTCAGGAAGACACCATCCTGCCTCGTAAATGATGTCGATAATTGTTTTGTCAAGTCCTTCGATCAGCGTTTTTCCCGAATAGAGACCCTCCACATCCTTGATCTTGCCCGTTTCGAAATCCTCGGCGGGGATGTTAAGCGATTTTGCCTTCAGCCGCAGGTTTACATCTTTCGAAACCAGGATCACCTTTTTCAGGGTATTCTCGGCGATCATCACCAGCGCGGCGTTTAGGATCCTGTGGTCGGGTTTGTTTTCGCCAAACACCTTCACGGCATCGAGTTCGCTCTGCTCGTTCATCACCACCTTGAATTTGCCTCCCTTGGGCATGCCGAGCGAGATCCAGCGCGTCAGCGTGGCCTTGTTTGAAAGCCGGTCGATGATCCGGATAAATTCACGGGCCTCAAAATTGATGGTATCATTGCCCTTTTTAAAATTATCAAGCTCCTCCAGCACGGTGATGGGAATGGCCACATCATTGTCGTCGAAACTGCGTATCGCGTTGTGGTTGTAGAGGATCACAGAAGTATCAAGGACAAAGATCTTCTTGGGTTTGAGCGTCTTTTTAACCATGGCAGGGGAATAACGTCGGTCAAATGTAAGGCAAGAAATATCGCTTCACACAATCCGGTAAAAGAAGATATAAACAGGCTGGTGTTAACCCAGCGGATGCTTAAACAAAAGCCGCCCCTTTCGGAGCGGCCTTCAACACTAAAAACAAACCAACTAACTGATCAATGTGTGTAAATATAGCTCTGGCTCCTGTAGGCGGGTTTGTCCTGGAACCAATCATAGTTTACCTGTCCGTTCGATTCAACCCAGGGGATGAATTTCAGGTAGGCCTTTGTAATTTCACTTTTTTCAATGGGATAATCGAATTTGCTCGAGATGTCAAGTACAAAGGGGAGATTCTCCTTTGTTACGTAATAACGTCCTGTTGCAGGATTGCTGTTGTCGGCGCTGGTTCCGAGATAAGTGAGGTTTGCAAGATCTGTCGGAACATGATTGATCAGATGAACCTCTTTACCCCGCTCCATGTTGATGATGATGAAAGGGTTGTAGGGAGGAGTGCCGATGGTGGCAAGGGTAACCGGGGAGGTAAGGTTAATCACCAGGTGCAGCGTGTCGGGCTGAACATAGGTCATACCGGGTGTGGTATTAACCCCTGTTCCCGTACCTCCCGGGAAAGGTAACAGTTTATAGCCATTGTCAAAGACGACGATGGTGGCTTTTGACTGTCCTGCCTCGGTGCCATTGCTGTTGCGCACGATGTAATTTTCTCTCAGGTCGGTACCGGTCACACTGCTGATCGCCGACGGGCTGATGGGCAACTGGATGCCGAATCCATTATGATAGCTGGCGCCCATCGCCCGCAGCACGATGGTTGCATTGATCTGAACCACCTTGTTCTGTCCGTTGGTGACCTGGTTGAAACTGTAACCGAGGATCATGTCGTTCATGTCGTAATCACCCTTGCTTGGCCATAAATCTTCAAATGCGAGGGTTCCGAATGTGCCTTTCGCAGGGTAATAATTGTCGAATGCCTTCAGCGGATCATTGGGATAATCGTCAAATGTGTTGGAAATGCCGTCATGGTCGGTATCAACCTGGGTATAATCGGGCAGTGGGAGATGCGCAGTCTGTACCCCCTGGATCGGGTTTGCCGTTACATAAAATACTGCATCGTTGAAATCGTTATCCGAACCACCGTCGCGGCGCATATCTTCAAAGCTGAGTAAAAATTTACCGCGGCCGATATCATTTAACAGGAGTACGTGCTGTTTCAGCGATGCATTGGGTTCCGGATTAAGATTTTTGTCGGAGTAGAGGGTGGAAATTCCGGAGGTGATCTTCCCGCCGCTGAAACCGTTGGCGATAAGCACCCAGCCTAAGGTAGTACCCGGTGCCATTACACCCAGGTGCACCCTGTTGCCTGAATGAAGACCGCCGCCGCTGCCCGAGAAGGAGACATTCGGGAAGATCACATGGATCGAATCGACATTGGCCGCGGTGGCGGGAGGATTACCGGTCGGGTACTTGTAATACCCGAGAACATTCAGGTAGCCGGCTCCTTCATGAACAAAGGTTACCCACACATCCGAAGCTTGTTCAATGATCATATCCTGGATGATGCCGGCTGCAAAATACTGGGGATGGGTGCCTGTAATGTTCATATATTCGGGCATCGTGGCATTGATATCCTGGAGCATGGAGGCGTCGATCGGATCATTGGTCGGGGTGAGATAGTTGGGAACACCCTGTGAATCATAGGTTCCCATGGGATAAACGTTGGCAATGGTCGATTTGAAAGTCCCTCCGTCTTTCATGTTCATGACCGGATGGTTTCCCCCCAACTGGCACGACAGGGAACCATCCCTGACACTGAATTTCTGAGCATTGGCAAACCCGATGGCATTGGTGGCAACAACCACCGAATCAAGATAGGCCGGGAAAATATAATCGAATTTATAATAACCGTCACCATCCGTAACGCCTGAAACAAAACAGGTGCCACCCTGTTCCGGATAGTCGCTGTATACGCCAACCCTGATATTGGGGATGACATTGCCCTGGTTATCGAGCGTGCGGATGTTGATGCCAACATCCCGGGTGGTTTTAAATAAGAAACCGGCAGGGACATGCATCGTTTCTATCGTGGCGGCTGGCTTGGTATCGGTTGTACTGGTTGTTTCCGCCTTCTTGCAGGAGGGGGCGACAAGAATGAAAAACGAAAAAACAAGAAAAAGAAAGAGAGTGTTTGCTTTTAAGATCATGGTTGTGGTGTTAAAGGGTTATGCCGGTTACTATCCGAAAACCATGCCATGATTTTCGAATTATTTAAGCCCATGATTATGTGTAGTTTAACGAACAACCTCCATTTTTCATTGATTCCGATTTGGGATATATTTCCCAATTTGAGATAAATTAAGAAAGCCGGGAGCGAAACGAAGGGCCGTGACCCAATACCGCTACAGGTATTCGATATCGATGGCCATATCCTGCGGGGCCGTATTATTCCCGCCAAAATAGGGATAGAGCCGGAAACAGAGGCTGGAGTCGGGATGCAGATTGTCCATCAGGACAGAGACACCGTTGACGGTAATTTTGTACTTGTTTCCCTGGACTTCGATCAGCCCGTCGCAGCTTTGCCCGGTCTGGACCGAAGTAATATACTGGTAGGTGAATTTCGGATCCGTCGTTTTTTCATCATAAACATACCCGTAAATTTTTATTCTGCCATTGCTGGTGAAATCGGGTGCCCAGGTGAGCCTGACCGAATTGCTGTGGTCGTTCAGCCCATAGGAGATACCGGTCAGCTTATTCAGGTCATTGTCGTCATTGTTTCGCGGAGAGGCCCACCAGCATGTGGTTTCAAGGACAAAGCGCACCTGGTACCGGTTAACTTTCCAGCCGATGGCGGCGATCCGCTCAAAAATGCTGATTGAACAATAGTGGTTTCCCTTTTTGATTACATATTGTCTCATGACGCCTGTTTTTAAGGTTAATATTGGGTCTCCTGTCAAGGAAGCCTTTTATTTCCGGATGATTAACTTACTGCGGTAAATATCATGGCGGTTTTCCAGGGAGAGGAGATAGACCCCGGCATCCAGCGTGCTGACATCCATTGTCAGATAGGTGTCTGGCTGTATTTGCTTTTTCAGTACCGTCGCCCCCTGCATTGTGGCCACTGAAACATCGCACCATCCGGAGATTTTCACAGGGGTGGTGATGGTCACCAGGTCCTGAGCCGGGTTCGGGTAAACAGTAAGGGACTGCCCGGGCGCCGCATCCGGCAGTCCGGCCTTGGTGCCGTCGGGCAGTACCGGGAATTCGCAAAGCCCGACGCCGAAAACATTGTTATACACCACGAAATCCTCCTGGTAGAAATTGCTGAAAACGGTCACCCCCGGGATGAACTTGTCCTCAGGCAGCAGGATCCGACCCAGCTGAAGATGACCGCTGTAATAGCCATCGTCGGAAATATGGTAGATCAGTCCGTCGGGTCCCCGTTTCAGTCCGCCGGCGTAAGCCTCCGGAAAGGTGTGGATCAGGGTGTGAGAAAGGGTTGCATTGCCAAGGTCAACCTGGAATAGTTGGTTTTGATCCATGTCGGTCCTGTAAACCGTATAATACAGGAAATTGCCGTATGGGGAAAATTCCACGTTGTAAACGGAGGGGATGGAGGAGGGGTAACCCGGGTCGCAGAGTTTGACGGTTGCAGGAAGAAACTGGCCATTGATATTGTCAAACTGTATTGTAAAAACCGCGCTGGTGTACTGGATCGCAACGGCGAGGTTGGTAGTACCGGTGTAGGCTCCGGCCTTGGTGCTAGTGAAGAACACGATGGGTGATGCGGCGCTTCCGGGAAGCGGAAGTTTGTCCGGACCAAAATCATAATTTCCCGCATAGGTGACAACGTTCCTGTTGATCTTGTACACCACATATTTGTTCAGGTTGGCCTGAACATCAGGAAAAAGGCTAACGATCAGCCACATCACGTCGGGATCGGTATCGCTTGGCACCAGCTTCATCCCTTCTGTAACCAGGGCGTTCCCGTAGGGACCCGGCAAAGCCATGCTGCCGCTGAAGGTCTGCGAAATTGCGTCATAAATGTGGCAGGTCACGGTACCGATGTCAAAACTGGCATTGACGCCACCTGTACCATTTGAAAAAATAATGTATTGCCGGTATAACGACTTAAGGGTATCGCTGTGGGGAATGGGGGCCACCGCCACAGGCTGTGAACTGGAGGGATTACCTCCCAGGTCGACCGAGCTGACCAGGTTGTTCTGGTTGTCAAAGACATTCTTGCCATCGGTATAAAAGATCAGCATACCGGTGTAAGGATTCGAAATGACCGCCCATTGTTCGCCACCATTGCTGGTGGTGATTTGGCTGGGCTGGCCAGTAGGGAGATTCACGACAGGATTCAGAATATCGCCGAAATAAAGGGTGGCATTGCTGTTTCCGACAATAGGCCGGCCGAAGATCCAGGTCCGGTCCTGGAGTTGTGCAGAAAGCTGGCAGGTAAGGCAAACAAGGGTCAGGGCAAGAAACAACTTTTTCATTTTCTGGGGCTTTTAAGACTGAAGATGACTGGAAATTATGGGGTTGGGGTAGCAAAGCGAAGTTAGTCTCATTGAATTTTACTATCCAAATATACAACGATTTTGCAAATTATGTCAGAATTAAGGTAATTTTATGCTCTGAACCGGAAACGGCGCCGGATGCGATCCGGGAAATTACCTTATTCCTCAATGACACGGTGAAATGGGTAATGGGACCACAATATTCTATGTGCCTTTGTGACTTCGTTGTGTCCTTAAGTTGGCTATTGGTTCTCAAAGTCCACTCCCCTGCCTCCCTGAAAGGCGGGCCGGAGAGAGGGCATCCGGTCATAATGGTTGCCTGTTGTTCATTTCTGGTTTCAGTGTGTTTAATGATTTAGCATTTAAACGATCTCCTAATCTTGATAATTTTCACAAAAATCATGCAGAATTCACCAAAAAACCTTTTTCTTCTCGATGCCATGGCCCTGATATACAGGGCCTATTTCGCCTTTAATAAGAATCCCCGGCTGAGTTCAAAGGGGGTCAACACCTCCGCTGTTTTCGGTTTCGCCAATGTATTGCTCGACCTGCTGAAAAAGGAAAAGCCGACTCATATTGCGGTGGCCTTCGACACCATGGCACCCACGGTCCGGAAGGTGGGATTCGAGGCTTACAAGGCGAACCGGCAGGAAACCCCGGAAGATATTATCACGGCCATCCCCTATATCATTGAGCTTATTGAGGGTTTTAACATCCCGGTGCTATCGGTCGATGGCTATGAAGCCGACGATGTGATCGGTACCCTTGCCAAGCAGGCTGAAAAGCATGGTTTTACAACCTATATGATGACTCCCGACAAGGATTTCGGGCAGCTGGTCAGCGACACGACCTTCATCTACAAGCCCGGCAAATTCGGCAGCGATATAGAGATCATGGGGGTGAAGGAGGTTTGTGAAAAATTCAGCATTTCGCGCCCTGAGCAGGTGATCGATATCCTGGGGCTGTGGGGTGATGCGGCCGACAACATCCCGGGAATCCCCGGCATTGGCGAGGTTACGGCAAAAAAACTGCTCGCCGAATTTGACTCAGTTGAAAACCTGATCGCCCGCGCCGATGAAATCACAAACGTGAAACTCCGTCAGAAGGTTATAGATTTCAAGGAGCAGGCCCTGATCTCGAAGCAGCTGGCCACCATCATCCTGGATGTTCCCGTTGAATTCGACGAGAGCAGGCTGATCATGGAACATCCCGATGAGCAGCGGCTGAAGGCCCTGTTCGATGAACTCGAATTCCGCACCTTCGGTCAGAGGGTGTTCACCTGGCTCGCCACAAAGGACCAGTTGACACCCGAAACACCCGCGCCAAAGGGTAAACTGCAGCCGGCAAAACCAGGCAGCGGTAACGGGCAGCTGGAACCGGGCGACCAGCATGATCTTTTTTCAGGATCTGGCCACGCTTTCAACATCCCGCTTTCCCCGGTGAGCATTAAACCAGAAGCCGGGATTGGCTTCCCTGAGGATCCACTCCCCTCCTCCGGCCATGTTACCATTGCCGATACACCGCACGACTATATCCTTGCCGACACTGCTGAAAAGCTGGCCATCCTCGCTGCCGCACTGGAAAAACAGGAATCCTTCTGTTTCGATACCGAAACCACGGGGATCAACCCGAATACGGCTGCACTGGTGGGCATCTCCTTTTCCTGGAAAGCCCATGAGGCGGCCTACGTACCCATCCCCGAAAAATTCGAAGATGCCGTTGCGATCGTCGCCCTTTTCAAACCTGCGCTGGAAAACGAAAGGATCCAGAAGATCGGTCAGAACCTGAAATTCGATATTTCGATCTTACGCTGGTACGATGTTGTGGTTAAGGGGCCCCTGTTCGACACCATGATGGCCCATTACCTTATCCAGCCCGATATGCGGCATGGCATGGACCTGCTGGCCGAAACCTATCTTTCCTACAGCCCTGTTCCCATTGAGAACCTGATTGGCAAAAAGGGACCCAACCAGCTGAACATGCGGTCGGTCGATATTGAAACCGTGAAGGAATATGCCGCCGAGGATGCCGACATCACCTGGCAGCTGAAACAGGTTTTCGAGCCGATGTTGCAGAAAACCGACACCCGCGGCCTGTTCGATGATATCGAGATCCCCCTGATCCCCGTGCTGGCCTCGATGGAGGCCGATGGGGTCAGGATCGACCCGGTCACCCTGCATGATTTTTCGATTGAGCTGGAAAAGGAGATCCGCATCCTTGAAACCGCCATCTATGAGGATGCCGGGACCACCTTCAACGTATCTTCCCCCAAACAGCTGGGCGAGATCCTCTATGAAAAACTGCGGATCGTCGACAACCCGAAACAGACGAAAACCAAGCAGTTCAGCACCAGTGAGGATGTGCTGGCCAAGATGGAGCACAAACATCCCATCGTCCGCAAGATCCTGGAATACCGCTCCCTGACCAAGTTAAAGTCGACCTACGTGGATGTGCTGCCCACCCTGATCAATCCGCGCGACGGGCGGGTGCACACCTCCTATAACCAGGCGGTGGCGGCAACGGGCAGGCTCAGCTCCAACAACCCGAACCTGCAGAATATCCCGATCAGGACCGAAAAGGGGCGGGAGATCCGCAAAGCCTTTGTCCCTGCCGATGCGGATCATGTGTTGCTTTCGGCCGACTATTCGCAGATCGAACTGCGCATCATCGCCCACCTGAGCCGGGATGCGGGGATGATCGCCGATTTCAACCTGGGGCTCGATATTCACTCGGCCACGGCCGCGAAGGTTTACGGAATTCCGCTGGAGGAGGTGACCCGCGATATGCGGCGGAACGCCAAGATGGTCAATTTCGGCATCATTTATGGCATCTCCGCCTTCGGCCTGTCGGAACGACTCGACATTCCCCGCAAGGAGGCTGCCGAGATCATCAGCCAGTATTTCATAAAATATCCCGGTATTAAAATCTACATGGACCAAACCATCGAATCGGCCAGGAAGAATGGCTATGTCGAAACCATGATGAAGCGCCGGAGGTACCTTCGCGACATCACCTCGGGTAATGCCACCATCAGGAGTTTTGCCGAGCGCAACGCCATCAACGCACCCATCCAGGGTACGGCAGCCGACATGATAAAAATAGCCATGATCAACATCTTCAGGGAGATGCAGCAGCAAAATCTGAAATCGCGCATGATCCTGCAGGTACATGACGAGTTGATTTTCGATGTCTGCAGGGATGAAATTGAACGCATCAAGTCCATCGTGCTGGAAGGCATGCAGAATGCCATTCGCCTCGATGTTCCGGTGCTGATCGAGATGAATACCGGGGCAAACTGGCTGGAGGCCCATTAAGAAGTATCGAAATAGTGAATTAGCTAAATTTTTGATAACAATTTCCTTTGATTATTGCGCTTTTTTTTCTTACTTCGTACTTTGGAAACAGGGATTTAGCTCTCCTGCCAATAAATTAATTTTTTTGTGATGACCTACAAAAATGATATCCGTGTAGTGATGACCCTGGATGCAGGGGGCACCAACTTCGTTTTTAACGCTGTTCAGGCTGAGCAGGAAATCCTTGAACCCATCATATTGCCGGCAAAGGATGAAAACCTGGAAGGGGTTTTAAATAAGATCATCGATGGATTCAACCAGGTACAGGCGAAATTGCTGCCCAAGCCGGTAGCCATCAGTTTTGCATTTCCCGGTCCCGCCGATTTTGAGAACGGTATCATCGGCGACCTGCAGAACCTGCCTTTTTTCAGGGGTGGCGTTGCACTGGGTCCCATGCTGGAGGAAAAATTCGGCATCCCTGTTTTCATCAACAACGATGGGGACCTTTTTGCCTTTGGGGAGGCCATCTCAGGGTTGCTGCCCGACATCAACAAAAAACTGGAAGAGGCCGGCAACCCCAAACGGTATAAAAACCTCTTCGGATGTACCTTCGGAACCGGTTTCGGCGGTGGGATCGTCACCCGCGACGGGATGCTGCTCGGCGACAACTGTGCCGGCGGCGAGATCAACCGGATGCGGAACCGCACCTTCAAGAACTGGGATACAGAGGAGAGTGTCAGTATCCGCGGCATCAAACGTGAATATGCCAACAATACCGGGCTGAACATCTCCTCCTGCCCCGAGCCGAGGGATATTTTCGAGATCGGCATGGGCAGGGCCAAGGGTGACCAGGAGGCAGCCATTCACGCTTTTGAAGCCTTTGCGCGGGATGCGGCGGATGCCCTTGCCAACACCATCACCCTGCTTGACGGGCTCGTAGTGATCGGGGGCGGACTCTCGGGAGCCTACCCGATTTTCCTGCCGAAGCTTGTTGAAGAGATGAACTATCCCTACGATACCATGTCGGGAGTGCCCCTCGAACGGATGGAGGTGGTTGCCTACAACCTTGAAGATGCAAACGACCTGACGGCATTTCTCAACTCCTCGTCGGTCGATATCCAGGTGCCCTTTTCAACCAACACCGTCAGTTTTGACCCTAACAAAAAAATAGGGGTCGGGATTTCACGGCTTGGCACTTCCAAAGCGGTTTCCATTGGGGCTTACGCATATGCCCTCGCGAAACTTGACCGTAAACCCTGACCCGTCGCGGAGGCATTACCCATAACAAAATATATCATCTTGTTGTATGTGACCACTTTTTTTATTTAACTTTGCGAAACAAATCATTTTAACTGTAAACCAACAAATCCGATCCTATGAAAAAAATTGTACTTTCTTTATTGTTCCTTGCTGCGACTTTCATCACGGTTGCCCAGACAGGACAGCGCCAGATGGTGCTTGCTGAAGATTTCACAAGCACTTTGTGTACTTATTGTCCGGGAGCGGCTATGGGTATGGACGACCTCCTTTCAAACGGGAAATTTGTTGCGGTAATTGCCGAACACAGCAATTATGGCTCCAACGATCCTTTTAAAAATGTGTATTCCCTTGCCAGGAATTCAATGTATGCTGTATCAGCCTATCCTACCGTGGGATTTGACGGATTGAAAATGTACTGTGGCGGAAACCATTCCAGCACCATGTACGCATCTTATCTGCCGTTATACAACTCCCTTATTGTGCTTCCCTCGCCGGTCACCATGTCGATGGTTATCAGCCATACCGGTTTAAATTACACAGCTGTAGTTACCCTGGTAAAAACCGATGTCATCACCTCGGCCAGCAACATTCTTTATTTCTTCGTTACTCAGTCGGGCATTACCTATAACTGGGAAGGTCAATCCCACCTGGAACATGTCAACAGGCTGATGGCTCCGGATCAGAACGGTGTAGCCGTTGATTTTTCAACCGGGAATACCCAGACTGTTACCCTGAATTACACCATGGACGCTACATGGCCGTTAGCCGATTGCGAATTTATCGCCACCCTTCAGAATAAAGATGCCGGCCAGGGAAACCAGACCGGATCCACAGGCGGATATCCCATCAAGGCTTATCAGGTTCTTCAGACGATCAAACAGGGCGCCATCAACCTTGCCCCTGATTTCACCGTTGCCTCCAACACCGTGGTCACCAACACCCCGGTTACCTTTACCAATGCCACTACCGGCGGTTATATCGGTGTTCCCGAAACCTATGAATGGATCTTCCCGGGCGGCACACCTATCTCCTCATTCGACACCAATCCTGTGGTTAGCTATGCCGACCAGGGAACCTATGATGTCACCCTCATCGTGAACAGGGGCGGCCAGATCGACACCCTCGTGAAACCAGGCTATATCACAGCCAATTTCCCGGTTGGCGTTCAGGAAAACCAAACGGTCATCGCTACCAAAATCTCCCCGAACCCCTCCCATGGCATCGTCACCCTCGATGTCTTCAGCGGCAAAAATGTTACGGTGAATGTCTCCGTGATCAACTCCATCAATGTTCCTGTTTACCAGGAAGATGGAATCAACTTCACAGGCAGGTTAACCCGCACGATCAACCTCGGCAATATTGCAAAAGGCATCTACTTCGTGGTTGTTGACCAGGAGGGAAGCAAAACAGTTAAAAAACTGATCATCAACTAATCCTGAACAGTTTAATCCTAAAGCAGGCGTGTCATGATAACCATCACGACACGCCTGCTTTTTTTATCTTTGCCCTGACAGGCGACGATAAAATTTGTAACTTTGTTACATATAAAACATACTCATGAAAAAGATTTTCATCCTCTTCTTCTCCTGCGCCCTGGCATTCAACCTGGTGGCAGGAAATATTGAAAAGGTTTTCACCTTCTCCCAGGTTAAAATCGTACAGAACGGTCAGCACCAGTCGGTACTCCTCGACAATACGATGCTGGCAGGCCTTACCGGCGAGCCTATGCTGCCCTATCACCAGGTAGCCCTGATGTTGCCGCCGGGGGAAAAAGCAGTTGATATCCAAATCACCGGCGAAGAGCTGACCCCCATCCCGGGATCCTTTGAACTCTTCCCGCAACAGGCCATGCGCCCTATTTCCAAGGGCCCCGACGGCCATTTTATCAAGAAGGACGAGGTTTACCGTTCTGCCGTGAATTACCCGGCAACGCCAACCGGCCACCTGATCAATTCCTACCTGAATGGGTATGCCTTTGCCCTTTCGACCTTCACACCGGTAATCTATAACCCCGCCGGAAAGTCAGTCTCCTATTATAAAAAAATTACGGTACATATTACCACCCAGCCTGATGCAGCGGCTGTCACCGCCCTGAAAAACCTCACCTCCTCGGCCAATGCCCTGAAACGGGTCAGGCTGTTTGCCCAAAACCCGAAGATGATGAGCCGGTACCCGGTAAAGAACGAACTTAAAACAAACTATAACATCCTGATCATTACCCCGGCACAGTTCCAGGGAGGATTCCAGGACCTTGTCAATTATTACAGCAGCAAGGGAATCACCTCGCAAATCACAACCACCGAAACGATCGGGTCGACCATGAGCGGCCAGGATCTGCAGGAGAAGATGCGCAACTACATTATCGGCGAATACCAGACCAGCGCGATAGAGCAGGTTATCCTGGGCGGCGATGTGGAATATGTTCCCTACCGGGGATTATACTGCCAGGCACTGTCCGGCGGCTCCATCTATGAAGATTACAATATTCCCGCCGATCTCTATTATTCAGCGCTCGACGGAAACTGGAACACCAATGGCGACGCAAAATGGGGTGAACCCGGCGAAGACGACCTGTTGCCGGAACTCTCGGTAGGCCGCATGTCGTTCGGTACCCCGCAGGAACAGGCCAACATGGTGCATAAATCGGTATCCTACCAGGGAAACCCCGTGCAGGAACCCATGAAAAACCCGATGCTCGTCTCCGAATTCCTGTATGATGCCCCAATGACCTGGGGATCCGATTACCTGGAACTGCTGGTCAACGATCACAGCGACAATGGCTATTTCACCCATGGAATTCCCTCCGCGCAGAACAATTTCACCCGGCTTTACGACACCCTGATCGCACCTCCCGAAACTGTTTACAGCTGGACCATCGGACAGCTGCTCTCGCAGATCAATTCAGGAAAGTCGTTCATTCACCATTGCGGTCATTCCAACTGGGATTATATGATGCGCCTGTCGAACGGCCAGATCACCAACCAGAACTTTGCGCAGGTTGACGGCGTTATCCACAACTACCAGCTGATGTACACCCATGGATGCATCTGCGGCGCCTTCGACGAATCCGACTGTATTGCCGAACTCTGCACCTCCATCTCAAACTTCCTCGTAGCCGGCGTCTTCAATTCAAGGTACGGCTGGTTTGACCAGGGAACCACCGAAGGCCCCTCAGCCCACCTGCACCGCGAATTTATCAGCGCCCTCTACAACCCGAATCCCGACTCAGCCGTTGCTGAACTGGGATCGGCCCACACCATGTCGAAAATCAAGACGGCTCCCTGGGTTGGACTTCCCGGTGAATTCGAACCGGGTGCCCAGCGCTGGTGCCATTACGACTGCAACGTACTGGGTGATCCCGCCCTGAAGGTCTGGATCGACAATCCCGTTACCGGAACCCGTGAACTGCCCGGTGCCATCTCCTGTTCCCTCTCCCCCAACCCCGCCACCGACGAGGCAACCCTGACCTATTCATTAAGAAATCCCTCCGTGGTAACCATCACCCTCTTAAACGCGCTCGGACAGCCGGTTTCAACCACCACGCGCGATGAGACGACGGCAGGGAATCATACTTTTTCATTTAACTTATCCGGATTTACCGCCGGGATCTATTATTGCAGGCTCAGCACAAAAGACAACACAGCGACCACCAAACTGATGGTGGTCCGGTAAGGTTTTATATTGCCAGTCAAAGGATAACGCAAAAGAGGCTGTCTCAAAATCGTGAGACAGCCTCTTTTTTTGGTACCGGAATTCATCCGGGAGTTCAAACTATATCCTTGTTTTAGCCGGTTTTTAAGGTTGAATCAACCCTCTTTTCGCCTGTGTATACTGTGGTAAAAGATGCATCAGCGCACCCCAATCTAACAAGTATCAACTGACTTTCTTAATGATCAGCTTATCAATCCTGTTCCCATCCAGGTCAACAATTTCGAACTCATACTCTTTCCAGTTAAATTTCTCTCCCGGCTTTGGGATATGTTTCAGTATGCTCATCGCCAGGCCGGCAATTGTATCAAATTTGACCTTGTTTTTATCAAACCCCTGGATGTTGAACTCATAGGCAAACTCGTAGAACGACATCTGGCCGTCGGCCAGCCAGCTGCCGTCGTCGCGCATGTTGATCTGCGGTTCGTCGGGGTTGGGTTCATTAAAATCGCCTACCAGCGCCTCCAGGATATCATTCAGGGTAACCATCCCCACGGTAGATCCATACTCATCGACCACCAGGCCATAATGGATCTTGTTCATCTTGAAAATTTCCAGCGTCTCATAGGCGGTGAGGGTTTCAAGTACAAACTGGGCCGGTTTCACCGGGTCTTTGATGTCGAAGTTCTCATCGCAGATATTGCCCAGAAAAAGATCCTTGATAAAGATAACCCCGAGCACATTATCCAGGTCATCTTCGCAAACCGGGTAGACCGAATGCAGCTCCTCCCTCATCTTGCGGCGCATCACCTCCGTGGTTTCCTGTACGTCAAGCCAAACCAGGTCGGAATGGTGGGTCATCAGCGAGGATACCTTGCGGTCGCCAAGATGGAACACCCGCTCGACGATATCCTGCTCGATTTCCTGAACCTCCCCGTCCTCGGCGCCCTCCTGTACCATCGCCTTGATCTCCTCCTCAGTAACCTTTGATTCGGCCGAGGGTTTGATACGCAGCAGCCCCAGGATTAAGTCGCCGGCCTTTGAAAGAAAGAAGGTGAAGGGATAGGTGACATAGGTCAGCGCCAGCAGCGGGCGAATCATCGCCTTGGCAATTCCTTCGGAATTGATCAGCCCGATCCGTTTTGGCACCAGTTCTCCGATCAGCATCGAGACAAAGGTCACCAGGATGACGACCAGGGTCAGTGCCAGCGAATGGCTTAACCCCGGGCTCAGACCCATGTTCTGCAGCAGACCGGCCATGCCGTGCGCAATTTCGTCGCTTGAATAGACCCCCGTTAAAATGCCAACCAGGGTAATCCCGATCTGCATGGTCGACAAAATCCGCGAAGGCGAATTGGCATTGTCGAGAGCCAGCTGGGCCAGCTTGTCGCCGCGGCGCGCATCCAGTTCAAGCCTTGTTTTCCGCGCCGAAACCAGCGAAATTTCAGACATCACAAAGGCCCCGTTGATCAAAAAAAGTATTAATAAAATGATAATTGCAGATATCATGGGAAACTAAAATTTATGTTTACACGCAAATATACGAATAAACTCCGCGAAACCATTCCCCCCCCCAGCCCACTGCCCACTGCCCACTGCCTATTGCCTACTATATTTTCTTTTATCGTAACTTTGCTCTAAATGCCTCCCCATGAAAAATTATATAATCATCCCCGTTTTCTTCCTGGTTCTTGTCACTTCACAAGCTTTTGCACAGCCCTTGAGGATGTTGCCCGAGCTAACCCCTGCCGGTAAGGGAAAGGTAAACACCAAGGTCGACAATATCGGGTACTGGTCGCACATGGTTCAGCTCGGGTATGTGATCCCCGCTCCCGTCGTTACCGTACCTGATGCCAGGTACACCGGGTCGGTCATCAGGCCCTGGAGATTTACCACGAAACCCGGAACGGGGGCGGCATCCCCGGCAACAAACAGGCAGGATTGGCGCAACCGCTCCCCCTTTACCCCGCAGAATTCGCCCGATATCCCCGTGACCGGTGAGGCCGGAGTTACTCAAACCGAAAATTCGGTATTTATCGACCCTTCGGATGAGGCGGTTGTGCTGAACTCGAACAATTCTACCAGCTGGAAGCTGGGAGCCGCCCAGGATGTCTATGGTGCCGATGGTCTGTATTCCTACGACGAGGGGCAGGACTGGTCGGGATCAACGCTGGGAACCAATGGCTCCAACAACGGTGATCCCTCCACCGCCATCGGGCGCAACGGCTGGTACTATGTCGGCAGGATCACCTCAAATAACGGCCAGGCTGTTTCCTACAGCCAGGACCAGGGAAAAACCTGGACCAGGGTCAATATTGCCAACGGGCCTACCTGGGGCAACGGTTTGCTCGATAAAAACCATCTCTGGATCGACAACACGGCAGCCAGCCCCTTCAACGGGAACCTCTACGATGCGTGGACCAATTTTATTCCCGGTTCTCCCGACACCAACCAGGTTGAATTTGTCAGGTCGGCCGACCAGGGTATCAGCTGGTCGTCGCCCATGAACATCAGCTCAGCGGCATCAGCCCTGCAGCTGAACCATGGGGTCAACATCAATTCGGGCCCCAACGGCGAGGTTTATGTTGCCTGGAGCATTTACGATGCCTGGCCTGCCGATGAAAACGCCATTGGCTTTGCAAAGTCGATGAACGGTGGCAGTGTTTTCTTCCCCGCCACCAGGATTATCAGCAATATCAAGGGCATCAGGGCGACCATGACCGGGAAGGCAATGCGGGTCAACTCCTTCCCGTCGATGGCGGTCGACAACAGCACGGGGCCGAACCGCGGGACCATTTACATTGTCTGGTCAAATGTGGGCATCCCCGGGGTCAATACCGGTACCGATATCGATGTTTACCTGATCCGCTCGTCCGACGGGGGGGCCACCTGGTCGTCGCCGGTTCGCGTAAACCAGGATCCCGCAGGTCTGGGCAAGCAGCACTATTCCCCGTGGATCACATGCGACCAGGTAACCGGCGGGTTATGCGTGATCTATTACGACGACCGCAACCTGGCCTCAACCGATGCAGCCGTCTTTGTATCCTGGTCGTACGACGGCGGACTGTCGTGGACCGACCTGCAGGTCAGTGATTATTCCTTCACCCCTGCACCCATTGCCGGGCTGGCCTACAGCTATTTCGGCGATTATATCGGCATCCAGTCGCTTAACATGAAGGTTTACCCTGTATGGACCGACAATCACAATAACGGGCTTCCCATGAGCTATACCTCCCCTTTTAACCTCGGTCCCAACCCGAACCAGCCGTGGGTTACCTACTATTCAAACACCCTGATGCCTGTTTCGGGAGGAGCCCCTGTGACCCTGAACAACGGCGATTCGCTTTATCTCTCGCTGGGATTGAAGAATGTGGGTGATCAAAAGGCATTGAATGTCAACGCCACCCTGTCGACTGGTTCACCCTGGATCACAATAACCGACAGCGTGGCTGCCTATGCTACCATCGACTCGGCAGCGGTAAAGGTAATTCCAAACGGATTTACCCTGAAAGTTTCAGATACCATTCCCGACAACCAGCTGATCCGTTTCAATGTGAGGGTTACCAGCGCCGATTCCATCTGGTACAGCGGGTTTGCCATCGAATCGCATGCCCCTGCCATGAAAATCGTGGGACTTACCGTTGCCGATACCCTCAACGGGAACCACAACGGGCGGCTTGATCCCGGCGAAACAGTGGAGATCGTGGTATCGAACACCAATACCGGCGATTTTACCTGCAGGGGAGTTTATGCCAAGCTTACCACCACATCCCCCTTTCTGACCTTTGATACCGACAGCCTTTACCTCGACAGTATCGCTCCCGGGCAGGTCAGGAATGCGGTGTTCACCGCTACCGTCAACCAGGATACTCCTGCCGGCAGCGGCGCCGACCTTTTCTACAACCTTCGTTCGGGATTATACCACCTGGACCATTCCTTCCGTGAGATGATCGGTATTATGATCGAGGACTGGGAATCGGATACCTTTACCAAATACCCGTGGGAACTGTCGGGAACCCTGCCATGGACGATCACCACCGATATCCCCTGGGAAGGTATATATACCGCGCGTTCGGGAGCCATCCCCGATTACACCACCTCGCGTCTTATCCTAACCTACACCTCGGCATTTGACGACAGCATCTCCTTTCACCTGCGTACCTCCACGGAGGACGGTTGTGACTTCCTGCTGTTTTACCTCGACGGGGTAATACAGGGCCAATGGTCGGGTGAAACGCCATGGAGCAGGGTCGCCTTCCCGGTTGCGGCAGGTGAACACGAATTTAAATGGTACTACCAGAAAGACCTCTCCTTTTACCAGGGCGAAGACCGCGTGATGGTTGATTTTATTGTCTTTCCTCCGCCCATCCTGCCGTTGGTAACGGCCACGGCCGGCGACACCATCTGTGCCGGCATGAAAGCGGCGCTCCAGGCTACCGTACAGCAATCCGACTCGCTGAAATGGACTACTACCGGGGATGGCAGCTTCGAAAATGACACCCTCGCTGTGACAACCTATACCCCCGGAATAGCCGACCAGCTTGCCGGCCATGTCACCTGCCGGATCACCGGCTACGGCACGTACGGAAACACCAGCAGGAACACTGTTATCAGGATCAATGCCCTGCCGGTAACCGAGATTTCAGCATCTCCCCACGATACCGTTTGTGGTGGACAATCGATCGTACTTTCAACCGACACCACCGGGATTAAAACCTGGCTGTGGACACCCGGGAACCTGGCAACCCATCAATCAGTCTATGATTCTGCCCTGGCCGGCGGGCTGGGCACCCACATGGTCAGACTTACCGTGACCAACCGGTTTCAATGCGTCAACAGGGATTCGGTTTATATTACATTTAAAGACTGTACCGGGATTCCCGAGGATGAGATTTATTCCACGCGCATATACCCAAATCCAGGGAATGGCTGGTTTGAAATCGAACTGAACGGCGCCGGGCCGGGACCCTTACATCTGACCGTTCAAAACGGACTCAGTGAAACGGTGTATGAAGAGGAGGAGCAGCTGGTTTTTCAGCATGAACGGAAAAAAATTAATTTGAATTCTCTCCCGGATGGTGTATATTTGCTGAACCTAACAACTGCTCACGGAACCTCGCTGCACAAACTGATTATCCGGAAATAAACGCTTGAAAAAGCTTGCTGTCATCGCCATCCTGATCCTCTTCCTGGTTAACACCATTGGCTGTTTTATTGCCTTCAGATTCAACCAGCACAGGATCCAGCAGGAGATGGTTGCAAGGATCAGGTGCGGCTCCTTCCGGGAAAACATTGTCATCCTGAAGATTTTGCATCCCGAACGGGAAAGCCAGTTCCGGCGCATCAAAGATGCCGAATTTTCCTATTTTGGCAAGATGTACGACCTGGTGGCCGAACGTAAAAAAGGAGATACTACCCTGTTTTACTGTCTTCAGGATACCAGGGAAGATGACCTTCTGGCCGGTTATTCGCGTTTCCTCCGGCGCAACGGAAATTCCTCCCACAAAGACAACCCTATGCTGGCCCTGTTATACAACCTTTTCACACAGGCGCTCATTCAGCAACCCTCGCCAACTATTCAGGGGCAGGGAATTACATTTCATTTTCCAACAGCCAAACAGATCATCATCCCGGTTTACCTGGTCCATTTCGCCCCACCCCCGAAAACTGCCTGATTCATACCTTCCTTCATTTCACCTGCCGGGATCTGCATCCGGGTTTGTGTTATTTGTCATTGCCCTCTGCACTCTTGCCGAAGGGAGCATTCGGGTAAGGTTTCCCAAGTGACAGTAATGCAAACAGGCAGGCAAAGTCAATCTTTTATTAATTCAAAAATAACAACCCATGAAATCCATATACCTTATTTCCCTTTTTATTTTATTCAGCTTTTTCTCCGGCATGGCCCAGGGAAAAAAAGAGACCCCAAAAACACCCAAGGATACCACAACTATTAAACTTCTGAACGAGATCGTCATATCTGCGTTAAGGATCAACATCCCTCTCAGAGAGATCCCGGCAGCCATTTCGGTGGTGACCCCCCGTCAGCTGACTTCACTTACCAAAACCATCGCCGCCGACGACGCTCTGCGGCTCGTTCCGGGCGTGAGGATCGACAATGGCACCGGCGGATCAAGGGTTCACGTATATGTGCGCGGACAGGGCGTGTTAACGGAAAGCGGTTTCAGGGGAGTTGGCGTTTTTATCGACGGCATCTCCATCAACAACCCCGGTGGTTTTGCCCCCGACTTATATGACGTTGACTGGGAAACAGTTAAAAACGTCGAAGTTGTCAAAGGTCTTGCTGCTTCTCTTTACGGGGCAGGCTCCACCGGCGGCATCATCAACATCACTACCAAGGATGGCGGCGACAAACCCTTTAATGCCAGCCTCTATACGTCAGCCGGATCCAACGGTTTCTGGAAGATTCTCGGGCAGGTCGACGGTACCCAGGGAAATGTGAACTACCGGATCTCCTATTCCCACATGCAGGGCACCGGCTACCGCATTCACCAGGCTTACATGGGCGACAATTTCAGTGAAAAACTCACCTGGACACCCTCGGCAAAATTAAAGATCACCCAGTTGCTCACCTATACCAGCTATTTCAACCAGAACTCCGAAGGCATCAACCTGGGCCGTTACGACACGGTGGGTCATACCGCTGCCAACACCGATGCCATCCGGTATAACGAATTCCACAAAACCCAGCGCCTTACAGGGGCAACCACGGTAAAGTATGATTTTGCCAGGAACCAGGACATCACGGTAAAGGGATTTATGAGATTTAACAACTACCGCGAAACCTCCAACAACGGCGATGACTACAAGCCCTATGTGAACCCAGGAATTTCGGCACAATACAACCTCCATTTCGGCACTGAAAAGATCTTCAACCACCTCAGCCTGGGAGTCGATTACCAGTCGATGACCATGACGGAACACATGTTTGCCGTACCCGACGGGAATACCATCGACAACAACCGGGTTGACAGCCACTGGAGCGAACAATCCTTCGACATCAACACGATCCTGATCAACCAGATCATCCGTCAGAAGAGTACAGGCTTGTTCCTGATCGACAAACTGGACCTTTTCAAAAAACTCTATGCCACGCTGAATGTTCGTTATGATTATGTCTACAATAAGCTGGATTCAGCCTCCCAGAGCGCCAGCAAGACCTTTGAAAAGCCCACCTTCCGTTTCGGCCTTGCCTACGACCTTGCAAAGGCAGCCAACCTCTACGGCAGCATTGGTACCGGCTTCCTGGTTCCTACCGAAGACGAACTGTATAACAATCCCCAGCAATACGGCGGGTTCAACTCCCTGATCAAACCGTCAACCTCCTTTGGAGGAGAAATCGGTGTAAGAGGAGAAATCGGCAAATCATTTTATTATGATGTGACAGGTTTCAGCATCAATTCCAAAGATGAATTCTACCGCTACAGTGTTCCCGGAAGGGGCAACAACACCGCATTTTACGGTAATATGGGAGAAAGCAACAGATGGGGTGTGGAGGCATTTTTATCCTATTCCCCGCTGGATTTCCTGAAATTCGATATCGCCTATACCTATTCCCACTTCCAGTACACCGCTCCCGACAGCGTGAATGGCCACTGGATTCCTCAGTGTCCCGAGCATATGCTTACAGCAGAGGCCTCAGTGAAGTTCCTGAAACATTTCACCCTGACCCTCAATACCCAGTACCAGTCGAAATGGTGCATCCAGGTTGACGATTCCATTTACAACCATTTCAATGAAAACGGGAAGATCCGCAGCTCATGGGTAAACGGCTTTACCGTGTTCAATGCCGGCCTGAATTACGGATGGAAGCTTGGAAACCTGAAGGGCGACCTTGGATTCTTCTGCAAGAACATGTTCGACGAACAGTACTTTGGCTTCACCGAGCCCAACAATGGCCCTGATTACAACAGTTTCCAGCCCGCTCCGGGCAGGGAATTTTTTGTAAGCCTGCGACTGAAACTATAGCTGGATAACCACGGCACTGGCTGATACCAGTAAAACGGGGCGTTCCCCGGGGCCCTTTATGGTACCTTCATGATGACGGCAGTTTGTATTACCTGCCCGGGTCACAGGGTAAACCATAAAGGGCTTTTTTTATCCAAATTCCTTCAAACAATTTCTCTGGGATAATAACGGTGAATCAATTTACAAAGCCTTTGCTAGTAAAATAATCCCCCCCCTTGTTAAAATCGTCATTTCATGGCTATCTTTGTCTTAAGGCAACGCCACAGAATTGCCTAATCCGTTTATAAACCTTAATATTCCCTGTATGAAAACAAGATTTCTGTTATCAGGTATGGTATTATTTTTTCTCGCTTGCGGGTCAAATAATCAGACGGCGAAAAATGAACAGCAGGCAAAAGCCGACTCAACCGCCAAAGCTGAATCAAAAACGGTCAGCAATCCAAAAATCAATACCGATTCCCTTGTTACGGTCATAGAGAATGAACGGGAAAGAATTGAATCAAATCTCAAATCTTTCCAGCAAAAAATTGTTCCAACGAAAGATTTCAGGGCACAGATCAAGCAAAAATGGTCGAAGGTTGAATATTATTCGGAGAAGGGCCAGGTCGTCAGAATTATCACGCTTCCCTATGAGAAGATTGTTGACAGGACGGAGGAGTTTTATTTTCAGAAGGGGAATCTGATCCTCGCTTTTATCAATGATGAGGGGTTAAAGTATATCGGCAAGGAGGACAAACGGGTTGGAAAGGCCTATTATTTTTCAGGGGATGCAGTTATTAAAGAGGAAAACCGTACTGCCGAGAAAGAGACCAATATCAGAACTTCCGACAGTGAACGGCTCCTTCAGGAATCAAAGGAATATCTTGAGTTATTTCCGAAATGACCTACTCGTTTTCCTTCTCCGGCGCCTCTTCAAACCGGGCTTTGGCCTTATAGATAAACAGGGCCCTGAGTTTATCCCAGAAATCGCCGCCAAGGACAAATAAACTTGAAAGGAAGACCACGTCAGAAGCGACTACGATGATATATCTTGTTTGGAGGCTGATGGGGATGAGATGTGGCATAAAGGAGATCATGTAGTTGGGCAGAAAGGGCAGCACGAACATGATCAGTCCGATGTTGTACCGCAGCGGTGTAACCTGGTGGGGCTTGGCCACCCGGTGATAGATATAGTGCATTTTATACTGGATCCACACATAGGACGACTTCCCCAGGATGGCGATGCTGGAAATCTTCATCAGCGGGGCGCTGATCCAGAAGGAGGCCAGGACAAACCCTTTCCAGAAATGATTTTCGACAAATCCTTTCAGGATCAGCCCTGTAGGGAGCATGAAAAAGGAGAAGATAAACACGGTCAACCCAACATAAAAGCGGATTCCCGGGTTTTCGGGTCTCTTCATTTCTGATGCGGTGGGACGATGAATGAACATTGCAGTAGTTTATTTTTGCAAAATTAATGGTTTTTCCGATATTAAGGGAGGCACCACCAAGCCATTACGGCCGACAAATATCTGGCAGGAGGCCGGGTGCACCGGGTAGCTACACGAAAAACATGATCACGCCCAGTACGGCGATCATGGCCCCGGCAACCTCCCTGGCTGTTACCTTTTCCTGATAGAGCAGGATCGAGGGCGGGATGATCAGCACCGGCACGATCGACATGAGGGTGGAGGCGATCCCTGTATCGGCATATTTGATGGCAATCAGCGAGAAGGAGACCCCCAGGAAGGGGCCGAAGAAGGCGCCAAGAGAGAGTTGCAGCATCGGTTTCCGCTTGTTGAGAGCCCGGTAGGCATGTTTCCAGAATCCCATCACCGTAAATAATACGGCAAATCCGGCCACCCCCGCAATGATCCTGATCTGGGTGGCGGCAAAGGTGTCATAGTCCCTCATCCCGACTTTGCTGAGTACCAGTCCGGCTGCCTGTCCTACGGCGCCGCCCAGTCCCAGCAGGATACCCCATACAGGGTAATTGAACTTCACCTTCCTGAATCCTCCGTTACTTTCGGCCTTGGTATGTCGTTTCAGCACCACCAGGGCGATGCCGGTAATGGTGAGGATCATCCCGATCCAGCTTTTCCACGAGAGGGTCTCGCCCAGCACGATCCATCCGATAAGGGCCGTCAGGGGCGGAGCCAGGGCCATGAGCAGCATGGAGATACGCGCACCGATAACGACAAAGGCCTGGAAAAGGCAGAGATCTCCAAAGACAAATCCGACCAGCCCCGAGAGGGAAAGGAACAGCCAGGTCCGGGGCGTTGCATCCCAGGGTAACAGGTATCCCCGGTAGAAATAGACAAAGATGGTCAGGAAACAAAAGCCGATGGCCAGCCGTAGCAGGTTTACCACCATCGAACCGATTTTCCGGCTGGCAGCTTCAAAAGCCAGCGCCGTAATGGTCCAGAAAACGGCTGTCAGTAAAGCGGCTAACTCGCCGGTATGATTCATCAACACAAGTTCCTCCTTTTTATTTTCGAGCCAGCCAGTCTTCGGGGTTCTGGATCACCTTTCCCCGCCAGAGTTCAAAATGCAATTCTGATTTTTGCTCACCGGCATTGGCATGCACCTTGCCGATCGCCTGCCGGGCCTGTACCTCCTGTCCCTCGCGTACGCGCACCTCGCCGAGGTTTGAATAGACGGTAAGGTAATCGCCGTGACGGATGATCACTACATTGTTAAGCAGCGGGAAGGAGACGATGCGGCTTACCCGTCCCTTGAATACCGCCTTGACCACCGATTCCTGCCCGGTCATGATGTCGATGCCGTTGTTTTGAACCTTATAATGTTCGAGTACCGGGTGAAAGTGCTCGCCAAAGCTGCCTGAGACGATCCCCTGGTCGCAGGGCCAGGGCAGCCGGCCCCGGTTGGCCGAGAAGGAGGATGACAATGCCAGCTCCCCCTGGGTAAGTTCCAGTTTGTCCTCCTGTACCGGCGTTTTTGCAGCCTTTACCGTCGTTTTCGCTTTGGCATTCTTTTTCCGCAGGCGCTCCTCGGAAGCTTTAATATCAGCCGCAATCAGTTTCTCAATTTCAGCTTCCAGTTTCTGTGCTGCCTGCTGCTTTGTTTTCAGGGTGGCCAGCAACTCCTTTTCCCTGGAAGAGAATGCCTTGACGGCATCAGCCTTTTCCTGCTTTTCCTGGTCCAGCTTTTGCTTTTCCTCGCGCTGCGACTGAACCAGGGTAAGCTTGTTTGTTTTCTCAGCCTCCAGCTCCTTATGGTGACTGGCGATGGCCCGTTGCGTCGACTCTATTTTGGCCGCCTGGCTGCGTCGGTAGGAGCTGTATTGCTGGTAATACTTAAGGCGCTGGTAAGCCTGGTTAAAATCGCGGGCCGAGAAGATGAACATCATCTTGTTGTGGCCGTTCATTGTCCTGTAGGCATAGTAGATCATGCGCGCATACTCGTTTTTCAGATCCCGGAGCTGCTTCGACATTTGTTCGATCCTGAGATTCTCCACCGAAATCTGCACCTCGACATCATCGAGCTGGGTATTGATGGCATTGATCAGCGCCTGGCGGCTTCTGACCTGTTTTGCCAGGATCTCCAATTTATTCAGCGAAGCCTGTTTGTTTTTCCGCGTTTTATCCAGAAGTTCGGTGGCATAACGGATCTCATTCTCCAGCTGTTTCCTGGTCTGAAGCAGCTTGTCACGGTCTTTGGGCGTATGCGACTGGGCCGGCAGACTGTGATTTATGCAAAAAAACATCAGCAGAAGGTTGACAAAAACAATTTTGCTGAAAAGAGATTTCCTTCTGCTCATGGGTATTGCCGTTTCTATTTTGACCGCTCGTAGCTTGCCGGGATCTTGAAGGGAAATAACAGGGGGGTATTGATCACCATCTTTGAAAAATCGGACTTGATCCTGATGGTATTATCCGCCCAGATGGTGTAGGTCATCTTTTTCGGAAAAAGCTGCTCCCCGATTTTCTCAAAAGTGTTGTAGGTTGATTCTAGTTTGATGTTATCGCGGCGGATCTCCTTGATCTCGACATGGGTAATCTTGAAATTTTCGGGGTCAAGCCAGATGTTCTGGATAAATATCCTCAGCTTTTCCTGGCTGTTCCTGACAAATTTCCGCAATTTAAGACGTTCGCCGGTAGCCAGTTTGTATTCACCATGGTCGATGGAGGCCCTGAATTTCCCCCCCTCGTAAAACTGCAGGTCGTTGCCGAGCAGGATAGCCTGCATCAGGTCGTAATCGATATTGGTGTTTAGAAACCTGTTGACATATTCATAGTCGCCGATGAAATAGGTATCGTTCAGCCTGTTGATCAGCTTCACCGAATCCTGCGAGATCATCAGCCTTATCGCTTCAATGCCCAGCATGGGGGTCAGTGAGATCCAGATCAGGCTGTCCTTGCGGATGCGGATCTGTCCGCTAAAGGAATTTTTCTTGCCCTTGTTTGAATATTCCGCCGAAAATTTGGCAGAAAACCAATCGAATTTCAGTTCTTTTTCTTTCAGTTTTCCAAAGAGAAAATCAGCGCCCTCCTCTTTGAGGGGGGCCTTCAGGGCTTTGCGTGCAGGGCTGCAGGAGACGAGTATGAGCAGTGAGGCAAGAAGGAGTATGATCATCCTTCCCGTGAAAATTGAATTTCGGGTCATGAATTATTGATGTAGTTTTTTATCAGCGATTTTCTTGTTGAGCAGGTCCGATCCCGGTCCCTTTTCCTTTGCCTTGTTCCAGTATTCAACGGCCTGGGTTTCATCCCCCATCTTATACAGCGTATCCCCGTAATGTTCCAGTACTTCGGCGCTGGGTGCCTCCTTGTTTTGTACCGCCTTTAGGATCCAGTCGCCGGCCTCCCTGTACTTTCCCAGTTTGTACAGCACCCAGCCATAGGTATCCTGGAAGGAGGCGTTCTGCGGTTCCAGTTCAACCGCCTTTTTGGCCATTTTTTCTGCCTTGTCGAGTTCGGTGCCGCGAAGCGAAAGATAATAGGCATAGTTGTTCAGGACATAGGCATTGTCCTCTTTGAGCGAAAGCGACTTTTCATAATCTCTGAAGGCATCCTGTTCATTTTTCAGGGAATGGTTTGCATCACCCCGGTACATATAGAATTGTGAAAGCAGGTCATTGTCATCGACCACCAGTTTGACGCCGGTATTCAACAGCCTGAGGGCCTCATCACTCTTTTTGAGCTGCAGATTGGCAAGTCCTGAAAACAGGAATGGAATGGGCTGTTCGGGGAACAACTCAATGGCTTTGTTCCCGTAGGATACCAGGTGGGCATATTCCTCCTGCTGCAGATCCAGCCTGAGCACCTGTTCCCAAACCACATACCTGCTGCTGTCGAGCGAGAGCACCTTGAGGAAGTTCTCCCTGGCTTCGGCGTAACGCTTATCCTGCGTGAGCAGGTCCCCGTAAATGGAATAGACTTTGGGATCCTTCGGATGGGTGGTGATCAGGATTTTCGACAGGGTAAAGGCCTGGTCCTTCAGGTCGTTGAAAATCTGGTTAACGTTGTAAAACGAAAGGAGTATATTCACCTTGGTATCCACATCGAGGTTTGGGTTGGCAAAACCCAGCTTAAGTTCTTCATAAGCCTTTTCCTTTTCACCGGTTTTGCGGTAATAGTCGGCCATCGACATATGGATATAGGCATTGTCAGGATCGGTCTCCGCGATGATCTTGTATATCTCCAGTGCCCTGGCCGGCATATTGTTCGAGATGTAGAATTCGGCAAGGATCGACTTGTAACGGCTCTCCCCGGGGAAGGCCACGATCAGCTTGCAGAGCTCATTTTCAGCGTTTTTCAGATCGTTTTGATGAAGGTAGATTTTTTCTTTTTGAATCGACATCTCCTCTGAAACCCCGGCCTTTTCCTCCACCTTGTTGTAGGTCGCGATGGCGTCGCTGAATTTCTCCACCTGGAGATACAGTGCGGCAAGCTGGTACTGGTAGTCGAGGTTGCCGGGCTCCTTTTCAACGATTTTACGGTAGATTTCGATGGCATCGGCCGGCCGTGAGGCAGTCTGATAAAGTTCGGCCAGGAAGAGTGCATACCACACATTTCCGGGGTCCAGGCGGGTAGCCTCGCGACCCAGCCGGATGGCCTCGTCGGTATGTTTCTGCATCGATTCGATACGGGCCAGTTCAAAACAGCCGACCGGGTCGTCGGGATAACGGCCCACGTACCTGTGGAACATTTCACCTGCACCCTGGAGGTTCCCCATGATGGCCTCCTTTTTGGCATCGATGAGCATCGACGGGTTGCCCGGGTTTGGCGTTACAGACTCCTCTTTTTTCGACTTTTTCTTCTCCTTTTTCTGATGCCCGGGATTTGCAACCCCGAAGCGGGTTCCGGGCTCTGATTTCTCTCCTGCGACAGTGGTAAAGCCGACTGACAGGATAAAAAGTATGATAAGGCTGAAAATTCTCATTCGTAATGTTTAATTCGTAACTACTACTTACCTGGTTCCGGTATGTCCGAAACCGCCTGCGCCGCGCTCGGTGTCCATCAACTCCTCCACTTCGACCCAGTCGGCCTTTTCGTGGGCGGCAATGACCATCTGGGCAATCCGTTCCCCATCGTCGATGACCACCTCCTGGTCTGAAAGGTTCACCAGGATGATCCTGATTTCGCCGCGATAGTCGGCATCGATCGTCCCCGGCGTGTTGAGCAGGGTGATCCCCCGTTTGAGGGCCAGTCCGCTGCGGGGCCTGATCTGGGCTTCATAACCTTCGGGAATCTCGATGAACAGCCCGGTGGGCATTAGTCTGCGTTCCAGTGGTTTCAGAACGATACTGGCATCCAGGTCAGCCCTCAGGTCCATCCCCGCTGATGCCCGTGTTTCATAGGCGGGCAGAGGATGTTTGGAATGGTTGACAATCCTGATCTTCATAGCGATAAGTATGGCGGCAAAGGTAATAAAAATCCTGCTAACGGGAACGGGAAAGCCGTGGCTTTTCCACAAGAAATACGCCACCGGCAAACACGGCCAGCAACAGCGTATGGAAGGCGATACGCAGGATCATGCCATCTATAACGACATAAATGCTGATAATGTATAACAGGAGCGAAAAACCCAGGTAACCGAAGAATTTGGAGAGGTTGTATTTCACTGGAAAAAAATGTTGCCCGATCAGGTACGACAGCACCATCATCATCCCGTAGCAGATAAAGGTAGCCCAGGCCGACCCGAGATAACCGTGGATCAGGTGGTCGGCCCCCAGGGGAATCCACCAGAAGTTCAGCACCAGGGTGATGATCGCCCCTGCCACCGAGAGCCATGCTCCCCAGAGTGTTTTTGAAATCAGCTTGTACCATATCGAAAGGTTGTAATAAACCCCCAGGAAGAGATTGGCCAGCATCAGGATCGGAATTACCACCCTGCCCTCCCAGTATCGTGCGCCGATGAGGTACCGCATGACAAAATCGTCGAGATAGACCATCGTCGCCAGGAAGATGAAGGAGACCGTGATGATGAAATAGTCCATGATCCGGGCATATACTACTTTGGCATTCTTTTCTTTGGCCTGGGCAAAAAAGAAGGGTTCGGCGGCATAGCGGTAAGCCTGGATGAAAATGGTCATCAGGATGGAGATCTTGTAACAGGCACTGTAGATGCCCACCTGGTAGGAGGAGATGTCTTTTGGCAGCAGGTATCGCAGCAGGAGCCTGTCGAAGGTTTCATTGACGATGCCGGCCATCCCTGCGAAAAGCAGCGGCAGCGCATAGATGAGCATGGCCCTGAGCAGTTTTTTATCGAGGCTCCACCGCATCCCCGTAAACTGTGGGATCAGCAGCAGCAGTGTGACCGCACAGGAGATGACATTAGAGATAAAGATGTACTCGATGCTCCAGCCGGGGCGGTAAAAAATGTTGACGAAACCGTGCAGGAAGCTCCACGATTCGTGCCGGAGTACATAAGGGCAGAACAGGATGAAATAGATGTTCAGCCCAAAATTGACCAGGATCCCGGTCATGTTGATCCAAACAAACTTGACCGCCTTGTTTTGCGCCCGCAGCCTTGCAAAGGGGATCTTGGAAAGGGCATCCATGACGAGGATCCAGGCAAACCACAGGACATATTCGGGATGGCTGCCATAGTCGATCCATACGGCAATGGATTTTGAAAACAGGGAGGCCAGGACCAGGAATAGCAGGGATGAGAGGATCAGGGAGATCATCCCAGTACTGAAGACCTTTTCCTTATCCTTATCCCCGGCGCTTTCGTTGAATTTGAAGAAGGCCGTCTCCATGCCATAGGTCAGCATGACCATCAGGAAAGCGGCATAGGCGTAAAAAACGCTGACAGTGCCATACTCCCCCGGCGGCAACACCCTGGTATAGAGCGGAACCAGCAGGTAACCCAGTACCCGGCCCAGGATGCTGGAAACACCGTAAACAGCCGTCTGCCCCGCTAATTTCTTAAAAGGATTCATTGACGCAAAGATATTGGTTTTTCCATTGCCCGCATTGTTTGCATTCCTGCGTTCCCGCATTCCTGCATTCCCGCATTCCTGCATTCCTGCATTTTTCTTACTTTTGCCCCGTGACCAAAAACAAATACTACGTAGTGTGGCAGGGCAAGAGGCCCGGCATTTACGAAAGCTGGCCCGACTGCAAGAAGCAGGTCGATGGTTTTGAAGGTGCCCGGTACAAGGGATTTCCGACCCTGGACCTGGCAAAAAGCGCCCTGAATGATGATCCCCGGCGGCACATGACCAAAAAACCGGCCAGTCCCGGGAAGGTGGTATGTTCCAACCCTGCCATCGGTGTTCCTATCGCCGACAGTATTTGTGTTGATGCCGCCTGTGCGGGGAATCCGGGCATCCTGGAGTACCGTGGGGTTGACACGAAATCGGGAGCCCAGATTTTTCATATGGGGCCCTTTCCCCAGGGGACGGTGAACCTGGGGGAATTCCTCGGCATTGTTCATGGCCTGGCCTTTCTGAAACAGCGCGACATCGACTGGCCGATCTATTCCGACTCCCGCACGGCCATTGCCTGGGTGCGCAAAAAGGCCATCAACACCAACCTGGCGGTATCGCCGAAGAATGCCAAATTGTTCGACCTTGTCAACCGTGCGTTGGTTTGGCTGAAGGAAAACCAGTGGCCCAACAGGATCCTGAAGTGGGAAACCGAATACTGGGGTGAGATCCCCGCCGACTTCGGCAGGAAATAATCGCGGGTGACTCTATCCGCACCCCTCCTGCAGAAGCCTCACCCAGTCCACATCCTGAGGAACCTTCGTGTGGGAGATCCGCTCGTTCCAATCTTTTTCGAGCCTCTCTATAGGGAAGCCATAAATCTTTTCGAAATTGTCAAATCCTTCGCTCCTCAGCCGCCGCAGCTTAGGAATACCATATTGTTCATAGAGGAACTTGAAAATTGCGGCGCTTTCGAGGTAGGCGATCACATCGCTTTTTACGGCTTCCCGGTCGAAATCATGGATCAGTGCATCGAAGGTAAACAGTTTCCCGCTTGCCTTGAACCATGCGCTGATACCAAAGATAGGATCGCTGCAGTAGCATTCGTTATCGGCAAACACCGCCCCACCTTCATCGAGCAACCGTGAGGCGGTGTATCCCCATACATCATCGGATACCAGGTGAAAAAGCTCATGCTTTGCCTGCAACCTGCGCTTGCCGTTAAAGACCAGGAACAGGGTATTGTCGCCCGGCATCGCCATCCCGCCCAGTGCGGCAATACCGGTTACCTCCTTCAACTCGTCGCGTGAATCGGCCAGTACCAGGTTTATCCCGGTATGGTATTCAGTGGCGTCAAGGGTTTCAAGAACCCTTTTTAATGCCGCGGGCAGTTGGGGTTTCAATTCATCGAGATGCTGCGCCGCATAGGAATCTCCGCGGAAATAGAGCCTGAAGTTCTGGTAGTTTACCGAGATGAAAGGCAGCGAATCGGCCTGGATGAGCTGTTTGATATTGTCGTGCAGCGGAAGGAATATCGTTTCATTGGAATCGCCGGCAAAGCGGGTCCTTTCGGCATATAATTTCCCGATTTTCTCTTTCCGGGCGGCAATGGCGGCAACCTGCGCAACGAGTCCCGGCCAGCGTTTATCGGCATGCAGGGAGGCGAGACCGGGGTCACGGAGCAAATGATCCTGGTCGCTGTAGCCCGATGCAGCTGCACCGTCGAGGTGTGAAAAGGCGCTGTCGGCCATCGCGGCATGGGACCATGAACAAGCTGCAGCATAATGGAGGCTGGCAAGGGGGACCGGGAACCCCTTTTCCACCTTCACGCCGATGGCCTGTGAATAGCAGGCGGCAGCCCCGCTATAAATGCCAGCACTGTTCAGTGAATCGGCACGGGTCAATAATGCCACGTACTCATAATAATGCGGGAAACCGGTTTGGGCCCTGGCGGGCCAGGCAGATAGTAAGAGCAGGAAAAGTATTAACGTTTTTCCCATTACGGTATTTTTAGGATGAAAATCAACATAGGTGATCACAAAAATACCAAAAGGAGCCGGATGGTAAAATGGATTATTTTAAGGTAACCTTTCTGCGGGCTGAAGCCCATGGCAATTCATCTGCACCAATTCAACCAAGACTATTCACCATTGGCAATCCATACTCAAAAGCAAGCGCCTGTTCACAACGTGGCATAAAAGGCATCCACCATATGGTTTACCTCCTCCCCCTCCGGTTTGCTGACCACGGTGATAACGTCAAACCGCACCTCGCCCGGGTGCCTGCGGTACCGGGCATAGGCATTGGCAGCCCTGACCATGATCTTCTGCTTTTGCCTGGTCACGGCAGTTTCGGGATCGGCGAAAATCGCCGAACTCCGGGTTTTTACCTCCACGATTACCAGGAAGGTGCCATCCATGGCCACGATATCGAGTTCTTCCTTCCCCCAGCGCCAGTTCCGGTCAAGGATGCGGTAGCCCTTTCTCTCCAGCAGGGCAGCGGCAATCTCCTCGCCTGCTTTGCCCAAGTCGATGTGATTTTTCATGATGTTATATGTTTGATAATTACAGAAAATGGTTGGTTTCTCGCTTCCCTGAAATGCAATCACGGTGGCAGGATACAGAATCATTTCCCATGCCCGGCAGAATTTCAGGGGCGGGATCAACCAGCAGTCATTACCGTCAGGATAGCATGATGGGTTTCCCGTTAATCGGGTTTATCGCAAAAGGTAGGGGGTTGTTGATAAAAAAAAGTTTCAGAGAAATTCCACCACAATCTCTTTTCCTACGCTGAGGCGCACCTCCCTGCCCATCACCAGGGCCAGGTTGGTATGGAGATGCCCGGCAGGGAAATCAAAGCAAACAGGGAAATGGTGATCCTTCACGGCATCGGCGATGATCTCGTTGGCATTTTTTCCGAAGGGGATGGCATTGTCGTTCATCTTGCCCATTCCCCCTATGATCAGCCCGCTGATGCCGCGAAGTTTCCCGGCCCTTTTCAGGTTGATCATCATCCTGTCGATATGGTAGAGATATTCGTCCACATCTTCCAGGAAGAGGATTTTCCCTGCAGTATCGGGTTCTGAGGCAGTGCCCATGAGACTGTAAAGGATGGAGAGGTTTCCCCCGACCAGCAATCCCTCCGCGGTACCTTCGCGCGACAGGGGTGTTTTGGGCAGGGAGTAGGCGATGGGCTCCCCGCAGAGTGCATTCATCAGGGTGGCAACCGTGGGGTCGGATTTGTCGCTTTTGATGTTGACAGGCATGGTGGCGTGCAGTGTCTGGATGCCCAGCTGCCGTTGGATATGGGCATGAAGCACCGTGATGTCACTGTAACCGACGATCCATTTCGGATTTTGCCTGAACCTGGTAAAATCCAGGCTGTCAATAATCCGCGCAGTTCCATAACCCCCGCGTGAACAGATGATGGCCCTGATCCGGTCGTCATCGAGCATCATCTGCAGGTCGCGGCTTCGCTGTGCGTCGGTGCCGGCAAACTGCTGGTGGCGGCTGAAGACATGGGTGCCAAGTACCACCTCCAGGTCGTGCCGCTGGAAAAAACGGATGGCCGGGTGCACTTCATCAAAGGTGATGCTGCGGGCCGGGGATACGATCCCGATCTTGTCGCCTTTAACCAGGTATGGAGGGTGAATCATGGATCAAAAGTAACGAAAATGAATCACCCCCGGGGAATATTCCCGAAATTTCTCCCGCTCCTTCAGAACAGGGTCAGCTGGACTGCCTCCTCCCTGCGGTCGGATGCGGGGAAGGAGATTTCAGGGATATGAAATGACTGGCGCAATTCCGCTTTCAGCACCCTAACCCTTTCCCAGTAATCCATGCTGACCTCCGAACCGGGATACAAATCCCGGTAGGGGGCCACCAGGTCCGGAAAATTTCCCTCCAGAAAACGAAGAAACTTCTGCTTTGTGCTGCCGCGAAGGTTAAGCGGCCAGGCTGAAAGGCCCGACACCTTTGCCCCGGCAGCCCGACGGTATATCTCCTCCAGGTTTTTCCTGTCATCGTTGATCAGGGGCAGTACCGGGGTCAGCATGACGCTGGTGGTGCACCCAACCCTGCCGCACGCCTCCAGCACCCTGAAGCGTTCCACCGTGGGGGCGGCCCCGGGTTCGAAAAGCTTCCGGAGCTCCTCGTCCATCATGGTGATACTGGCTCCCACATAAACGGAAGTGACCCCGGCAAGTTCCCCAACAAGGTCAAGGTCGCGCAGGATAAGGGCTGATTTGGTGGTGATGACCACCGGATTTTTGTGTTTTATCAGCACTTTCCAGATATCGGGCATCAGCTTCATCTCGGCCTCCACAGGCTGGTAGCCATCGGTCACCCCCGAGAGGTTGATGCGGGCATGGCGCCATTTGCGGCGGCTCAGCTCGCGGTCGAGTATTTCAGCCACGTTTACCTTGGCATAGATCTCCCCGAAAAAGTTTCCCGAGCCAAGGTATTCATGCGAGTACTGCGCAAAACAGTACCGGCACCCATGGCCGCATCCCCTGTAAACATTCACATCCCAGTTGCAGGGCATCTCGTTTATATGGTAATGAAGCGCCGATTTCACGGTTATCTCCTTTAGTGGCTTCTTCGCGGTATCAACGTTTATACTGTCCATAGGTTGTTTAATCCTGTTTTGTAGCTCTATCCCGTTCCGGCAATAATGGCTTGTGATTCCTGCACCTGCCTGGCGATCCAGGCGGAGCATCATGCTTCCGGTGAAAAGCCAGAAAGTGATGCCTGTGATTAAAATCTGATCATCATCGCGGTTACAAGATATGGTTTTCCTGAAACAAGATCAATATTTCACCATCAAAACATGGAGCCCCCGGATACATCCTTCAATTTCTGCATTCCTGCATTCCCGCAGATATTTCTTATCTTTGCCCTTTGTTTTCAGCTGATACCCTTACCCTGATCCTATGAGCGACAAACCTGTTTTTAAACGATATACCGTCACCTCCGCCCTGCCTTATGCAAACGGGCCGATCCACATTGGTCACCTGGCCGGAGTGTATGTTCCTGCCGACATATACGTACGCTTCCTGCGGATGAACGACGAGGATGTGATCTTCATCGGCGGGTCCGACGAGCACGGCGTTCCCATCACCATCAAGGCGCTGCAGCAGGGGGTAACACCCCAGGATATCGTTGACCGGTATCACGGCATCATCAAAAAATCGTTCGAAGATTTTGGCATCTCCTTCGACATCTATTCCCGCACCTCCAACAAGACCCATCATGAAACCGCCTCGGCTTTCTTCCGCAAGATGTATGAGGCCGGCCAGTTTATCGAAAAAGTTTCGGAGCAGTATTTCGACGAGGCCACGGGGCAGTTCCTGGCCGACCGCTATATCACCGGGACCTGTCCCCACTGTGGTTTTGAAAAGGCCTACGGCGACCAGTGCGAAAAATGCGGCACCACGCTGAATGCCACCGACCTGATCGAGCCGAAATCGGTGCTGAGCGGCAACCAGCCCGTGCTGCGCGAAACCAGGCACTGGTTCCTTCCCCTCGACCAATATGAGCCCTGGCTTCGTGAATGGATCCTCGAAGGCCACAAGGATGACTGGAAAATCAATGTTTACGGGCAGTGCAAATCATGGATCGACCAGGGGCTGCAGCCCCGCGCCGTTACCCGCGACCTCGACTGGGGTGTCAAGGTTCCCGTTGAGGGGGCCGACGGGAAGGTGCTCTATGTATGGTTCGACGCCCCCATCGGCTATATCTCTGCCACCCGCGAACTGACGGCAGACTGGGAAAAATACTGGAAAGATCCCGAAACCAGGCTTGTTCACTTTATCGGTAAGGACAACATCGTGTTCCATTGCATCATCTTCCCCGTGATGCTGAAGGCTGAAGGAAGTTATATCCTTCCCGATAATGTACCTGCCAATGAATTTTTAAACCTGGAGGGGGAAAAAATTTCCACCTCGCGCAACTGGGCCGTATGGCTGCATGAATACCTCGAGGACTTTCCCGGCAAACAGGATGTGCTTCGCTACGTGCTCACTTCGGCGGCTCCCGAGACCAAGGACAATGACTTTACCTGGAAGGATTTCCAGACCCGGAACAACAGCGAACTGGTGGCCATCCTGGGCAACTTTGTGAACCGCACCATCGTGCTTACCCACAAGTATTTCGAGGGAAAGGTACCCGCTGCCGCCCTGCTTACCGAAGGCGACAATACCCTGCTGGAGGAGATGAGGCAGTTCCCGGGCCGTATCGCCTTGAGCATACAGAGTTACCGGTTCAGGGAGGCGCTTGCCGAGATGATGAACCTGGCCAGGCTGGGCAACAGGTACCTTACCGAAAATGAGCCCTGGAAGGTTTATACCGCAGATCCTGTAAGGGTGGGCACCGTGCTGAACCTCTCCCTGCAGATTTGTGCGCAGCTTTCGATCGTTGCCGAACCCTTTCTCCCCTTTTCGGCGGCGAAGATAAGGCGCACCCTTAATCTTGGCTCCTATAAGTGGGCCGATAGCAACCTGTTGAACTGGCTCCCGGCCGGCCATACCATCAATACGCCGGAGCTGCTCTTTGAAAAGATAGACGACAGCGCCATCGAGGCGCAGGTTGAAAAACTGTTGAACACACGCAGGGCCAATGAGGCGCTGCAGGCCAAAGCCCCCGTTAAACCCGGCAAGGAGGCAATCGGATTCGAGGATTTCTCGAAGATGGATATCCGTGTGGGTACGATCATGGAGGCGGAGAAGGTAGCCAAAACCGACAAGCTGCTGAAGCTGACCATCGACACCGGGCTCGACCGGCGTACCGTTGTTTCGGGCATAGCGAAATTCTTTAACCCCGCCGATATCATCGGCCGGCAGGTATGTATCCTGGTGAACCTGGCTCCCCGCAAACTCAAGGGTATCGAATCGCAGGGTATGATCCTGATGGCCGAAAACCCCGACGGTACCCTGTTTTTTGTCACACCGGGCGAGGGGGCGGTGAATGGGGCTGATGTGAAGTGATGATGATTTTTTTCAGACCTTCCAGGTTTTAAAAACCTGGAAGGTCTGAAAAAATAAAAACCACCAACCATGAACCATATAGTTCCACTGGAACATGGCAAATTCTACCACCTGTACAACCGTGGAATCAACGGATGTGATATTTTCAGGGAACCGACCAACTACGAATACTTCTTCGATTTGTATCTCAAACATATCGAACCTATTGCCGATACCTATGCATGGGTTTTAATGAAAAACCATTTTCATTTCCTGGTGAGAATTAAGGATCTCCCGGTTACTTCGGACCTTCCAGGTTTTGAAAACCAGGAAGAACGGAAACAAAAACCTCCCTACCAGCACTTCTCAAACCTGTTCAACGCCTATACCAAGGCTTACAACAAAAAATACGGCCGTACCGGCAGCCTTTTTGAAAAGAATTTCCGCAGGAAACATATTGACAACCGGGCCTACCTCAGGCGTGTACTCCTTTATATCCATACGAATCCGGTACATCACAGGTTTTGCAAACACCCGGAGGAATATCCATGGTCCTCCTACCTGAGCTGCATTTCGGTAAAGCCAACACACCTTCATCGTGAGGCGGTGATCGGCTGGTTCGACGATGTTGGAAATTTCATCGACTGTCACACAAAAAAAGTGGCTGCCGGCCGTATCGAAAAATGGCTGGAGATATAATTCATCCTCAAAAAACAGCCATCCTATTTCCTGAATTTTATTTAGATTTAGTCTGGTAATAGATTATATTTGCCGCGATTAGCCTGTCAAAATACTTTGTACGAGGTTAATGGAGTCAGTATTTCTATAATCCTAAAACAAAATCAATGAAAAAAAATATAGTATTGTCGATCGCAGCGCTGGCTTTTATGGCTGGCATCTATGCACAAGCACCCGGCGACAAACCGGCCCTGGTTGTGGAAAGCATGTACCTGCAGCCAAAGCGGGGAATGGAGGACAAGATGGAGGCCGCCATTAAGGCCCATGACCTGAAGTTCCATCCCGACGGACCCAATGTGGCCGCGTTGCATAAAGTTGAATATGGTGAAAAATCGGGCTGGTACCTCTGGGTCCTGGGCCCGACGGTCTATGCCGCCATCGACCACCGTCCGGCTAAGGATGGCGGTCACGATGCCGACTGGAGCACAAACGTCGAGCCGCTTATTGAGCAATACGGGCCAACTTCCCTGTGGGACTACAACGAAGAACTCTCAACAGGCATGGACAATTTCAGGAAGAGCAGCCACTACGAAGTGTGGGGCGTGAAGCTGAAACCAGGCAGCTATTACCGGTTCAAGGCGTTGACTGAAAAACTGAAAAAAGCCTATGAGTCCATCGGAACTACCAGTATGCTCGTTTTCAACAACCCGGTGCATGACCCGAACATGGCCGATGTGGCCCTCCTTTGGAATTTCACCAGCTATGACCAATGGTCGAAGGATGATACAACCAGGCCGGCCTACGAAAAGCTATTCGGCCAGGGCAGCTGGCAGTCGATGATCACGGAGTGGACCGACATCACCAAGGATTACAGCTCGGAACTCAGGTCAATCCTGAAATAGCCATTCAACCAATTCCCAAAACAGCCGGGCAGGAAACTGCACCCGGCTGTTTTGGTTTTCCAGGGTGGAATGTAACACTTAGCTGCTGTTACGAAATAAGGTTTCCAATAGTTGGCTTGATTGTGTAGTTCCATTCTCCGTGAAAATCATCTTTTTGTAAATTGATTTTATTCAAATCATCATCAGATATTTTTATTCCTTTCTC
>Ga0118677_10000039_pt1 | contig 232528 bp, 216 predicted proteins | sample AliMusrvi5mmetaG_FD_86154 | JGI IMG/M metagenome (GOLD analysis project Ga0118677, IMG submission 86154) | reverse complement strand
CCCCAACGCAGGGCAAAATCCATATCCCGTGCAGAATAAGCCACATCTCTTAAATGAACGGCACAGTAATGAAACATATTGCGATACTGGGCCCATAAAAAACGCGCATGGGGGTGATCTGTGGCGCGCAATGCGGCCAAACGTTCGGCAGGTTTTAATTTAAGAATGGCGTCTATCTCAGGAGCCGATTTTTCTCCACCGAACACATGCGACATGGTGATGGCATCCAAGCGTAAAATATCTTTTCCTACTTTTTTATAGAAACCAGCACCCGATTTAGCGCCCAGCCAGCCTGCTGCGATTAAACGCTCCACCACCGCAGGGGCATCATAACTGCTGCGGAACGGATCATTGGTGAGTTGATGCATGGTACGCACCACATGCATGAGGGTGTCGAGACCCACCACATCTGCAGTACGGTAAGTGCCCGAGCTGGCGCGCCCTAATTTTTTACCCGTCAGGTCATCCACCACATCGCACGACAGCCCTGCCCGCTCGGCCTCTATAAGCGTAAACAGCATGTTGGCCACACCAATTCGGTTGGCCACAAAGTTAGGCGTATCCTTGGCGCGCACCACTCCTTTACCCAAGGTGGTGGTAACGAAGGCTTCCAGTTGGTCCAACACATGAGGCGCCGTGGTGGGTGTGGGAATAAGCTCCACCAAATTCATATAGCGTGGTGGGTTAAAGAAATGCACGCCGCAGAATTGAGCGCGCAATGAAGCAGGTAATTCTTGTGATAGTGCCGTCATGGACAAACCGGAAGTGTTCGATGCCATTACAGTATGCGCGCTGACATGCGGCGCAATCAACTGATAAAGATCACGCTTCCAATCCATGCGTTCGGCAATGGCTTCAATGATTAAATCGCAATCGCCCAATAATGCCAGATGCTGCCGGTAATTAGCCGGTTGGATTAAGCTTGCGTCACCCGACAGCCCCAAGGGCGCTGGGCGCAATTTTTTAAGGCCCTCAATGGCGCGCAAGGCAATGGCGTTGGGGTCGCCTGAATCGGAGGGCAGATCAAACAAAATAACAGGCACTTTAAGATTAATAAGATGGGCTGCAATTTGCGCGCCCATCACGCCCGCCCCCAATACAGCAACTCTACGAACGATAAAATGACTCATACACCTTAAACTCCCGAAATTACATCGAATGAATGGCTGCCGCAACAGCTTGCCCAACCTCAATGGTGGTGGAGCTGCCCCCCATGTCAGGCGTGCGTGGACCGGTTTCTAAAATCGTTTCAATAGCGCGCATTACGCTGTCATGTGCGGCGCGGTATTTGGGGTCAGACCCCAAATCGGGGTCTGACCCCAAGAAGTCCAGCATCAACGCACCCGACCAAATCATGGCAATGGGATTGGCAATGTTTTTGCCGTAGATGTCTGGCGCTGACCCATGCACGGGTTCAAATAGAGAAGGAAACTTACGTTCTGGGTTTAGGCTGGCAGAAGGCGCGATGCCGATGGTGCCGGTACAAGCCGGCCCTAAGTCGGAGAGAATGTCGCCAAATAGGTTGGAGGCCACCACCACGTCAAAGCGTTCAGGGCTTAATACAAAACGCGCGCTGAGAATGTCGATATGGTATTTATCCCAGGTCACGTCCGGATAATGTTTGGCCATTTCTTCCATGCGCTCATCCCAGTACGGCATGCTGATGGAAATGCCATTGGACTTAGTGGCCGATGTGAGATGCGCGCGCGGTCGGCTTTTGGCCAACTCAAAGGCGTAGCGCAAGATGCGATCTACCCCATGGCGTGAGAACACAGATTCTTGCACCACCACTTCACGATCGGTACCGGCAAACATTTTGCCGCCCACTGCGGAATACTCGCCTTCTGTGTTTTCGCGCACCACCCAAAAGTCGATATCACCGGGCTTCTTGCCAGCCAAGGGGGATGGAATGCCGGGCATTAAGCGTACCGGACGCAGGTTTACGTATTGATCAAACTCACGGCGAAATTTGATCAAAGAACCCCACAGTGAAATATGGTCGGGCACCACTTCAGGCCAGCCCACGGCACCAAAAAAGATGGCATCAAAGCCCACAAGCCGGTCAAACCATTGGGGAGGCATCATCTCCCCATGGCGCTGCCAGTAAGCCGCGCTGGCCCAATCAAAATGAACCCATTCAATTTCAATACCATGCGCGCGGGCTGCCACTTCTACCGCCCTAACCCCTTCGGGCATGACTTCCATGCCAATGCCATCTCCGGGGATGACTGCGATGCGATGTTTCATTAAATCTCTCAGTTAATATGGACTAAATACCGTAATCCGGAATTCTATCGCATTGCGGTAAAATGGACCAAAGTCTTGGTTGTTTTTATATTTAATATAACTCTATGATGTGCTATACCTTGATACAGGATTGTCCTAAAACAGAACGTTTTAAGACGGCGCCTTAATATTGTCATATTCCAACAGTACGATTTAAAAGGGGTATTATATTGGCACGAATTCTGCATGCTAAGCAGCACAGTCCTGAGGCTGGCATTTAAAACAAACACTAACGGAGGAAGCACATGAGCAGCATAACCATTAACGGTATTACCGTAGAAAGCCCTTTCAGAGCACGGTACGACAACTTCATTGGCGGAAAATGGGTCGCCCCGGTAGACGGCCAGTATTTCACCAACATCACCCCCATTACCAACAAACCCATTTGCGAAGTGGCCCGCTCTAACGATAAGGACATTAATTTGGCCTTAGACGCCGCCCATGCCGCCAAAGCGGCTTGGGGCAAAACCTCACCCACAGAGCGCTCCAACGTACTTTTAAAAATTGCCGATCGGATTGAAGCCAATCTGGGCAAAATTGCCTTGGCTGAAACCTTAGACAACGGCAAGCCCATTCGCGAAACAACAGCGGCCGACATTCCTTTGACTGCGGACCACTTCCGCTACTTCGCCGCCTGTATTCGCGCCGAAGAAGGCAGTATTGGTGAAATTGATCACGAAACCTACGCCTACCATTACAAAGAGCCCTTGGGCGTAGTGGGCCAAATCATTCCTTGGAATTTCCCTATTTTAATGGCCGCTTGGAAAATGGCGCCGGCCATTGCCGCAGGCAATTGCGTGGTGTTAAAACCCGCCGAACAAACCCCTGCTTCCATTTTGGTATTAATGGAAATCATTGGCGACTTATTGCCCCCCGGTGTGTTGAACATCGTGAACGGTTTTGGCCTTGAGGCCGGTAAGCCTTTGGCTTCTAGCCCACGCATTGCCAAGATCGCCTTTACTGGTGAAACCTCTACCGGTCGCTTGATTATGCAATACGCTTCACAAAACCTGATTCCAGTTACTTTGGAACTGGGCGGCAAGAGCCCCAACGTGTTCTTCGAAGACGTCATGGCACAAGACGATGCGTTCTTGGATAAGGCCCTTGAAGGCCTGGTATTGTTTGCCTTCAACCAAGGCGAAGTCTGCACCTGCCCTTCACGCGCCTTAATTCAAGAATCAATTTACGAAAAATTCATGGAGCGCGCCATCAAGCGTGTGGCCGCCATTAAGTTGGGTAATCCTCTGGACCCCAGCACCATGGTGGGCGCACAGGCCTCCGGCGAACAAATGGAAAAGATTCTCTCCTACATCGACATAGGCAAGAAGGAAGGCGCTCAATGCTTGGTGGGTGGTGAGCAAAACATGCTAACCGGCGATCTGAAAGATGGCTTCTATGTGAAACCCACCATGTTTAAAGGCCATAACAAGATGCGCATTTTCCAAGAAGAAATTTTTGGACCTGTGCTATCCGTCACCACCTTCAAGACCGAAGCCGAAGCCCTTGAAATTGCCAACGACACACTCTATGGTTTGGGTGCGGGCGTTTGGACACGTGATGGCAGCCGCGCCTTCCGTATGGGCCGCGGCATTCAAGCCGGTCGTGTATGGACCAATTGCTACCATGCCTACCCCGCTCACGCGGCCTTCGGCGGTTACAAGCAATCGGGTATTGGACGCGAAACCCATAAGATGATGTTGGATCACTATCAACAAACCAAAAACTTGTTGGTGTCTTACTCACCCAACGCATTGGGTTTCTTCTAAGCATCATCGGAATCCGCAACACTCAAACAGGGGGCTTTTAGCCCCCTGTTTGTTTTAGTGGCTTGCCTCAAAATTCGTTGTAGAATAGAGCTATGAGTGAAACCCTAACCCCTACCCGTGTGTCCGCTACCCCAGCTGCCTTGGAGCTTATTGCGCGTATTAAAGCCAAATATGGCAGCGTCTTGTTTCACCAATCCGGCGGTTGCTGTGACGGCAGCGCTCCCATGTGTTTTCCCACCAACGAATTTATAGTAGGGGACAGCGACGTAAAATTAGGCGAAATTGGCGGCGTGCCTTTTTATATGCACCGCAGTCAATTTGCTTATTGGGAACATACCCATCTGACCATTGATGCTATTCCCGGTAACGGTGGTATGTTCTCTCTTGAGGGCGCCACCGGGATGCGCTTCCACACCCGCTCACGTCTCTACAGTGACGAGGAGTATGCTGCCTTAGCACCCGTTTAATGTCCTTACGCCTGGTTTTTGATTTTGCTCATATCGCAGGCCATGTAGCGCGGCGCGTCTTCACCAACCCCATCACCATCCTCACAGCCCATGACGCATCAGAAGTGGCCGATGTTATTAAGGCGGTAGACGCAGCAACCCAAGCCGGTGCTTATGCTGCGGGTTTTATCGGCTACGAAGCGGCCCCTGCCTTCGAGCCCAGCGCTACAGTGAAAGCCGGTGGCCATACGCCATTGGCGCGCTTTGGTATTTTTGAATCTCCACACCCTGGATCCATGCAACAAAATAGCGCCACGCCTCAGGTTTCAGCCTGGGTTCTCGATACCCACTTTGCAGACTATAACGCGGCACTAACCACCATTCACGATGCCATAGAGCGCGGCGATACCTATCAAATTAATTACACCCTGCGCGCCCATGCCCAACTCATCGGCGAAGGTTTTGCCTATTACGAGCAATTGCGTCGCGCGCAACGCGCCGATTATTGCGCCTATTTGGATTGGGGCGACGTTCAAGTACTGTCCATCTCACCGGAACTATTTTTTACCCGCACGGGCAACAGCGTTGTCACCCGACCCATGAAAGGAACAGCGCGTCGAGGCGTAATGCCCGACGAAGATGCGGCCTTGGGAAAATGGCTATACGAATCGCGCAAAAACCGCGCTGAAAACTTAATGATTGTAGATTTATTGCGCAACGACTTATCTCGATTGGCAGAATTGGGCGGCGTATCGGTCCCCTCCCTCTTCACCATTGAGCGCTACCCCACGGTAATGCAAATGACCTCTACCGTACAAGCAACATTGCGCCCTCATGTGGCCCTATGGGATGTGTTGGCCGCGCTATTTCCTTGTGGCTCTATTACGGGAGCACCAAAACTAAAGTCCATGGAGATCATTGCTGCATTAGAAAAAACGCCACGGGGTCCTTATTGTGGTGCGGTGGGCTATATTAGCCCTGGTGGAGATGCGGTGTTTAATGTGGCCATTCGAAGCGTGGTCTTAACCTCTAAAACAGGCGCAATGGAATGCGGATTAGGGGGCGGCATCACGTGGGATTCTAACCCCGTGGAAGAATTTGAAGAAGTTAAAACCAAGGCGCAGTTTTTAGAACACCGACCCACTGGGTTTGATTTGATTGAAACTCTGCGCTTGGAACAGGGTCGATTAACCTTGCGCCATCGCCACCATTCACGGCTGAGCGCTTCAGCGGCTGCGTTAGGGTTTCCCAAACCCACTGCCCTATTGGATGTGGCGTTGGACGAATTTGCAGCACAATACCCCAAAGGGGTATACCGCGTGCGCCTCTTGTATAGCGTTGCGGGAACGGTGCATCTGGAAGGGTTTGCTTTGGAATCTGCTTTGGGTTCTGACCCCAAAGCAGCGAGCACCAAAGTAATCACAGTTGATATCGCACAAGGACCCGTGTCTTCACATGATTTATTTTTGCACCATAAAACCACGCGTCGACTGGTGTATGACCATTACATGCAACAGGCTGAACCCAATAGCTTTGATGTATTGCTGTGGAACGAGCGTGGCGAAGTCACCGAGTTTACGCGTGGCAACGTAGTGGCAGAAATGAATGGGCGGCGCATCACCCCACCACTTTCCTGCGGACTGTTGGCCGGAACGCTGCGTCAGGAACTGTTGGAGAAAGAGCAAATTGAGGAACGCGTGATCACATTGTACGAATTGCAACAGGCCAGCGCCTTATGGTTTATTAATGGCGTGCGCGGCTGGGTTCCGGTAAAGCTAAGCGCAGAAAAAGTCGCTCAGGCGCAACACCAACAGCAGGCGGGCATCCCGCCACTTATAACCCCTGTGGCGGGGTAATCAGGAGATTGTCGTGAAATCAGTTCGCCAGATTCTATGCCTATGCTTATTGTTGAGCACTGCTTATGTGCAAGCAGAAGAGGTTATTCGTTTGGGTAACCTCAAGCTGGCCCACTTCGGTGCCGTGTCCTACATGAAGGAAATTGCCCCCAAATGCGGCATCAAGATAGAAGAGCGCATTTTTGCTAAAGGCCCAGACATCATGCAAGCCATTATTGCCGGTGAACTAGATGCGGGTGCATCAGCCTCTGAAGCTGCTATTAGCGGTCGTGCCAACGGTGCCCCCATTGTGGTGGTAGCCGGTTTTGCGCGCGGCGGCGCTCGGTTATTGAGCCGCGCCGATTTGGCGCTCAAAACAGTGGAATCTCTTAAGGGGAAGAAAGTGGGTGTTACACGCGGTGGTATTCAAGAGGTGCTGTTGGCGGCTGAATTGGCACAACACCAAATAACCTGGTCGGATCAACCCGGTAAAGACGTGCAGATTATCTATCTAGCCTACCCCGATCTGAATCAAGCCCTCATGCAAAAAAATGTGGACGCCATTATGCAAAGCGAGCCCTACTCCTCTCAGGCTTTGGCGCAAAAATGGGGTACGGAAATATTGAAACCCTACGACACCCCCATTGGTGAACCCATTCGCACCTTGGTACTAACCGAAAAGTTTTACGCCAACAAACCCTTGGCACAAAAGTTTATGCAATGCTTTGTGATGGCCACTAAAACCTTTATTGATAATCCTTCTGTGGCGCAAAAATATGTTTCGGAAAACATCTTTAAGGGGCAGCTCAGCGCAGAAGAATTCCATGCGGCCATTAGTAACTCGCCGTACACCTACAACATCACACCAGACCATATCCAGAAAACAGCAGACACCATGTTTAAGTATGGTATCGGCAAAATGACAGCCGCCCCCATGGCCACACAATTTGTCAAGACGGACCTGCTGGATGAGGCCAAAAAGTCTCTGGGTGTGAAGTAATATGCACCGCTTAGAGCGCCTACAGGGGCTATTCTTAATTATTGCACTGCTAGGCGTTTGGGAGATGGTGTCCCAGATGGGTTGGGTGAATGCCAAGGTATTGCCCTCACCCCATGCCGTGGCCTTTCGTTGGTGGATTTATTTAGCGCCTGAACAACCCTTTACTGCTGATTCCGGTTCGCGTTTGAGCTGGTTGCTCTCCGGTGAATTGATACGCGATGCGGCAGGTAGTCTGTATCGTGTGCTGGTGGGTTTTGCGCTGGGTTCAATCTTGGCCTTGCCCATCGGGCTTTTAATGGGGGCCAGTCCACGCGCCTTCCACTTGTTCAATCCATTGATGCAGATTTTGCGCCCCATTCCCCCCATTGCCTATATTCCTTTGGCTATTTTGTGGTTTGGCTTAGGCAATCCACCGGCTATTTTTCTGATTGTCATCGGTGCGTTTTTTCCGGTGCTGATGAACACCATCGCTGGCGTGCGTTCTGTGGACGGCATTTACCTGCGCGCGGCACGCAATTTGGGCGCCAATCAGATGACTATTTTCCTACGCGTCATACTGCCCGCCTCCACGCCCTACATTCTCACCGGCATGAGGATTGGCATTGGTACTGCCTTTATTGTGGTGATCGTCTCCGAGATGATTGCGGTCAACAATGGACTGGGTTTTCGTATTCTAGAAGCGCGTGAATATTTCTGGTCCGACAAAATTATTGCTGGCATGCTCTCCATTGGACTTATCGGCCTGGCTATCGATGGCATTATGAACCGCATTAATAATCACTTGCTGCGCTGGCATCGCGGTTTAGAGCATTGATGATGAGCGCCATTTCCATTCAAGGTGTTAATAAAACGTTCCCCACCTCAAGTGGTGATGTGGTGGCGCTAAAGGGTATTGATCTCGAGATTCCTGCGGGTCAGTTTGTCTGCTTGCTAGGCCCTTCTGGCTGCGGCAAATCCACTCTACTCAATGCGGTTGCGGGCTTTGCTCAGCCCAGCGCGGGCCGCATTAGCGCAAACGAAAAACCCGTCACAGAGCCAGGGCCGGAACGTGGCATGGTGTTTCAAGAGTACGCCCTCTTTCCTTGGATGACGGTGAGGGACAATGTGGCTTTTGGTTTGCAGATTAAGAAATTACCTGCACAGGAAATACAAAGCCGCGTGGCGGATCTCTTAAAACTGCTCAATTTATCTGAGTTTAAAGACCGTTATCCGCGCGACCTCTCGGGCGGCATGCGCCAACGCGTGGCCATTGCCCGTGTGTTAGCGCTAGACTCCCCCATTCTTTTAATGGATGAACCTTTCGGGGCCTTAGATGCCCTCACCCGTCGTTCATTGCAAGATGAGCTGCTGCGCATTTGGTCTGAATTGGGCAAGACTATTTTGTTCGTGACCCACAGCATTGAGGAATCTATTTTTCTGGCGGACCGCATCGTGGTCATGACCTATCGCCCCGGTATGGTGAAGCAAGACATAGCCGTTTCCCTGCCTCGTCCGCGTGATTCCGCCTCGCCAGAATTCAATGCCTTAAAACGTCAACTCTCAGAATCGGTTATGGCTGAGCAGGCGCGCTTAGAGGCCGCTGAGCGCATTTCCATCACCATGGATTGATAGTGACACCGCTTAACCCCATAATTCTGACTGTGGCGCCCAATGGCGCCTATAAGACGCATGCGGATCACCCACAGATCCCGCTGACCGCCGAAGCGCTGGCCCACACCGCGCGCGACTGTTTGGATGCGGGAGCAGCTATGATTCATTTGCATGTACGAGACTCCCTGGGTTTGCATTTGCTGGATGCCACAGCCTATCAAGCGGCCATCACCGCTATCCGTCGACAGGTGGGCCAAGAGATGGTGGTGCAGATCACTTCCGAGGCCGCCAAGCGCTATCAGGCGCCCGAACAAATGGCAGTGGTGCGAGCCGTGCATCCTGAGGCCGTCTCCTTGGCTCTAAAAGAACTAATGCCCGATGCGGCTTCTGAAACCAGTGCCGCCGCCTTCTTTTCTTGGCTCGGCCTTGAACGCATTATGGTGCAGGTTATTCTCTACAGCGCCGAGGAATTACAACGCTATCAATCGCTTTGCGCGCGCGGTGTGCTAAATGGTGAGCATCATTTCTTATTGTTTGTATTGGGGCGTTACAGCGCGGGACAACAGAGCGTGCCCAACGACTTAACCCCCTTCTTGCAAGTAAAAACCTGCGCCAACCCTTGGGCGCTCTGTGCTTTTGGTCCGCAGGAATCAGCTTGCATCCTGGCAGCTACTGAGCAAGGGGGGCATGCACGCGTGGGTTTTGAGAATAATCTTTATCTGCCCAATGGAGGGTTGGCGCAGAGTAATGCGCAGCTCGTGGCCTTGGTCGCCCAAGGCAGTCGCCAATGCGGGCGACCTCTGGCCTCCGCGAACGACATACGAACCTTGTTTCACGCAGATTACATCCCGTCGTGATGATGCATATGCTCCATGGGTGCCTCACCCGCATCAAGTGCTTGTATGGGCACCTTCACTTCCCGCTCACCGCCCTTGGCAAACGTTAGCTTTAAGGTGAGTTGATCACCGGCTTTCAGCGCTCCTTTCAAACCCACTAACATCAAATGCTGTCCGCCTGGTTTTAAGTTCAGCTCGCCTTGCGTTGGAATATCAAACCCTGATTCCTGACGCATGCGCGACACATTATTCTCTTGGCTCATGCTGTGAAATTGTACTGCTTGCGCTGCGCTGGTACTGGCAGACACCAAGCGGTCCGCAGAATCGCCATGGTTGATCACCGTTAAGTAGACCGCACCCACCGCTTGCCCCGATACGGTAGCGCGGGCATAGGCACCATGAACCATGAGTGAAACCGACGGCGCGCTGAGGTTCGCTGTATGGGTAAGATAAGGTGTGATGTTTTTTTCTAAGGCCGCATCATCAAGGCCTGCGTCACCGTACCAACCATCACGGCGCAGTATGCCCTGACCATCAATGACGAAGCTCAGAGGGATGCGCCAAATACGCCCATACCCTTTAACCTGTGCGTCCGCCACAAATGCGCCCTGAAAGGCATAAGCCTTCATCATGTCGCGCGCTTTACTGGCGTCTGCTGGGTCATCCATGCTAATAGCGACCATCTCCAACCCTTCTGCATGATGCTTGCGGTAGTAACGGTCTAAGGCTGGCATTTCCTCCCGACAGGGAATGCACCAGGTGGCCCAGAAGTGCATCACCACCACCTTGCCGACATTCTCTGCCGGTGAAAAGTAAGCGCCATTCATCAGTTTGATGTCATAGCCTGGCGCGGCAGCACCCTCTTGAATGGCCATCACCGGGCCGCTCAAAAATGGGCCTAATAGGCCCATAGCCATCGAGATTGTGAGCAGTAACCTCTTAATAAACAGAGTATTAAAAGACATAGTGCAGGCCTATTGAGAGAGTGTAACGGGGGACCAATTGAAACCCGGATAGGTTTTGGTAGAGGGGCACTTGCACAAATCCATAGACACTGGCTTGCTCGGTAACCTTAGCTGATAGCCCAGGGCTTAAATACATGAGCGTACCGCCGGTGCTTAAGGTGTCGGCAATTGCGCCCGAATCCGTATTCACATGGCGCATATTCAATTGAATCTGCGGCATGACAGACTCCAGGCTCATGTAACGCGCACCGAGGTTAAAATTAATGCCATTGCCCGGATGGTAACTGTTTGTGGGGCCCATTACTGCGAATTGGTAAATGGCCTGAGAAAACACATCCCAATCACGGCTTACGGCTTGGTGATAGAACAGTCCAGCAATTAAATCAGTCGTCCCGGTACCGGGCTGCAAACCTGGGTCCACCAGCATTAAAGCTGTTGGCGTGATGCCGGTTTGAATTCCATTTTGCTTCGTACTTCCTGTAGGCAGCTTAATCCCCATGGTAAAACCAAGACTATGGTTATCAGCAACGGGGTGAAAATTCACCATTATTTTAGCGTCGCCAATCTGCGAAAAATCTGAAATATAAGAATTGCCGCCAAGATTTTCCGCGTTTGCACCACCCCCCCCTTGGCCTGGTGATGTGCCCCATGTATCATGCTGACGAATAATATAGGGGAGCAGAAGAGTAACTGACCAATTGTCTTTGCTGGTATAGCCCAGCCCCAAGGTGACATATTGGTTTTTGGTGTAATCCTCTACTTCAGCGATGTTGTTTAAAGCGAATTCACCTGCCGGTGTGATGGTGCTAGTGCCGTGGCGCAGTTGAGCTTGATTCAGATAATCGTAGCGTAAATCAGCGGAGAACCCGCTGCTATGCGACACGCCTTGGCTTTCCCAGTCCGTACTTAAACTACAGCCACAGCCAGCACAGGCCCATGCTGCGCAGGGAAATAGACCAAGCCATAGCAAAAATACAATAAAAGTTATTGAGTTTCTCAAAGGCGACTCCTTCATCACTTACGGACGATCTAGGCTACCCATGGATTTGGGATAGGTCACGAGGCCCCAAGGCAGATTTTTATCTTCGATGCGCTTAATCACTTCAAGCGTTGCCGTATCAATCACCACGATTTCGTTGGACTTGCCACAGGCCAAGAGTATTTTTGAATCATCAGGGGTGAAGGTAAAATGCCAGCAGCGATCGCCCGTGTGAATGTCTTTAATCTTTTCAAAAGTCTGGGCGTCAAACACTTGCAAGGCTTTTTCTTTATTGGAAGCAACGAATAAGCGCTTGCCTTCACGATCAAAAGAAAGGCCGTAGGGTGACTTGCCAGTAGGCACTTCTTTAATCACCTTATATTTGCTATCCAACACCAACATCTTGTCAGAAAACTCCAAGGTGGTGACATAGAGGCTGCCATCAGGCGAATTTTTAATACCGCGTGGGCGGTTGCCATATTGGCCGACAGGAATATTCTTGAGCAGCTTACCTGTTTTGGCATCGTGTACGGTAATGGAGTTGTCCGACTCATTGGTAACAATCATTAACTTGCTGTCTTTGGTAAATTCCACCCCTTCTGTTTCGGGCTTGCCCACAATGTCAGACACCACTTTGCCCGTCTTCAAATCCACAATCGCAATATGACCAGGAATGGCATCATCATCTTTTTCAGAGGCTTTTCCGGCCAAACCCGTACTGGGAGTGGGTTCGTACGTCACATACGCCTTGCCATTCATAACTCGGACAAACTCAGGGTTTTTACCAATGGCAATCAGTTTTGGAGGGTTGGTACCGGTGGTGTCGGTAATAGAAATATTGTCGCTGTCCTTATTGGCCGTCACCACAAAGGTGCCGTCACTGCTGATGCCAATGCCACGCGGCCCCTTGGCTGCAACATCCAATGGCGCCACCATTTCCAGCGTATCCAAATCAATCACACCCACAGTACCGCTGCTCTGGTTGCTGACGTAGGCAAAGCCTTTATCCCCCGCCGCCGCCGCAGGTAGTCCGCTCGCCAAACCAAAAACGAGAAAAGCCAGCAAAGAGAGAGGTTTTCGGTGGCCACTGATCATGATGTTTATCCGTAATAAGTTGGGCTGCAAAAAAAAATAGGTTAATAAAGAGTGCGTAATAGATTAAATATGTAACTAGGAGCGATGGGTTGAGTAAATAGTTCCGCCCCGCATTAATCGTTATCTCCGTGGCTGCCGGAACCCGATTTACCACCAAAGCGCCACGTCACACCCACCCAAGCCCCAATGGGGGGTGCGGTGGTGCGATACTGAGTATCTACAGCGCCGCCTGGATTGTAAGACTGATTGGGTCCCGTGAATGCATTGCTGCCCAATTGCGCAAAACTGGAATAACGGCGATTAAAAACGTTATCCACCTTAGCAAACAATTCCCAATTATCGTTAAAGCGATAACGGCCATCGAGATTGAATACCGCAAAACCCGGTAACGGACCATTCACATCTTGATTGTTCTCATCACCGCGAGCAAATTGATTGGATTGCGCCATCATGGTAAGGCCCACTTTAACGCTCTCAATGGGCGTGTAATCCAAGCGCAGTTTTAAGACATTGCGCGGGATGCCAGGAATGCGATCACCGGGTTGTACGTTATTAAGCGAAGAATTCGCGCTATTACTTTCGCCTAAACTGCTTTGAAAGGTCGCATCCAGGAATGTGTAATTAATAAACCAATGGAAATGGCCCTGCGTGGCTTCAACACCTGTCTCAAAGCCACGTCGTTGTGTTTGGCCTACATTGGCAAAATAGCCACTGGTAAGCATATTCGACGCTGGTAAATATTGAATGTCATTATTTAGAAGAGAGTCGAAAAAGGCAAAATTCCAACGAATTTCTTGCGTCATTTTCCCGCGCGCGCCCATTTCCCAAGTGGAAGATGTGACGGCTTTTAAATTAGGGTCTGAAGCAAAGGCGCTGGGTAACGCGCAAGGATCGGTGGGGTTGGCGCAACCCAATTCAACTGGGGTTGGTGCGCGCATGCCCTGATTGTAGTTTAAATAAGTGGTAAGGCCCGGGTCTGGGTTGTAGGTAAACCCGGCCGAAGGATTGATCCGATTATAACTATGGTCCCCATTTAAATCCGACCCGTTTTGATCGTCTAACTTAATTGTCGCGTGATCATAACGACTAGAAAGCGTCAGGAACGTTTTGGAATTAATAGCAAAGGTATCTGTGAGATAAGCCCCTACATTATTGGTGTAACCGCGCAAGTCCACATAGCCTATCTGGGGGCTATTGGAGGCCGTATTACGACTGGCAGTCATAACTGCATCCGGCTGTAAGGATTCCGTAAAATGCGAATCCCCATGATCAAAGCTTAAACCGCCCGTAATTGAATTGTTATGCCCCCACCAAGGATTGGTGCCGGTAAGTTGCGTAGCACCACCGGTACGCAACTGATCTACGATACTTTGAATATTACAGGCTTGGTCGCCTGGATTAAATGCGGAGGAAGGGTTTACAGAATCTACACTGTTATAGCCCGCGCAAGATCCACCATTGCTGTTGTACACCGTGGTTGTGACATGACGAGAATAAATATTCCCTGCCAACAGCAGTTGGTCGTTGAGGAACTGGCTGCCCTTCAAGTTCAACGACGATAAGGCGTTATGTTCAATATCCGGCCAAGTATAAGATTGCGCCAAATCATTCATGAACGATAAAGGAATGGCTTGGTTTCCACGGAACAAGTTGTTGGCATAGGTATAACTGAGGTCTATGTCGGTCTTATCATTTTGAAACCCAGTTTTGGCAAACAGTTGCTTGACTAAAGTAGGGTTATGTTCAGCCCAACCATTGTCATCCATAAAGCTGGTGGCAATAAAGTAATCAACTGTTTCACCGTGACCACCGGTTTCGGCATTCACGGTGCGGCGATTCCAACTGCCATCCGACACGGTTAATACTGTTCCGGGAAAATCAAAACCGCTTTTGGTGTTGACTGAGATGGCGCCGCCCAAGGTATTGAGCCCGAACACTGGATCGGAGCCGGGCATGATGGAAATACTGGAAATGGCATTCTTGGGCAATAAGTCCCAATTCACCACATCGCCAAAGGCTTCATTCACGCGCACGCCATCTACAAACACAGATAGCCCTTGCGGAGTACCCAACACTGGGGATGCGGTGAAGCCGCGGAAATTTACATCCATCTGTACGGGGGAGGATTGGGTGTCGTTGATGGTGACGCTGCCCATATTCTGATTGAGCATTTCGCTGAAGTCCGAAGCATGTTGCTCATCAATTTTTTTAGCGCTAATGGTTTGCACGTTACCGGGTACTTGCTCAAGCGGGGTTCCCAGGCCTGGAATGGGTGTCGTGCTGACCACTTCAATGCTGGGCAATTCCAACACTGTGGCTGGGTTGGCTGCGATGGCTGTATTCACCATTGCACCAAGGCCTGTCATTAGCAACAAGCCGGTACAAAAGCGCGTATTTTTTTTAGCCATCTTTTTAACCTCTTTTAAATCATCTTTAAAAGATGACTGAACACCTAAGCCTTGGGGTTAAACATATCATGCACAATGCGATTGCGATTGGCTTTTAATTCTGCAAATGAAGGCTCGTTATTCATGGCACGTGTGATGGCCATCTTGGTTGCTTCATAATTGGTACGATACAAATCCTTCGTATCCAAGTTGGGGTCTTTGGCGCAACGGGGATCAAGCCAAATCAATGCGATGATACACAGATCGTTAATTTTGGATTCTGGTAGAACCCCTTCAATAACGCAATCCAATACCGCATCTGCGGTAGCCGACTGCACCACACCACCCAATAGATTAATGTCAGCGCTTTTCTTGAGGGTAACTTTAGGAACCATCATGGTAGCAGGCTTTACCATCTGATTAAGCGCGCGAATAGCAAACATACGCGTGTGGCCAGCGGATTGGCCCATCATTTGAGCAAATGCTTGTCCTACAGGGCCATCGGTCTCGCCAATCAAAATTTCTGGCATAGCGTCTGTAAATTGACCTTCTTTAGCAAATACGGTGGCTTCACCAGCCCTAAAAACGATACGATCTGACATGTCTATATCCTCATTGGTTGTAAATCAACGGATAAGGATAAGGGGTAGGCGTCACTGGGTCAAGAAAGATGAAGGCATACGACCTTAAAAGCATTTAGGCGGCGCTGAGTATGGGCTCTTGTAAGTCCAACTGAGCTGCGGCATCGCGCAAGGCGGAGCGTAACCCCTCCTCCACCACCGGGTGATAGAAAGGCAATTGCAACATCCCATTAATGGAGACCCCCAACTGGAGCGCCCAAGACAATAGGTGTCCAATATGCTCGGCATCAGGGCCGATCATTTCGGCGCCTAGGAATTGGCCCGTGTTACGATGGGCGTAGACATGCAGCAGCCCTTTGTTGCGCAACATGACGCGGCTGCGACCTTGGTCTTCAAAAGACACCTTACCAATCACTACTTGGTTTAAATCAAGATCGTCATAACGTTGGCCGATGGTGGCAATTTGCGGGTCCGAGAATACAATGCCCAAAGCCGTGCGACGCAAACCAGGAACCACTTGCGGGTAGCGCGCGGCATTCTCTCCTGCAATACGTCCCTCATCGGCCGCCTCGTGCAACAGCGGAACATCTTGATTGGCGTCGCCCGCGATAAAAATGGAGCTGTTGCCGCATTGCATGGTGTTGCGATCAAATACGGGTACGCCCTGAGGGGATAACTCAAGTCCCAGGGTTTCTAAACCCAAACCATGCACATTGGGCGTACGGCCTGTGGCGGCAATCACAAACTCCACATCAATCACATGGGCGTCACCCTGTGCATCCTGCCAACCTATCATCACCGATTCATCACGGTGCTTTGCGGTGATGTGGCGTGCATCCGCATGAAGCGGAAACTCGGCACAGAAAGTTTTAAGCGCGTAATCATGCAAGGCGGGGTCCGTGAGGGGGCCCACAGCACCGCCACGACCAAACATATGTACCGACGCACCCAATCGATGCAAGGCTTGCCCCAACTCAAGGCCAATGACACCGGGGCCAAAAACAGCCACCGATTTGGGCAAAGAGTCCCAAGAAAACACATCATCATTCACCACCACGCGCTTGCCCAAATCTTGCAACAGGGGTGGAATAGCAGGTGATGAACCGGTGGCAATAACCGCCTTCTCAAAAGTGATGCGAGTAGCGCCCGCCACTTCTAGGGTGTTAGGACCTGTAAAAACAGCGCTTCCCACCAATTTATCGGCTGCAGGAATGGAGTCCACACCCTCTAAAACAAACCCCACAAAACGATCGCGTTCACGTTTTACCCGTGCCATGACCGCATGGCCGTCCACGCTCACAACGCCCTCATGGCGAATACCAAACTCGGGCCAACGGGCCACACCATGTACCGCTTCTGCCGCTGCAATGAGCAACTTGCTGGGCATGCATCCCACGCGGGCACAGGTGGTGCCATGAGGGCCGCCCTCAATAATAAGTGCTGGGCGACCGGCGACCTTGAGCGCACGGTAGGCGGCTAAACCCGCCGTGCCTGCACCAATCACAACGTTTTCAATGACGATCTGTTTCATGGGGTTTTCTGCATGCCTCTATTAAGCTGCTTTGCTGTGATGGTTTTTAACCCAAGCTTCTAATTCATCCGCACCGCCCACATGCTCACCGTTAATAAACACTTGGGGAACGGTGCCGCTATTGGCAATGGCACCCAACACTTTGCTGCGCGTCTTGGCGGGTAAAGTAATTTCAGCGTATTTCAAACCTTGCTCTGTGAGCAGCGCCTTGGCACGTGCGCAATGAGGGCAACCTTCGCGCGTCAGTACAGCTACTTGATCAGGTTTCTTGGCGTTTGCATTGATAAAGTTCAGCATGGTGTCCGCATCAGACACTTCAAAGGGGTCGCCGTCTTTTTCTGGTTCGATGAATTGTTTTACCACCACACCATCTTTTACCAACATGGAATAACGCCATGAGCGTTTGCCAAAGCCCAGATTCAATTTATCCACAAGCATGCCCATGCCTTCGGTGAATTCACCGTTGCCGTCAGGAATTAAGGTAACGTTGCCGGACTCTTGGTCCTTGGCCCATTCGTTCATGACGAAGGTATCGTTCACGGACACACACAGAATGCTGTCCACACCGTTAGCGAAAAAGGCGGGAGCCAATTCGTTGTAACGGGGCAAGTGGGTGGATGAACAGGTGGGCGTAAAGGCACCGGGTAGTGAGAATACCGCCACTGTTTTGCCTTTAAACAATTCGTTGGTGGTGACGTCTTTCCAATCATCGTTCACACGGGTATGAAAGGTGACTTGAGGTACTGCAAGTCCTTCGTGATTCTTCAGCATGGTTAATCTCCTAATGTGGGTGGGTTCAACAGAACAATGGTCTGTGGATGGGATTACTTTAAGCGTTGCCATGTGATTAGTCTAATTGATTGTAATGTGATTTATGATAGACTATACCTATCACATGCAAGGAGTTATAACCCTATGAATATCAATGAGTTAAAATTTATAGTGGCCGTAGCACAGGAAAAAAACTTTCGCCGTGCCGCTGAATTATCCTATGTCAGCCAGCCTGCGCTCTCTACCGCCATTCAAAAGTTAGAGCATGAGCTCTCGGTGCAAATTTTTGAGCGCTCACGCACTGAGGTCAGCATTACCCCCATCGGCATGCAGATTGTGGAACAAGCCAAACGTGTCTTGGAAGAAATTGAACGCATTAAACAATTGGCTCAGCAGGTGCGAAACCCCTTAGAGGGACCGTTTCGTTTGGGCGCTATTTACACCGTAGGGCCTTATTTACTGCCGGACTTAATACCTTGCCTGCACACCGTAGCGCCTCACATGCCGCTGATCGTGGAAGAAAACACCACGGACCAACTGCAGGAGCAATTGCGCACAGGAGCCATTGATGCGGCCATTGTGGCCCTGCCCTTTGATGTGCCAGGAATTGAGACGCGCGCTCTATACACAGAAGAGTTTGAAGTGGTGATTCCCAAAGGTCATCGTTGGGCCAAGCGAAAATCCATAGGGGTGAATGAGCTTTGTGAGGAGCGCGTGTTGATTCTCACTTCTGTCCATTGTTTTACCACACAGGTATTGGAGAGCTGTCCTAAGCTAAGCGCGCGTGGAGACAGTGTTCAACAAGGCAATAGCTTGGAAACCATTCGCAATATGGTGGCCTCGGGTCTGGGGATTACCGTATTACCAGCCTCTGCCAACAGCGTTAAGTATCGCAGCCCATTGTTAAAAGTGATTCCCTTTCATGCACCGATACCGCTGCGTCATATTGGCCTGGCATGGCGTAAACGATTTTCTCGCAGTGAGGCGTTAGATGCCATTCAGCATGCTGCCGCACAATTGGCGCTACCGGGGATTACCGTACTAGCCCCTTAGGCATGCTTTGCGCTGCGCTTCATTAAATATACCAGCGGGATGAAGGCGAGAAACATAAAGCATAAGAAACGGAAGTTATCCAGGAAAGACAGCAGCATAGCCTGCTGCCGAACAAAGGCATACACAGTGGCCTGCGCTTGGTGGGCGGCATCAATCACAGGGGCTCCTTGTTGGTGAATGGCCGCGGTGAGGCTGTCTAGCATCGTGCGAGCTTGCACTGATGTGGCATCCACATGAGCTGCCAAATCCACCTGATGGCGTTGGGCGCCCTGCGTAAGCCAGGTTTGCACCAAAGAAATGCCAAAGCTACCCCCTAAATTGCGCGACAAATTAATAATGGCCGAGGCGTTGCTGCTTTTGTTGGGGGCCATATCGGCAAAGGCTGCAGTGTTGATGGGGATAAACAAAAAACCCAAACCAATGCCTTGTAAGATACGCAACGTCGCCATGGACCAGAAATCCGCTTGCATAGTCAATTGCGACATGAGGAATAACGCTAAGGCATTGCTGAGTATGCCAAACACAATCATGTGCCGCACATCTACCTTGTTGATCATCAGACCAATAAAAGGCATAAAGCACAAAACGGCCAAACCCCCTGGGGAGAGCAGCATGCCCGCATCAGTGGCCGAATAGCCCATCATGGTTTGCACAAACATAGGCAGCAATACCGTACTGCCAAATAAAACAAAGCCCAACATAAAGATAAGAACGTTGCTGATTAGAAAATTTCGTTGCAACAGTAATCGAACATCCATCATGGGATCGCGTTGACGCATTTCCCACCATGGCAAAATCACTAAGGCTGCGACTGATATGGTTGTCATGGCAATAATGAAATTGGATGCAAACCAATCTTCCTGCTGCCCTTTATCCAGTACGATTTGCATACCGCCAAAACCCAATGCCAATAAGGCGAAACCGATGCTGTCAATTTTAAAACCCCGGCTAATCATATCCAATCGTTGCTTAACAAAATGAGGTGGGTCAAACACCCAACGCGAGGTGAGATAGAGAGAAATAATGCCTACCGGTACATTGATCAAAAATATCCAACGCCAAGTGAAGGTGTCGGTAATCCAACCACCCACCGTGGGCCCGATGGCAGGAGCCAATACCGTGGTGATTCCATAAACAGCAAAGGCCATGCCGCGTTTTGCAGGCGGAAATGTGTCGGTGAGGATGGCTTGTGAACAAGGCTGTAACCCTCCTCCGCCAATCCCTTGCATAATTCTAAATAAGATTAGTATGGGTAGGCTGGGCGCCAAACCGCAAAGCAGTGAGCTAATCGTAAAGAGTGCCACGCACAGCATATAAAAGCGGCGGCGCCCCATTAAATTAGAGAGCCATCCGCTCATGGGCAACACAATGGCATTGGCCACCATGTAAGAGGTCAGTACCCATGTGGATTCATCTTGGCCCGCCGCTAAATCCCCTGCAATGTGACGCAGCGATACGTTGGCAATGGAAATGTCTAACACTTCCATAAAGGTGGTAAGGGCCACCGTTACCGCAATCAACCAAGGGTTAATGGTTAAATTATTGCGGTCTACGCCATGCGCTAATGTAGTCACGGGTATTTTATTTAGGCGCGATGGAAAGATTCACTTTTGGCTCTACCGACATGCCTGGCACCAAAGCGCGTATGGTTTCTGGTTTTTCATCAAAGACAATCTTAACCGGGACGCGCTGTACCACCTTTACATAATTACCCGTGGCGTTTTCTGCAGGCAATAAACTGAAACGTGATCCCGTGCCCGATTGAATGCTGTCCACGTGACCCTTGAAGGGGTGGTTTGGAAAAGCATCCACAGTAATGTCCACCGACTGCCCCACATGCATGCGCCGTAATTGGGTTTCTTTAAAGTTGGCCAACACCCACGGGTCCCCGTATACAATAGCCATCACAGCGGGACCTGATTGCACCAATTGACCTAAGTCCAGTGCTTTTCGTGTGACGCGCCCTTCCACAGGGGCAACCAAACGAGTGTGGAACAAATCCAACTGGGCCTGCTCAAGAGCTGCGCGCGCCTGTGCCACCGATGCCAGCCCTCCTGCGGCTTGCGCTTCTTTTAGTGCCACCTGACGAGGCCCTGAACGGGCTTCATCCAATTTGGCTTGAGCTTGCTTTACTTGCGCGCCAGCCGAAACAATAGCGCGCTTCGCGGCATCCCATTGTGCCGCCGCCGCCCGTTGCGCTGCAATGGCTTGATCCAAACGCTGATGAGAAATTTCATCTTTATCAAACAGCGCTTGGTAACGTGCCACATCGGCAGCGGTCAATTGAGCCTGAGCCTCGGCGGCATTGGATAGTGCCTGCGATTGTTCTTCTAGAGCGCGTGCAGAATCAAGTGCGTTACTGGCTTGTCCAATGGTTGCACGACTGACCGTGGTAGTGACAGCCAGGTCCTGACGGGTTGCGCCATGGCGCGCTTGGCTGGCCGCCAAATTGGCTTCCGCCTCTTTTACTTTAATGTCATAGTCGCGTGGATCAATTTCAGCCAACAGGTCGCCTGCTTTAACCCATTGGTTGTCTACTACAGCCACATGGGTGACGAAACCGCCCACACGTGGGCTGATCAGCACCACATTCGATTCTATAAACGCATCATCCGTATTTTCAAGATTACGGTTTACAAACCATAAACCCGCAAACAACAACACGGCTACAGCGGCCAGAATTAGGGCCGCTTTACGAATACGCTCCGCACGGTTTGAGGGGGCGCTGGCCGCGTGGGTGGTGTTAGAAGCATCCGTCATACAAGAACTCCAAAACGTTTAAGGGGCCGCATAGTCCATTTCGCCAATGGATAATTGATAATTGATCAGCGCCATTTGATAAGAAGCGAGAGCATCAATACGGGTGCTACGCGCCATGGCCAACATAGCTTGAGCATCCACCACCTCCAAGTTATCACCCACACCGGTTTTAAAACGGTCGCGCGCTTGGTCCAGTAAACGCTCGGCCAAGGTCAGACTGGTGGCCGCTGTCTTCACTTGATCTACGCTGGTCTCGAGCGATATTAATGCCAGACGAACATCTTCCTCAACCTGTTGATTGGTATCTTGCAATTCTAATTCCGCTTGGCGCAACCGGCTAGCGGCCACGTCTTGGCGGGCGTTAATGGCCCCACCCTCTAACAAGGGAATGGATAATTGCATACCAAAACTATAGGTGCGGTAATCATTATGGGCAGGGGTTACGCCACTAGGGCCCACGTCGCCCGCTAGGCTTACGGTGGGCAGATTGGCTACTGCTGCTGCACCGCGCTCACTGCTGCGTTGGGCAATCACTTGCTGCAAAGCCTCTAATTCAGGACGATGCTGTAACGCTGCTTCTAGGGCCAAAGGCAAATGCGGCATGGGCGCCTCTTTGGCTTGCAACGGATCGGTCAACGCCAACGGTGTACCCATGGCAATGCCTAGGGCGCGGCGCAAGCGGGTATCGGCTTCTCGTGCAGCGCTGATGGCTTGTCGTTGTGCCAGCGTATTGCGCGAATGGACGTTTTCTGCACGCACCACATCAACGCCCGTGCCCAATCCCGCTTTATGTTGATCTTGCGCCAAACGCAATAGACTAGCGGACAGCTCAAGATTGGCATTGGCAGCTAACACCGCTTGCGCACTGCGCTGCGCTTCCACATAGGCGAATGCCGCAGCACCGGCTACTTGTTGAGCAATAGCTTGAGTGTGCAATTGCGCCGCATTCACGGCATGTCCTGCGGCATCAATGTTGCGCAGCAAGGACAGGTCAAACACCCGTTGCGTGAGGCGCACGCGGGCGTCAAAAGTATTAAAGGGGCCAACCATGGTGGGGAAGCCTACAAAATCAAATCCCATGGCTTTCAAGTTTTCTGTTTGACGTACTTGAGAAGCCTTAAATTCTAGGGATGGGCGATAACCCGCCACCGTTTCATCGGAATGCGCACGCATCTCAATGGTTTGCTCTTGCGCGCCCTTTAGTTGCACCTGTTCTTGCACAGCCAACGCTTTGGCCTGACGCAAGGAAAGCTGCAGCAGCGCATCCGTGGTTTCGGCCTGTAGGGAGCCACTCATGATGGCAAAGATTGCCACCGGCCAAACCATGGCAGAGATAGATTGATTCAACTTCAATATCGACCTCTTAAAAAAAACCATTAGTGATAGCAATGTTCAGCGGCTGGAAAGCGTCCTGCTTTCACTTCGCTGACATACAGCGCCACAGCAGCCTCAATGGAACCTGTTTCACGGATAAAGGCACGGGAGAAACGTGGTGGAATATAGGCACCTAAGCCCAGCATGTCGTAAATCACCAATACTTGACCGCTGCAACGCGCACTGGCCCCAATCCCGATGGTGGGAATTTTAACAGCAGCGCATAAGCGCTCTGCTAACGGTTCGGGTACGGCCTCAATGAGCAGTAAGCTGGCCCCGGCATTTTCTAAAGCTTTGGCAGCTTCAATGATGCGCTCGGCGGAAGCCGCGTCGCGCCCCTGCACTTTAAACCCACCCACTTGGTGAACTGATTGTGGCGTAAGGCCAATGTGGGCGCACACAGGAATGCCACGGCTGATCAAAAACTCCACTGTGGGCACCATTTCTTTACCGCCTTCAATCTTTACCATCTGCGCACCGGCGCGCATCAATTCGGCCGCGTGATAAAAGGTTTCTTGAGGAGATACTTGAGATGTGCCAAAAGGCATGTCCGCTAAAATGAAAGCCTGTTTCGCGCCACGCACCACACATTGGGTGTGATACACCACATCGTTTAATGTGACCGGCAATGGTGAGTCATGGCCCTGCACCACCATGCCCAAAGAATCCCCCACTAACAGAGCGTCCACACCTGATTTTTCTAATACTTGGGCAAAGCTTGAATCATAGCAAGTCAGCATGGCGATTTTTTCGCCGCGCGCGTGCATGGCTTGTAAATCAAGTATTGATTTTCTCATGCCCTTTAAACCTTAGTAAAATGGGCTTCGGATAATGGCAAACGCGTAACCCGCTGACCGGTGAGAGCAAAGAGTGCGTTGCACAGCGCTGGCGCAATGGGCGGGGTGCCGGGCTCGCCTACACCGCCAGGGCCTTCATGGGAGGCAATGGTGTAGACCTCCACTTTTGGCGTTTCACTTAAAGCCACCATGGGGTAATCATGAAAATTGCTTTGTTGAACCACGCCCTCTTTAAAGGTGATCTGACCACGCAATGCCGCAGATAGCCCATATAACATAGCCCCTTCTAGTTGAGCGGCCACCGTGTCGGGATTGACTACTGTGCCCACATCTGCAGCGATCACCACCCGATGTACTTTGGGCTGCCCGTCTTGCAAGGACACTTCTGCCACTTCAGCCACAATACTGCCAAAAGATTCTACCAACGCAATGCCGCGTGCCATGCCTTGTGGTAATGGTTTTCCCCAACCCGCCTTCTCTGCAGCCAACTCCAATACCGCACGGTGCCGGGGTGCCTTACCCAGCATGGCACGACGATATTCAAAAGGATCGCGACCGGCTGCTGCGGCCAGTTCATCAATGAAGCTTTCAGAAAAGAATGAGTTTTGTGTGTGGCCCACGGAGCGCCAAAACCAAACCCGTACACCAGGCTGAAATTTTACCCAATCCACTTTAAAATTAGGAATGGCATAGGGAATATCGGAGAGCCCCTCTACTGAAGTATTGTCTACTCCCTCCTTGATTAAAGCAGGCTCAAACCCAGTTCCTTCTGCAATAGAATCCGCCACTGTGCAGGCCTTCCAGGACACCACATTGCCGCTCGCATCAAGACCTGCTTCCAACGAACACACGGCCATGGGACGGTAATAATAGGCACGCAAATCATCGGTGCGGGTATACATCACTTTAACTGGCAACTTCACTGCTTTTGAGAGCGTAACCGCCTCAACCACAAAGTCAGGGGCAAAACGCCGACCAAAACCGCCGCCTAAAAATTGCGTATGAACTTTTACTTTTTCTATGGGGACGCCGGTAATTTTTGACGCAATCATCTGATGGGGGCCTTGCGCTTGCGTGCCTACCCACAATTCCACCGCATCCTCTTGTACCCAGGCGGTACAATTCATGGGTTCCATGGGTGCATGTGCCAAATAAGGAACATCGTAGGTGGAACGCACCGTACGTACAATGGCGGGACTGGTGGGGTCTGATTTTTGACGAGCAGTAATAGCCCCAGCGCCACTTAAAGACAACGCTGTCATTTTTTCTTTTAACGCAGGAGTGGACAAGGATGCATTGGTCCCATTATCCCACTCAACCTCTAGCAGGTCGCAACCTTTCATGGCCTGCCATGTGTTATCAGCCAATACCGCAACACCCATGCTGGTGGGGCTATCCACGGGAACTACAAAGCGCACTCCTTTTATTTTGAGAGCGGCGGCTGCATTAAATTTAACGCGTTTGGCGCCCACCACCGGCGCACGAACCACCACCGCAGTCAGCATTCCCGGCATGCGCATATCCAAACCATACTGAGCCTTACCTATTGCTTTATCTAGGCTGTCCACTCGTGGGTGCGTCTTACCAATAATCTGAAAGTCTTTGGGGTCTTTTAAGGGGACATCTTTGGGCACGGGCAATTGAGCCGCTGCATTGGCCATATCACCATAACGCGCGCGATGCACGCCAGCGCTTAACACACCTTGATGGGTATTTACATCGTTAATAGACACCCCCCAAGCATTGGCAGCGGCTTGACGCAACATTTGTCGAGCGGTGGCACCGGCTTGACGCAAGGGCAGCCACATGGCGCGTACCGAGGTAGACCCCCCGGTGGCTTGAGTATGAAACCAAGGGTGGGCATATTCAGGAGCAGCAGGGGCAAATTCCACTCGAATGCTAGACCAATCTGCATCCAACTCTTCTGCCAGCAACATAGGCAGCGCGGTCATGACCCCTTGGCCCATTTCCGACTTATCCACCAAGATGGTAATCAGGCCAGAAGACTCCAGGCGCACCCAAGGATTGGGGGCAAATAAGCCCATTTCAGCCGCCAGAGCGCCGCTCTCAAAGAAGCCTAATGCAAAACCACCTCCTGCCAGGGCAACTACTTTCAAGAAATCCCGGCGATCTATGACTTGGGTCATGCCAACTCTCCAAAAATAACAGGTATTTTGTACGACGCAGCATAGTTTAACCGAAATCGGGGGTGAAATCGGGGTCAGACCCCATTCGGGGTCTGACACGCCCCGCCGTGCCCCAAAAAAAAATCCCCGCATCCGGTAAGGATGCGGGGTAGGCACAACAGGCCTAGGGTGAGACGAGCCTAACGTCCCGCTTTTGACAAATGGCGCCAAGCTCGCCCGAGGATACCAGGTCATTCATAGCCGCTTGCAAGCCGCGCGCAAGCTCTACATTTTCTGTTTTAACAGCCAGCCCAATGGACCAACCCTTACCCGGAATTTGCGGATAAAGGGCTTCATGCAAACGGAAGCGCGCATCGCCTGAGGTGCCCGCTTCAATTTGCGATTGCGTGGCCATCACCATGGCGACTTCACTATTGCGTAAAGCCTTCATGAGGTCTTGGGGCGAATCATATATGCGCGTTTGATTAACATACTTACCGCCTTCCACTGAAAGCAGCACCATGGCGCTAAGTGATATTTTTTCCACACCCATACGTGCATCGGCCAATGAATCAGGGCTGGTAAAATCTGGAAACTTTTCACTGTTGTAACCAAACATAATGCGTTCATGAAAATACGGCGCGAAGATTTTCACTTGCGACACTTTATTAATCAGTCCTTGCTCAACGGGCACATGCATCATGACATCGGCTGGACCGTAACCTAAGTAATAACCCTTCCACACCATATTGCGTAAATCTTCTTCCATGTCGTCTTTGGCATCAAAGGGAAGAAACTCCACTTTAAGCCCCAAACGCTTGGCTAAGGCTTCGCCGATATCCGCATCCAGCCCGGCACTTTTTAATGACCAGGGCCAAAAGTCGTTATAAACCGCTACCTTTAAAGTTCCCGTTTTTCGAATGTCTTCTAAGTCTGCATGGGCCAGCGTGACACCCAACAACACACCACAAACACATTTAAGAAAAAAATGGATACCCGATAATAGCCGCACACCAACAGAGCCGATCATTCTGTAACCCGGCGTGATTCAAGGTAGGTCTTGATGGCCCAGATGGCCTCTTGGCTAAAGAATCCTTGAAATGGTGGCATATACACATTGCCGTTACGCACCTTTCCGTGCAGTACGGAAACCATGAAATACTGGTTATGATCATCAAAGCAACCTTGTTTTTTGGCAACATCGATCAAACTCATGCAGTCCATATCAAGCTTGCGCAGATCAGGGGCAATGCCTCCTGATATGGCTTCCAAGCCATGGCAACGCGCACAATTTTGGTTAAAGGCAGAGGTGCCGATTTCCAGCGCAAGGGCATTGCCGCTATAAGGGTTGCTGGATAGGGTCTCTGTTCCCAAAGACGGAAGTCCCGTGGTATCCACGCTTTGCGGGGTTACGTCACCATGGGCCAACGCTTCCAATGAGGTCACTGGCCCCCATAAGATTAGAACTAGTAAAAACAAAACAGAACGAATAGAACGCATGAAAAGACTCCTCTTCATTATTTTTATCATACAGAGGTGTTTATGCAAGTCCTGTGCCATAAAGATATTTATAATATACAATTGGTTATAAATATCACCATCAGCAGCTGTTCCGTAATCCAACAAAGGCGTGACAGTTGTGACAGTTGCGCGTACGATCATTCACATACAAAAAAGCGTTGAAATACAACAGACGCGTCGGAGGTATGCTCTTTTAGGGCCTGCCCCAACCGGGAGGCATTATGGATCAATTGTCACGAGAAGACGTTATTCGGCAATCGCATTTGCGTTCTGAGTCTTACGGATTATCAGAACGTTATGCTCCTGAATTTGATCGCATCAACCGCGGCGAGATGCAAGACCTGGTGGATCAAAACCGGGTGTTACATCTTCATGCTCTGCCCATCATGACCACCCTCTACGAACAAATCATTAATACGCATAGCATGGTATTGCTCACTGATTGCACGGGTGTGATTGTGTATTCCATTGGCGATCAAGATGTCAGTGAGAAGGCAGCGCAAGTGGCCTTGGCGCCCGGTGTGCAATGGTCTGAACAAAGCAAAGGGACTAACGCCATCGGTACGGCAATTGCGGAAGAACGGCCCACCCGGGTTCACGGTGACGAACACTTCTTACTGGCCAATAAATTTCTAACCTGCTCCGCCTCCCCTATCCTCGATCCTGACGGTAAAGTCATGGGCGTTTTGGACGTCACTGGTGATCAGCGCAACTTCCATGGACATACCATGGCCTTGGTACGGCTGTCGGCAGAGATGATTGAAAACCAAATTTTTCGCTCCACGGCACGGGAACATGCCTTTGCCTTGTACTTTCATTGCCGACCTGAATTTATTAATACCATGATGGAAGGCATTGTCTCATTCGATCCCAACGGACATGTGCGCTCTGCCAATCGCCAAGCTCTTTCCTTGTTAGGCGTAACCCTAGCAGGCATGCGTGCGCATAGCTTTGGTTCACTTTTTGGTTTGCCGCTTTCAGCGTTTTACGATCACTATCGCATGGCCAGCCCGCAATTGATGATGCTAAACCTCAACAATGGGCTACAGGTATTTGCACAAGGAAAAATTAACGCCAACAACCGCGCCTTCTCGTTAGGGGATACACGCGTATCCCCTCCGGCACCACAACCCTCCGCTGCTGCCAAGCTCGTCTCTTCTCATGGCCCCTGGGCTCATTTGGACCAACTGGATACGGGCCATGAGCAAATGCGCGAAAACATAAACAAGATTCGCAAGGTGATTGATCGTGATGTTCCCATTCTTGTTTTGGGTGAAACCGGCACCGGTAAAGAAATTTTGGCGCGCGCCATACATAACGATTCCCTGCGCAAAAACAGCCCATTTATCGCTGTGAATTGCGCCTCTATTCCAGAAAACCTCATTGAGTCTGAATTGTTTGGCTATGAAGATGGCGCCTTTACGGGGGCACGCAAAAAAGGCAGCATGGGTAAATTTCTGCAAGCCAATGGCGGTACTATTTTCTTAGATGAAATTGGTGACATGCCCTTAAGTCTGCAAGCACGCTTGTTACGTGTATTACAAGAGCGCGCGGTTAACCCCTTGGGCAGCAGCAAAACATTCCCGGTAAATGTAATGGTGATATGCGCCACCCACCAAAACTTACGTGAACGTATTGAAAACAAAACATTTCGAGAAGATCTCTACTATCGCTTGAATGGCCTGATTATTAAACTGCCCGCCTTGCGTGAACGCACAGATCTAGAGATTATTGTGCGTAAAATCCTACAAGTAGAGAGCAACGGTCAAAACCATCGACTCTCTGCTGACGTGTTGAAGCTTTTCACAAATTACCATTGGCCAGGCAATATTCGCCAATTGTCTAACGTCTTGCGCACCACGGTTATTATGGCCGACGCCGACGGCCTGATTGCTCGTGACCATTTGCCGACAGATTTTTTAGAAGAAGTCATGACCGTTAAAACCCCCACACCGTCTTCTGCTATAGCCATTGGTGAATCGCGTTTACACCGTATCGAGGCGGAAGTCATTCGACAAGTAATCGATAGTCACGCCGGTAATGTTTCAGCAGCTGCTCGACAACTGGGCATTTCGCGCAACACCATCTATCGCAAGCTTGGTTTATCCTCATAAAAAAAGGGTCAGACCCCGTATGGGGTCTGACCCTAGATTCAAGAACCTTGCTGTATTACTTAGTGAGTTTAAACACCCATACTGAACCACCTTGTTCCAGGAAGCTCACTTTCTTGGCTACGTCGCCGCCCCAGAGAGGCACTGCACCACCCCAACCAGATACTACGGCTACATATTGCGTTGTACCATCGGACCAGGTAATGGGAGGCGCCACAATGCCAGAGCCTGTTTGATATTTCCAGAGCTCTTTGCCGGTGCTGGCATCCATGGCTTTCAGGTAACCCTCAGGAGTGCCGTAGAACACCAGGCCGCCACCTGTGGTGAGAACGCCACCCCAGAGCGGTGCATTGTTTTTAACTTCCCACACAATCTTGCCGGTCTTGGGGTTAATGGCGCGTAAGGCCCCAATGTAATCATCGTTAACCGTCTTAATGGTGAAACCAGCGCCTAAGTACGCGCCACCTTTCTTGTAAACAACGGGTTCATTCCAAATTTCCATACCCCATTCATTCGCGGGAACATAGAACAGTCCCGTGCCTGGATTGTAGGCCATAGGCATTTGGTTTTTACCGCCCAAGAAGGAAGGCGCTGCGAAAACTACAGTTCCTTTTTTACCATCAGCAGAATTGGCAGGGTTGCCTGGACGTACTGCATCGTCATACACCGGACGACCGGTGGTCAAATCAATGCTCTTGGCCCAAGTAATGGTTTTAACAAATGGAAAAGCGTTAATCAGCTTACCTGTTTTGGCATCATTCACATAAAAGAAGCCATTACGATCCGCCTTGCCGCCTACACGTTTGCCGTCCATATCGAAGGTGACGAACTCATTCACACCATCGTAATCCCAGCCATCGTTAGGCGTATTTTGATACGACCAAACGATCTTGCCGGTGGTGACATCCAACGCTACTGTGGAGCAAGAATAGAGATTATCTCCTGGACGCAGATGGCTATTCCATGGTGCGGGGTTACCCGTACCGAAATAGGCTAAACCAGTTTTAGGATCGAAGGTGCCCCCCAACCAAGTTGAGGCGCCGCCTGTTTTCCAGAGTTCACCAGGCCATGATGCATTGGTGGTACCGGTAATACCGTTTTCTGTTTTGTTGCCATCTTTATCGAAGGTGTAACCCATATGACCTTCAACTGTTGGGCGAACCCAAACCAGTTTACCGGTACGCGGATCACGGGCTTCTACACGACCCACGATGCCAAACTCGCCACCGGATACACCGGTGAGCAACAGGCCTTTGGCAATCAATGGAGCGGCAGATGAAGAGAACCCTGCAGAATATTCATCAATCTTTTCTTTCCAGACCACTTTACCGGTGTCTTGATCTAAAGCCACCAGTTGAGCATCGAGCGTTCCAAAAATAACCAAGTTGTCATACAGGGCGGCGCCGCGATTAACCACATCGCAGCAAGGCATAATGCCTTCTGGGAGGCGATGCTCATACTTCCACAGCTTAGCACCTGTCTTTACATCAATGGCATAAATGCGCGAATACGAAGCAGTCACAAACATTTTACCGTCATGTACCAATGGTTGCGATTCTTGACCACGTTGCTTTTCACCACCAAAGGACATAGTCCAGGCAGGAACAAGCTTAGAAACATTTTGTGCGTTAATGGCTTTGAGCGGACTAAATCGTTCGCCCTCGGAACCCAATCCGTTGCTAAGCACTTCATGGGTATTGCTGGAGGCTTTCTCCAACATTTGATCCGTGACGGCGGTGGCGGAAGCCCCCAACGGCACGAGCAGTGCGCTCGCAACGAGCGCAAGGCATAGATTTTTCTTCATATGGTGAATCTCCCCTATTAATTATAGAAATGCCCGGGTATTTCTTGTACCGGAGTGATGCCGGACAATAGGGGATGAGCAAATGCCGTGCCAAAAAACACCATGGGCGTTTTAAGGAGTATCTATTTGATTGTAGAGCACTGTATAGGGATTAGAGACGTTCCAATAAAGCATGGCATGTTTCAAAACGAATCAAGCGTCACACTAAGGATGGGGTCAGACCCCGCATGGGGTCTGACCCCTAATCAGCAGAGTCTAAAATAAGTCTAAGAACGTCGAAAGCGACGGATCAAACTGGAGGTGTCCCAACGACGGCCACCCATAGCCTGTACCTCAGCATAGAATTGATCAACTAATGCGGTCATGGGCAATAACGCACCGTTGTGATGGGCTTCGTTTAACACCAAACCCAAATCCTTACGCATCCAATCCACTGCAAAACCAAAATCAAATTCATCTTGCACCATGGTTTTTCCACGGTTATCCATTTGCCATGATTGCGCAGCGCCTTTTGAAATCACATCCAAAACGCGCTGCACATCCAACTGGGCTTTATCGGCAAAATTGAGCGCTTCGGAGAGGCCCTGTAAAAGACCGGCAATACAAATTTGATTGACCATTTTGGTTAGTTGACCGGATCCTGAGGCGCCCATTAAGGTTGCGGCCTTTGCATAGGCCGCCATAATTGGTGCCACTGCATTGAAGGCGGCCTCATCACCCCCGCACATAATGGTAAGCTGCCCTTTTTGAGCGCCCACCTGCCCGCCGGAAACCGGTGCATCCACAAACCCTACATTTTTTTGAGCGCAGGCAGCGGCCAGTTCGCGCGCCACTTCCGCGGATGCCGTGGTATGGTCCACTAAAATAGATTGTGCTGAAAGACCTACCAACGCGCCATTGTCGCCATACACTACGCTGCGAATATCGTGATCATTGCCCACGCACATAAACACCACATGTGCGCCAGCCGCCGCCAAAGCTGGTGTATCGGCAACGCGCCCCCCAGGATGCTGTGCCAACCACTCTGTGGATTTGGCTTTATTGCGGTTATACACAGTGACAGCATGACCTGCACGATGTAAATGCCCGGCCATGGGATAACCCATTACGCCAAGACCTAAAAAAGAAACCGAAGCAGGTTGAGGGGCGGACATTTCTTTTTCTCCAAGAGAGTTTGGCGGTCTTAGTGTGCCAATATCATTTTAAATTTAACGACAACTTCTTCAGCCACGGTGTCGGGATCGGCCCAAGTGCCCTCGCCAATTTTAAAAACCGTGCGCATCAAAGAATAAGAACCTTCGGCCACTTGCATGCCGGACAGTGTATGGATTTTCATGGGAACAACAATATCTTGTGTAATACCTTTTAGGGCCAGATGACCATGCACTTCGTAATTCTCGCCGCCCAACGCCTTAATGCTGGTGGATTGAAAAACGGCTTGGGGAAAGTGTGTCACGTTAAACCAGTTTTTACCCTTCACTTCTGTTTCCGACTCATCGGAGGCCAAGTCTATACTGGCCAGGGCAATAGAAATTTTGGCATGGCTATGGGGTAGGTCAGTGGGTTTAAACACCACATCCGCATCGAAAATCTTAAAGCGACCTTCCACAGGCGCGCCCATTTGTTTGCATATAAAACGGATCTCACTCTTATCCAACAGCACAGCTGCGCTCGCGCTTTGCGCCCACAATAACGCTAACCCTATAAGCGTGGTTCTATACAATGCCGTCATTTGCACTTACCAGAAAAACGCATGCGATCGAGCAGGTTATCTTTATCCATAAACTGATGCTTTAGGGTGGCGGCCACGTGCATAATCACCAAACCCAGTAAAGCCCAATTAAGAGATTCGTGCACCTCTTTAAATAAATCAGAAAGCTCTTTATTTTTATCTATTAAATTGGGTAAGGGAATAAAATTAAGATACACCACGCTGACACCCGCTGCTGAGCTGTGCAGCCATCCTGTAATCGGGATGGTCACCATCAGCAGGTACAGGAAAAGATGCGTTACGCCGGAACCCTTCTTCATGTTTTCGCTCATGGAAGCGGGTAACGCGGGAACGGGATGAGTAAGACGCCAATAGATGCGATACAACACCAAGAGAAAAATGGTGACGCCTGCCCATTTGTGCCACGCAAAGATTTTAAGCTTCCAGGGTGAAAGCTCTAAGTCGGCCATATATTGACCCACAGCAAAAGCGACCACAATGAACACTGCTACCAGCCAATGTAATGCAATGGCGGTGCCATTGTACTTAGTGTTGTTCATGCACTAACTCCAAATAAATTAAAAAAGTTACGTGATGTTTGTTCGGCCACCTGCGCTAATGGAATGTCACGCAGCGCGGCAATTTCCTCGGCCACATGTTTTACATAAGCCGGCTGATTGGTCTTGCCACGAAAAGGGGTGGGTGCCAAATAGGGGGAATCCGTTTCAATGAGCATATGGTCCAGTGGTATTTTTTTAGCTACGCCTTTTATAGCTAAGGCATTTTTAAAGGTGACAATTCCTGAAAATGAAATATAGAAGCCCATTTCCATAGCCGCAAAGGCCACTGCCTCTGATTCTGTAAAGCAATGCATAACCCCTCCTACTCTTTCGGCACCTTCTTCTTTCATAATGCGCAGGGTATCTTCAGCCGCACTGCGAGTGTGAATAATGAGGGGTTTATGAGCGATACGTGCGGCGCGAATATGGGTTCGAAAGCGCTCGCGCTGCCATTCTAGGTCGCCGGTTAAGCGGTAATAATCCAAACCCGTTTCACCTATTCCCACTACTTTGGAATGGACCGCTAAATTCACCAATTGTTCCACGGTGGGCTCAGGCGTTTCTTCATAATCAGGGTGCACGCCCACGGTGGCATACCAACGCTCATGGGTCTGTGCCACTTCTAATACTGCGGCTAAGGTGGGTAATTCCACAGAAATACACAACGCATGAGTGACTTGATTTTCATCCATGGCGGCACTGATGGCGTCTAGATTATTTCGCAGCTCCGGAAAATCCAGATGGCAGTGAGAATCCACAAACATGATCAATAACTCCCAGCGGCAGCGCGCAATGTCATCCAAGGTGCCAATAGACTCTCAACAAATAAACGTGGGTTAAGGGGATGGTTGACTACACGGCGTGCCTCACTCAACTGTTTTTCCCATGCCAAAAGGTCATACGCATCTAAGTGCGCCGCTAAGGCAGATTGCTGTTTGGCCAAATCAATGTGAAAACGCGCTTGCCCCAAATATTTTTGCTCCATGAGATCGTAGCTGAAACGTTGCAGCCAATCCACCAACTGAACCATGGGGATTTTAGTGGCCAATTCGGACAGCCCCACCAAGGTTATATCTGTGCGTAACAGGGCTGACATAAAAACAGTGCGTGCTGAGGAACCCTCTGCGGCCACGACGCGGGCCTCTAATGGCGCGCCTGCACAAAGCGCCAAAAAAAGGTCAGGATCCGTTACGCCCTGCGCCACCAACCATTCACGTGCTTCAGTAGGATTGGGCAGGGGCATGGGCTGATGCTGGCAACGACTGCGCACCGTAGCGGGTAAACGCCGGGGTTGATGACACACCAACAAATATAACGTACCGGGTAGCGGCTCTTCTAGGCTTTTAAGCAGAGCGTTAGCCGCATGGGTATTGAGCGCGTCGGCAGGATCGATGAGGACGACGCGCAATCCCGCGCGATGCGTACTGGTGGTCATAAAACCAGTCAGCGCACGAATTTGATTGATGCCAATCTGGGTGGGGGCTTTCTTTTTAGGGCCTTCATCGCCCTCTTCCTCATCATGATCGTCATCGCTTAAGGTGATGGCGCGATAATCAGGGTGATTGCCCGAATTAAACCAGCCACAGGCCGGACAAGTGCCGCACGCATCACCGCTGGGCTGCGGGGCTTCGCACAATAAAGCGCGCGCCAAATGTCGAGCAAAATCTGCCTTACCAATACCGCGCCGACCCGATAGCAATAGAGCATGAGGTAATGTGGCACGTTGTGCGGCCAGTTGGGCAAATAGTGCGTGCTGCCAAGAATACATCATGAAAAACGCGCCAATAATACTGATTTAATTTCTGCAAAAATAACCTCAGGGGTACGCAATGCATCCAACACATGAAAGCGTTGCGGCTCTGCCTGCGCGCGCGCTAAGTACGCTTCGCGCACACGCGTAAAGAATTCACCCCGCTCTTGCTCAAAGCGATCTAACACGGGTGAGCCTTGCACGACCCGTTGATGCGCCGTAGCGGGGTCAAGATCGAATAAAAAAGTGAGGTCTGGTTGTAAGTCGGCCAGTACCCAAAGCTCCAATTGTTGTAAATGTGCCAAGGCTACACCACGGCCACCTCCTTGATAGGCGAAACTGGCATCGGCAAAACGATCGCTCAGCACCCAGGCACCGCGCTGCAAGGCGGGCGCGATAACGGTGGTTACATGTTCACGACGAGCCGCAAACATCAGCAACGCCTCGCTGTCGGCGTTCATGGGTTGATGTAACACCATTTCACGCAGAGCTTCGCCCAACGCTGTGCCACCTGGTTCGCGCGTCACCACCAAATCATGCCCCTGCGCCCTAATCCATTGCGCCATAGGGGCGAGGTGCGTGCTTTTGCCAGCACCGTCGATGCCTTCCACTGAAATGAACCGAGCTTTATGCATAGAGCTGATGCCTAGGGTTTAATGGCGTTGCAGTTGATATTTTACAACCGCACGGTTATGTTCATCGAGTGTTTCTGAAAACTGGTGGCTACCATCCCCTTTGGCCACAAAATACAATGCTGATGACTGCGCTGGATGCAATGCCGCCTCTATGGCCGCTAAGTTGGGCATGGCAATAGGGCCAGGTGGCAAACCGGCACGGGTATAGGTATTGTAAGGGGTGTCGGTGAGTAAATCTCGTTTGTGAATAGCGCCTTGATAGCGACTGCCCATGCCGTAAATCACCGTGGGGTCGGTTTGTAGGCGCATACCGCTGCGCAAACGATTCACAAATACCGCCGCAATGAGCGATCTCTCTTCCGGTCGGGCCGTTTCTTTTTCAATAATCGAGGCCATGGTTAGGGCTTCAAATGGTGATGCATAGGGCAGGCCATAAGCACGATTTTTCCAAAGCTGGTCCAGATGCCGATTCAATGAAGCCTGAGCCCGTTTTAAAATATTCAAATCCGTGTCGTTCTTACTAAAAAAATAGGATTGGGGCAACAGCAAGCCTTCGGCTGAAGCGTTGGTAAGCCCCAGGCGTTGCAATACTTCTCGATCAGATAGCCCTTGTGTGAGGTGCTGTATATCGGGCTCGGCATTGAGGGTGGAACGAATTTGCGCGAAGGTCAATCCATCAATAAGGCGCACCTCACCTTGCGTGCTGTCATTGCTGGTTAGTTTATTCAGCAGCTCAAGGGCCGTAACCGGCTGATTAAGTTGGTAACTGCCGGCCATAATGTGTGATTGTCGCCCCAGCAGACGTGCCGCCCAATTCAGCGACCAAGGCTCCCACAATAAGCCTTGCGCTGAAAGCTCGTGAGACACCGTGCGCAAAGAAGCGCCAAATTTTAATTCGAACTGAAAAGGGGTGGTAGGAAGAGATAGAGGGGCTGCGCAGAACAGCCCCACGCCAACCATTAGCGCCATCAGCAACCCTACAACGAGCTGACGCAAGAGGCCAAACACGGATCAGCGCATGCGCTGAAAGATTAAAGTGCCATTGGTGCCACCAAAACCAAAGGAGTTGGAGAGCACTGCATCAATTTTCATGCTGCGCGCGGTGTGGGGCACATAGTCCAAATCGCATTCTGGGCTGGGGTTATCCAGATTGATGGTGGGTGGGGCCACCTGATGGTGAATGGCCAATGCGGAAAATACGGCTTCAATTCCACCCGCTGCACCCAGCAAATGTCCGGTCATAGACTTGGTAGAGCTAATCGCCAGTTTCGTGGCGTAATCACCAAAGGCGCGCTTCACAGCAATGGTTTCGCCAATATCACCCAAAGGCGTGGATGTGCCATGGGCATTAATATAATCAATTTGATCAGGATTTAGGCGTGCGTTTTTAAGCGCATTGAGCATACTGCGTCGCGCGCCATCGCCGTCATCGGGGGGGGACGTAATATGATGTGCATCCGAACTCATCCCATAACCTGAAAGTTCGCAGTAAATTTTAGCACCACGGGCCTTGGCATGTTCTAACTCTTCTAGCACCAATACACCTGCGCCCTCGCCCATCACAAATCCATCACGATCACGATCCCAAGGCCGACTGGCGGCTTGCGGATTATCGTTGCGAGTGCTGAGTGCCCGGGCAGCAGAAAAGCCGCCAATACCCAGGGGGTGTACAGCGCATTCTGCTCCGCCTGCAATCATGACATCGGCATCGCCATACTCAATCAACCGTCCTGCTTCGCCAATACTGTGGTTGCCCGTGGTGCAGGCAGTCACGATGGCAATGTTGGGACCCTTAAGGCCATATTGAATAGAGAGATTGCCGGAAATCATGTTGATGATACTGCCGGGAATAAAGAATGGCGAAATTTTGCGAACGCCCCCTTCTAGATACGCGCTGTGCGTATCGGCAATCAGTGGTAAACCACCAATCCCCGAGCCAATGCATACCCCTGCGCGCTCTGCGTAGGAGGGATTGGCCTCAATCCCCGCGTCTTTAAGCGCCTCCATACCAGCCACTAACCCAAAGTGGATAAATACATCCATGCGACGCACTTCTTTGGGATTGAGAAATTGGCCGGCGTCAAAGTTTTTCACTTCACCGGCAATCTGGCAGGTCATGTCGCTGGGGTCGAAGCGTTTAATGCGGTCCACGCCTGAACGACCGGCACTAATGCTGGCCCAAGCCTCCTCTACAGTGTTACCTACTGGGGAAACAATCCCCAGTCCAGTAACAACCACTCGACGGCGCGACATTGAATCAGCCCTTGCTAAAACTAGGACTTGAGGTGGCTGTTGACGTAGTCAATAGCTTGCTGAACGGTGGTAATTTTTTCTGCGTCTTCGTCAGGGATTTCGCATTCGAATTCTTCTTCCAGGGCCATAACCAACTCGACAGTATCGAGGGAGTCGGCACCCAGATCGTCAACGAATGAGGAAGAGTTTTGAATTTCTTCTTCTTTTACGCCCAATTGTTCGGAAACGATTTTCTTGACGCGCTGTTCAATATTTGACATGTGATGAAGTCCTTCTTCTAAGATGTACCAAAAAAACACATATAGTGTAGCAGATCATGCCCATCAAATCACCTGTTGTAACAGGTTCAATCCATACTCATTCCGCCGTTGACATGCAAGGTAGCCCCCGTGACGTAGGTTGCCCCGGGGGAAGCCAGGTAAGCCACCGCATGGGCCACATCGGCTGGAATACCCAACCGACCAAGGGGGATAGCCCCCAATAGGGCCTGATGTTGGGCTTCTTCTAGGCCGCGGGTCATATCTGTATCAATAAAACCAGGTGCTACGGCATTCACCGTAATGCCGCGACTGCCCAATTCCCGTGCCAAAGACTTGGTTAACCCCACCAATCCGGCCTTGGCGGCGGCATAGTTGGCTTGGCCTGCGTTGCCCGTGGTGCCCACCACAGAGCCGATATTGATAATTCGCCCCATGCGGGCCTTCATCATGTCGCGCATCACGGCACGAGACAAGCGAAATACCGATTTAAGGTTGGTGTCCATCACCTCGTCCCAATCCTCATCGCGCATGCGCATGGAAAGCGTATCGCGCGTTACACCCGCGTTATTTACCAAAATGGAAACAGCGCTGTAGCGGGTTTTAATATCCTCCACCACAGCTAAAATTCCCTCAGCATGGCGCACATCCAGTACCAGCCCCTCTCCCTCTCCTGACACGTCTTTAAGGGTCGCGTTAATGGCCGTAACCCCCGTCTGGGAGGTGGCGGTACCGATGACAGTGGCCCCCAAACGGGCCAATTCAATGGCAATAGCCTGACCGATGCCACGGCTGGCGCCTGTTACCAAGGCAACTTGTCCTTTTAATGTCATATTGACCTCCATTAACTAAGGGTTTCGCGCGCCGCTGTGACGGCTGCGCTGTCGTTTAAGGCGATGCCCTGAACGTCGGGTTGGTTGCGTTTCACCAAAGAGGCCAAAACTTTACCCGGACCGCATTCGGCCACCAAGGTAACCCCCTTCTTACCCATGGTCTGCATGGTTTCAACCCAACGCACCGGACTATACAATTGCTGCACCAAGGCCGCACGCACTTCATCCCCGCTGTGACTGCTCATCACACTGGCATTATGGATGACCGGAATCTGTGGGGCCTGTACTGAAATGTCGGCCAAATAATGGCGCAATTCTTCAGCGGCAGATTTCATTAAGGAACAATGGGAAGGGACGCTCATGGCCAGCATCACCGCGCGTTTGGCGCCGCGTGCTTTGGCGGCATCAATACCGCGCTCCACAGCCGCACGATGGCCTGCAATGACCACTTGTCCGGGGGAGTTAAAATTAGCGGGCTCGAGCGCTTCATCACCACAGGCTTCAAGACAAGCGGCACGCACACCCTGATCATCCAAACCTAAAATAGCGGCCATGGCCCCCACACCCTCGGGCACCGCTTGTTGCATGGTTTGTGCACGAAAACGGGATAGCCGCATGGCGTCCGCAAAGTTAAGGCTTTCCGCGGCCACCAAAGCGCTGTATTCACCTAAGCTATGGCCCGCCAAACAAAACGGTTTGGGGCCATTGAGCGCCTGCCAAGAGCGGTATACGGCAACACCGGCGGCCAGCATCACCGGTTGAGTGTTTATGGTCAAGGACAAGGCCTCTTCAGGGCCGCTGTTCATTAAGGCCCACAGGTCTTCGCCCAAGGCTTCGGAAGCTTCATCAAAAGTGGCGCGAATCAGAGGTAAGCCCTGATAAGCATTCATCATGCCTACAGATTGCGATCCTTGACCCGGAAAAACAAATGCAAAACTCATACCAGTCACCCTTACATCTGAATCAGGGCCGAGCCCCAAGTAAAACCACCGCCTACCCCGGCCAACAATATTTTTTGCCCGGGTTTAATACGACCATCGCGCAGAGCAATGTCTAAGGCCATGGGAATAGAGGCGGCCGATGTGTTGCCATGATTGGCTACCGTGACAATGACCCGGCTCATGGGCATTTTAAGTTTCGCCGCGGTGGCTTCTATAATCCGCACATTGGCTTGATGAGGAATAAACCAATCCACGTCATCCATTGAAATATGATTAGTTGCCAGCGCTTCAAGAGAGGCCTGTTTGAGTACTTTGACGGCAAATTTAAACACCGCACCACCATCCATTTGCACGGTAGGACTGCCCACCGCAGCGCCCGCTGAAATACTACCGGGCACAGATAAAATATCCACATGGCGACCGTCGGCATGTAAATGGGTAGAGTAAATGCCCGGTTCAGAGGCGGGTTGCAAAACCACGGCGCCCGCCCCATCACCAAACAATACACAGGTGTTGCGATCATTCCAGTCCAACAAGTTAGTGAAGGTTTCGGCCCCCACCACCAACGCGCACTTAACACTACCGCTGCGAATAAACTGATCTGCAATGGATAAGGCATAGACAAAGCCTGTGCAGACCGCTTGAATATCAAATGCCGCCCCTTGGGTGACGCCCAACTTGGCTTGCAAAATACAGGCGGTACTGGGAAACACCATATCCGGCGTGGTGGTGGCCACAATAATCAGGTCCACCTGCTCCGCTGCAATACCTGCAGCATGCAAGGCGCGTTGTGCGGCGCGCAAGGCCAGATCACTGGTCACCTCATCTTCGGCGCGCACATGGCGTTGGCAAATACCGGTGCGCGAACGAATCCAATCATCGCTGGTATCAACGATTTTTTCCAGATCTACGTTGGTGAGAATTTTTTCTGGTACATCGCTGCCGGTACCAGTTATTTTGGAATAAATCATGCAGGTAATGGTTCCGTTTGCATAACGGCCGCTTCAATGCGACCAGTTACGTTATTGCGTACTTCAGTAACTGCATATTGCAACGCATGACGATAGGCGTAAGCATCGGCCCCGCCATGACTTTTTACCACCAGCCCTTTTAGGCCCAATAAGGTGGCGCCGTTATAACGGCGATGGTCCACATGTTTGCGAAACTGATTCAGTACCGGCATGGCCACTAGCGCTGCCAGTTTGGTGAATATGTTGCGTTTAAACTCTCGACGCAACAACTGACCCAGCATCCAAGCCAAACCCTCAGAGGTTTTAAGGACCACATTGCCGACAAAACCATCGCACACCACCACATCTACGGTACCGCGATAAATGTCATCACCTTCTATGTTGCCATAAAAGTTAATGGGAGACGCGCGCAACAATTCTGCAGCGCGCTTAATCACTTCAGCTCCTTTAATGGCCTCATGGCCAATATTAAGCAAACCCACCGTGGGGCGCTCAATGCCGTCTACGGCAGAGGCCAAGATAGAGCCCATGATGCCGAATTGTTGCAGATGTTCGGGTTCGCAATCCACATTAGCACCTAAGTCCAGTACATACACATGGCCGTTAATGGTGGGTAAAGTGGTGGCAATGGCAGGGCGCTCGATGCCGGGCAGCATTTTGAGCACAAAACGGGCAGTGGCCATGAGGGCGCCTGTATTACCAGCACTCACCGCACAATCGGCCGTGCCGTCTTTGACCAAATTAATGGCCACACGCATGGAAGAATCTTTTTTCTTTTTGAGGGCTTGAGCGGGGGGCTCGTCCATAGCCACCACTTCTGTGGCCGCATGAATAGTGAGACGATCAGAGAGGCTGGCGCGTTTTTTCAACAAGGCCGTGCGCAAGGGCTCAGGTTGCCCCACTAAAATTATGCGCACCTCAGGGTCGCGACTCAGCAACTCAAGCGCGGCGGCAACAGTGACCTTAGGGCCATGGTCACCGCCCATGGCGTCGACAGCGATTGTGACGTTCACGCGGCTACGTTAATCGCGGGTGACTGGCCGGAGGCGACCTTATTCGCCCTTGGTGCGAACGACTTTCTTGCCGCGATAAAAGCCATTTGGGCTAATGTGGTGACGCAAGTGCACTTCGCCCGTGGTGGGTTCGGTGGCCAATGCGGGGGCGGTCAAAAAATCATGAGCGCGGTGCATGCCCCGTTTGGAGGGGGACTTTTTGTTTTGCTGAACTGCCATGGTGCTGCTCCTTCGATTTGGATATGAACATCCGTTTCATTAATCGTTAATCAACTTACCTCTTTAATTGCGCTAAAGCTGCGAAAGGGTTAGCCCGTTTCTTTTCTGCCAATAACCCATCAGCAGCGCATTCCCCCAAGGGGTGACACGGTGCCAAGGGAAGCGCCAGCAGAATCTCCTCCTCCACTATCTGCGCAACGTCCAGCCGCTCAGGCAGGACAATCACGTCAACCCCTATTCTTTCATCTTCCAAGGCCGGGAGATCGCTTTCGCGACGCACCATCAGCAGCGTGTTATCCCCATCAAGCTTAAAGAGCATACCCTCTAAGCATCGTTGGCAGGTCAATACCAGCCGACCTTCCAATTGAATACGCAATTGCGGTTCATGGTTGTAAGTAACGTCCCCGCTAATGCGGTATTTAAACCAACCCTCACCCGAATGAAGCAGGTTTTTCAAACCCTGAATATCGCCCGGAACTCCCTCGCCTTGGAGGGTTTCACCCTGAGCGGTAAATGAGATGGGATCTAAAATAGGCGCTTCAAACATAAGGGCGGCATTTTATGGGTTTTGAGCTCTATTGTCAAAGACTTATCTATGGGTAGCGGAGTCTTGGTATAGTGATGCCCTACCCTATTACCCTGCTCATGACTATGAAACCGCTTATCTTGGCCTCCAGTTCCCCCTATCGACGGGAACTGCTGTCCCGACTGCAACTGCCCTTTCAGGCCGTTTCCCCCAACTTGGACGAAACCCCTTTAATGGGCGAAACGGCCATGGACACCTGCGCTCGCTTAAGCCTGGCCAAAGCGCAAAAAGTGGCCGAATCACACCCCAACGCGCTGATTATTGGCTCGGATCAAGTGGCTTTACTGGATGGGCGTTTGGTGGGCAAGCCCGGCACTCACGAGGTTGCGCAACAACAATTACGCCAAGCCAGTGGTCGTGAAATGTCCTTTCACACCGCGCTCTGCCTTCTTAATGCCAGTACCGGCGTTGCGCAGCAAACCCGCGTAGATGCACAGGTGCGCTACCGTACCCTAACCGATGATGAAATTGAGCGTTATTTACGGGCCGATACCCCCTACGATTGTGCGGGCAGCGGTCGTATTGAAACTCTTGGCATTGCTTTGGTGGACTATGTGAGGAGCGATGATCCTACAGCCTTAATTGGTTTGCCCCTCATCGCCTTAGCCCACATGTTGCGCCAAGAGGGCGTGGCACTGCCCTAAGGGATTAGTCTTTATTGATGGTCAGGTGGCGTCTCTTTATCGTGGTTTTGGTCTTTTTCCTCGCTTTGAGTGCGGCTGCGCGGACTTAAGGCCACCACAAAAGCAATGGCCCCAACAAATAATAAAGCGATAATGGTTTCAATCACGGCGGTGTTTTATCCTCTAGTTCCATAAAATGCGTGCCAGCCTCATCCCAACCAAGGTCAGCAACAATGAGCCCATAACATGCATGATGAGCGCCAGCAGGGCCCAACCCAAATGCCGGTGGCGAATGCTGTTCACCACCTCAGCTGAAAAAGTAGAAAAGGTGGTGAGTCCCCCTAAGAAGCCTGTGAGCAAAAATAATTGCAGCTCGGTGGGCACCACGCGCAATGCAATGCCTTGGGTTAAGAAGCCCATTAAAAACCCACCCGTCAGATTGGCGACCAATGTCCCCACAGGCAAGCGTGGCAATACGCTGTTTAGGGCGATTGAAAACCCCCACCGCATCCAGGCTCCCAAGGCACCTCCTGCAGCCACAGACACAATTTGCCACGTCAGCGTGTTCATAGTGCCGCTACAATGAACGCATTGTTATCATCCCGTCAACACCAAATGCCCATCAACTGCCCATGACCTCTGCCGTTGCCCCCGCACCTTTGGGACGCTTGTACCTCATTCCAGTGCCCTTAAGTGCCACAGCGGATACGCTGTGCCTGCCCCCGGACACCTTAAAACAGGTGAGAGAACTCATGCACTTTGTGGTGGAAGAGCCCAAAACCGCGCGCCGTCACTTAAAAGAAATGGGGCATCCCATTCCCCTCTCTCAATTGAATATAGCGGAGCTCAACCACCGGACCCCATCAGATGCCCTCTCGGGACTAATGGCCCCCTTACTAAAGGGTTTGGACATGGGTCTGATGTCGGAAGCGGGCTGTCCTGCCGTGGCTGACCCGGGCGCGCTGCTGGTACGCATGGCTCATGAGCAGGGCATTCTGGTGCTGCCTCTGGTAGGGCCTTCATCCTTGTTATTGGCTCTCATGGCCTCAGGGCTTGATGGGCAACGTTTTTCTTTTCAAGGTTATCTCTCCACAGAGGCAGGGCTGCGCAAAACGCGCATTGAAGCCTTAGAAAAACGCTCACGCCTCGAGCGAGAGACCCAATTGTTCATTGAAACCCCTTATCGCAATGACGTGCTGTTTGCTGCGCTGCGCGATAGCCTAAGCCCTGCCACCTTACTGTGTGTCGCCAGCGAACTAACCGGTGCGGCGCAAATGGTGCGCACCCAAAGCGTAGCCCAATGGCGGCGCGAGAGCGCTCCTTTGTTGCATAAGAACCCCACAGTATTTCTATTTCTAGCCATCTAAAAGCTTATGTTAGTATTACCAATTTTTACCATTACCTAGGCCCTGTACCTCTCATATGTGGATTGTTAGACTAGCGCTTCACCGCCCCTATACGTTTGTTGTGGCCTCAATTCTCATTTTATTTTTGGGAATTGTGTCTATACGCAATACCCCCACAGATATTTTTCCCAATATCGACATCCCGGTGGTTAGCGTTATTTGGAATTACAGCGGCCTGCCCCCCGCTCAAATGGAAAAATACATCACCACCTTTAGCGAATATTCGCTCTCGGCGGGCGTTAATGATGTCCGCGCCTTAGAATCGCAATCGGTCAACGGCGCGGCAGTGATTAAAATTTATTTCCAACCCAACGTTAAAATTGCCGAAGCGGTGGCGCAGGTGGTGTCCATTTCCCAAACCATCATTCGTCGCATGCCCCCCGGCACAGTGCCCCCTTTAATTTTGCGCTATGACGCCTCCAGCGTGCCGGTATTGCAGATGTCCCTGGCCAGCAACAAACTCTCTGAATCGCAGCTGTATGATTTTGGTATTTATCGTATTCGCTCCGCTTTGGCGCCCGTCAAAGGCGCTCGCTTGGCACTACCCTACGGCGGTAAGCCACGCCAAATTCAAGTGGACTTAAACCCTGCTGCCATGATGGCTAAGGGTATTACCGCTAACGACGTCAACAACGCCATTTCCAACCAGAATTTAAGCTTACCCACAGGTACGGCCAAAGTAGGCGCCACGGACTATATCGTGGGGCTTAACATGAACCCCTCCACCATTGGCGCACTCAACGATGTGCCCATCAAGCAAGTGGCTGGCAATTGGATTTATGTGCGCGATGTGGCTCAAGTGCGCGATGGTTTCGGTGTGCAAACCAATGTGGTACGCAGTGATGGGCGGCGCGGCGCCTTGCTCACAGTCCTCAAAACGGGCCAAGCTTCTACTTTAGATGTGGTGGCTAGCGTAAAAGATATTCTTCCCAGTTTGCGTGCGCAATACCCGGACATTGAAATTTCTGAGCTCTTTGATCAATCCCTATTCGTTAAGGCGGCCATTAAGGGGGTTGTGGTTGAAGGCTGTATCGCAGCCCTCCTTACGGCGGGCATGATCTTGCTGTTTTTGGGTAGCCTGCGCAGTACCTTTATTGTGGTGGTTTCCATACCGCTTTCCATTTTGTCGTCACTCATTATTCTCAACTTCACGGGTGAAACCTTCAACATCATGACGTTGGGTGGCCTGGCTCTTGCAGTGGGTATTTTGGTGGACGATGCGACCGTTGAAATTGAAAACATTCACCGCAATGCAAAACTGGGCCTGCCTATTGAGGAAACCATTCTGCTGGGCGCGCGACAAATCTTTATACCCACCTTGGTGTCTTCTTTATCCATATGCATTGTATTTGTTTCAGTGCTGTTCTTAAACGGTCCTGCGCGCTATTTGTTTACGCCCTTGGCGCTGGCCGTGGTCTACGCTATGCTGGCCTCATGGGTACTGTCGCGCACGTTGGTGCCGGTGATGGTGAAATATCTGCTGCCCAAGGAATTGGATGCGGGCAACACCCATAGTGCATCTGGTTTCCACCAAAAATTTGAAGAGCAATTTGAAAAAATGCGCAGTGCCTATATGGTGGCACTAAAGGCGTGCCTTTCTCATCGGCGCAATGTATTGGTGACTTCGGGTTTTATTATTCTGGCCACTGTGGCCTTGCTGCCCTTTGTTGGGCGTGATTTTTTCCCCACCGTGGATGCAGGCCAAATTCGTATGCATGTCACTGCGCCTGCCGGCACACGCTTAGAAGAAACAGAGGTGTTGTACGGCCAAGTGGAAGTTGCGGTGCGAAAACTCATTCCCGCCACAGACATGGATCTTCTGCTGGACAACATTGGCTTGCCTCAAGCCGTTAACCTGGCCTTCACAGACACCCCCACCATCAGTTCCGCTGATGGCGAAATTCTTATTTCTCTTAAACCCGATCACAAGGGCCATACACCCGATTACGTGCGCTTACTGCGCGCCGAGTTGCCAAAGCAGTTCCCTGGTGTGGGATTCTTCTTTCAGCCCCCTGACATTGTCAGTCAAATTTTAAATTTTGGCCTCCCTGCCCCCATCGATATACAAATTTCGGGTTTTAATCCCAAGGTACCCGCTATCGCTGAGCAAATTTTAAAACAAGTGGCGGCCATTCCGGGTGCTGCTGATGTGCATCGTCATCAAATTAGCAACGCCCCTCAACTGCAGGTAACCGTTAACCGCAACCGTGCCGCTGATTTAGGGATGACGCAGCGTGATGTGGCCAACAATGTCCTGATTAACCTAAGCTCCAGTTCGGTGATTTCCTATAATCTTTGGCCCGACCCTAAGTCCGGCGTGGGTTACCCGATTGCCATTCAAATCCCTCAACGTGATATGGGCTCACTGGATCAGATTATGAATATGGCCATGCCCGGTAAAGGAAACGCCGCCTTTGAGCCGTTGAGCAATTTGGCTTCTGTTGAGCGAATGGAAACACCAGCCGTAATTAGCCACTACGACGTACAGCCGGTGTTTGATATTTACGCCAACGTCCAAGATCGCGATTTGGGCTCACTCTCGGGCGACATCCAAAAAGTAGTGGATGAATGGACACCAAAGCTGCCGCCCGGCACTCGTCTCGTGGTGCGCGGCCAAGCGGACAGCATGAATCAAGCATTCTTACGTTTGGGTCTGGGAATCGTATTTGCCGCTTGTTTGATCTATTTTCTCATGGTGGTAAATTTTCAATCCTGGATGGATCCTTTCATTATTATTACCGCTCTGCCCGGTGCGCTGTGTGGTGTGGTGTGGATCCTCTTTGCCACAGCCACCACCTTTAGCGTGCCCTCTTTAATGGGCACCATTATGTGTTTGGGTGTGGCTACCGCCAACAGTATTCTGGTGGTGACCTTTGCCAATCAATTATTGCACCGCGGTGCCACGCCCCTAGAAGCCGCCCTAGAAGCCGGCTTCACGCGCTTACGTCCGGTGATGATGACGGCAGCGGCCATGTTGATCGGTATGGTCCCCATGGCCCTGGGTTTTGGCGAAGGGGGCGAGCAAAACGCACCTTTGGGTCGTGCTGTGATTGGCGGCTTATTTTTAGCCACCATTTCCACTCTGGTATTTGTACCCGTGGTATTTGCCTGGGTAAAAGAAAATATGATTCGCCGTGGTTATCGTTTTGATGCCACAAGCGCCCATGCTGATCCCATCTAACATTCGGACCTTTCTATGAACGCATCTTTTTTCAGTTCTTTATTCGAAAAATTAAAACATTTTCTGCGCCGCTTACGTGCAGCGTCGTTGCCAGTGTTGGTGGTGTCCGGATTTCTGGCCGTACTGCTGATCATCGGTCTGGTGAATCGCTTCGGCATCACCAATAGCGCACCGCGCGCAACGGTGGCCGGCACCCCCACTGTCTCGGTGATTAGCGCCACGCGCAGCAAACCCGATGCAGAATTGGTGTTGCCCGGCACCTTGCAACCCATGCGTGAAACCTTGGTTTACGCCCGCGCCAGTGGTTATGTTAAGCATTGGACGGTGGATATTGGCGCAACGGTTAAGGCCGGCCAAACATTAGCGACCATTGACAGTCCTGAAGTGGACCAGAACTTGGCACATGCCGAAGCTGCCCTGGCTTCTGCTCGCGCCAATTTGCAAATAGCCACCACTACCCTGAATCGCTCCAAAGAATTATTGCTTAAGAAGTTTGTCTCTATGCAATTGGTAGATGAGCAAGAGGCGCAGATGCAAGCGCGCGCAGCGGATGTGAAAGCCAATGAATCGGATGTGCGCCGCCTAAAACAAAGTCAGGCTTTTGAGCAAGTCACTGCCCCTTTTGCCGGAAAAATTACCGTTCGTAATGTGGAGGTGGGTCAACTCATTACCGCCAACAGCACCGACCCCAATGCCTGGTTATACCGCGTGTCCGCTGTTAATCCTCTGCGCTTATTTATTACGGTGCCGCAAAGCCAAGCGCACGCCATTATTCCTGGCATGGCCGCCAATGTGGTGTTGAGCGAGTTTCCCGGTCGCACCTTCGCGGCCCATGTGGTGCGCAGCGCCGGAGCGCTCGACCCCAACTCTAAAACCTTACTGACAGAAGTGGATGTACCCAATGATCAGAATGAATTGGCCTCAGGAGGCTATGCGGAAGCACACATTATTGTAAAAATGGAACAACCGGCCATTGTATTACCCGCCAACACCATCATCGCGCGCGCCAACGGCACGTTCGTTGCTGTAGTGGGCCAAGACAACCGTATTGCTTTAAAGCCTGTAACACTGGGACGTGATTTTGGGCTTTCCGTTGAAGTACTCACCGGCATTAGCCCGGGCGATCAAGTGGTTACCAATCCATCGGATTCTGTACAGGATAAGGCCTTGGTGACGCCGGTTGTGGCTGGAAAACCTTAGGCGTTATGGTGTAACCAGTGCACTAATTGCGGCACCGTGTCCGCGTAATGACGGGCTGGATGCTGAAGTAAAAATTCCCGCTCTTGTGCGCCATAGGTGACTGCCACCGCATCCACGCGCGCCGCATGGGCCATCATTAAGTCATGGGATGTATCGCCAATCATGAGCGTGCGTTGCGCGCTAACCCCAGCTCGTTCTATTAAATACAGCAACATATCAGGGTTGGGCTTGGGATGCCCTTCATCGGCACAACGGGTGGCCACAAAATGTTTTTTGAGGCCTGTGGTAAGCAACGAACGATCCAGGCCAACACGAGGTTTTCCAGTGGCCACGGCCAATAAGTGGCCCTGATGATCCAAGTGTTGCAAGAGGGGTTCCATGCCCTCGAAGGGGCGCAACTGGTGCTCGCGCGGTAAATAATAATCGCGGTAATGCTGGATCAGGAGCGGAAATCGCTCAGGGGGTAAGTTGGGTACAGCATGCGCCACCGCCGCCACCAACCCCAAACCAATCACATAACGCGCACGCTCTATGGGTGGGGGCGGCATACCCACCTTCACGGCGGCCACCTGCATAGTCTCGGCAATCAAAGCCGCCGAGTCCATAACCGTACCATCCCAGTCAAACACAATCAGATCATAGTGGCGCATGGATCACCGGTGTTAGGTGGGTGAGAAAGCGCGCTAATTCGGGGGGTAATGGAACCTCTAAATTAATAGGCGCTTCTGTAATGGGGTGTTTGAAGCGCAAAGAAGTGGCATGCAAGAACATGCGCTTGAGTCCTTGTTTGGCCAATTCTTTGTTCCAAGGAAAGTCGCCGTACTTGTCATCCCCTGCCACGGGGTAACCCACGTGGGCCAAATGCACACGAATTTGATGGGTACGGCCCGTGAGCAATTGGGCCTCTAATAGAGTGGCTTCTTGAAACCGTTCTAATCGTCTAAAAATGGTTTGGGATTCCTGACCGTCTGCTTGTACGCGCACACGCCGCTCACCGGAGACGGTGTTGTATTTATACAAAGACTCTTTCACAGCCCGCTTCTCGTCGCGAAACAGGCCCTGCGCCAAAACCAGATAGCGCTTATCCATGCCACCCCCCGCACGCATCATTTCGTGAAGCCCCAGGAGTGTGGCCCGTTTTTTGGCAATCAACAGGACCCCAGAGGTTTCGCGGTCTAAGCGGTGCACCAGCTCCAAAAACCGGGCTTTGGGCAATTCTTGGCGCAATTGCTCAATCACCCCCATGCGGATGCCGCTGCCCCCATGCACGGCCAATCCGGCGGGTTTATTAAGGGCGATGAGGCCCTCGTCCTCATAAATCACCATTTCCATGAGTCGCGGCGCCCCTTTGGGGAGGCTATTGGGGGGTAAAAGAGGGCGCTGCTCCATGCGAACCGGAGGGATTCGCACCTTATCCCCCTCTTTTAGGCGATAGGTGGCATCCACCCGGCCACTGTTCACCCGCACCTCCCCGCCACGCAAAATACGGTATACGTGGCTTTTGGGTACCCCTTTCAGGGCACCCAGTAAATAGTTGTCGATACGCTGCCCCGCGGACTCTTCGCCGATTTCTTCCCAGACTACAGATCTTTTGCCTAATGGTTGCATTGTGTTTATACTGTTAAGTTGTTGAGTCTATTAGGGGTCTGCCCAGTTGAGCGACCCAAACGCCGGGTTATTACCAAGACGGCGACCATTGGCTCAATAGACTTGGTTAGGATAGTGTCCCAGACAAAACGCTGGGGCGGGCGCCATGGAATACATTGCCCCCCAAAACCTTCCAAGATTGGCTTAAATGTCATAACCGGTTAATTTCGCTCACCAAAAAGTAGCGATGGTAAGTTAGTTGCGCGCTGAAAGCATCTTTTGAATTTTCCGCCTTGCGAATAGCAAGGTGATGACGACGAACCGATCGATTGTTAATAGAGAAATTGGCACTTTTAATCACTTGAAGGCCTTGTAACATACACCACCCGCATCATAGATGCGAGCGTGGTTCGGTTTTGTCCTCCCGAAGCATAAGCGCGCGGGAGTTATATATGAAGCGCATGCTGTTTAACGCAACCCACTCGGAAGAGCTGCGGGTTGCCATCGTCGATGGTCAAAAACTCATTGATCTCGATATCGAATACGCCGGTAAGGAACAACGGAAAAGCAATATATACAAGGCGGTTATCACGCGAGTTGAACCATCGCTTGAAGCCGTGTTTGTGGACTATGGCACAGAACGTCACGGTTTTCTCCCCTTTAAAGAAATTGCCCGAGCCTATCTTGAAAGCGAAGAGGGTGAGTTTTCTCGCAGTCGTATCGCCGGATTACTAAAAGAAGGCCAAGAACTCATCGTTCAGGTGGACAAAGACGAACGGGGGAACAAGGGCGCCGCCCTCACCTCCTTCATCAGCCTGGCCGGTCGCTATTTGGTGTTGATGCCCAACAACCCCCGCGGGGGCGGTGTATCGCGCCGCGTAGAAGGGGACGAGCGCACTGAACTGCGCGATGTCTTGGCGCAACTGGACATTCCCTCAGGCATGTCCCTCATTGCCCGTACCGCGGGCATTGGCCGCTCCGTAGAAGAATTGCAGTGGGATTTAAACTACCTCTTGCAACTGTGGACCGCCATTGAAGCCGCCTCTCATGGCCAAAATGGCCCTTTCCTGATTTATCAAGAAGGCAGCCTGGTGATTCGCGCCATTCGGGACCTGTTTCAACCGGATATCGGCGAAATCCTTTTCGACACAGAATCCATCTTTGAACAGGCCAAGCAGTTCATGAGCCATGTCATGCCAGACAATGTGCATAAGGTGAAGTTGTACCACGACGACGTCCCGCTCTTCTCACGCTTTCAGATTGAGCACCAAATTGAAACCGCCTATCGCCGTGACGTGACTCTGCCCTCGGGTGGTGCCATTGTCATTGACCACACCGAAGCTTTGGTGTCGGTGGATGTAAACTCAGCACGCGCCACCCGCGGCGCGGACATTGAGCAAACAGCACTGAATACCAATTTGGAAGCCGCTGATGAAATTGCCCGTCAATTGCGCCTGCGCGATTTGGGCGGTTTAATCGTCATCGATTTTATCGATATGGAAAGCCCGCGCAATCAGCGCGACGTGGAAAACCGTTTGCGCGATGCTCTGCGCTACGATCGGGCCCGCGTGCAGACCGGCAAAATATCACGCTTTGGTCTGCTGGAGTTGTCACGTCAACGCTTGCAACCCTCTTTGGGCGAAACCAGCCACACCGCTTGTCCACGTTGCCATGGCACGGGTTTTATTCGCGACACCGAATCATCGGCTTTGCATATTCTGCGTATCTTGCAAGAAGAATCCATGAAAGAAAACACCGCTATTGTGCGCGCACAAGTACCGGTGGATGTGGCCACCTTCTTGCTCAATGAAAAACGTTCGGATATCTACGCCATTGAGGCACGCCTTAAGGTGCATGTGATGTTAATCCCCAACTCACATCTGGAAACACCCAACTACTCGATATTGCGCATTCGTCACGACGAAGCCAATCAATTGGATATGGCAGAAGCCAGCTATCAATTGGTGGAAACGCCAGAAGAAGCCGCCGATGTGAAGAAGGATGAGAAAGAACGTCCTTCCAAACCGGTTGCGGCAGTGCGCGGCATTACACCGCTGCAACCAGCGCCCATGCATGTGGAAGCCAAACCCGCTGAAGCGCGTCCAGCTAATTCCAAGTCGCTTATGGCCACCATTATGGGTTGGTTTAAATCAGCCCCTGCTGCGCCAGCTCCGGTAGCGCCTAGCACTGCTCGTCGCGAACGCAATGACCGTGAAGGTCGTGGCGGTAATGATCGCAATCGCGGTCGCGGTCGCGGTGGTCGTGGTGCGCGCAGTGAACGGGGCGAACGCCCCGAGGGCGAGAGTGGCGAGCGCCCCAATCGCAACGCTGCTCGTCGCAATGAGCCCCGCGAAACCCCCGCAGAGAATACAGAGGTTGCACCGCAGGTTAATGCGGGTCGTCGCCCACAACAACCCCGTCCGCCAAAACGTGATGTTGAAGCCGCGCCCGTTGTTGCAATAGCCGATGTGAACGGCAACGTGGCAGCCGACAGCGCTGAGAATGCCCCGCGCGAAGGCGGAGGTCGCAGTCGTCGCGGTCGTCGCGGTGGTCGTCGTGAGCGCGGTGTGGGTCGCTTTAATGGAGCCATTACTCCAACCTTTGTGCGTGGTGATGAACCCGCCCTAGAAGTGGCGAGCCCGGCACAGCATGAGTTGGATATTTCAAACGAAGGGTTACAACCTGCAGTTCAGGCAGCAGAACCTGCATGGACTCCTACGGCCGCACCAACGCCGGTTGCGGCGGAGCCAATTATTGTTAAACCGATTGTGGTAGAAGCAGTTGTTGCAGAAGCTGTTGTAACGGAGGTCGTTGCTGCACCACAAGAACCAGCCTATACAGCGCCTATGATAGCCGCAGCGCAGCGCTCCCCAGTGTTTGCACCAGCCACTTCTCTGGCCAGTGCCGCATTAGAAGTCCCTGCAGAGAGCGGTTTGGTATTGGTGCAAACGCGCAGTGGCGCAGCACCATTGGACACTGAACCCACACCACAGCCTCGACGTCCACGAACCCGTCGCCCCCGTGAACAAGCCAATACCGAGAACGCACCCTTGGTACAGGTAGAAACACAGACCAACTCTTAAGGAATGCAAGAAAAGGGTCAGACCTTATTCGGGGTCTGACTTTTTTTTTAGCCGGTCCAGCCTGGTAGGTAACGCGCCAAAGGATCGCGCGCTAAGGTGAGTGCTGTGTTGAAATGCTGACGCAAGGTGCTGTCTGTCACAACCACAGGTAATGCATTGCGGAAGTAATCGCCCCACAAAAATTCAGCAAAGGGAGTGACGTCTTTGGCATAACCGCCGGCTTTGCGCACCATGCCAGCCAAGCTGCGATAGGGGTCGTCTTTTAAAGCAGACACCTGAACGGGCAATTGATGAAAACCAATACGTTGTCCTTGGGTATTATAAGGATGTACCCATTGATGAAATTCCATCACACGCCAGAAACGCTCCACATCCAACCAAGAGTAATCGGCCAGAAGGGTTAAGAAAACCGACTCCACCCCTTCCTCATGCAGCGCCAAGCCCAAGTGATGGTGATCTACAATGTAGTACTGCTGTTCTGGGCCCAAAACTGCCGGGAACCAATGGTTGTTTAACAACTCTGCTCGTTGCGCAGATTTTAAGCTTTGCCATTCTTGCCGCTTTTCGCTGACTTCCACGTAACCCACGCTGGCCTGCGTAGGCCGCAATGCGTTTAACGCAACGGTGAGCACATGATGGTGATTGGGTCGCAACATATTAGGCCACTTGTTTTAGGTGTGTAAGCTCACTGGCGGTGGAATTGAAATAGAAGCAGGCGGTTTCGCCTTCCTCGGCAGCCCACTGTAGACGATTTAACTGATCAACGCTCAAGGCCTCGGGCCAAACCAACACGGCACCGCAGTTATGGCTGCGCAAGGCTTGTTCTGTGGCCCACAGTTTTCCTTCCACCGAACGGGCATTCACCACCAAATAACGGGATAAATTAACACCCGCTTGCAGGAGCCGTGCCGTTGGAACGGCGTAAGGCGGGGCTACCAAAATAACCCATTTGCGCAGCTGCGTGTTTTTGACCATAAAAGGCAGCAACGCATTTAACTCAGTGCTGTTGCCATGGGACGCAAGCTCAGTCACACCCAAGGGCCAATGGCGACCGGCCACAGATTCATGCCCTGCAGACTTGCCTTGCCCAATGGGGGTAACCGTGGCGCCATGGGCCTGCGAGAGGGTTTCTGTACCAAACAAATTCTTTAAACCAGTTAAAAATGAAAACATGATGAGCTCCATTGAACAGTACCAGAGAGATTTCGCCCCCTCAGCTGGCGGACGGATGGTTAGAGCATGGATCCGTTCCGAATAACCCCTACCCCCAACCCTTCAATCACCACAGAATCGCGACGCAAGTCTAAAGTGATGGGTTGAAAATCAGGATTTTCCGGCAATAATTTGGCGTGATAACCTTCTTGTTGATAGCGCTTCACAGTGACCTCATCGCCCAAACGGGCCACGACGATTTGACCATTGCGCACTTGGGTGGTGGCATGAACCGCCAGCAAGTCGTTATCGAGAATGCCCGCATCGCGCATACTCAACCCCCGAACGCGCAGCAAATAGTCGGCGCGGGGGGTAAACATTTGAGGGTCTACACGGTATCGGGATTCGATATGCTCTATGGCCAGAATGGGGCTGCCGGCGGCCACACGGCCTACTAGCGGAATGCCGCCCATTTCTTTAAGACGGATGCCGCGCGAGGAGCCTGCGATAAGCTCAATGGCGCCCTTGCGATCCAGGGCACGCAAATGATCTTCAGCGGCGTTGGCAGACTTAAAACCCATACCCAAAGCCAATTCAGCGCGGGTGGGGGGTACCCCATGGGTTTCAAAGTGCTGCGTAATCCACTCTAAAATTTGTTGCTGACGCGCGGTGAGTTCGTTCATGGCGTTCTCCTTTACTGTATTTTTATACAGTATCGGAAAAAAAGCAACCCCCTCAATCAATCGGGTGATTTAAGACTGAGGGGGTGTATGGCGTTATTTTGCGGCGAGCGTCTTTTCTAAGGCTGCAATGGCGGCATCCCGGCCGTTCACCATGGCTTCTAAACCCTGAATTTGGGTCATTGCCAATGCCAATTCACCGTTATCAGGAACGGACGATGGAGCAGGTTTACTGGAAGCGCCTGAGCCGCGCAACACCCAGCCCACCACCACACCCACCACTGCCGCTACGATCCATTCAGCCATAACATTCTCCCATCATCGATTATTTTAAAGTGACATCAGTCGCTACATTACGCTGAATGACCATGTTTTGCCAACCTTAAGAGCTCTGCGCCGGGGCCATATAAATAGACAGGAATTCCAAAGATCGTCCACGCGCCAGCGCCGCAGCACTTTGGTTGTACATGGGGCGACCCCAGCAGTTAAAGCCATGGTCTACACCTGGATAGGACAGCACCCAAGCATCTCCTTTTTTATCAAACAGTTTGGATATCGACTTCACGGCTGCGGCTGGTATATAGGCGTCTTTTTCTGCAAAATGAAGCAAAATGGGGCAGTGAATTTGACTGGCTTGCTTTAAATAGCCTTCAATACCGGCACCGTAATAACAAATACTGGCATCAACCGACCCGCTGGCGGCGGTTAAATACGACAACAGACCGCCCATGCAATAGCCCAAACTGGCCACCCGCCCGGTCACCTCAGGGCGTGCGCGTAAGGTTTTAGCGCCCACCGTAATATCTTTAATGGCCAAATCTATATCCAAGCACGTCATCAAGCCGAATCCTTCTTTAAAACCCGCCTCGTCATAGCCCAAATTAACACGCGGCTTCATGCGCCAGAAAAGGTCAGGCGCCAACACCACATAGCCATCCAAGGCGTACTGGTCGGCCACGGTGCGGATATGCTCATTCACGCCAAAGATTTCTTGAATCAACACGATGCCGGGTCCCGTTCCTGTGGGAGGCAAACTTAAGTAACCTTCAAAACTTTCCCCTTCGGGGGTGGCGAGTTCAATCCATTGACCGTTCATAAGGGCTCCGCTGGTTCGTGTAAAGGGCGATTTTCTCACAGCATCATGACAGAATTTGTAAGAAATTAACTCATTTAATAACGCGATTATTTGGCGCTATTTGCCCACTGCCACAGGCTTATAAATGGCACGGTAAACAGATGTCATCTGCTCATAAAGTGCTTTCAAAAATCTTTGGGCACGCCGCCTTTAAAGGGCAGCAAGAGGGCATTGTGCGCCACCTCATAGCAGGCCAACATGCTTTGGTGCTGATGCCAACGGGGGGCGGAAAATCACTGTGTTATCAGATACCCGCCTTGGTGCGCCCCGGCACCGCGCTGGTCGTGTCGCCCCTGATTGCGCTCATGCAAGACCAAGTGAACGCCTTGCAGATGTGTGGCATTGCAGCAGCCTATTTAAACTCAACCCTGTCGCCCGAAGCGGTACATTACATCACCAGGCAACTACTGACAGAACAACTGAAGATTGTGTATCTGGCGCCTGAGCGGTTACTGAGACCACAATTTTTAGCCCATCTAGATGATCTCTATAGGCGCCAGTCACTCTCACTATTTGCCATTGATGAAGCCCATTGCATCTCACAATGGGGCCATGACTTTCGTCCTGAGTATCGTCAGTTGCAATTATTAGAACAACGTTACCCGCAAGTTCCCCGCGTGGCCCTCACCGCCACGGCAGACGCCCACACAAGGGAGGACATTGTGACGCTGTTGGGGTTGAGTGCGGGCAGGACATTTGTAGACAGTTTTGATCGCCCCAATATTTCATATGCACTTAACAGGCGTTATCATTGGCAGCGACAGCTAGAAACTTTTTTATACCGTCGCCACGCACATCATTGCGGCATTATTTATTGTCGCACCAGACGTCTGGTGGAAGATGTGGCGCATTGGTTGCAGGAAGGCGGATGGGGCGCCCTGCCCTATCACGCAGGCATGAGTGCCGAGCGTCGTGAGTCTCATCAAGCGCGTTTCTTAAATTCACCTGATGTCATCATGGTGGCCACCATTGCATTTGGTATGGGGATCGATAAACCCGATGTGCGTTTTGTGGTGCATTTGGATTGCCCACGCAGTCTGGAAGGCTATTATCAAGAAACCGGTCGTGCCGGACGGGATGGCAAACCCGCGGATGCGCTCATGCTGTGGCATCCTGATCAAGCATTGCTCATGCGCAATCAATTGTGGCAGCAGGAACTAAACACCGAACGGCAGGCTATAGAAGAACGCCGCCTGATGGCGTTGATTAACTATTGCGAAACAGCGCAATGTCGCCGGCAAACGCTGCTGAGCTACTTTGGAGAAGACTCTGCGGGACACTGCGGGCATTGCGATAATTGCACTGAAAACTATGGACAATGGAGCGGTGGGGAGAGGCGTTTTAACGGGGTAACCTTCGCCGCTGATCAATTCACGCCCAGAATGTCACGAACACGGTAGAATACCGCCACTGCCCGGATGGTGAAATTGGTAGACACAAGGGACTTAAAATCCCTCGGCCCTCATCGGCCATGCCGGTTCAAGTCCGGCTCTGGGCACCAATTTGGGGTCAGACCCCTCTAGGGGTCTGACCCCTACATCTGACCCCTACATCGAAGCTTTCACGAATTCGTAAGAAAAAGATAAGACACATCGGTTACAAACTGAGGCGATTTTACTCGCCCCAGTTTCAGCATAACAAAAGAATTTATGTATTTAGAATGGTGCTGAAAAATTAACTTGGTAACTGCGGTTAGGTATCCCAAGCCATAATTAACATCTATGAGGGGCAGTTGAGTGATGCTGGTAGGCGACGTACGGTTCACGAGAGAGGCCATATTGATTTCCCAATGGCCGTCTCCTGGCGTTGCGGGGTCATCAGTTATCATGGGGGGTCCGCCTGAAGGCCAAGCGGGTAGCGCCATGAATAAGGCGATCAATAGTGCTGAGGGTGTTTTAATCACGGCCGGGTAAGGGCTGCACGGCATACTTCAAGCAACGCTGATGTGGATGAATCATGCTGAAGGCTCGGGAGTGTTGCCTGCCCTGTCAGGGGGGGCGCCGAGGCTTCAGAGCCTGTAGCCGTCAGCTGCGACAGAATAACCTGTGCCAATTCTTTGCCTAATTCAACACCCCACTGATCAAAAGCGTTGATGTTCCAAATCACACTTTGCACATAGGTTTTATGCTCATATAAAGCCACCAAAGCACCCAAAGATCGTGGTGTAACCTTTTGAAATAAAATGGCATTCGAAGGACGGTTGCCAACAAAATGTTGATGGGCCGGCAAACCCTCTTCCACGCGCCCCATCATCAAGGCTTCCGGTTGCGCAATAAAATTAGCCAGCAACTGTGCGTGGTGCAGACCCGTGGGGTAATGGGTTTCTAAGGCCGCAATAAAGTCCGCAGGAATAAACGGTGAGCCTTGATGCAGCAATTGATAAAAGCTATGTTGACCGTTGGTCCCCGCTCCGCCCCAAATTACCGCCTCAGTGGCGTAGTCCACAGATTCGCCATCACGGGTGATGGATTTACCGCAGCTCTCCATGCTGACCTGCTGGATATGATCCGCAAACAAACGCAAGGATTGATCGTAGGGCAATAAGGCAAAGCTCTGGGCATCAAAGAAGTTGATGTACCACACGCTGAGCAGCCCCAAAATGACGGGCATGTTTTGCGCTAAAGGCGTGTGACGAAAATGCTCATCCATTTCATAAGCGCCGTCGAGCATGGCCTCGAAATGATCCATTCCTATAGAAACGGCAATGGGTAAGCCAATGGCGGACCATAGTGAATAACGCCCACCCACCCAATCCCAAAATTCAAAGCGGTTTTCAGCAGCAATGCCGAAATGGGCCACCGCTTGGGGATTGCACGACACCGCGACAAAATGGCGCGCAATATGATCAGGATTCTTTGTGGTGGAGAGTAGCCAATCTCGTGCACTATGCGCGTTGGCCATGGTCTCTGCGGTGGTGAATGATTTAGATGAAACAATAAACAAAGTGGTTTCAGGGTTTAATGTTTTCAGCGTGGTGGCCAGATGGGCCCCATCCACGTTCGAGACAAAATGAACGCGTGGCTCACTGGCATAGGGTTCTAAAGCCGCACAGACCATAGACGGGCCCATATGCGAGCCGCCGATACCAATGTTCACTACATCCGTAATTCTTTTCCCCGAATAGCCTCTCCACTCACCGCTGCGTAAGGCTGTGGTGAATTGGCGCATTTGAGCCAGCACGCGACGCACGTCGGGCATCACATCACGCCCAGCCACCATTACCGGGGCATCAGAACGGTTGCGTAAGGCGCTATGCAGCGCAGGGCGATTTTCAGAACTGTTGACAGGCTCCCCCACAAACATCTTTTCAATCCACGCGGGCAACTGTGCTTGCTGAGCCAAGGCCAACAATAAGGACATGGCGTCATGGTCTAGATGATTTTTAGAGTAATCGAGCAAGATGCCGCAAGCGCGCAAAGAGAATTTTGAGAAGCGTTCGGGGTCTGCGGCGAAACGTTGGGGCAAAGAGGTCTGAACCACATGTGCGTGGTGGCCTGCTAACGCTTGCCAAGCGGTTGTGCGGGTAAGACTGCTCATTGGGCCTCCGTTACAGAATCTAGTGCGTAAGGCTTCATGCGGTAATCCAGCGCGGCACCTTTACGCGCACGCCCATGCACATAACTCTTAACCTCTTTGGCAGTTAGCGCTGCCGTCACCTCTGTATTAGAACGGTTATGCCCATGGATGGTAAGTCCTTGCAACGTGATTAGCGCCACCGCTTGCAGCTTCTCGGCCCGATCCAACCCCATTAGAATAACACCACGCCCACGCGGCATGATTTTCACTTCATCCAATGAAAACACCAGCAAGCGACCCTTAGCGGACAGAGTCGCCACATGGGTGGCACGGGATGCCAGCAACGCTGGGCGAATGGGTTCCTCATTTTCTTCTAATGTCATAAAGGTCTTGCCTGCCTTCACGCGGGAGAGTAAGTCCTCTGTGGTCACCAAGAAACCAGCGCCTCCAGAGCCCGCCACCAAATAGCGAAGGCCGGGCATGGCGGATATGAGTTGAGACACCCGTACACCGGGCTGCATATCCACCAAGGTGGTAATGGGCACACCATCCCCGCGTCCACCGGGCAATTCGGATGCACGAATGGTATAAGCGCGCCCGCGGGTATCCAACATCACCAACGAATGAATGGTGCGCGTTTCAATCACCGCCAAGGCAGAATCGCCGGCCTTGAAATTGAGTTGTGTGGCCTCCAAGCCATGGCCCTGGCGGGAGCGAATCCAACCATTGCGCGACAGTGTCACGGTAATCGGTTCGTCCAGTACGGTAGGCGCCACCACAGCCTCATCCACCGCTTCAATCAAGGTGCGCCGGGCATCCCCATACAGCTTCATGTCTGCTTCTACTTCGGCAATGATAAGTTCGGTGCGCGCCACTTGGTCGGTTAAAATATGTTGTAGCGACTTTCTCTCAACCCGTAAGGCCTTCAAGTCTTTTTCTATTTTAATGCCTTCCAAACGCGCCAACTGACGCAAGCGTATTTCTAAAATATCTTCCGCTTGAATCTCGCTTAAACCAAACTTGGCCATCAAGTCTGTTTTGGGTTCATCAGACTCACGAATCACGCGGATCACTTTGTCGATACTCAGTAACGCCAATTCACGGCCTTCCAAGATATGAATACGGTGATCCACTTCATTTAAGCGGTGGCGCGTCCGGCGCACCACGGTCTCAAAACGGAAATCAATCCATTCACTCACAACATCTTTGAGATTTTTTTGGCGTGGACGTCCATCACGACCCAACATCACCAAGTTAATAGATAAGCTCGACTCTAGGCGCGTGTTCGCCAACAGCAGATTCATGAATTCTTGTGGATCTTGGCGGCTGGATTTGGGCTCGAACACCAAACGCACGGGCGCATCTTTATCCGATTCATCGCGCACCAAATCCAAAGCTCCCAACAACAAGGCTTTGAGATTAGATTGCTCAGGCGTAAGTGCTTTCTTCCCTTCGCGCGCTTTGGGGTTAGTCGCCTTCTCCACATCTTCCAGTACTTCACGGGTGGATACACCGTGCGGCAATTCAGTGACCACGATGCGCCATTGACCACGGGCTTGGTCTTCCACAATCCATCGGGCGCGAGTTTTGAGAGTGCCTCGACCGGTGGTGTAGGCATTGGTAATCTCGGCCGCGGAAGAAGTAATCTGACCGCCCCCGGGAAGGTCTGGGCCCTTAATAATCTTAAGGAGTTGCGTAAGACCAAGCTCGGGGTTACGCATCAGCGCAATCACAGCTTTGCTCACTTCCGTTAAATTGTGGGACGGAATTTCTGTGGCCATGCCCACACCAATCCCAGAAGCGCCATTGAGTAACACCAAGGGTAGGCGTGCGGGCAATAAGCGCGGCTCATTAAAAGAACCGTCGTAATTGGGGCCAAAGTCAACGGTATCCCGATCAATTTCAGCCAGCAGCAATTCCGCTAAGGGTGTTAAACGACATTCCGTGTAACGCATGGCTGCCGCCCCATCTCCATCTCGACTGCCAAAGTTACCTTGACCATCAATTAGTGGGTAGCGCAATGTGAAGTCCTGCGCTTGACGTACCAGTGCGTCATAGGCCGCGGTATCGCCATGCGGATGATACTTACCAATCACGTCCCCCACCACACGGGCAGACTTCACATGGCGCGCGGGGCGATACAGCCCCAATTCATGCATAGCAAATAAAATGCGGCGCTGCACAGGCTTTTGCCCATCCGACACATCGGGCAGCGCGCGGCCCATGACCACACTCATGGCGTACTCAAGATAGCTGCGTTCTACAAATACAGATAAATTGTGATGGTCTTCTTCGCCGTTATTATTTTTAGTACTTTTAGCGCGCGGAATTTTGGCTGTCGCGCTCTCACCCTCCGGCGAAAATAAATCACCGGTTAGTTCATCCGGGGTATCCGGTATAGCCTTACTGCTGGGGTTTTTGCGGGTAGTCATTAAATATCCACCTCAACGTCCGAGCCATGTTGCTCCATCCATTCCCGGCGCGCACTGGCTTCCCCTTTGCCCATTAAGCGAGAAAACACCAAGCTCGCTTCGGCGCGTTCGGTCTCTATCACGCGCACCGGCAATACGCGGCGCGTTTCAGGGTTCATGGTGGTTTCCCACAACTGCTCGGGGTTCATTTCACCCAAACCTTTAAATCGGCCCACGGACCAACTGCCCGCGCGCACCCCTTCTTTGGTAAGACGCTCATCAATGGCCGCCAACTCCGTGTCATCCAAGGCGTAGAGTTTGCGCATGGGACGCTTGCCGTGCGGAGGAACATCAATACGATACAACGGGGGGCTTGCCACACACACATGACCCCCTTCGATAAGCTTGGGAAAATGCATAAAGAAAAGGGTCAGCAACAACACCTTGATATGGCTGCCATCCACATCGGCATCGGACATAATAATAATGCGTTGGTAACGCAGTCCCGTCATATCCGGACTGTCATTGGGGCCGTGAGGGTCCACACCCACAGCCACCGCGATGTCGTGAATTTCTGTATTGGCAAATAAGCGGTCGCGGTCCACCTCAAAGGTGTTGAGCACCTTACCGCGCAACGGCAAAATGGCTTGCGTTTGTTTGTTGCGTGCCAACTTGGCGGAGCCTCCAGCAGAATCTCCTTCCACCAGAAAAATTTCTCGCTCTTGTATATTGTCTGATTCGCAATCAGTAAGCTTACCAGGCAACACGGCCACACCACTGCCCTTGCGCTTTTCCACCTTTTGCCCAGACTTCATGCGTGCCATGGCTTGGCGCACCACCACATCGGCAATTTTCTTGGCCCATTCCACATGGCCATTCAGCCACACTTCTAGAGGGTCACGCACCATACTGGCCACCAGCTTTAAAGCATCACGACTGGTGAGTTTTTCTTTGGTTTGCCCTTGAAATTGTGGGTCCAGGATGCGTGCGGAGAGCACATAGTGCAGCCTTGAGGAAACATCTTCCATTTGAAGGCGCACACCACGTGGCAACAATCCATGATGCTCAATGAATGATTTCACCGCCTCAAACACCCCGGTGCGCAGGCCCGCTTCATGAGTGCCGCCCGCGGCGGTGGGGATAAGGTTGACATACGATTCGCTCAAGCCTCCCGTATTATCAAACCAGGCAAACGCCCAAGCAGCTCCCTCTCCTTCGGCAAAGGTATCTTGATCGGCATTCTTCTCAATCACGCGCGAACCGGTAAAGATGGGGGCCACAGGCTCTTCATCTCCGGCCAGCTCTTCCAAATAGCCTTTCAAGCCCTCAGGGTATTGCCAGGTGCGTGTGGGGTTGGCCAAATCACGCTCCACATTCAGCACCACATGCACACCCGGCAGTAACACCGCCTTGGCGCGCAACACGCGTTCCAGCTCGGGCAGGGACACATGAGGGGAATCGAAATAGCGTGGGTCGGGTGTAGAGCGCACCACAGTGCCGGTATCCGCCACGTCGCAACTGCCTATGGTTTTAAGCTTTTCCAAAACAAAGCCATCGGCAAACACAATGTGATGAATTTTGCCGTCACGCTTTACGGTAACCTCTAAACGTTTGGAGAGTGCGTTGGTCACCGACACCCCCACTCCATGCAAGCCACCTGAAAAGGCATAAGCCCCCTCGCCGTCACGCTTATCAAACTTTCCCCCCGCATGTAGGCGGGTAAACACCAACTGCACCGTGGGTTCTTTTTCTTCAGGATGCATGCCCACCGGGATGCCGCGGCCATTATCCTCTACACTCACCGAACCATCGTTGTGCAAAGATACCTCAATGCGCGTGGCATAGCCCCCTAAGGCCTCATCTGCGGCGTTATCGATGATTTCTTGCATGATATGGGTGGGATCCTGAGTACGTGTGTACATACCCGGGCGTTCCTTAACAGGTTCTAACCCTTTCAGGACACGAATACTGGATTCCACATAACGGGCTTTGCTCAAAAGACGATATCCTTACAGTGAACCAGAGGGCTACTGCCCAATTTATAAATATGGATGCGAATGATCGCATCATTGGCGCTAATCGCCAAGTTTTGGACCAATTATGACCCCAGAATGGGATGTTCTGATTATCGGCAGCGGTTTTTCTGGGCTGGCCATGGGGCGCCAGCTGCAACGCCAGGGGCGGCTGCGTTTCCAAATTTTGGAGCAAGCAGAGCGCCTGGGTGGCACTTGGCGCGATAACCGCTATCCCGGCTGCGGCTGCGATGTGCCCTCCCACCTCTACTCCCTCTCTTTTGCCCCTAAAATTCAATGGCAGCGACATTACGCCGATCATGGCGAGATTTGGCAGTATTTGGAAGAAGTGAGTCAACCGCTGCAGCCTCACATTCGTCTTGGGGCGTGCATGACCGAAGCGCACTACGATGCCCGTGAAAATATGTGGACAATCACCTTGCAATCAGGCGAGATGCTCACCACCCGCATTTTGGTGGCGGGATTGGGTCCGCTAACGCGCCCCTTTATTCCCTCTATTCCCGGGCTGGAACTCTTTAAGGGCTCCACTTTCCATTCCGCGCAATGGCCCGCCCAGGCGGACCTTCAATGCAAACGGGTGGCCGTGGTGGGAACCGGTGCCTCCGCTATTCAAATAGTGCCGGCGATTGCTGCACAGGTGGCGCAACTCACGGTATTTCAGCGCACCGCCCCATGGGTGGTCTCTAAGAGCGATCATGCTTACGGCCCTTGGGCGCAATGGTGTTTCCGCTCTTTACCAGGTTGGCGTTGGCTGTATCGTGCCGGACTTTACGCCAACCGCGAGTTGGTGGGGCTGTCTTTTATTTTTCCACGGCTCATGGGTATAGCTGAGGGTATGGCGCGCCGTTCGCTTAAACGCGAGGTTACTGATCCGCTACTGCACGATCAACTGACACCCCATACCCCCATGGGATGCAAACGCATCATGCTCTCCGATGACTATTACACCGCGCTACAACGCCCCAACGTCACGCTCGTCACGTCCGCCATCCACAGGGTCACTACCGACGCTGTGGTCACCGCGGACGGGGTTACCCATCCCGTGGAGGCCATTATTTGGGCTACAGGGTTTTTTCACACGCAAACACCAGAGCACCCGATCATTACCAGTAATTGGGGTCAGACCCCCGCTTCTACAACTGCTTGGGGTCTGACCCCAATTGCCCCAATTACCCTGAAAGAGATGTGGAAAACACGACGCGCTGCTTATAATGGCTCTGTGGTAGCCGGGTTCCCTAATTTATTTTTACTGACAGGTCCTAACAGCGGCCTAGGGCATAACTCCATCGTATTCATGATTGAGGCTCAGGTGCATTGGGTAATGCAAGCCCTGCGCGTGATGAAGCGTGAAGGCGCACAATCCGTGGCGTTACGCCCTGAGGTTTATGATCGCCATGTGTTGGAAATGGAGCAACGCTCTCGCACAACAGTGTGGAAATCCGGTTGCAAAAGCTGGTATCTGGATGAGCACGGTTACAACAGCGCCTTATGGCCTGGGTTATCCTTGGAGTTTTGGTGGCGTACACGGCGCTTTAGAGAACAAGATTTTATTTTAAGTTAAAAACCTATGAGCAAATCGTTAAACACATTAAGCGCCAGCGTATTGGTACGCCGATTGCAGCTTCGCGACATTAGCGCAGAAGCACTGCTGCGAGATTGCTTAGAACGCATTGATGCGCGCGAGAACGTGGTGCGGGCTTGGGCGTTTTTAAACCGCACGGCAGCATTAGAACGCGCGCGCGCGCTGGACCGTGGTGCCGTGACTGGTTTGCTGCACGGCTTGCCCGTGGGTGTAAAAGATATTATGGATACCGTGGATATGCCCACGGCTTATGGGTCACCCATTTACGCCGACCATCAAAGCGTTTGGGATGCAGCATCTGTGGCGCTGACGCGACGTGCTGGCGCGGTTTTATTGGGTAAAACCGTTACCACAGAATTTGCGGTGTTTCACCCAGGTCCTACCACCAACCCTCATAACCCACTGCATACGCCCGGCGGTTCCTCCAGTGGCTCGGCTGCGGCCGTGGCAGACCATATGGTGTCCTTGGCCTTTGCCACACAAACCGGTGGGTCTATTATTCGCCCCGCCGCCTATTGCGGCATTGTGGGCTATAAACCCAGCTTCAATACCCTGCCCCGTGCCGGTGTAAAACCTTTGGCTGATTCACTGGATACCGTGGGTACGTTTTCGCGCAGCGTGGAAGATGCAGCCCTCTTGGCCGCTGCCGCCAGCGGGTTACAACACTTATTATTAACCCCCGCTTCCAACGAGCGCCCACGCGTGGGCTTATGCCGCACATGGGAATGGGATGAATGCGACGATTCACAAAAAAACGCATGGCTATCCGCCGGTGCGCTGCTCACGCAGCAAGGGTTTATGGTGAGGGAAATTTCATTGCCTGAGCACTTTAAAGGATTGGCACACGCGCAATACCAAGTGATGCTGCGCCAACAGGTGCAATCCTTGGCGTTTGAGCGCATTCATCACGCTGCGCAACTAAGCCCCAATTTACAATCCATTTTGCAACAAGGTGAGGCGGTGAGCGATACAGATTATATGCAAGCGCACGTTCTTATTCGCCAATGTCAGCAGGCCTTCCCTGATGTATTTAAGTCTGTGGATGTGTTGTTGGTTCCCAGCGTAACCGGTGAAGCACCACTGGGCCTTAAGAGTACCGGCAACCCCATTATGAATCGCATTTGGACAGCCCTGCACGGCCCCGCTATTACCTTGCCTTGGGGGATAGGCCCCGCAGGACTGCCCACCGCCGTGGCGCTAGTGGGTTTGGTGGGAAGTGATCGCCAAACGCTGTTGGCCGCACAAGCTGTGGAACGGGCATTGGCACAACAATACCCCTACCCTAAGCCCATCATTTCATGAGGCGCGACACCCTTCTCATCACATTGGCCGTGGGGGTCACGCTGGCCGTGGCCATAACGGTTATGGCCGATAACAACGCCACCCAACCCAGCCCTCACGATGCCAATGGGTTTCACAATCGGTACATCGATTCTGCACCTCATAGCAGTTTTATTCGTTGGCAATGGGACCGTTTGTGGAATGGCACTCCCAAACCACCACAGGAAGCACTGGCGCCTGTAACGCCGGATCTGGATTTCATTACCCATAACCAAAACGTGACCGCGGTCACTTGGGTGGGGCATGCCACCATGCTGTTGCAAGTGGATGGGCTTAACATTCTTACGGACCCCATGTTCTCCGACTACGCCAGCCCACTCCCCCCCTTCGGCCCGAAGCGTTATCAGAAGCCGGGTTTGGCACTTACCGAGTTGCCGCATATTGACGTGGTGGTGATTTCTCACAATCATTATGACCATATGGACTTACCCAGCCTGCGTGCATTGGCCACCCAAGCCGGCGGGGCGCCGCAGTTTTTTATTCCCTTAGGCAATGGGCCTTGGTTTAAAGACAATATTCCCGGCAGCGTTTTAGAGGGCCCTGCGCGCAACGTGCATGCCTTCAATTGGGGTGACCATGGCGTTGTGCAAGGCCATACAGCAAATCTAGAACTTTATTTTTCGGCGGTTCAACATTGGTCTGCCCGTACCCTCTGGGATCGCAACCAAACTTTATGGGGCAGTTGGGCGTTGCTCCATCCGCGTTTTCGTTTTTGGTTTTCAGGGGATTTAGGGTACTCTAAAGACGTGGTGGATATTGGTGCGCAATTTGGTCATTTTGATTTGGCCGCCATTGCCATTGGGTCCTACGAACCCCGTTGGTTTATGAGTCGCTCTCATGTAAACCCAAGTGAAGCCATACAAGTTATGGAAGACATTCACGCCAGTCAGGCCATTGGTATTCATTGGGGCACCTTTCAAATGAGCGATGAACCCCTGGATCAACCACCGCACGATTTGCAAACCGCATTGCAAGAGCATGGAATACCCGCGCAACGTTTTACAGTACTGCGCCAAGGCGAAACGCGTCAATACCCCAACTAACATGCTAGCGCCCATAACAAGACAACGACAAACAAATCATGACTTCATTGCACTTTGATAGCGCAGCATTGGCACAACAACTAGGCGTTGCATTTTCCGATCACCAACAAATTGCGCTACCCGAGGCGTTAATCCCTAAAACACGCAGCGCAGCGTATGCCGCGCAAGAAGCGTTGGTTGCCCAGTTAGGGGGTAACGTGCAAGCCTGGAAGGTAGGAACCGCGATGACGGCAGGCGATGTGCAAGGCTCACCCATTCCCGCATTGTGCGTTCATGAATCACCCGCTGAAGCAACGCTTGATCATTACCCCGTATGCGGATTGGAATTGGAAGTCGCCTTTCAGTTTTCGCAATCATTTCCTGCTCGCGCCGCCCTCTACAGTGAAACAGAAGTGTTGTCCGCCCTGTCCATGATGGCAGCCAGTATTGAGATTGTGGCCAGTCGCTTGCAAGGGTGGCCCGATCAAGAAGCTCTTTTAAAACTGGCCGATCTACAAAACCATGGCTTACTGGTATTGGGGCAAGCGGTACCTTATCGCGCCAATTTTCCATACCTACAGCCTGCGTTATCTTTTATATTTAACGGCCACAGCATTGCTATTCATCCTGCCGCCAACCCTGCAGGTGATCCGCGCGGGTTACTGACGCCTTTCATCAATCAATGCATGCAGCGCGGCTTGCCCGTGCAAGCCAGACAATGGGTTAGCACAGGGAGCTACTCGGGAATTTATTTTGCCCGGCAAGCGGGCACAGCCCTAGGTGCAATTGAGGGTTTGCCTGAAGTGGTTTTGAGATTGGCCTAGACCAAAATTCGGTGCTTAGTTAATGCCCAGAACCTTTTGCCGCTTTCTGTGGGAAAAGAAAAATGATGCTGACGATGATTATCAATAATGCCGCAGATGCAGAATAGCGGCTGAGTGCAAGGCCGCCTTGGTTTAATGGCTTATCCAGAAAGTCGCCTACTACAGCGCCCAGTGGCCTGGTGAGTATGAAAGCGGCCCAGAAAAGAGTGGTTTTAGAAATTTTTGTCCATAAGTAAGCCGCCAGCACAACCAGCAATAAACCACTAAAAACAACTGCACCGCCACCATACCCAAGCCCTGCCGTGTCAGCCGTCCAATCTCCCAATGCTGTACCCAAGGTTTGAGAAAACATAATGGTTACCCAATAAAACATTTCTTCTTTCGCAGAGCTTATGGTGTTTGTTGAAACAGATCCAAAGATTTTATACCAGATGACCAAAGATAAGATGAGAAGCGTAAACAACAGAGTGGTTCCACCGGTATACCCAATCCCGAGAGATCGGTCTGCATAATCAGCAAGGGTTGTTCCTACTGTTGTGGTGGCAATAATGGTGGCCCAGTAGAGGAGTGGGTGAAAGCGCTTGGCTTTAATTTGAGTAATGACTGCAACAAGAAACACAGATGCAAAAATAACGGTCCCGACCAGATAGCCGAAATTCATGGACATGGACACGGCATCCCCACCGGTTTCACCTAAGGTGGTGGCAAAAATCTTTATGATCCAAAAAACAAGGGTAACTTGTGGAACTTTGCTCAATGCCTGATGGGTGGTGTGGCTCATTACAGAATGATTCGCCTTATTTTAACCAATGAGTGTTTGGATAATACTGTGATGCGGCGTTACCAATCCCCACCTAAGGCGCGCACTAAGCCTACGTCAGCTTGCATGCGTTGTACCACAATACCCAATTGTGCTTGCTCGGTGCGCAGCTTAGCATTCTCGGCATCAATCACTTCCAAGTAGCTAACCGCGCCCTCTCGATAGCGATTCATAGCCAAATTATAGGTATGACGAGCGGCCTCAGTGGCGCGCGATTGAGATTCGTTTTCTTCCCCAAGGTAATGCAGTAACGAGAGGTTGTCCTCCACCTCTTTAAAGGCATTCAGCACCGTCAACCGGTATTGTGCTGTCGCCTCTTGGGTTCTGGCACTGGCCTGCTGAACCACAGCCTCACGGCGGCCGGCATCAAAAATACTAAAAAATGCCAAAGGGCCTAGAGACCAAAAGCTATTGGGCGTGGATATTAAGTTTGCACCTCCCAGATTTTGAAAGCCGCCCTCCGCGCCTAAATATAGGGTTGGGTAGAATGCGGCGCGGGCCACGCCAATGTCTGCGTTGGCTGCCATGACACGCCGTTCAGCAGAAGCCACATCGGGGCGACGCTGTAGAACGGCAGAGGGAACCGTTACAGGTGCCTCAGGGTAAGCGGCCACAAGTGGCGCTGGTGTTACTGTAAAACTTGAGGCCGGTTCGCCTAACAATGCGGCGATGGCGTGCTCGTTTAAAGACCGCCGCGACTGGGCGTGGGTTTTCTGAGCACGTGTTTCTTCCAAAAGGGTTTGCGAGCGTGCCACATCAAGACCAGAAACCACTCCCTCATCATGGAGGTGCCCAACCAGAACCGCTTGACGCTCATAAGCGCTGATGGAGTCGGCTAACAACACAATCTGCGAATCCAACCCACGCAACTGAATATAGGAATTAGCCAACTGGGCATGCAGACTTAAACGAACGGACTCGACGTCTGCTGCGCTGGCTTCGGCCAAACCTTGGGCGGAAGCCACGGCGCTGCGTACACGCCCCCAAAGATCTAATTCATAATTCAAACCCGCTTGTAAGGTAGCGGCTCCATATACATTGGGTTGATTAGCGCCACGCAGGGGCCTGTTAGCGGACTGACGATTGGTTGCAAATGCGCCCCCCGCATCCAGCTCAGGCAATTCTCTGGCACTTTGTCCAGCAAACAATGCTTCTGCCTGATCGTGGCGCGCGAGGGCCGCAACCAATTCCAAGCTGCCTGTATCCAAACGCCCTTCTAAAGAGTCTAATACCGGATCCTTAAACCCCTTCCACCATTCACCACGCGGCATTTGGTCCGCGGGATGGGCTAGGTGCCACGGCCCATCTTCTTTAAAGGCCTCCACTACAGGAGTTTTCGGCTTGATGTAATCGGGAATAAGTGAGCAGCCGGTAAGGCTGACCAACAATCCCAATAGGCTGATTTTTAAAATCTGTTTCACGGTTTATTGGTCCCGCCAGCAGGGGCGGGGGTAGCTGGTGCTGCGGGAGCAGCAGGAGCGCTGATGCGCACCAAGTCGCCGTCTTCCAAGGAATCAGGGGGGTTATCCACCAATCGATCCGTGGGCACTATGCCGGAGAGTATTTCAATTTCCGTGCCAAAATCCCGCCCAACTATTACGGTTTTTAATTTCACATGATTATCTGACTGCACCAGCGCCAATTGAACGCCTCCTTTGCGCAAAATTAATGCGCTGGCAGGAACTCGCAGAAGGGTTGTATTTTCTGCAAGATTAAATTCAACCTCGGCATAACTTCCAGGCGTAAGAAGCCCCTCCTTATTATTCACCGCAAGCTCTGCCAATAAGGTGCCGGAACTGCCGCTAATGGCACCCGAAGTTCGTTTTAAGACCGCAGTAAATTTCTGGTCAGGATGCTCGGGTACCGTAATAGTGGCCTTTAGCCCTGGTTTTATTTTTTGGCTATAGCTTTGTGGTACAGGTACAAATAAGCGCAGCGTATCTACACTGGCTAAGCTAAACAATTCTGCCCCACTACCGCCAGAAATTAACGCCCCAACATCGGTTTTACGTGCGGTGATCACCCCATCGAAGGGGGCGACCACACGCTTAAAAGTTTCAAAGTCCTCAATACGACCCACGTTGGCGCGCGCAGCGTCTACCGCAGCTTTTCGTGCGGCAAGATCAGCCAACTTCTCATCGGCGGCTTGCTGTGAAACAGAATCGCTGGCCAACAAATTTTTCCAACGACGCGCGGTAACTTCAGACAATTGCTGGTTAGAAACGGCGCTTACCAAGTCAGCACGCGCTTGATCCAGTTGGTGGTCTAATTCGGGAGTATCAATTTCAGCCAATAACTCGCCTTTTTTTACATGAGCGCCGATGTCATGGGACCATCGTTTTAAATAACCATTCACCCGCGCCAAAATGGGCGCCTCCATGAAGGGCTGCAAGTTACCAGGTAAAGTCAGCGTGCTGCTGGCGCCGCCTGCATGCGGGCTAACAATCCCTACCGAGGGAACGGTTTGCTCTTGCGTCCACTGTTTCACATTGCTCGCACTGCGTTGACGAATCACCAGTCCCACAACAGCTACCAACACAGCCACACCCAACACCTTGGCACCCATGCGCACCCATGCGTGCGCGCCTTCTGCTTTTCCATTAGGCTCTTGGTTTGGATTAAGAGGCATGAACTTCTCCTGAAGAATTCGTTTCATCTGTTTCATTAAAGGTGTCACGGGCATGAACCCAGCTAAACACCACAGGCACAAAGAGTAAAGTGGCCACAGTGGCAAACAGTAACCCACCAATCACCGCGCGGCCCAGGGGCGCGTTCTGCTCGCCGCCTTCACCAATCCCCAAAGCCATGGGGGCCATACCAATAATCATCGCCAAGGCCGTCATCAATACAGGACGGAAACGCGAGAAGCCCGCCTCAATAGCGGCACGCGTGGAATTGTGGGTTATGGCCAAACGCTCACGAGCAAAACTCACCACCAAAATGCTGTTGGCAGTGGCCACACCCATACACATAATCGCACCCGTTAGGGCCGGCACTGAAAGCGTGGTAAAGGTAACAAAGAGCATCCACACAATGCCCGCCAAAGCCGCGGGCAATGCTGTAATAATAACGAAAGGGTCTAACCAAGACTGAAAATTCACCACAATGAGTAAGTAAATCAATACGACAGCGGCCAACAAGCCAAATAATAACCCAGAGAACGCGGTCTCCATAATGGGCATCTGACCTCGTAATTCCACTGTGGCGCCCTTAGGAAGATCAGCTTTTTTCTTATCAATGACCGCATGAATATCACTCGCCACAGAACCCAAATCACGTCCCTGAATGGCCGCGTAGATGTCAAAAGCGGGTTGAATGGCGTAATGGGTAATCACCGCATCACCGGTGTCGCGGCTGATGGTTGCCAATCCACCCAATACTTGTAAGCCGCCAGCCCCTTTAGCAGTGATGGGTATATTTTCCAAAGCCGAAAGAGTGTCCGTGCGATATTGCGGCGTTTGCACCACGATGGGGTAAGACACCCCGTTGCGAGGGTTCAACCAAAAAGTGGGGGCAATCTGACCGCTACCAGATAAAGTAGCCACCAAATTATTGGTCACGTCTCGCTCTGTCACGCCCAATTCTTGTGCGCGGGAACGGTCCACAGACACGTTAAGCTGCGGATAATTACTGGCTTGCTGAATCCGCACATCCGCCACACCGGATATCTTTTGCACCTCGCGTTGCAAGCTTTCGATGTACTTAAGGTTAGCGTCGTGATTGGGACCCTTGATTTGAATATCGATAGGGGCCGGGGCACCAAAGTTTAAAATTTGACTAACGATATCTGCAGGCAAAAACGCAAAAGAAACCCCGGGGAATTGCTGTGGCAAAGTAGTGCGCAAGGACTTTACCATCTCGTCGGTAGGCCCATGACCCTCATTAAGGGTAATGAGAATGTCACCATCCTGTGGGCCAATAGTGCCGGAATTACTAAACGATAAATTAATACCGCTTACTGACAGGCCTATGTTATCTACCAAGCTAGCCAACTGTTTCTGGGGAATTTGATGGCGAATTTCCGCTTCAATTTTATCGAACAAGCTTGCCGTTTCTTCCACGCGCGTACCCATAGGGGCGCGGATATGCATCTTAATTTGACCCGAATCTACGGCGGGGAAAAAGTTTCTGCCTAAAAACGGCACCAACAGAAAAGAGGCCAGGACAAGTCCCATAAAGAGCGCTATGAAAGTGGGCCGGGAATTGACGGCGCGCTCTAACAGAGTTTTGTAGCGATCACGAAATGCAGAGAATTTATTTTCAAAACCACGCTGAAAGCGAGTCAATACAAATTTAAGTTGCTGTGGATAAGCGCGCAAACGATGAGTTGGATTCATGACCCATTCATGATGCAGTGACGCGTGGTGATCGGCGGTATGTGGCTTTAATAGGTAGTTGGCTACGGTGGGCACAAACGTGCGCGACAAAATAAAGCTGGCCACCATGGCAAACACCACCGCCTCTGCCATAGGTACAAATAAGTAACGCGACACCCCGGTAAGAAAAAACATCGGGATAAACACAATGCAGATACTTAGCAATGAAACAAAGGCAGGAGTGACAATTTGCTTGGCGCCATCCAGAATAGCCGTAGTAACAGGTTTACCCTGTTCTAAGTGCCAGTTGATGTTTTCAATAGTCACAGTGGCATCATCCACCAAAATACCCACCGCTAGCGCTAGGCCGCCTAAGGTCATGACGTTTAGGGTTTCGCCAATGGCAGAGAGCATCACAATGGACGAGAGGACGGCCAACGGAATGGAGGCGGCAATAATAACTGTGGAGCGCCAGCTGCCTAAAAACAATAAAATCATAAGACTGGTCAATGCGGCGGCAATAATGCCTTCACGCACTACGCTGGAAACCGCGCCTTCCACAAACAAAGATTGATCCCCGACGGTTTCTAAGCGCAAGTCTTTGGGTAGGGTTTCTTTTAAATGCGGAATAATATCTTTAACACCTTGAATAATATCAAGTGTGGATGCAGAACCATTCTTTAATACCGTCATTAATACTGAATGCGCACCATCCACCCGCACAATATTAATCTGGGGTGGGTAACCATCACGTACATGAGCCACATCTCTTAAAAAGATCGTCACGCCCTTGGCTTGTTTAATCGGTATATTATTCAGCGCCTCAAACTCGTCAGGGCTATCGTTTAGTTTGACACTGTATTCAAATTTTCCGATCTTTTGCGTACCGGCGGGCAGAATTAAATTCTGTGCGGCCAACGCATCGCTGACGTCACTAGGCGAGAGCCCCTTAGATTGAAGAGCCTGCGGATCCAAATCAATTTGGATTTGACGAACTTTTCCGCCATACGGTGATGGAATAGCGCTACCAGCCACGGTAGCCAATTGAGGGCGTATAAAGTTTTGCCCTAAGTCAAAAAGACGTTGCTCAGAAAGCGTGGGGCTAGATAGCGCAAGCTGCAAGATGGGAACGGTGGCCGCGTTGTAATTGAGAATAAGTGGTGGCGTTATGCCAGGAGGCATTTGCTTTAATACGGTTTGCGAAATGGAGGTAACCTGGGCTGTGGCCGTGCGAATGTCCACCGTCGGCTGAAAAAATATTTTAACGATGCCATAACCGGGCAAGGACTGCGACTCAATATGCTCAATATCGTTGACGGTAGAACTCAGCGAGCGCTCATAGTAGTAAACCACACGGCCAGCCATATCCTCTGGCTGCATGCCGGTATAACTCCACACCACGCTGATCACAGGAATACGAATATCGGGAAAAATATCGGTGGGGGTACGCAGAGCAGCCAGCGGCCCAAAAATAAGAATAAGCAGTGCCAACACCATAAAGGTGTAGGGTCGGCGCAGTGCTAGCTTGACCAACTCCAACATTCGAATGTATTTCCTTGGCGATATTCTAAGGTTGCAGAATTATGCATTAATTTAGCGTGTAGGTCAGGCGTCTGTTTGTTATTTACACTTTGTTACGCGATGGGGTTTGGGTATTTGGAGGCGGGGGTCGGAATCGAACCGGCGTAGACGGCTTTGCAGGCCGCTGCATGACCACTCTGCCACCCCGCCAAATAAAGGGTGTTTGTAAAAAACGAAAAGGGGAAACGGCTAACGCCTTTTCCCCTAATACGATGGAGCGGGAGACGAGGCTCGAACTCGCGACCTCAACCTTGGCAAGGTTGCGCTCTACCAACTGAGCTACTCCCGCACGAAGTCAAACATTTTAACGGTTCTATTCAAAGCCGTCAATTCAGTGAAGATCATCCCCATCAGTCACTCCCGCATCTATGGCCACGCGCAGGTAATAGGCCATGGAAACGAGGGTTAATAATGCAGCAATCCACAGGGCAATAGAGCCAATCATATGGCAATCAACCACCTCAAAGAGCAGCTTATCGTAGAGCAAAAAGGGGATGGCAATCATCTGGGCAATGGTTTTAACCTTACCTAGGGTAGAAACAGCCACATTGGCACTTTTGCCAATTTGCGCCATCCACTCGCGCAAGGCAGAAATAGTAATTTCGCGGCCAATGATCACCAGCGCCAACACAGATGGGGCGCGCTGCAAGTCTACCAACACAATTAAGGCGGCCATGACCATGAGCTTATCGGCCACAGGGTCTAAAAAGGCGCCAAAAGCAGTGGTTTGGTTCCATTTACGGGCCAAATATCCGTCAAATGCGTCGGTAATGGCCGCCGCCACAAAAATACCCGCCGCAGTAAGGCCTGCAGTAGGCATAGATAGCCAACGGTCTGGAAAATACATCACCCACACAAAAAGCGGGATCAGCGCCAAGCGAATGAGGGTAAGAATGATGGGGATATTGAACACCATGAGGCGATTCTACCTGTTCAATGCAGCTGCTGATAGATCTTGAGGGCTAACGCAGGGCCGATACCGCTTATGGCCGCCAAATCCTCCACGCTGGCGTTCTGTACGCCCCGCAGGCCACCAAACTGCGCCAACAGCTTCTGCCTACGCTTAGCCCCCACGCCCTCCACTGCCTCAAGGCTGGATTGAGTACGTGTCTTAGCCCGTCTGGCGCGATGCCCGGTAATGGCAAACCGGTGCGCCTCATCCCGGATGGCCTGAATGAGATGAAAACCGGGGTTATTCTCTGCCAAATGCAGCTCTTTGCCAGCCTCAGGGAAGATGATGGTCTCAAGTCCAGACTTACGTCCCTCCCCTTTTGCCACCCCCACCATGGGAATATCTTGCGCGCCCAATTCTGTCAGGATGGAAACAGCTTGGTTTAATTGCCCGCGCCCGCCATCAATGAGAATTAAATCCGGTTGCTTGCCATCGCCTGCCATAATCTTTTTATAACGCCGCTCCAGGACATCACGTAGGGCGGCGTAATCGTCTCCTGGTGTAATGCCGGTGATATTGTAGCGACGGTAATCCTCTTTAAAAGGCTGGCCATTTTCAAACACCACGCATGAACCCACCGTGGCTTCACCTTGGGTGTGGCTAATATCAAAGCATTCCATGCGCTGCGGCAACGTGCCAAGACCCAAGGCTTCTTGCAAAGCCGTGACGCGCGCACCTTGGGCGCTCTGTTGTGAGCGACGCTGTTCAAAAGCAAACTGGGCATTTTTATGCGCGCCCATCAGCCAGGCCCGACGCTCTCCATTAGGGCGACACACCACCTGAACCACATGACCACAGCGCTCGCTTAGCAATGTTGCGGTAGTGACTTGGTCTTGTACGTCACTCACAATCAATAATCGTGGAATAACGTCATCAAAGTAATGCTGTGCGATAAAAGCCTCACAAATAGTGGCCGCATCAGCGCCCTGTGCATTGTTTGGAAAAAATGTTTTGTCACCCAAATGCTGACCACCGCGAATCATCACCAGGTTAAGCGCAGCCCCTTCCTCGCTGACGTAAACTGCAATCACATCCACATCGCGCACTTGGGTGGAAGAAACGGCTTGTTTAGACAGCACCTGTTGCATAAGTGCAATACGATCACGCAGATCGGCCGCGGCTTCAAACTCTTGAGCCGTGGAATATTCATTCATTTGACGGCGCAATTCATCTAGAACCTCACTTTCTTTGCCAGACAAAAAACGTTGGGCATTGCGCAAGTCTGCAGCATAATCTTCAGCCGTAATGGCCTTCACACAAGGAGCAGAGCAGCGTTCTATTTGGTGCAGCAAGCAAGCGCGTGAGCGGTTTTTAAAAACCGTGTCCTCACAAGTGCGCAATTTAAACAGTCGCTGCAAGTGATTAATGACTTCGCGCGCTGCCCACACGTTGGGATAGGGTCCAAAATGTTGATGCTGAGCATCAAGCGCCCCCCGATAGAGCCTAATTTGCGGGTAAGGGTGGCGGCTAAGTTGAATGTAGGGATAGCTTTTATCATCTTTAAACACCACGTTAAAGCGCGGATCGAAGCGCTTAATAAGATTGCCTTCCAACAGCAGCGCCTCCGCTTCAGAGGCCGTTAGCGTGACTTCAATCCCATTCACTTGCGACACCATCAGTTGTGTGCGCGAGCTGCTATGGGTTTTCTGGAAATAAGAAGACACGCGGCGCTTCAGGTCGCGCGCCTTACCCACATAAATCACCTCCCCCGCCGCATTTAACATACGGTATACGCCCGGGGTATTAGGTAATGTTTGTATGATCGCGCGATGATCGAAAGCGGTCATGAGGTGTACCCAATTTCTTGTTGTGCTTGATCAAACACCGCATGGAACATCTGTGCGGTAAGGCGCTTTGTTTGGGTGTTGTAGCGACTGCAATGATAACTAGTCAACAGAACATGCCCGCTCGGTAACGTGTAACGTAGGCCGTGGCCAAAGGGGTAATCGCGCAACTTCAATGAAAGCGCTTTTAGAATGGCTTGATGGGAGACCTGCCCCAAGGCGACCACTACGCGCGGGGGCGGTGCAGTGGTGAGCTCCTGTTGCAAATAGGGGTTACAGCGCGCCACTTCTTCGGGTAATGGTTTATTCTGCGGCGGCAAGCAACGCACCGCATTGGTAATGCGGCAATTGGTAAGGGTTAGGCCATCCTGGGGGTCAGCGCCCTGCGGTTGATTGCTAAAGCCCGTGCGGTATAGCGTTTCAAAAAGCAAGATACCTGCATGGTCCCCCGTAAAAGGGCGCCCGGTACGGTTAGCCCCATGCATTCCAGGGGCCAAACCCACCACCAAAAGAGCGGCCTTGGAGTCGCCAAATGACGGTACGGGGGCAGTAAAATAGTCAGGGTGTTGACAAGATACCTCGTCTAAAAAAGAGGCCAAGCGCAGGCACAGACGGCATTCCACCATTAACCCCTTTCATGCACCTCAGGTTGCAAGGTGACATGCTCAATATCATGTTCATCCAACAGCATTTTAAGCGTGCGCTCTAACACCTGCGACCAATTATCCAAACTCGAAATTTCCAAATGGGCGGAAAGCGCCAGCATGCCTGACGCCAAAGTCCAGATATGCAAATCATGCACCGATTGCACCCCTTCTATGGCCAATAGTTTGTCACCCACTTCTTGTAAGGATACGGAGTCAGGAACCCCCTCCATCAGCACATGCACCGCTTCGTTTAAAATACGCAAGGTGGTGTAGAGCATAAGCGATGCCACCACTAACGAGAGGATAGGATCGATGGGCATCCAACCTGTAAACCACACCACCAAACCCGCCACTAAAGCCGCCACAGACCCTAAAAAATCACCCGCCACGTGAATCATGGCCGCACGGGTATTGAGCCCCTTTTCCATTCGGGACAACATTAATCCATTTACGCCATTTAAAATCATACCCAAAATAGCCACGCCAATCACAGGTAACGCATTCACAGCGTGTGGTGATTGGATGCGCGAAATAGCCTCGTACACAATGGCGGCAATCACCGCCAACAACAGCATCCCGTTAAGTAAAGCCGCAATCACTTCAGCGCGTTGCAATCCATAGCTGTGACGCTGGCTGGGCGGACGGTTACCGATCCATACAGCAAAAGAGCCTAACCCCAAGGACAGTGCATCAGACACCATATGCCCAGAATCAGAAATCAGCGCTAAGGAATTGGCCCAAAACCCAACCACCGCTTCAGTTACAGCGAAGATCACTGTAAAGAGTAAGGCCCATAACATTAAACGCGTGGTGGAGGATCGCTGGCGATGGTGCATGTGTCCGGCAGGATCATGATGATTGTGAATATTGCCTCGGACAGTCTGAACCGACCCACGTGGGCGTTGATGGGAATGAGAATGCAGACTCATAAAATATTTAACTCAAAGAATTAATAAAAGGGCGCAAGCACTCTTGTGCCAACTCATATTGCGCCTGACCCACAGCCCTGCTGGGTGCTGGTAAGCTCATCATGCGTGTTAAGCGCTGCGCGCTGGCGGCGTTCCAGTGAAAGCCATCCAACCCTTCCACCAATTCTTGCGCTGCAACAGGGTCGTTACACAACAACACCATATCGCAACCCGCCGTCATGGCCGCTTGTGCACGCTGCGCAGGGCCACCCTCACCCAAAGCCCCTTTCATAGACAGGTCATCGCTAAAAATAACTCCATCAAACCCTAACTGAACGCGCAACACCTGCTGCAACCAGAAGGGTGAAAAACCAGCAGGCTTATCATCCACGGCAGCATAACGAATATGCGCCGGCATAATCGCCTCTAGACCTGAACCCATAAGACGGCGGAAGGGCTCAATATCTTCATGGTCGATTTCTGTAAAGCTGCGCTGGTCCACCGGCAGGTCATGATGGGAATCTGCTTCCACAAAGCCATGCCCCGGAAAATGTTTTCCTACAGCTGGAAAACCGGCTTGATGCAACCCCAAGCAATGGGCTGCTGCCAATTGCGCCACCACATCAGCGTTGCGATGAAAAGCGCGGTTGCCAATCACTGTGCTGCGTCCGAAATCCAAATCCAATACCGGAGTAAATGACAGATCGACGCCGTGCAGGTGCAGTTCCCAAGCCAACACAAACCCAGCAGCCTTGGCCCATGTCAGAGCCTCTTGGGGGCTTGTATTAAAGCGCTCGCCCAAGGCAGCCATGGGAGGCAGCACTGTAAAGCCTGATTTAAAACGCTGCACCCGACCGCCTTCGTGGTCCACCGCAATAATGAGATCGTCCTTAACCGCATGTAATTCTGCAGTTAAAGCTTTGAGCTGTTCTGTGGATGCAAAATTTCGGCTGAATAAAATCACGCCGCCCACACGCGGGTGTGCAACCCACTGCACCTCGTCAGGGGCGAGGGTCAGACCCCGAATGTCCAACATCACCGGACCCATTAGGAATTATTCTCCAACACCACAAAAGCCACCGCCAACTGCTCTTCATCGGTCACACTAACATGGGTGTGGGTAATGCCTTTGGTTTTTGCAAAAGCCTCCAAATCGGCATGCATAGCAATGGTGGGAGCGCCAGCCTCGTTGTGAGCCGTGCCAATTTTGCGCCAGGTTACCGGTGAACGAATGCCCGTACCCATGGCTTTTGAAAAAGCCTCTTTCACAGCAAAGCGTTTGGCCAAATAGCGTGCCGGTTGAGCATGCGCATCAAATCGAAGTAACTCTTGCGGAGTGAGGATTTTTTCAGCGAAGCGGTGGCCGTGTCGCGCAAGAGCATCGCGAATGCGACGCACTTGAACCGTATCCACGCCAATGCCCACAATCATGAAACGGATACGGCGCTGTTAATGAGGGTTTTCATTTCGCGCACGGCGGACTCCCAACCCACAAATAGGGCCTGCGCCACAATGGCGTGGCCGATGTTAAGTTCGCATAAATTGGGCAATGCTGCCACCGATCGGGTATTGTGGTAATTCAAACCGTGCCCCGCGTTTACGCGCAGACCCAGTTGTGTGCCTAAATTCACCGCCTCGCGCAAGCGTTGTAGCTCAACTTTTTGTTCGGATTCAATTTCAAGTTCCGCGTAATGACCGGTATGTAACTCAATCACCGGCGCTCCTGCGGCATGAGCTGCTTCAATCTGCGCTTTATCCGCATTAATAAATAACGACACCCGAATGCCCGCCTCACCCAAACGGTGACAGGCTTTTTTAACACGCTCAAAATGTGTCAGCACATCTAAGCCACCTTCTGTGGTCAGCTCTTGACGGCGCTCGGGCACCAAACAGGCGTCATGGGGTTTTGTTTTAATGGCGATGGCCAGCATTTCATCGGTAACAGCGGTTTCTAGATTCATACGCGTGGTCAGCACTTCGCGTAAAATTTCTAAATCACGGTCTTGAATGTGGCGTCGGTCTTCACGCAGATGCAACGTGATGGCATCAGCCCCCGCGTACTCGGCCAGCAACGCAGCCTGTACCGGGCTTGGGTAGCGCGTGCCGCGTGCTTGGCGCAAGGTGGCAATATGGTCGATGTTAACGCCTAGTTGAATCACAGTAGAGGGAGCTCCTGAATAATGCGTCGCGAATGTAAATCTTGTCCACCCAAGTAATGCCCCAACAAAACCCTCATTAATTGCTTACTCTGGTTTAAAGTACTGATATTTTCATAATGACCGCGCGCCATATCAAGCAAGGTTTTGCCAATAAATTGTACTGTATTACTCGATTGGGCAACCTGTTGGGTAAGACGTACGGGACCTAATTCCACCGCATAGGTGTAATGCGCCTCGGGATCGATAGGACACCGCCCATCCGCCTCATGTGTTAATTGTAAGGCATAACCCAATTCACGCAGCAAATTCACTTCAAAAGCACGCAATACAGGCTCGAAGGGTGCATGGGTGGCCAGTTGCACCAAGGCCTGCTGATACAGTTCAAACAGGTTTTGATGGGGATCGTCGCGTACTAAAAGACGCAACAACAGCTCATTGAGATAAAAACCACAGAATAGTGCAGACCCTTTTAACAACGGAACCCCGCCCTGCCATTCTGCTTGTTTTAGAGTGCGCAATTCACCAGCACCAAACCAGGTGACGCGAAGAGGTTGAAAGGGTTGCAGTAATCCTCGCAGGGCTGAACGCGGGCGCCTGGCTCCTTTGGCCACCAATGGAATACGTCCATGCTCCGCACTGAACAGCTCCACAATCTGGCTGGTTTCACGCCAGGGAATACTGTGCAGCACAAAAGCCGTGCTGGCGGAATGGCGACGCTCAGAGACCATGACCCAACTGTTTAAGAGCGCGTTCATCATCAGACCAACCGCCCTTCACCTTAACCCATAACTCCAGAAACACTTTACCCTCAATCAAGCGCTCAATATCTTGACGAGCGCGGGTCCCGATTTGTTTCAGTTTTTCACCATTGTGACCAATCACGATTGCCTTTTGATTGTCATTTTCCACCAAAATAGTGGCATAAATACGGCGCAGATTGCCTTCCTCTTGGTACTGATCAATCATTACCGTGGTGGCATAGGGCAATTCCTCGCCCAACAGGCGAAACAACTGTTCGCGAATAAACTCGGCCGCTAAGAAGCGTTCACTGCTGTCGGTGACTTCGTCAACACCATATAAAGGGGGTGCTACAGGTAGGCGCGAACGAATTTCAGAGAGCAGTCCACCAAAATTATCGTCATGGCCAGCGCTTAAAGGGATAACAGCTGCAAAACGAGGCTCTTCGCCACATTTTTTAAGGAACGGCAGTAATAAGGAGCGTGGTTTCACCTTATCTATTTTATTAATGACCAATAGGGGTCTGACCCCAACGGGGATGCGGTTCAACACCCATTGATCATCAGTGTTCCAACGCAAGGCCTCAATCACCAATAACACCACATCCACATCGTTTAAAGTGGTGATGATAGAACGGTTCATGGCACGATTCAGGGCATTGCTGAAACGATTTTGGTAACCTGGGGTGTCCACAAAGACAAACTGTACATCAGGTTGTGTAACGAAACCCTTAATCCGGCTGCGCGTGGTTTGGGGCTTATGTGAAGTGATGCTGAGTTTTTGCCCTACCAAATGATTCAGTAACGTGGATTTACCCACGTTAGGGCGCCCTACAATAGCAATGGTACCGCAGCGAAAATCTGGGTTCATGGGGCCCGTGTCAATGGGTTCGCTCATAAAGAAGTGGCCGGTAAGGCATCATAGGCGGCACGTGCGGCCAACTGCTCTGCTACACGACGGCTCTTGCCCTCTCCTTCTGTATGGATTTTAAGCTCATCCACAATACAGGCAATACGAAAGGTCTTATCGTGTGCTTCACCGCGGCTTTCCAACAATTTATAGCGCGGCAAGCTATGGCGCCGCGCCTGAAGCCACTCTTGCAATTGTGTTTTAGAATCCTTTTGCGCCACAGTAGGATTCACTTCTTCTAGCAAAGGTGCCACTAATTGTGTAATAACCACTTCCGCTTTTTCAAAACCACCATCGCGATACACGGCACCCATTATGGCCTCAACGGCATCAGCTAAAATAGATGGGCGCCCTACTCCGCCGCTTTTAAGCTCACCTTCGCCTAAGCGCAACAATTCTCCAATACGTAAATTTTGCGCAATGCGCAACAACGCTTCGCGGTTGACGAGCGCTGCTCGAATGCGACTGAGCTCCCCCTCAGGGTGTTGGGGAAAACGATTAAACACCAATTGCGAGACAGCCAGGTTTAATACGCTGTCGCCTAAGAATTCTAAACGTTCATTGTTGCTCAATCCGCGGCTGCGATGCGTAACCGCTTCCACGGCCAGAGCGCAAGAGTGAAAGGTGTAGCCAATACGCCGCCCCAATTCTTCAGTCAATGTTTGATCCGTGCGTGTCATGATAATCAATAAACCAAAGTACCAATGCGGGTAAAGTCGTTAAAGTTCATCCACACCAACACAGCCTTGCCCACAATATTATCTTCCGGTACAAAACCCCAGTAGCGGCTATCTGAACTGCGATCGCGATTATCACCCATCATAAAATAATGGCCGGCCGGAACGGTGCAAGTGAAGCCATCGGCGGTAACGTCACATCGATCCCGCCCAGGATAATTTTGTACTTGTGAGGGGAATATAGCAGGCTGGTACGGCGCGACGATAATGGCGTGCTTATGAGTTCCCAGCTGTTCTTGAAACTGATCAAACTGAGCCGTATTAAGCGATTCTACCAATTCGCTATAGCTGCCATCAGAAACAGTACTTAGGGTTTGCCCATTGATCGACAAACGTTTGCCTTGATAACTCACAACGTCACCGGGCAGCCCCACCACACGTTTGATGTAATTGGTGGAGGGGTCCGGGGGGTAATGAAACACCATCACTTCACCGCGCTGGGGGTGGCTTAATTCTACAAAAGAATGATTGGTGATGGGCATGCGCAATCCATAAGTGTATTTATTCACCAGAATAAAGTCGCCAATACGCAATGTGGGAATCATTGAACCGGAGGGAATCTTAAACGGTTCGAATAAAAACGAGCGCACCAGAAAAACCGCCAATATCACCGGAAAGAAGCTGCGTGAAATCTCTACCCAAGGGGCTTCAACGGGCGACGTGGCAGTACGATTGCGTAAGCGGAAGGTATTCCACAACACCACCAAACCAGTAAGGGTGCTGGCGGCAAGTAAGATTTCAGAAAAACCGGTCACTTTTAACAACAAACCAAAACCACACACAAAGAGGACCAGCCATGCTGTTTGCACCAAACTGGCCATACGATCGTCAACCCCGCGCGGACGCTTTGAAAAAAGGTCCCAGACCACCACCGGCAAAGCAACCAATAAGCCCAGAACCCCTAGCTTAAACAAATCCATTATTTACTCTCCACTTGCAAGATGGCGAGGAATGCCTCTTGCGGAATTTCTACATTACCCACTTGCTTCATTCTTTTTTTACCTGCCTTCTGTTTTTCTAACAACTTGCGTTTGCGAGAAATATCACCGCCATAGCATTTGGCCAGCACATTTTTGCGTAATGCCTTAATGCTTTCACGAGCAATAATATGGGCGCCGATAGCCGCTTGAATAGCCACATCAAACATTTGCCGGGGAATAAGCCCGCGCATCTTCGATGCCAATTCACGGCCGCGATACAGACTGTTAGAGCGATGCACCACCAAGGATAACGCATCAATTTTTTCAGAATTAATAAGAATATCCAGCTTAACCAAATCGGAAGCTCTGAATTCTTTAAACTCATAATCCAACGACGCGTAGCCACGGCTAACTGATTTTAAACGATCAAAGAAATCCATCACTACTTCGTTAAGTGGCATTTCATAGGTCAGCACCACTTGACGTCCAGAATACTGCATATCCACTTGTACGCCGCGTTTCTGGTTACACAATGTAATCACGGCCCCCACATAATCTTGTGGCAATAACATAGTAGCCGTAATAATGGGCTCGCGAATCTCTTCAATTTTAGAGGGGTCTGGCATGCGTGAGGGGTTTTCAATTTCTTCCACAGTGCCATCGCCCATTAACAATTGATACACCACAGTAGGCGCTGTGGTGATCAGGTCCATATCGTATTCACGTTCTAGACGTTCCTGCACAATCTCCATGTGCAGCAAGCCCAAGAAGCCGCAACGAAAACCAAACCCCAGGGCTTGCGAGGTTTCGGGTTCGTAATGCAGGGAAGAATCGTTAAGCTTTAATTTCTCTAGAGCGTCGCGCAGCGCATCATATTGATTAGATTCAATGGGGTATAAGCCGGCAAACACCTGCGGTTTAATTTCTTTAAATCCCGGTAAAGCTACCAAAGCGGGACGTTGCGCCAAGGTCAGCGTATCGCCCACACGCGCCGAATCCAATTCACGAATCCCCGCAATCACAAAACCCACTTGGCCTGCAGAGAGGCTATCGCGCGCCATAGATTTTGGAGTGAACACACCCACCTGCTCACACAGGTATGAGGCGTGGCTGGACATCAATAAAATCTTATCCTTGGGACGCAATGTGCCATCCACAACACGCACCAACATCACCACACCCACGTAGTTATCAAACCAAGAATCAATGATTAGGGCTTTAAGCGGGGCTGTACGATCTCCCTTGGGCGCTGGAATACGGGCAATGACAGCCTCTAACACTTCACGCACACCCAAACCCGTTTTGGCACTGACGCGCAAGGCATCTTTTGCATCAATGCCAATAATGTCTTCAATTTCAGTAATCACACGCTCGGGTTCGGCGGAAGGTAAATCAATTTTATTCAACACGGGAAATACTTCCACGCCCTGCTCAATGGCGGTGTAACAATTGGCCACGGTCTGGGCTTCAACCCCTTGGGATGCATCTACTACCAGTACAGCCCCTTCGCAGGCCGCTAAAGAGCGCGATACTTCGTAAGAAAAATCCACGTGCCCCGGGGTGTCGATGAGGTTTAAATTATAAACCTGGCCATCAAGGGCGGGATATTGCAAAGCTGCTGTTTGGGCCTTAATAGTAATGCCGCGTTCCCGCTCCAAATCCATGCTGTCCAACACTTGGGCTTCCATTTCGCGATCAGACAGGCCACCGCATAATTGAATGATGCGATCGGCCAGGGTAGATTTACCGTGGTCAATATGGGCAATAATGGAAAAGTTGCGAATTAAGTTCATACCTTGATGGAAAAAAGGGCATCCTGCGATGCCCTTTTGCAAAGTGGTTTGGGCAATTAAGCCCTTAAAACCAGTATTCTAGACTATTTGACGCAGCCGTGCAGGAGGATTCAAGGCGGCTATGGGGTCCTTTGGGGTCAGACCCCTAGGGGGGTCTGACCCCCCTAGGGGTCTGACCCCAGTCCTAATCGGGCTTAACACTGACAAACTCAGCGCTGCCGCCACGCCGTATTAAGAGTGCCACGGCCTTTTTGGGGTCTAGGTGGGATAGGGCCTGGGTAAATCCATCCGTGGATTTAATTTCAACATTATTCACCGATAAAATCACATCCCCTTTTTGCAAGCCTGCTTTGGCTGCCGGACCGTGGGCCTCATCCACCAAAACGCCACCAGCTACCTCCAGCTCTTTACGCTGATCCGGGCTGAGATCCAACATGCTCAAACCCAGCCTCTCGGCAGCCACGGTTTTAACGCGTTTCGCTGTACTAGGCTCTGCTGCTGCGGTTTTCTCACCGGGCATTTCACCCACTAATAAAGATAATTCCACAGCGGCCCCTTTGCGCCACACCTGCACGGATACGCGCGAGCCGCTCTTAACCGCACTCACCAAGCGCGGCAGATCCTCGCGGGCTTTAATGGGTTTATTATCAAAACGTAAAATAATATCGCTGGTCAAGATGCCACCCTTTTCAGCGGGTGAACCTTTTTCTACGGAAGACACCAACGCCCCTTGGGGTTTGCTAAGACCAAAAGAGTCGGCCAGTTCTTTGGTGACATCTTGAATGACCACACCCAGCCAACCACGTGTGACATGACCTGTAGAGCGCAATTGATCGGACACTTGCAAAGCCACATCGATGGGGATTGCAAAAGATAGGCCCATAAAACCACCGGTACGACTGTAAATTTGTGAGTTAATACCAATCACTTCACCCTTCATATTGAATAACGGTCCGCCCGAGTTGCCCGGGTTAATGGGCACATCGGTTTGAATGAATGGGACTAAAGTTTCCTCTGGCAAAGATCGTCCCTTGGCGCTGACAATTCCTTTGGTGACTGTGCTCTCAAAACCGAAAGGCGACCCAATGGCCACCACCCATTCTCCTACCCGCACCTTGGCGGGGTCACCCGTTTTTACGAAAGGTAGGCCTGAGATGTCAATTTTAATCAGCGCCACATCAGATTTTTTATCAACACCAATCACTTTGGCTTTAAATTCTCGCTTATCTTGCAAGGCCACCATCACCTCATCGGCCCCTTGCACCACATGAGCGTTGGTCAGAATGTAACCATCTTGACTAATCAGGAATCCTGAACCCATGGAGTGCGATTCACCAATAGGACCTTGCTGACCTGGCATCATGGGGATACCAAAACGTTTGAAAAACTCAAACATGGGGTCGTTCTCATTCATGCCGGGCATCATGGGTTGAGCGCCACTGGGCGGTTGTTTGGCATTGGTGGTGGTGCTGATATTCACCACGGTTCCCACTTGTTTTTCCACCAAGTCGGTGAAATCAGGCAACGCTTCGGCGTGCAAAAAAGGAGATGAAAGGCCTATTAAAAAGACCAGTAACAGGTGTTTCATGGATGACTGCTCCGCAGGTTAGTAATGGATTGGCCAATTTGCATCACAGCGGCCAGGGGCACCGCACCCACCACCGTGACATGCTGCTCTGGTGTGCGCACTGAATAAAAGCTTAATGAGCTGGGCAAGGTTTCCGCCGAAGGCGCGCGCGGCGGCCCATCGGATGGCTCGATGAAAATAGAAACCGACGCCAACCCATCAGAATAAACCAGTTGCGTCATATTGCCCATATGTCCATGTGGTCCACGCCGCACTTCTCCAATCTTGCGAAATCCGGGGGGTGGGTTGGCCACAACCCAACCGCTATTGGCAGCATTCGCCTCACTGGAGGGTATATTTTCAACATGCCAATTGGGTGTATCGGCGTAACCGGGCCTAAAGCGTGCGGGGTCAAATACGCCGCCAATCACCACCTCTGTAAAGGAGGCTACTTGCACGGGCTCATCTAAGGCGTTTAAAGTAATGGCGCGCAGCAGTAGCCCAGTGCTGTTATCCGCACAGAATTGATAAGCAAAACGGAAATTATCGCGCGGACGAAATTGCACCACCTGGCAATCGTGTCCAGCCACACGGTCTTTTCCCATTACATGGATATCGTAATTATCGCGATAGGTTTGATAAGGAGGTGCGATTAACGCAGGGAAAAAACGCGAACCATTTCTATGTTCCAAACGCACCGAATGAATTTCTGGAAAGTAACAGCGCATTTCTTCGTTAACACGAATAATTTCTCGCGGCAATCCATCGAGTGTCACTATTTTGGTGTGTTCAACGCCGTTTTCTACAGCATGAGACACGCGTGACGATTCCATTTTTCCATCGTGCTGAAAAACAAACACACCACTGTAGGAAAGCTGCTGGGCAGCAGTCCCCATCGTTTTAAGCAAGTCGGACACGTCCGCTTTTCCCGAATCTGCCAAAACAACATTGGAGAGCGCCAACAAGAGTGCAATAAAAAAAACTGCTTTCATCGTGCTGCGCCCGCCTCCACATAATCCACAGCTTGGAAACCGGACAACGGAGACCATTGGTGATGCATCGCCACATAGGCCCCGGCCTCAGAGCTGTTACCAGCCTGCGCCAATTGAGCAGGCGGATTTAAAACAGGATTGGCTTGCACCACTTGAGTCGGCAGAGCTGATGCGGTGGTCTGCGCGATTGGGGCAACGCTGCCTGATAAGGTATTCCACTGCAACAGACGTGTGGACAATGCCACCACTGCAACTGCTGCGGCCACAGCCAACCAACGCGCTGGGGTAGACGCTTGCAAGCGCCGAACCTTTGGCACCAAGGGTGTGGGTTCGCGGATTAAGGCTTGCGCCACACGCCCTGCCACATCCATATGCAGGACGCGCTTCTCGCGCAGCACTTCACCAATCATGTGGTACGTGTTCCATGTTTGAACGGCATCAACGTCGTTACGCAGCTCAGCCAATATGACACGTTGCTGGGGTTCATCCAACTCCCCATCCACATGTGCGGATAAATGTTCACCATTCATTACCATCTCCTGTCCTTCGAAATATCTAATTGTGGTCGCAGCCGTTCGGCAATCGCTTCACGTGCACGAAATATTCTTGAGCGGACTGTGCCAATCGGACAATTCATGAGTGATGCTATTTCGTCATAGCTTAACCCTTCAATCTCGCGCAAGCGAATGGCGGTACGCAATTCTTCTGGCAACGCCTCCATGCTGGCATTAACGGTTTCGGCAATTTGACGGCTCATAAGTTCCGCTTCAGGGGTATTGAAGTCATGAAGACGCTCGGCATCTTCAAAGTTTTCAGCCTCCTCATTATCCATAGCAGTAGTGGTGGGCGCGCGCCGGCCCTGTGCCACCAAATAGTTTTTAGCCGTATTAATGCCGATGCGATATAGCCAAGTATAAAAAGCACTCTCGCCCCGAAACGCTCCCAGCGCCCGATAGGCCTTAATAAAGGCTTCTTGAGTGACATCTTCCGCTTCAGCACTATTGCGCACTAAGCGGCTTACAAGGCGACCTAATTTACGCTGATACTTAACCACCAACAGTTCGAAGGCGTGCTTATCACCTGCTTGGGCACGCACCACCAACTGTTGATCCAATTCACGATCTGTCATGCGACTCCCAACCTTTAAAGGGGTTACCGATTGCGCTGTAAGCCGCGCATTCCAACGCACACCATCATCCGCCGTATCTCGAGGTGTAGTATAAGGCAGTAGGTTCTCGGCAATGCTTGTAGTCGTCATGTTGTGCTTGACCGCTATTGTTGAGAATGGTTCCGCCTTAACCTGTTGATCTTGGATACAGTTTAGACTTAATTCAAATAGTACCCCATCCACTGATGATTCCCTATATGCCCGCCATCCTCATCCCCAACCCAGAAAGCCGTGGTGATGCCATACAAGGCCTAGCACTGCGTCGCCATTGGCCTTTGCGTGCCCGCAACAGCCATAAGGGTCTGTTTGGTGCTGTGGGGGTGTTGGGAGGGGCCGCAGGCATGACAGGGGCCGCATTATTGGCGGCCGTAGCCGCCCTTAAAAGCGGTGCGGGTCGAGTATGGCTGGCCTGCTTAGACGAATCATCAGCCATTCAACGCATACCCGAGATTATGACTGCCACCCCAGAGGGGCTGTTGCACAACATCACCCTCACGGCATTGGTGGTGGGCCCGGGTATGGGCACTACCAGCAAAGCGGCCACACTTTTAGACCTCGCGCTGATGGCGCCTTGTCCGTTGATATTGGATGCAGACGCCCTAAACCTCCTCAGCGAAGACCCTGCTGCGCCAGAACGCCTGCGTCTTCGTTCGGCGCCCACGCTATTAACCCCTCACTCAAGAGAAGCGCAACGCTTGCTGGGTGAACCCGTCATAGATCGTGTTCGTGCCGCCTTGACGTTGGCGCAACGCTACAACGCATTGGTCGACCTCAAAGGCAGTGACAGCGTAATTGCCACATCACAAGGGTTTTGGTGGATAAATCCTACGGGCAACGCCGCTTTGTCAGCAGCGGGTATGGGAGATGTGTTAAGTGGTGTAATTGGCGCTTTATTGGGGCAAGGATTATCGCCCTTAGCGGCCCTACAATTGGCGGTCTATGCCCACGGAGCCGCCGCAGAACAATGCGTGGCACGTGGATTAGGCCCGGTGGGTGTAACCGCCTCAGAAATAACAGATGAAATTCGTGATTTTTTAAACGGGCGTTAAGAGGCAGCGCGGCGACTGTCCAGCCAGCGTGTGGTCATCCAAATACCCAAAGCCGTGAGGAGTAGGCTGACACTCAAATGAAACAAGACCACCCATAAGCCATCAAGAGGCCAGTCGCTCAACAATCCCGCCACCGCTTCTCCGGAGAATGTTGAGAAGGTAGTTAAGCCACCCAGAAAACCGGTAATGCAAAACAGGCGAACCGCGGGTGGAGAATCGTCGTGGTGTTCGAACAACGATATGGCTATTCCCACCAAAAAACCACCCAAGCCATTGGCCATTAAAGTGCCCAAAGGTAGCGTGGCGTCAGGGGCATTGAATTGCAGGGCGAGTAGCCAGCGGAACAGAGAGCCTAGGGCGGCGCCCAGGCCCACGGCTATAAACTGATGACGTAGGGAATATCCAGAGTTCATAGAAGCCATTATAATTCCAAATTAATCTGGCTTAAAAGGAAATACGCAGTGCAACAACGGGAATATATGGAATATGACGTGGTTATCGTGGGGGCCGGCCCCTCAGGGTTAGGCTGCGCCATTCGCTTAAAACAACTGGCAGCAGCGCGCGGTCACGAACTTTCCGTCTGCGTATTGGAGAAAGGGTCTGAAGTCGGTGCGCATATTCTCTCCGGTGCAGTGATGGAAACCCGTGCCTTAGATGAACTGCTTCCGGATTGGCAAAAACAAGGCGCCCCATTGCATAACGCCGTTAAAGAAGATCAATTTCTTTTTCTGACCGCAAGTGGTGCGTGGCGTTTGCCCATTCCTTCTGCCATGCGCAATGACGGCAACTACATCGCAAGCCTAGGGCTGTATTGCAAATGGTTGGCCGCACAAGCGGAAGGTTTGGGGGTGGATATTTTTCCAGGATTTGCCGCTGCTGAAATTTTATACGGTGAAGGCGGCCAAGTGAATGGTGTTGCCACAGGCGATCGTGGCCTTGGTAAAGACGGTATTCCCACCAGCCGCTTTCAACAAGGCGTTGAAATTCACGCGCAACAAACCGTCTTCGCTGAAGGCTGCCGGGGCTCACTGACGCAACTGCTTATGGCTCGCTACGGCCTAAACCAAGATTGCAGTCCACAAACTTATGGATTGGGGATTAAAGAATTGTGGGAAATTGATCCTTCTCAACATGCTCCCGGGCGTGTGGTACACAGCGTGGGCTGGCCCTTAGACGGGAGCACTTATGGTGGATCCTGGTTATATCATTTGGATGACAACCAAGTATCCGTGGGGTTTGTGGTGGGTCTGGATTACCAAAATCCTTACCTCAGCCCCTTTGAGGAGTTTCAACGCTTTAAAACGCATCCGGCCATTCGCCCTATTTTTACGGGAGGCCGCCGCATTGCTTACGGCGCACGCGCGCTTTCTGAGGGCGGTTGGCAATCCATACCACGCCTCACTTTTCCCGGTGGTTTGTTGGTGGGCGACACCGCAGGATTCCTTAACGTGGCCAAAATTAAAGGCAGCCACACAGCTTTAAAATCGGGCATGGTGGCAGCAGAGGCCCTCATAGATCATCTGGCGGGCCCCAACCCGCAAGCTGAAGCCACGGCTTACACCGCCCTACTGAAAGCCAGTTGGGTGGGTGAAGAACTTAAAGCCGTACGCAACATTCGCCCCAGTTTCCATTGGGGTTTGTGGGCCGGGTTGCTGTTAACCGCTATTGACACCTGGGTATTGCGTGGTCGAGCACCCTGGACCTTTAATCATCGCAACGATCATACGCAATTAAAAAAAGCCGCCGATTGTGTGCCCATTCACTACCCCAAGCCCGATGGGCTTGTGAGTTTCGATCGCTTGTCTTCAGTATTTTTGTCCAATACCGCGCACGAAGAAAACCAACCTTCGCATTTGCGCTTAACCGACCCCAGTGTAGCCATCAAAACCAATCTACGTCTGTATGATTTCCCCGAAGGACGTTATTGCCCAGCGGGTGTGTATGAATTAATACGCCAACCCAATCAGGGGCCTCAGCTGCAGATCAATGCGCAAAATTGTGTGCATTGTAAAACTTGCGACATCAAAGACCCCACACAGAACATACGCTGGACTGTTCCTGAAGGCGGAGACGGGCCCAATTACCCCAACTTATAAAAGAAAATATTCTGTGATAAAGTAACATTAAGTGACAAAACCTCTCCGATGATTAACTTCTGGAGAGCACTAAAAAAAGCCAATGGAGACATTATGAGTGCATCAAACACCACCAACGCCAATCCCGACACTTGCTGCGGCCTAGTGCCTTACTTTGAAGTGGCGGAAGGAAAGCTAGAAGAATTCAAAGCGTTTGGCTCTAAATTTGTTGAAATAACCAGCAATGAGCCTGGGTGCCTGTATTACGGGTTTTCATTCAGCGGTCAAGCCGCCCATTGCCGCGAAGGCTATGACAGTGCGGCCTCGTTATTGGCCCATCTGGACAATGTGGGAGCCACCTTGGGTGAAGCGCTTAAAATTTCTAAATTAACGCGTCTCGAAGTGCATGGTCCGGCAGCGGAAATTGAAAAGCTGCGCGCCCCCATGGCTGGATTGAATCCACAATTTTTTGTTTTGGCTGAGGGCAGTTTTCGGCGCTAAAGCAATATTTCTACCATATGCAGACAACGCGCTGGGCTGGGTTGTACTAGCCCAGCCTTCCCTTAACGGTTTTGTGCACCGCCTCAGACAGAGGGATGCATTCTGCCAATACAGCCTCTAATTCTGCGCTTGCCACATCGACAAAGGTGCGGTCTTTTATGGCGGGTGCATTGATGTACACATTCAACGCCGCACTGCGCAACGCGGCTTGCAATGACAATGCAGCCGCACCCGTATCACTGATCACCGCTTTGTTGCCATGCTCCGCTGAACGCTGAGACAATCGAATGGCTTCGCCACATAGTCGCACGCAGGACAAGGGCACGCGCGTGGCTTGTTTAAGACCTTCTTGAATGGCGGCGCTGCGTACGGACTTTTGCTCATCCGTATCTTTAGCTAAGCGATAGCCGTCCATGAGTTGATTAAAAGCCGCCACATCATCGGCGATCATGGCCGTGAATTGAGCGCGCATCGCTTCAGATTCAGCCCGCTGGCTTTTCATTTCAACTTCTACTGCCTCATAACCCTTCTTACCAACGGTAAGGTTGGCCACCATAGAAATTAGGGCCACACCCATGGCGCCCATAATAGCCGCTGCCCCACCGCCACCCGGTGTAGGCGCGGCACTGGCCAACGCATCCAAAAATTCTTCTAGCGGCATTTTATGCATGTCTTAGACTCCCTTAAACCATGGTTTTTGCAATGGCGTAAATTTCATCCGCATCCAGCAACAAATCATTTTGTTCGAACAGTTTGGCCACACAAGCGCGATGCACAGCAATTTTAAGAGCGCCAAATCCAATCGCCCCAAAGGCGGTTTTACCATGACGCATGGCTTCTTTGTCCATTACGTCGATGCCTTCAAGGCCCATGGGCGGCGTGGCGTTGGCATCGGCCAAAAATTCTATGGAGGGACTGTCTTTCCAGTCTTTTTCTTCCAACAATACAATTCCTGCGGCACCCGTGGCAATGACAATATGCGCGCCTTCTACCGCACTGGCCCGTGTGACGTTATCAGGAGCCGCGATGGCGTGAACTTTGACACCAAAACGTTGTTCAATGGCGTCGCACGTGGCTTGCGTCTTGTCTAATTGACGACCGGTAATAGAAACCGTCACCCCCTCGCGGGACAGCATCACCGCTGCACGTTGGCCTACAGGGCCGGTACCTGCCAAAATGACGGCCCTCTTTCCCGCCAAGGAGCGCCCTTTTGACAACCAGGCCACGCAAGCGGCGGCTGTGGTATTGGATCCATTGCTGTCCAACATGACAGACACGCGGAAATTGGCAAAAAATTTCTTTTGTACGGCCTTAAAGACCGCTTCGCCTTCCAGCATATTGCTGCCACCCACAAAAATGGCAGTGAGCTTCTTATCTTTAGGGGCGCGCGTAAAAATAGCGCCGTCTACCAGAGCGCCAACGTTTTGTGGCGTAATTCCACCGTAGGGAATCACTTGATCGGTACCGCCATCATGGGCCACCACGTTATCAAACACGGAAGGCAAGGCGTCAGTATCTAATTGGTAGAGCAACTTCTTCATGTGTTTCTCCTCGTTTTTTATAATTGACTACGATTTATCCGGCAACTGGGACAAAAATTCAGCGGCGGCAGGCCCCCAAAGTTTACCCTGACTTAAATTTTGATGCCCCAAGGATTGCGCGCCGCCCGATAAAATTATGAATTTTCCATAGCGCACACGCGGCATTTCTTGTTCCAAAACGCCGAGTTCCGCAGGATTTAACATGTCATCTTGGAAATTAATAGCCAAGAACGGGACGATGATTTTTTCTAAATCAGGTTGCGGATTATAATCTGCTGAGGCCTCAAAGCGATACAGCATGTCATTGGCATCTAAAGGGCGAGCATTAGATACAAGGATGTCGTATTGCGCAATGGCTTTATCTCGAGTAGGTACAATAGCCTGCAAATGGGCTGCGCCATCGGTCATGATGCCAAATAACGGCCATACCCGTTGAAACTCTTCTGGCGATTCAATGTATTCTCCACCTTGCCAATCAGGGGCAGCGCGAATGGAATGGATCAGCAATTGACGCCACATCATATTGCGCCCACTCACAGCCATGGGTGTACTGGCTACCGCAATGGCGCCATCCATAAAATCCGGATAGCGTTCTGCAAACAGCCATGTTTGCATGCCACCCATGGATGTGCCTACCACTGCTTTTAAATGATTAACGTGCAGACCATCCTTAACCAAGTGCACAGCGGCATCCACCATGTCGTTGTAGCCATAACGCGGAAACTTGGCACGCAGACCATCGCTGGGTTTGGATGAGCGCCCCAAACCAATGCCGTCGGGAATAATTAAATAGTAACGTTGAGCATTAAAAGGCTGGCCGGCGCCATACAGGGCGTTGGATAAGGAGGGCAGAAACCAACTATTGGCGGTACCTGAAGTGCCATGCAACAGCAAAATGGCATTGGTAATTTCACCTCTATGGTTTTTTTGGGGCTGTCCAATGGTGGTGTAACCTATGGTCAGTTGGGGAAGGGTTTCGCCAGAGCGAAATGTGAAATCATGAATAACAAAACGTCCTTCCTGAAAATTGGGAAAATCTGCAGGACCAGCTGCCGCCTGTGCTTGACCCATAGTCATCATCCATACCCCCCATAAACACATCATGCACATTTTTAGCGACTTCATACTTCGCTCCCAAGTGAAAAGGCTAACATGGGGCCACCTCAATATCTTGTAAGGGGTCTGACCCCTGGGTAATCACGCGCTGTAAATGGTTGCAGATACTCAACTCATGCAAAGCAAAGAAACGGGCATGAGCCAACTTAGTACGGTAAAAATTACTGTCCGGCCCACTGGATCGCAAGGCAGCCTCTGCAAGAGTGGCGCTGCGCGCCCATAACCAACCGCTCACCAACCACCCCATAAGGGTGAGATACGGCACCGCAGCGCCAAATGCGGTAGCGCTTTGTGTGGGTCCTATTTTCAACAGATAGGCTGTAGCTGATTCCGCAGCAGAAAGCGCTTCAGACAATGCATTATAAACCGGCTGTACAGCAGCACTTTGCGTGGCAGTGGCACAGACCGTAGTGCGAATATCGCTCAATAACGCATTCATCATGACACCGTTGTCACGTAACAATTTGCGGCCCAATAAATCATTGGCCTGAATGCCCGTAGTGCCTTCGTAAATAGTGCTAATGCGAGCATCGCGCAAATATTGCGCGGCCCCCATCTCCTCCACATAACCCATTCCACCAAACACCTGCAGCGCTTCATTGGCCGCCCACACACCGGTTTCGGTACAAAACCCTTTCACAATGGGGGTTAATACATCGGCGCGGGCTTGAGCGCTTGTTCGACGCGCAACATCGGTTTCAGCGCGTGCCTGATCAAGCAGCATCCCTGTATAGTAGGCCATGGCGCGACAACCCTCCAAGCGGGTTTGGACAGTTACCAATATGCGTTTTACATCGGGATGGTGGGCGATAGGCGCTGGTTCCTTATGCCCAATGGGAATGCCTTGAATGCGTTGCAGCGCATAATTCACGGCCGCTTGATAGGCGCGCTCGCCAATAGCCAAACCTTGCACACCCACAGAAAAGCGCGCGGCATTCATCATCACAAACATGGTTTCCAAGCCGCAGTGAGGCTTTCCCACTAAGTAGCCAATCGCCCCTTGTTTGTCCCCAAAAGCCAATACGCAGGTGGGGCTGGCGTGAATGCCCAGTTTATGTTCTAACGACACCGTTTGAATGTCATTGCGCTCACCCAAAGAGCCATCCTGATGAACCAAAAACTTGGGCACTAAAAACAATGAAATACCTTTTACACCCGCAGGGGCGTCCGGTAGGCGCGCCAACACCAAATGAATAATATTCTCGGTGAGGTCGTGATCGCCGTAGGTGATAAAAACTTTTTGGCCACGAATGCGGTAATAATCATTTTCTGGACTGGCTTGCGAACGCAGTGCCGCAAGATCAGAACCCGCTTGGGGTTCGGTTAAATTCATGGTGCCTGCCCAGCGACCTTCCACCATGGCCGGCAGATAGCGTTCACGCATAGCAGTAGAGCCTGCGTAGTGAATAGCCTCAATGGCGCCGCGCGTAAGGAGCGGACAGAGAGTGAAAGACATGTTGGCGGAATGCCACATTTCCTCAACGGAGGCGGCCAGTAAATGCGGCAAACCTTGTCCGCCATAATCGGGGGAGGATGTTAGACCACCCCACCCACTGTCGATAAATTGCGCATAGGCTTCCTTGAATCCTGCTGCGGTGTGCACTTCCCCGCCCACCAATCGGGCACCTTCTAAATCTCCCGAGCGATTGAGGGGGGCCAATTCTTGTTGGGAAAAACGCGCAGACTCATCCAAAATGGCATCAAATAAATCATCTGTGGCATCCTCAAACCCGGGTAAAGTATTTACCGACGACAGCTGCAAGAGTTCTTTCACCACAAATTTCATGTCGCGCGTGGGCGCTGCATAAAGAGTCATCGAAAAAAATCCTTAAAAGAGTTACTCAAAGCGCTCACCGGGCGCGAGGTAGCGCCATTGGCCCATGGGAAGGTTGCCCAAAGGCACAGAACCAATGCGCACACGTTTAAGGCCGGTTACCTTCAACCCTACCAATTCACACATGCGTCTGATTTGGCGTTTTTTTCCTTCACGCAACACAAAGCGCAACTGATCTTCGTTCTCCCAGCTCACTTGGGCACGCTTTAATGGTTTCTCATCTAAGGATAAGCCAAAATTAAGTCGTGCCAAATCGGCTTCGGATAAGCGTCCTTCTACACGTACCAAATATTCCTTATCCACAGTAGAATGCTCGCCGATGAGAATTTTGGCTACGCGACCGTCTTGGGTAAAGACCAATAACCCAGTGGAATCTATATCCAAACGTCCAGCGGGCGCAATACCGCGCAATTGATGCGGGGAAAAGGTGCGGTTTACTATATCTTCCTGCCAACGCGACTCCGCATTAATCAGCGTCATAGCCGGTGTATAACCGGGCTCTGGTTGTCCGGAGACAAAACCAATGGGCTTGTTTAACAAGATTGTCACCAACGTTTGTTGCTGTGCTCGTGCCGAATCGTTAATGGTGATCTTTTGCTCTGGGTCGATACGCACCCCCAGTTGATTCATGCACACACCATCCACAAACACCCAACCTTTTTCAATCCACTCATCGGCCTCACGACGGGAACAGAGTCCGCGCATGGCCATCACTTTGGAAAGTCGAACTTTTTCAATGGTCATACAGAAAATCACGAATAACGTTAATTTGTATGGCATCCATTAAAGCGGGCGCATGTCCACATCCGGCAGCCTCGAAGATCCGCAAAGCGGGGTGCCCAAATTTCATCAACTGTAATGTTTGCACCGGCAATAAGTCGGACTGATCTCCACGTATAACCAAGGTCGGGCATTGCACTCCGTTCCAAATCATACTCATGTCTATATCCATAATGGGTGCGCCGCTAAAGGTTTGGGCGATGCCCGGGTCATACACCAAACGATACTGCCCATCAGAACCCTTGCTAACCCCGTGCAACGCCAGGTGGCGCCACTGCGCATCGGTTAGTGGGCCAAAGGTTGAATGCGTTTTACGGAAATATTTTTCGGCATCTTCTAGCGACGCAAAAGCCACAGGCTTACCCACATAGGCGGCCAATCGTTGCAAAGCAGCGCCGGTAACAATACTCCCCACATCATTCATTACAAGCTTCCGAATGGGTGTTTGCGCTTGAGCCGCCAGCATCATGCCGATAATCCCCCCCATAGACGTGCCTACCCAGTCCACGGTCTCAACGCCGGCACGAGCAATCAGAGCTGCCATATCAGCCAAATAGAGAGGGTAGCCGTAATCGCTTTTATGTGACAACCATTCGCTGGTGCCGCGCCCCACTACATCTGGACAGATGACGCGATAATGCTCGCTTAGCGCCTCTGCTAAAAAATCAAAATCGCGGCTGTTGCGCGTGAGTCCGTGCACGCAAATAAGAACACGGGGGTTATTGGGATTGCCCCATTCACTGTAATCGACGCGATGAAAACCATGTAACCATAAGGATTTGAAGTGCTTTCTTTGCATGGGATGGTTCATGGGCCGCTCCGTGCACGCTTAACGAGTAATACCATCATCAGTGATCACAACATCCACCGGCCGATCGTGATCGTCCATGGGAATATGCGGCACCATTTGTTCACGAAATACCGCAGACACTGTAATGGCATGACGATCAGGCAATGCCAACAGACGGTCATAAAATCCACCACCGTAACCAATGCGGTTGCGCGCATTATCAAATGCCGCGCCGGGCACTAGAATAAAATCAATTTGTGAAATAGCCACTGTGGCGCAACGCTCTGCACTGGGTTCGCGGATACCCCATACACCGGGCACCAGATCTTGCGACAAATCATTAACGGCATACAGATGTAATTGGCGCATCACACGATCTACGCGCGGCAGAACCAGCTGAGCACCCTGAGCGCTAATGGCCTCAATAATAAAACGGGTGTCAAACTCTGCGCCAATGGACATATAGGCCATTATGACCCGAGCACGCTTAAATTCGGGCAAGTTTACCAATTGCTGCGAAAGGGTCTGGCTGCGCGTGCGGCGCAAGGCCTCAGGCAGAGCATCCCGGCGCGCCAAGGCCTGGGCGCGCAATAAGCGTTTTTCTGTGGTTTTCATAGGTGTACAGTATAATGCCCGATGCGCCGCCCCCCAACACTTGAGAGAAGGTTTTTTTATGAAACGAGAAAATATTTCCAGCGGTTCCACGTGGGAACCCATTATTGGTTACTCACGGGCAGTTAAGGTAGGCAACCAAGTATTCGTATCCGGCACCACCGGAACAGGCCCAGATGGTCAATTGGTAGGCCCCAATGACCCCGAGGCGCAAACCACCCAAGCCCTACTCAACCTTGAAAACGCCCTACAACGTGCCGGCGCTGGATTAAAAGACGTGGTGCGCACGCGCCTTTTCGTTACCCAAATTGATCAGTGGGAAAAAATTGCCCGCGCGCACGGCAAGGTATTTGGCAGCATCCGCCCCGCCACCACCTTGGTGGAAGTAAAGCGCCTCATTGACCCCGCCATGTTGGTGGAGATTGAAGCGGACGCCCTCATCACTGAAAGCTAAAGTCTTAACGCCCTCTTAACGCAAATCCTGCTCGAGGGCGGCGCGAATCTGTTGCAAGGAAGTGGCGTCATCTAAAGTGGTTAAGTCCCCAGGGTCACGCCCTTCCGCCAAAGCCTGGATGCTTCTGCGCAGCAACTTTCCAGAACGGGTTTTGGGCAGCAAGGTTACAAAATACACTCGCGCGGGTCGTGCAATGGCGCCCAGGATTTTGTCCACCGTATCCATCACTTCCTTTTCGAAGGCGCGATGCGCCGCGGCATCCACCAACAGGCTGGCATTTTTAGGGACCGCAAAGGCCACGGGCACTTGCCCCTTTAGCTTATCCTCAATCCCCACAACCGCTACTTCGGCAATGTTGGCATGGCCGCTAATGGCTTCTTCAATTTCACGGGTACCCAAACGGTGGCCGGCCACATTAATCACATCATCGGTACGGCCTAAAATAAAGTAATAGCCATCGTGATCGCGAATGCCCCAATCAAAAGAAGAATACACTTTCCGGTCTTTCAATAAAGAAAAATAGGTGCTGACAAAGCGTGCATCATCCCCCCATACGGTGGATAAACAACCCGGAGGTAAGGGCGGCACAATACCCAGAACCCCTTTTTGATCAGCCTCCACTTCAAGTCCTGTGGATTCATCAAACAAGGCCACGTTAAAACCGTACACTGGAAAACTTGGGCTGCCGTACTTGCGTGGAGTATTTTCAACACCCAGCATAGCCGAGAGGATGGGCCAACCCGTTTCGGTTTGCCAGTAATTATCCACCACCGGTACACCCAGGGAATCTGAAATCCATTTTGCCGTGGGTTCGTCCAACGGTTCGCCCGCCAAGAATAAATAGCGTAAAGATTTTAGATTGTATTGAGACAAATATTTGGGGTCTTGCTTTTTCAAAACACGAACCGCTGTAGGCGAGCTAAACATAACGGATACTTTATGTTGCTCAACAATTTTCCACCAAATACCGGCATCCGGGCGAATGGGCAAGCCTTCGTACAAAATAGTGGCCATGCCTGCCAAGAGTGGCGCGTAAATGATATAAGAATGCCCCACTACCCAACCGATATCGGAAGTGGTAAACATGGCCTCCCCCGCATTCCCACAATAGATATGCTTCATGGAGGCTGCCAGCGCCACTGCATAGCCCCCCGTGTCGCGCTGCACGCCCTTGGGTTTTCCGGTAGTGCCAGAGGTATAGAGAATATATGAGGGGTCGGAAGACTCCAGCCATTCCACAGCGACCTGAGCTTCGCCAACTGCATTGCTTGCGGTTGCATAATCCACGTCACGACCCGCCGTAATGGGCATACCAGCGTCCAAACCACGATTAATAATCAAGACGTTTTTGGGCGGCATTTGGGCTAGGCTGCAAGCCTCATCCACCAAATGCTTATAGGGCACGCTTTTTCCACCGCGCATACCAGCATCGGCTGTCACCATGACTTTGGGCTTGGCATCATCGATGCGGGTGGCCAAACTTTGTGAAGCAAAACCACCAAACACAACGGAATGGATGGCGCCAATGCGGGCACAGGCGTACATGGCAAAGGCGGCTTCCGGAATCATGGGCATGTAAATAATGACGCGATCGCCCTTGCCCACGCCTAATGATTTCAATACCGCAGCAAAACGATTCACTTCCGCGTGCAGTTCACGAAAGGTGTAATTTTTTTCGACGCCTGTTTCAGTAGAAATATAGATCAGTGCATTTTGATCAGGACGGTCTTTTAAATGTCGGTCAATGGCGTTATAACAAAGATTGGTTTTGCCCCCAACAAACCACCGAGCAAAAGGGGGTTTTGAATAATCCAACACTTGCTCAAAATGTTTTTCCCAGTGAATAAGTTGGGCTTGCTCGCTCCAAAAAAAATCGGGATTAGAAATAGAGCGCTCGTGAAAGTGTTTAACCGTTTCTGCAGCCATGGCTGATTCCTTCTATGAGTTGTCCATCCGTTTTAGGAGATCAATCTGTCAGCTCCACAATATGTCGGCCTGTAGCACCGCCTTTCATCAATTTTTCAAACACGCCATCTAATTGCTCTAAGGTTACCGCGTGGATTATGGAATCCCAATGTTTGGGGCGACAGTCGGTGGCCAATCTGCGCCACACTTCTATTCGCGTGGCCATGGGGCATAACACCGAATCAATCCCCAGCAAATTAACGCCTCGCAAAATAAAGGGCATAACAGTGGTGTTAAGCTCAACACCTCCCGTAAGGCCACAGCTGGCAATGGAGCCATGTTGCATCATGGTGCGTGTCAACCACGCCAAGGTAGCGCCACCCACAGGATCTACGGCCCCCGCCCAAAGTGTTTTTTCTAGGGGACGGGTACCCATTTCCACTTCGCTGCGCAGCAACACTTGTTTCGCGCCTAAGCCTTTTAAAAAATCCACTTGATCGGCTTTGCCGGTAATGGCCGTCACGTTGTAACCCAGGCCCCCTAAGAACTCTACGGCCAAACTGCCCACACCTCCCGTGGCACCGGTCACCACCACCGGACCATTTTCAGGCTTTAATCCATTTTGTTCTAAGCGCAGAACGGAAAGCGCTGCAGTAAATCCCGCGGTCCCCACGGCCATGGCTTCGCGCGCGTCGATGCCCTCAGGACGACGCACCACCCAACCTGCAGGCACACGCACATAGCGTGAATAACCCCCATCGTGGGCCACACCCAAATCATATCCCGTAACCAACACCGGGTCGCCAGCCTTAAAACGTCCATCCGTTGAAGACACCACAGAGCCCGCCACATCAATGCCGCCGGTCAGGGGCATGCTGCGCATAATTTTTCCCGCCCCCGTGGCCGCTAACGCGTCCTTATAATTAACACTGGAATATTCAGCCTTAATGAGGACGTCTCCGGGGGGCAGATCCTCTATTTCACGAGAGACAATTTTTCCACATACGCGACCGTCTACCGAATCCACGCGATAGGCCTTAAACGACATAACCATTTCTCCTATGAGCCCCTTTTGGACTGGGGCTGTTTTGACTGAATCTAGATCCTAACGCTTAAACGTCGCTTGATAATCTGCGCTTTGCATTTCTTGTAAGCGACTTACTGTACGCTTAAATTCACCACTAAGCACCCCTTCTGGATACAACATTTCCGGGGGCGCTGCAGCGGTTAACAACAACTTTACCCTTTGGTCATAGAAGATGTCTACCAACCAAGTAAAACGACGGGCCGCGTCTTTTTGCGCTGGGGTCATGATGGGTACTTGCGAGAGCAGCACCACATAAAACTGAGCACCTAATTCCAGATAATCACGCTGTGACCGCGCCGCGCCGCAAAGGGTTTGAAAATCAAACCACACCACACCCTCGCCCATGCCCAGCACGGGTAAAAAACGGCCCTGTATCTCAATGCCCTCCGCTGGGGTGGGGATTGGGGAGTAAGAGCGAAACGCATCAGTAAGCGCGGTTTCATTCATCTCGTTGAGCGGATAAAAGTATGAGGCGAGCTGCTCTTGCTCGCGCAGTCGATGATCCATATCACCGGTTACATGCAACACATCCAAATGGGCTTTGAGTAATTCAATGGCAGGTAAAAAGCGTTCGCGTTGTAGACCGTTGGGATATAAATCATCCGGTGCGTAATTGGAGGTAATGACCAACACCACGCCTTCAGTGATGAGATGATCAAACAGGCGTTGCAAAATCATGGCATCGGCAATATCGCTGACATGAAATTCGTCGAAACACAGTACACGGGTTTGTAAACTTATTTTGGAAGCAATGGCTTTAAGCGGGTCTTCTTGATTATGGATCAAGCGTAAATGTTCGTGAATGCTGGCCATGAATTCATGAAAATGTACCCGTCGCTTACGGCGGTAGGGCAAGGTGTCAAAAAACCCATCCATCAACGCGCTTTTACCCCGCCCAACGCCGCCGTGCAGATAAACGCCGCGTGGCGGTGGCCTATGTCCAAAGGTACGTGCCAAGAGGGTTAAGCGGTAACGCTTAAAGGCCATTAATTCATCGTGCAACAGCTGCAACCGCTCCACCACCCGCAATTGCTCGGAATCGGGTTGGAAATCAGGTTTTTGGCTAAAGGCGCGGTACCAATGCAGGGGTCCGGTGGGTTCGGTCATGGGGTAGACCTTATCAACTCTGCCCAATGGGCGCAACCGCCACCACGGCTTTACAGGTTTAGCGCGCGGCCATCCACGGCCAAGGCGGCCTCATGAAACACCTCAGAGAGCGAGGGGTGGGCATGAACAATGCGGGCGATGTCCTCGCTAGAGGCCTTAAATTCTAAGGCCACCACGGCTTCGGTAATCAGTTCTGAAGCGAAGGGGCCCAAGATATGGACGCCCAATATGCGATCGGTACGGGCACAGGCCAGCATTTTAACCAGCCCACGAGTTTCTCCCAACCCTTTTGCACGCCCATTGGCCGCAAAAGGGAAAGTGCCCACGCGGTAGTCCACCCCCTCCGACTTGAGTTCTTGTTCTGTCTTACCGACCCAAGCCAGTTCGGGTGAGGTGTAAATCACCCAGGGGATGGTGCCAAAGTCCACATGACTGCTTTGGCCCGCGATTTGTTCAGCTACAGCGACTCCCTCCTCCTCCGCTTTATGGGCCAACATCGGCCCACGCACCACATCCCCCACCGCCCAAATATTGGGAGCTGTGGTCTTGCAGCGGTCATCCACTTCTACAAAACCTTTTTCGTTTGCGTCCACACCCACGGCCACCAAATTAAGCCCTTGGGTATTGGGTACACGTCCCACGGCCACAATGAGTTTATCGACTTCAAGTAACTGATCACCCGCATCGTTACTGTAATGTACGGTGATTGACTGTGCGTTCTTTTCCACTTGGCTTACGGTGGCACCCAGTTCGATTTTTAAACCATGATCTTTGGTGTAAATTTTAAACGCTTCGTTGGCCAATTGACGGTCCACGGGTGGCAGGAACTCGGGCATGGCCTCCAACAAGGTAACCTCACTGCCCAGACGCTTCCACACGCTGCCCATTTCAAGACCGATCACGCCGGCACCAATCACGCCCAAGCGCTTGGGCACTGCGGTTAGCGCCAGTGCGCCTTCATTATCCAGAATCAGTTTATTGTCCACGGTGGCGGCCTTTATGGCGCGCACCACAGAGCCCGTAGCAATAATCACATGACGCCCGCGTACAGTTTCTTCCTTGCCATCGGCGCTGATCGCAACCGTAATCCCCTCTCCATCGCGGCTGACAAAATGACCATGGCCGTGCAAGGAGGTGACTTTGTTTTTCTTAAACAAATACGCCACGCCACCGGTGAGTTGATCAACAATTTTATCTTTGCGCGCCAACATCTGAGGCAAGTCGAGCTCAATTTTTCCAAGTTTGATACCATGTTCTGCGAACTGATGCGTGGCGCGTTCAAAGTTTTCTGAGGATTCCAATAGGGCTTTAGAGGGTATGCAACCCACATTCAAGCAAGTACCCCCCAAACTGGGTTTGTTCTTAGCATTTTTCCAGTTGTCGATACAGGCCACTGAAAGGCCCAATTGCGCAGCACGGACCGCAGCAATATACCCCCCCGGACCACCACCAATCACCACCACATCAAATTGTTGCGTCATAAACTCTTTTACCTAATAAAATTATACGTCCAACAGCAAACGTGCCGGGTCCTCAAGAGCCTCTTTCATGGCCACCAGTGAGAGCACCGCTTCACGACCGTCAATAATGCGATGGTCGTATGACAGTGCTAAGTAGTTCATGGGGCGAATCACCATTTGGCCATTTTCCACCACCACGCGCTCTTTGGTGGCATGCACACCCAAAATAGCTGATTGTGGCGGGTTAATAATGGGAGTTGAAAGCAAGGAGCCGAACACACCGCCATTTGAAATAGAGAAAGTGCCGCCAGTAAGCTCTTCCAAGGTCAGCTTTCCGTCGCGCGCGCGATTGCCGAAATCAGCAATTTCTTGCTCAATTTCTACAATAGATTTTTGATCGGCATCACGCAAGATGGGCACTACCAAACCCCGCGGACTGCCCACCGCAATACCGATATCAAAGTAGCCGTGGTACACCACATCAGCGCCATCAATGGAGGCATTCACCACGGGGTATTTTTTGAGGGCCGCCACAGCAGCTTTCACAAAAAACGACATAAAGCCTAGTTTTACGCCATGGGTTTTCTCAAACTTTTCTTTGTATTCGTTACGCAGTGACATCACCGGTTGCATGTTCACTTCATTGAAGGTGGTCAAAATAGCGGCCGTGGACTGTGATTGCACCAAACGCTCGGCCACACGTGCGCGCAGACGCGACATGGGCACCCGTTGCTCAGGGCGGGTTTCAGTAGAACGTTTAATACGGGGTTGATCCAGCGCGGCTTTGGCTGCAACACCAGCGGCAGAACCACTTGGGGTTACGGGTTTGCTGAGGTGATTCAACACATCTTCTTTGGTGACACGACCACCGCGACCAGAACCGGTCAACGCCTCAGCACTGATGGCGTTATCTGCCAGCATTTTGCGCGCTGCGGGCATGGCCACGCTTGAGGCAGTTGTAGAGGGTGCAACTTGTGGCGCTGCAGCGGGCGCGGCGCTCTTGGCCGCAGGACTGGTTGCTTTGGCCTGGGGATCTAGAATAGCAATCACTTCACCACTCACCACCAATGAGCCTTCGGCTTTACGAATCTCCACTAACACCCCTGCAGCCGGTGCAGGCAATTCCATCACCACTTTGTCGGTTTCAACATCAATTAGATTTTCGTCACGGGCTACAGCCTGGCCCACTTGCTTATGCCAAGCCAGTAAAGTAGCTTCGGCAACGGATTCTGATAACTGGGGGACCTTCACCTCAATCAACATGCGTCTGTACTCCCTTAAATAAAGCCAATATTAGGATGCAATGGTAAGTGCTGCATCAATCAATGCTTTTTGTTGTTCATTATGTTTGGATAAATAACCAACCGCAGGCGAGGCCGATGAAGGGCGCAAAGCATACGATAAGGTTTGATCTGCACGAAGATTACGGGTGATGTAATGCTGAATACGGTGCCACGCCCCTTGGTTGCCAGGCTCTTCTTGTGCCCATAGCACGGATTTGGCTTGAGCATACGGTTTAAGCTCTGCGGCAAATTCACTATGCGGGAACGGGTACAGTTGCTCTAGTCTAATAATGGCAATATCAGTAATACCACGCACACGGCGCTCGGCCAGGATGTCGTAGTACACTTTTCCACTACACACCACCACACGTCGCACAGCTTGAGAGTCCAGACTTTCTACTTCAGAAATAACCGTTTTAAAAGTGCCGGTGGACAATTCCTTAAGCTCAGAAGTGGCCTCTTTACGACGCAATAAACTTTTCGGCGTAATGACTACCAAGGGCTTGCGCATGGGTCGTATCATCTGCCGACGCAGCAGGTGAAAAATTTGTGCCGGGGTGCTGGGCACGCACACCTGTATATTATATTCAGCACACAACTGTAAATAGCGTTCCAGACGAGCTGATGAATGTTCAGGGCCCTGGCCTTCGTAGCCATGTGGCAACAATAAGGTAAGGCCACATAGACGACCCCATTTGGCTTCACCAGAACTAATAAATTGATCAATAACCACCTGCGCACCATTGGCGAAATCTCCAAATTGGCCTTCCCAAATAACCAATTGTTGAGGTGCTGCGGTGGCGTAACCATACTCAAATCCCAACACCGCCTCTTCCGATAAAATGGAATCAATCACAGTAAATGTTGGTTGGTTTGGTGTAATATGCTGCAACGGTGTGTATTGACCAGAATCCCAGCGATCACGGTTTTGATCGTGAATCACAGCGTGACGATGTGAAAATGTTCCACGACCGCAATCCTGACCCGATAGACGAATACCATACCCCTCTTCAAGCAAGGAAGCGTAGGCCAAATTTTCACCCATCCCCCAATCCAATGGCAGTTCACCTTTGCCCATTAAGCGGCGATTATCAATGACGCGCTGTACTGTGGAATGCAATTTATATTCAGCGGGAATGGTGGTTAGGCGTTCCGTTAAACGTTTTAGGCTTTTTAATGGCACGGCTGTTTTGGCAGCGGCACGCCAGTCTTTGGCTTGATACAGATCCCAATTGATAGCCTGTTTGCTTTGATGGTTATGTAATACCGTCTGGCCATGTAAGGTGCCAGAATCCAGTGCGTCGCGGTAATCCTGCACCATCTTGTCCCCGCCCCCCGCCGGCAACACTCCTTCACGCTCCAGCTGATCGGCATACAGTTTGCGCGTAGTGGGACGTGCATTAATAATTTTGTACATCCAAGGCTGCGTCACCAGTGGTTCGTCTTGTTCGTTATGACCCAAACGACGGTAACACACCAAATCAATGACCACGTCACGTTGGAAGGTGTTGCGATATTCCAAGGCAACCTGTGTAACCAACAGCACGCTTTCCGGGTCGTCGCCATTGACGTGAAATACCGGAGCTTCCACCATTTTAGAAATGTCAGAGCAATAGGTAGTAGAACGCGTGTCGCGTGGATCGGAGGTAGTAAAGCCAATTTGGTTGTTGACCACAATATGAATGGTGCCACCAGTGTAATAGCCACGGGTTTGCGACAGCGCCAAGGTTTCCATCACCACGCCCTGGCCGGCAAAGGCCGAATCGCCATGAATGAGAATGGGTAATACTTCGCGACCAGCTTCATCGTGACGGCGATCTTGTCGCGCACGCACCGACCCCTCTACAACGGGATTAACAATTTCTAGATGGGACGGATTAAAGGCCAAGGTTAAATGTACGGCGCCACCAGTGGTGCTGATGTCCGATGAAAAACCTTGATGATATTTTACATCGCCTGAGGTAAGGTGATCACTGTGCTTTCCCTCAAATTCAGAGAACAGGTCTTTAGGCATCTTGCCCAGGCAATTCACCAACACATTCAAACGTCCGCGATGAGACATGCCAATCACAATTTCCTTAGCACCCACAGCGCCCGCCCGTTGGATGGTTTCATTCATGATAGGAATTAAGCATTCCCCACCTTCCAATGAGAAACGCTTTTGGCCCACATAACGGGTATGTAAGTAGCGCTCCAATGTTTCGGCAGCGGTTACATGCTGCAGCAATTTTACTTTATCATCTGGTGCCAGAGATGCTGTTGAGTGCGAACCTTCAAAACGGCTTTGAATCCAGCGTTTTTGCTCAGTACTGGTGATGTACATATACTCCACACCAATATTGCCGCAATAGGTGGTGCGCACAGCATGTAAAATGACACGCAAGGTGGCGCGCGGTGGCCCCACCAACGAACCGGTTTCAAATTCGGTATCCAGGTCGCTTTCATGCAATCCGTAATGAGCGGGATCGAGCTCAGGAACCACAGGCAGCGGGTGGCGCTCAAGTGGATCAAGCTTCGCATTGCGGTTACCCAAAAAACGATGCGCGTTAATTAGTTGCAATACCGCCACCTGTTTGTGGTGCACCTCCCCCGGGGCTGAAGAAAACAGCCGGGGTTGGCGTGAACGTGCGGCAAAAGCTTCAATAATGGGGGTATGAGACACATCACGCGTTAATGCGCCTGCGGTTTTTTGCAAGGCGTCAAAGTACGCTCGCCAATCAGGCGACACTTGGCCGGGGTCGTTTAAATAAAGATCATATTGCTCCTCAATGAACGGTGCGTTGGCGCCGAACAGGTAAGAGGTTGCGAAATCGTCCTTCATCATGATACGGTTCCCATGGATTGATTAATACGTTAAACATTAACCCCGTTTGGCAATTGGCACCAAATCACGACGCGGTTCACCCACATACAGCTGACGGGGGCGACCAATTTTTTGCTCAGGATCGCTGATCATTTCATTCCACTGAGTGATCCAGCCCACGGTGCGCCCTAGGGCAAACACGGCGGTAAACATACTCACCGGGATACCCAGCGCTTTTAGTACGATGCCTGAGTAAAAATCAACATTCGGGTAGAGTTTTTTGGAGATAAAGTATTCGTCTTCTAGGGCGATGCGTTCCAGCTCTAGGGCCAACTTAAAGGTGGGGTCATCATGCAAGCCCAATTCATTCAATACTTCATGACAGGTTTTGCGCATCACACCGGCGCGTGGATCCATATTCTTATAAACGCGGTGACCGAAACCCATTAAGCGGAAGCTGTCATCCTTATCTTTGGCGCGTGCAATATATTTACCCACTTGCGACACATCGCCCATCTCGGCCAATTGCTTGAGCACCGCTTCATTGGCACCACCGTGAGCGGGGCCCCATAGGGCTGCGATGCCAGCTGCAATACAGGCAAAAGGATTGGCGCCGCTAGAACCTGCCAAACGAACTGTGGATGTGGAAGCATTTTGCTCGTGATCCGCATGCAAGGTTAAAATGCGGTCGAAGGCTTTTACCAATACTGGGTTGGGTACATATTCTTCACAGGGAGTAGCGAACATCATATGCAAGAAGTTGGCGGCGTAACTTAAATCATTGCGCGGGTACATGAATGGCAGCCCCATGTTGTAGCGATAGCACATGGCTGCAATGGTGGGCACTTTGGCCAACAGACGCGTGGCAGACACGGCACGGTGTTCAGCATTAGTGATATTAAGCGAGTCATGATAGAAAGCCGACAACGCACCGACTACCCCCACCATAACCGCCATGGGATGCGCGTCACGACGGAAGCCTTTAAAAAAGTTGGTCAGTTGGTCATGCACCATGGTATGGCTGCGGATGTTGGTTTCGAACGTATCGCGCTGCGCTTTGGTGGGCAATTCACCATTCATAAGCAAGTAACACACTTCCATAAAGTCGGCATGTTCTGCCAATTGTTCAATGGGGTAGCCACGGTAATACAGCAAGCCCACATCGCCATCAATGTAGGTTATGGCCGATTGGCAACTGGCAGTAGCCAAGAAGCCTGGGTCATAGGTAAACATGCCGGTCTGGCCCAAATTACGGATATCGATGACGTCCGGTCCGATATTGCCCGAGTAAATCGGCAGGTCTAATGTTTTGCCATCACCATAATTTAATGTGGCCTTACCGTTACTTTTCATACTTCATTCTCCATAACAATGTTTTGGGTATTAGGGTCAGACCCCACTAGGGGTCAGACCCCTAAAGGGGTCTGACCCCCTTATTTACGATTTGCGTATCTTTTCAAGCAAAGCCGCCAGACCCACGTCTTCAGGTTCTTTGCGCGCCATGGCCAAATCCAGTAAATCGTTATCAGGTAGCCGCAACAGCGCATCAAAACTTTTAATTTCACCCTCAGTGAGATGCGTTAAGTGCTGCTCTAAAAAACGATTCAAAATAATATCCATTTCCAGCAAGCCACGGCGACTGCGCCAGCGAATACGTTCCTGTTCACGGGTTAGTAGTGACATCACACCATCCGCTTAATCATCTGCTCTTTAATTTTGCCAATGGCTTCTGTAGGGTTTAATCCCTTCGGGCAGGCTGCGACACAATTCATAATGCTGTGACAACGGAACAATCGGTACGGATCTTCCAAGTTGTCCAAACGCTCACTAATGGCTTCATCGCGTGTGTCGGCAATAAAACGATAGGCCTGCAGCAATGCAGCGGGCCCAACAAATTTATCCGGGTTCCACCAAAAGGATGGGCAAGAGGTGCTGCAGCATGCGCATAACACGCATTCGTACAGGCCGTTGAGTTCTTCACGATCTTCAGGCGATTGCAGACGCTCTTTCTGGGGCGCTGGTGTGTCGTTTATTAAATACGGTTTAACAGAATTGTATTGCTTAAAGAATTGCGTCATGTCCACGATTAAATCGCGAATCACCGGCAAACCTGGTAACGGACGTAATACCACAGGCTCTTTAAGGTCTTTAATGGGGGTAATACAGGCCAAGCCATTGCGCCCATTAATATTCATGCCATCCGAGCCGCACACGCCTTCACGGCAGGATTTGCGTAGCCCCAGGGAGTCGTCTGTTTCTTTAATGCGGATAATGGCGTCAAGCAGCATACGATCACTGGGCTGCAGCTCCACATCGTAATCTTGCATGTAGGGCTTTTCATCTTTTTCAGGGTTGTAGCGGTAGATGCTAAATTTCATGGCCGATGGGCTCCGGATTAATACACGCGAACTTTGGGTTCAAACGATTCCACAGTTAATGGGTCTAGATTGACGGGTTTGTAATCCATGCGGCCGCCTTCCAAATACCAGAGACTGTGTTTCAGCCAATTCTTATCATCACGCTCTTTAAAATCTTCGCGTGATTGAGCGCCACGACTTTCTGTGCGCGCTTCGGCAGAAGTGAGCGTGGCCTCGGCTACGATGATGAGGTTCTCTAACTCGAGGGCCTCAATGCGTGCTGTGTTAAACACTTGGCTTTTGTCTTGAATGGCGACGCGCCCTACGCGTTCGGCCACCTCACGAATCTTAGCCACCCCTTCTCTTAATAAGGTTCCGGTACGGAATACTCCTGCGTAGTGCTGTACCGTGCGGCGCATATCACGCCCCACTTCGCTGACGCTTTCTCCTGAGGTGGCACTGTCCAAGCGCGCCAAACGGGATAAGGGGAGATCTTCACAATCGGCAGGTAAATCGCGGTGCTGCGGGTTGGTCTTTAGCCACTCCACAATATGGTCCCCTGCCGATTTACCAAACACCAACAAATCGAGCAATGAATTGGTGCCCAAACGGTTAGCGCCATGCACCGACACACAAGCGCACTCGCCAATGGCGTAAAGACCAGGAACAACTTCGCTGTGGTTACTGCCGCGCGGTGCCACCACCTGACCATAGTAATTGGTGGGGATGCCTCCCATTTGGTAATGGCAAGTGGGCACCACGGGAATGGGTTCGCGTGATGGATCTACATTGGCAAACTTTAAGGCAATTTCACGAATGCCCGGCAAGCGTTTGTTAATGGTTTCTGAACCCAAATGGTCCAATTTCAACAACACGTGATCTTTTTCCGGGCCCACGCCACGGCCTTCTTTAATTTCCTGGTCGATGGCGCGCGATACCACATCGCGGCTGGCCAAATCTTTCATGGTGGGCGCATAGCGTTCCATGAAGCGCTCACCGTTAGAATTAATGAGAATACCGCCCTCACCGCGCACCCCTTCGGTAATCAACACCCCAGCACCGGCCACGCCAGTGGGGTGGAACTGCCAGAACTCCATATCTTCTAGAGGGATGCCCGCACGCGCGGCCATACCCAGTCCATCGCCCGTGTTAATAAAGGCGTTGGTGCTGGAATGGTAAATACGCCCAGCACCACCGGTGGCCAAAATCACCGACTTGGCCTGGAATACCACCACTTGCCCGGTTTCCATTTCTAACGCCACGATGCCCACCACAGCGCCTTCATAATCACGGATTAAATCGAGCGCCATCCACTCCACAAAAAACTGGCTGCGAGCGCGAATGTTGCGTTGATAAAGCGTGTGCAACATAGCATGACCCGTACGGTCTGCCGCTGCGCAAGCGCGATGCACCGCACGCTCACCAAAGTTTTGGGTATGTCCGCCAAAGGGGCGCTGATAAATAGTGCCATCAGCGTTGCGGTCAAAAGGCATGCCAAAATGCTCTAATTCATACACCACTTCCGCAGCCTTGCGACACATAAACTCAATAGCATCTTGGTCGCCTAAATAATCCGACCCCTTGATGGTGTCGTACATGTGCCACAACCAATGGTCCTCTTGCATATTACCCAAGGACGCACCAATCCCACCTTGTGCCGCCACGGTGTGAGAGCGCGTGGGAAATACTTTGGAGAACACCGCCACACGATGACCGGCTTCTGCCAGTTGAAGGGCGGCACGCAACCCAGAGCCCCCTCCGCCTACAATAACGGTGTCAAAAATCTGCCGTGGAAGGGCCATTTAAAAACTCCAAAGAATAGTAATGGCCCATAGGCCATAGACCAACAGGGCAAGGATCACGCCTATTTGCAATGTGAGGCGAACGCCCATGGGTTTGATGTAATCCATGAAAATGTCGCGTACCCCAATCCAGGCATGCACCAAGAGTGCCGCAATAAACAGCAGCGCAGCAATTTTGGACCAAGCAGGGGCAAATAAAGCGCGCCAACTGTCAAAACCATAGGGCATGCGCGGCAATACACAAACAGCAAAGCCCACCGAATAGACCGCCATGACGATGGCGCTAACCCGTTGCACCAGCCAATCTTTAAGCCCGTAATGGGCGCCCACCGCAATACGATTTACCACAGCATCACCCCCGCTACCAGCGTTAGGAATAGGCTTACCACTATGACCCATAAGCTGCTTTTTCGTGCGGCATCAATTTTTACACCCACATGAATATCCAACAGCAAAAAGCGGATGCCGGCACAAAAATGATGTATAAAAGACCACAGCAAGACAAATAAGACGAGCTTGACTAAGGGGGCCGTTAGCAGCGCGCCCCAATGGGAAAAACTCTCAGCGTTAGCAAGCGAGCCTTGCAGCATGGCCAACAGAAAAGGGATACCCAAAAGAAACAACAAGGCTCCGCTGATACGATGAAAAATAGAGACAATGCCCGGCAACGGCAACCGAATAGTGAGGAGGTTGAGGTTTTTGGGTCTGCTTTTAACTACCGGAGTGGCCATGACATTAATTTCCTTAACTCATTTCGGTAACATAAGAGAATTGGTTGGTGTGGCATAACCCGCGACGCCATTCCACCGGACGGTCTCCATAAGTGAACGCCACGCGATCAATACGCAACAGGGGAATCCCTTCTGCAATTTTAAGATGGGTTGCTTCATCAGGGCCGGCGAGAACGGCCTTGATATGCTCTTCGGCACGAATCATGGCAATGCCAAAATGAGATTCAAAAAAGCTGTACAACGAGCCGGTGTAAGCACGAATCACATGCTCATCCAAACCCTTAAAGCTGGCAGCGGGCACATGAATTTCATCTAATATTTGCGCTTTGCCTTCAAAGGATAACAGTCGCTTGATGCAAAAGATGCTGGCCCCATTGCGCAACTCTAATAAGGCGGCGGTATTTTCAGGGGCGCGCTCACGAGTCACAGATAAAAGGTCGCTTTGCGGATATTCAGCCAGGCCATCATCGCGAGAAATGCGCAGAAAACGGGTGGATGAGCGTTCGCCTGAGTGGCTGGCCACAAAAGTGCCCTTGCCTTGGCGGCGAATCACGATGTTTTCGGCGGCCAGTTCGTCAATGGCTTTGCGCACCGTGCCTTGGCTTACTTTAAACCGTGTGGCCAGATCAATTTCACTGGGGATAGCATCGCCTGGGCCCCATTCACCGGCAATAAGGCTCTGCGTGATCAGGATCTTAATCTGATCATAGAGGGGTCTGAAGCTGGGCGAGGATGGAATATTCATAAATTCTCCAAGATGGGTTGAGTCTATCATGGCGCCTAAGTCTCCGTCTACTGTGTTATATCTTATATAAGTTATATGTTACTTGACAGTGAGGGTCTTGAACAGTAGCATTTGTCTCGTTAATACAAGAATCGTCTTGCCCGTTGCCCATCAGATTTTGAAGGAGGTTTCATGCCCAATCCATCCTCACCCGGCTTGCGTTTGCGTGCAGCGGTTGCTGCTGAAAAACCACTGCAATTAGTGGGCACCGTTAATGCATACTCCGCTCGCATGGCAGAAGCAGTGGGATATCAAGCGATTTATCTCTCAGGAGGAGGGCTGGCGGCCAATTCGCTCGGCATACCCGATCTGGGCATCAGCACATTAGAAGACGTCTTAATTGATGTGCGCCGAATAACCGACACCTGCGCCCTGCCCTTGTTGGTAGATGCCGATACCGGTTGGGGGGGTGCATTCAACATTGCCCGCACCGTACGCTCTCTGATGAAAGCCGGTGCAGCGGGCATGCATATTGAAGATCAGGTGGGCACCAAGCGCTGCGGTCATCGCCCGGGCAAAGCCATTGTCAGTCAGTCAGAAATGGTAGACCGCGTGAAGGCGGCTGTGGATGCGCGTGGTGGTGATGGGTTTGTGATTATGGCGCGCACCGATGCCTTGGCTGTGGAAGGTTTGCAATCGGCCATGGATCGGGCTTTGGCCTGCGTTGAGGCCGGTGCAGACATGATTTTTCCTGAAGCCATTAGCGAGCTGTCCATGTACCGCCAGTTTAAAACCGCGGTGGGCGTGCCTATTCTGGCCAACATCACGGAATTTGGCGCCACACCACTCTACACCACAGCAGAGCTCTCGTCTGTGGGTGTGGATATTGTGCTGTATTGCTGTGGCGCCTATCGCGCCATGAATGCAGCGGCACTTAAGGTGTATCGTGCCATTCGCGCAGACGGTACGCAAAAGAACGTGGTGGACACCATGCAAACCCGTGCCGAACTGTATGAATTTTTAAACTACCATTCCTACGAACAAAAACTAGACGCCTTATTTTCTCGCGAGGACAACATATGAGCAACGAAACCCCTGGCATGATCGCCAAACCTAAAAAATCTGTAGCGCTCTCTGGTGTTACTGCCGGCAATACCGCCATCTGTACCGTAGGCCGCTCAGGCAACGATTTGCATTACCGTGGCTTCGATATTCTGGACTTGGCGCGCAATGCAACCTTTGAAGAGGTGGCGCATTTGTTGGTGCACGAGCATCTGCCCAACGCCGCTGAGCTGACCCATTACCGTAAAAAACTAAAAGCGTTGCGCGGACTGCCTGCCCCCGTCATGGCGGTATTGGAACAAATCCCCGCCAATGCGCATCCCATGGACGTACTGCGCACGGGTTGCTCCATTCTGGGCACTGTGTTGCCAGAAAAGGAAGACCATAGCGACAGTGGTGCGCGTGATATCGCCGATCGCCTGATGGCTTCCTTTGGTTCCATGTTGCTGTATTGGTATCACTACTCCCATTCTGGTGTGGCAATTGACGTGGAAACCGATGATGATTCCATTGCCGGCCATTTTCTTCATCTGTTACACGGCAAGCCGCCATCAAAGAGCCATGAGAAGGCACTGGACACCTCATTGGTGTTGTACGCCGAGCATGAATTCAACGCCTCCACCTTTGCCGCGCGCGTCACATCGGGCACCTTATCCGATATGTATTCCTGTATCACTTCCGGCATTGGTACCTTACGTGGACCTAAGCATGGTGGTGCTAATGAAGTGGCTATGGAAATTATTCGCCGCTATCACGATGCGGATGAAGCTGAAACCGATATTCGCGCTCGCATGGCTGCCAAAGAAATCGTCATTGGCTTTGGGCATCCCGTCTATACCATTGCCGACCCACGCAACCAGATCATCAAAGAAATCTCACGCAGTTTGTGCAAGGAAGTGGGTTACATGGCCTTGTTCGATATTTCTGAGCGCATTGAAACGGTGATGTGGGATGAAAAGAAAATGTTCCCGAACTTGGATTGGTACAGCGCGTCCAGCTACCACATGATGGGCGTCCCTACGCTGATGTTTACCCCGTTGTTTGTTATATCGCGTACTAGCGGTTGGGCTGCTCATGCCATTGAGCAACGGCAAGACAATAAAATTATTCGCCCCAGCGCTAACTACGTAGGCCCTGAAAACAGAACCTTTGTGCCCATGGACCTGCGTTAATTTATAAGGAAGTTATATGTCCGCACCACTTTCGAATGTTCGCCCCGAGCCCGATCAAGTCCTCACGGACATCGTGCGCTATGTAGACGCCTTCACCATTGATTCCACTGATGCCCTCACCACGGCACGCAATTGCCTAATCGACACCTTGGGTTGCGGGCTAGAAGCCCTCTCCTACCCTGCATGTACCAAGCTAATGGGGCCCATAGTGCCGGGCACTGTAGTCCCCCACGGTGCCAAAGTGCCCGGTACGCAATTTCAACTGGACCCCGTACATGCGGCCTTCAACATTGGTTGCATGATTCGTTGGTTGGACTTTAACGACACTTGGTTGGCTGCGGAATGGGGCCATCCCTCCGACAACTTGGGCGGCATTCTGGCCGTGGCCGATTGGCTGTCGCGCACCCGTGTAGCCGCCGGAAAATCCCCCCTCACCATGCGCACGGTATTAGAAGGCATGATTAAAGCCCATGAAATTCAAGGCGTATTGGCTCTTGAAAACAGCTTTAACCGTGTGGGTCTGGACCATGTGGTATTGGTAAAAGTAGCCACCACAGCCGTGGTATCCAAAATGCTGGGCCTCACCTTTGATGAAACCATCAATGCCGTATCCTTGGCGTGGGTGGACGGACAAAGCCTGCGCACTTATCGCCATTCACCCAACACCGGCTCGCGCAAATCATGGGCTGCGGGAGACGCCACCAGTCGCGGTGTGCGCTTAGCCCTCATGGCACAGAAAGGTGAAATGGGTTACCCCTCAGTACTCACCGCAAAGGTTTGGGGGTTTTACGACGTGCTGTTTAAAGGGCAGCCTTTCAAATTTCAACGCCCCTACGGTACCTATGTGATGGAAAACGTGTTGTTTAAAATTTCTTTCCCCGCAGAGTTTCACGCCCAAACCGCCGTGGAATGTGCGCTCATTCTTCACCCCTTGGTAAAAGACCGCTTAAACGACATTGAAAAAGTGGTCATCACCACTCATGAATCGGCCATTCGCATCATTGATAAGAAGGGCCCCCTAAACAATCCCGCTGATCGTGATCATTGTATTCAATACATGTCTGCGGTGGGCCTTATTACCGGCAATCTCACCGCTGCCGACTACGAAGATGTGGTGGCCCATGACCCGCGCATTGATGTGCTGCGCGATAAAATGGTGTGTGTTGAAAAAGAAGAATACAGTCGCGATTATCACGATCCTGAAAAACGCTCCATTGCCAACGCCATTCAAATTTTCTTTAAGGATGGCTCGCACACACAGAATGTTGAAGTGGAATACCCCATCGGACATCGTCGTCGTCGCGCCGAGGGCATCCCTCATCTGGAACAAAAGTTTCGCACCAACCTGGCGCGCCGCTTCCCTGTTCGTCAGCAACAAGCCATCTTGGCTCTGGCCTTAGATCAAAAACGTTTGGAACAAACACCGGTCAACGAATTCGTTGACTTGTTCGTCATTTAATCGGCATTACGGAGAGTTTCATGAGTCACAATTTATTCAATTCTCGCCAAGAATTTTCCTTGCGCTCTGGAAAAGGCACCCTCTACTCCATCCCAGCCTTAGAGGCCGCGGGTGTGGCCCGTGTGTCGCGCTTACCTGTTTCCATTCGCATTGTGCTGGAATCGGTGTTGCGTAACTTTGACGGGAAAAGAATTACAGAAGCCCATATACGTGAATTGGCCAATTGGAAACCACGTGCTGCGCGCACGGAAGAAATCCCTTTCGTGGTGGCGCGCGTGGTGCTGCAAGATTTTACCGGTGTGCCGTTGCTGGCGGATTTGGCCGCCATGCGCAATGTGGCGCAGAGTTTGGGCAAAGACCCCAAGCGCATTGAACCTTTGGTGCCTGTAAATCTGGTGGTGGACCATTCGGTACAGGTGGATTACTACAATACACCCAGCGCCTTAAAAGACAATATGGCCTTGGAGTTTCAGCGCAACAACGAACGTTATAAGTTTATGAAATGGGGTATGCAGGCGTTTGATACATTCCGCGTGGTCCCTCCGGGCATCGGCATTGTGCATCAGGTTAACTTAGAATATTTGGCACGCGGCGTGTTGCAAAAAGATGGCGTGTATTACCCCGACACCTTAGTGGGCACCGATTCGCACACCACCATGATTAATGGCATTGGTGTGGTGGGTTGGGGGGTGGGCGGCATTGAAGCGGAAGCCGGCATGCTGGGTCAGCCGGTCTACTTCCTCACCCCCGATGTGGTGGGCGTGCATCTGAAGGGCAAGTTACCCGAAGGCGTTACCGCCACCGACTTGGTATTAACCGTCACCGAAATGCTGCGCAAAGCCAAAGTGGTGGGTAAGTTTGTGGAGTTCTTCGGCGAAGGAGCCTCCTCTTTGGCCCTGCCCGACCGCGCCACCATTGCCAACATGGCCCCTGAGTATGGGGCCACCATGGGTTTCTTTCCTGTGGACGATGAAACCGTGGCGTACTTTAAAGCCACCGGTCGCACGGATGAGGAAATTAATGCGTTTGTATCGTATTGGAAAGCGCAGGGCATGTATGGCATTCCTAAAGCAGGCGATTGCGATTACAGTGACTCTCTGGAAATGGACCTCTCCACTATCAAGCCTTCGGTGGCAGGACCCAAACGCCCTCAAGACCGCATTGAACTGACCGCCCTCAAGCAACAAGTGGAGGCGTTGCTGACTCGCTCCGTAGCAGAAGGTGGCTACGGTAAAAAAGCCGGCAGCCCCGACCAACGTGTGGCCACAGCAAAACCTGGTATTGGCTTGGCCGATGCGGATGTATTGATTGCCGCCATCACCTCTTGTACCAACACATCCAACCCTGGTGTGCTATTGGCCGCCGGTATTTTGGCCAAAAAGGCGGCGGCGCGCGGCTTGAAAGTCAACCCCTGGGTTAAAACATCCTTAGCCCCAGGCTCGCGCGTGGTGACTGAATACTTACGCAACGCCGGCCTACAAGATGCTCTCGACCAATTGGGCTTTCGTGTGGTGGGTTATGGTTGCACCACCTGTATTGGCAATGCCGGCCCTCTGGATGCGGATTTGGAAGAGACGATTGTTAAGAATGATTTGGTAGGCTGTGCGGTGCTATCGGGAAACCGTAATTTTGAGGCGCGCATTCATCCCAACATTCGCGGCAACTTCTTAATGAGCCCTCCTCTGGTGGTGGCCTTTGCCATTGCTGGGCACGTGAACATCGATATGACCCATGAAGCCTTAGGCATCGGAAGCGATGGCCAACCCGTTTTCCTTAAAGACATTTGGCCCAGCCAAGCAGAAGTGGCCGCTGTGATGAAGCATGCCACCGATCCGACCACCTATCGCCGTCTATATGCCGACTTCACCAAAGACAATCCCTTATGGAACGATATTCCAGCCACAAAAGGGATGGTCTACAACTGGGAAGCCTCTACCTATATTGCAGAGCCCCCATTCTTTAAAGACTTTTCTATGCAGCCCGGTAAAGTGAGCAGCATTAAAGGAGCCCGTGCATTGGGATTGTTTGGCGACTCCATTACCACGGATCACATCAGCCCGGCGGGTTCTATTAAACCCTCATCACCGGCCGGAAAATACCTGCAAGCCAACGGCGTGTCGGTGGCGGACTTCAACAGCTACGGTTCCCGGCGCGGCAACCATGAAGTGATGATGCGCGGCACATTTGCCAATGTGCGCATTAAAAACTTGATGGTTCCCGGCAGCGAGGGGGGAGTTACCGTGCACCAACCCTCTGGTGAACCGTTGGCCATTTATGATGCAGCCATGAAATACGTGAAGGACGGTGTGCCCACGGTTATTTTTGCTGGTGAAGAATATGGCACCGGCTCATCACGCGATTGGGCCGCCAAAGGTACTCAGCTGCTGGGCGTAAAGGCTGTAGTGGCGCGCAGCTTTGAGCGCATTCACCGCAGCAACCTGGTGGGAATGGGCGTGTTGCCATGTCAGTTTAAAGAGGGCGTAACCGCGCAATCCTTAAAACTCGATGGTAGTGAAACCTTCGACTTTAGCGGCATCGAAGGCGCGATCTTGCCACAGCAAGAAGTGATACTGACCATTAACCGCAAAGACGGCAGCACACAACGCGTCCCGCTGCTCCTGCGCATCGACACCCCTATTGAAGTGGATTACTACAACCATGGCGGCATCCTGCCCTATGTGTTGCGCGATTTAATGTCTGCCTAACTTTATTGACCCACGGAGAAACGTAATGAAAAAACCAATGCGTGTTGCAGTAACCGGATCAGGCGGCCAAATTGGCTACAGTCTGCTGTTTAGAATTGCCAGCGGAGAAATGCTGGGCGTGGATCAACCGGTCATTCTGCAATTGTTCGACATTACACCCTCATTGCCCGTGGTGCGCGGTGTGGTGATGGAATTGGAAGATTGCGCGTTCCCATTACTGGCCGGCGTTATCATCACCGACGATGTGCGCGTCGCGTTTAAAGATGCGGATGTGGCCTTGCTGGTGGGCAGCCGCCCACGCACCAAAGGCATGGAACGCAAAGATTTGCTGGAAATGAACGGTGCCATCTTTACCGACCAAGGTCGCGCCCTTTCAGAAGTGGCCAGCCGTGACGTGAAGGTCTTGGTAGTGGGAAATCCTGCCAACACCAATTGTTTAATTGCCATGAAGAATGCGCCTGGGTTATCGTCTGCTAACTTCACAGCCATGATGCGGTTGGATCACAACCGTGCCATGTCGCAGATTGGTGCCAAGCTGAACAAGCCTGCCACCAGCGTGAAGAAAATGACCATCTGGGGCAACCATTCCGCTACGCAATATCCGGATTTGTTTAACGCGACAGTTGATGGCCAAGCGGTCTCAAAATTGATTAATGATCAAGCCTGGGTGGAAAGCGCATTTATCCCCACGGTGCAGAAGCGCGGTGCTGCCATTATTGAAGCACGCGGTCTTTCGTCAGCAGCATCAGCTGCCAATGCCGCCATGAACCATATTCGCGATTGGGTTTTTGGCACACCCACCGGTGATTGGGTCACCATGGGCATTCCATCGGATGGCAGTTACGGCATTCCTGAGGGGGTGTTGTTCGGTTATCCCGTTACTTGCGCCAACGGAAAATTTACCATTGTGCAGGGCTTGGAGCTAAGTGACTTTAGTCGTGCACGCATTAAAGCCACCCATGACGAGTTATTAGAGGAGCGTGCAGCCATTACCCACTTATTGGGCTAATAAAAAGCACTTACAGCGGATACACTCCGGTGGACAGGTAACGGTCCCCGCGGTCGCAGATGATATGAACAATCAAAGCGTTCTTCACGCGCTTTGATATCTGTAACGCGGCCCAACAGCCCCCGCCGGATGAAACGCCAGCAAAAATACCTTCTTCGCACGCCAAACGCCGCATGGTGTTTTCGGCATCCTCTTGCGACACCTCCAGTATTTCATCCACACGATGAGGTTCAAAAAATTTCGGCTGATAGGCCTCGGGCCATTTGCGAATACCGGGCACCTGTGCGCCTTCTGCCGGATAAACACCGACAATCTGAATGTCCGGGTTTTGTTCTTTAAGGTAACGCGACACACCCATGATGGTGCCCGTGGTGCCCATGGTGGCCACAAAATGGGTAACCCGCCCTTCCGTGGCCTGCCAAATCTCAGGGCCTGTTGTATGGTAATGCGCCAGGGGGTTATCGGGATTATTAAACTGATCAAGAATGACGCCTTCTCCGGCTGCGCGCAGGGTGGCCGCTAAGTCACGCGCGCCTTCCATGCCCTGCGCTTGTGTCACCAAGCGAATTTCTGCGCCCAGGGCACGCATGGTTTGCCGGCGCTCAATGCTTAAATGTTCGGGCATGATAAGCACCATGCGATAACCTCGCAAAGTAGCTGCCAGGGCCAAGGCGATACCGGTATTGCCGCTGGTGGCCTCAATGAGCGTATCGCCCGGTTTAATCTCGCCACGCGCTTCGGCAGCCTTAATCATGGATAAGGCCGGACGGTCTTTCACGGACCCAGCAGGGTTATTGCCTTCTAGCTTGGCACAGATTTGATTGGATGTAACTCCGGGCAAATGTTTAAGTCGCACCAAAGGCGTAGCGCCAATGCAGTCTTCAATGTTTTTGATCATCTCAAAACTTTAGCACAGATTGCCGGGTATTAAACAAAAGTCAATGCCGTTGGCCGGGCGGCGCAGTGGCACTGGATGGCCCGGCACCGGGTGCCACCAAAGGTTTCCCCGCAATGGCCAGGTCATGGCCAATACGTTCTAACGTCTTGCTGCCAAACCCCTTTACGCGACGCACGTCCGCCGCACTCCTAAAGGATCCATTCTTGGCGCGGTAAGCCAAAATGGCACGGGCCTTCACAGGGCCAATGCCTTTTACGGTACGCAATAGTTTTTCATCAGCGCTGTTGATATCCACCAATGCCCATGTGGGCCCTGCCGCGCAAAGTGCCAACAAAAGAATAATGAGGGTGTTTTTAAACCAAGCAGCAACGTTCATGACATTCTCCTAAAAAATAAAAAGGGGCCGTGAAGGCCCCCTTATAGGCTGGAATGTCGTCACAGGTTTAACGCATCTGGACGCCGGAGCGCTGAGCAACATAATGAGCCACGCCTTCAGCAACATCTAAGAAGGAATGCTCATAGCCAGCCTCACGAAGGCTCTTCATGTTGGCTTGAGTGTAGCTTTGATATTTACCCTTCAGTGCTTCGGGAAACGGAATATATTCGATCAGTTTGGCGGCCTTCATTTCACCCAGCGTGCACTCGTCTTCCCCTTGCGTGGCGCGAATGGCATTAATAGTGGCCACAGCCATGTCATTAAAGGAGCGCGCCTCACCGGTGCCCAAATTAAAGATGCCTGAAATTTCAGGCTGTTCTAAAAACCACAGGTTTACTTTTACTACGTCTTCTATGGAAACAAAATCGCGTTGTTGTTCGCCATCAGCATAACCATCACACCCTTCAAACAAGCGAATGCGACCGCTTTCAAAGTATTGATTGTAAAAGTGGAAGGCTACGGAAGCCATGCGCCCTTTATGCTGCTCGCACGGACCATACACATTAAAATAACGCAACCCCACGCAGGGGGCAGTTAAGCCCACTTCTTGCACGCGCTGACGAAAAAATTGATCAAAGGCCAATTTAGAATAGCCGTACACATTAAGCGGAGCCTCAAAAGCGGGCTCTTCTTCAAACTCTTTATTGCCGCCGTAAACCGCCGCCGAGGAGGCGTAAACCAAAGGAATTTCATGGTCTTGACAATAGCGAAACAATTTAACGCTGTAGCGATAATTGTTTTCCATCATAAAGCGGCCGTCATGCTCCATGGTGTCTGAACAAGCACCCTGATGGAGCACAGCGCTGGCTTCATACTCCAGGTGATCCGCTTCAATCAAACTTAAAAATTCGCGTTTATCCATATAGTCCGCTATGGTGCAATCTGCCAAATTTTTAAACTTATCGGCTTGCTCTAAATCATCCACGGCCAATATGTCGGAAACCCCACGACGATTTAATTCTTTTACAATATTGGCGCCAATAAATCCTGCCGCCCCTGTCACAATAGTCACCATAACTGTTTTATCCGTTTTATGCTGTTTATAAGGCGCGTTTCAGCTCTTCGCTGCTGACCACTGCCGTACCCAACTTGCCCACCACGATACCCGCTGCCAAATTAGCCAAATGCACAGCGTCCTTTATTTCAATGCCGGCTGCCATGGCCACACCTAAGGTGGCAATTACTGTGTCTCCCGCACCACTCACGTCATACACCTCTCGCGCACGAGTGGGTTCATGAAACACTGAATTGGGTTGATACAGCGTCATGCCCTCCTCGCTGCGCGTCACCAGTAAGGCCGCGAGGTTTAATTCGCTGCGCAATCCTTCGGCTTTGGTGGCCAGCTCCATGTCGCTTTTCCAAGAACCCGCTACTTGCTTAAATTCTGACTTATTGGGGGTCAGCAATGTGGCGCCACGGTAGCGCCGATAGTCTTCCCCTTTAGGGTCTACCAGCACCGGTTTTCCAACACGTCGACATTGTTCAATCATGGTTTCAATGTGACGCAACCCGCCTTTGCCGTAATCCGACAAAATAACCAAATCCACTTGGTCTACCAATGCTGAAAATTCGCTTAGTTTTGCCAGCAGCACTTCTTGACTGGGAGTAGTTTCAAAATCGATGCGCAACAGTTGTTGTTGACGCCCCACCACACGTAACTTTACCGTGGTATCGATGCTGCGGTCACGATGCAAAATGGATTGAACGCCCTCGACATCTAATAACTGCGTTAAACGACGTCCGGCCTCGTCATCGCCTGTTACAGACAAGAGTCGACATTGTGCGCCTAAGGCCGCCACACCACGCGCCACGTTAGCCGCCCCACCCGGACGTTCTTCTGTTTTTTTAACCAACACCACAGGCACTGGTGCTTCGGGTGAAATGCGGCTGACATCGCCAAACCAATAGCGATCCAGCATGACATCACCCACCACCAAAATCCGCGCAGCAGAGAATCCGGCTAATTGTTGGGCATTTAAAATCATTACAAGCGTCCTATACCATGGTATTCCAAGCCGGCTGCACGCACGGTGGCCGGTTCGTATAGGTTGCGTCCATCGTAAATAACCGGATGGCGCAACGTCACTTTAATGTGGTCAAAATCAGGGCTGCGAAACTCCTTCCATTCGGTCACAATCACCAAGGCATCCGCTTCGGTGAGCGCGTCTTCAGGCGAACTGGCAAAACGAATGCGCTTGTCTTCACCGTAAATGTGGCGCGCCTCATCCATGGCCACCGGGTCGTAAGCGGCCACGGTGGCACCCAGCGCCCATAACCCCTCAATCAACACCCGTGAAGGCGCCTCGCGCATGTCATCGGTATTGGGTTTAAAGGCCAAGCCCCAAATGGCAAAATGCTGCCCTGTTAAATCTTCACCAAAGCGCTGCGTTATTTTTTTCAGTAAAACGGATTTCTGACGGTCATTCACTTCCTCTACGGATTGCAGAATTTTAAGATCCAGCCCATTTTCACCAGCGGTACGCATTAAGGCCTGCACATCCTTTGGAAAACAAGAGCCACCGTAGCCGCAACCGGGGTATAGAAATTGATAGCCAATCCTGGGGTCTGACCCAATGCCTTGGCGCACCCGTTCAATATCGGCGCCCAACTGCTCGGCCAGCAAAGCCAATTCATTCATAAAGGATATGCGCGTGGCCAACATCGCGTTAGCGGCATATTTGGTTAACTCGGCAGACTTTACATCCATGACAATCACGCGCTCATGGTTGCGTTGAAACGGTGCGTACAGGGCGCGCATCACCTCAATGGCATGGGCATCTTCTGCCCCCACTACAATGCGATCGGGTTTCATAAAATCTTCAACTGCGGCGCCCTCTTTTAAGAACTCAGGGTTAGACACCACGCTAAAGGGAACGTTGACAGAACGTTTGGCCTGCTCTTCTAGTATGGCAGCGCGCACTTTGTCGGCGGTGCCTACTGGTACGGTAGATTTATCCACAATCACCTTGCGGTCCATCATATGGCGACCGATGCTGCGCGCCGCACTCACCACATGCTTTAAATCCGCCGAGCCATCTTCGTCGGGGGGCGTACCAACGGCGATGAATTGAACTTGACCAAAGGCCACACTCTCTTCAATGTTGGTCGTAAACAGCAGGCGGCCCGCCGCCACATTACGCTTCACCATGGCCTCCAAACCCGGCTCAAAAATTGGGATGCCACCGCTTTTCAAGATGGCGATCTTTTCTGGATTAAGGTCCAAACATAAAACATGGTTGCCCACTTCAGCCAGGCAAGCGCCGCTCACCAAACCCACATAACCGGTACCAATAATTGAAATTTTCATAGGACGCTTTTCAAAGAGTTATTAATTTGTTTTAAGGTGGCAGCAGGGTCCACGCTTTGTGTAATGGGGCGGCCAATCACCAAGTAATCCGAACCGGCGCTCATGGCATCCTGAGGCGTCACAATGCGCACTTGATCGTCTTGAGCAGCATTAGGCAAACGAATACCCGGAGTTACCAACAGAAAGGGTTTTGGTATTGAGCGGCGCAGCAAAGCAGCTTCACTGGCACTGCACACCACGCCATCCAAACCACATTCACGGGCCAAGCGTGCCAAGCGTTCCACGGCCTGCGGAATCGGGCCTTGCAAGCCAATGGCCACTAAATCATCTTCCGCCAGGCTGGTGAGAACCGTAATTGCCACCAACTGAGGGCGGTAAGCGGCTCCGTTAGATTCAAGCGCGCGTCGCGCTGCCGTCATCATGGCAGCGCCGCCTGCAGCATGCACATCCACCATCCACACGCCCATAGCGGCCGCTACTGCGCAAGCGGCAGCCACGGTGTTGGGAATGTCGTGAAATTTAAGATCGAGAAAAACGCTGTGACCGCGCGCAATTAAATATTCCACAAAATCCGGGCCGGCAGCGGTAAACAATTCTTTGCCCACTTTTACACGGCACAGTGCAGGGTCTAGGCAATCAACTAAGGCACGTCCGGCCGCAGCATTGGCTGCGTCAATAGCAACGATAATGGGTCGATCTTGTGTTGCACTCATGACATGCGTTCTACTTTAACCACCGGATCGCCCTCAGCATTGCGCCGTGGAGGGTAGGTATCCCACCCTCCGCAGGCAGGACAATGCCAATGGAAGGAACGGGCTTTAAATCCGCAACTGGTGCACTGAAACAGGGACAGACGATTGTTGTGAGCATGCACCAAATCACGCATCAGTTGTAAATCATCCCGTTGATCGGCCGCCACCTGGGTGAGTTGCGCTTCTAAAAATTTATCCAAGGCACCTAAGGTAGGGCTACGATGTAATTCTTCGCGCACCAAACGCAAGGCGCTTTCAGCGCCCTCCTCAGCTAAGGTGGCGCGAAACACCACGGCCAACAAATCCAAGGTAGGGTAGCGCTGCATCCAACCACGCAGCAATAGAAGGGCTTCGGGCATGCGCCCTAAGATGCGCATGGAATCCATTAAAGGGGACGCCACTAAGAACAAATAATCGGGGGCTTGGTTTTCTATACGGCGCCAAATATCCACCGCAGCATCATGACGACCTTCTCGTTGCGCCCAATCCCCTTGCATCACATTGGCGCGTGCGCATTTGCGATTGGCTTCAAGCGCGGCGGCAATGGATGTGTGGGCTTCATCTAACTGTGAATGGCTATATTCAATAGCCGCTCGTTCACAATAGAAGTTGGCCACTTCGCGCCGGTACGCGTTACCCGTGGCAGACTCAAGCGCTTCAGCAGTAGCGATGGCTTGTTGCCAATCTTTTTCAGAGACGTATATATCCAGCAAAAAACGCAACGCGGCTTCAGAGAACACGGTTTTACGTAAATCTTTAAAGATGGCCTCGGCGCGGTCCAACAACCCCGCCTTAAGATAATCTTGTGCCAACTCATGCAACGCAGCCGTACGCTGATCACTGCCCAAGTCGCTGCGGTCCACTAAGTTTTGGTGCATGCGTGTGGCACGGTCTACTTCACCACGGCGACGAAACAGGCTACCCAAGGCGAAATGCAATTCGATGGTTTGTTGATCGGCGCGGGCCACCTCGATAAACGCTTCAATGGCTTTGTCGGGTTGCTCGTTGAGTAAAAAATTAAGGCCTTTAAAGTAGGAGGCCGGCAACGCGCGCGACTCAGTGAGCAAATGGCGAATATCCACCCGGGCAGCTAACCAACCCAGGCCGAAAAACACCGGCAACACCAGTAACCAGTACGATTCAAAGTTCATTGGCTGTAGAGAATACCTTGCGCTTAACTGTTATGGGTGACGGTTTTCTTACACCACATCCACATGACCAGCGGTTGCGATATCCGCAATCGGTGATGATGCCATGGCGTCACTGGCCGCTTTATCCTGACGGCGCAATTCACGACGTAAGATTTGAATTTCTCGTCGTTGCCGAAACAAGGTGGACATGGCCGCCAACAAGCCAATCACCACACCCACCACTAAGAACGCCAATAAAAATACCACTAATGGTTCACGCCATTGGGTGTCGAGGAAATAATAGAGTGTAACGGGTTCTAGGTTTTTAACCGCAAAACCCAGCAGCAGGATAAAAATGAGGATTCTCACCAACCATTTGATGTAGACCATCTCTAGTCCTTTTGCGTTGTCAGTGGCTTACATGAAACAGCGGGCGTCTGATGACGCCCGCTGGGTTTAAACAGCAGCAGAACCGTCCGGCTTAGGAAAGTCCACTCGGTCACGCAATTCCTTGCCCGCTTTAAAATGCGGAACATACTTCTCAGGAACGCGAACCTTTTCACCGGTTTTGGGATTGCGGCCCAAGCGCGGTGGACGATGATTCAGTCCAAAACTACCAAAGCCACGAATTTCAATACGTTCGCCTGCCACAAGACTATGGCTCATGGCATCAAGAATAGTTTTGACGGCCAGCTCCGTATCTTTGGCAACCAGTTGCGTATAACGACCCGACAGCAGGCTAATCAGTTCAGACTTTGTCATGTGACACCTTAGTTATCGGAAGACTGGCCACTCAACTTGGCTTTCAGCAACGCGCCTAAGCTGGTGGTACCGGCATTGGTGGGGCTTTCTGCGGCCACACGTTGCATGGCAGATGATTCATCCACGGCATCTTTTGCCTTGATAGATAAATTGATGCCACGATTTTTGCGGTCCACATTCAAGATCACCGCTTCTACAGCGTCGCCTTCATTGAGGTGTGAGCGAATATCTTCCACCCGATCACGGGACACTTCGGAGGCGCGCAAGTAACCTTCAATATCATCCCCTAGGTCGATGATAGCGCCCTTGGCGTCAATGGACTTCACCACACCCTTCACCAAAGCGCCCTTATCGTTAGCGGCCGTGAAATTGGTGAATGGATCGCCTGAGAGTTGCTTGATGCCTAAGGAAATACGCTCGCGCTCCACGTCAATAGACAATACCAGTGCCTCCACTTCATCGCCCTTCTTGTAGTTGTGCACCGCTTCTTCGCCAGTTTGATTCCAAGACAAATCAGACAGATGCACCAGACCATCAATTCCACCCGGCAGACCAATGAACACACCAAAGTCAGTAATGGATTTAATTTGACCCGATACGCGATCGTTCTTGTTGTTGGCCAATGAGAATTCTTCCCATGGGTTGGCACGGCATTGCTTCATGCCCAAAGAAATGCGACGACGTTCTTCATCAATTTCTAAGATCATCACTTCTACTTCATCGCCCAATTGCACGACTTTAGAAGGGTGAACGTTCTTGTTGGTCCAATCCATTTCGGATACATGCACCAGGCCTTCAATGCCTTGCTCAATTTCCACAAACGCGCCGTAGTCGGTGAGGTTGGTCACCTTGCCAAACAAGCGGGTACGCTCGGGGTAGCGACGGGCCAGACCCACCCATGGGTCTTCACCCAATTGCTTGAGACCCAAGGACACACGGTTTTTTTCTTGATCAAATTTAAGAATCTTGGCTTCCACTTCGTCGCCCACATTAAGCACTTCTGAAGGATGCTTAACTCGGCGCCATGCCAGATCCGTAATGTGCAACAAGCCATCAATGCCGCCCAAATCCACAAATGCGCCGTAGTCGGTGATGTTCTTCACGATACCCTTCACCACTGCACCCTCTTTGAGGTTATCTAACAAGCTTTGACGATCGGCCCCTTGGCTGGCTTCCATCACCGCGCGGCGCGACACCACCACGTTGTTGCGTTTGCGATCCAGCTTAATAACCTTAAATTCCATTTCCTTGCCTTCAAAGGGTGTGGTGTCCTTAACAGGACGCACATCCACCAATGAACCGGGCAGGAAAGCACGAATACCATTCACCATGACGGTAAGTCCGCCCTTCACCTTGCCGCTGACGACGCCTTGCACCAATAAGCCTTTGGCTAGCGCGTCATCCAGATCAAGCCATGCCGCTAAGCGTTTGGCTTTTTCACGAGACAACTTGGTAGAACCATAACCGTCCTCGAGGGCATCAATCGCCACTTTAACGAAGTCGCCTACTTTGACTTCAAGCTCGCCACGGTCATTCTTAAATTCTTCGATATCGATCAGGCTCTCAGATTTGAGACCTGCGTTCACCAAAACCATGCCGCCTTCAATGCTGACGACCTCTGCGGTGATCACTTCACCGGAGCGCATCTCTTGGTGCGTCAAGCTTTCTTCAAAAAGACTGGCAAAACTTTCTGGATTTTCTGCGACCATCTGTGCTGTATTCATATTAACCTTCGTTTGTTCGCCCGCCGCGACTCGGGGTCAGTTAGAGGTGGAGCCTATCCGGTACCTTTGCAAAAACCTCGAGATTCGCGCTCAAGATTTCTAAGTACCCGCACGCCAAAAGCGTTTCCGGTTCCGTTTCAAATTAAGACGATGATACTAAGGCGCTCTTGGCCCATTCCAACACCTGATCCACCGCTTGGTTAATGGTGAGTTGCGTGGTATCGAGCAGTTGAGCTCCCATTCCTTTCTGCAGCGGCGCCACAGCGCGGGTTTGATCGCGCAGATCACGCTCTGCAATGTCTCGCAAAAGGTCAGACATATTAGCAGGGTTTCCCTTATCCTTCAACTGGTTATATCGCCGCAGCGCCCTGGCTTCTACGCTGGCGGTTAGAAATACTTTTAATATGGCATCAGGGAACACCACAGTGGCCATATCCCGACCATCCGCCACCAAGCCAGGCGCCCGGCGCCAGCCCCGTTGACGCGCCAACAATGCGGCACGCACGGCGGGAACGGCTGCCACGCGAGAGGCTCTATTACCGCAGAGTTCAGATCGAATATCTTCTGTAACATTCTGATCTGACAATAATATTTCACCATTCTCAAATCGAATCTGCAAGTTACCCGCCAGCGCTGTGAGGGCCTTGGCATCATCCAAAGGGATGTCGGCCCTAAAAGCAGCCAAGGCTGTTAGCCGGTATAAGGACCCGCTGTCTAGGTAGTAAAAACCCAAGGCATCGGCCACCCGTTGCGCCACAGTGCCTTTGCCCGATGCGGAGGGGCCATCAATGGCAATGACCGGAATCATGAGGCAGAAATTCGAAGGCCCGCCTGGCGCGCCAAATCATCAAACCCTGGAAATGAGGTGGCCACATTGGCGCAATCCAGAATGGTGATGGGGCCTGTGGCACAGAGGGCGGCCATAGCAAAACTCATGGCAATGCGGTGATCCCCATGGCTATTAATAGTGCCGCCACCGTAAGCGCGCGCTCCCTCAATGATCATGCCATCGGCTGTGGGAGTGGCCCTCACACCCAACAGGCTCAGACCATCAGCCATCACCTGGATGCGATCACTTTCCTTGACACGCAATTCCGCAGCACCGCTTACCCGGGTCTGACCCCGAGCGTTGGCAGCGGCCACAAACAACACTGGAAATTCATCAATAGCCAAGGCGACCAATTCTTCTGGTACCGCAATCCCGTGCAACGGGGCGTAGCGTACGTGAATATCAGCCACCGGTTCGCCACCGGCCAAGCGTGCATTTTGTAAGGTAATGTCCGCGCCCATTAATGTCAGAATATGAATAATACCGGTGCGCGTGGGGTTAACTCCCACCGCCGTTAACGTGATGTCAGACCCCGGGCAGATACTGGCCCCCACCATAAAGAAAGCAGCGGAGGAAATGTCCGCGGGAACTTCGATGGCGGTTCCTGTTAAACGCCCTTCCCCAGTGACTGTGGCCGTAGCCCCTGCACGATGCACGGGGTAACCAAAGGCTGCGAGCATGCGTTCGGTGTGATCGCGCGTGGGTTCTGGTTCGGTAACAGCAGTTTTGCCCATTGCGTACAGGCCTGCCAACAGTACGGCGGATTTTACCTGCGCGCTGGCCACCGGTAAGGTGTAATCAATACCCTGCAATGATTGGGTTGCTCCAATGTGTAAGGGGGGTAAACCACCCTCTTGTGCGTGAATCTGCGCACCCATAGCAGCGAGCGGTTGGGTGACGCGCGCCATGGGGCGGCGGCGCAAACTGTCATCTCCCGTAAGAGTAACGGCAAAGTTTTGCCCCGCCAGCAAGCCTGAGAGTAAGCGCATGGTGGTGCCGGAATTGCCGCAATCTATATTTTTTTGCGGGGCTTTGAGGCCATGTTTGCCCACGCCATGTATGGTGACGCGCCCTTGATCGGGGCCCTCCATTACAACGCCCATAGAGCGGAAAGCGTTCATGGTGGCTAAGGCGTCCTCACCTTCTAGAAAACCCGTCACCTGTGTAACGCCATCGGCAATAGCGCCCAACATTATAGAGCGGTGGGAAATGGATTTATCGCCAGGCACGCGCAGCGTCCCTGTAAGCGGGCCGCCCGGTAGGGCATGAAAAGTATGCGTCATGTTTAGTCTAGAGTGTTGTTGTCGGTCCAATCTCGGCGTGCTTCGCGAGCCACCCGAAAAAAATCTTCTAGTTGCGGCCCGTCTTGTTGGGAGATCAATTGACTGAGGCGATCTAAGTGCTCACGATAACGGGCCAACTCTTGCAGCAACACATCACGATTGGCTAAGCTGATGTCGCGCCACATATCAGGGTTACTGGCGGCAATGCGGGTAAAATCCCGAAAACCACTGGCGGCAAAATGAAAATAGGTTTCGGCATCTGTACGCGTGGCAATGTCGTACACCAAAGCAAAACTCAGCAAATGCGGCAAATGGCTCACCACGCCAAAAATGGCATCGTGACGCGCCACCGACATTTCCTCAACCTTGGCGCCGCAGGCTTCCCAACATTTGCGAATAATATCCCGTGGCAATTCGTGCCCAACATCCGTGGGCGTAATAACCACAGAGCAGCCTTTAAATAAGTCAACGCGTGCGGCACGCACTCCATTATGCTCGGCCCCGGCGATGGGGTGCGCGGGAACAAAGCGCTCAAAAGCGGAACCCAACAAGGCCTTTGCACACTTCACCACGGAGCCCTTGGTGCTGCCCACATCGGTAATAATTGCGCTGGGACTGAGTGCGGGAACAATGCTGGCCAACACCGTTTCAAACTGGCCCACGGGTACGGCAATCATCACCATATCTGCTTCGCGCACAGCGCTTGCGGCATCATGCACCGCACTGTCAATAACGCCCATGTGGCGCGCGGCCAGCAAATTGACTTCATCACGGTCATACCCCACGATGTGCACATCGCGCGCGGCCGCGCGCAGCGCCATGGCGAATGATCCGCCAATAAGCCCTACGCCCAATACAGCAAGGCGGCGCGGATGTTTTTGAAAGGGGTCTAGCATGGGGTTAGGCGCCAGCGCCCAAGCAAAGCGGCAAAGCGTTTAAGAAGGCAGCGTTCTCCGCTTTTAAGCCTACCGAAACACGCAGGTATTGCGGCATTTGATAAGAAGCCACGGGGCGCACAATAACGCCGCGTTTGAGCAAGGCTTGATAAACCTGCAGTCCATTGCCCACTTTTATACAAACAAAATTGCCGAATGAAGGGATGTGCTTCAAACCCAAGGCCTTCACGCCCTGTACCAGTTGCATCATTCCGGCATCATTGAGCGCCAAGGTTTCTTGCAAAAACACACTATCATCCAAGGCAGCATTGGCAGCGGTTAGGGCCAAGGCATTCACATTAAAGGGTTGGCGCACACGGTTCATGAGGCCCACGATATCGGCACGCGCCACACCAAAGCCCACACGCAACCCGGCTAAGCCATAGGCTTTTGAGAAGGTGCGGCACACCAACAGGTTGGGGATTTCGGACAGCCATTGAATGGCGTTGTAGCGCTGTGCCGGCGGTAGAAATTCTGTGTAGGCTTGATCTAACACCACCAACACCTCTTGTGGCACACGACGCAGTGCGGCGTGTAATGCAGCCCCATCAACAAACGTTCCGGTGGGGTTATTGGGGTTGGCAATAAACATCACACGCGTATCCGGGCGAATGGCCGCCACCATGGCGTCCAGATCATGGCCAAATTCGTGGGCCGGTACTTCTATGCCCGTGGCTCCCACGGCTTGCGTCACCAAGGGGTAGACCGCAAAGGAGTGCTTTGAGAACACAGCGGAGCAACCATTGCCTAAAAAGGTGCGGGCCACGAACTCCAGAATATCGTTGGAGCCATTACCCAATATGATTTGCTCTTGTTTTACGTGATGCCGTGCAGCCAGATTGGTCTTGAGCTCAAATCCGTTGCCATCGGGATAGCGCGCAAGCTCGGACATGACCTTTTCAATAGCCACCACAGCCATCGGACTGGGGCCCAAGGGGTTTTCATTGGAGGCCAACTTAATAATGTGGGTCAACCCCAATTCGCGCTCTAAATCGGCAATGGGTTTACCCGGCTGATAGGGTGAAATACTGCGGATATATTCCGGCGTTAAGTCACACAGATCTCTCATAGGGGCGATTGTGGGTATGAACCCAACACTTTACAGAACAAGGCTTTTTCTCCAATCTCTTTGAGGGCACGCGCCACCGCAGGATCCGTTTGATGCCCTTCAATATCCACAAAAAAAACGTACTCCCACAAGGCGGTGCGCGAAGGACGCGACTCTAGGCGCGTCATACTGACACCATGTGTGGCCAAGGGGGCCAGTAACTCATGCACGGCACCGGGCCGATTGCGTGCGGCCAACACCAAAGATGTTTTATCCTGACCCGACGGGCCGGCGGATTGCGGACCCAATACCAAAAAACGCGTGGTGTTGGTGGTTTCGTCTTCAATGTTGCCAAATAAAGCGGTTAGACCGTGACGCTCGCCAGCCAATTCACCGGCAATGGCGGCGGCACCGGGGGTTTCGGCGGCCAAGCGGGCCGCTTCGGCGTTGCTGCTCACCGACAAGCGCTGCGCATGGGGCAAATGTTGGTTTAACCACAACTGGCATTGCCCCAGCGATTGCGCATGCGAATAGACTTGTTTAATGGCGCTTAGGTCTTTAATGCCTGGCGCCACCAGTAACTGATGATGAATACGCAATTGCACTTCACTGCACACTTGCAATGGGGACTCTACCAATAAATCAAGGGAGCGCCCCACAGCCCCTTCGCTGGAGTTTTCTACCGGCACCACGGCAAATTCAGCCTTACCGGTTTCGGCCGCGCGCACCACGTCGTCTAAGGTGGAGCAACTTAATGTTTTGGCTGCATGGCCAAATTGCTTCACCACAGCGGCTTCGGAATAAGTACCCGCAGGGCCTAAATAGGCCACACTAACTGGCCGCTCTAGGGCCAGGCAAGCAGACATGATTTCACGGAACAAGAAGGTGATGGATTCGTTGGATAAGGGGCCTTCGCTGGCCTCCTTCACTTGGCGCAGGACTTGCGCCTCACGTTCCGGACGATACAGCACACCGGTTTTGAGTTTGCCAATTTCACCCGCAGCACTGGCGCGCGCGTTCAGCAGACGAAGAATTTCTTGATCAATGTGATCAATCTTTTCTCGCAAAGATTCTAGCAGGGCATCCGGTTTGGAATTAGCCATAACGTCGCTCGAAGTCTGCCATAAAAGTGACTAATGCCTCAACACCTGCCAGGGGCATTGCATTGTAAATAGAGGCGCGCATACCGCCCACCACAGCATGACCGCGCAATTGCTTCAACCCTTGCGCGGAAGACTCCTTAAGAAAGGCGTCTTCCAAAGAGGGTTCGCGCAAGAAAAAAGGCACATTCATGTGCGAGCGATCGGAATGCTTAACCGGGTTACGGTAAAAACCGCTCTTATCCAGAAAATCATACAGCAGTCCGGACTTTTGGGTATTGGCCTTTGCCATAGCGCTTAATCCACCATGGCGCTTAATCCATTGAAACACCAAACCCGCTACCCAAATGGTAAAGGTGGGAGGCGTATTGAGCATGGAGTGCGCATGCACTTGGTCGTGGTAATTCATCAAAAACGGTGTGCGTGCAGCAGCCGGTTTAAGCAAATCATCGCGAATAATAACTATGCTCAGCCCTGCGGGGCCGATATTCTTTTGCGCGCCCGCGTAAATCATGCCAAAGGGCGTGATATCCATGGGGCGCGAAAGAAAATGCGAGGACATATCCACCACCAAAGGCACCTTGCCCACATCGGGCGTCCAAAAAAACTCTAGTCCATGAATGGTTTCATTGGAACAATAATGCACATAAGCCGCTTTGGGGTTAAGGCGCCATTCCGATTGATCGGGTATTGCTGTAAATTGGTCAATACGGTTGGAGGCTGCAATATTGACATTGCAATAACGACGCCCTTCTTCAATGGCACGATAGGACCAATAACCGGATTCAATGTAGTCGGCGTTGGTGTTGCCTTGTAAAAGGTTTAGGGGAATCATGTCCCAATGGGCGCTTGCCCCTTCTTGGCAGAACAGAACGCGGTAATGGTCGGGCAGACTAAGTAGTTCGCGCAGATCTAGTTCAGCTTCGGACAGAATGCCGGCAAATTCAGGGCTGCGATGACTTAATTCCATCACAGACATGCCCGTGCCACGCCAATTGGGCAGCTCTTCTTGAACCTGTGTAATAACTTCTAGAGGGAGGGTTGCTGGCCCCGCCGAAAAATTAAATGCACGCATGGGGTCAGACCTCGGCATCCGCTGGTTGCGCGTCATCCCCACTGGGTAATTCCGCTTCAACACTGTCGGACTCATCAATACGACTTAAAGAGACTAATTTTTCGCCGTCATCCAAAGCGATTAAAGTAACCCCTTGGGTGGCTCGACTCATTTCACGAATTTCTTGCACACGGGTGCGAATTAACACACCCCCAGAGGTGATCAGCATCAACTCATCATCAGGGTTGACCAGTGCCGCACTCACCACGGCACCATTGCGCTCTGAGGTTTGAATGGCGATCATGCCCTGCCCGCCACGACCATGGCGGGTGTATTCGCTCATGGGGGTGCGCTTGCCAAAACCATTTTGAGTGGCGGTCAGCACCGATTGCGATTCATTTTCTGCCACCAACATGGCAATCACGTGCTGACCATCATTTAAGCGCATACCACGCACGCCGCGCGCGGTGCGCCCCATGGGACGCACATCCTCTTCAGCAAAACGGACTGCTTTGCCTTCGTCTGAGAACAGCATCACATCATGTTGGCCATCGGTAATGGCGACACCCACTAAGTAATCTTCCGGATCCAGATCCACAGCAATAATGCCAGCAGTGCGTGGGCGAGAGAAATCAGTAAGCGGTGTTTTCTTAACCGTGCCCAAGGCGGTGGCCATAAACACGAAATGCTGATCATCAAACTCCTTAACCGGCAGGATGGCGTTAATTTTTTCGCCCTCCTCCAATTTCAGCAAATTAATAATGGGTTTGCCGCGACTGGCGCGACTGCCCACCGGTACGTTAAACACGCGCAGCCAATACACGCGCCCAAGACTTGAAAAGCACAGAATATGGTCATGGGTGTTGGCCACAAATAGGCGGTCAATAAAGTCGTCTTCTTTGGTGCCCGTTGCTTGCTTGCCTCGTCCACCGCGTTTTTGTGCGCGATAATCGCCCACCGGTTGCGACTTGATATAGCCACTGTGCGAGAGGGTAACCACCACTTCTTCTGGTGTAATCAAATCCTCAAGGTCAATGTCTTCTGTGTTGACAATAATTTCACTGCGTCGTGCATCGCCAAAGCTTTCTTTGATGGCGGCCAGCTCTTCGCTGATAATAACGGTAATGCGTTGCGGATTAGCCAAAATATCCAACAAATCGGCAATGCGCAGCATGATATCGCGGTATTCATCGCGGATCTTTTCTTGTTCAAGGCCGGTTAGGCGTTGCAATTGCATTTCAAGAATAGCTACAGCCTGCGCTTCAGATAAACGATATCCTTCTGGCTGTAAACCAAATTCAGCGGGCAGGCCAATGGGACGTGAAGCGTTCTGAGCGGCGCGAGAGAGCATCTCTTCCACCAATTGCGAGTGCCAAACGTTGGTCATTAGGGCGTCGCGCGCCACCTGACGATTGGCAGAGGCCTTAATGAGGGCAATGATTTCATCCACATTAGAAAGCGCCGCAGCCAGTCCTTCTAAGGTGTGAGCGCGTTCGCGCGCCTTGGCCAACTCAAACACTGTGCGACGCGTAATGACTTCACGGCGATGACGCAAGAATGCTTCGAGGAACTGTTTGAGGTTCAGTAAGCGCGGTTGGTTATCCACCAGCGCCACCATGTTCATGCCGAAGGAATCTTGCAGCTGGGTAAGCTTGTAGAGGTTGTTCAAGACCACTTCGGGCATTTCGCTGCGCTTTAACTCAATCACCATGCGCATGCCGGATTTATCTGATTCATCACGCAGATCTGAAATGCCTTCAATGCGTTTTTCACGCACCAGTTCAGCAATCTTGATAATCAAATTGGCTTTATTCACCTGGTAGGGCAGCTCATCTACAATAATGGCTTGGCGACCACCTACCTTGTCAATATCTTCCACATGGGTGCGTGCGCGCATCAAGACGCGGCCGCGACCGGTTAAATAACCCTGTCGCACAGAGGCGGTGCCGTAAATAATGCCGTGCGTGGGGAAATCCGGTGCCGGTACGATGGCGATTAAATCATCAATAGAAATGTCGGGGTTGGCGAGCACAGCCAGGCAGGCATCCACCACCTCATTGAGGTTATGGGGTGGAATGTTGGTGGCCATCCCCACGGCGATACCAGAGGAGCCATTCACCAACAGATTGGGAAACTTGGCCGGCAGGATGAGCGGTTCTTTTTCAGAGCCGTCGTAATTGGGGCCAAAGTTAACCGTATCGCGATCGATATCAGCCAACAACTCATGGGTGATGCGCGACATGCGGATTTCGGTGTAGCGCATGGCTGCTGGGTTATCGCCGTCTACAGAACCGAAGTTACCTTGCCCGTCCACTAGGGGATAGCGCAAGGAAAAATTTTGCGCCATGCGCACAATGGCGTCATACACCGCTGTATCGCCGTGAGGATGGTACTTACCGATCACATCCCCCACGATACGAGCCGATTTTTTATAGGGCTTGTTGTAATCGTTGGAGAGTTCGTGCATGGCAAACAACACGCGCCGATGCACCGGTTTTAGTCCATCCCGAACATCGGGCAGAGCCCGTCCCACAATGACGCTCATGGCGTATTCCAGATAGGAACGACGCATTTCATCTTCGAGGCTGACGGGGAGTGTTTCCTTGGCAAATGGGATCATAGGCAATATTATTTAACGCTGCGGTTTATGTTGTTTTATAACAGGCTAATTTTAACATATAATGAACCTTGGGTATTGTCTTAAACATTGAAATTTATAGGAAAAAATCATGCGAAAAGCAGCTTTTTTCACCGTCCTTCTGCTAGCCGCCGGCAGCGCCTTGGCCGCGGATGAAACCCTTTACCCTGCCTTCGTGCGTTCCTCAGACGGCGTTGTGGTTCGTGACAATTTTAACGAGTGCTGGGGTTTGGGTGCCAATCACGTCACCCGAAACCCTACCCCTGAATGCGGTCAAGCCGTACCGGCCCCCGCTCCTGTGGCGATGCCCGTTGCAGCCCCTGCGCCGGCACCTGTTGCAATGCCTGCGCCAGCTCCCGCTCATATGGTCATTACCCTCGCAGCAGATGCATTGTTTGATTTCGATAAATCGGTGGTAAAACCCGCAGGCCGTACTGCCATCGACAATGAACTCAAGGAAACCACCGCAGGCGGTGGCGCCATAGGGATTAAACACATCAATGTGGTGGGACATACGGATTCTGTGGGCACAGTGGCTTACAACGATAAACTCTCCTTACGACGGGCCAATGCAGTGAAATCCTATTTGGTGACCAAAGGCGTTCCTGTAGACTTAATCAGCGTAGGAGGGCATGGTTTGCATGACCCCGTGGCCAGCAACGCTACTGCCGAAGGTCGCGCCCAAAACCGTCGCGCAGTGATTACCATCGACACCAACCAATAATCTTGAAACGAGACCGCTCATGACCTCCTCTGCGGACGCCGGTCTCAATCTTGATCCGGCCGAACTGGCTAAATTCAGCGCTCTGGCCCACCGTTGGTGGGACCCCCAGAGCGATTTTAAGCCCCTGCACGACATTAATCCTTTGCGTCTGGGTTGGATTGAGGATGCATTAAAACTAGGGGCTAAGCGCGTCATTGATGTGGGTTGTGGTGGGGGTATCTTGGCCGAGAGCCTGGCGCTGCGTGGCGCACAGGTCACCGGCATCGACCTGGCTGAAAAACCTCTTACCGTGGCCCGTCTGCATTTACTGGAAACCGGCGCCCAGGTGGATTATCAACTGATCAGCGCGGAACAAATGGCCGCCGCACAAGCCGGTCAGTTTGATGCGGTGACTTGTATGGAAATGTTGGAGCATGTACCAGACCCGGCCAGCATCATGCAGGCCTGTGCAGACCTACTAAAACCCGGTGGGCAGGCTTTTTTTTCCACCTTAAACCGCAACCCAAAATCATATTTAATGGCCGTAATAGGCGCGGAATATGTGCTAAAAATGCTGCCCAAGGGCACGCACGATTACGCACGATTTATTAAACCCTCTGAACTGGCCCAAATGGCCCGCGCTGCAGGCCTAGAGGTTACCGGTTTTAAGGGCATGAGTTATCACCCACTCAGAAAAACCTACTCCTTGGGCCAAGACATTAGCGTGAATTACTTAATGCAAACACGTAAACCATGATCCAAGGCGTCTTATTCGATTTAGATGGCACCTTAGCCGACACTGCTCCTGACTTAGCCTACGCCTTAAACGCCTTACTCTTGCGTTATGACCGCGAGCCCTTAACCTTAGAGCGCTTGCGTCCACAAGCCTCTCATGGTGCGCGCGGACTGATTGAAGAAGGCTTTGGTAGCAAGCCCGGTGATGTTTATTTTGAAGAATTGCGTGAACAATTTTTAGCGCTGTATATGGAAAACCTATGTCGCAAGACTGCTCTCTTTACAGGAATTCCTGAGCTACTCGACCACCTTGATACACATAAAATTCCCTGGGGTATTGTGACCAATAAACTGACACGTTTCACCGACCCTTTGGTAGAGCGTTTGGGGTTAATGGATCGCGCTTCTTGTGTGGTAAGCGGCGACAGCTACGCCAAACCCAAACCCTTCCCAGACCCGCTTTTGGGTGCGGCTCAGGAAATGGAATTGGCCCCTCAAACCTTGATCTACGTGGGCGATGATGAACGCGACATGCAAGCGGCACGTGCTGCAGGTATGCCGGGCATTGTGGCGCGCTATGGTTATCTGGGCTCTGGCCGCCCCCCCGAACAATGGAATGCGCAAGCCATGATTGATACACCCATCGGACTGATCAGTTATCTTAACCATGTCCACTAAATGGCCTGCGCCCGAATTACTGGCTCCTGTGGGCTCCATGGAAATGTTGGAAACAGCTTTTGCCTTTGGTGCCGATGCCATCTACGCGGGTCAACCACGCTACAGCTTGCGCGTGCGCAACAATGAATTCGGTAAACTGGAAAGCCTGGCGGAAGGGATTAATCGCGCCCATGAATTGGGTAAAAAGTTTTTCTTGGTAAGCAATGTGTTGCCGCATAACGCTAAGGTTAAAACCTACCTTGAAGACATTACCCCGGTCATTGCCCTAAAACCCGACGCACTTATTATGGCAGACCCCGGCCTTATCATGATGGTGCGCGAGCATTGGCCAGACATGCCCATTCACCTATCGGTGCAAGCCAATACCGTAAACTATGCCGCCATTAAATTTTGGAAACAGTTTGGTATTGAGCGAGTTATTTTGTCGCGCGAATTGTCTTTGGATGAAGTGGCCGAAATTCGCCAAGAGTCCCCTGACATGGAATTGGAAGTTTTTATTCATGGGGCGCTGTGCATCGCTTATTCAGGGCGCTGCTTACTGTCGGGCTACTTTAACCATCGCGACCCCAACCAAGGCAGCTGCACCAATTCCTGCCGTTGGGATTACAAAATTAAAGCAGGCTTTGAAGATGCTTCAGGGGATGTGCATTTGCTGGAGGAATCCATGCGTCCTGGCCAATACATGCCCATTGAAGAAGATGAGCATGGCACCTACATTCTCAATTCAAAAGATTTGCGTGCCATCGAGCATGTGCAACGCTTAGTGGATATTGGTGTCAATTCCCTAAAAATTGAAGGGCGTACCAAGTCTGCCTATTACGTGGCGCGCACCTGTCAATCATACCGCCAAGGCATTGATGATGCTGTAGCTGGACGCCCCTTGGACCCCGCCTTACTAAGCAATTTAGAAGGATTGGCCAATCGCGGTTACACCGGCGGCTTTTACGACCGTCATCCCGACCAAGACTACCAAAACTACCTAAAGGGCCATTCAGAATCGTCGCGCAGTCAATATGTGGGAAACGTGTTGGGTTATGACGCAGATGGAATGGCGCGTGTGGAAGTGAAAAATAAGTTCTCAGTGGGGGATCGCCTTGAAATTATTCACCCCAGCGGCAACCAAGAACTTGTTTTGAATTCACTCGTGGGACGCGATGGCGCACCCGCCACCGTGGCGCCGGGCAGCGGGCACGAAGTGCGCATCCCCCTGCCCACCGGACTAGAGCGCGCTTTTTTGGCGCGTTACGTCTGAGTGCGTTAGCGACTTAAGAGATTACTTCTTAAGAGGGCAAGTGGACATGCCCAGCAGCTTATAGGCGCCGCAAAAACCCAGAATGCCTGTGAATAACGGAACGACGCCAATCCAGCCCCAAATACCAATGTGCCCTGTAGTGGCTGCAGCAACCAAACCACCGCCAATCACGATACGCAAAATACGATCAATACCACCCACATTATTGTTCATGATATATCCCTCTGTTGTTTAACGATTACTGTTTAGCCTGTATGCGCTTGTTCATTTGCTGGGCCAATCCGTGCAAACCACCACCATTCAGTATGTTCTGATAACCCAACTCGCGCAATAATGAAACCGCTTGGCTTGAACGCATGCCAGAGCGACAGCATAAAATAAGTGGCGTATTGTGATCGGGAATTGTTTTATCAATCATTTGGTTCAGCACATTTAGTGGGATGTTAACGGCGCCCTCAATATGGCCATGAGCATACTCTTCTGGTGAACGCACATCAATCAAACAGGCTTCAGCCGGAAACTCTACGGGCGGCTTAGCTCCGCCTTTAGATGAAAAAAATTTTGAAAAAATACTCATGCCCAACGGCCCACTTTAAACCAATTGGCATTTCGTGGCGGAATTTGCGGTAACGCCACAAAAACAGCGCGCGGATTGCACAGACCTTCCACAGAAGCCACCGCATTCACGACCGTGATGCGATGTGCGCTTCCACATTTTGCACTCAGTTCGTAAGCTGCAGGTAATCCACCGGTTCCCGCTCCCAAAATCACAATATGCGCCATATAGCCTCCATTTTTTACATTTTAATTTATTTTTGAAGTACTCGATTAACCTGCTGTAACTGTGCTTCGTCCAACTGCCCTGTCAATGACCAAAGACGCAATCGATCCATAATCAAAGCGATGCGCGCTTGCAGCAACGACAATCGTGCATTGGCTGCATCATTCTCAGCATTTAATAAATCCAAAGTGCTGCGATCTCCCACCTGACGGCCCAAGCGAGTGGCGTTTAAACGGGCTTCACTGGCCTTAAGCGATGCCGCTAAGGCCTGCACCCGCCCTTTTCCCGTGTTAAGTCCCAACCATGCGCTGCGCGTCTGCAATATAATTTGTTGCTGTGCGCGATCTGCTTCAATAAACGCTTTGCGCGCCAGGGCCTCACTTTCATCATGCTTGGCGCTGCGCATGCCGCCACTATAGAGCGGGATGGTTATCTGTATGCCAATTAACGCAGCACGGCTGGCATTGCTGGCGGCGCCATAATCGCCGCTACCCGTAAGGTGGTCGCGTGACAGCTCTCCCACCAGGTCTAAGGAGGGCGAAGCCAAAACACCATGACGCGCTGATTGCTCGCCGGCCACAACCACACGTTTTTTCTGAATCAGTAAATCAAGATTGCCGGTGGTGGCATCAGAAAGCCAGGATTCAAGCGTGGCCAAAGGAGTCGATAAATCGCCAGCGCCGGGCTGCTGTACCGTTACTTGTTGCGGCATCAGTCCTGTGGCGTCAATAAATGCTGCTTGCTTAACCTGCAAGTCCACGTCTGATGCAAATGTCTGCGCCTTAATGGCTTCCATACGTGCCGCAGCCTCATGGGTATCGGTTACAGAAATATCCCCCAACCCATAGCGGGCATTAACCTCATCCAGCGCTTTTTTTACCGAGACCTCTTGTTGACGTGAAACGGCTAAAGCTTCTTGCGCAAACACCACATCAAAATAACGTTCTGCCGTGCGCAGCATGAGTTTTTGGCGGGCCGATGCCCACTCCAACTCGGCCATATCGGCATTTAAATCCAGCTCACGGCTTTGCGAGATACGTTCTCCGCTAATTAAGGGTTGGCGTGCCGAAACACCCCAGCGCTCCAGGTTGCCATTGTTAATGGAAGTGTTGAATGCGGCTCCTGCGGTGGCCGGAAAGCCCGGTGCTGAAAACTGTGCGCCTTGAGTTTGGGTTTGGTTATCCATTCTCCCGGCGGTCCCAATCAGTTGCACCGTGGGCCGCCATAGAGCATTCGACTGGTCATGCTGCGCCAAGCCCGCTTCATGGGCCGCCTGCGCAGCGCTATAATCCAAGTCATGCAATTGCGCTGCCCGCCAAGCATCTAGCAAATCGGACGCCGGCGCCGATTGTGCAAAAAATGCGGAGGCAACGAGCACCATCAAGAGGCGCCTTTTCATCATTGGGCGTGGGCGCCCAGTTTGCGCATTATGCTTTCCATCAAACACCAACGTGTTAGCCCGCTTTGCAGCAAGTTAACACCCACAAAAACAGTGAACGCCAGCCACCATAGGCTTACAAAAACCGGGCTGGCTGGTGACCCTAGGGCCACTGAAATGATAATAAAAAAACCTGCGATAACACGAACCCATTGCCATGACGTCATCATTATTCTCCTAAGTGAGCTTGTTGCTGAAAGCGGTGTTGATAAGCCGCATAATACAAGGTGGGAATGACCACCAAAGTAAGAATCGTAGAAACAAAAATGCCAAAAATAAGCGAGATGGCCAATCCGTTAAAGATAGGGTCATCCAAAATAAAGAAGGCGCCCAACATAGCAGCCAACCCGGTTAACAAAATGGGTTGTGAGCGTGTGATGGCCGAGTGCACAATGGCCTTCTTAAAAGGTATCCCTTCTCGCACTTGTATGTTAATAAAATCCACTAACAAGATTGAATTGCGCACAATAATGCCGGCCAAGGCAATCATGCCAATCATGCTGGTGGCGGTATACTGAGACCCCAGCAGAGCATGCCCCGGCATCACGCCAATAATGGTGAGCGGGATGGGTGCCATAATGATGAGCGGCGTGAGGTACGAGCCAAACTGCGCCACCACCAGCAAGTAAATCAGAATAAGCCCCACCGCATAGGCCGCACCCATGTCGCGAAATGTTTCGTAAGTCACTTGCCATTCGCCATCCCACTTCAATGAATAACCTCGATAGGGGTCATCTGGTTGGCGAATAAAATAATCGGTAAGCGTACCGCCGCCCGGTGTTTTAAGAGCATTTAATTCGTGACGCATGGCGAACAGTCCATACAGTGGGCTATCGGTTTTTCCGGCCATATCCGCCACCACCAAATTAACCGGCAATAAATCCTTGTGATACAGCGTTTGTTCCCGCTCAACGTCACTAATGACAACCAATTCGCGCAAGGGCACCAAGCGGCCATCACTGGCATGCACCCCCAGTTGCAACAAGGCGTTTAAGTCACCCTGACGATTGGCAGGCAATTGTACCCAGGCAGAAGCGGGGTATTTGTTTTGATCGTGCAACCATGTAACCGCTTCACCCGAGAGGGCGGTTTGCAGCGTGCTGACCACAACTTGTTGCGATACTCCCAATAAGGCAGCCTTGCGACGATCCACCTGCAGCATTTTCTTCAAGGTGGGGGAAGTGCTGCTGTCATCTACATCCACCACACTGGGTGTTTTTTCGAATACGGCGCGCACGGATTTGGCCACGGACAAACGCCCCGCAGCATCGGGTCCGTAAATTTCGGCCACAATGGGTGACAATACTGGCGGACCGGGAGGTACCTCCACCACTTTTACGTTGGCACCAAAGCGCTTGCCGATGGCCTGCAAGGGTGCGCGTACTCGGGTGGCGATGGCGTGGCTTTGCTCGCTGCGGTGATGTTTGTCCACTAAGTTTACTTGGAGGTCCCCTTGCTCGGCACTGGCGCGCAAGTAATATTGGCGCACCAGTCCATTAAAATTAATGGGGGATGCAGTGCCGGCATAGGCTTGGTAATTGACCACTTCAGATACGGTGGCCAAATACGCTCCCAATTCATGCAAGGTGGCTGCGGTTTGCTCTAATGTGGTTCCGGCGGGCATGTCCACCACCACCTGAAACTCGGATTTATTATCAAAGGGCAACATTTTAAGATGCACCAATCCCAACACCGGTAGCAAGAGCGAGAGGCCAATCAATCCCATAATGCCCAGCCCTAAGCGCCGTCTGTTGCGTGGCCCATGCTGGTCATCGAGTAAGCGTTTAAAAATTCGTTCAAAGGTGGGGGCTAAGCGTGCGCTGAGTCCTTTATTATGGTGAGCAGCGCTGACCTGCCCCGCTTGAGGGGCCGCCTTCATCCACATGCGGGCCAACCAAGGGGTTACCACAAAGGCAATAATCAACGACAGCAACATCCCCATGCTGGCATTAATGGGTATGGGGCTCATATAGGGCCCCATTAAACCCGTAACAAACGCCATGGGCAGCAATGCGGCAATCACCGTGAAGGTGGCGAGAATGGTGGGGCCGCCCACTTCATCCACAGCACCGGGGATAATGTCACGCAGACTTTTTCCTGGGAAAAGCGCTTGATGACGATGGATGTTTTCCACCACCACAATGGCATCATCCACCAAAATGCCAATCGAAAAAATCAGTGCGAAGAGCGAAACCCGATTTAAGGTAAAACCCCATGCCCAAGAGGCGAAGAGCGTAACGGTGAGCGTGAGAATAACGGCGGTTCCTACAATGGCCGCTTCCCGTCGACCCAGGGCAATAAACACCAAGGCCACTACAGAGGCGGTTGCGAAGAGCAATTTCTGGATCAATTTTTTGGCTTTGTCGTTAGCGGTTTCACCATAATTTCGCGTCACCGTCACCGCAACATCGGCGGGGATAACGGTATTTTTTAAAGTTTCCACACGCTCAATAACACCATCCGCCACATCAATGGCGTTTTCACCCGCTTTCTTGGTAATGGCAATGGTCACAGCAGGGTATTCTTTGGCAGAACCCGAGGTGGCCTCACCAAACCATACATAGCGGCTGGGTACCGGTGAATCATTTCGTACCGTAGCCACATCTTGCAACGACACCGGCCGCCCACCATGCACGCCAATGATCAGCTGGCCAACATCGGCTGCATCTTTTAGATAATCGCCGGCTTCCAGCGCCACGCTTTGATTGCTGATCAACAAATCACCCAGCGGCAAGCCCCGGTTGGCGGCTTGTAAGGCTTGGCGCAGATCGGACAGTGCAATACCGACACTGTTCAATCGCGCCGGATCTATCTCTACCAATACCGCACGACCAGGACCCCCTAATGTGGTCACTTCGCGGGTGCCCTTCACTCGTTTTAAATCAGCCTCAATGCTATGCGCCACACGTTCTAAATCGTAGGCGCCGGTCTGGGGGTTTTTGCTGTGCAAGGTCAAACTAACAATGGGCACATCATCAATGCCCTTAGGTTTAATGATGGGAGGCAATACGCCCAGTCCGGCGGGCAGCCAATCGGCATTGGCGTGCACGGTGTCATACAGACGCACCAAGGCTTCAATGCGCGGTACTCCCACTTTAAATTGAACGGTAACCAGAGACATGCCTGGACGAGACACCGACATCACATGCTCAATGCCCTGAATTTGCGACAACACCTGCTCGGCGGGGCCGGACACCATCTGCTCTACATCCTTAGCAGAAGCACCCGGGAATGGAATCATCACATTGGCCATAGTGACATTAATTTGCGGCTCTTCTTCGCGCGGTGTAACCACTACGGCGAATACGCCCAGCAAGAATGCCAGAAGCGCCAACAGCGGCGTAATTTGTGACGCTTGAAAATATTTGGCAATACGGCCTGATAAGCCCAAAGTGGTTTTCATCAGAACCTCAATGCGGAGCAGCAAATAATGCCGCCGCATCTTGCACCACAGGCTCACCGGCATTAATGCCGCTTAACACTTCCACTTGATCGCCCAGCACGCGTCCCAATCGTACTTGACGCAATAGGGGTTGGCCTTTTCCATCTAACACATAAGCACCGGTCATTTCAGCATGATGCACAATAGCGGTTATGGGAAGCTGCACAGGATGAGGTAATTTTTCACTGGTGGGCAACCAAGCGCGCGCAAACATGCCCGGTGTTACTTGAGTCAATCCGGCGGGGAGCATTAATCGCACCTCCAAAGTATGCGTGCCCGCATCCACGGTGGGCAATACCTCAATGGCGGTGGGTGTTGCCCACTGTAGATTAACAGGTAATCCTGGCAACTCAATCCGGGTTTCTTTTGGGGTCAGACCCCGATTCGGGGTCAGACCCCGATTCGGGGTCTGACCCCTATTTAAGACGTTCTGTGGAACGGTTGCCGTAACACGCAGGCGCGTGGGGTCAAATAAGCTGATTAAAACGCGTCCTGGTAGGGCCATGTCCCCCAAAGTGACGGGCACTTCAGAAACAACCCCTGCATATGGTGCACGAATGATGAAGAAATCGGATTGCGTGCGCGCAGCGCCCGCCATGGCGCTTTGGGCGTGGGTTTGCGCTTCCACTGATTTAAAATGTGCTTGCGCACGCTCCAGCGCCGCTTGGCTAATATAATCTTGGGCAAACAGCTTTTCTTGGCGCTCAAGGTCCTTACGGGCCACGTCCAAGGAGGCTTGTGCTGCCACTACTTGCGCTTCACTGGCCACAGCGGATTGATTGGCCGATCGCGCATCCAGACGCATCAGCACTTGGCCGCTGTGCACGCTCTGCCCCACCTTAACAGCGATTTCCGTCACCGCCCCGGATACCTGTGCCGCCATCACTGTTTGCCGCTCGGATTCAACCACTCCCTCAAAACTGCTCATTTCAGCCATGGCGCTGCCCGACGGCGTTGCAGCAACTGCCAGGCTATGGCTGGCTAGGGCCAATAGCGTCGCGCTGATGAGTGTTTGTAGAGATAGCAGTTTCATAGGTTGACCCATTAAAATTCGTTTGGAATACATTATTTAACTTTATATAATGTTATATGCTATAATGTCAAGTATTAACAATTATTTCACTCAAGAACGGTTATGGCCAAAACCATCGCACAATCGGATTTTGCTCAACTCTACGCGTCTGCGGGCCGGGCCTGTGGTTTATTAAAGGTATTGGCCAATCCAGACCGATTGCTTCTGCTGTGCCATCTGGCCGAGGGGGAATGCTGCGTTAGCGATATGGAGGTGGCGCTGGACATTCATCAGCCCACTCTGTCACAACAGCTGGGGGTGCTGCGCGATGAAGGGCTAGTGGCCACGCGGCGCGCGGGCAAGCATATCTATTACAAGCTGGCCAGCCCCGAATCTATAGCCATTATCAACACCTTGCAAGCACAGTTTTGTAAGCCCAGCAAAAAATAAGACCCATGATCCGGTTATGGAGATAGCCCTTCCCACATTGCTGGGTGTTACCACAGGGCTCTTATTAGGCCTTACTGGTGCGGGGGGCGGCATTGTGGCGGCGCCGCTGCTCATGTTGGTGCTGCACCAATCGGTTAGCGCAGCAGCCCCTATTTCATTATTGTCTATCACCATGGCCGCTTTGGTGGGCACCATCATGGGCCTGCGCTCAGGTCAGGTGCGTTATCGCGCCGCATTGCTTCTCTCTGCAGCAGGGTTACTGTTCTCGCCCTTGGGGATATATGCCTCCCATGTCATCCCCAATACGCCATTGTTGCTGTTTTTTGCCGGAGTATTGGGTTACTTGGGGCTTCGCTATTGGCGCGGCAAAGCCATCGCGCGCGACAAGGAACCTGCCTGTACCATTAACCCAACCAACAAGCGATTTATTTGGAACAAACCCTGTTTATGGGTGATGACGCGCACTGGTCTGTTGGCTGGTTTCCTATCGGGCTTGCTGGGTTTGGGGGGTGGTTTTGTGTTGGTCCCCGCCTTACGCCGTCACACCACCTTACCCATGCAGGCCGTTTCGGCCACATCACTCATGGTGCTCACCATCGTGTCCGCAGGGGGGGTATTGCAATGGATGGCGGCGGGAGAAATGAATTGGCACATAGCGGCCCCCTTCTTATGGGGAGCCATTTTGGGTATGGTGTTGGGACGCATGCTCGTGCCCCGCATTTCTGAAGCACGGGTGCATCTTCTTTTTGGTGGTCTATGCTTAATGGTGGGGGCGGCGCTGGTGATGAAGGCCATTGCCTCCTTTTAGCCCCGTTACCCCACAATGGGGTTAAACCAGCCCAGTTTGGCACGCAAACCCACCACACCCCCCACAATGATCAGAGTAGGCGCTTTCAGTTCGGCCGCTTTTGCTTTTTCATGAAGCGTTTGTAATGTGCCCACTACTACTCGCTGGTTAAGGGTGGTGCCCTGCTGCACAATGGCAGCAGGTGTTTCAGCACTTAAGCCATGAATAATGAGTTGTGCGCAAATCATCTGCAACCCCTGCGAGCCCATATACACCACCACGGTTTGGTGAGGGCGTGCCAATTGCGTCCAGTCCAGCTCCACAACACCCTCTTTAATATGACCCGTAACAAATACGCATGATTGTGCATGATCGCGATGCGTGAGGGGGATGCCTGCGTAAGCTGCAACACCTGTGGCAGCGGTAATACCCGGCACCACTTCAAATTGAATGCCGTTCTCGCTTAAGGTTTCTATTTCCTCACCGCCGCGCCCAAAAATAAAAGGGTCGCCCCCTTTTAAGCGCAATACCGAACGACCTTCGCGCGCCAAGCGCACCAGTAATTCGTTAATGGTCTCTTGTGGCATGGTGTGGTTATTTAAACTTTTACCCACAAAGATTAGTTCTGCACCAGAGGGGATTAAGGCGACAATCTCTTTCGACACCAAATTGTCGTACAGCACCACGTCAGCCTCTTGAATTAACTTAAAGGCACGCAGAGTCAGTAAATCAGGTTCACCAGGACCCGCGCCTACTAAGTAAACGCGACCCAACATGCTAGAGGATGCCATAAAGGGGTACGACGCTAGAAGGAACGAAATGAACCGGGCTGGCGCGATTAACCATGGCTAAATAAACAAAGAAACATCTGCCTCACCGGCAAACTCCAAGAAGGTGGCCGCTCCACCCCATTCAGCCTCCTGAATGAAGTCGCTCTTTTTAAAATCGAACAAGTCCACCGTCATCTGACAGGCCACAAACTTCACGCCGGCTTCCACGCAAAGATCACGCAATTCTTCCAAAGATGCCACCCCTTTTTTCTTCAACTTACTTTTCATCATAGCGGTGGCCATGGATTCCATTCCCGGCAGCATCTGCACCATCACCGGCATGGGGACGGGCATGGGCATGGCGGGATTGGCCAAGGGGCTGATTTTCACGTGAGAAAGATCGTGGCGCAACAGCTGCAGACCGTAGAAGGTAAAAAATACCTGTACCTCAAACCCCAAAGCTGCAGCCGTAGAGGCCAAAATAAAAGGTGGGTACGCCATGTCGAGCGTTCCTTTGGAGGCGATTAGCGCCATCTTTTTCATTGCGTATATTCCTTCAGGTCAGCTGCGTTATTTTTTCTGAAATAAAAAGATGTATTCGCCCGCAGCCTCTTCGCTGGACAGTAAGACATGGCCGGTTTGGTTGGCAAAAGCCTGCATATCACGTGGCGCACCCTTATCGCTGGCCAATACCTTTAAAACCTGCCCCGAGAGCATGTCCGACAAGGATTTCTTGGTCTTCAAAATTGGCAAGGGGCAACTAAGGCCTCGCGCATCCAATTCTTTATCAACATTCATGCTTCATTCCTCTGGTTTCAATACCATTTCAAACCATCTGTTACCGCTCAAGGTGTAATAATACCCTGAACTGACTCTGGTTGCGGTTGTGGTAGGCTCAGCAACCATCCAATTTATAGTTATAACATTATAATTTTGCGGAGATTTCTTATGAACCTGTTGCGACGCACGCTTCTTAGGGGGTTGGCCACCGGCAGCGCATTGGCAGTTTTGGCGGTGACGGGCCTGCTGTCTCCGTTGCGTGCCTGGAGTGCTGAAGACCGTCTGGCCGCCTTTAAAAATAAAAACCTGGCAGATGCCATGGCACAAATGGGTGCCGAGCACAGCGTTGAAAGTGCCGACGTGATTATTAAAGCGCCGGCCTCCGCCGAAGATGGGGCGGTAGTACCCATCGATGCAGAAAGCCATGTGCCCAACACCACACGCCTACTCTTCTTTATTGATAAGAACCCATTCCCTTTGGCGGCGGCTTTCGATTTTTTACCAGACGCCTTGCCTGAAATGGGCATCCGTCTGCGCTTTGCCGAAACGTCCACCATTCGTGTGGTGGCCATGGCCAACGGCCAGGCCTATCACGCCACTACTGAAATCAAAATTACCGCGGGTGGTTGCGGCAGTTAATTACGGAGAGCCTCATGACGGAACCCATAAAAATTCGCGCCCAGATGAAGGGGGGTATTGCCGATATTCGCATTCTGATTAAGCACCCCAACGAAACCGGTTTGCGCAAAGATCCTGACAGCGGCAAGCTTATTCCTGCGCATTACATTCAAAGCATCACCGTGGATGTGGCAGGACGTCGTGCGGTGGAGGGGCATACCAACATCGCGCTCTCCGCTAACCCTGTACTGGCTTTTAAGGTGCGCAACGCAAAAGCGGGTGATGCCGTGACGGTGAGTTGGGTGGATAACTTTGGTGAACAACGTTCTGATACCACGCCATTGATTTAACGAACGCACAAGCTGCGAGGCCTGCGCGTCGCTAATACATTACACGGTAAAGATTGTAGAGCCTGTGGTTTTGCGGGCTTCTAGGTCATGATGCGCGCGCACGGCATCACGCAAAGGGTAGCGCTGATTAATAGAAATTTTCACAATACCTTGCTCCACCACTTCAAACAATTCTGCCGCACTGGCCAATAAATCCGAACGCTTGGCTGTGTAGGTGGCTATGGTGGGACGCGTAATAAAAAGTGAGCCTTTCACAGACAGAGCGCTTAAGTCAAAGGGCGGCACTGATCCTGAGGCTTGACCAAACAGGGCCAACATCCCTAAGGGCGCTAAGCAGTCCAAGGATTTATCGAAGGTGTCACGGCCCACCGAGTCGTACACCACCTGCACTTTCTGACCGTTGGTGATCTCCATAACCCGCGCCTGAAAATCTTCACTGGTGTAGAGAATGGTGTGATCGCATCCGTTGGCACGCGCCAAAACTGCCTTCTCCTCAGTGCTTACGGTGCCAATTACCGTAGCGCCCAAATGCTTGGCCCATTGGCATAAGATTAACCCCACACCGCCGGCAGCGGCATGAATTAAAATCGTATCGCCTTGCTTAACAGGGTAGGTGCGACGCAATAAATATTGAGCCGTGAGCCCTTGCAGCATCATGGCGGCCGCTTGACCATCCGAGATAACACCGGGAATAATCACCAGGCGATTGGCGGGCATTAAGCGGGCTTCCGTATAGGCCCCCATAGGACCTGAGGCGTAGGCCACGCGATCACCTACGCGCACTTCTGTAACGTCAGGCCCAATGGCCTCCACCACACCGGCGGCTTCTAATCCCAAAATAGCAGGCAACGGCACGGGGTACAGACCACTGCGGTGATATACGTCAATGTAGTTAAGCCCCACAGAGCGATGCTGCAGTCGTACTTGTCCGGGGCCGGGTTCGCCCACTTCCACAGACTCCCATTTCAGTACTTCAGGACCGCCTGTTTGATGAAATCGGATGGCGTGCGTCATGACATTCTTCTCCTGTACTTTCAACTCAATTCAAAACCCAATAATGGGTGGCGCTTAAACTTCTATATTGCAACAAAATAGGGCCTAATACCACCCCAAATCCGTATGGACGAGCCCTTCACGGACATACCACCGGGATGCAATCAGCCAAATAAATGGCCATTGGTTCAAACTTGGCGCGCCAAGCATACGCCTCCACCCCTGCCGCCAACGCGTGACGCAAGGTTTTTCCATAGAGGGGGTCAATGGCATCCGCTGGGCGCACCTCAAACACATCATCACGCTGCACACAAAAGATCAATACCGCGCGCCGGCCCTCTTCCACCATGCGCATGAGTTCGCGCAAATGCTTGGTGCCCCGTTCACTCACCGCATCGGGAAACAATGCGACGCCCTTTTCCACAGCAGCGGTGACATTTTTAACTTCCACATAACAATCGGGTTTCTTGGGGTGCGTGAGCAACCAATCAATACGGCTGGCCTCTTCACCAAAGCGTACTTCAGCCCGTTGCTCGGTATATCCTGCCAACTGTGTGAGTACCCCATTGGTAATGGCCTCACCCACCAGAGCATTGGCCCGATGGGTATTCACGCCCACGTGGGCGCCCGCCACTCTAACGGTCTCCCAGGTGAAGCGGTATTTGCGCTCCAAATTACCGGAGTCGCTTAAGCCCACAGACAAACCGGCCTCCACGCAGCCCAACATAGAACCGGTATTGGGCACATGCACAGTCATCTCTTGGCCATCACTTAGGCGCACATCCGCCAAGAAGCGTTTGTAACGGCGCAGCAAGGTGGCTTGGATAAGAGGTTTGGATAATTCCACAGAGGCTTAAGGCAAGTCGAACAATAAAATTTCAGCACGCTTAGGCGAGCCCAACGAAATACGATCAGCCTGTGAAATCCGTGCGGCATCACCTGCTCGCAACAAGTGGCCATCCAGCACCAGATCGCCCTGCGCCACTTGTAAGTAACCCCGACGCCCCGTGGCAAAACGATATTCCAAAGTATCATCCTCGCCCAATACACCCGCGTAGATGGAAGCGTCTTGGTGCAATGTGACGGAGCCCTTACGCCCATCGGGAGACGCGATGACGCGCAATTGCGACTGACGCTCAGCTTCAGAAAATGATTTTTGCTCATAGCCTGGTGTTAAGTTGCGCTCGGCGGGCAGCAGCCAAATTTGCAAGAGGTGCACCGGATCGGTTTTGGAGACATTAAATTCGCTATGGGTCACTCCTGTGCCCGCCGTCATGCGCTGCACGTCGCCGGGACGAATAACAGACCCATTGCCCATGCTGTCTTCATGCTTTAAGGCGCCCTCTAATACGAAGGTGACAATCTCCATATCGCGATGAGGGTGGGTGCCAAAGCCCATTCCTGGGGCAATATGGTCTTCATTAATGACGCGCAGCACGCTAAAGCCCATATGAGCCGGATCGTAATAGTCGGCAAATGAGAAACTGTGGTAAGAATCCAGCCAACCATGGTTGGCATGTCCTCTGTCTCGACCTCGGCGTAATGCAATCATATTTTCCTGATAGACTGAACCGCCCCTAGGGGGCCATGAGGTGAATTTGAGGCAGTAAGATCATAAATTCAAGCAAATTATCCCAAAATCATTAAAAAAAATATTCTTTTATCGTAAATAATGGTGTCCGCCCTGAAAAAAATTTGGATTAAGGCTATTCCTGCCTTATTCGTAGCGTTATGGGCCACGGGCTTTATTGGCGCCAAATACGGTCTGCCTTATGCCGAACCCATGACTTTCTTGGCCATTCGCATGGGCTTAGCGGCCTTGGCCTTGCTGCTCTTTGCCTGGATCACCCGCGCCCCTTGGCCGCCCAACCCCTTAGCTGCGCTGCATGTCACCGTGGCGGGATTACTGGTGCATGGCGGCTACTTGGGCGGCGTGTTCTACGCCATCAGTCACGGCATGCCCGCGGGCATGGTGTCTCTTATTGTGGGCATGCAACCGGTACTCACTTCCGTAGCCGCTGTTCTGTTTTTAAATGAAAGGGTTGGCAAGCGCCAATGGGTGGGTTTGGGTGTGGGGCTGCTGGGGTTGCTGTTGGTATTGGGGCATCGCATGTCCTTGGCGGACTTAACCTTCACCTCCGCTGTGGCGGCTTGCATGGCCTTGGTGAGTATCAGCTTGGGCACTGTGTATCAAAAACGCTTTTTCGCCGCGGTGGATCTGCGCACCGGGGGCGTCTTGCAATATGGGGCTTCCGGCCTTTGTTACGCAGCGTTGGCTTACGCCTTTGAGACGCGGGAAGTCATTTGGTCCGCACCCTTCATTTTGGCTCTCACCTGGTCTGTGCTGGCGCTCTCATTAGGAGCCGTGGCGTTACTGTATCGACTCATTCGCGACGGGGCTGCTTCGCGGGTATCAAGCTTACTGTACCTGGTGCCGCCGGTAACGGCTTTGATTGCCTTTGTCTGTTTTGATGAAACGCTTACCTGGCCCGCCATGGGGGGCATGGCGTTGGTGGCCTTAGGTGTGGCCCTAGTGGTGTCCCGCTAAACGTTCATCCAACCATTCCACCCAATGGCGCACGGGCGTGTCTGTACCCGAAGCCAGGTGAGTTAGGCAGCCGATATTGGCACTTAAAATGAGATCGGGTTTTCCGCTGTGCAAGGCCTTTAGTTTATTCTGCTGCAATTGATGGCTTAGCGCGGGCTGTAAAATAGAATAGGTGCCCGCCGAGCCACAACATAAATGACTGTCCGGCACCGCCGTTAGCGTGGCTCCTGCAGCGCTGAGTAAGGACTCCACCACCCCTTTTATTTTTTGACCATGCTGCAGTGAGCAAGGGGCTTGAAAAGCGATGGCTTGCGCAGGGGCGTTAAACAGAGAGCGAGCCCCTAATTGAGCCAGCAACTGTTGCCCCAATTCCACCGCTAACACTTCAGACACGTCGCGCGTGAGCGCTGAAATCTGTTGGGCGCGGACTGAGTAGGCCGGGTCATTGCGCAACAAATGCCCATACTCTTTTACTTGGGTGCCGCAACCGCTGGCTGTCATCACAATGGCTTCAATACCCTCTTCCACCCAGGGCCACCACGCATCAATGTTGCGCCGCATGGCCTCCAGCGCCCCGTGCTCATCACCCAAATGTTGCGACACAGCTCCACAACAACCGGCCCTGCGAGCGCGAATCAATGAAATACCCAAAACATCCAGCAGCCGTGCGGTGGCGGCATTAATGTTGGGCGCTAAGGCTGGTTGCACACAGCCCTCCAACACCACCATGTAACGGGGGTGACGGGGTGACGGCCAAACACCGGCCGATTGTGGGGCAGGAATCTGTCGTGCCAAGTGGCGCGGTAATAAGCGGCGTACCTGTTGACCCATCCACAATAATGAGTTGAACAAGATTGGTTTTAACAATACGGTTTTAAGCAGCGTGCGCTTTAACCTGTCTTTGAGCGAACGTTTCACGCGCGTGCTGGTGAGCATGCGGCCAATGTCCACCAAGCGTCCATATTGCACCCCTGAGGGACAGGTGCTCTCGCAAGCGCGACAAGTGAGGCAGCGGTCCAGATGACGTTGCGTGAGATGCGATACGGGCTGCCCTTCCATTAAGCTTTTCATCAAGTAGATGCGCCCGCGTGGGCTGTCTAACTCATCACCCAACAATTGATAGGTGGGGCAGGTGGCTAAGCAAAATCCACAATGCACGCAGGAACGCAAAATGCGTTCGGCTTCCTGCCCATCCGGTGTTGCTAAAAATTGGGGATCGAGCGTAGAGAACATAATCAGAAACCAGCCATCAGACCAGGGTTTAATATCCCTTTGGGGTCGAAGCTTTGTTTGAGGCGCTGGTTTAATTGCGCCAATACCGGATTTAATGGTGCAAAATGAGGCCGTGCGGGGTGGCCATTGCGAAATTGCAAAGCGTGACCGCCCATGTCTTGGGCTGCTTTTTGCATTTGTGCCGGCGCATGATCGGAGGCGATCCAGCGCAGCGCCCCACCCCATTCAATTAAGGAGGCACCCGATAGCCCTAAGGGTGTTGCCGTGCTGCGCACACTCAAACGCCATAAGGGACGTGCACTGGTAAAACACGGTGCGCTCTGTTCGCGCACCGACAGCCACCAAGCATCGGCCTCATTCACCACTTCGCCTCCCAATTGCCGCATGGCAGATCGCACGCTCACTTCAGCCCCTGAAAGACGCACACGCAATTGACCGTTGTAAAAACTAGTGGCGGACACCGGCAGAGGCTGGCCGCCCCATTCGTTCATGCGAATAATGGCCGCGGCCTCAGGTAAGGCCCATTCAAGAGTGGTTTCAAATTGTGGACGCGGTATTACTTTTAACGACACTTCAGTTAACACGCCCAAGGTACCCAAGGCACCAGCCATTAAGCGCGACACATCAAAACCCGCCACATTTTTAATCACCCGCCCGCCAAAAGAGAGGTCACGCCCCTGACCATCCATAATGCGCGCACCCAATACAAAATCGCGCACAGAACCGGCATTGGCACGGCGTGGCCCTGAAAGGCCGCTGGCCACAGCACCCCCCAAGGTGGCTGTAGGTGCATAGTGCGGCGGCTCAAACCCCAACATCTGATTGTTTGCCGCGAGTAAATTTTCTACCTCACTCAAGGGGGTACCCGCACGCACGGTGATGACCAGCTCGCTGGGTTCGTAATCCACCACCCCCGTATAGGGTTTTATATTGAGTGTCTGAGGCGCTTCTGCCTTTACCCAAAACCCTTTACTGCCACCGCCTTGAATGGTGAGGGGTATGGCTGCATCGTGCGCGCTGCGCACTTGGTCCATGAGGGACTGTAAAAGGATATTCATTAGAAGCGTGGTAAGTCTGGGTGCGGCAATTGGTTGTGGTGCACATGCATGCGCCCCAACTCAGCGCAGCGGTGCAAAGAAGGCACGCCCTTACCGGGGTTTAATAAGCCCAATGGATCGAAGGCGGCCTTTACGCCATGGAACATTTGCAAGGCCTCGACGCTAAACTGCACACACATTTGGTTAATTTTTTCCACACCCACACCATGCTCACCGGTAATGGTGCCGCCCACTTCTACGCACAGTTCTAAAATTTTGCCGGCATACTCTTCCGTGCGTTCAAATTCACCGGGCTTAGAGGCATCAAACAAAATAAGCGGGTGCAAGTTGCCATCGCCGGCATGAAATACATTACATACTTCCAGCCCAAATTCGTGAGACATTTCATAAATGCGTTTGAGCACCATACCCAATGAGCGCCGTGGAATAGTGCCATCAATGCAGTAGTAGTCCGGTGCCAAGCGCCCCACCGCGGGGAAGGCGGCCTTGCGCCCGGCCCAGAATTTAAGGCGTTGCGCTTCATCGTAAGAATAGCGAATTTCAATGGCACCCGAATCTTCCAAGATGGTTTTCATACGCGCTATTTCGTCCGTTACTTCTTCGGGCGTGCCATCTGATTCGCAAATCAATAACGCCTCAGCATCCAAGGGGTAGTCGGCGTGTACAAAGGCTTCGGCCGCGCGCGTAGCCGGGCCATCCATCATTTCAAGGCCGGCGGGAATAATGCCGGCGGCAATAATACGCGCCACCGCATCGCCGGCTTTTTCCACATCATCAAAAGCGGCCAATATGGCCTGCGCTTTTTGTGGTTTGGGCAACAACTTAACGGTGACTTCGGTGATGACGGCCAGCAACCCTTCGCTGCCGGTAATCAGCGCCATCAAATCGTATCCCACAGAATCCAGCGCATCGGAACCCAACTCCACCAATTCACCGGCCATGGTCACCGCACGCACCTTCAGGATGTTGTGCACCGTGAGGCCGTATTTTAAGCAATGCACGCCACCAGAATTCTCCGCCACGTTGCCGCCAATACTGCAGGCGATTTGCGAGGAGGGATCGGGCGCGTAATACAGCCCCAAAGGCGCTACGGCTTCTGAAATGGCCAAGTTGCGTACACCCGGCTGCACCCGTGCCGTGCGGGCCAAGGGGTCGATATCCAGAATGCGCATGAATTTTGATAAGGAGAGTAAAACACCTTCTGCATGGGGTAGCGCGCCGCCCGAGAGACCGGTGCCCGAACCACGCGCCACCACGGGCACGCCCACTGAATTACAGAGCGCCAGAATAGCCTGCACTTGCGCTTCGGTGCTGGGCAGTACCACCACATATGGGGTTTGCCGATAGGCGGTTAAGCCATCGGTTTCGAAGGGGCGCATATCCTCAGTCTCTGAGAGGATAGCCTCCACCGGCACGCAACGGGCCAATTGGGTCAATAGTTCTGCGCGCGTAATGGGGGCGTTCATGGCGGACTGTTACGCAGGTTTTTTAGGAAAACCCCCCAGCAAGGCGGGCACCTCGCGGGGTTTCTTGCCTAAGCTGGCTATGGGTGGGCGGCTAAAATGGGATTGCGAGGCGCTGGGGCGCGTGGAGTCATCTTGCGTGCGGCGCACGGGTTTTTCATTAGCGGCTGCACGGGGCAATTCGGCCTCAGTTGTGCGCGGTGCAGAGTTGTGCGGCGCTTCGCTGCGCGCCGATCGTTCCTCACGTGCAGGCCGTTCGCGATGGACGGGGCGCTCGCGATGTGACGTGGTGCCCTCCCCTGAACGGGGGCCGCGTGCTTCGCGAGCACCGCCCTCACTCAAGCCCGGTTGGTCAAAGCCTTCTATGGCCACCAGTTCAATTTTGGTTTTGATGAGCTTTTCAATTTCAGCCAACTCACGCGACTCTTCATCGCACACCAGTGAGATGGCATTGCCCGGGCTGCCCGCACGTCCGGTGCGGCCTATGCGGTGCACATAATCTTCCGGCACATGAGGTAATTCATAATTCACCACATAGGGCATCTGGTCCACATCCAAGCCCCGTGCCGCAATGTCCGTGGCCACCAGAATCTTCACTTGCCCGCCTTTAAAGTCCGTTAAGCTTTGCGTGCGATGGGCTTGGGTTTTATCACTGTGAATGGCTTCGGCATTAATGCCATCGCGCACCAGCTGGCTGCATAACCGATTGGCGCCATGCTTGGTGCGCATAAACACAATGGCTTGTTCGATGGGCAATGTGCGAATAAGATGGGTGAGCAATTCGCGCTTGCGGTCCTTATGGGCGTGATACACCACTTGACGCACCAAATCAGCCGTGGCGTTACGGCGCGCCACTTCAATGGTGACCGGTGTGGTGAGCAGACCACCAGAGAGCTTCTTGATGTCATCAGAAAACGTCGCTGAGAACAAAAGGTTTTGTCGACGCGCCGGCAGCAAAGCCACGATGCGGCGAATATCGGGGATAAAGCCCATATCCAGCATGCGGTCCGCTTCGTCCAACACCAAAATTTCCACTTGCGACAAATTAATGGTGCGTTGCTGCACGTGATCCAGCAGACGACCGGGGGTGGCCACGACAATTTCCACGCCCCCTTGCAGTGCCTTAATTTGCGGGTCCATATTCACACCACCATAAATAACCGTGGAGCGCAGGGGGATATATTTGCTGTAGGTTTTAACACTGGCTTCCACTTGGGCGGCCAATTCACGCGTGGGTGTTAATACCAGGCAGCGAATGGGATGCTTAGCAGGCGACACGCTGGTGTTGGCCAGAGGTTGCAAGCGTTGCAAAATGGGCAACGTGAAACCCGCCGTTTTACCGGTGCCGGTTTGCGCGGCGGCCTGTACGTCTTGTCCAGCCAAGATAACGGGAATGGCTTGCGCCTGGATGGGGGATGGTTCGGTGTAACCTTGGTCTGCCACTGCGCGCAGCAACTCGGGCGATAAGCCCAGAGATTCAAATGTCATCGTACGCTCCTGATCGGCCTTCCAAAACCCTCAGGTTTTGTACCGGTCAAGGCGGATGAAAATAGTAAATTAGCGGTTTGAAGCACAACGCTGACCGGATTGCGAAACTCCAATGGCCATTATACAATGAAAGACTGCCCATCCGATGGGCAGACTGACTTTGGGGGCGACCTGGCTTCGACGGGGGTTACAAAGCAGCGCAGTGCATACCGAGGGCCAGTGACCTCGTAAATCCTTCTGGAAACCTTATAGTTGCCAACGACGACAACTACTCCCTAGCCGCTTAATCGCGATTAGGCTCTGCACCGGTTTTTCTCTGGGCCGGGGTCTGGGCAACCAGGCTGCAGAGTCATATACAGAGGATCGCAGTAAGATGGGGCCACTTCATCCGCTGCTAAAACCAAGGTGGATCGTCTATGCGCAGTCTGTCGGTTGACGTCGCCCGGATTAAAGCCAAATAACCTGACTAAGTATGTAGATCTGACTGTAGAGGACTTTCGGACGCGGGTTCGATTCCCGCCGCCTCCACCAAGTACCAATCCAAAGTAGTCCAGTAACAACCTCAAAAGCCCCTATTCACGGGGCTTTTTCTTACCCACTGCGATGTATCGATGCCAACAACATGTCCACAGAATGTGTCTATATTTTTCTATTTTGGCGACATGTTTTGAATTTATGTCGCCAAAAACGACATATCCAGGATCCATGCTCGCGGGCTTGTGCAGACTCCTTTGAATTACTCGCTTGGCAACGGTTTCATCGCCACGCAATGTGCCGCAAAGCGTTCCAAATTGGCTGAGAAATGTTTCTGGCGATGGCGAACCAAATAAAAATGGCGCGTCAGCCGCGGCAGCGTGGTGTTCAAAACCACCAACCGGCCTAAGGTTATGAGGTCTTGCACGGCACACAATGACAGACAAGCAAGACCCAATCCCTCAGCGGCCGCTTGCTTGATGGCCTCGGTGCTACCCATTTGAATTTAACCGCCCCAATTGATTTGGCCGTCATTCGGATGGCCATCGACCACCTCAAAACCATCAAGGACGATGTGGCTGTTAATCTTGCAGGCGAAACCTTGGGTAATTGGACTTTCCGCAACGATCTGTTTGACTTGCTGCGCTCCAACCCCGAACTATGTCCACGCCTCTGGTTTGAAGTACCGCAATACGGCGCCTTTAAGCATTTTGAGGCCTTTAAAGAGCTCTGCCGATCCCTTAAAGAGTTAGGTTGCCATGTGGGGGTTGAATACTTTGGTCAGCGCCTGTCTGAAAGCGAGAAACTTATTGAGTTAGGCCTTGATTACATCAAACTTCACCCCAGTTTGGTGCAGGGCATAAGCACTAATTTGGGAAATCAGGAATTCGTGAAACGCTTCTGCGACATAGCACATAACATGGGCATTATTGTGATCGCTGTGGGTGTTCGCACAAAAGAAGATTTGGATGAACTGAAGGTTCTGGGTGTGGATGCAGCCACTGGACCCATCGTCAACCAATAAACTTTTGACACTTTTGGGGTTATGGGGTCTGACCCCATAACCCCATGACCCCAAAACTGTGCGATAATAGCCATCTGCGAGTTACCAATACCCCTCGCCTTCCCGGTTTTACCTCCGGCTGCAACCTATAATCACAATCACTGGACCTTAATGTCATTTTCCACCCTTGGACTATCCGAGCCCATTCTTCGCGCCATTGCCGATGAAGGCTATACCGAACCCACCCCCATTCAGAAGAGCGCTATTCCCGCGGTTCTGGCCGGCGGTGACTTATTAGCGGGCGCCCAAACCGGCACCGGCAAAACCGCTGGCTTTACATTACCCATCTTGCAGCGCTTACTCGATGCGTCCCCCGCAGTCAGCAAAGCGCCGCGTGTGTTGATTCTGACCCCCACACGGGAACTGGCGGCCCAAGTGGAAGCCAGTGTGCGCACCTACGGCAAATATTTGTCCCTGCGCTCCGCCGTGGTCTTCGGTGGCGTGGGGTTGCACCCGCAAATTGAAAAGCTGCGCCGAGGTGTGGACATCTTAGTGGCCACCCCTGGACGCTTACTGGATTTGCATCAGCAAAAAGCATTGGATTTAAGCAAAGTCAGCATCTTTGTTTTGGATGAAGCGGATCGTATGCTGGACATGGGCTTTATTCACGACATCAAGAAAGTGATGAAGCTGCTGCCCGCGCAGCGCCAAAGCCTACTGTTCTCGGCCACTTTCTCAGAGGATATTAAGAATCTGGCCGATAAATTGCTGAAATCACCGCAGTTGATTGAAGTGGCACGACGCAATAAGACCGCGGAAACTATTTTGCAAAAAGTGCATCCCGTGGACCGCGATCGCAAACAAAAGCTGCTCTCGCATCTGATTAAGAGCGGGGATTGGCATCAAGTACTGGTATTTACCCGCACCAAGCATGGCGCCAATAAGTTGGTGGAACAATTGGGAGGGGACGGCATTACTGCCATGGCCATTCACGGCAATAAAAGCCAAACCGCCCGCACGCGCGCCTTGGCGGAATTTAAATCCGGCGACTTGCGCGCCTTAGTGGCCACGGATATCGCCGCACGGGGCATTGATATCGATCAGTTGCCGCACGTGGTGAATTACGATCTGCCCAATGTGGCAGAGGATTACGTGCATCGTATTGGCCGTACCGGACGAGCGGGCGCCAGCGGTGAAGCCATTTCGTTTTTGACGGTGGATGAAACACGTTTTCTGGCGGAAATTGAACGACTGACACAGCAAAACCTGCCGCAAGAGGTGGTGCCTGGTTTTGAAGCCGACATGAACGCACAACCTATGCCTATTCCCATGGGGCGTCAGTACATTAACGGTTCATTGAAGAAGCTCAACATTAGCGGTCCGCCACCGCGCGCCGCGCGCCCAGCCAGCCCATCAAGGCCAGCAAGCAAAGGCCGCCACCAATCAGCAAAACCCCGACAATCTCGAGGCGCCTAAACCCTTCATCCAACACCCAGCGCGACGACACAATGGCCACCACAGGAGTACCCAGCACCGACAAGCTGGCCTCCCACGCGGGCACACGATCAAGAATATAAATCCATAACCACCAGCATAGCGCCGTACTGCCCAAGGTCATGACCGCCAGAATTTCGATGTAGTACGGTGTCCAATGGGTGGCGGGCTCGGGTATAAAGCAGGCCAAGAGCGTAAGGGGAACGGCCCCCACCACCATTTGCCAAGCGGTCAATGAGAGTAAATCCACCTGCTGACGTCGACGCAACCATTTCACTTGTATGGTGCCAATGGCCCAACACAGTGCCGCCGTAACCCCTAAGAACTTGCTGAGCAAACTGGATTGCATGTCCCACGGTTCAATAATGAGGATAAGCCCCGTCAAGGCGCAGAAGGCCGCCACCCACTGACCAGGGCGGATGTCTTCTTTTAAAAATAAGCGGGCCAGCAGCAAGGTCCAAATGGGCATGGTAAAAATCAGCACCGCAGTTTTTCCAGGGCCACCTTCCACCAGAGCCCAGGTTTGCAACAGCATGAAGCCGGCCACTTGTACCAAACCAATGCCAATGGTGGCCAGAGGGGCTGCGGGGCGCAGTGATCTGCCGGTGAGTTTTACCACCAACAGCAGCACCAAGGCACCCCCCACGCAACGCTGAGCGGCAAAAGAAAAAGGCGGGGCAAAGCTTAAGGCCTGCTTCGCCATGACCCAGGTGTAGCCCCAAATAAGGGACAAGAACACAAGGGCTAAGATAGGCAGCCAACGCTCTGCTGAAAAATGGGAATTCATAAATTTATTGTCATGGAGATGTCATATCAATCTGATGTACTAACCAAACCAACCAACTATAACCTTAAAAAGGAGACCGGAATGTTAATCCGCGCACTAAGTCGTTCAAATAACGACAATGAAACACCTTTTCTGCCCACCGGCAGAGAAGCCCGTGATGATCTGGATGATGACAGCCTAGATGATCAGTACGCAACACAAGACGCCGACATCGACGATTTTAGTCGTGGTGGTAAATAGGCGTTATCACTTTGAGTGGCTTTAATGGCGCTTAGGCGCCATTGTGGCCAAGGTCATGAGGGGCTCCGTCCGGCAGCCCCAACAAATAAATTTCTGGTCGATTTTGTTATACGCATAAATATAACGGGCATGACAGACGCGGCAACGGCTGCGTTTGAGGTTTTTGATCTGCATTAACTTTACCAGCCACCACGCGCGATCAATCGTCATTAACGATTCCAACCCCGCCGCTTCTATGCAGTGACTAAACCCCTGATAGGCAGTGGCCAAATGATGGCAGGGGTTTTCCGCGCAATCTTCCAGGAGGGATAGGGTTTCATACAGCGATGAAAACAGCGACGCCTGCAGATTGTTATGACGGCGCAGATACCATTGATCTGAATTGGGCATTTGCCCCTTACGGGGCGCCACACCCAATATCTCAAAAGAAAGCTTACGCAAAAACCAACTGGAAAGGCGCGTCATCTCATACACGATGGGTACTCGCGCACCCAAAGCCAAGAGCGCTTCGGCGTTGCGGTACTGCTGCAATTCTGTTTGCAAGGCGCGTTTAGTGGACATGATCAAGCTCCCCTTCCCCCAACAGCACCGCACGCGGCAATGCGGCAGCACTGCCCATGGCATACTGGCGCAAACACGCCCACACCGATGAACCCCGCCAGCGCAACCCCACCAACAACATGGGCGTATGGGCCAAGCGGTGAAGCTCTTCAGCAGAAAGCGCCAACAAGGTATTGGCCACTTCGGGCGTAATGCCCAGGTTGGCCATACCCAAAGCCCGGTTTTGCTGCAACACTTCGCGCGCCAAGTACAACATCCCCAGGTTAATATCCGACATCGATTTACCAAGACTGCTCACGACTTCACCTCCACATTGAACCACTCAAGGCCTCTGAGCGCGTGAAGAGAGCATAGAAGAAAAACGCAGAAATTTAACCCTGCGGCAGATAAGAGAAACACCTGTTTTTACCACCCCCACGGCCCCATGCGCTCTGCCAACGAGCAGTCCGATTGCACTGTGGGGCGCCGCTCATCACAGAGATACCAACCTTACCGTGACGGCTGGCTACATCTTCGGGAGGGTGACGCCTTTTTGCCCTTGGTATTTGCCTCCGCGGTCTTTATAGGACACTTCACACACTTCATCAGACTCGAAGAAGAGCACTTGAGCGACCCCTTCGTTGGCGTAAATTTTAGCGGGCAGAGGTGTGGTGTTGGAAAACTCTAATGTGACATAGCCTTCCCATTCAGGCTCAAAAGGGGTGACATTCACGATAATGCCGCAACGCGCGTAGGTGGATTTGCCCAAACAAATGGTGAGCACATTGCGTGGAATACGAAAATATTCCACGGTACGTGCTAAGGCAAAAGAATTGGGCGGAATAATACACACCGGCGCCTTCACATCCACAAAAGAATTATCATCAAAATTCTTAGGGTCCACGATGGTGGAGTTGATATTGGTAAACAGCTTGAATTCATCGGAGCAGCGAATATCGTAGCCATAGCTGGATGTGCCGTAAGAAACAATGCGCTGGCCATTCACCTCTTTCACTTGACCGGGCTCATAGGGCTCAATCATGCCGTGCTGCTCTGACATGGTCCGTATCCAGCGATCCGATTTAATACTCATAAAAATCCTTAGGTGTTTTGAACAACAATTTTAGGAAACTTGGTGGCATGGTCTTCCCCGCGCAGCGCAATTTTAATGGTCAAGCGGCGTGCCATGGCACGATAAATGGCGGTAATAGACCCTTCCGGCTCTGCCACAACAGTGGGGCGGCCGGCGTCGGTCTGCTCGCGAATGCGAATGTCCAGCGGCAATGAGCCCAACAGCTCGGTGCCAAAGTCGGCCACCATGCGCGCAGCACCACCGGCACCAAAAATATGCTCTTCGTGACCACATTTGGAGCAGATATGGGTGCTCATGTTTTCCACCACGCCCAAGATGGGTACTCCCACCTTTTCAAACATCTTGAAGCCCTTGCGAGCATCGAGCAACGCGATGTCTTGCGGGGTGGTAATGATGACCGCACCGGTCACCGGTACTTTTTGGGCCAAGGTGAGCTGAATATCGCCCGTGCCGGGAGGCATATCCACAATGAGGTAGTCCAAATCATCCCAAGCGGTGTCGCGCAACAGCTGTTCCAGCGCTTGGGTCACCATGGGGCCACGCCACACCATGGGTTGATCGGGGTCAATTAAATAGCCCACGGACATGGTTTGCAGGCCATGGCCCATCATGGGACGCATGGATTTACCATCATCGCTCTCGGGGTGCCCCGTAATAGCCAACATGGTGGGCTGTGAGGGGCCGTAAATATCGGCATCCAAAACACCCACGCGCGCACCCTCAGCCAAGAGCGCTAAGGCCAAATTGACCGCGGTAGTGGATTTGCCCACCCCACCCTTACCGGAGGCGATTGCCACCACATTGCGAATACCCTTAATGGGTTTTAAGCCCGCCTGTACCGCATGGGCCTTCACCTCACAGAGCACTTCCACGCGCACCTCGCCTACTCCAGGCAGGGTTTTAAGGGCTCCCACCACGTGATCACGCACCGCGCAGCCTAAAGTTTTGGTGGGATAACCCACCACCAACTGCAGGCTGATGTCATTGCCGGAAATGGTGAGGTTCTTCAAGGAGCGGGTACTGGCGAATGTTTTTCCGGTATTGGGGTCCATCAGGTCGTTGACCCGTGCTTCGATTTGCTGGTTAGTAAGTGACATAGTGTGCTGTGGCAACCTAATTTAAAAAAGAATCATTATAAAGCAATACCGAAAAAGGTCAGGAGATTGATACACTAGCGCTTTATTGAGAACAGAACCCTTTATCAGCATGGCTCGTACCCTACTCGTCACCAGCGCCCTCCCCTACGCCAACGGCAGCATTCACCTAGGGCATATGGTAGAACATATTCAAACCGACATCTGGGTGCGCTATCAGCGCATGCAGGGGCATACGGTGTACTTAATTTGCGCCGATGACACCCACGGTACACCGGTCATGCTGGCCGCGGAAGCGCAGGGCATCACCCCTGAAGCGATGATTGAGCGGGCGCGCGCTGAGCATATGCAAGATTTTATCGGTTTTCATATTGCCCACGACCTCTACTACAGCACCCATACCCCAGAAACCCGCCATTGGGCCTGCGAAATCTACAATCGCCTGAAGGCTGCAGGCTACATCACCATTCGCCCTATTGAACAGCTGTATGACCCCGTTAAATCCATGTTCTTACCCGATCGCTTCATTAAGGGTGAATGTCCACGCTGTCACGCCAAAGATCAGTACGGCGACAACTGCGAAGCCTGCGGCGCCTCCTACGAGCCCACGGACCTCATCAACCCCATATCGGTGGTCTCCGGTGCCGTACCGGTGCGCAAAACCTCCGAACATCATTTCTTTAGCTTGGGCAAATGCGAAACCTTTCTTAAAAAATGGACCCGCTCAGGCACCATTCCCACGGAAGCGGCCAATAAGTTGGACGAATGGTTTAAAACGGGCCTCTCGGATTGGGACATCTCGCGCGACAAACCCTACTTCGGCTTTGAGATTCCCGGCGCCCCCGATAAATTCTTTTATGTGTGGTTAGATGCCCCCATTGGCTACATGGGCACCTTTCAAAAGCTGGCCGACGAGCGCGGCTTAAGCTTTGATGATTTCTGGAAAAAAGACAGTAGCGCCGAGCTGTACCACTTCATCGGCAAAGACATTCTCTATTTCCACTCGTTATTTTGGCCCGCCACCTTAGAATGCGCCGGTTTCCGCACACCCACGCAACTCTTTGTGCATGGCTTTTTAACCGTAAATGGGCAAAAAATGTCCAAGAGCCGCGGCTCGTTCATTACCGCGGGAAATTATTTAAAATATCTCGATCCAGAATATCTGCGCTACTACTACGCCGCCAAGCTCAACGCGGGTATGGACGACATCGATTTGAATTTAGATGACTTCACCGCGCGCGTGAACAGTGACCTGGTGGGGAAGTATGTGAATATCGCCAGCCGCACCGCAGGCTTCATCAGCAAGCGCTTTGATGGTCAATTGGCCAAAGCCCATTCCTCTGAGGCACAGGAGTTGGTGGAACGCTTTTACACCAGCGCTGAGGCCATCGGCGTACTGTATGAAGCGCGGGAATTTGGCCGGGCACTGCGCGAAATCATGGTCTTGGCGGACGCCGCCAATCAGTTTGTGGATGGTGCGAAGCCTTGGGATATAGCGAAAGACGCCACTCAGGATGCCAAGTTGCAGTCGGTATGCACCAGTTGTCTGGAATTGTTTCGCTTGCTCAGCCTCTTCTTAAAACCGGTGTTACCGGTTTTGGCAGTTAAGGTAGAATCCTTTTTAGACATCGCCCCGCTCACATGGCAAGATGCCACAGAAGGCGCCTCCCTATTGGGGCATCGCATTAAACCTTATCAACATCTCATTACTCGTGTGGACCCCAAACAAGTGGAATCTCTCGTACAAGCCAGTCTTGAATCGCTCACCCCAGAAGCTCCGGGCAGTGCAGCGCCTGTGGTTGCCGCAGCATCCACCATCGCCCCCGTGAGTGACACCATCGGCATTGATGATTTCTCACGCATTGATTTACGGGTAGCGCGCATCGTGGCTGCGGAAGAAGTACCTGAAGCGGATAAACTGCTAAAACTCACTTTGGATATTGGCCTGGAACAACGCACGGTGTTTGCCGGCATTAAAAGCGCCTACACCCCGGAAGAGTTGGTGGGTCGCTTAACCGTCATGGTAGCCAATTTAAGTCCGCGCAAGATGCGCTTTGGCGAATCGCAGGGCATGGTGTTGGCAGCCGGAGACGGCACAGGCATTTACATCCTCTCACCCGATTCGGGCGCCAGCCCAGGGCAACGCATCAAATAACACCTTTAATGGCTGTTGCCATAAACCACGAGAACGTTGTCTTCGGTTAGCCAGCTGGTCAGTTGAGCCAGTAAATCATCACTCAACTGCGTGGGCGGCAGCTCAATCTCGCATAACCCTTGCTCATTGCTGTATTGCACGCGCACCGGCGTAGGGCCTGGCTGTGCGGTTTTCATAATGGCCGATAAGCGCAGCGCATCCGATTGGCCATTCATCTTAAGATGTAATCCACGCGCATACCGATCGCGTGCCTGAGGCAATGAATACACCGCATCAGCTGTTAAACGGACTCCTTGAGTAAAGTTGTCGATGGAGGCCTTGCCCTCCACCACCAGCAGTTGGTCTTCACCTATTAAGCCACGCACCGTATCGAACAGTTCACTAAAAATAGCCACTTCCACTTTGGCGGTGCCATCATCCAACACCACAATCCCCATGCGACCGCGCCGGGTTTGTTGCATGCGCGTGCTGGCCACAATGCCGCAAGCGATAACCGTTTCATTGTGCGGAACCAAATCCGCCAAACTACGCGACACAAAACCCGACACCTCTCGGCGGTGACTGGTAAAGGGGTGGCCGCTAAAATAAAAACCGAGCACAGATTTTTCATAAGTGAGTTTTTCTTTCAAGGTCCAAGGGGGCTGCACCGTCAGCGCCACACTCACGCCGGCGCTGCTGGAATCATCCGAACCAAACAACGCGCCTTGATGGATGTGGCGCGCCACTTGTTCCGCCATATCAATAGCATCTTCCACAGAAGCCAGTAAAGTGGAACGCTCAATGCCGGTAAAGTCAAAGGCGCCCGCCTTCACCAAGGCATCCACAACGCGTCGGTTTACTGCTCGCTTATCCATGCGCAAGCAAAAATCGAACAAGTCTTTATAGAGCCCGCCCTCATGGCGCACCCGTTCAATTTCTAGCGCTGCCGATTCGCCCACTCCTTTTACCGACCCCAAGCCATAACGAATCTGGGTGCGGTTAATGGGCCAGAAGCGATACACTGAGCGGTTTACGTCGGGGGGTAAAATATCTAGGTTGTTGCGCCGCGCATCCTCCACAAAGGTGGCCACCTTATCGGTGTCATCCAAGTCGCCCGATAAAGTAGCAGCCATAAAAGCAGCGGTGTAATGGGTTTTCAACCATGCGGTTTGGTAAGAGATCAGCGCATAGGCCGCCGAGTGGGATTTATTAAATCCATACTCGGCAAACTTTTCCATTAAATCGAAGAGTTGTGTAGCCACCCGCACCGACACGCCGCGTGCGGTAGCGCCGTCAGTAAACTGATTGCGTTGCTTAGCCATTTCTTCGGGCAACTTTTTACCCATGGCCCGGCGCAGCAAGTCGGCGGAGCCTAAGCTGTAGCCTGCCAACACCTGCGGAATCTGCATCACCTGCTCTTGATACACAATCACGCCATAGGTGGGCATGAGGATGGGCTCTAAAGATTGGTGAAAATAATCCACCCGCCCACGCCCTTGTTTGCGGTTGATAAAATCATCCACCATGCCCGACTGCAAGGGACCGGGGCGGTTTAGCGCCATTAAAGCAATGATGTCTTCAAAGCGATCGGGTTTAAGACGCGTCTCCAAATCTTTGGCGGTGCGTGATTCTTGTTGAAACACTGCAGTGGTGTTGCCGGAACCAAACAAGGCGTAAGTGGCCAAATCATCCAGCGGAATATTGGCAATAGAGAAGTCCTTGGCGGCTGGGTCGTCGGTTAAGGCGCGCACATGACGCTCGGCCCAATCTAAAATGGTGAGCGTGCGCAAGCCCAAAAAGTCAAACTTCACCAAGCCCACTTTTTCCACATCATCTTTATCAAACTGACTGACCACGCCTTCTGATCCTTCAGGACGATACAGCGGCGTGAAGTCCGTCAGCTTTCCCGGTGCAATTAAAACGCCGCCCGCGTGCATACTCACGTTGCGCGTTACACCTTCCAACCTTTCGCCCAAAGCCAATACTTCGGCCACTTCCTCTTCTTCAGCGGCGCGCAGATTCAGTTGCGGCTCATCTTCACGGGCCTTGGCTAAGGTAATGCCAATCTCAAAAGGAATCAGCTTGGCCAATTGATCCACAAAACCATAGGGCAAGTCCAACACGCGGCCCACATCGCGAATCACCGCGCGCGCTGCCATGGTTCCGAAAGTCACGATTTGCGAAACGCATTCAGGGCCGTACTTTTGACGCACATATTCAATCACGCGATCGCGCCCATCCTGACAAAAGTCCACGTCAAAATCTGGCATAGAAACCCGCTCAGGGTTTAAGAAACGCTCAAACAGCAAGTCGTAACGAAGTGGGTCCAGATCGGTAATGCCCAAACAATAGGCCACCAGAGAGCCCGCACCAGAACCCCGACCAGGACCCACCGGCACGCCATTATGTTTGGCCCAGTTAATAAAGTCGGACACAATTAAGAAGTAACCCGGAAACCCCATCTGAATAATGGTGTTGCATTCAAATTCTAAGCGCGCCTGATAAGTGGGGCGCGCAGCGTCCCGTGCCACCACATCAGGGTAGAGGCGCTCCAGCTTTTCTGTCAGGCCCTGAGAGGCCAACTGCACCATGTAGTCATCCAATGTCACGCCGGGAGGGGTGGGGAAATCCGGTAAGCGTGGTTTGCCCAACACCAGTTCCACATTGCAACGCTTGGCAATTTCAATAGAGTTTTCTAATGCCGCGGGCACATCGGCAAACAATACTTGCATCTCGGCGCGTGATTTAAAATATTGGTCGCGCGTGAAGGGGCGTGGGCGGCTTGGGCTGGCCAACAAATAACCGCCTGCAATACAGATACGCGCTTCATGGGCCTTAAAATCATCGGGTTCGGTAAACTGAATAGGGTGTGTGGCCACCACGGCAATGTCGAGCTCGGAGGCCAACGCCAAGGTCAGCTCCACCCAGCGTGCTTGGCCTGCGGCACCGGTGCGCTGCACTTCCAGATAATAAGCATCGCCAAACGTTTTAACCCACCGTTTGGCGCGCGCTGTGGCCTGCGTTATGTTGCCTTGCGCCAAGGCCTGACCCACATCGCCCATCTCAGCACCGGACAGCACAATCAAACTTCCAGCAGCAGACTCAATCCATTGCCGCTCCATGGTGGCTACACCACGATTCTGGTGCGTCAACCAAGCGCGCGATAGCAAATCGCATAACGCCAGGTAACCGGCGTGATTGCGCGCCAACAGCAACACTCTAAAAGGCTGATCCTCACCTTCTCCCGCCACCCACACATCACAGCCCACAATAGGCTTTACGCCACGCGCACGGGCGGCGCTGTAAAATTTAATCAGGCCAAATAGGTTATTGAGGTCGGTGATGCCTAAGGCCCCCATGCCGTCTTGCGCCGCGCGCTCAACCACATCGTCAATGCGAACGATGCCATCTGTTACCGAAAACTCGGTATGCAGGCGCAGATGAACAAAGGGGGCAGCAGGTTCGGTCACAGCAAGGGGTTTGGCAGTTGAAACAGGTTAGATTTTAACAGATGCAGCAGCGCCACTAGCGCCGGGCGGCAAAGAAACTTTGTAGGCGTTGCACGCTCTCGCCAGCGCCTATACCTGCGCTGACCGTGGTGTGGTGATTAAGACGCGTTTCCGCAAATAAATCTACCACACTGCCGCAAGCACCGGTCTTGGGGTCAGGGGCGCCATACACCAAGCGGCTGATGCGAGACTGCAAAATGGCCCCAGCACACATGGCGCAGGGCTCTAAAGTGACGTACAGGGTGCAGCCCACCAAGCGATAGTTGCCCAAATGACGCGCGGCATCCCGCAATGCGGCAATTTCCGCGTGACAGGTGGGGTCGTGACTGGAAATGGGGGCGTTATGACCACGGCCAATAACAACTCCCTCATGCACCACCAGGGCGCCCACGGGTACCTCACCTAAGGCGGCGGCGGCATCGGCCAACAAAAGCGCCTGATTCATGAAAGCGTTGTCATCGGTGGGGGTTGCGGGACTGGTACTCATAGGGAAACTATTCCCACTCAATAGTGGCCGGTGGTTTACCAGACACGTCATACACCACGCGGTTAATGCCACGCACTTCGTTGATGATGCGGTTTGATACCTGACCCAGTAAATCGTAAGGCAGCTCTGCCCAATGGGCAGTCATGAAGTCACTGGTGACCACAGCGCGCAGGGCCACCACAAATTCATAGGTACGCCCATCGCCCATAACCCCTACGGAGCGCACAGGCAAGAACACCGCGAAGGCTTGTGACACCCGGTCATACCAATGGGCGGCGCGCAGCTCTTCAATAAAGATGGCGTCCGCCCGTTGCAACAAATCAACATATTCAGCATGCACTTCGCCTAAGATGCGCACACCCAAACCAGGTCCCGGGAACGGATGGCGATAAACCATCTCACGCGGCAACCCTAGAGCCACACCCAATTCGCGCACTTCATCCTTAAAAAGTTCGCGCAGGGGTTCCAGTAATTTAAGGTGCAAGGTGTCGGGCAGCCCACCCACATTATGGTGCGACTTAATGGCATGGGCTTTGCCGGTTTTGGCCCCCGCCGATTCAATCACGTCCGGATAAATGGTGCCCTGCGCCAGCCATTTGGCGCGCGGCAATTTTGCAGACTCACGTTGAAATACTTCCACAAACTCACGGCCAATCACTTTGCGCTTTTGTTCGGGATCCGACACGCCTTTTAAGTGCTGCATAAAAATATCGCGCGCATTCACGTGAATGACTTTAACGCCCAAGTGACGACCAAAGGTTTCCATCACTTGCTCGGCTTCTTGATAGCGCAGCAAACCATGATCCACAAACACGCAGGTCAGCTGATCACCAATGGCGCGGTGAATAAGCGCTGCAGCCACCGATGAATCCACACCACCGGAAAGACCTAAAATAACTTCATCCTTCCCCACTTGCGCACGAATGGCGTTGACCGCTTCATTCACATAATCGGGCATGGCCCAAGTGGCGGCTAGGCCGCAGATATCGCGCACAAAACGCGTAATCATGGCACTGCCTTGCGGCGTGTGGGTCACTTCAGGATGGAATTGCAGCGCATAAAAGTGCCGTGTTTCATCGGCCATACCGGCAATGGGGGTGGCGGCGTTGTCGCAAATCACTTTAAAGCCGGAGGGCAATTCGGTGACCTTGTCGCCGTGGCTCATCCATACATCCAGTAGGCCATGGCCTTCACTGTTGCTGCGGTCTTGAATGTCTTTCAGTAACGCCGAGTGGCCGCGTGCGCGCACTTCCGCGTAACCAAATTCACGATGCTTAGCGTTTTCTACCTTGCCTCCCAACTGTGCGCCCATGGTTTGCATGCCATAGCAAATGCCCAATACCGGCACGCCCAATTCAAACACAGCAGCGGGCGCGCGTGGTGGAGTGGCTTCAGTAACAGAAGACGGACCGCCGGAGAGGATAATGCCTTGAGGGTTAAAATCGCGCACAAAGGCATCACTCACATCCCACGGGTGTAATTCACAATACACACCGGCTTCACGCACACGACGGGCAATGAGTTGCGCGTATTGCGCCCCGAAATCGAGGATCAGTATTTTTTGACGAGACATGCGTTGTTATTCGATGTGGTAATTGGGGGCTTCTTTGGTGATCTGCACATCATGCACATGGGATTCACGCACCCCAGCACTGGTAATTTCCACAAACTCCGCTTTTTGATGCAATTCGTCAATGGTGCCGCTGCCCAAATAACCCATGGAGGCGCGCACGCCGCCCATCAGTTGGTGAATAACAGCCACCACAGGGCCCTTGTAAGGCACGCGGCCTTCCACGCCTTCGGGGACCAACTTGTCGGCATTGTTTTCAGAATCTTGGAAGTAGCGATCGCTGGATCCTTGTTGCATGGCACCCAAAGAGCCCATACCGCGATACGATTTATAAGAGCGTCCTTGGAAGAGCTCGATATCCCCCGGCGCTTCTTCAGTGCCGGCAAAAAGCCCACCAATCATCACCGCATTGGCCCCTGCCGCTAACGCTTTGGAGATGTCGCCGGAATAACGAATGCCGCCATCGGCGATGCAGGGTACACCAGTACCAGCTAGGGCTTCAGACACATTACGAATGGCGGTAATTTGCGGCACGCCCACACCCGCCACAATACGCGTGGTGCAGATGGAACCAGGGCCGATGCCCACTTTTACCCCATCCGCACCATGATCCACCAACGCACGGGCGCCGGAAGCCGTGGCGATGTTGCCACCAATCACTTCAATATGCGGAAAGCGTTTCTTAACCCATTGCACGCGGTTTAATACCCCTTGGCTATGGCCGTGCGCGGTATCCACCACCAGCGCATCCACACCCGCTTCCACCAGCGCATCTACACGGGCATCTGTGTCTTCACCCACACCCACCGCAGCACCCACCAGTAAGCGCCCTGCTGCGTCTTTAGTAGCCAACGGATGCTCGGATGATTTCAAAATATCTTTTACAGTAATAAGGCCGCACAATTCAAACTGCGCGTTCACCACCAACACGCGCTCTAAGCGATGTTGATGCATAAGGTGCATGGCCTTGTCCGGTGAGTCGCCCTCTTGCACGGTAATGAGGCGCTCGCGCGGCGTCATCACGTTGCGCACCGGCTGATCCAAATTGGTTTCAAAGCGCAAATCGCGATTCGTGACAATGCCCACCACTTTTTTACCTTCCAATACGGGAAGGCCTGAGAAGCGATGTTGGCGAGTTAAGGCCATCACCTCATGCACCGGCATGTCTGGGGACACTGTAATGGGGTCTTTCACCACGCCCGATTCAAAGCGTTTCACTTTGGCTACCGCGGCGGCTTGCAATTCAATGGAAAGGTTTTTATGCAGAATACCAATGCCACCCTCTTGGGCCATGGCAATGGCCAAACGGGCTTCCGTCACCGTATCCATGGCGGCTGAGAGCAGCGGGATATTGAGGGTTAGGCGTCGACTAAGACGGGTGGAGAGACTGACTTCACGCGGCAAAACTTCAGAATGGGCCGGAATGAGCAGGACATCATCGAAAGTAAGGGCCTTTTCGACAACACGCATGGCATTACCCCTTGGCAAAACGGCATTATACGCAAGTCCGGCCCAGTCTCAAAGCGCTTTGGCCTGCTCGGCTCGCGCCCGCCGCTCTGATTTGGGGTCTGCCACACGGGGGCGATAGACTTCTACCCGCTCACCCGCCTTAAGAAGGGTATTCATGGGCCGCACACGACCATTAACGCCCACTTTGTTGTGCACCCAGTTAATCTCGGGATGCTGAGCCAAAATGCCCGACAGCGCCAAGGCCTGCTCTAAGGTGCACCCCTCCTCCACCTCTAGGGTCAACAAGGTTTGAGCATCCGGCAAGGCATAGGCCACCATGACGTTCATGGCGTTTTGCTGCCATACACAACGGCCGCACGGGTGACGAAAGCTTCCACCATGGTGTTGGCAATATGGTGAAACACGGGACCCACCACTTTTTCCAAAAGGCGACTATTGAAAGTCCATTCCAGAGAAAAGACGATTTTGCAGGCCTGCTCATCCAAGGCGCTAAAACGAAACTCGCCGCGCAAATGCTTAAATGGCCCTTCTACCAACTGCATCAACACCCATTCTCCGGGGGCAGTGGTGTTGCTGGTGGTGAATTGCTGGCGCAGGCCGTGATAATTAATGTGCAATGTGGCCACCGTCGGCACCGTTGGGGTCACCGTTGGGGTCAGACCCCAATTTGGGGTCTGACCCCTAGCTTCACCCCTAACTTCCTTAACCTCAGCGCCGCTGCACCAAGGCAAAAACTCTGGGTAATGGGGAATGCCATCCACCAGGCGCCACATGCTGATGGCGGAGTAAGGTACTAAAACTGATTTTTCCACACGGGTCATGAGGGGCTCGATGGGCTAGAATGGCAGGTCATTGCATGAAGATACCGAATTATGAGCATTGTAGACAACCGAAAAGCCTTTCACGACTACTTCATCGAGGAGCGACTCGAGGCGGGCTTATGCCTGGAAGGTTGGGAAGTAAAGGCCATTCGGGCCGGTCGCGCACAGCTTAAAGAAGCCTATGTGGTGGTGCTCTCAGGCGAATTATGGCTACTGGGGGCGCACATCAGTCCGCTGCCCACAGCCTCCACCCATATTAACCCCGATCCCACTCGTACCCGCAAATTACTGTTGCATGGGGCTGAAATTGGGCGTTTGGTGGGCCAAGTGGAACGGGCGGGTTACACCCTTATCCCCCTTAACCTGCATTACGCGCGCAGCCGCGTAAAAGTAGAGATTGGTCTGGCCAAAGGCAAGAAGCAGCACGACAAACGCGAAAGCGAAAAAGCGCGCGATTGGTTGCGTGAAAAACAACGCTTGCTGCGTCAGAGTTAATTCCATGACCACCCGCAATACCCCCTACTGGCCCATTCTTATCTTAGCTGCCGCGGTCCTCATGATCACCATGGGGCTGCGCCAAAGCTTAGGGCTCTTCATCGCCCCCATTACACTGAGCACCGGATTGGGTCTTGCGGCCGTGAGTTTTGCCTTGGCCGTGGGCCAATTCATGTGGGGTGCGTCACAGCCTTTATTTGGATTGCTCTCCGAGCGCATCGGCACCTTCAAGGTTATGACCTTGGGCGCCCTGCTCATGATGCTGGGGTTGCTATTGGCGCCGTTGTCCACCACCACATGGGCGCTCACACTCACTTTGGGTGTGTTGGTGTCCGCCGGCGCAGGGGCTGGCAGCTTTGCCATTATGATCGCCGCCGCCAGTCGCGCCCTGCCGCCTGAGCGGCGCGCCTTCGCAGCAGGCTTCATTAACGCCGGAGGTTCCTTCGGACAATTTTTATTTGCCCCCATTGCGCAACTTTTAATTAGCGGCATGGGTTGGATGATGGCCTTAATCACCTTTGCAGTAACCGCCGCTTGCACCATTCCACTGGCGTTTCGTTTTGTACAACGGGCCACCCCCACCGACACACCCACCTTAAATGATAAATCACGGGCACCCATTACGGACGCTCTGCGCAACCCCAACTATCTGTACCTGCATGCCGGTTTTTTCACCTGCGGTTTTCATGTGGCCTTTCTCACCACGCATCTGCCCGGTTACGCCGCTTTCTGTGGCTTCTCACAGGAAGTATCCGCCATCAGCTTAGGCCTGATTGGCTTTGCCAATATTTTTGGCAGCTTGCTGGCGGGTTATTTGGGGGGGCGCATGCGCATGAAATGGATTTTGGTGTGGATGTATGGCTTGCGCGCCCTAATGATTGGCGTGTTTTTGTTGTCGCCCAAAACTACTCTGACGTTTTATGTATTTGGTGTGGCCATGGGCATGACGTGGCTGGCTACCGTACCGCCCACGGCGGGATTGGTGGGCAAACTCTTTGGCACACGCCACTTGGCCACTTTGTTTGGACTAACGCTGCTCAGTCACCAAATTGGCGCCTTCTTTGGTGCTTGGTTAGGTGGCGTGGTGTTCGCGGCCACTGGGCAATATGATGGGCTGTGGGTAGCCGATATGGTGTTGGCGGGATTGGCCGCGCTGATCAATCTGCCCATTAAAGAAGCGCTACTGCCTGCGCGCATGGCTCGCGTATAATTGCACCATGACAATTAAAGCCATTATTTTTGATGTGGACGGCACCTTGGCCGATACCGAGGACGCGCACCGCATCGCCTTCAATAAATCCTTCACAGAAAACAATCTGGATTGGCAGTGGGACAGCATGCTGTATGGAGATCTGCTTAAAGTTACCGGTGGCAAGGAGCGTATTCGTTATTTTGTAGAAAGTTTTCTACCGGACTTTAAAAAGCCTGCGGATTACGACGCCTTTGTCAAACATTTGCATGTGATCAAAACGAAACATTACACCGCGATGTTGGCCGAGGGTCTCATTCCTCTGCGACCGGGCATCAAACAATTGATACAGGATTCGCATGCCGCCCACATCACATTGGCCCTGGCCACCACCACCTCTCCTGAAAATGTGGCGGCCTTGCTTGAAATGGAGTTAGGGGAAGAGTGGCAAAGCCTGTTTTCCAGCATCGGGTGTGGCGACATGGTGCCGCACAAAAAACCCGCGCCCGACATTTACAACTGGGTGTTGCAAGATCTAAACCTCGCGCCCAGCGAATGCATCGCTTTAGAAGACTCCCACAACGGCTTACTCTCCAGTCTTGCAGCCGGCATCAAAACCATCATTACCACCAACCCTTACACCCGCCATCAAGACTTCACTGGAGCGGCGGCAATATTTGAGGACCTAGGCGACCTGGGCGCCTTTTACAAAACAACTGGATTGCCGCTTGCGGCGTAATGCAATTCACTATAATAAACACCTCGCCCAACATTATTCTGAGCCCATCATGAACCCTTCATTCGACATTAAACAATACCTCATCAAAAATGAACCTTACTATCAGGCGCAGACCAACGAAGTGGTGTTGTATGAAGCCGCCTACGCAGCGCGCCTGCCATTAATGTTGAAAGGGCCCACGGGTTGCGGAAAATCGCGCTTTGTTGAGCATATGGCCTGGAAGCTGGGTAAACCGCTGATTACCGTAGCATGCAACGAGGACATGACCGCTTCCGATCTGGTTGGGCGCTATTTATTAGACGCTAACGGCACGCGATGGCTGGACGGCCCCTTAACCTTGGCGGCACGCCATGGGGCCATCTGTTATCTGGATGAAGTGGTTGAGGCGCGGCAGGACACTACCGTGGTCATCCATCCACTCACCGACCACCGACGCACATTGCCACTAGACAAAAAAGGTGAGTTGGTTGCCGCACATCCCGATTTTCAGTTGGTGATTTCCTACAACCCTGGTTATCAAAGCCTGATGAAAGACCTTAAGCAATCCACCAAGCAGCGTTTTGCCGCCATGGAATTTGACTACCCGACGGCGGACCTGGAAACAGCGATTGTCAGCAAGGAAGCGGGAACCGATGCCGAAACAGCAGCCCGTCTGGTAAAAATAGCCGAGGTTGCGCGCAACCTTAAAGGCCATGGTCTGGATGAGGGTATTTCCACGCGCCTCTTGGTGTATGCCGCCACCCTCATTAAGCGAGGCATTGCAGCGCCCGATGCCTGCCGCATGGCGTTGGTGCGCCCCATCACCGACGATGCGGACATCCGCGATACGCTGGATCACGCCATTGACGCAGTTTTTGTCGAGTAAATTCCGTGACGGTAACGGCGGAGACGCGCAGAAAACTGTCTTGTAATTTTGCCCGGGTGCAAAGCGTGTTCGATGATTGTCTAGCGCATGCGCAGATGAAACTGTCAGATTCGGGCGTATCCGCCTACATTGAAGGCGCTGAAACCATCTGCAAGATGGGGCGCGGCGAGGAGCCGGTGCTGGTGTTCCTGGAAGAGATGCCGCTCATCGCTTCTCAGATTGGCGAGGATGTCATCGCCGAGGTATTGGAATTTACACGCAAGATGGCGCGTACGCCCAATAGCAAAGCTATTCCTGCCTTTCTGCAAACCCTAACGGCCGCCGCACGCCACCTTGAAAGCCGCCAGATGTTCAGTGAATATCTGCAACTGGTGTGGCAAACCATGGAACAGACCAGTCCCATCGTGCAGGGTATGGGCACGGTGTATGCCAGCGAATGTCTGCCGGGTTTTTTAAACAGTGTGCCGTTTTTACTCAGCCAGCTCTCGCTGGGGGGGCTGAAAAACTGGGTGACCTACGGCGTTAAGGGTCACCCCAACGACCCCGATCGCCAACGCGATTATTTTATGCTGCAATCAGCCGACAGCCGCGCCGTGTTGCAACGCGAACGTCACGGAACACTGATGACGGACCACCAGCATAAGCTCGATTTGTACCTGCGCGGCCTGTGGGACCAAGAGGCCATGCTGGTACCCTACTCGCTGGCCTTCGACCATTTGCGCAAACCGATCCCCTACCTGGACGACAATGGCATCCATTTGCCTGATGTGTATGACGACACGCCTAACGGCATACTGGGAATAAACCGTTACCGCGCCTTGCTGGCGCATGTTTCTGCCCATCAGCGCTGGACCACACCCATCATGGCGGATAATTTCAGTCCATTTCAACGCCTCTCCATTGAGGTGTTCGAGGATGCGCGGGTGGAATGGCTGGCCATGCGCGAATATCCTGGTTTGGGCAAATTATGGCGCGCGTTGCACCCGGTTCCTCAACAGGTAGAACATGAAGAAGGAACCTCTTACATCCGTCACCGTTTAACCATGCTCTCGCGCGCACTACTTGATCCAGAACACGGCTACACACACCCCACAATACTCAAGTTCGCGGCACAATTTCATTCGTTAATGGCCGCGGGAAGCACCACCACCAACGCCATGGTCGATCTGGGTGTGCACTTTATTTCAGAATCGCGCCACCCCGGCGACTCCAGTGCCCATGTGTATTTTGATGGCACCGAGATTGACTACCGCGACGACAACCGCCTGATGTGGCGCTTCTTCGAAGACGGGGATGAAGAGGTGTACGAGGAACGTCCGCGCAAAACAATGCCGGAAGATGAAGACGAAGAACCCAGAATGCCGCCACGCCTGTATCCCGAATGGGATTACATGACGCAGCACTACAACCCGGATTGGGTAAGCCTATATGAGCACCTTCACCCAAGCGGCGATGCGGCGTACATCGACCAGTTGCTGGCCAAGCATAGCGATCTGGCAAAAAAACTCAAAAAAATTATTGACCTGCTTAAACCGCAGCAGAAAGTGCGCGTGCGCTACCAAGAAGAAGGGTCAGAGCTAGATCTTGATATTGCGCTGCGTTCGCTAATCGATTTTAAGAGCGGCGCGCAGCCCGACCCGCGCATCAATATGAGCCACAAGAACGATGGCCGCAGTATTGCGGTGTCGCTGTTGCTCGATCTATCCGCATCGCTAGGGGATGTGCCGGAGGGTTGCACACAATCCAAACTGGAGCTCAGCCAAGAAGGGGTATCGCTAATGGCTTGGGCCGTGGAGCAAATGGGCGATTCATTCGCCATTGGCGGCTTCCATTCCGATACGCGCCACGAAGTGCGCTACTTTCACTTCAAGGGTTACAGCGAACGCTGGGGCGATGAAGTCAAGGCGCGGCTGGCCACCATGAGTGCCGCGTTTTCCACACGCATGGGGGCCGCCCTGCGTCACGCCGGGCATTACTTAAGTCACCGACAAGCAGACAAAAAACTGTTGTTGGTGCTAACGGATGGCGAGCCCGCAGATATTGACAGCAAAGACCCACGTCATCTTATCGAAGACGCCCGCATCGCTGTGCGCGAACTAGAACAGCTGGGCATTTACACCTACTGCATCAATCTCGACCCCAAGGCAGACGCCTATGTTGCCAACATTTTTGGCAAACGCTACACCGTCATCGATAATATCCAGCGCTTGCCAGAGCGCCTGCCGCAACTGTTTATGGCGTTGACCAAATAGCGTTCTATACACGCATAAAAAAAACTCCGCCATTTTTTCTGGCGGAGTTTTTTTATGGTAATGAGACAAACCTGTTACTTATGCACGCCCATTTTTTGACGCCAGCCGGGATATAAGCTATCGGCATCTTTCGGGAATGATTCAAAGGCACGGGCCAACTCTTTATGCTCTTTTGCGTATTCGATGGGGTCGGCTCCCGCTTTCCAACATTCATACGCCTGACGCAGCGAGATTGCACCAGAGGCCGGGCTGTCGATGTGGCCATAAGCACCCCCGCCTGCGGTGTTGATAACGTTGCCATGACCCAGGTTCTCAAAGAAACCGGGCAGACGCAATGCATTCATACCGCCTGAAATAATGGGTGTGGTGGGCTTCATGCCGTACCATTTCTGGAAATAGACCGGACCTTGACACTCGTCACGCTCAATCATGTAGGCAATATTTTTATCGTCGCCCTCTCCTTCCATCTTGCCATAACCCATAGTGCCCACGTGGATACCAGAAGCGCCTTGTAAACGGCTCATCTTGGCCAACACAAAGGCGGTATAGCCGCGCTTGGATGAGGGTGATGTGACGGCGCCGTGACCGGCACGGTGGTAATGTAAATATTGGTTGGGGTACTGACGACGGGCGGTGGTCACCATACCAGGGCCACCCACATAACCATCCACCAAGAAGGCCACCTTATCGGCGTCAGAGCCGAATGTTTCCAACGCAAAATCAGCTCGAGCACACATTTCATAATGGTCGTCGGCGGTGATGTTCATGGAGAACAGCTTGGCATCGCCTGTTTCATCCTGGGCGCGTTTCAACGAGTCATAGACCAATGGCAATACTTTCTTTAATGGACAAAAAACCTGGTTGCCCTGGGGCTCATCATTCTTGATAAAGTCGCCGCCCAACCAAAACTGATAGGCGGCATGGGCAAAGGGTTCGGGGCGCAGGCCCAACTTGGGTTTGATGATGGTTCCAGAAATATAACCCCCGTTTACAATGGGGCGACCGAGAATACGCCACAGGTCGGAGATGTCCTTGGCAGGACCATCAAACAATTGAAGAGCGCGTTCGGGCACGTAGAAGTCCACCATCTTTCCGTGTTCGATGTCGCCCATGCCTTGGTTGTTACCAATCACCAAGGTTAGAAAAGACACCAACATCATGCGGCCATCGGTGACGTTGCGATCGAACAGGTCCAGCGGGTACGCAATGCGCATATCTTCCGTGGCTTCATCGATGTAATACACCAGAGCGTCCACGCCCTTGGTGAAGTCATCGGTGGTGCTGACATCCACATTGGTACCGGTGGAGGACTCAGCGGCGAAATGCGCTGCGGCTTCCAGATAGCCCGCACCGCCCTTCGGCTTCATCTTGTAGGCTACGAGAATATGTTTGCCACCTTTAATAAGGTCAGCTTCTTTGAGGCTTAAGTCCGCATAACGATTTGATTGATCCATTGTTATCTCCCCTTGCTTAAGTTAAGCGGCTTTGCTGTCCGCATGGCAAGACTATAGCCAAAATCAAACTATAAGGACTAGTCAGTATTTTTTATTATCGTCATCAATTTTAATGATTCTGGGTCAGACCCCGGCAGGGGTCTGACTCCACACCATCAAAATTATTTTTATAGTCGTAATAAAAAAAAATTAGTATTGCTTATATTCACTGACCGTTATGATACTCATAAAGCGCACATTGAAAGCGTATTAGAATGCATTTATAACCTTGAGGAGAAACCCCATGCATCTGGGACGCAAAACCCTATCCAAGTTTCTGATTGAAAACGTCAGCGGCACTCAAGATGGCGCGTCATTAGCGGCCCTGCTGGTGGATGTGGCAGCGGCGGTAAAAGCCATTGCAGCCTTAAGCGGCAAGGGCGCCTTAGGCGGCCCCATGGGCAGCCTTGATACCATAAACGTACAAGGCGAAACCCAGAAGCCCTTGGACGTGCTCTCCAATAACGCCTTCATCAACACCTTTCAACAAGGCGGCTTGGTGGCAGGCGTAGCCTCTGAAGAATTGGACGACCCCTTCCCCATTAAACCTCCGCATAAGCGTGGCCCTTTCTTAGCGATTTTTGATCCGCTGGATGGCTCCTCCAATATCGACAGCAATGTCTCCGTGGGTTCCATATTTTCCATTCTGTTGGCCCCTGAAAAAGGCTTGCCCGAAACGGCCGATTACCTACAAGCCGGCACACGTCAAGTGGCGGCAGGTTACGCGCTGTACGGCCCTGCCACCATCATGGTGATTACGGTAGGCCATGGCACGCACGGCTTTACATTGGACCGTGAGGTGGGCAACTTCATCCTCACCAACCCCAATATGAGCATTCCGGAAGACACCAGTGAATTTGCCATCAATACCTCCAACGAGCGTTTCTGGGAAGACCCAGTGACGCGTTACGTGGAGGAATGCAAGGCGGGTAAAACAGGGGCGCGTGAGCGTGACTTCAACATGCGCTGGATTGCTTCCATGGTGGCCGAAGTGCATCGCATCATGATGCGCGGCGGTATCTTTATGTATCCGCGCGACACCAAAGACATGAGCAAGCCCGGACGATTGCGCCTCATGTACGAAGCCAACCCCATGGGTTTTGTGGTGGAGCAAGCAGGTGGCAAGGCCTCCACAGGACGGCAGCGCATTATGGACATTGAACCCGATCAGATTCACCAACGCGTGCCCGTCATTTTAGGCTCTAAAAACGAAGTGGATCGCCTGGTGCATTACCACGAAGAATATGACGCCGGTACTGACAAACCCTACGAATCGCCTCTGTTTAATGAGCGCGGCCTGTACCGTTCCTAATATTATTATTTAAGCGAGGTTCTAGAGTATGTCACGCAAACATCCCATTATCGCGGTGACCGGTTCGTCTGGTGCGGGCACCACCACCGTCATGAACAGCTTCAAACATATTTTCAGGCGTGAGGCCATCAATGCCCAAGTGATTGAAGGGGATTCCTTTCACCGCTATGACCGCATGGCCATGCGCGCGGAAATGAAAGCGCAGGAAGATAAAGGCAATATGAACTTCAGTCACTTCGGTCCTGGGGCCAACTTGCTGGAAGAACTGGAAGGGTTGTTTAAATCATACGGTGCTACAGGTACTGGTAAGGTGCGCCGCTATTTACATGACGCCGGTGAGGCTGCCCCCTACAAACAAGAACCGGGCACTTTTATTCCTTGGGAAGAAATCCCCAAAGACACGGACCTCATGTTCTACGAAGGCCTGCATGGCGGTTACGCAGACGACAAGGTGGATGTGAGTGCGCAAGTGGACTTGTTGGTGGGTGTGGTGCCCATTATTAATTTGGAATGGGTTCAGAAATTACACCGCGATCAAAAGTTGCGCGGCTATTCGCAAGAAGCGGTCACCGACACTATTCTGCGCCGCATGCCCGATTACGTGGGCCATATCTGCCCACAATTTTCACGCACCCATGTGAATTTTCAGCGCGTGCCCACAGTGGATACCTCTAACCCTTTTGTGGCCAAGGATATTCCCTCACCCGACGAGAGTATGGTGGTGATTCGCTTCTCCAACCCCAAGGGCATCGACTTTCAATATTTATTGGGCATGCTGCACGATTCATGGATGACACGCCCCAACACCTTGGTAATTCCAGGTGGCAAAATGGGTTTGGCCATGCAACTGATTTTCACCCCCATGATTTTGAAGCTCATGGATATTAAACGGAAGTCCTTCTAAATAATGCGCATGCCCATACTGATTTTATTTGATCTTGATGGCACCTTAGTGGATACGGCCACGGAAATTGCCGCGGCCGTGAACCGCACCTTACAAGAAGAGAGATTGCCCGTCTGTTCGCAACCCAGTATTACCAATTGGATTGGCAAAGGAACCGCTTGGCTGTTCGGCAATGCCTTGCAAGAAGTGACCGGAGACGCCGCCATTCGCACCAGTGACTTATATGCGCGGTCGTACCCTCGCTTCTTAGACAACTACGCCGAGGGCACTGGCCAACTCAGCACACTCTACCCCCATACACGCGAAGCCCTGCGCCAACTGGCGGCAGCGGGTGTGCGCTTAGGCGTGGTCACCAACAAAGAGCGCAGCTTAACCTTGCGGTTACTGGACGCGCATCACCTCACCGACGCATTTGAAATACTGGTGGCCGGTGGCGATACCGCACAGGGCAAACCCAGCCCCGACCCGCTTTTTTTGGCCTTACAAAAGGCCGGCGTGAACGCTGATGACTGCTTATTCGTAGGAGATTCGCAAAACGATGTGGAAGCAGCACGCAACGCAGGAATTAAGGTATGGGCTTTCAACCACGGTTACAATCATGGTGAACCCATTGCCCTGGCCCACCCAGACGCAGTGATAGAGGGCTTTACCGAATTGTTAGAACGCTTAGACTCACCCCAAGCGCGCTCAGCTTAACTCATTACACTAAAAACAGAGGAAACATCATGGCTCTCATCTCAATGCGTCAATTGTTGGACCACGCGGCTGAACATGCTTACGGTTTACCCGCTTTTAATGTGAATAACCTAGAGCAGGTTAAAGCCATTATGGAAGCAGCCGATGAAACCAATAGTCCTGTGATCATGCAAGGTTCTGCCGGGGCACGCAAATACGCCGGTGAAGCGTTTCTGCGTCATCTGATTGCCGCCGCTGTTGAGGCCTATCCTCACATTCCCGTGGTGATGCACCAAGATCATGGTGCCTCGCCTGCGGTGTGCATCAATGCCATTCGCAGCGGATTCTCTAGCGTGATGATGGATGGCTCTTTAAAAGAAGACGCCAAGACCCCCTCCTCTTTTGATTACAACGTGGATGTGACGCGCCGCGTGACGGAAATGTCTCATGCCGTAGGTGTTTCCGTAGAGGGTGAATTGGGCTGCTTGGGCTCGCTGGAAAGCGGCATGGGCGAAAAGGAAGACGGTCATGGTGCGGAAGGCGTTCTGACCCACGATCAACTGCTCACCGACCCTGAAGAAGCCGCGCAGTTTGTGCGTTTAACCCATGTGGATGCCTTGGCCATTGCCATTGGCACCAGCCACGGCGCTTACAAATTTACCCGCCCGCCCACTGGTGATACGTTGGCCATTGGCCGCATTAAAGAAATTCATGCGCGCATTCCCAACACCCACCTGGTGATGCACGGCTCCTCTTCGGTGCCGCAAGAGTGGCTTAAAATCATTAACGAATTTGGCGGCAACATGGGCGTGACCTATGGCGTACCCGTAGAAGAAATCGTGGAGGGCATTAAGCATGGTGTACGCAAAATTAATATCGATACCGATTTGCGCATGGCCTCCAGCGGTGCGGTGCGTCGCTATTTGGCACAAAACCCCAAGGACTTTGACCCACGCAAATTTTTAAGCGCTGCCACCCTTGCCATGAAAGAGATTTGCAAAGCCCGCTACGAAGCGTTTGGTTGCGCCGGACAGGCAGGCAAGATTACCCCGCTGTCTCTGGAAGCCATGTCGCACCGCTACGCCAAGGGTGAATTAACCCCTCAAGTTAAGTAAACCTATTTTATTTATTTAAGAGAATTTAAATCATGACTCAGGCAGCCTCTGGCGTTCCCTATTCCACTATGGCCAACGCCATCCGCGCACTGTCCATGGACGCTGTGCAACAGGCCAACTCCGGCCACCCCGGTGCCCCCATGGGCATGGCCGAAATGGCTGTGGCTCTTTGGAGCTTGAATCTTAAACATAACCCCAGCAACCCCCAATGGGCGGATCGCGATCGTTTCGTGCTGTCCAACGGCCACGCCTCCATGCTGATTTATTCCTTGCTGCATTTAACAGGTTACAACCTGCCCATGGAGGAACTCAAAAATTTCCGTCAGCTGCACAGCAAAACACCGGGGCATCCTGAATACGGCCTAACTCCAGGGGTTGAAACCACCACCGGCCCCTTGGGGCAAGGCGTTACCAATGCCGTGGGCATGGCCTTAGCCGAGCGCATGATGGGTGAACAGTTCAATAAACCCGGCCACACCATCGTGAACCATTTCACCTACACCTTCATGGGTGATGGCTGCCTCATGGAAGGCATTAGCCACGAAGCCTGTGCCTTGGCCGGCACTTTGGGGCTTAACAAACTCATCGCCTTCTGGGATGACAATGGCATCTCCATTGATGGCCATGTGGAACCCTGGTTTTCCGACGACACCCCCATGCGCTTTGAAGCCTATGGCTGGCAAGTGATTCGCCATGTGGATGGTCATGATGTGGCCGCCGTATCCGCCGCTATTAAAACCGCACAAACCAGTGCCAAGCCCACCCTTATTTGTTGCAAGACCGTGATTGGTCAGGGCAGCCCCAACAAAGCGGGTACGCATGATGTGCATGGAGCCCCTTTGGGTGCTGCTGAAATTACTGCTTCTCGTGCCGCCATTGGTTGGGAATATGGTCCTTTCGAAATTCCTGCTGCGGTGTACAGCGCTTGGGACGCTCGCCCCCGTGGTGAAGCCGCTGAAAATGATTGGAACCAACGCTTCGCTCTCTATCAAGCCCAACATCCCACGGAGGCCGCCGAGTTTATCCGCCGCACTAAGGGCGAGTTGCCTGCTGATTTTGATAAGGCCGTCACCCAATATATTGCCAAGTGCCAAGAGAAGGCCGAAACCATTGCCTCACGCAAAGCCAGTCAAAACGCCTTAGAGGCCTTAAGCCCCGGGTTGCCCGAGTTTTTTGGTGGCTCGGCAGATTTGACGGGATCGAACCTCACCAACTGGAGTGGCAGCCGCCCCCTTAAAAAAGGCGTGCCCGGAAACTACTTAAGCTACGGCGTGCGTGAGTTTGGCATGAGCGCCATTATGAATGGCGTGGCCTTGCATGGCGGACTAATCCCCTACGGTGGCACTTTCCTTACCTTCTCGGACTACAGCCGCAACGCACTGCGCATGGCCGCCCTCATGCGCCTGCGCTCTATCTTTGTGTTTACCCATGACTCCATTGGGTTGGGTGAAGATGGCCCCACCCACCAGTCCATTGAACATGTTTCAAGCTTGCGCTTGATCCCCCATCTGGACGTTTGGCGCCCTTGCGATACCACCGAAACGGCGGTGGCCTGGGCGGCGGCTGTAAAACGCCACAATGGTCCTAGCGCGCTCATCTTTAGCCGTCAGAACCTACCCTTTCAATCGCGCACTCCTCAGCAAATCTCCGACATCAGCCGTGGTGGCTATGTATTAAAAGAAGCCAGTGCTGCAGTAAAGGCGGTACTGATTGCCACGGGTTCGGAAGTGGGTTTGGCCTTAGAAGCGCAAAAACTCTTAGAAGCCGAAGGAGTTGCCACCCGCGTGGTATCCATTCCTGCCACCTCAGTCTTTGACACCCAAGATGCGGCGTACCGTGCCAGCGTGTTACCCAAAGGAGTGGCCACCGTGGCTGTTGAGGCGGGTTCCACGGGGCTGTGGTGGAAATACGGTTGCAGCGCCGTACTGGGCATCGACACCTACGGGGAATCAGCCCCCGCCGGCGCCCTATTCAAGTACTTTGGCCTAACCGCCGAGAACTTGACCAAGACCGTTAAGGGCGTCTTGTAATTATTGCAGCGCAACAACCTAGCCAAGCCACCGGTTGGGTTGTTGTATTTCCCTTGCCATATATCCATTCTGTTGCATTTTTATTACCCAATCGCTTGACGGATTAGAGTTAATATCAGACACTCAGCGCAGTGTGAATTACATTTAAAAACCATAATAATAATAGAAGCGTTAAGTCTATGACGCCACAAACAACCACTTTACTAGGGGGTTTCACAATGAAGTTATCTAGCCTGTTCTTTAAGGCAAGAGGCGCAATCCTTTTGCTTTTGGGCGTGGCCACACTGGCGGTTTCACTGGACGCCAGCGCCATTCCCGTCTTTGCACGACAAACCGGATTTAAATGCGTGGCCTGTCACGTGGGTGGGGAATATCCTCAGCTCACTTCGTTGGGTCGTTACTTCAAGCTGACGGGTTACACCCAAGGCGACGCGAAGGACTTCTGGAACCTCACTACCAATATCGATCGTTCACCCTTTGCGGTTTGGTTGCAAGCAGCTAGGCAGTGGACTACAAACAACAGCACAGATATCAACGCTGGTGGCACTGGCTCTAGGTTTGATGCACAAACCCTGAGTCTTTTTGCTGGTGGAAAAATTACAGATAACATAGGTCTCTTTACTCAATGGACTGCTGGCAAGGATACAGTTAACAACACCAATAGCGGAGCCACATGGGGCGTTAGTATAGACAACACAGAATTGCGCTACGCCGATCATTTTATTACTGGTTCGCATGACGTTGTGGTTGGCGCATATGCTAATAACCGCATCACAATGTCCGATGTTTGGAATACGCAAGAAAACTGGACATCAGATTGGATCGGTTATTTTAACGGAACAGGGTCCAATTGGCCCTCAAGCATTGCTCCCACCACGTTCCTGCAAAGCGGGTCGACATCGCAGAACCTAGTCGGCCTTGGTACGTACGTATTCTTAGACAAAACATGGTATGCAGAATTGGCGCTCTATAAGGGCACGAGCCATGGCCCATTGTCCTTCCTTACGGAAGGCGATGGCGTGGGGTCCCCCTTGCTAGAAGCATCACCTTATATACGCCTGGCATATAACAAGGAATGGGGGCCTCATAGCTTTGAGTTAGGTGCCCACGGACTCGTGGCTCGTGCGCACAACGGGGACGTCAATGCAGACCCCTCCTCAGGCTCAGCCATTTCATCATGGGCGGGCTCAATTAATACCTACCGCGATGTAGGGTTTGACGCGCAATATCAATACGTTCTTGATCCTCATTATTTTGCCGCCCACTTCCGCTTCACTCATGAAAGCAGCAGCATTGCCTCAGACCAAGTTGGATCTGCTGCAACTAATTACACCAACAACCTGAACGAGACGGCAGCTGACTTAACCTACATCTATCAAGCCAAGTACGGCGCCATGCTGTTTTATCGTGGCGCATCAGGTTCTAGTGATCAAAACCTCTTTAATAACGCTCTAAGCGGCGGAACATTAAACTCTGTAAACGGTAATCTGGATTGGCAATCCTGGACTCCAAGCATCTTTTGGGCCCCTTGGCAGAATGTGAGGGTTGGCTATATGTACACCTTCTACACCAAGCTTGCTGGCGCAGGTTCCAATAATGGCAACATCACAGGTGTTAATAGCGGCTCCACCTTCGGCCCACATGACTTCAACACATCTATGTTGTACACCTCCATCATTTACTAATTAGGGGATGAATATGAAAAACATATCAAAAATTCTGATCCTATCCGCCATGGCACTGGCCTTAGGGGCTTGCTCCAATATTGAACGCAGCCGTAATCTGGACGATGCTAAGGTCTCCGGCAACACGCTGGCCCAACAGGTGTGCTCCACCTGCCACGGCTTGAACGGTCAATCCATTAACCCCACCTTCCCCAATCTGGCTGCGCAATCGAAAGATTACCTATCAGCTGAGATGACGGAATTCAAGGAACATAGCCGTCGGGATCCAGCGGCTCAGGCCTTTATGTGGGGCATTGCGCGCAACTTCACGGATAAGCAAATCGTGGAATTGTCGGACTATTTCTCCAAGCAAACACCATTACCCAATCGTGCATACAGCGATCCTGCCTTATTGCCCATGGGTAAGAAGGTCTATGACGAAGGTGCTTTGGAAAATGGCGTGCCCGGTTGTAGCGGTTGTCACGGTGGGCAGGGTGAGGGCCTAGGCCCTATTCCTCGCCTAGCCGGTCAGCACGCGGATTATCTGTACAAGCAACTGATGATTTTTGGTTCGGATTATGACGAAGTGGAAGCCAAGCATGAAGATGAACTGGAACGTGGTCATGGCGCTGTGATGGAAATTATGGCCCACGGTCTTACCAATCAACAAAAACTGGCTGTAGCCACATACTTGCAATCACTGAAGTAAACCTTAAGTTGTAGGGCGTCTTCGGATGTCCCATGCTTCATCCAAACGCCCCGCTCTTGCGGGGCGTTTGCATTGTAATGGGACTCATTCTTGATGCCACTTTAGCGGGTTGAGGACGTTGATTTAACCACTTTACATCAGCATAATCTTGGCGCACCATATCATTACCTGAGGGGGTAACGGGCGTAATATTCGCCTTCTTGAATGTATACGGAGAATCATCATGAACGCCTCTTCAAACCGTCCTTTCAAACAATTCCTCATTATTCTGGCCCTATGCGCATTGCCTTCATTGGCCTTAGCCGAAGAAGCCAATGACGCCCTAAAAGCACGCATTAATGACGTTGTTCAAGCCGCTGAGAAAGTCACTTTAAGTTATAAACAATTGCGCACTGATGTGATGGCCAACAACGATGAAGCGGTAGAAACGGATAAACGCGCCGTTGAAGCCGCTGAAAAGAATTTCCGCAAAGCCCAGCAAGCCGCACGTAAGCTGATTAATGACATGCATGTAAAGGCCACGGAAGGCAAGTAACCCAGCCACACCCCCCTAAGTTCTTGGTGCTGGGTTCCCCAGCACCGGTCAAGCCCGACCACATACGGTTGGGAGCTACGGCTTTACGCACATAAAACAATTGATATTGCTTGAAGAAAGAAACTCAAAGATGGGGTGGCTGATGGGGCTCGAACCCACGACAACCGGAATCACAATCCGGGGCTCTACCAACTGAGCTACAGCCACCATTAAAGGCGAAAACAATCTTTTTGCCGGTAAAATAGTTCACCAATTGGCATGCCCGACAGGAATCGAACCTGTAACCCCCAGCTTAGAAGGCTGGTGCTCTATCCGATTGAGCTACGGGCACCCGTCAGGTACTGCTTAAAATTGGTCGGGGTGGAGAGATTCGAACTCCCGACATCCTGGTCCCAAACCAGGCGCGCTACCAGGCTACGCTACACCCCGAACCGCCCATTATCCCCATTGCCACCCTAAAAATCAAATTACCAGATGACATCCGCTCCCGCAGGAGGGGTGAAATGAAAAGTATTGGCCCCAAAGATGGGCCGTTTATCCACATGATTAAAGCGAATGGAGATGGTGTGACCAAAGCTGTCTTGCAATTCCATGCGCGCCAAAGAGTCCGCCCCAAACCCTAAGCGAATATGCTCAAAGCCCGAATCGGTATTTTTGGGCGTGGCGTCCACCCATTCCAGGGCCTCGCTCGCCCCACCCTCTTTTAAGGTAAAACCCTTCTCTAGGGCGTTGTCTCCGGCCAATAAGGCCGCGGGAGTGGAACCCAGGCTTTGGGTTAACTTTTTACGGGTCACCTGGCGCAAGTCCGGGTCCCAAATCCACAGGGTCTGGCCGTCCCCTACGATGGTTTGCGGAAATGGGCTGCGATACTCCCAGCGAAATTTGCCCGGTCTGGAAAACTCAAAGGTGCCCGTGGAGGCAGTGCCCTCTGTTTTCCCTTGGGCGTTGAGCGTGGTCTGAGTGAATTCAGCACGCCCATTTTCCGTGCCGCTCACAAACTGTTTCAAACGTTCCAGTCCGCTGGCGTCAGCGTGCAAGGCCAGCAGCAGCAGGATGGGGGTTAAGATGGGGGTCAGACCCCCCCAGGGGTCTGACCCCTGGGGGGGTCTGACCCCCATCTTAACCCCCATCTTAACCCCGGCTTTATTCTCCACCGGGCACCAACACTTCGCGATTGCCATTGGTGGCCATGGAGGACACCAGCCCTGCTTTTTCCATGTCTTCAATGAGGCGTGCGGCACGGTTGTAGCCAATGCGCAGATGGCGTTGCACCAATGAAATAGAGGCACGACGCGACTGCAGCACAATGGCCACGGCTTGGTCGTAGAGCGGATCCCGCTCGCCTGAGGCGCCATCTTCGCCGGTACCACCCAAAGCTTGCTCTGCGGCAATGGCGGCACCACCATCCAGCAGGCCGTCAATGTAGTTGGGTTCCCCTTGGCGTTTTAAGAAGTTCACCACGCGATGCACTTCATGATCCGCCACATAGGCGCCATGCACGCGTTGCGGGTAACCCGCTCCCGTGGGCAGGTACAACATATCCCCTTGCCCCAACAGCGCTTCAGCGCCCATCTGGTCCAGAATGGTTCGGGAATCCACACGGCTGGATACTTGAAACGACACACGGGTGGGAATGTTGGCTTTAATTAAGCCGGTGATTACATCCACGGAGGGGCGCTGGGTGGCCACAACCAAGTGGATACCGGCGGCGCGCGCTTTTTGCGCAATGCGCGCAATGATCTCTTCCACCTTCTTGCCCACCACCATCATCAAGTCCGCCAGCTCATCAATCACCACCACCACATTGGGTAACGTAGACAAGGGTTCGGGTTCGTCTGGAGTTAAGGAGAAGGGATTGGGGATGGGGGATTCTGCCTTCTCCGCATCGGTAATTTTAGTGTTGTAGCCGGCTAAATTGCGCACACCCAAAGTGGACATAAGCCTATAGCGCTTATCCATTTCCACCACACACCATTGCAGCGCATGCGCCGCTTCTTTCATGTCCACCACCACAGGCGCCAAGAGATGGGGAATGCCGTCATATACAGAGAGCTCCAGCATCTTGGGGTCCACCAATATGAGGCGCACTTGTTGCGGCGTGGCTTTATACAGCAGGCTTAAGATCATGGCGTTAATAGCCACAGATTTGCCAGAACCCGTGGTACCGGCCACCAGCAAATGCGGCATTTTGGCCAAGTCCACCACCACGGGGTTACCCGCAATATCCTTACCCATGGCAATGGTAAGGGGGGATGCCATGTCACCATAGGCGGCGGAACCAATAATTTCAGACAAACGCACCACTTCACGGCGCGGATTAGGAATTTCTAACCCCATACAACTCTTACCCGGAATGGTTTCTACCACGCGGATGTTGCCTACAGATAAGGCGCGCGCCAAATCTTTTACCAAGTTTACAATCTGACTGCCCTTCACACCCACCGCCGGTTCAATTTCGTAGCGCGTGATGACAGGTCCGGGGTAGGCAGCCAGCACCTTAGCTTCCACATTAAAGTCCGCCAGCTTGCGCTCAATGAGGCGTGATGTGAACTCTAAGGTTTCGGCGGAGACAGTTTCACCATGGGATTCCGCTTCATCCAAAAGAGCCAAAGGGGGCAAATCGGAATCGGGCATATCTTGGAAGAGGGCTGCTTGTTTTTCTTTTACAGCCCGGGTGGATTGTGGAATTTGAATAACCGGAGGTGTAATCAGCAAAGGCTCTTGGGTGTCCTTTATCTTACGTGCTTCCACCACCACAGCCGAGCGCGCTTCTTCAGCGCGACGTCCCACGCGGCGGTCTTGCCAAGCACGCGCCCCTTGGATGGTGCCTAACAAGGCACGCTCCACGTAAGCCCCCAAAGATTCAGAAAACTTGAGCCACGACATACCCGTGAGGAGCGAAAACCCAATAGCAAAACCCATTAATAAAAATAACAGCGACCCACTAATACCCAAGGCCGTGGACAGCATATCCGCAAACTCGCAACCCACCACACCGCCGGCACCACTGCAAGCACCCGCACCATTGGGATGCAGGGGCAGATGAAAGCTACTGCCGGCAAAACGCATGGCCTCAATGCTGGCACTGGCCAATAACAGCAACCAGAACCCACCCATCATGGCCAGCAACCAATGGCGATTGCGTGGGTCTTGTTCGATGCCCAACTCTTGTTCTTTTTCTGATTTAATGACCTGATAACCACGCCAAGCCGCCAGCACCATGGCCACCACCCACCAAAAGGCCGAATAGCCAAACAGATACAGCAGAAGGTCCGAAACCCAGGCCCCCACACGGCCCCCGCCATTAGAAATAGCACCTTGCATGGCTCCCACAGACCAGCCCGGATCGCCTCGATCGTAGGTGATGAGCACCAAGGCCAAATAAACGCCCACCAGTACCACTACGCCCCAGAGCGCTTCGCGCAGCAGGCGTACCAGCTTAAGGGGGACCGGTGAGGGAGAATCCGTTTGTTGCGTTACTTTTGCCATGAGGCCTCAATCATTAACCAATAGGCGAATTATAGCGGTTCTGTCGGGTGATATAATTGACTCTTTTATTTGGGCTTTAATCCATGAACGCTATCACCCGTCATTGCCCCCTCCTTATTCTGGGTTCCGGCCCAGCGGGCTTCACCGCCGCCATCTATGCGGCCCGCGCCAACCTCAACCCCGTGCTGATAACAGGCATTGCCCAAGGGGGTCAACTGATGACCACCACAGAGGTGGACAATTGGCCTGCGGATGTCCATGGGGTGATGGGACCTGAGCTGATGCAGCGCTTTCAAGAGCATGCTGAGCGCTTTAACACTGAAATCATCCTGGACCATATTCATACGGCCCAACTCAAGACCCGTCCCTTCGCTCTTACGGGAGATAACGGCGTATATACCTGTGATGCCCTCATTATTGCCACGGGGGCCTCGGCGCTGTATTTAGGCCTACCCTCCGAGACCGCATTCATGGGTCGCGGGGTATCTGGTTGCGCCACCTGCGATGGCTTCTTTTATCGCAGTGAAGATGTGGCCGTGATTGGTGGCGGTAACGCCGCTGTGGAAGAAGCGCTGTATTTATCCAACATCGCACGCACTGTGACTTTGGTGCACCGTCGCGACAAACTGCGCGCAGAACCCATTCTTATCGATAAGCTTATGGAAAAATCGCGCACCGGCAATATTCGTTTGCAGTGGAACCATACCTTAGATGAAGTATTGGGCGACGAGAGCGGCGTGACGGGCATGCGCATCCGCAGTACGCTAAACAATGCCACTCAAGACATCGTCCTAAAAGGGGTTTTCATTGCCATCGGACATCGCCCCAACACCGAATTGTTTGTGGATCAGTTGGCCATGGAGAATGGCTATATCACCACTGAATCCGGACAGCTGGCCAATGCCACCCAAACCAGTATTCCGGGCATCTTTGCTGCAGGCGATGTGCAAGATCACGTGTACCGTCAGGCCGTCACCAGTGCCGCCACGGGTTGCATGGCGGCCCTTGATGCGCAGCGCTATCTGGAGAATGTCCACACGGCATGAAGCGCCCTCTTCTCATCACCTTGCTCTTCATCCTGCTGTGGGGCATAGGGCTCTCCACGCGCAGCATTACCCGTCCCGACGAGGGGCGCTATGCAGAAATTTCGCGTGAAATGTCGTTGTCTCACAATTGGGTAACGCCGCGTCTTAACGCCATCCCTTATTTTGAAAAACCCCCGCTGCAATATTGGGCCGGCGCCATCAGTATGCAAGTATTAGGCCCCACGCCTTTAGCGGCACGGTTGTGGAGTGCGCTCATGGGTCTCTTGGGTTGCTTCCTCGTATGGCGCGCGGGCAATCGGCTGTTAGGTGCACGCGCAGGTCTGTATGGCGCCCTGGTGTTGGGCAGCGGCGTTTATTACGTCATTCTGGGGCATATTAACACCCTCGATATGGGCGTATCGGTGTGGATGGCAGCAGCTCTCTTCGCATTTTTACGCGCGCAAGTGGAAGACCGACGCTGGATGATGGTGGCTTGGGGGGCAGCGGCAGCGGCATTGCTCAGCAAGGGCCTTATGGCCTTGGTGTTGCCCGGCATCACCTTGGTGCTGTATTCACTTCTTACACGCGATGCTTCTGTGTGGAAACGTTTGGACCCGGTGCGCGGTCTGCTTATCCTCATTGCTTTAGCGGGTCCCTGGTTCTTGTTATGCGCACAAGCCAATCCTGATTTTTTACATTTCTTTTTTATTCACGAACATGTGCAACGCTTCATGAGTACCGTACATCAACGGGTGGAACCGGCCTGGTATTTCATTCCCATTTTGTTGGCCGGCTTGCTGCCTTGGACCGGGCAATTATGGGCCGCGCTGCGCCGCCCTTTTGCACCCTCTGAGACGACCGCGTTTTCCCCCCCCAAGTTCTTGGCGCTCTATGTTCTGGTGGTGTTGGTGTTCTTCAGCCTATCGGGCTCTAAGCTGCCCTCCTATATTTTACCGGCCTTCCCTGCTTTGGCTTTATTAATCGGCAATGTTCTTAGCCGTCAAAAAACATTTCCGCACAGTGCATTGTGGTTGGGCCTGGGTTGGGCTGCATTGCTGGCCTTTGCTGCAGCCGTGTTGGGTTTTCCAGATAGCGCCGCACAGTGGGGCATTCTTCCGGATGTGGATGAAGATATGGTGGTGGCCTACCAACAGTTTGCGCCCTACCTATTGGCGGCCAGTGCCGTACTGGTGGTGGGTGCGTTGTTTGCGCAACGCGCCTTGCAACAACCGTTACGTGCCACGGTAAATTTATCCTTGGCGGCATTGCTCTCTACACAATTATTATTATTGGGCAGCGATAAGCTTTCTGACGTTACCTCCAGCTCGGGCGTAGCGCAAATCCTAACCAAAGAGTTTAGCGCCGCCAGCCACATCTACAGCGTGGGCACCTACGACCAAACCCTGAATTACTACACGCACCGCACGGTGGTGTTGGTGGCCTTTGAAGACGAGCTGGCCTTTGGTTTAACCCTAGAACCTCAAGACGCCATCGCCACTCTGGCGGCCTTTGCCCCCATTTGGCAGCGGGACATGGGGGCCTTAGCCCTTATGAGCCCCGCCATCTATGCAAATTTAGCAGCCACCGGCCTGCCGATGCGGGTTATTTTTAAGGACAGCCGCCGTGTTATAGTGACGCGCATATGAACGCTGTTAGCTTTTCACTCATTCTCACAGGTGTGCTGCTTAACGCCGTGGCACAGTTGCTGCTGAAAGCCGGCACCAATGCCATCGGTCATTTCGACTTCGAATTGCGCAATCTCTTCCCTATTGGTTGGCAAGCCATCAGCGAACCCCACATTTTAGCCGGCCTAATGTGCTACGTGGTGAGTGTGGCGGTGTGGATTTTGGCGCTCTCGCGCGTACCAGTATCCATTGCTTACCCCATGCTCTCCATCGGCTATGTGGTGAATGCCTTAGCCGCGTATTGGTTGCTGGGCGAATCGCTGTCTGCCCTGCGCATGGGTGGTATTTTTGTGGTGATTGTGGGAGTATTTTTAATTGCACGCAGCTAAACCCTCCGGCGGTTTGCCTTTTCTCCCCTTCGCGCGCCCCACCATTGATGAACCCATGGTGAGTGCGGTGGCCGACACCTTGCGCTCGCTGTGGATTACCACGGGACCACAAGTGTTGGCCTTCGAGAAAGCCCTCTCTGAGTATCACGGTGGTCGTCCGGTGCGCGTGTTCACATCCGCCACCGCTGCCTTAGAAGTGGCTTTGCTTACTGCTGGCATTGGCCCAGGGGACGAAGTCATCATGCCCGCACAAACTTTTTTCAGTTGCGCCAACGCCATTTCCCGCACCGGAGCGCGCCCGGTATTTGTAGATGTAGACCCCATCACGCGCAACATGGATTTAGAGGCTACGGAAGCCGCCATTAACCCGCGCACCAAAGCCCTCATGCCCACGCATTTTGCTGGTCTGCCGCTGGACATGGATGCGCTCTACGAATTGGCTGGGGATACCGACTTGCGCGTGATTGAAGATGCGGCCTTGGCCATTGGCAGTCGCTGGAAAGGCCGGCGTATCGGCAGCTTCGGCGACATCGCCAGTTTTAGTTTTCATCCCAATAAAAACATCACCACCATTGAAGGCGGTGCCTTGGTTTTTGCCGATGACACCGAGGCCGCACGCTGCGAGCCTTATCGCTTTCACGGCATTACCCGCAACAGTGATGGCACGCGCGATGTAACCGTGCTGGGAGGCAAATACAATATGCCCGATGTGAATGCACGTTTAGGCATTATGCAATTGGCACGCTTGGATGAATTCATCAGTCGCCGCCAAACACTCGTGGCGCGCTACTTTAAACAATTACACACGGACCCCCCTTGCGTGTTGCCTGCCTCAGGGGATTCGGGTCACAGTTGGAATTTCTTCGCGCCCTTATTGCCTTTGAATCAAATCACCCTAAGCCGCAAAGGGGTCATGGACGCCTTGCAAGCGGCCGGTATTGGCAGCGGCATTTCCTATGAGGCAGTGCATTTAACTTCCCAATATCGCAAGTTGGGTTACCAAGAGGGTAACTTTCCCCATGCAGAACGTATTGCCCGAGCAACCCTGACCTTACCCCTCTACCCCACCTTACTAGAATCGGACGTGGATCGAATATGCGATACTCTCAAATCCATTCTTCATTCTGCTAAGCGATAATGTTGCCATGAACTCACCGCGCGCCTCTATTGTGATTCCGGTTTACAACGAAGAAGCGGGCCTGCAAGCCCTCTTTGACCGTCTCTACCCAGCGCTGGACAAACTCAATAGCACTTATGAAATACTGTTTATTAACGATGGCAGTACAGATCGTTCCGCAGCGTTGCTACGCGAACAATTTGAGCGCCGCGCGGACGTGACGCGCGTAATATTGCTGAATGGCAATTATGGTCAACATATGGCCATCATGGCGGGCTTTGAGCATGTGCGCGGCGATCGCATTATTACCTTAGATGCGGATTTGCAAAACCCTCCCGAAGAAATCAGCAACCTCTTGGCAGTGATGGATGAGGGCCACGACTACGTGGGCACCATTCGACAAAACCGGCAGGACAGCGCATGGCGCCGTTGGGCTTCACGCTTAATGAATCGTCTGCGTGAGCGCATTACGCGCGTTCATATGACCGACCAAGGCTGCATGATGCGCGGCTATGACCGCAAAATTATTCGAGCCATTACCAGCTGTCATGAAATCAATACTTTTATTCCAGCCTTGGCCTACACCTTTGCCGCTAACCCCACCGAGGTGCCTGTGCGCCACGAGGAACGTGCGGCGGGTGAATCAAAATATTCGCTCTATCAGTTGGTGCGTTTAAATTTTGATTTGATTACTGGGTTTTCGGTGGTGCCCCTGCAAATGTTCTCGCTCATGGGCATGCTGCTCTCCGTCTGTTCTGGTTTTTTTGTGGTCTACCTCTTGATTCGACGCTGGGTGGTGGGTCCGGAAGCAGAAGGTCTGTTTACTTTATTTGCCATTACCTTCTTCTTAATCAGCATGCTGCTCTTTGGCGTGGGTTTACTGGGTGAATACGTGGGGCGCATTTATCAACAAGTGCGCAATCGCCCACGTTTTCTCATTGAAGCCATTTTGGAATCACCCCCCCAAGGCAGCGGCCCCATCTCTTCTGACTATCCTGATTAAACCTTTATGACGCGCGCGATTGTATTTGCTTATCACACTGTAGGCGTCCGTTGCCTAGAGGTCTTGCTAAAGCAAGGCATTGAAGTGGCCTTGGTGGTGACGCATAACGATAATCCCAAAGAAAATATCTGGTTTGAGCGGGTATCCGACTTCGCGCAATTGCATGGCATCCCCTTCATCACACCCGAGAACCCCAACCATCGCAAAGTGCGGCGTTTAATTGAAATCTTAAAACCCGATTTCTTTTTCTCGTTCTATTATCGCCAAATGTTAAAAGCGCCCCTGTTGGCCATCCCCAAAAAAGGGGCTTACAACTTGCATGGCTCGCTGCTGCCCAAATACCGCGGACGCGTCCCCATCAATTGGGCAGTGATTCACGGGGAAACCCAAACCGGTGCCACGTTGCATGCCATGACCATCAAGCCCGACCAAGGCGATATCGTGGCGCAGGTAATGGTACCCATTGGACCAGACGACACGGCAGGGGAGGTGTTCCAGCGCGTGGCCTTGGCGGGCGCTAAGGCCCTGAAACAGGCTTTGCCGGCCTTGGTGGCGGGACGCGCCTCCCACCTTAAACAAAACCTCCGGGCGGGCTCCTATTTCGGCGGACGCCGCCCCAAGGATGGCCGCATCGATTGGAGCTTCAGCGCGCAGGCCATCCATAACCTAGTGCGCGGCGTGGCGCCCCCTTATCCTGGTGCCACCACCACCATAAAACGGGAGCCGGTGCGGATATTGCGCAGCTCCCTCACCCCCACCAACGATGCCGTGGCGCAGGCGCGTTGTGGCGATGGCAAAACCCTCTATATCTTGGCCATGGAGGTGCGAGGTCAGCCCCTGGATGCGGTTACGTTCCAGCGTCGCTACCCCAAAGGAGTCAAACCCCGGTAAGCCCCGCATGGGGTCAGACCCTCTTAGGGGGGTCTGACCCCATGCGGGGCCTGTCGCAGGCATTGGCAAAGACGTATAATGTTTGTTTTTCACCTAGCGGTAAGGCCCCATGAAGAAAATTCTGATCCTCGGCGTCAACGGTTTTATTGGCCACCACTTAAGCCAGCGCATTCTGAACACCACAAACTGGGAAGTGTATGGCATGGACATGCAAAGTGAGCGCGTGTCGGACCTACTGAACAACCCGCGCTTTCATTTCTTTGAAGGCGACATCACCATCAACAAAGAGTGGATTGAATACCACATTAAGAAATGCGATGTGGTGTTGCCTTTGGTGGCCATCGCCACCCCCGCTACCTACGTGCAGCAACCCTTGCGCGTGTTTGAATTGGATTTTGAAGCCAATCTGCCCATTGTGCGCAGTTGCGTGAAATATAAAAAACGCATTCTCTTCCCCTCTACCTCTGAAGTGTACGGCATGTGTCGTGACAGTGAATTCGACCCCGACCATTCTGAATTGGTATTAGGCCCCATTGAAAAACAACGCTGGATTTATTCTTGCAGCAAACAACTGATGGATCGCGTCATTTGGGGCTACGGCATGCAAGAGGGATTGGACTTTACCTTATTCCGCCCCTTTAACTGGATTGGCGCTGGACTAGACAGTATTCATACTCCCAAAGAAGGCAGCTCGCGCGTCATCACCCAATTCTTCGGCCATATCGTGCGCGGTGAGAACATTAAGCTGGTGGATGGTGGCACGCAAAAACGCGCCTTCACCTACATTGATGATGGTGTGTCCGCCCTCATGAAAATGATCGACAACAAAGATGGGATTGCCACCGGAAAAATTTACAATGTGGGCAACCCCGTCAACAATTTCTCGGTTAAAGAATTGGCCGACATGATGTTGAAATTGGCCATGGATTACCCTGAGTATCGCGACACAGCGGCCAAAGTGAAACTGATTGAAACCAGCTCCGAAGCCTATTACGGCAAAGGTTATCAAGACGTGCAAAACCGAGTGCCGAAGATCACCAACACCATGAAAGAGTTGGATTGGGCGCCCAAGGTGAACATGGCCGATGCCTTGCGCTTTATATTTGATTCCTATCGCGGACAGGTGGCCGAAGCCCGCGGCTTGGTGGACTAATGACCTCCCCTTTGGTGGGTATTGTAATGGGCAGCCACTCCGATTGGAGTGTGATGGAGAATGCCGCTCACATTTTAGAGCGCTTCGCTATTCCCTTCGAAACCCGTGTGGTATCGGCGCACCGTACGCCGGACATGATGTTTGAATATGCTGAAACCGCCCGTGCGCGCGGCCTCACCTGCATCATCGCCGGCGCCGGGGGCTCGGCTCACCTGCCCGGTATGTTGGCCTCCAAAACCACCTTGCCGGTCTTAGGCGTTCCTGTGCCCAGCAAATACTTGGGCGGACAAGATTCCTTGCTGTCTATCGTGCAAATGCCCAAGGGCATTCCAGTAGCCACCTTCGCCATCGGGGAAGCGGGGGCCACCAACGCCGCCCTCTTCGCCGTCAGTCTTTTGGCGCGTGACACCCCGGCGCTGGCCTCTCAACTGCAGGATTACCGCGCTGAGCTTGAGGCTTCGGTGCGGGCCATGACCCTGCCCCCCGAGGCATGAGCGCACGCAAGGCCACCCTTGGCATTTTAGGGGGCGGTCAACTGGGGCGCATGTTTACCAGTGCTGCACGCACCATGGGATTTGATGTGGTGGTGTTAGACCCCGACCCCCACGCCCCCGCCGCCCACTTCGCCAGTCACCATATCTGCGCCGCCTTTGATAACCCCGTGGCGCTGAAGCAATTGGCCACACAATGTGCCGCCATCACCACGGAATTTGAGAATGCACCTGCTACTGCCATGGCACAATTGGCCACTCAGTGCCCCGTGCGCCCTAATGCCCAGGTCGTCGCCATTGCGCAGAACCGCATTCTGGAAAAAGCGTTCTTTAAAGACAATGGCTTTCCAGTAGGGCCCTATGAAGCGGCCCGCGACATGGCAGAATTTTGTGCCATTCTGCCTCAAGTTAAGTTTCCCGCCGTGATTAAAACCGCCCGTTTTGGCTATGACGGCAAAGGGCAAGTGCGAGTAGCCAGCGCGGAAGAGGCGCTATCTGCGGTTACAGCACAACCTGAATTACTGCCCTTGGTGATTGAAACCTTACTGCCTTTGCGTTTGGAAATATCCGTTATTTTGGCGCGCGGTGAAGATGGCGCTATTGAGATGTGGCCCGTAGCAGAGAACCAACATCGTAATGGCATTTTAGACACCACCATTGCCCCCGCCCGCGTGCGTGAAGAGTTGGCACAACGAGCCTGTCGCATGGCCTCCGATATTGCCACACGCCTGCAGTATGTGGGGGTTATGGCGGTGGAATTCTTTGTCACCGGGCGCGACACCTTGCTGGTGAATGAAATGGCACCGCGCCCACATAACAGCGGCCACTACACCTTGGATGCGTGCGTCACCAGCCAGTTTGAACAGCAAGTGCGCGCGTTATGTGCGTTGCCCTTAGGTAATCCCGAGCAGTTGCGTGCCGCTGTGATGGTCAACCTACTGGGAGATATTTGGGCGCAGGGCACGCCCCCTTGGGAAGCCGTATTTGCCGAACCGGATGCCAAGCTGCATTTGTACGGTAAGGAAGAGCCGCGAGCGGGGCGCAAGATGGGCCATTTTACCGTACTGGGAAACAGCACCCATGAGGCACTAGAGAAGGCTGCACGGATCCGCGCAGCCCTAAAAATACCCGACTAAACCGCGTCGTCGTTAATTTCACCGGTACGAATCCGCACCGCTTGCGATACCTGAGTGACAAAAATCTTACCATCGCCAATTTTGCCGGTACGTGCTGCGCGAATAATGGCATCAATGGCTTTTTCTTCCACGCCATCAGACACCACCACCTCAATTTTAACCTTAGGCAAAAAGTCCACCACATACTCAGCGCCCCGATACAGTTCGGTATGTCCTTTTTGGCGACCAAAGCCTTTTACCTCGGTAACGGTAAGGCCTGAAACGCCCACTTCTGACAAAGCTTCGCGCACTTCGTCTAACTTAAAGGGTTTAATCACAGCGGTAATGAGTTTCATAGAAGGCTCCGAGTCGGTTGCGGCTCAATAAATCTAGTTATTTAACTCTAGTGGTAATCATAACACCTGATGGGCAAAAACGGTGCGGCGCCACCAAACTGGTAAAAAAAAGCCTACCGCAAAGGCGGTAGGCATAAGGCACTACTTTTGGAGACTGCTACAACACCTTTGAAAAGCGTTGGTGGTCAGCGTGCTGCCAAAGATACTTATCAAAAGCCATGGCAATGGCACGTACAAAAAACCACCCTGCTTTACTGACCTTAATCTCTTCTTTATCGCAAGACACCAGGCCAAAACTTTCAAACTCACTGAGGCGTATCAGCGCCTCATCAAAGTATTCTGAAAAAACAATCCCGTATTTTTTTTCCAAAGCTGGAATAGATGCAGCCCCTTGACACATCAAGCTCATAATCACTTCACGACGCAGGTCATCATCGTCGCTTAAGGTAAGGCCGCGATCTACCGGCAAATGACTGTCATCCAAAGCGGCGTAATATTCAATCAAGGTTTTTACATTTTGACTGTAAGCACGCCCCACTTGGCTAATGGCGGATACGCCAAAACCCAACAAATCAGATCCGGCATTGGTGTGGTATCCCTGAAAATTTCGTTGCAGCCGGCCTTCGCGCTTTACCACGGCCAACTCATCATTGGGCAAAGCAAAATGATCCATGCCAATGTACTCGTAGCCCTCTTCCAGTAAGCGCGCAATGGCTAAGTCCAGCATCTGTAATTTAAGGTTGGCGCCCGGTAGCATTAAGACATCAATCCGGCGCTGCGGTTTAAAACGAGCAGGCAAATGAGCGTAGGCGTAAAGCGCAATTCGATCGGGACGTAATTCGGAAATTTGATCTAAGGTGCGGGCAAAAGAGATGGGGGTTTGATGCGGTAAACCGTATATTAAATCCATATTAATGGAATCAAATTTTAAGGCGCGCGCCTGTTCCATTAAAGATTTCACCATTTCAAAAGGCTGCACGCGGTGAACCGCCACCTGCACCTGTGTGTCAAAATCTTGCACACCAAAACTCACCCGGTTAAACCCCAGCTGACGAAGATGGGCAAGGCGTTGGGAATCTACGGTACGGGGATCAATTTCAATGGAGCATTCGGCATTCTCTTGGATCTGAAAACGATTGCGCAACCGTGTCACCAAACCCGCCAGCTCGTCATCGGTCAAAAAGGTAGGGGAGCCCCCGCCCAAATGCAATTGCGAAACCGTAGAACGTTCGCCCTGTGGTCCGGCCAATTGCCGGGATACCAAATCAATTTCTTTTTCGAGGTAGGTGAGGTAATCAGTAGCCTTGCTGTGGTCTTTGGTAATGACCTTATTGCAGGCGCAGTAGTAGCACACCGAATCACAAAAGGGGATGTGGATGTAAATAGCCATGGGTAAGGCCGGTCCCGACGCCCGCACGCGCAAGGCGTCTACTAAGGAAGCCGCATCAGGCTCCACCTTAAAGCGGTCTGCGGTAGGGTATGAGGTATAGCGTGGCCCTGGAATGTCAAAGCGACGCATTAATTCTGGTGCGATTACGTCCATGATTGATGAAGCCCCCTCATTGTATGCCGTCAATATGAACTATTTTAAAAGGGCATACTTTGATCTTGATCAAAGAATTCTCATAAGGCCATGGATTTCACCATCTTTTTTGGGGTCAGACCCCTACAGGAGACCTCTGCAGGGGTCTCCTGTAGGGGTCTGGCCTCATTCCGTAAATGAAAACGCCACCGCAAAATATAAGCGTGCGGTGGCGCGATTGTGCCAGCGAGGGGGGGCTGGCGACAAAAGGAGGTTTGGCTAGAGGCGGTAACTTGCTCCTGCGCCCAGAAGGCCATGGGTCGGGTTTAAACTCAACCCGATACAACCCCTAAAGAAGGCAGATGTGCTTAACATGCAAACATTCTACCTGGCCCGCAACATGGCCATTTTGATGTAAGTCAAACTTACATGAACTATAAGAGCCTCCTATCTAAGTATGCGTCGTTCCTCATATCCGCATAAAGTTGATCTAGATCAAAACTAAGAAGTTGACCTGTGCTAATGTGAACATTGTGCGGAAGTGGGTTCTTGTTTTTCTTGAAAAATGGTTGGTTACACGCGCTGCGCGCACTCATAAGGCTCAATGAAAACATCTTCTTGGTTCAACGGTCTTAAAAAACACCTCACCATTGTATTGGTGCTGAAAGCGTTATTGCTCTTAGCCCTATGGCAGGTGTTTGTTAAGCCCTTTGAAGTGTCTGTGGATGCCAAAGCTATGGCCAACGTCATTTCCGCCGCCCCGAATACTGTTCAAATGAGGATTGAAAAATGATTAACCCAGAAGTAGTGGATCTGTCGCGACTGCAATTTGCGTCGGTGGCCTTGTATCACTTCATTTTCGTGCCCCTGACCTTAGGACTTTCTTGGATTTTGGTGATCATGGAAGCCGCTTACGTCATGAGCGGCAAGGAAATCTACAAAGACATGACCCGGTTTTGGGGCAAGCTCTACGGCATTAATTTTGCCCTAGGGGTCACCACAGGCCTCACCATGGAGTTCCAATTTGGTACCAACTGGGCTTATTACTCTCATTATGTGGGCGATATATTTGGCGCCCCCCTGGCCATTGAAGGATTGATGGCCTTCTTCCTCGAATCCACCATGGTGGGGTTATTCTTCTTTGGCTGGAACCGTCTGTCCAAACGGGGCCACTTAACCGTCACCACCTTAATGGCTTTGGGCACCAATCTCTCCGCCATTCTTATCTTAATTGCCAATGGCTGGATGCAAAACCCCGTGGGGTCTGAATTCAATACCATCACCATGCGTATGGAATTGACGGATTTTGCGGCCTTGGTATTTAACCCCGTGGCGCAATCTAAGTTTGTTCACACCGTGGCGGCTGGTTACGTGACGGCCTCCGTGTTTGTTCTGGGCATTTCCGCTTGGCATATTCTGAAGGGTCAGAATATTGAATTTGCCCGTCGCTCCTTTCGCATTGCTGCCGCCTTTGGTTTGGCGGGTGCCTTATCGGTGATCGTGTTGGGTGATGAATCAGGCTATACCGTTTCAGAAAACCAAAAATCTAAACTTGCTGCCATTGAAGCCGAGTGGGAAACAGAGCCTGCACCCGCTTCCTTTAATTTGGTGGCCTCCATTAACGAAGAAGAGCAAAAGAACAATTGGGACATTCATATACCCTATGTTCTGGGCTTGATTGCCACGCGCTCCACCACGGAAACCATTCCCGGCATTAAAGACATTCGTGCGCGCAACCATGTGCGCATTGAGTCTGGTATTAAGGCCGTTTTGGCTTTGGATGCCTTACGCAAAAAACCAAATGATGCGGCAACACTGGCAGAATTTAAAGCGCATCAAGCGGACATGGGGTATGGCTTGCTGGTGAAAAAATACAGCGAAGATTTACGTCTTGCCACACCGGCTATGATTAACCAAGCAACCATGGATTCAGTACCCAAGATCGCTCCACTATTCTGGTCGTTTCGCATCATGGTGTTGATGGGGTTTTCAATGTTGGCGCTATTCGTCCTGTCATTTTGGTACAGTATTAGCGGAACCTTCATGAAAAAGAAATGGTTGCTGAAATGGGCCCTATGGTTTATTCCGGCACCCTGGATTGCCACGCAAACGGGTTGGATCGTAGCAGAATATGGTCGTCAGCCTTGGACGGTTTTTGGTTTACTGCCCACTCATCTCTCGGCCTCCGCTCTGACGCCCGCCAGTTTATGGGGGTCACTGGCCGGTTTCTTGGCCTTCTACACACTCTTACTGGTGGCGGAAATGTACTTGATGTTTAAGTACGCTCGCTTAGGTCCTGCAGCGCTGCACACCAACCAATCATAAGGGGATTCGAATGTTTGATTACATGGTACTAAAACTGATTTGGTGGCTGTTAGTGGGCGTGCTGTTGATTGGCTTCGCCATCATGGATGGGCACGATATGGGCATGGGCATGCTATTGCCTATTTTGGGTAAAAACAACGCAGAGCGGCGCGTCATGATTAATTCTGTGGCGCCGCACTGGGATGGTAATCAGGTGTGGTTTATTACCGCAGGCGGTGCCATCTTTGCAGCGTGGCCTTTTGTCTATGCCACTGCTTTCTCAGGCATGTATTGGGCCCTTCTGTTGGTACTCTTCGCCCTCTTCTTTCGCCCGGTGGGGTTTGAATATCGATCCAAGCTTGACCACAGCGCCTGGCGTAATTTCTGGGATGGTGGTTTGGTGGTGGGCAGCTTAGTACCCGCCCTGGTGTTTGGCGTGGCCTTTGGCAACTTGTTTGAAGGCCTGCCCTTCACCTTTGACGACACCCTGCGCTCCAGTTACACGGGTTCCTTCTGGGCTTTGCTCAACCCCTTTGCACTATTATGTGGCGTAGTAAGTGTCAGCTTATTGGCGCTGCAAGGAGCCACATTTCTATCGCATCGCACTGAGGGTGCGTTACAAACGCGCGCCATTAAAACAGCCAACATCTTAATTCTGGTATTGCTGCTGGCTTTCTCGGCAGCCGGTTTTTGGGTGGCCGGCTTAGATGGCTTTGTCATTCAATCCATTGGCGATTTAAACGGTGCACTAAACCCCATGATGAAAACAGTCAATCGCGTATCAGGGGCTTGGTTTAGCAACTATCGGGCAATACCGCTACTGTGGGTCATTCCCGCATTGGCCTATGTGGGTGGTTTCATGGCGTGGATCTGCATGAAGACGGGTAAAACTGTGCTGGCTTTTATTGGTTCGTCTCTGGCTTGTGTGTCCGTTATTTTAACGGCAGGGGTGGCCTTGTTCCCCTTCATCTTACCCTCCTCTCTTACCCCTAACGCCAGCTTGACGGCCTGGGACGCCACCTCCAGTTATGTCACATTAAACGTCATGTTTTGGGTGGCCTTAATCTTCACACCCATTGTGCTGGCTTACACCAGCTGGGCCTATCGCGTGATGCGCGGCAAGGTAACATTAGAATTTATTGCGACTAACGATAAATCGCTCTATTAAATTAAAGGAACGGCTATGTGGTATTTTACTTGGATTTTGGGAATAGGATTTGCGGTGTTGCTGGCTGTTGTTAACGCGCTGTGGCTTGAAAACCAGGACAATGGCGCGAAATAAGCCTACTTGGAGATCAGTGCATTAAGACCATCCGCATCGATGATGCGGATGTTTCGGCCTTTCACTTCTAATAAATTTTGATCATGAAAACGTGACAAGATGCGACTTACCGTTTCAAGTTTTAAGCCCAAATAACTGCCAATGTCTTCGCGCGTCATGCGCAACACCAGCTCAGATCCCGATTGATGACGAATGGCGGAACGCTTAGCGAGATTGGCTAAGAATGCCGCCAAACGCTCATCCGCGCGCATGCTGCCCAACAGCAACATGATGCCTTGCTCCCGAACGATTTCTCGCGATAGAGTTTTGTTAAAGCGATGTTGCAAGTTACTCATGAGCTGCCCCAACTCTTCAAAGCGCTCAAAGGCAATTTCACACACCATGCTGTCTTCTAGCGCTACCGCATCGCAAATATGAATGTCGGTGCTAATGGCATCTAATCCCAATATCTCCCCCGACATCTGAAAGCCGGTCACCTGACTGCGGCCGTCTTCGTGCAGGATGTTGGTTTTAAAGAAGCCGGAACGAATGGCATAAAGGGACTTGAAGGAATCGCCCGTGCGGTAGAGGGATTCGCCCTTACGAACGGGGGTGCGGTGCGCCATATGCTGGTCCAGCAACAGAACCTCTTGGTCATTTAAGCCCGCAGGCAGACAAAGCTCCCGGATGGAGCAACCGCCGCATATTGATTTGAGTTCGCTAATGTCCATACTGTTGATTCATGATACTAAAATGCCTCAGGGTGCAACCATTGATCTAGAACAATTCAATTGTACCCATTTAGCCACGAAAGATGTCGAAAGGTTCGATGCGCAGCACGCGTCGAATGGCCGCCGCGCTGGAAATACTCGCAATAATCAAGACCATAGCAAAAGCAAAGGCCAAATTATAAAAGGTGATAATGGCCGCATAATCGGGCAAGCGCATCTTGGCCAGCATAATTAACAGAGAGCAGATGCCCACGCCCAACCCATACCCCGTCAGGCAGGTAAAGAACGCTTGAAATAAAATCATCATGATCAGCTCGCTGCTCTTGGCGCCAATGGCTTTTAGGGCGCCAAACTTTTCTAAATTTTCCAGGATGAAGGTGTAGAAGGTTTGCCCTGAAATGGATAAGCCCACCACAAAGCTGATTACCGTCATCAGCAGTAAGTTAATACCAAAACCGGTCTGATATTTGTAGAAGTCCGAAATGCGTTGATCAAACTCCTCATGCGTTAAGGCCAGATAACCTAGGTTTTTGATCTCTTGCTTAATGTGCAAGATATCCTGCGCTGACTTTGGTTTAATTAGAATGTATGAGATGGTAAAACGCAATTGCGGCAGAACTTGAATGGCACGATTATAGGTGGTGTAGAGCGTGGGAATACCAAATAACCCACCGGAAGCCACCTTGGCCACCCCTATAATGACACCACGGTGATCGTTAATTTCAAACTCTGTTCCGATAACTGGATTTTCCAACTTGGCATATTCATTGTCTTTCACAATAATAAACGCATCCTGGCCGTAAATATCCGCAATGTTGCCCGCCTCTAAATCTGGTCGCCCATAAAGACTGCTGTCGTCCAGCCCGATAATGCTCACCGCCTGGAAGGTGCCGTCTTTAAGATGTGCCAAACCGTTTCCGGTGAACACCGGTACCGCATAGGCAGCGCCCTCAATGCTGCGTGCTGCATCCAGTAAATAATCAGGCATGGGGATGGCGCTCGATACATTTTGTACCGCAGAGTCCATAACCCATATCTCAGCGCCAATATTATCTACCGTGGCCGAAGAACGCTTTAAAACACCAGCAAACATTGAGGTCATCTCAATCATCAGAAATACAGCGAAAGTCACGCCCATTAATAGCGCAAAAAACTTACTGCGATCATTCACCAACAGTTTATAGGCGATGATCAGCAAACCCCGTTTTTGAATGGGCAAGTGCATTAAGGTTTCTCTTCGATGTACACGTCCACCAACTGACCCGGGTACAAATGGACCTGAGGCGTGACCTTGAAGCGAAAGATGACCGGCAGTACGCGCAAGTCCACTTTTTCTTGCACTTGGTTAGAGAGCTCAATCTTAGGCGTGACGTAAGGTTGAATACGCACAAACTCTAAGGGAATACGAATATCGGTACCCCGCACCGCCAATTGCGCCCTTTGCGGACCCGTAGGAGGCATACGACTAATCAGGATTTCATCCACAAAGCAGCGCACCGATTGGGTTTCTTCTTGCGAACTGCTCATCACCACCACCGGCGCCATGGACTGTGTGTACGGGCTATATACGCCTTGGGGTGATGCATAAACACCCACATTGGCGTTAAGCGCCATTACAACTCCATCGGTGGAGGCGCGCAGCGCGTATTTGGCGAGTAACGCTTTTGCCGCCTGCCAAGATTGCATAAGGGACAGGTATTGGCTTTGTTGATTACGGATATCAAAATCCCAAGCCCCAGCGCGGGTTAATTCCAGCTGTCGTTTGGCCACATCCAAATTAGCCACTGCCACCTTGAGGGCGTTTTCTGAATTATCTAAAATATCACGGCTGACAGCACCGGCGTTGAGGTCATAGGCCATGCGCTGCTTTTGGTATTGCACTTCCGCAGTCACCTTATTGGCTTCTGCTTGATCCATTTGCGCCTTCACAACCGCCAACTGCTCCTTACGTGGTTGAGCCTTCAATTCATCAAGCAGACTCTTGGCGGCCTCAGCCTGCAAATGCAATTGTTCTGTGGTGGCTTTTTGCACAGAGTCGTCCAACTGCACCAGCATATCCCCAACCTTCACCTTCTGCCCCTCCTTCACCGCCACTTGCGTAATGGTGGCAGAGACCTCTGGGTACACATTAATGTTTTGACCAGCCCCTTGAGTACTTTCAATAATGCCCTCGGTGTAAATGGCTTTGGGGTATGGGTTGGTGGCTGGCGGAAACAAGGGAGGCAAGGCCGGGGTTTGTTTGCTGTAAACAATGGCAGATATAACGCCGCCCATCAGCCCCACGGCTGCCAAAATAAAAATAGCTTTGTTGCGCAAGCCACCCAAAGCCATCCAGCGATCGGATAATGCGGTTTTTAGGTTCATGGTGCAGCCTCTTCTAAGCCTGTAATCGAGCCGTCTTCCATATGCATGATGCGGTCGGCATATTCATAGATACGGTTGTCATGGGTCACAATCAAGATGCAACGGTTTTCATTTAAAACTTCATTTTTCACAAAGCTTAATATTTTTTTACCTGTATCACCATCTAACGATGCCGTGGGTTCATCAAGAATAAGAATTTCTGGTTGACTGATAATGGCACGTGCAATGGCCACGCGTTGCTGCTCGCCGCCGCTTAATTTAACCGGCGGCAATTGGGCGCGATTGGCCAAACCCACAACCTCTAAGTAATGCGCCGCCTCTTTTAGCGCTTCATTCCAATCCACGCCACGCAAAATTAGCGGAATGGCCACATTCTCAGCGGTGGTAAGGCGTGGAAAGAGGTGGTAATCCTGAAACACAAAGCCCACGGTTTTCAGACGAAATTCAGCCAGGTCATCTGAGTTCAGGCCCCAGATGTCGGTGCCATCCACGCGCACATCCCCACTATTGGGGCGCAAAATTCCGGACACGGTGCTGAGCAACGTGGTTTTGCCGCTGCCTGAGGGGCCCACCAGAAACAGCATCTCTCCCCAACGTGCCTCAAAACTGGCGCCCTTAATAGCCATGGTTCGCGCATCACCCTCACCAAACCATTTAACGATGCTGCGGGCCTCAATGGCCAATGTGGATTTAAGGGAGGTGCTGTTGCTGGAATTGAGCGATAAAGGCACTTATAAATCTTCTTCGCGAGGGTTAGATTTTTATATTAACCCAATAAAACCTCAATAGCTACAAGGGATTGCGGACGTAAGCTATTGTTTAGAGTAATTTTAATACCACATTGGTGTAAGCTGTATATTTATACAGTATACTGCCCCCATGGCCGCCCAACCCACCTTCTTTTCTGTCCGCGATTCCCTAGAGGGTCGGCTTAATCTGCACGACCATCTGGTGCCCCATCCCGAATCCACCTTCTTTATGCGCGCCCGTTCTGATGCCATGGTGGGTTCTGGCATTTACCCCGCAGACCTATTGGTGGTGGACCGCGCCCTCACTCCGGCTTCTGGGCGCGTGGTGGTGGCTGTGGTGGAGAACGAATTTACCGTGCGGCGCTTGCATTGCGTTGCAGATTGCGTGTTACTGCAGGCGGATAACCCCGAATACGCTGAAATTCGTTTTAAAGATTTGCAAGAACTGCAGGTGTGGGGGGTGGTGACCTACGTCATTCATCGGCCATGAGTGCGCGTGCAATCGCTTTGGTGGATGGCAATAATTTTTACGTGTCCTGCGAGCGCGCTTTTAACCCTAACCTAGAAGGTTGCCCCGTGGTAGTGCTCTCTAGCAACGATGGCTGCGTGGTGGCACGCAGTGCGGAGGCAAGGGCCTTGGGCATTGGCATGGGTGAACCTTTTTTTAAGGTGCGCCCCTTAATCAAATCCCACGGCTTGCGCTGGCTCAGCTCCAACTTTTCCCTCTACCACGACATGAGTGCGCGCATGATGGCGCTATTGGGCGAGTTTTCGCCAAGCCAAGAAATTTATTCCGTGGATGAATGTTTTCTGGATTTCACTGCCCTACCGGTAGATGTTCTGGCGCACGCACAAAAACTGCGCGCCCGAGTACAGTGCTATTTGGGCTTACCCACCTGCGTGGGGCTAGCCCCTTCCAAAACCTTGGCCAAGCTTGCCAACCATATGGCCAAACGCGACAGTCAATGGAGTGGTGTATGTGATTGGAATGAGCTCCCCTCCACCGCACAACAGCGTGTCATGGCCTCCTTGCCGGTAAAAGAAATATGGGGCGTGGGTGGTCGCATCAGTGAATCGCTGCAAGCCCTGGGAATTAAAACCGTCTGGCAATTGCGCAACGCAGACCCAGCCCTGATACGGGCGCGCTTTAGTGTGGTGTTGGCACGCACCGTGGCAGAGCTCAACGGTGTGTCTTGCTTAGATTTGGGCTCCGTTCCCAATCAACGAGAGCAAATTATTTGCAGCCGCAGTTTTGGGCAACCTGTGGTGGCATTAAACGACTTAAAAGACACCATCATTAACCACATTAACCATGCGGCCGAGCGCATGCGCAGCGAAGGGCTGCATTGCCAGTCGGTGGGGGTGTTCTTACACACCTACCGCTTCAATCTCCATAAACTCCAGTATGCGCCCAGCATTCAGGCCACGCTGCCCCAACCCACCGATGACAGTCGCCTATTAATTGCAGCCGCGCTGAGGGCGCTAGAGGCCATTTACAAAACAGGTTATGAATATCAAAAATCAGGTATTCAGCTCAGCGGATTACAGCCACAACACGTTATACAAGTAGATTTATTTTCAAATGGGGATCGCTTGCGTTCAGAGCGTTTAATGAGCGCGGTGGATGGCATTAATCAGCGCTATGGTCAGCCCATGGTGGCCTTGGGTGCTGCCGGCATGGCTCATCGAAAACACTTTTGGCAAGTACGCAATGATAATCGATCACCGCGTTACACCACCCATTGGGACGACTTAGCAGAAGCGTATTAGCATTGACGCACAGCCACCAGCTGCTGATACAGGCCACCAAATCGGGTTGATTTTTTCCAAGAAAATTGTGTTGCCCGTTCCGACAACTTTGAAATGTCTTGGCGTTGCAAAGAGGCAGCGAAGGGCTCAAGCCGCCAAAACACAAATGCCATAATAGGGCGCAATGGATGCCACCATTTTGTTTGGTGATAATCTGTAAACACCACCTTGCCTCCCACGCGCACCAGGCGCAGTAGGTTGTCCACAATCTGTGTGCGCACCGCGCTGGGCACTTCGTGCAAGAGAAAGAAACAACAGACACCATCCAGGCTGTCTGGTGCGCTACCGCTATCGGGGTCGGCTAAATCAGCGCAATGCGCATGAGCTTGGGGCTGCCCTTTGAGTTTGCGCGTTACATTGTCCACCTGAATTTGCGCCACATCCACCACTTCCAAACGGCCCATGGGACCCACTTGGGCCGCCAGATGCTGCGACAACGTCCCGTACACGCAGGCTGCTTGTAAAATATGATCCCCTGAAGAAAATTCAGCCACAGCGGATTTAATTAAGTGCTTGGCATTACCCCAGAGAATGAATGACACCACCCACATATGGTCTAACCAAGGTAGGTAGCGGGGGTTTAGGTAGGCCCAAGTGTAAACGCGGGAAAGATAGTCGGGAACGGGGGGCTGCATGCGCACAGCATACACCTACCCGGCGCTGAAATTATTTCTTACAAGGATGTGGCGGTGGGATGAGCGCAGTTTTGAAATGCGGCACAGCTATAGTGACCGGACAAATAGCGCTGCAATTTGTTGCAGCTGCCATCTTCACCCCGCACGGAACTGTAGCCCGAACCCATCACCCGCAAGCCCGGAACATTGCGCTCGGCGGATGCAGGCGAGGCATCAAAGTGGCTGCAGAAAAAACAGCGCCGCTCTTCAGAGTTTAATTGTTGGTCGGCACTCATTTACCGAGAGCGGTCCAGAATTCAACGAATACTTGGGTGGAGAGCACATAACCCAAGATGACATTCACCACCACACCTGCGGTGAAGGCGTAGAAAGGTTTGGCGCCTGCCACAGCGAAATCGCGAAAGCGTGTGGTGAGGCCTATGCTAAAGAATGAAAAGATAAAGGCCCAGGTACGCAAGTTCTTCACAGGATCCACCAACTTGGGCACCACGTTGGCCTTATATTCAGCAAAACTAAAACCATTACTGGCCGCGGTAATTACCAAAGATGCGATTAAAAAGCCAATCACAAACTTCGGAAAGCGGCGCCAGATTTCTCCGGACTTGGCACGCCCAGCGACACCGGTATCTTCCCAGCACGTGGTGGCCACAATGGACAGAATAAGCGCCCAGATGCCAATCCACATGTCGCGTCCAATCACCTTCATAAGCGTGAACGCATTCACAGCTGCATCCGCACTACCTTCAATGCCGGGCACTTGTCCCGCATACCCGCCATACGCCTGCGCGGCGGCAAAACCTGCGGCATCGGCAAATTCAGAGGTGCCAATCCAAGCCCCCGCCACACCCGTGGGCAACAGCAGGGCCCGTGAGACGATGGGCAACGCAAAGATCATCACGATGGCCCAGAAAATAACCAGGGAGATGGCAATGGGTGCATGTTCTTTCTTGGCTCCCACAGCCCCTGCAATAGCAATGGCACCGGATACACCGCAGACCGCACCACCGGCACCCAAGGTGGCTGCCAAGCGGCGATCCAAGCCCAATCGCTTAGCCACGAGATAGATGACGCCAAAGGTTACCAAGGAGACGATGGCCGCTTGCAAAATAGCCACGGGGCCGGCCCAAATGATGAGCGTAAACGGTAAGGTGACGCCCAATAGCACAATACCGGTTTTGATATAGAACTCCACCCGAAAACCCGATTCCAACCAGTCGGGCAGGCGTACGGTGTTAGCAATGAGTAGGCCCAACAGCAAGGCCACCAAGGGGGGTTCTAAGTTATAACGACTGGCTTGATCCCATTGACCAAGGGCGAAAATCAAAATGGAGACGATGTACACAAACGTGAATGAGGGAATGAAATGCTTGAGTGGCACGCCTAACAATCGCACCACGCCACCGAAGAGCGTCACCCACAACAAATACAGCACGCCGTAGCGTTGTACATTAGCGCTCAATTGCGTGGCGAGTTCGGGTAACGCTTTCCATTTGGCCGGCGCCACCGACAACCAGCCCAGACTTGAACCATTAACGAAGAGCGCTAAGGCGGTGAACACCAAACCTAAGCCAATCCACACGGCCCACCAATCTTCTTTTTGAAATAACTCGCTCCACAGACTGGACGTTGGCGGGACATGACTTCCAGGGGCTGCATAAACCGACATAACGCTCTCACTCATACAGGGTAATTATAGAATGAGTGCGATTGTACGGGGTTTTAGTACAAGCTTTAGTAATATAAAACGATTTCTATATTACTTTTTTGAATTTATGGTCGTTGCCCAACAGCGCCCAGAAAGACCGAAAGTATCACGGGGTTATCCTGCCCGCACTTGAGCAACAGCGCTTGTTGTTAAATAGGCCAGCGGAGGTTGGCGTATCACTATCAGTCGCGAAATTCAACGCAGTCATAAGTATAGTTTCCCAACATACGCGACTCACTAGATAACTTTGCATGACGGTCATGGACGCTGCATTGCGCCTCTGCCAGGCTTTGCGCTTCGGATTCTCTGGAACCTTTGCGCATTTCAGCGCCCGCTTCCAAGTGAATGGTGACAGACTTCGGCCCCGTGGCAGACTGATTGGGTGTAGCACAACCTGCTAAACAGCCTGCAATGACGAGTGCTGCGATAAACGTTTTAATAAGACCTCCAAGTGCAGTTAAATGGCTTGTATGATATCGCGCCACACGTCAGCAACGTTCCATGGTTTTTCCTTAGCGCCACGACCGATAGTGTACTGCGCCCGTTCAGAGGATGTGAGGCTTTTCTAGACGTTATCTAATGCCAATAAATGGCGGGAAGTGGTTGTATACTTTGTTTATTAAGCACTTGCAAAATCTCTAATATTCCAACAAGGCTGTGGAGGTTGTTTTGCAACTCACCAATTTGGCCGATATCCGTCATTTCCGCAAGGTTGTTGACTGTCAGTGGGCCTGTCCAGCCCATACCCCCGTTCCCGAATATATCCGTTTGATTGACCAAGGTCGTTACACCGATGCCTGTTGATTTGCATCTCAAAATGACCCGCCTTTTGCATTTTTGGATGACCCATTAAGCAAGACAAACAACTAGATGCTACAACGCGTTGCGTTAACTAATCGCGGGTCAAATTTGAATGCAAATTTCTTGGTAAATTGGCTCAATCCAGAATGCAAATTAACACCCAGTACACCCAATGTGCCCGTAGAGCACTTGAGCGGCAACGAAATGTCGGACTGATAGGGGGAAATTTTGTCCTGGACGATTCCAAAAACGGGAACCCCAGAATCATCCCAATTCACCCTCGGATCAGGTTCATTCCGCCCATCAAGGTCTGCAAGGCCACGATTCAGCAATCGTTCAGGGCTTCAGCTCGGGCGCTTGGATTGGGTTATATCCATTTCCATGACCTGCGACATTCAGCGGCCAGTGAAATGATTAATCAGGGAGTGGACTTGTACACCGTGGGCGGAGTGCTAGGCCATAAGGACACCAGAAGCACTCAGCGGTACGCTCACCTGGCAACCGTCAGCCTGGCGGCGGCAATACTCAAAATAGGAAAAAAAGTGGCGTGAAGTTGGTCAGAAAAACCCCATTTTGGTTTTTGATATTTTGTAGGTTTTAAGAGATGGAATGGTTGGAGAGTGGCGTGGATACTGGCGGAGAGGGTGGGATTCGAACCCACGGTACTTTGCAGTACGCCTGATTTCGAGTCAGGTACATTCGACCACTCTGCCACCTCTCCGAAGGGGCAATTATACCGGGTTAGCCGGCTAACCGGGCTCGCTTTTGCTCTAACACTTCCCAGCGTGCCATGGCTCGTTCCAACTCTTGTTCTATAGCGCTGTGGCGCGCCTGTAGCACTTTAACCGCCTCTGCGAGGCCTTGATAAATAACCGGGTCCGCCATCTGCAGAGCAATGGCGCCTTGCTCTGCTTCCAACTTTTCAATATCCATGGGCAACGTTTCTAATTCACGGGTTTCTTTGAAAGACATTTTTTCAGGACGCCCGGCTACGATAGGCGCAGGGGCTGGCTTTTTTACAATACTTTCTGGGGTTGCAGTAACAAGCTCTGCACTGCGTGCGCTTTCCTCAAAAGCATTGGGTTTGCTTTCTAGGTAACGCACCCAATCGGAATAACCACCGGCGTTCTCCATTACGCCGCCCTCCCCGTCCAACACAATCACCTGAGTGACCACATTGTCTAAAAATGCGCGATCATGACTCACCAAGAACAGTGTTCCAGTATATTCAGCAAGTAAGGATTCTAATAAATCCAGCGTTTCAATATCCAAATCATTAGTGGGTTCATCCAGCACCAACACATTGGCAGGCTGTGTAAACAAGCGCGCCAGCAATAGACGGTTGCGCTCACCACCGGATAAAGATTTCACTTTGGCGCGCACGCGCTCGGGCGGAAATAAAAAGTCGCCTAAGTAACTCACCACATGTTTGCGTGTGCCATTAATTTCCACAAAGTCTGCGCCCGGACTGATGGTGTCGGACAAAGTGGCTTCTTCATTAAGCTGTGCGCGCAATTGGTCAAAGTATGCAAAGGTTAAGCGAGTACCCAGCTTAGCGATACCGCTCGTGGGTTCCATCTCGCCTAAGATAACGCGCAGTAAGGTGGTTTTACCGGCGCCATTGGGGCCCATCAAGCCGATCTTATCGCCACGCAGAATGCGGGTGGAGAAATCTTTTACCAATACACGATCGCCGAAGCTCACTGATACATGTTCCAGCTCCACCACCATTTGCCCTGAACGATCGCCGGCATCGAGCGACAAGCGCACCTGCCCCACACGATCACGACGCGCAGCGCGGTCCAAGCGCAAGGACTCTAGGCGCCGTACACGACCTTCGTTGCGCGTGCGCCTCGCTTGAATGCCTTTGCGAATCCATACTTCCTCTTGCGCCAATACTTTATCAAACTTAGCATCCAGCACCGATTCAGCGGCCAATTGCTCCACCTTGCGCCGTTGGTAATCTGAAAACGAAGAACCAAAATTAGTAAGCCTTCCGCGATCCAATTCAATAATGCGCGTGGCCACACGATCCAAAAACTGCCGATCATGAGTGACAAAAATAATACTGCCGCGGAAAGAGCGCAATAAATTTTCCAGCCACTCAATGGCGGCGATGTCCAAATGGTTGGTGGGCTCATCGAGTACCAGTAAGTCCGGCTCTGCCACTAAGGCGCGCGCCAAGGCCACACGTTTTTTCCAACCACCGGAGAGCTCTTTCACGATGCGATCTCCCTCTAACCCCAACTGCGAGAGCGTGGTTTCCACCTTATGGTGAGCCAACCACTCATCCTCTGTGGGCAACCCTTCCGCCACCACTTCAAACACCGTGGCGTCCTGCGTCAGGATGGGTTCTTGGGGCACATAGCCCATACGCATACCCGGTGATCGCCACAGAATACCGTCATCCAGAATAGCCTCATCCACCAACACTTTAAGAAGCGTGCTTTTCCCCCCACCATTACGACCAATCAGCCCCACACGCTGAGCGTTATCCACTACTAATTCCGCATGATCCAACAGCGCATGATGGCCATAGGCCAGAGAGGCATTCGATAAGGTGACTAAAGGCATGGGTTAAGAACTTTTTAAAGTGGAACGCGTTATAAAATGAATGTGAATCAGTAAGGTGGCAATAGCGGCCAACACCGCACCAAATGCAAAAGCTGCCGCACCTGAATAGAGCGTCCATAGACCACCGAACAATAGTCCTGCAGGCACACCGGCCAAGCCTAAGGTCATGTTGTACCAACCAAAGGCCGCCCCTTGCTCGTTGGGTAGGGCAAACTCGCTGACAATAGCACGTTCAATGCCTTCACTCATCCCTGATGAGAGCCCAAACAATATTGCAATCACTGACAACCATACGGGGTCAGGCGCAAAGGCCAAACCCAGATACCAAAAAGCAAACAGGCCCCAACTTAAACGGACGATAAAGAAATGGCTGTGCCGATCCGCCAATACACCCCCCCAATGGCTGCCCAATGACTTGGCCAAATTAATACCTGCCCACATCACCAGTAATTCGGGCGCCGATAAACCCATCTCATGACCGCGCAACACAATAAACGTATCGGAGGCGCGCGCGAAGGTGAAGAGCGCGATAATGGCCAAATAACGGCGCACAGCAGGTGATAGCAAAGACCAACGCAGCGGGGTCTGCGGCACGGGTATGCGACTCATGTGCGGTTTAGCGGGTTCACGCACCAGCAGAAAAAGTAATAACACCGCAATGGTGCCTGGAATAACGGAAGCCACAATCATGTCGGGAATTGAGATTTGCGTATTGGCCAGCACCCAGGCTGCCATCAAGGCACCTAATACAGCACCGCCATTATCCAGGGCCCGATGAAAGCCAAAAGCGCGAGCACGTAATGCAGGGGGTGTGACATCCGCAATTAAGGCGTCCCGTGGTGCGCTGCGTATACCCTTCCCCACGCGATCGGCACTGCGCAATAGCAATGCCGGTACCCAAGAATGAATTAATCCCAACATGGGCCGCATTACATTGGAGAGCGCATAACCAAATAAGGCGAGGCCTTTTCGCTGTCCGCCAATGGAATCGGAGTAACGTCCCGCCCAGAGCAGCATAAAGCTGGCTACCGAATTGGCCAATCCTTCCACCAACCCCAAAGCCAAGGCACCCCCACCAAAACTTCCTGCGAAAAGTAATGGCAGTAACGGGATCACCATATCGGATGCCGCGTCGTTGAAAAAACTCACCCACGACACCACAATCACAGTGAGAGGCAAGCGCGTTAGAGCCCAACGCTTAAGAGAAATGGGCATTAAAAGAATTCGTATTCGAGACGAAATATCAGCGTTTTGTCCGGAGCGCCTAGATTGAGACCATACAAAAGGGCGGCGCCGTACTCCAACTCGTCGCCCATTCCCATGCGAATTTCACCCGATACAGCCGGCCCCATTTGATGGGCGTTGTCATTGGGACGATAGTAGGCTTCAAACCCCGGAATAAACGTGGAATCAATTTTGTAGCCAAAGCTATACGCTGTTCGGAACTCATAGTTGCGCAGCGCGTTGGGTCCAATATCTTTTTGCCACACCACATTCAAACGTTGAATAATAGCGCCCGATTGCTTTTCAAACAATGGGCCAAGCTCAACAGAATCAGGCTGCCCGCTCACGCGACTGCGCACGTAAGAAAATATGAAACCGGGGTCGGCCCAATATTGCCCCACATCAGCTAACTGAAAGGTGTTTTCAAATTCATAACCCGAGGGGTGAATGCCTGTTACCGGGTCATGATCAGTGCCGGCTACATACAATTCTGTTTTCCACCAAGAGGTCACGGTGTGGGCTAAGGCTAACTCAAAGGAACCCGCTTTATCCAAAGCGTTGCGTCCATCTTGGGTTGTGTAAGCACGGAATTCAACTTCAGACTGACCTTGAGTGAGATGTGGTGAATAGACAATGAAATCATCATCGGCATAAGCAGCATGAGGCGCGCTCAACACCAACAGAGCGCAGAGCACTAAACCAAGAGACTTCATAAAGTAATCCGATAGGAGAAAAAGGTATTTTTAATGCGGCCTCTGTGCATCAAGGCCAGAATGAGAGCCAGCGTACCCAAATAGAACAGCACCTGAATGCCTGAGGGCGTTGCAATATAGCCCACTAAAATATGCAACAGTTGGCCCAATACGCTGTTCTGATCCAACCAATGGGAGGTATTCCAAATGCTATTGCCCAAGGCGGGCAAGAGACCCGCCTGATTTAAAAAACCTGCGGCTTGTGCGGACAGGCCAGCGGCTAAAAACAAAATCATCCAACTGGTCACTGAAAAGAAATGGCGTACAGGTATGCGCAACAACCCCAGATACAACAAGCTCCCCGCCAATACGCCGGCTGCAACCCCTACTGCAGCGCCCACCGTCATTTCTACTACTTCACCGCCACCGGCAGCGATAGCCCAGACAAATAAAACAGTTTCTGATCCCTCACGCATCACAGCCAAGGCGGTGATCACCGTCAATGCCATTAAAGGCTTACTGCCCGCCTGCACATCGCTACCCACCGCTGTAAGTTCCGCGCGCAGCTCGCGGGCATGGGCGGCCATCCACACGTTATGCCAAGTGAGCATCACCACGGCTGCCAATAAAATGGAGGCGTTTAATAGAGCTTGCCCATCACCCGAAAAATATTCGGACGCCATGGTAGCCAGCAAAGCCACCAATGAGGCGCCCACTAATCCCGCCCCCACGCCGGCCAGCACCCAGCGCCCGCGTTGGTGAATGCCGCGACTGGCCCCCAATACGATGGCAATAATGAGGGCCGCTTCCAGCACCTCACGAAACAGGATGATGGCGGTGGCGAGCATTATTTTTTCTCAGGACCGACCAAAATGGCGCCCGTCATGTTGTGATTAAAATCATTGAAGAAGGGGTAACGACCGTTTTCGAGCGGCCCCACAAATACAGAGATCTCTCCATGGGCTGGCACAATCACTTCGCGGGACAATTCACGACTTTCAAATTCCGCCGGAAATGAGTCTTGGTTTTTAATGATGAGTTTGACTTTGGTGTCCGCCGGCACTGAGAATTCGTGCGGCTCAAACTGCTTGTCGTGAATGGTGAGGATTTGCACGGTTTCAGCCTGAGCGGCCAGAGAAGCACCCATCAAAAGAGTCAAAGCGCCAAAGGTCAATAATCGACGTAACATGCATATCCCCTTGATTAAGGATGCTATTTTAAGCATCGTGAGGATATTCTAAATGATAATCATTATCATGTAAAGCCATTGCATTCTGATAGAATGACTTGATCTTAAAAATACATTATGAATGTACGCCCCGGTAGCTCAGTGGATAGAGCAATCCCCTCCTAAGGGATAGGTCACACGTTCGATTCGTGTTCGGGGCGCCCAGCAGGTTAAGACCCATAGCAGACGCATCATTAAAAATTGACCGGCATCAAGCGCCTGACCATTCTTCATTTGAAATCTTTCTAAACTTGACCCCAATCAATGACCGCTCATCAGGTTCTCTGCAATAGTAGTGCGGTCTCATCGACACCCATTTTATTGCGGAGAGAAACACCACCATGACTACCAACGTTCATGTCTTAGCCACCCACGATGCCCAAGTGCCCGTGCAAACCAATGGCTTCCACCTGATCCTGGATGCCCTAAAGCTTAATGGCCTCACCACCATCTATGGCTTGCCCGGCATTCCAGTGACCGACTTCACCCGCATGGCCCAAGGTGAAGGGTTACGCGTCATCTCGTTCCGCCACGAGCAAAATGCTGGTAATGCAGCGGCTATTGCAGGCTTCATGACCGGCAAGCCCGGAGTGTGCGTCACTGTTTCCGCACCTGGTTTTCTGAATGGATTAACCGCACTGGCCAATGCCACCACCAATTGTTTTCCTATGATTCTTATTTCTGGATCATCTGAACGCGAAATCGTGGATTTGCAACAAGGTGATTACGAAGAGATGGACCAGCTGGCCATCGCCAAACCATTGTGCAAAGCCGCCTACCGTGTATTGCATGCTGAAGACATTGGCGTGGGTATCGCACGCGCCATCCGCGCTGCGGTATCAGGCCGTCCGGGTGGCGTCTACCTAGACCTCCCGGCCAAACTTTTTGCGCAAACCATGGATGCTGACGCTGGTAAAAATTCTCTTATTAAAGTCATCGACCCAGCGCCACGCCAAATTCCGGCACCAGATGCTGTTCAACGCGCTCTTGATTTACTGAAAAACGCCAAAAAACCACTGATCATATTGGGTAAGGGAGCTGCCTACGCTCAAGCCGATGCGCAACTGCGCGCGCTGGTGGAAAAGACCGGTATTCCCTATCTGCCCATGTCCATGGCCAAAGGTATTTTGCCTGACACCCATGAGCAATCGGCAGCGGCAGCGCGCTCTTTTGTGCTGCCCGAAGCCGATGTGGTGTTGCTTATCGGTGCGCGTTTAAATTGGCTGCTCTCGCACGGTAAAGGAAAAACTTGGGGTGGTGAAGGCCACAAAGATTGGGGTAAGAAAAAGTATATTCAAATCGATATTTCACCCACTGAAATGGACAGCAATGTGCGTATTGACGCACCGGTTGTAGGGGATATTGGTTCCTGTGTGTCTGCCCTACTCACGGGTATCGGCAGCAACTGGCCCAAGCCCCCTGCCGAATGGATTAACGCCATTACGGAACGCAAGGCCAAAAGCATCGGCAAAATGTCCGAAATTCTGGCCAAAGATCCGCAGCCCATGAATTATCACAGCGCCCTCAATGTGGTGCGCGACATCATCAAAGCCAATCCCGATGCCATGCTGGTAAACGA